>Ga0206125_10000005_pt1 | contig 467260 bp, 410 predicted proteins | sample Helgoland_Spring_4_FD_148598 | JGI IMG/M metagenome (GOLD analysis project Ga0206125, IMG submission 148598) | Pelagic subsurface seawater microbial communities from Kabeltonne, Helgoland, North Sea - Helgoland_Spring_Bloom_20160331_1 | ecosystem: Environmental > Aquatic > Marine > Epipelagic...
CTTCTAAATACTCAGTATCTATTAAAACTGTATAAAGACTTAAATTTATTTACAAGTTTAATAGCATGACAATTTTGTAATAAAACAGCAGAATCAGCACCCCTGTAGGTAGGCTTTAGTTGCTGATAGTAGTTGTATCTGCCACTATAACTAACTTTCGTGTCTATAGGGACTATGCAGCCTCTAGCGTCAACAGAGCCTGCTTAGACTTCAAAGCCTCCGCTCTGGAGACGGTGCAGCAAATAACCATTTATTACCAACACCACGTATAGCCTCTGTATTGACTATGCAGTTGCTAAAGCCTCTACAGCCTTAAGCGTCTAACAAGCCATTCATAAGCCAATCACCTATTGTTCCATTCTCTTGTATTAGCTTGTCAATCTCTGTTGGGTATTTAGCACTTCGGGCTATGTTGCAGGCTGCGCAGGATAGGTAGAGGTTATAGGGATGACGCACATCTACTACACCCATGTTCTGCGAATTCCAGTGCTGCGAGTTGCGATGGCCTTTGTGGATGACAGGGTTCTTTAACTTTGTATTCAGCGCCGGTTCGATCTATGGTTGGCATAGCAGCGTCAGACACTTCACCGCGCCAACCTTAATCTAAAGCCTAGAGAGCCTACATGAAACTTACCGTCACCTTTGATAGCCACTTGAGAACGCTTTCTGTCCGACTAGGAATAGGCCTTATTCTGCTCTCGCTAGTCTTGGTGGCATCATGTCTATTTGGAATAATTGAGTTTGCTTTTTTTGACTTCGCCGGCCATTCTGGATTACGGACGCTCGCAGGCGTTGCAGTGTTAGGCTGTGTAATTTCCGCTATCGCATCTATGGACCTATAAAAGAGAAATATTATGTTTAAACAGTCAGACTTATTCATACTGCTAGCCGTCGCTATATCATTCGCTGTTTCCGGCGTCCTCTGGTTTTCGGGACAACAAGACGAAGGTCTTTTCACCGCCGTCTGGGTTCCGTCCATTCTCTGCTTCGGCATCTACTTTAAGCTGATGGCTTCACAGGGGAGAGGTCGATGAGCACATCAATGATTCTCGGTGTAGCGATTGCTGTGTTTGCTTTTATGCTGATAGGTCTATTTTTAACCGCTCGGGAGGCGTCGAAATGGGACGACCCCGCAACTCACAGGAATGACAATGAATGATATTAGGACGGCCTCGAGGCTTTTACTTCTCACCTACTTTATGCTGATAAGTCCCTTTGTATTTAGTGAAGAGTTGAAAGTAGATAATCTTCTGCTCAATGGCTTCAAAAGCAATGAACCTGACCTCCAGTGGTACGTTCAAAATGACACTGTCATGGGTGGTCGCAGCGAAGGCGGCTTTAGTATCGTAGATGAAGAGCTTCTCTTTTCTGGTGTGACTAATACCAACGGAGGTGGATTCAGCTCAATCCGCACTCAAAGGTTTATCAAAGACCTTTCTGGATACTCAGGTGTAAAACTTCGAGTAAAGGCCGATGGTCGAAAGTACACGTGGTCGATACAAACAGACGCTAGATGGCGAGGAAGACAGGTAAGTTATTGGGCGGACTTCAAGACGATTGCTGGAGAGTTAGAAGAGATTTACATCCCGTTTACAGAGTTCGCTCCTCAATTCCGTGGGTTTGAGCTTGATGGGCCGAGTCTCGACCTCAGCAAAATATCGGAGTTTGCTCTTTACCAGTACGATAAGACTGACGGCGCGTTCGAGCTTAAACTTTTAAGTGTTGAAGCCTACACTCAATAAATCAGCAGAATCAGCCACCCTGTAGGTAAGCCTTAGTTACTGATTCGCGCATAGCTGCAGCCCAGTAAACACGGGGACTTTGGAGGGTGGTGTTGGGCTACCGAGGGGTAGGGTTGGTTAGGTTGTTAAATAGGTTTATTAGGCTGCTGTTGAGACACACACTTTTGGTCTTCGGAAACCTATTAAGATGCTAAAGCTAACCCCAGTCAACACCACTAGGCGCATTAATACTCTGCATCAAATAGCGCTGCTTTATTTTTATGTCAGCAGGCAAGCCGTATCTGTCTGACACGCTGCTAGTTTTTAATCCCATCGCCGGTCCTGAGCGAAAGCAACAAGCCGACTAGTGAAGCGCCCAAAATGACTAAACTGCCTGTAGCGCCCGGAGGCGTCTGGAGCGTTTCTAATGGTTTGAAAATTCCTATATAAATCCTGCCAACGTACTCGACAATCAAAAATAAATACAACAAAGGAATCATGCTGCGATAACGTAATACTGCGATTAACATTACTAGTGCTATCAGCAATTGGGATAAACCCCATAGTGCAAAAACACTTATTACTGAGCTTTCTGCGCCACTGGAGTATTGGCTCAGTGGCACGGTTGCTATAGATTGAGCGCCTCCATCAGGCAAAAATATGTGAGTAAGGCTGCGCCCTAACGTAACGGTAGTTATCAAGCCGAATAACCACAGTGAGGCGGGGTGGCCATCAAAGTTGTTATCAAACGATGAAGGTAGCAATCTATACTTCATGTCTCGTCCTTATACTAAAGCTCGTACGGCTTTCTATTTTTATGTCGACAGGAGAACCGTATCTGTCCGACACGTTGCTTGCCCATCCGCCTAGCTCATCTAGCAATGTTAATTACGTTATCGCCATGCTCGGCTTCTAATACTTCAAGGACACACGCAAGAATCTTACGACTTGTATCGTGGACTGCTTTAAAGCCTTTTGAGCTGCTCAAACCTGCTGCGCCGTACTGCTGCATAGCTGCGCTGATCACTGCTGACCCTCCGGACCAACCACCGATGGCTGCTACGTGAGATTGGTTAGCGTCAACAGAGTCTGACAGGGCTTTGAGTGTATGCCTGAGACAATGCGCTGACAAAGTTCTGTTGCCCGTTGCCGAACGCATCTTATTACTAATGCGTTTAGACATGTTACTTTCTGTAGTATTGCTGCAGTGTTTTATAGCTTTAGGAAGATGCTGTCTTAGGTATTCTTTACCGAAGACTATGGGCACTACTCTGCGGCGTTGCTCTACTTTAACTTTAACGTCTTGGCTTTTGCCTATGGCGACCTGTGGTATTGCTGCGTCTAAGTCTGCGATCACTTCATCAGAATTAAGCCGAGCTATCTCACTAACCATAGCCCCGCTTTGAACCATAAATACAATGGCAGCGCTAATCTCTGGCGTTTTCTTGTCTGACAAGCAGGTAGTAACGAGGCTTACTAGTTCAGCGTCGCTCAACACTGTTTTCTGTTTTGGTGGATCAGCTTTTATGCGTTTACCTGTTGGCGTTATCACCCAACCAAGTCTGTATCGGTCACTGGCGAGCCTCAGAGCAGCGAGGGTTTCGCGCCATTCGCGCTTAATGCTTTGCACTTTAATACCTTGCTCGCGTCGATCAGCCCAATAACGGTCTAGCCCTTCATGTATTAAATCGAGCAAGTTCGGTGTATTGAGGTTGTGTTCGCCTATGTAGGCAAAGACGTTTTCCCAACGTCGCTGCTTTGTTCTTGCCGCACGAGTTGTAGTTACGTCGACATTACCTTCGCGGACATAGTCTGACCAAACAGAACTGAGCATCTTGGGCTTCTTACGTGCGGCCGTGCTTAGTGCTTTGTAGGCTGCAATCTTGATCCGCTCTTCGACACTGCGTTCTCTGTTGGGGTCGCCATCAAGTGCGTCATCAACGCCCGGCACGAGCTGCTCAGCATAATGATGGAAGTCATCATCATGCTCAAAGTCGCCGGCGTTAAGTCGCTGCTTGCGCAGTAGAGCTGTTGCAGCCTTCTCTATTTCTGTTTCTGTAAAGACGTTAGAGCCGCTGTTTTCCATGAGCTTCAGCTGCAAATCAAACTCGTCATTGGCTGCAGCATAGGCGCGATGAAGCTCTGCGTCTGTGTACTGGCCCAGCTTGAGTCGAAGCGGAAGGGAAAACCTAGGTCTGCCCAGTTGCTGCAGGCGAGAAGGCCAAGAGCGTTCGTAGAAGAGGCTGTTCTTAAGTAGTCTTACGTAGCGAGGATACTTTTTTGACATTGCTTTTCACCCAAATCCGTAACTTTTTACGTAACCTTGGGTCTGTTATATGGAATTAATACTTATATAACAAGCGCTTGCGTGAATAAGATGGTGCCCCGGAGAGGATTCGAACCTCTGACCTGCCCCTTAGGAGGGGGCCGCGCTATCCAGCTGTGCCACCGGGGCTTGATCGGTGAAGTGTAGAAAAAATGCCTCGAAAATTCCCTTTACCTCTATAACTTTGCATTACGGGCGTGTCTTAGAGTGTGGTGCTTGACCGAGGATCGGAGTTTATCACAGTCTTTGTGAGATTTTCGCGGGGTTTCTTGCTCGAGCAAAAGCCACTCTTGAGTTTAGTCGCCGAACAAGCGGCCTAAGAATTGGCTTAAATAGTAACCTGAGGTTTGCCAGTAAAAGCCACGGTGTTAGACTCTGACTCGCGTCGAAATCTCGCGCTTAAACCACCCGCTAGCAGGCATCCATGACTCTCACTTGGCACACCAAACCTTTCGACGCGCTCAGCAACTCAGAGCTTTACTCCATGCTGAGGCTGCGTAGCGAAGTGTTTGTGGTTGAGCAAAACTGCGTCTACCTTGACCTCGACAACATCGATCAGAAGGCCCAACACGTTATTGCGATCAATGCAGAGCAAGAGGTGGTTTGCTGCGCTCGAATCGTCGCACCTGGCGTGAAATATGACGGCGCCTCGATCGGACGCATCGTGACAAGCCCTTCGCTTCGAGGTTCGGGCCAAGGCAAGGAGTTAGTGAGGGTTGCAATCGACGCCTGTAGCGCCCTCTTTTCGGGTAAAGCGATAACCATTTCAGCGCAACAACATCTCGAAAGATTTTATGAAGCGTTCGGCTTCGAGACGGCTTCGACGCCCTACCAAGAAGACGGAATCCCGCATATTCAGATGACACGTGCCGCGAAACGATAGCGCGAACTGATAAAAAGCAACGTCACTTGCCTATCGCATTAGCGATCGAGTGGCTCGGCTGACACTGCAACGCTCGCTGTTTGATCGAAGGCCCGGGACAGCGCTCTTGCCTCATCAAACTGCCCCAATACTGCCTCGCGGCGCTCAGGCCAACGTAGGCTCACGGCAAGCACGCAAATGAGTGATACGGCAAAACCTGGAACAATCTCGTAAAGATCGAAAATTCCGCCGACGAGGTTAGACCACACCACGACTGTAATGGCGCCGGCCAGCATGCCTGAGATTGCGCCTTGAGCCGTCATGCTGCGCATAAAGAGTGACAATAAAATAACTGGCCCAAACGCAGCACCAAAGCCTGCCCACGCATAACTCACTAAATCGAGCACGCGGCTTTCTCGATCCATCGCGATAACTAACGAGATGAGTGCCACGCCTACAACCGCAAGGCGGCTCACCATCACGAGTTCGCTGCTGCTCGCGTGCGGGCGGAGGAATGTTCTGTAAAAGTCTTCGCTAATAACCGACGAACACACAAGCAGCTGCGAATCGATAGTCGACATTATTGCCGACAAGATTGCGGCGGTGATCACGCCTGCCATCCATGGATTAAAAAGTGCCTGACTCAGGCTAATAAAAACGGTTTCGGGATTCGTAAGCGGCGCAGCCGCGAAATAGGCCATACCAGCGAAGCCCGTAGCGACGGAACCTGCGAGCATGATCACCATCCAACTCATCGCGAGGCGGCGTGCTGAGGTTAATTGGGCGGGGTCTTCGATAGCCATGAACCGCGTGAGAATATGCGGCTGGCCGGCGTAGCCAAGCCCCCAAGCTATCAGACTCAATAATCCAAGCGCACCAACATCGCCGAAAAGATCGAGGCCAGTTGGATTAATCAGGGCTACCTGATCCAGTACTTCGCGCGTGCCGCCTACTGCCGAGAACACAGCAATTGGCGTCATTACCAGTGCAGCGGCCATGAGACACGCCTGAATCGCATCGGTCCAAGCAACTGCTAAAAAGCCGCCTACAAAGGTATAAGACACGATGACTACCGCGCCAATAATCAATGCAACCCCATAATCGAGACCGAAGCTGCTTTCAAACAGAATTGCCCCGCTGACTAGCCCTGATGCGGCGTAGAAAGTGAAAAACAGCAAGATGACTGCCGCCGAGAGAATCCTCAACAGCCTGCTGTCGTCTTTGAAACGGTTCTCAAGGTAGTCGGGGAGAGTGAGGGAATTATTGGCGTGAAAACTAAACACCCGGAGCCTGCGAGCAACGAGGATCCAGTTTAGGTAGGCGCCAACGACCAGGCCGATACCAATCCAACTTTCCTGCAAACCAGATAAATAAACAGCGCCGGGCAGGCCAAGGAGAAGCCACCCGCTCATGTCTGACGCGCCTACAGAAAGCGCGGTGACCGCAGCGCCTAATTTGCGGCCACCGAGTAGATAGTCCCCGAGATCATGTGTCTGGCGATAGGCACGAATGCCTAGTAACAAAATGCCAAGCAAATAGACGACAAACGTCACTAAAAGCGGCCACTGGCTAGTCGAAGCCTGTGCTGCTGTAGGCAAAGAATCGATAATTTATCCCTTTTTTCTTATTAATCTATTTATTCGTCGCGACTCTGCACGCGGTGCTTTACCAAGAAGTCGCTTTTGAGAGGAAGACACTAACATGCTCCCTCACCCAAGTTCCAACTAGCTTTCCCTAAATACCCACAGACAGCACCCACAGAAGTTCTTCCCGTTACCTCCAGTATTTTATAAAGTAAACTATTTGTTAATTGCGCCGAAAGCGTAATCAACCGCCCATGGAAAACCTTATGACTGACCTGACCCTCTTACCTAAGACTCAAGCGCAGCTGGTGAGTCGACTGAAAAGCCGTGGGCCGCAGTCGATCAAAATACTCGCCGGGCAGCTCGAGCTGACAACGATGGGTGTGCGCCAGCATCTCACGCAGCTACAGGAAAACGGCTTTGTTAAACACGCTCAACTCAGCCATCAGACCCGAGGACGCCCGGTTACGCTGTGGAAGCTGACCGAACAGGGACACAGCTTGTTTACCGACGGGCACGCACGCATCGCCGTCGCTCTCATAACCGAAGCTGCAAAGACCTTCGGCGACGCCGGCCTGCGCCAACTCATCGACAATGACAACGCTTCAATGCTTGCGAGCTACCGAGCCGAAATCCCTGATCCCCAGCTCAGCCTGAGTGACACCTTAGAGGCGCTTTGCGCGAAACGCACAGCCGAGGGCTTTCTGGCCGAGCTGAGGCTGACCCCAACCGGCTGGTTGCTCATAGAGAATCACTGCCCTATTTTCGCCGCAGCGAGCAGTTGCTCTGCCCTTTGCGCAGCCGAATTCTCTCTTTTCGAAAAACTGCTCGAAGGTCACGCGACAATCGAGCGAGGTGACTATTTATTAGACGGCGCGAGACGCTGCGCTTATCGAATCCAACCCGTCGTTTCGCAGCAATAGAAACCTGCGCTAGGCTATCGCCCTCATTACAAAAACTAATCACGAAACCTTTGCGCAGACGCGATATACTACCCAACTATTTCAAGTGCATAGCTTCGATAGCGTCGCTTTTACTTCATTTTTAATTCATACAATCACCTAGCCTTCTGCCGCTTGTCTCTACAGAGCGAGCCGACGGTGCAGCGAGACTGGGAAAAGAGCACATCATGGCGCAAAAACATTCGAACGAACCGGTAGATGAATTCAAGCCGCGCAAGCTGTTCTCCTACCCAAAATACTGGGCAGAGTGTTTCGATACTGCGCCATATCTGCCCATGTCGCGCGCCGAAATGGATGAACTCGGCTGGGACAGCTGCGACATTATTATCGTCACCGCCGATGCGTATGTAGACCATCCGAGCTTCGGCATGGCTGTTGTCGGGCGCTTGCTCGAAGCACAGGGTTTTCGCGTAGGTATTATCGCGCAGCCAGAATGGGACAGTGCCGAACCCTTCAAGCAGCTGGGCAAGCCGAATCTATTCTTCGGCGTCACCGGCGGCAACATGGACTCGCTGATCAATCGCTATACTGCGGATCTCAGGCTCCGTAACGACGACGCCTACACACCGCATGCCGAGGCAGGCAAACGCCCCGACCGTTCGGTAATCGTCTACAGTCAGCGCTGCCGCGAAGCCTATTACGATACACCGATCGTTATTGGTGGTATCGAGGCTAGCCTCCGGCGCATCGCCCAATACGATTATTGGACCGACGCCGTGCGCCGCTCTGTGCTTATCGACTCGAACGCCGACATCCTGCTCTATGGTAATTCCGAGCGCGCACTTGTCGAGGTCGCACACGAAATCGCTAATGGCAAAGAGGTGAAAGAACTTTGGCAGATGCGCGGCGCAGCCGTGGTACTCAAAGACTTGCCAGAAGGTTGGACAGAAATAGACTCGACGCGTATCGATTGGCCTTCAAAAATCGAAAGCATCCCAAACCCGTATGACTTTCACGATCGCGAGCCAGACGCCGACGCTGCTGCGAAGGCCGAAAAAGAAACGATCGATGCGCCGGACACAACCCAGGCGATCAAAATAATTCCGATGCCTCTGCAGCGCAAAGAAAAATACGACGCCAAGACAACCTACATTCGCCTGCCCTCGTTTAGCAAAGTGGTTAACGATCCTGCCCTCTACGCGCATGCCTCGCGCGTGCTACATCAAGAAGCGAATCCCTATAATGCCAAGACTCTTGTGCAGCGTCACGACACGCTCGAGGTATGGGTTAACCCGCCGCCTATTCCTCTCGAAACAGAAGAAATGGACTGGGTATTTAGCTTCGACTATAAGCGCCGCCCTCACCCTTCGTATGGCGACGCACGAATTCCTGCCTATGACATGATTAAAACGTCGGTCAATATCATGCGTGGCTGTTTCGGTGGCTGCACGTTCTGTTCGATTACCGAACACGAAGGCCGTATTATTCAGAGCCGATCAGAGGAGTCGATCCTCAGCGAAATCGAGAAAATTCGCGACATGGTGCCAGGTTTCACAGGCACTATTTCAGACCTCGGCGGGCCTACCGCCAATATGTATAAGCTCAACTGTAAATCGCCTGCTATTCAGAAAACCTGTAAGCGGCTGTCGTGTGTTTATCCAAGTATTTGCAAACACCTCGAAACCGACCACAAGCCGACAACCCAACTCTATCGAAAAGCGCGTGCAATCCCGGGCGTTAAGCGCGTAGCGATAGCAAGCGGATTACGTTACGACCTCGCCTTAAAAGATCCCGAGTACATCGAAGAACTCGTCTCTCATCACGTTGGCGGTTATTTAAAAATTGCGCCCGAGCACAGCGAAGACAAGACACTCGCTAAGATGATGAAGCCGAGCATCTCGGCGTATGATGAATTCAAGAGACTGTTCGATAAATTCTCCAAGAAAGCCGGCAAAGAACAGTATCTGATTCCTTATTTCATCGCGGCACACCCAGGCAGCGACGACGAAGACATGCTCAATCTTAGCCTGTGGTTAAAGGAGAGGAAGTTTAAGCCAGACCAAGTACAAACCTTCTACCCTTCGCCGATGGCTCTTGCGACGGCAATGTACTATTCCGAACGTAATCCGCTCGAAAAAGTGCGCTATAAAAGCGACAAAGTGAAGGTGTCAAAAAACTTAGAACAGCGTCGTTTGCAGAAAGCATTCTTGCGCTATCACGACGAAAAAAACTGGCCAATGCTGCGAACTGCACTCACCAAACTTGGGCGCACGGATCTGATTGGCAATGAAGAGAAGCATTTGGTGCCGCATGAACAAGCCAAAGGCAGACCTATGGGTGGAGGCAAGCCAGCCCGAGGTGGCCGTGGAAAGAGCGCAGGCCAATCGGCTCGCGCCAGGCGCTAATCCTACTCTTTAGACATTTCCTCTTCGAGTTGCTCAATAGTTGCGCCTCGAGGAGGGACTTTGCGCTCTTCCCGCGTTTTGATATGCCACTCGATATTACTCAATATTCCGCGCAGAATATTCATCTCCATCACATCGATGCGGATGCGCCCGAAGAGCCGGCGCATTCTCTGCATGAGTTGGCGGGGATTGTCTGGGTCGTGAAACCTAATCGCGATCATCACCTTCTCGAGATGTGCGAAGAAACGCTCGTTTTCGTCTGCGGTAGCTCGCTCTTGATCCCAAAAATCATCTTCAGGTAATTTCACCGCGTCTTCTCGGTGACGTGCCCGCTTTGCTAGCTCATACGTAATAACCATCACCGCCGCCGACAAATTAAGCGAACTGCATTCGGGCGAGGTTGGTATCTGAACGTGGTACTGACAGAGTTGCAGCTCCTCGTTATTCAGGCCCGAATCTTCGCGACCAAATACTAGGGCAACTTTGTTGGTCTTGTGTTCTAGAAAGACCTTATCGGCGCAGCTTTCGCCGTCGAGCATGGGCCACGGCAGCTTTCTCGATCGAGCACTGGTGCCAATAATAAGGCCGCAATCGGCAACCGCCTCTTCGAGCGTGCTGACAACACGCGCGTTCTCGAGTATATCGACCGCAGAGACAGCTCGTGCGGTAGCTGCACCGCTAGGAAAATCCTCGGGATCGACGAGGATTAACTGTGTAAGCCCCATGTTTTTCATAGCCCGAGCAGTGGCGCCAATGTTGCCAGGATGCGAGGTATTAACGAGCACCACCGCTATTTGGCTTGGATCTAATGCTGGCATCCATTCGGCAGCAGAGGGCTTTTTCTCAATGTTCAAGTGGAGGATTCCTCGGGAAAATGCAGTAATTTCGTATTATAGCAGTATGCACGCTGTGATCGACTAGCCAAATAACGCGGGGATATCGATAAACAAATTCATCGCATCACCACTCTTCTGTTATCATCGCGCCATTGGAGACCCCTTATCGCAGCCTAGATTCGGCGGCTCTCTCGCTCTTTACTTTTTCTGCTTTCGCCTCGCGCGCCTATCCATCGAGTATATTTCTCGTAAATCGGCGCGAAAAACTGCGCACGCAGGGACCACCTTGGTAGAACCACGTTGATAGGACCGGTTTAATGCACCCAATGATAAATATTGCGCTGAAAGCAGCGCGTGATGCCGCCGAGGCGATAGCCCACAGCAGCGATAGACTCGATCGAATTAAAGTGATTAACGACGAGCCCGATTCATTTCTAACGTCGATGGACCTCGATTCGGATAAGACGCTGCAATACCACCTACTCAAAGCCTACCCCGATCACAGCATCGATTCACGCGCAACTGGCCTCCGTGCCGGCGCGCGTAAAGACATCGTCTGGCTTATAGACCCCCTCATTGGTAATCGTAATTTCGCGCGCGGCTACACTCAATTTGCTGTGTCGCTTGCCTGCAAAGTAGACGGCGTAATTCAACACGCAGCTGTTATCTGCCCTATGACAAACGAAGAATTTGTCGCCTCTCGTGGCGGTGGCGCACAGCTCAATTCACGACGACTCCGCGTGGGCCGTGAGACAGAGCTTGTCGCTGGCGCGCTCGTTGGGCTTAACGGCGAGGCAGACGATATTGAGACGCTGCTTGATTTGCAGCGCGCTGTCGTTGCTGCCGGCGCTCGCGTGCGGATCTCAGGCTGTACAGCCTTAGACATCGTGAGTACCGCCGCAGATCGACTTCAGGGCGGCTGGGCGCCCAACGATACGGGAGCTGGTCACTCAATCGATGCAGCCGCTTTGATACTGAAAGAGGCAGGCGGCTTAATCGGCTCTGAGCTCGCAAGCCCAGATTACTCTAGCGCTCAAGAACTCTTATTTGCCAACCCTAAAATTCTTAAGCAGATGGTTAAGCTACGTCAGGCTAAGAAATAACCGCTTTCAATAGCAATCACACAGGGTGGGCGCGCTATGTCAAACGAGTCATCGAATACTAGCCAGCACACTGAGACGCCTACCCAACAAAAACAACACAGTCTCATTGAAGGCTCGATCAAGGCCTCATTAATCCGTATGACTTTGCCGATGATCGTCGGCATGTTTATGATGTTTACATTTAGCCTTGTAGACACATTTTTCGTTAGCCTGCTTGGCACCGCCGAGCTCACGGCTATCAGCTTCACCTTCCCCGTCACCTTCACCATCATGAGCCTCGCGATCGGCCTCGGCATTGGAGCCTCTGCTGTCGTGGCCAAATACATTGGCCGAGAAGATCTCGAGCGCGCGAAGGAAAGCTCGACGGTCATCAACTACGTTGCGCTGCTTTTCGCTGCGGTGCTCATAGCAGCCTGCTGGTTTTTCATGGAGCCCCTTTTTGCCCTGATGGGCGCTGATGCAGGTCTCATTGCGCTTATTCACGACTATATGAGCATTTGGTTTCCAGGCAGCGTGTTGTTGGTCGGCTTAATGACCGCGAACAGCATCCTCCGCGCCCATGGCGACTCGAAAACGCCGAGCATTATCATGGCAGGGTCTGGACTCATTAACGCCCTCCTCGACCCTCTGTTCATCTTCGGTTACGGACCTGTCCCTGCGATGGGTATTAAAGGCGCAGCAATCGCAACCCTTGCCGCTTGGACAGTTGGCTATGGCTATCTCTTTTATCACCTCGCTATTAAACACCGGCTGATTAGCACTCGCCTTCCGAGTCGGCAAATATTGATAAGCTCATCACGTGAGATGCTAAGGATAGGACTGCCAGCTGCGGGCGCCAACATGATGACTCCACTCGCAATGGGCACGATGACAGCGATTGCAGCAGGATTTGGAACCAGTGTCGTCGCAGCCTTTGGGGTAGGTGCAAGGCTCGAGCCTATAGCGACATTGCTAATACTTGCGATGTCGTCGACTCTGCCGCCGCTTATTAGCCAAAATTATGGCGCGGGTCATTTAGACAGGATTAAAGAAGCCTATAGCATGAGCCTTCGCTTCATCATGATATGGCAGCTTGCCGTCTATCTCTTGCTAGTGCTAGCTGCACCGTGGATAGCGAGGGTCTTCACATCAGACCCAGAGGTACTCGAGACACTGCGCCTCTTTATTTGGATTCTACCGATTGGATACGGCATGCAGGGCATTATTATTCTGAGTAATTCGTCACTTAATGCCATGCATCGCCCAATGACGGCGCTCTATCTAAGCATCGCTCGGTTCTTTGTGCTCTACGTTCCGTGCGCTTATCTAGGCAGCAGGTTTTTCGGCTTGCCAGGCTTTTTCGGCGGCGCCGTCTTTGCCAACAGCCTCATGGCGATAATCAGCTGGATAACGGTCAAGCGCGCGCTAGCTGCGGAAAAAGCCCTTCACGCTGTCTAGCAATGACGCCTTTTCTGCGGCCGGAATCTGCGACGCAGGAGGCGTAAAGTGTTGCACAGAGTCGTCTGCGACAGGCGCTAAGTCAACGTTAGGCTCAGCGTTAACCTGAGGCGCAGGATCTTCCACGAGCGAGAAACTCTTGTCTTCGACCGTCATCGGCGAAGTCTCGCCGGTCTCTTCATCCGAATAGCTTAGGCGATTGTTCGCCTCTTGGAAGGCAAGCATCTCTTTGCAGATCTGATCGTAATCCTCGGCTGTCAGTAACTCAGGGCGCTCTTTCATATTGAGCGTGAACTGCCTGTCATTCGCAGCTGATAAGTAATGCAGATTGCGCTTATTCTCTAACAGCAGGCCTTCTTCTTTGGCTATGTTATAAAGCGGCGTTCCACGTAGCGGAATATATGGAAAGAAGAAAAAGTGCTCGGGGGCGATGATTCTATTTAACTCGAGGGTCTGCCGCATATTTTCCGCGGTCTCTAATGGCGCGCCAACGATATTAAATGTCAGGCGGTTAATTCCCGCTTTTTTGCAATTCTCAGCGGCTGCGATGACCTGCTCATTCGTCATCTTGCGGCCTAACATTTTTGCGCGGAACTCTTCGTCACCACTTTCGATCCCAAACCAAATCGTATGGCATCCAGCCTCGGCAGCTGTCTTACAAAACTCCTCGTTCATCACCTCAACGCGTGAGTTGATAGAGAACGGCAACCCAAGCTGTTCTTTGTAGAGCGCAAAGAAGGCTCGCACAAATTTCAGGTTCGACAAGAACAGCTCATCCCAGAACTCGAAATAGCCAACGTTAAATTTATCCCGGAGGCGAACTAATTCGTCGACCATGTCCTGTGGATCATATTTTCGTAGGAAGGTTTTCTTAGTTTTCCAGCCTTCGAGAATTGGCGTATTGCAGCAGTATGTACAGCGATAAGGGCAGCCACGGCCGGTCATAACTGGCAGCACTAGCTTGCCCTTCGGGCCGAAGATGGATGAATTCACATCTTTAAAGCCGTCTTCCTTTGCAAATACTTCGTAGTCTGGGAATGGCAGCGATGCGAGATCGCCTATTTGATGCGGCTCTGATTCATAAACCTCACCGTCGAGTAGCTTTTCCCACATGCCATCAGCGTGACCGTCTTTTGTGCCTTTCAAGTGCTGGACCACGTTACCTATCGCGTATTCGCCATCGCCAGTGCAAATGTAGTCAACATTAGGGTTTTCGATCGTCTGCTGCTGAGACAGCATCGCCTGATAACCACCGATGACAATAGGTAGATTAGGCAGTAGGTTTTTGAGCTCCTCGAAGTAAGGCTCCATCGGATACCAGTGCGGGCTCATTACCGAGAAGGCGATAACGTCAGCGTCATGCGCTTCTATCATTTTGGCGTAATTGGTTGGCGAGTATTTTTCTTCGTCGCGGAGAATCAAGATCGGCTCGTTGATAACATCGACCCATGGAAAGTCGCGCTTGAGATAGGCAGACATACTCGCGATAGGCATTGCGATCTCATTGCCATCCGGCGAATAGAAGGCGAACACTAAACGTAATCGCTCACGCTTCACGCTACCAAACCATCGAGATTTGGCTTGCGAGTATGGCGCACGTTCGGTGCTTATTGCGATGACGTCTGCCTTCGAATTCATAACTAGAGCAATCCTATTTTTTTGAGAAAATTTCGCAGCTTTGCCTCGTTAAAAGCAATCACTTTATTAGCGCCCGATGCCCGATCCTACGCTAGAAAATGCGAGTGAGACCAATGGCGAACCTGCATTGCTTATGATCGCCTAAAGCGGCCGCGTGCCGAGTGAGGGAAGTCACAATTGCTTACTGCTCTGTGTCGTCACTTTGCGAGGAAAGTATACCATCAAAAATGTGACAGTATCACGGCATTTGAACCACTCTATAATGACAATTGATTGTTTTATCACGCGTTATTCCCTGCAAATTCTGAGGCTATTCGCCTTTCGAGTAAAAATGATTCGCGCTAAGGGGTACGCGAAGTCGATCAAATCCAGTAAGCTGCAACCCATCAGAAAAAGTTTTAGGAACCCACTTATGGACGCACTCGAAGCCCTGACCACTCGGCGCTCAAGCCCTCGGCTCACGACACCCGCACCCTCTTCGGAACAGCTCGATGCGATCATCCAATCGGCATTACGTGCCGCCGATCATGCCCTGCTACGCCCGTCAAGATTTCTATTATTGCAGGAGCAATCGTTAACCAAGTTAGGCGAGCTTTTTGTTGCAGCTGAACTTGCCGACGGGGTCCACTTAAGCCCCGAACAACGAGAAAAAATTCTTAACAAACCTCTGCGTGCGCCGACAATACTAGTCGCGATAGCCACTCTTCAAGACCACCCCAAAGTACCGAGTATTGAGCAAGAGTATTCGACTGCAGCGGCAGTGCAGTGTATGTCGCTTGCCGCGTATGCGCAGGGGCTCGGCTCGATGTGGAGAACCGGTTCAAAGGCTTACCATGAAACCGTTAGAGAGGGTTTGGGAGTCGCTGCACATGAGAAAATTGTCGGCTTTCTTTATCTCGGCACTCCCTGCGGCCCTCTGAAGGGTTTGGTGGCACACACCTCTGAAGATCACCTTACGACATGGGGCCTCGATTAAGCGTTGCAACAGCCATTTCTGTGAAAATCGAGCACCTCATTTAGGAATAAACCCGCTATGCGTATGACAGTATTCTCAACACCTCTCCTCACACCACTCCTCAGACTGGTCTCGATAGTTGGCCTTAAATTAATCGGCTGGGAGGCCGTTGGAGACGAACAAAAAAATGGGAGGTTTGTGCTGATAGGGGCGCCACACACAAGCAACTGGGACTTTCCTTTGATGCTTATGGTGGTCCTTAAGCTTCGCTTGCGAGTCTATTGGATGGGAAAACACACCCTATTCCCTTTCGGCGCAGGGTGGCTAATGAAATACCTAGGCGGCATTCCGATCAATCGCAGCAAATCGCATAACGTTGTGAATGACACGGTCCGTCTTTATCGAGAAAATCCCGAGGTGGTTGTGTTGGTTCCGCCAGAAGGCACACGCAGCAAGGTCAAAGCTTGGAAGACCGGTTTTTATCACATAGCGCGCAACGCTGATGTGCCGATTTTAATGGGGTATGTCGATGGCGAAAACAAACAGGCAGGACTTGCTGACTTCTTTCAGCCTACCGGTGACATGGAAGCCGATCTGAACAAAATACGCGAGTTTTATGCAGACAAAAAAGGACTCGTACCGGCGAACTCTTAACCTACTATCCACGCACCGCTTACGTCACGCGCTAGCGCAGTGCAGACAGCGCATTAAATTGTCGAAAATAAACTGCGCGTAGTCATCATTGCTCACGCCGCGTAGTTTAAATTTCCACTGCTTCAAGTGCCATTGCTCAAGTTGAGCCGTCACCTGAGAAGCCAAAAGCTTCGGCGTTTTACACTGAAAAACGCCACTCGCCGTGCCTTTTTCAAACACCTCAACAAGCGACTCTTCAAAGCGCAGTTCGAGCTCGAGAGTCTGCTGCTGCTGCTCACGTGGCAGGCCTTTTACTTCCATAAAACAAAACTGATACCACGGCCTCAATAACTCGACCATGTAGATTTCGCTGAAAATTAGGGTGCGCAGAAAATCAACCGGTTCAAGGTTCGCACTGTTAAGGCCAGCGACCACTTTATCGATGCACGCGCGAAGCACTCCCTCAATAACCGACGCCAAATCCTCTTTGCTGCCAATATAGGAATACAGGCCACCCATGCTTATTTGGGCTTCGCTACTGAGATCGCGAAGGCTCATCGCCTGAAAGCCCTTCTCGGTCGTGAGGGCAAAGGTAGCGGTAAAGATTTTCTCAAGATTGACAATGGCAACGCGGGGATTTTTGATCTGCATTTTATCGCTATGCATCTCAAAAACAGTTTGCCAAAACGCCTCTCCCTCGAAGGGCCAGGCAGCGCGAAACGCCTCCATCGTAAGTGCCTGCGGCCAGCAGGGCACCTCGATAGACCGCGTTTCGGCTTGAGCTGAAAGACTATTCACAAACGATCGTTCGCTTAGAGCATTGCCTGCAGTGACGCTTTCGCTTCGGCGCTTGGCATATGGTTAATGCCGAGTACGATCTGCGCCAGTGATTTTGACTGCATATCGGCCATGTCGCTCGCGACTATCTGCTCCATTGCTGCCTTGTCTTCTGCGGTCGCTGCGTGCTGAATATTCGCTACAGCATTGGCAAGCGCTCTAACAGCCATTCCATGCGCATCGTCAGCTGCGATCGCGGCGAGTGCAGCCTTATCATCAGCTGAAGGGAAATGGTTGAGGCCAACGAGCACGCCCGCAATGGTTTTTACAGCGGCAGAATCGTCGGCAAGCGCGACTTGTGAAACCGAGGCGAAAAATGCAACAAGCGAAAGACTCGCCACTATTTGAGTGATTTTCTTCGAAATTGAGTATGACATTGAGATTTCCTCTGAATAATTAGACGTTGCAAACATATATCGGCAACGAGCAAATCTATGCCCGTGAGCGAAACCTAGTTAACTGCCTAGGAATGCCGAGTCTAACTGATAGATGATGACGGCGAAACAGCCGTCCGCTCGAATCCTATCTGGCCTTCTTTCCCTTGAAGAAAGCGCATCACTAAGAGCCTTCGGTGCTATTAGGAGCCCTCAAAAACCCCTACCCCCCCCTAGAGCCAAACCGACAGAATCGAGCCGGTGCCCGCTAATGCGCACAGAGTAAGGCTAAAAAGCCTGAGCTTGCGATGCGATATCCTGTGCATTGTTTTCTTGGCCAGCCAATAGCCGACCAAGGTAGCCGGCAGCAAAGGCAAGGATACCAAGGCTTCGGCGCTGCCAAACCGATCTATAGAGGCGAGCATCAGAAGCGACATGATGCAGCTCACAATGAAGAACGCGGCAAGATTGGCCCTGATAAAGTCGTTGCCCTCATGCTGCATAACTAGCGCCATAGGCGGCCCGCCTATGGCAGAGCTGGTGCCCATAAACCCAGAGAGAAAGCCTGCGGTCACCATTGCTGGATTACTCGGACGAATCACGATACTACTTAAACTTAACCCCACAGCGACCAAAACCGAGAGGCCAAGCCACAGCGCAAGCGCGTCATGGGAGATCCATAGCAGCAAAAAACCACCCGCGATCGTCCCCGGAATACGCCCTATAATCGCGTATTGAAGGCCTTTAAGAGAGACCGCTTTGCGGTGATGGTAGGTATTGGCGAGGGACAGCGTGAGTGCACACACAGTCACAGGACCAGGCACATAGAGCGGATCGATAATAAATAGCAATGGCGCAGATATAATAGCGAGACCGAAGCCAATGCTGCTCTGCACGTAGGACCCAATAACGATAACTACTGCTGCGAGTGCGAGTTCCATCCCTGCCTGCCCCTCTAAGTTTCACTAGCGAAGCGGCCTTCGAGTCCGAATCACACGTTTTTCATTTGTCCCAATACGCTTATGATACGCAGTGGCAAGCCAACTCGCTAGCCTCTGCGCGTTGCTGCCTAAGTTGGCCGCGCTTATTGAGACAAATACGCGCCTCGTTTATCATAGGGCGCCCAAGCGTTGGGCCACATGGCGCCAACTCTCGCCCTCTAAAAAACTGAACACTACGGACAACCCTCATGCAGCTACTCGACGGCAATCTTTGCTCTGAACAAATTCGCCAAGAAATTACGCAGAAGGTTGACGCACTAAAGGCCGATGGTCAGCGGGCGCCACACCTCGCCGCAGTGCTCGTCGGCAACGACGGCGCCTCAGAAAATTACGTCGCCTTTAAGGTGAAAGACTGCGCCCAGGTAGGCTTCGAGTCGACGACTATTAGGCTACCCGATACGGTGTCCGAAGAAGACCTGCTCGCCAAGGTCGCCGAACTCAATGCAGACGACGGCATAGACGGTTTTATTGTTCAGTTGCCCCTACCGAAACACATAGACGAGAACAAAATTATCCTTGCTATCGATGCTAAGAAAGACGTCGATGGATTTAGTCCGGTCAGCGTCGGCAAGCTAAACCTTGGACTACCGACCTACATCTCGGCAACGCCAAACGGCATTATGGAATTACTGGCGCGCTATAAAATCGAAACAGAAGGTAAACACTGTGTGGTGTTAGGCCGCAGCAATATCGTTGGTACACCGATGGCTGTGCTCATGTCGCGCAATACGAATCCAGGCAACGCGACGGTGACCATCGCTCATAGTCGAACCAAAAATCTAAAAGAGCTCTGCCTCAGCGCCGACATTCTCATTGTTGCAATCGGCAAAACCGAATTTGTCACTGCGGACATGGTGAAACAAGGCGCAGTTGTGATCGACGTAGGCCAAACTCGCGTGCCCGATGACACGAAGAAGAACGGCTTTAGAAATGTTGGCGATGTCGACTTCGACAAGGTAAAAGACAAGTGTTCGTATATAACCTACGTGACAGGAGGCGTCGGCCCGATGACGCGCGCGTCGCTATTGCAAAACACATTAAAGGCGCATCAAGCCCGCTAAACCGAACCCAGATAGCTAACCGATACATCACTTTCAGAGAAATAATCATGTTTCAGTCTCTCAGTGCCCTACCCGCAGATCCTATTCTCCGCCTAGTCGCCGAATATCGCGCAGACACGAACCCAAACAAAATCGATTTAGGCATCGGCATTTACAAAGACGAGAATGGCGATACACCTGTCATGACCGCGGTCAAAAAAGCTGAGCAGCACATACTCACGACACAGATGAGTAAGAAATACGTAGGCCCAACTGGTTCTCCCGAATACAACGAGGCGGTCGCCGAACTTCTTTTCGGAAAAACATTAAACACAAGCCTTGGTAAGCGCCGAGTCACCGTACAGGCGCCCGGAGGGTGCGGCGGACTAAGACTAGCCGCGGAATTTTTAAAGCAGGCGAACGCCAATGCAACCGTGTGGGTGAGTGATCCGACGTGGGCAAACCATATTCCGCTAATGACTACCGCCGGCATCAAAATTAGCAAATACCCTTACTACGACTACACCACGCACAACGTCCGTTTTGATGAAATGCTCGACTGCCTCAAAACCGTGCCTAAGGGTGACATCGTTCTGCTCCACGGCTGCTGTCATAACCCCTGCGGCGCCGACCTCACTCTTGCTCAGTGGCAGGCGGTGCGCGACGTAGCCCTCGTACAGGGCTTCACTGTCTTTATTGACCTCGCCTATCAGGGCCTCGGCGATGGCCTCGAAGAGGACATGGTCGGCACACGCCTCATGGCTGAATCCTTGCCAGAACTCGTCTTGGTAAGCTCGTGCTCAAAGAACTTTGGTCTCTACCGCGAGCGCACGGGCGCCATGACGTTGATTTGCGAAACCGACACGCAGACAGCGACTGCAACAACCTTAATCGCCGCCTCAGCGCGCGCCATGTACTCGATGCCACCCGATCACGGCGCCGAAGTCGTGCAGCTTATTCTCAACAACCCTGTCCTTCGCAGCGAGTGGGATGCTGAGCTCACAGGGATGCGCGATCGCATCAATGGTTTACGCGCAAAGCTGGTAGAACAAACGCGCAAAGCCGGCATCGACCGCGACTTTGGTTTTATTCAGAACGAGAAGGGGATGTTTTCTTTCTTAGGAGTCAATGTCGAGCAAGTACAGACGCTCGTGCGCGATTACAGCATCTATCTTGTCGACTCGAGCCGCATCAATGTCGCTGGAATAAACGACGACAATGTTGAATACCTAGCCGACAGCCTCGCAGCCGTAATTAAAGGCTAGTTCGACATTGATTGCACAGGTCATTAAAAAAGGCCTGTGCAATCGCTTCGCCTCGCGCGATTACTTCCGCGTTTTTAGCGCTGGGGCAACGCTTGCCGCAAACTCTCTGAGCAGCGACTCAGTCGTCTCCCAATCGATACACGCATCGGTAATCGATACACCCGGTTTTAAGTCGGTCAGATCATCAGGTATCGGCTGATTGCCCGCCTCGAGATTACTCTCGAGCATCACCCCAATTATCGACTTATTGCCTTCGGCAATCTGCTCAGCAATATCGCGCAGCACCGGTATCTGGTTTTGCGGATCCTTGCGAGAATTGCCGTGACTGCAGTCGATCATGAGATTATCAACCAACCCCGCCTTTTGTAGCTCGGTCTCGCAAGCCGCGACACTTTCGCGATCGTAATTAGGCTCTTTTCCTCCGCGCAGAATCACGTGGCAGTGAGGGTTACCGTCTGTGCGGAAATGCGCCACCTTGCCTTCGTCGGTAACACTGATAAAACTGTTATTAGCCGCCGCCGATCGGATCGCGTTGACTGCGACCGTGAGGCTGCCATCAATATTGTTCTTAAAACCTACTGCCGAAGAAATGCCGCTTGCAAGTTTACGGTGTGTCGGAGACTCCGTAGTGCGCGCGCCGACAGCTGTCCACGTAACGAGGTCTTGTAAATACTGCGGGGTGATCAGGTCTAGCGCTTCGATACCGATCGGTAAGCCAATGTCTGCGATGTCGAGCATAAGTCTGCGGCCGATTTTCAAGCCGTGATCGATACGATGGCTGCCGTCCAGATGTGGATCATAGATCAGCCCTTCCCAGCCAACCGAGGTGCGCGGCTTCTCAAAATAGACGCGCATGACAATGAGTAGACTGCCTGCCAATTCGTCGGCGATCGGCTTGAGCTTGCGCGCATAGGCCAGCGCCTCTTCAGGATTATGTATCGAGCACGGCCCGACCACCACGATGAGACGCGGATCTTCACGATCCAATACGGCCTTCACAGCGCGATGCCCCGCAAGCACGGTCTCAAGCGCAGCACCCTCGAGTACCAGCTCTGCCTTGAGCTGCTGAGGCGTCACAAGCTCCTCGTGTCGAATGATGTGCAAGTCGTCTATTTCCTTAACGCGTTCAACCATGTTGGTATTCTCAATTTTTCGGAGAGGCGCAATTATGCGCGAACTCAACGGCGAACTCAAAGAGGCTAAGAATCAAAGTCTATCTTCCTCGGAGGCGGATACACTCCCCCTCGGCCAGTGTTTACAGTTAGCGGCGCATTCTGTACCTTTGCGCTGCGCGAATTCGGCATGTTCAGTGTCGACATCGCGGCGCTAATCTAACTGTCCTTAGCGGACAGAAAAGCCACCTAGACAGGAACCTTAGAATGCCTAAAGCCAGCGAACTGAAACGCGGAATGATCGTCGACATTGAAGGCATTCCCCATGTCGTTAGGCAATTCGAAAGCAAAAGCCCTTCCTCCCGCGGTGCAACCACGCTCTATAAAGTGCGCTTTAACAATCTCAAGACACGCCAAAAGCTCGACCTGTCACTGAAAGGTGATGACCATTTAAAAGAGGCCGACTGTCAGCGCGTCCGTGTTCAGTATTCTTACAAAGACGGCGAAAGTTTTGTTTTTATGAATCTTGAAGACTACAGCCAATACACGGTCGATGCCGATTCACTCGAAGGTCAGAGCGAGTATTTAGTCGAACAGCAAGAAGACATCGTCGCGCTATTAATGGATGGTTTGCTATTAGGTATCGAATTACCGCAGTCGGTAAACCTGGTAGTAGAGGACACCCCTCCGGCTGTAACAGGCTCGTCTGCCACCAATCGCAGCAAGACTGCGCGGCTGTCGACGGGGCTCGAGGTTCAGGTGCCCGAATACCTGTCAGTGGGCGAGACGATTAAGGTAAACACCGTCACTGGCAAATTCATGTCGCGTGCCTAAACGCTGTCACCCGCTGGCGCGCCGCAGCGCCAGCAGACTGCGAATACGCTCTCAACCAGCTCATGGCAATCGCCACACTCCCAGTCGTCACTGTGTACCGGCGCGCTGCGAATTTCTTTAATCAGGGCCTCTGCCGCGGCCGAATTACCCTCGCTTACCCACACCTCAGGCAACGATTCCAATACTGGTATTTCGCCGGTCGCACCAAACAGCGTCTCGTTACGCAACTGGGCGGCGATGCCATGCTGGTCTAACACATTGCGAATGTGCCATGCCTCAGCCGGGGTGTCCCCGATGTAAACCCGCCGAGTAAAGCGCGATGCCATTAGCGGTAAACCTCGCGCCAACGTAGGCCCGCCGCAAACAAAATCCCAACATAGAGCGCTATGCCACCGCAGACTAAAATCGCCATTTGGAGAATCTGTTCGCCAACACTCCAGCTCAGCCATTGAGCCCATTCCCCTGCCCTAAAATAGAGAAACAGCCCCATGCAAGTATTCGCGAGCAACAGCCGCAGCCCCCAAACTCCCCAGCCGCCGACGAAGCTAAACGCGCCCTCTCTAATTAGTCCGCGTAAGAGCAGCCCGGCATTCAAGCAGGCGGCAATACTCGTGGCTGTTGCCAAACCTACATGGCCATAGCCCTGCCAATAAAAAACGACGTTGAGCACCATGTTCACCGCCATTGCGATCACACCAATACGCACGGGCGTTCGCGTGTCTTGTCGTGCATAAAAGCCCGGCGCGAAAATTTTGACTGACATAAAACCAAGCAGCCCCAAAGCATAAGCCTGGAGGCTAGCCGATGCTTGTTGCACATCGACTACAGTAAAGTTTTCATTAAAAAACAGCGTAATAAGCAAAGGTTTTGCGAGTAAAACCAAGGCTAGCGTTGCAGGCAATGCAACAAGGAAAACAAGCCGCAGCGCCCAATCGATAGTGTTACTAAACTGCTCTGGAGACTTGTCAGCGTGGGAGCGTGAAAGGCTTGGTAGCACCACAATCGCGAGAGCGACACCGAATATACCGAGTGGTAACTCCATCAAGCGGTCCGAAAAATACAACCACGAGACGCTGCCTGTAACCAGCAGCGACGCAATAAATGAGTCGAGCAACAAATTGATCTGATTGACCGATACACCAAAAAGCGCAGGTAGCATCAGTTTTTTGATCCGCGCAACACCCTCGTGACCCGGGCTATACTTGGGGACCGGCAAAAGGCGTATCTGCAGCAAAAACGGCAACTGAAATAGGAGCTGCGCGATGCCTGCGATGAGCACGCCCCACGCGAGCGCCAGTTCTGGCGTATGCAGGTAAGGTGCGAGCAAAAAGGCACTGCCAATCAAGCAAATATTGAGAAGCGCAGGCGTTACTGCGGGCGCCGCGAAGCGCCCGTAACTATTGAGTACCGCACCGCAAAGGGCGGTTAGCGAAATCAGCAAAAGGTAGGGAAAGGTTATTCGCAGCATCTCCACAAACAGGTCGAACTTCGCAGGGTTGTCTGTAAATCCGTAGGCAATTGGTACAGCGATGAGGGGCGCAGCAACCATGACCACAACACTAATCACCGTCAGCAGCCCACCCAGGCTCGCAGCGACCGCCGCGATTAGCTCACGGACATCATCGTGACTCCTTAGGCTGCGGTATTCGGAGAGCACCGGCACAAAGGCCTGATTGAACGCGCCCTCGGCAAAAAGTCTGCGTAGGAAATTGGGGATTTTATTGGCGAGGAAAAAGACATCTGAGGCATCACTTGCACCAAACAAGCGCGCGATAACGACATCACGCGCCAGACCGAGAAAGCGCGAGACGAGAGTCATCGACCCGGTGATGCCGCTTGCTCCGAGAAGGCTTGGCTCCTTATCCGGAGGCCTTTCGACATTGCCCTGCTGCGGGGAGGCCTGTTCTTGGTTGTGTGTCATGTGTCGGTATTTTCTCTGGGCAGACGCCATCTGCGGTCCGCTGCGAGGACATTGGGCTGAGCTTGCCAAGCTTATCGGATCGAGTTGGTGATAACTACAGCGATTTCGTGACGATTCAAAAGCCTAAATGGGCGCAACTCTGCCTCAAATCGCAAGCGGCGCGGCCGGCGCACCGCGAGCAATGCTTGACAATAAGCCCCCTAGGCGGCATAGTATCGCGCTCTTAAATTAGGGCGTCGTTCAACCAAATCGACCCTAAGGTTAGGCGCTAATTGCGAGCTTATTTTGGCTACGCTTGGAAAGTGTCCCGACAGAAACCAGACACAAAAAACTCGCTACATAAATATTTTCTGAATTTAAAACAGATACTTGAAAAACCAAGGAGTCACAATTGGCTAATTCAGCACAAGCCCGTAAGCGCGCTAAGCAAAGCGAAGTCCGTCGCCGTCACAACGCGTCATTCCGTTCAATGGTTCGTACTTACATTAAGAAAGTCGACGCAGCCATCATCGGAGGCGACCACGCAGCAGCAACAACCGCTTACAACACGGCAGTGCCTGTACTCGATCGCATGGCCGACCGTGGCATCATCCATAAGAACAAGGCCGCTCGCCACAAGAGCCGTCTGAATACTGCTATTAAGGCGCTTCAAGCCTAATAACGTCACAGCCCTGTTTAAGGGCCTCGTGGTTAAGGCAGTAAAAACGAAGAAGCCGGCGCGAAGCCGGCTTTTTTGTTGTCTCGATTTTTATCCTGACGTACCCGCAGCGGAGTGTTCAGGTTAGTTGCCGCGGCCGGTACTGACCGCCGTGAACGCTAAGTTTCGGAGAGAATCAGGTTATCACGATGAATAATTTCATCGTCTCCTGCATACCCCAACAGCTCGACAATCCTCTCGCTGCTCTTCCCCATCAGTCTTTCGACCTCGGCGGCGCTGTAGTTGCTGAGACCGCGCGCCACTTCCCGGCCTTCTCCATCTAAACAAACGATCACTTCACCGCGATTAAAGGCACCAGCCACCCCGACGATTCCCACGGCGAGAAGGCTTTTGCCCGCCTCCTTGAGAACACGCACAGCACCTGCATCGAGAACGACCTCTCCCTGCGTACTTAGCTGACTTGCCAACCATTGCTTACGTGCGCCCACAGGCTCACTGTCGGCTTCCAGAAGCGTTCCTAAATCTTCGCCGCGACTTAGTCTGCCTAAAATCTCGGCTTCGCGGCCATTAGCGATAATGGTGTTAGTGCCCGAACGTGCCGCGAGCCGCGCCGCAGAGAGCTTAGTGCGCATTCCTCCGCGCCCCAGGCTGCCGCCGCCGCCTGCCATCGCCGTAAGACTTGGATCGAGTGCAGAGCCAACAGAGATAAGCTGGGCACTTTTGTCGAATCGAGGATCGGCGCTATAGAGGCCGTCCTGATCTGTTAGCAAGACCATGGTATCGGCATTAATAAGATTCGCCACCAAGCCTGCGAGTGTGTCGTTGTCGCCTAGGCAAATTTCGGCGGTCGCTACCGTGTCGTTTTCGTTGACGACAGGCACCACACCCAGATCAAGCAGGGTGGTTAGCGTCGAGCGTGCATTGAGATACCGCGTGCGGTCTGAGAGGTCTTCGTGGGTAAGTAAAATCTGCGCCGCACGCACGTCATGACGGTTGAAACAGCTTTCGTAGGCCTGAATCAATCCCATCTGACCTACTGCGGCGGCCGCCTGCTGCAAATTGACCTGTGTTGGTCGTTTGCTAAGACCAAGGCGCGAAACACCTTCTGCGACCGCGCCTGAGGACACCAGTACCACCTGAATACCCTGCGCTCGCATAGCCACGAGCTGCTCGGCCCAGGTTTCAATCGCTGCGAGATCTAGCCCGCGCCCGTCGTTTGTTACCAAGGAGCTGCCAACTTTTACGACCCAACGTTTCGCCTGGCGTATCTTGTCTCTCATTAAAGGTCTCTCTTCGCCGCAGCCAAGGTCACTATCAGGCGCTCATAAAACAGCCTGCTAGTCTTCGTCATCCCAATCGTCCCAGTCGTCATCGAAATCATCTAAATCAGCATCGGCTTGCTCGCGCAACGCACGTCGTGCCGCTTTGCTACTTTCGATGGTACGGCGAATTTCGAATGCCATTTCGGCCTCGAGTGCCTGCTGCGCCTCGGCATACTCTTCATCGTTAAGCAGCTTTTCTCGATGCAGGATTATTTCATCCATCAGTGCATTACACAGCTCATCGCAGCCATGGCCATTAATGCCGGAAATCTCGTAAATCTTCCCTTCCCAGCTTAGCGCCTCGCGTATTCTCGTCTTTATCTCTGCCAGAGCTTCAGGCTCGATAATGTCGATTTTATTCAGTACCAGCCAACGGTCTTTCGCCGCGAGCGTTGGGCTAAACTTAGCGAGCTCGGCCGCAATTTTTACCGCAGTCTCCACGGGGTCTTCCTGATCCATCGGCAGCACATCAACGAGATGCAGCAGCAGGCGCGTGCGCGAGAGATGCTTAAGGAATCTAAAGCCTAGCCCTGCTCCTTCGGAGGCACCTTCTATTAAGCCAGGTATATCGGCCATCACGAAGCTACGCTCCATACCCAGACTCACGACGCCGAGATTGGGTACAAGCGTCGTAAACGGATAATTGGCGACCTTCGGCGTTGCTGCGGAGACCGCTCGAATCAGCGTCGACTTACCCGCGTTGGGCAGCCCTAAAAGTCCGACATCGGCAACAAGACGCAGCTGCAGCTGCAGCTTACGCACCTCACCAGGCGTACCCTTGGTCGTTTTGCGTGGCGCGCGGTTCGTGCTCGACTTGAATCGTGTGTTGCCCAAACCGTGAAAGCCGCCCTTCGCAACCATAACCGGCTCATCTGCAAGCTTAAGATCAGCAATAAGCTCTTCGGTATCAACATCGATAACAGTCGTGCCGACAGGCACTTTCACAATGAGGTCATCGCCGCCGCGACCTGTGCAGTTGCGGCTCTGACCAGCTTGGCCAGCCTGCGCGCGGTAACGAGGCTGAAAACGGAAGTCGACAAGCGTATTCAAACTTGCGTCTGCCTGCAGAAACACGCTGCCACCGTGGCCGCCATCGCCACCGTCGGGCCCGCCCCGCTCTATATATTTTTCGCGCCTAAAACTCAGCGCGCCACTGCCGCCGCGTCCAGCCTCAGCTACGATTTCTGCTTCATCTACGAATTTCATTTTTTCGCCCGATACAAAAAAGCCCCGTCCGGTGACGAGGCTCTTTAGGTTATCTCGCTTAGTCCGCTAGGACTGCGAAATCTTAAACCGCTTCGATAGTAACGAATTTGCGGTTATGTGGTCCTTTCACTATGAACTTGACCACGCCGTCAGCCTTCGCAAAAAGTGTGTGGTCTTTCCCACAACCTACGTTCTCTCCTGGATGGAAACGTGTACCGCGCTGACGCACGATAATGTTACCAGCACGGGCTGCTTGGCCGCCGAAGAGCTTCACGCCGAGGCGTTTGGATATGGAATCGCGGCCGTTATTAGTACTACCGCCTGCTTTCTTATGCGCCATGACTTAACTCCTACTTAACCTTTAATACCAGTGATCTTCACTTCCGTGAACCACTGCCTGTGTCCCTGCTGCTTGCGGAAATGCTTGCGGCGGTTGAACTTGATGATCTGAACTTTCTTCGCACGGCCTTGCGCGAGAACCTCAGCAGTAACCTGACCGCCTTCGACATAGGGTGCGCCAATCTTTACAGATTCGCCTTCGCCTACCATCAGAACCTTGTCGAACTGAATGACTTCGCCTGTGGCGACTTCCAGTTTTTCAAGCTTCAGCGTTTCGCCTTCCTTGACCCTGTGCTGCTTTCCGCCACTAACTATTACCGCGTACATATTACTCTCCGAAACCGCTACGAATGGACATTGGACCCATTCCATATAGGGGCGGGGATTTTACGGAAATGTGCGGGTGTAGGCAAGAGGTAAACGCGCGAAAAGCGCTTACTTCGCAAAAAAACCTCAGATCCAACAATGGCGCGGGTTTTGCGACCCCCACACAGACCACCGAAACTTGACAGGAACCGGCCCTCTCCCTAGCATGCAGCGCTCGAATTGAGGTCTAGGAACCCGAGAACTCGCATGTATCAAGCCATACGCAATGCAGTAAATGACGACATGGACGCGGTCGACCACTATATCGTCGAACAGCTTCATTCGCAGGTTCCACTGGTCGAAAATATTGGCCATTACATCGTTGAGGCAGGCGGCAAGCGCCTTCGCCCCATTTTGGTGTTGCTGGCCGCACGTTGCTGCGGCTCCGAGACCCCTGCACCTATTGCTCTCGCCTCTGTTATCGAATTTATTCATACAGCGACCTTACTCCACGACGACGTAGTCGATATGTCGTCACTGCGGCGCGGCAGACCCACGGTTAACGCCGAGTGGAACAATCCTTCGAGCGTCTTGGTGGGCGACTTCATCTATTCCCGCGCCTTCCAGCTACTCGTCAGTATCGGCGATATGCGCATAATGGAAATTATGGCAGACACAACGAACAAAATCGCCGAAGGCGAAGTCCTTCAGCTGATAAATAAACACAACCCTGCGTCGACCGAGCAAAGCTATATGCAGGTCATCCATAACAAGACTGCAATTTTGTTCGAAGCGGCTGCTCACTGTGGTGCTATTTTGGCGAACGCCGATGCCGCGACACAGGATGCGCTGAGACTTTTTGGCCTGCATATAGGCACCGCCTTTCAGCTTATCGACGACGCACTCGACTATGACGGCGATGCGGTAAGCCTCGGCAAAAATGTCGGCGACGATCTCGCCGAGGGCAAGCCAACATTGCCTCTTATCCACGCCATGACCCAATGCAGCGAATCCGAAACCAAGGTCATCCGCGAGTGTCTGAGCAATAAGACTCCCCTCCTCCCCGATACGCTCGCGCAAGTGATCAGCATAATTCGCGAATCCGGGTCTTTAGAGTACACGCGTGCGAAAGCACAAGAACAAGCCACCCTCGCACTCAGCAAGCTCAGCCTGCTGCCTCCTTCTGTATACCGTGACGCCCTGTATACCCTTGCAGAATTCTCTGTCGCTCGTAACGTTTAGTCAGCAGAAAGCCGGTCGTAAAGCCTTAACAACAGACGCGCCGAGTCGTCATTCCGTGTGCGCTGCGCCCCCTAGCCCATGCCCATCGATCATGTTATAAACGCCCGATGTCTCGCGTACTGAGACGCCGAGTTACTTGACGCCTAAACTTCTGCGACGCGCAGTATACGGAGAACATTCTTTTGATCGATTTAGCGAACCGTCCCCTACCAGAACCAATTATGGAAACTATCGAAAATGTTCGAGAGTTTGAAAAGACGCCTCTCTATGAGCAGTTTCCATTTACGAACAGCTACGAATTATTGATGAATGCCGCGCAACAATTCGGCGACGGCCATGCGCTAGAATTCTTACTCCAAGGGCTCCCTGAAGAGAAAGAGCAATCGACAACGTATCGGGAGCTAGGCGAACAGGTTACTCGCACAGCCAATTTACTCTATTCGCTTGGCATCAACACTGCCGACTCTGTCTCGATCATTTTACCCGTGCTGCCACAAACTCATTTTGCAATTTGGGGCGCTCAGGCCGCAGGCATTTCTAATCCGATAAACCCAATGCTCGAAGCAGAGCACATGGCTGAAATAATCTCGGCAGCAAACTCAAAAGTGATTATTTGTCTCGGCAAATCACCCGCAACCGACATTTGGGAAAAAGCGATCGCCGCAGCGGCACTAACCGATTCGGTCACAACTATTATCGCAGTCAATGCGGCAGGCATGTGCGATCCGTCGGCGACGTTGCCCGAAGGCTCAACGCTTACCCTCCACGATTTCGACAATGCTATCGCTGCGATGAGCGCCGAAAAATTGGATTCCGGACGCGACTTTGAAGCGAGCGAAATTGCGGCTTACTTCCATACTGGCGGCACGACAGGCCGCCCGAAGCTCGCTCAATTAACACATGGAAACATGGCATTCGTCGGCCAGTTGATGCAAGTTTATACCGCTCATATGGAACACCACACCGTACTTTGCGGCCTCCCGCTTTTCCATATCTACGGTTGTATTATTCAGGGTATCGCCTCGTTCGCTGTGGGCTATCGTATATTTTTGATGACTCCCTCTGGTTTCCGCTCGCCAACCGCGATGCCGAATATTTGGAAGTTAATCGAACGCTTCAAGGTCAAACAAATTTCCGCCGTGCCGACTGTTCTAATGGCTCTATCGGAAATTCCAGTGGGCGATGCAGATATATCGAGCCTTACCAACTTAAATTCTGGCGCAGCCCCACTCTCGCGCCCATTCGAACTCAGCTTCGAAGAACGATTTAATGTCGAAATTGGCAACGGCTATGGCATGACAGAGACAACATCAGTCATCAGTCGAGCGCCCATTGATCAGCCTCCTGGAAGCGTGGGTATGCGTACACCCTATGGCGGCATACGTATAGTCCAGCTCGACGGCGCAACCGTTACTAAAAATTGTGAAATAGGTGATAGCGGAGCGATTTTGGTCAAGGGACCACAGGTTTTCGCTGGCTACAAAGTAGAGGCCGACAATAGAAATGCGTGGGTCGAAGATGGCTGGTTTAACACAGGTGACCTCGGCTATTTAGACGAAAACGATTGCTTATTCCTGTCGGGCCGCGCGAAAGACCTCATAATAAGAAGCGGGCATAACATCGACCCAGAACTAATCGAAGAACCGATCAACTCACATCCCGACGTCGTCACCTCGGTGGCTATCGGCTTGCCCGATGCTTACACCGGAGAGCTGCCTATGGCTTATGTCGTGCTCACCCAAGGGAGTTCGCTTACTGAGCAGGAACTTATCGATTACGCCGCCGGACTCATCTCAGAGCGCGCAGCAATTCCGAAGCGCATCGACTTCTTACAAGAAATGCCGCTCACTGCGGTTGGCAAGATTTTCAGGCCCGCTCTGCGACAAAAGATAGGCGAAGAGGTTGTTGCTGGACTACTCGCAGGCGCTAACATAGCCGCCGAGATAAGCAGCGAAAACGAAAAGAAACGCGGTCTAGTAATCAAAGTTGTCGCCCACGACAAATCCCAAATCGAGGCGATCAACGATCTCGTGAAAAGCTATATTTTCTCGACCGACGTCAGCTAGCCAAAACGCTTAGTGGGCAAAAATGATGCGAAGGCCTCCTCCAGCGCCTTCGGCATCGCCGCTCTCGCGCTCTAACACTCTGAGGCGAGAGTTGCTCGGCCGGTAAATCTCCTCGTTCAGCAGCACTAACTCTTCTGCCTCGCGGCTCAATTTCCTGGCTGCGACGAGATCGCCCTGTTCAGAATAAATTCGTCCTAGCGCCACATAGAAATCAGGTTCTTCTTCTTTTAGCGCGAGCGCGCGCTCAAACGCTTTCCGTGCAAGCGCGAGATCGCCCTCTCCGTAAGCAACATGGCCCTGTGCGTAATGATAGTAAGGATTCATCGCATTAAACCGCTCGATAGCTAATTCATAGGCGCGCGCACGACGAGTATCACCTTGCGCATGATAAAACTTCGCGAGGTTGGCAATAGCAGTGGCACTGTTTCCATCGAGCTCGAAGGCCGTCCGATAGCTGTATTGCGCGAGCGCCCGGTCACCGACTCTGTTAAAAGCCGCGCCTACATTGTTCCACGCGATGGCGTTTTCGGGATCTAAGTACAGCGCATTTTTGAAATAGGCGATCGCACCCTCGTAATTGTGCGCAACCAATGCCTCGACTCCGAGATTATTAAAATAGAGCGCTCGCGCTTGTGTATCGCTGATTACTTTAGAGGTGAGTTGCTGCAACGCAATCTCAGGGGTGAAATCGGCGACGTAACGAATGGTCTGATCAAACCGCCCCGTTGCATTAATGTGGTGACTTAACACTAAAAGCCCGCCTCGCTTATCCCAACTTGGCTGCACATCGACGCGTTGAAACCTCGCTTCGATGCCTAAGTGTCTTGCCATGGCAACGTAAAGATTCATCGCGGATAGGCAGTTGCCGCTGCGCGCGTTATACAGCTCCATCGCGGTGTGTGTTTTCTCGGCTGAGTAGATTATGCCTAGGTTCGCTTCGTCGTAGAGGAAGTCTTGCAGGAGCTCTACGCGCTTGCGCTCATCGCGGACATAGCCAATATATCTATCCAATTGCCCTTTGAGCTCGTCGCTCAAAAACAGAGGATCGATATCGGCGAACGCGTCACTGGTTTGATCCAGAACCCGCGCTTGCAACTCATTGTCGTGAAGAAACTCGCTCTCCAAGTCGATAGAAGTACAGCGAGTGAGCATGAGGACTAACACAACAGAAAAACGTAACGTCTTCATAATGCACGCTCCTTAAATCAGGCAGTAATTCAACACAACTCCAGAGTAGACCTTTCGCGCGTATTTTTCCATGCTGGGAAAATGACGGGCACAAAAAAGGGGCTTGCACCCCTTTTTCTTAAACCTCAACGAGCGTTCGACTCCCAGAGTATTGCGCGTAACGCAGTTTACATGCCCGGATAATTAGGACCACCGGCACCTTCTGGCACAACCCAATGAATGTTTTGCGAGGGGTCTTTAATATCGCATGTTTTGCAGTGTACGCAGTTTTGCGAATTAATCTGAAAACGCTTCGACCCATCGGCTTCGTCTATCACCTCATAAACACCGGCCGGACAGTAGCGTTGAGCGGGCTCGTCGAATTTCGGTAGGTTAACGCCTATCGGAATAGAGGCATCTTTGAGCTGTAGATGACACGGCTGGTCTTCGGCGTGATTAGTATTCGACAGGAAAACGGACGAGAGTTTATCGAATGATATTTTGCCATCGGGCTTCGGATATTCAATTTTTGGCGCCGACGCGGCTGGCACGAGTTGCGCGTAGTCATGTGTCTTGTCGTGAATCGTAACCGGCGACTTACCGAACAAAATATTTTGCTCAATAAACGTTAGTGCACTGCCTATCCAGAAACCGAATTTATGGAAGCCCGAGCTAAAGTTACGCGTCTTATGTAACTCTTCATGGAGGTCGGACTGTTTGAATCGCTCGCTGTAGTCTATTAACTCGCGGGCTGGCGCCTCGCCCTCTGCAGCCTGCGTCAACGCCGCATAGAGCGATTCCGCGGCAAGCATGCCCGACTTCATCGCTGTATGACTGCCCTTGATTTTGGCAGCATTGAGCGTGCCAGCATCACAGCCTATAAGCAGGCCGCCAGGAAAGGTCATTTTAGGTAAAGAGTTTAAGCCGCCCTTAATCAGCGCTCGCGCTCCGTAGCTGATGCGTTTGCCACCTTGAAGCGTCTTCTTAATAACCGGATGATGCTTAAACTTTTGAAATTCATCGAAGGGGCTAATGTGGGGATTCTTATAGCCCAAGTCTACAATAAGCCCCAGAGAGACTTTGTTATCTTCGACATGGTAGAGGAAGCCGCCGCTAGTTCCGGCATAGCTCGCACCTATCATCGGATAGCCCGCGGTATGCACGACTAACCCTTGCTGATGATTCTCAGCGGGGATTTCCCATACTTCTTTGAGGCCGATACCGTAGTGCTGAGGATCGCTGTCTTTGTCGAGCGCGTATTTGGCAATAATCTCCTTGCCTAGGTGCCCACGGCACCCTTCTGCAAGGATTGTGTATTTGGCATGAAACTCGAAGCCTGGTTCGAAAGACGGCTTGTGCTCGCCATCGGCAGCGACGCCCATATCACCGGTTGCCACGCCCTTCACGCTGCCATCATCGTGGTACAAAATCTCAGCAGCGGCGAAGCCTGGGAAAATTTCAGCGCCGAGTTCCATCGCCTGCTCGCCTAACCACGCACACAGGTTCCCCAGCGAGATAATGTAATTGCCTTCGTTATGCATCGGCTTAGGCACTAATAAGTCAGGGAACTTAATTGCCGATTTTGCACTTGGGAGATAGTAGACATTATCGCCAGTAACGGCCGTGTTGAGTGGAGCACCCTTCTCTTTCCAATCGGGAAACAGCTCATTAAGTGCCGAAGGCTCAAATACTGCGCCGGAAAGGATATGTGCACCCACCTCCGAGCCCTTTTCGAGAACGCACACCGAGATCTCTTTCCCTTCGGCCTTCGCCATTTGTAGCAGCCGACAGGCAGTCGAGAGGCCAGCAGGCCCAGCGCCGACTATTACTACATCGACTTCCATAGATTCGCGTTGCATGCATTTCCCCTTTCGATTCGATTATGTGGCGCACAGTGAACGCCGAAAAACCTTAACGGGTTAATACGGACTAACAGCGCGCCACAGACCATGTATTATCGCCAATTACTCGCTGTAGCGCAAAAATCATCGACATCATTCTGTGAGTAATCGCCCGAGCGCATAGCCTTTGAGATATTTTCTAAAGTTATCGGGCCGAGTATCGCTAAAATCCCTAATAGGCCCGTTTCCCGCTTTGACTAAGCTCTGTTTGCCAGCGAATACACACAATTTGTCACAGCGATGCCAGATTGGCGCGCCTATACTGCGCTGCGTTTAAGAGTATTCAAGCGGCAGCGCTGGATCTCTGGCAATTTTAACGCGCCATTAAGTCACAAAACGTAACTCATACAATCTGCCCGCTGCGTCTTAGCGTTACCGAGGTAGTCAAGTTTTCTCGGAGAAACCCCATGAAGCGGCGCCTCGCCTCCTTCTTTATTACTTTCGCTCTGTCGCCCTCTTTAGGATTTTCGCAAAATCCGCCAAAGAGCCCAACTGAGACTGCATTAGAGGCTGCCTCAGTAGACGACCTTAGCGTTGTCTACGAAGCGGCTTATTTCGATCAATTTCAGCCTGTATCGGTTAACGACATGGTTAGTCGTATACCGGGAATAGGCCTGGCGCTCGGTGGCGGTGGCGGTGGCGGAGGTCGTGGGCTTGGTGGTGGCGCAGGCGAAATCCTAATCAATGGCCAGCGCATCACAGGCAAAAGCAATGAGGGTCGAAGCCAGCTAAGCCGAATCAGCGCCGATGACGTAGATTATATCGAAATTATTCGCGGCACTTCAGAGGAAATTGATGTTCGCGGCGGCGGACAGGTCGTCAATATCGTCCTTCGCGCTACAGAGTCCAGATCAAGCATCGCCGCAGAAATCAGCACTGACCGCATGCAGGATAGCAAACTCGCCCCCGGAGCACGGCTCTCCTACTCTGGACAAAACGGCAATCTTAACTACTTATTTCATATTCAGAGCGACCCCAATTACGTCAATCAGGTTATCCGTGAATCGAGCTTCGACCCTGAGGGTGTTGCAACTGAGAGACGATTAGAAGAAAGCACCCGCGACCAGACCAACTATGAAACCAGCGTCAATCTAGGCTATCAATTCGAGAAATCGATGGTGCAGTTGAACGCGCTCTATGGCCAAACCGCTCCTCCAACGGACATAACCCGAGGCATCATTGGACTCGCTGAAGACAACCCGAGCATAAACCTCGAACGCGAAGCTAACCAAGGGCGAAGAGATAATTGGGAACTCGGGGGCGACTACGAATACTCCTTCGACAACCGATCCAAATTCCGATTCTTGTTCATCGTTAACGATCGCGATTTCGATTTCACCCGCGAACGTTTTCAGGTGGGAAGCGACGAAGAAACCAAAGACCTTTTCCTCTTTTCTGCCGCGCGCGATCGAGAACGCATAGCACGAAGCTCATACACGTTTAATTTGTTTGCAGGTCAAGCGATTGAAACTGGCGTCGAGATCGCTCAGACAATTCGCGATTCTGAAATCCGTCTGGGCAACGACGATGAGGGTGGCGAACCGTCCGCAGCACACGGGGGACTTTTCCCTGTTGACGTCGACAATGCCCTCTCCTCTGTTGAAGAGATCCGCAGCGAGTACTTTGCCATACACAATTGGCAGTTAACCGACTCGATGTCACTAGAAACTGCTTTGGTTTATGAATCGTCCGAGATTACGCAATCTGGCGATGTGGGCAATTCCCGCAGCTTTGGCTTTTTTAAGCCGAGGGTCGACTATCGTTATAACCTTACCGAATCGCTCCAGTTTCGCGCCACTGCCGAAAAGACAGTTTCACAACTGAGTTTTTCTGATTTTAGCGCGACAACAGACAATTCAGATGATGATCAAGATACTATCGCCGGCAATCCAAATATTAGACAAGAACAGACATGGCGTTACGACCTCAATTTGGAATATCGCCTACCAAACAATATCGGTGTGCTTAACTCGAAATTTTATTACCGCGATGTGAGCGACGTGATAGATCGCATCGATGTGTCGCCGTCCCCGGACAATCTCCAATCGGCACGCGGAAACATTGGTAATGGCACGCGCTATGGCCTTAACTTAGATGCGAGCACCCAGCTTTCTTATCTAGGGTTACCCAACGCGCTCTTCACTGTGCGTCTTGGCATCAACGAATCCGAATTGCTTGACCCTTTCTTAGGCATAGAGCGCCGATTTGGCTGGAGTCGTCGCTGGAATGGCCGCACCGAATTCCGTCACGACGTAAACAAATACAATCTTAGCTACGGGTTTAATTACTCGACCCAAGCGCGTGAAGGCAGCAACTACACCCGTATCGATGTGTTCGACATCGAGAGAGAAATCCCGGATTACGACCTCAACCTCTTCTTCGAAAAGCGCGCCTTTGGCGGAGTTACCTTCCGGTTTGATATGCGAAACGCCAATGATCGAAACTTCTGCCGCGAGCGCACCCGCTTCGATGGTGCGACTGTCGATGGGATTGTCGAGGAAATCGAGAACTCATGCAGACAGCCGGGCGTGAGGTATTCACTTAAAATCAGAAATACTTTTTAACCCCACACGCCTTTTTGCCGCACAATTTTAGAGGGTCGCTCACTCGGTTTTCGTAAACACCATCATGTGTTGCCAGGGCAAGAAATCGAGGGTCTCTGTCCACTCAAGTCCGAAAACGCCCATTTCTTTGATCACTTGCTCTTGAGTCATCTTGTGCAAGGGGCGAATAGGCACTGAGGCGTCTTCGCCTCGATACTCGAGTAAGAAAATGCGGCCACCTGGCCGAAGTGCATCGTAGATGCCGTTAATCATCTCGAAAGGGTGGGAAAACTCGTGATAGGCATCGACCATAATTGCGGCATCGATTGAGTTCATCGGAAGGTTTGGGTTGTCTATTGCACCCTTCACCCCTTCGATATTCGTTACGTCTTCTTTCGCCTTAGTAGCTTCTACGATGTCGAGCATTTCTTGCTGAATATCCACCGCTAGCACTTTGCCTTCTGGCACAAGCTTGGCAATTCGAAACGAAAAGTAGCCAGAGCCCGCGCCAATGTCCGCGACCACATGAGTGGGCTCAAGTTTCATATTGGCGACAACTTCATCCGGCATCTCTTCTTGAATGCGCCCAGGGCGATTGAGCCATCCCGCGGCTTGATGCCCCATAACGAATGAAATTTCGCGTCCCATATAAAATTTACCAATACCTGTCGTTCTGCGTGATTGATCTTCGATATAACCTGGATTTTCGGCCGCCTGTGTCGGCAACGTAATGATCAAGCTGAGCGCTGCACTGCCGAGCGCAACTACTCCTCGCTTTACTGTCGAGGTCACTGAATAAACCATGTGTCTTTCCTCAATGGGGATCGTTAACTGAGCGCCTACAATACTACAGCGCCGCGATCGGTGGCTACGCGTATGAGTAACGGCGCGGCCTTTCCTGATGCCTTTCCTGTTACCTTTCCTATGCTAGACTCAGGATCTAAAATCAACTGAAAGCGAGCCGCTAGATAATGACACAAGTACTTAAAGGCATTCGCGTCCTAGACTTCGGACGCTACATCGCAGGGCCGTTCTGCGGCACACTCCTCGCCGACATGGGCGCAGAAGTGATTCGAATAGAAAAGGTAGATGGCAGCGAAGATCGCTACCTCGCGCCTATAAGCGACACCGATGACGGTGGCACGTTTATGCAACTGGCACGCAACAAGAAAGGCCTAACCCTCAACCCGATGAAGCCTGAAGGCCGCGAGATCGTCAAAAAATTGGTCGCCACTGCAGATGTTGTCATCGCGAATTTACCACCCGATACACTGGCAGCGATGGGGCTAGACTACGACAGTCTTAAGAGTGTGAAACCTGACATTATTCTTACCATGATTTCGGCGTTTGGCCGCGGCGGGCCTTATAGTAATCGAGTCGGGTTCGATGGCCTAGGCCAGGCGATGTCCGGCGCGATGTATCTGTCAGGCACGCCTGATCAACCGGTTAAAGCATGGCCCCCCTTCGTCGACTTCGGTACGGCAAGTTTCGCTGCATTCGGCACCATGGCAGCGCTATTCGAGCGCCAGAAAACCGGCCGCGGCCAAGTGGTTGAAGGCTCTCTATTCAATACGGCTTTGACGCTGATGAATGGCACGATAATCGAGCAGTCAGCATTGGGAGTTGATCGCGTCGCAAGCCTCAATCGTGGTCAGGGCGCAGCTCCGTCCGACACGTTTAAATGCAAGGATGGTTGGGTGTTAGTGCAGTCTGTGGGAGGCCCGCTGTTTAAACGCTGGGCAGATCTGATGGGCGAAAGTCATTGGCTCGAAGACGAGCGCTTTAAAGACGATATCAGCCGCGGCGACAATAGCGTGCTTGTGAGTGAACGCATGGCTAAATGGTGTGCCGAGCGCACGTCTGCCGAGGCACTCGCTGCAATGGAGGAGGCACGCCTCCCCGCAGGACCAGTGCTATCGCCGCAGCAGGTGTTACAGGATCCGCACATTGCAGCGAAGGGACTTTTTCAAGCGGTGGAATATCCAGGTCTCGAAAAAGCGGCTCCGCTTATGCGAACCCCTGTTGAACTCTCTGAAACTCCGGGCGAAATCCGCCACCGTGCGCCGACATTGGGCGAACATACCGATGAGATTATGCGCGAGCTAGGCTATTCGGACGAGGTGATTGCTGATCTGCATGAACAGCGAATCATCTGACAAAGCAGAATAACCCCTAGTCTTAGGCTAGGGATTATTCGAACCGGGTGCTGATTGATTAATCGCCCCTTGCTGCTTTCGGCAGCGCGTAGACAATGACGCTACCGCTGCGGGGAGTTTCGTGGCCGGTTTGAAACGTCATCATCGCATTGCCCGAATTAGTGGCAATGTACTGCGTGCCATCGACCTCGTAGGTAATCACGCCGCCCCCAATGGGCGCGCCGGTATAAATACTGTTAAGCACCTCGCCACTTGCCGCGTTTAGCATCAATAGGTTGCCCGTAAGTTCGCCGCTTAATACCAAGCCCCCTGCAGTTGTCGTAACACCCGCTACCATAGGCGCAGGCGAATGGTAGCGCCAAAGTATCTCTCCGCTTTCTACGTCTACCGCTGTAAGCCATCCGCTCTGCTCGCTATCGGGAACCACTCCGCCTCCCATATATAATTGACCGGGCTTAACTTCGACCTCTTCTGCTGCCACAAACCGAGCGCAGTAGTCGATGGAGGGCGTGACGACAATACGCTCGCCTGGATGGTAGGCTGGCCCGCTCCACAAAACGCCCCCAAAGACACCAGGACAAGCAAACACTCCTTCCTGCGTGACTGGTACCTCAGCGTTGAGAATCGTCGTAATAGGCGTCTCGTAGAGCGCCTCACGCGTATTTTTGTCCAGCGTCCTCAGAACGCCATCTTTGCCTACAGTCGCCACGAGATCGCGCGACACGTTATCCACTCCAGCCTTCAACACGGGGCTCACCTGAGTCAGATCCCAGTCGTGGTCATCGTTAGGAACGATTGACTTATGCCACAGCAACTCGCCGCTGCGTGGATCAAGCGCAATAATATTGTTGGTATAAAGATTATCGCCGGGCCGCAGATACGCAGGTAAATCGGGCGCAGGGTTGGTTACTGCCGCATAGAGTTCACCCTTCTCCAGATCCATGCTTAGCGGGGTCCAGACGGCACCTCCACCTAATACGATATTGTCCGGGTTGCCCCATGTTGGCCCGCCGCCTGCAGCGGCTTCTGGCACAGTATGAAAACGCCACTGTTCCTCTCCATCAGCGAGAGAGAAGGCGCCAACCCAGCCTGAAATTGCGTTCTCGCTTCCCGCAGGGCCAATCAAAATTAGGTCTTCGAAAATCATTGGAGGCATGGTGAACGTTTCACCAAGCCAAGGGTCTGCGACCTGTCGCGCCCACAAAAGATTGCCGTTAGCAGAATCAATTGCGAGCAAATAGCCATCGTTGGTGCCGCGCACCACATAGCCCTCTTTTATGGCTACGCCCCTATTATTGCCCCAAACGGTGCGGTCTTTCGGTGTCCATGTGTATTCCCATTTGCGCTCGCAGGTCGCGGCATCAATGGCAGCCGTACGCGTCGAATTGGTGATATACATTACGCCTTCGTACACGATCGGGCCGGTCTGCATAGTCGCAAAAGTTTCTAACTGATACGCGCAGACCTGTTGTAAGTCGCCCACGTTCGCAACACTGATTTGATCGAGCGCGCTGTAGCGTGTGCCTTTGTAATTTTGATTGTGGTACAGCCAATCAGAATGATTAGTCTGCGCCGCTTTAAGATCAGCGAAACTAGGGCCATGTCCCGTTGGCACAGTGCCCGCCTCGCCTGCAATAAATGTCGACGCACTATCGAGGCCCTCATCGCCGCGCGAGAACGGTATCATCGCCAGCGCATCGTAGTCGTCGGTAAGAAGCTCGGTGCCCGGAAGCACATTATTACGCCCAAGCACATACGCCATTACGTCGATGTACTCAGCGTCGTTAAGGACCTCAAGCTGGCGGGGTGGCATGGTGTTGCGAATGCGATTATAGAGTTCGGCGACATTGGCACCCTGCATTGAGTAGGATTTTCTGAACGTAACGCTGGCAAGAATCGGTGCTACACCCCCTTCGAGATTAGCGCCATGGCAGCTTGCGCATTCGCGCTCGTAGAGCACCTTCCCGCGCTCGAACTGTTCTTCGGTAAACGTGCCACTTGCCATCGCTTCGGCGGCTGAGACAACGGTTGGCATAACTGCGCCGGCGAATACTGCTAACAGGGCTGCGGTGAAGGATTGTTTCATATTTTCTCTCGGCTACTTTTTCTTTTATTTTTGGTTTTAAGTTTTCTGCTTTTCGGTTTCGTTTTCCCTAACGCCGCGCGAATAATTGTTGCTCGCACAAGCCAACTCGAATTTGGAGTATCAATGCAACTGGAGGGCATGTCCAGACCAGCAATAGAACGCTCGTAGCACACTTAGCTCATGCGAACAGAGCGGAAAATAGCCGATGGTCACAACCCCTTCTCAACCCCATCAAAGCCCTCAAATGCCCTTCAAAAACTCAAGCAACGCCGCGTTAGTGGCCTCAGGCGCCTCCTGCTGCACCCAATGACCTATTCCTGGCAGCAAGACAACTCCACGCAAATCTGTCGCTATGCGCGCCATAGCGCCCTGAAGACGCTCTTGCGTTGCATGACCGATGACCATGTCTTCACTACCCGCGAGGAATAACGTTGGCATTTTAATCGTGTCCCGCCCAATGCTTTCTGTCAGCTCCCAGTTGCGCTGAAAATTACGATAATAGTTGATACCTCCGCGGAAACCCGCGTGCCTAAATTCACCCACCACATACTCTAGGTCTTCCTCGGTCAGCCAATCGGGCAAGCCTTTCGCAGCGCCCAAACGTCCTATCCAACCACCTGCCGCAGCCTTCGGGTCGGTGATTTCCCGCGGCTCGCGCTCGCTGTCGGGCGAGAGGTAGAGACGGCTTAACAGCCCCCGAGGATCGGCATCATATTCTGCCTCTGCAACACCCCCCGGTTCGTTGTGGTAAAGGATGTAATAGAAGTTCTCGCCATACGCTTCGCGCCAATCGACCATCGGCGAGCGTTCCGGCCTTCCTCCATACGGGACACTCATTGCAACAAGTGCATTAAAGCGATCGGGGTGGAGAAGCGCTGTCTGCCAAGCCACAATCGAGCCCCAGTCGTGACCTACCATAACCGCCTTTTCCTCGCCAAGCGCATCGAGCAGACCAATCAGATCTGCGGCGATTGTCACAATGTCATACTCCGCTGCAGACGCCGGCGCAGAGGTACTGCCATAGCCGCGCATATCTGGGGCGACAACTCGGTAGCCCGCGCTAGAAAGTGCGACGATCTGATGCCGCCAACTGTACCAAGACTCCGGCCAGCCATGAACGAGCAGCACCAAAGGGCCTGCACTACCTGCCTCAGCAATGCGCATTGAGATGCCATTGGTTTCGATCATTCTGAAACTTACCCCTGCGATGGGTGAATTCATTCGCACGTCGATTCCCTCTCTACTCAATTGTTTGTCTGGTGGTGCTGTTGCCTGACCCTGCGCAACCACACAGAGGAGCAACATCACAGCCATCGTCGTTGCCCTTGCTGTTTTTCCTGCAATCCAACTTTTGCTCATGGTCTCCCCTATCTCTTGAATCTCTTCTTTGCAAAAAGAATAATTTAGGCGCCTGGACCGCAGTCTAAGCAGCTCTCCACCGGTACCGGCCCCATACGCAGCTCTCTATTAAGCTGTCTTAGCGCCGTGCGTACCCCTTCTTCGATGACCGGATGATAAAACGGACTGTCGAGCATCTGCTGTACAGTTAATCTGTGCTGCACCGACCAGCTGAGCAGATGGCCCAGATGCTCGGCAGCCGGCCCTATCATCTCAGCGCCCAGAAACACGCCGGTGCCTTGCTCGCCATAGACTCGCAGAATACCTTTATTTTTGCCAATCACGCGAGAACGCCCTTGATTTTCGAAGCTCACTTGCCCCACCGCAAATGAAGTTGTGGAATTGTCGAGATCGCTAAAGCGCGCACCCACAAGCGCAATCTGCGGATCGGTAAATACTACCGAAAGCGGTGCTCGGCGAGGACGCGCGCGGATCACAGGAAAGGAGCCGGCATTATCCCCCGCGATGCGCCCATCATCTGCAGCTTCGTGTAGCAGTGGATGCGCATTGCTTACATCGCCGGCTATAAACAAAGGCTTGTCTTCAATCTGCCCTGTCGCCTCATTGAACGCGGGCATGCCGCGCTCGTTTAAGGTGACCCCCGCCTCTTTTAAATTAAGCTCGTCGAGATTTGATCGGCGCCCTGTGGCGGCGAGCAAACACGCAAACTCGGCCACTTTTTGCTCACCCTTTTCCGAATAAGTCACGCGGACGCCCTGCTCGGTGCGTTCGGCCGAATCAACCCTAGCGTCGGCCGAAACATTAAGCTCTGCCTCGAATATTTTCTTCGCCTCGGCATTGATAAACGGATCGCTAATCGGACCGAGTTTATTGCCTACACCAAACAAATGCACTCGCACACCGAGGCGCGATAGCGCCTGCGAAATTTCTAATCCAATAACACCTGTGCCAACAACGGCAATCGATTCAGGCAAGGTATCCCAAGCAAAGACATCATCGTTAATCAGGAGCCTATCTCCGAGCGCATACCACGGCGTTGGGATCGCAGGCCTTGTACCCGCTGCTATTACAATTCTCTTAGCAATAACACGCACGCCGCCATCGACCATTAATTCGTTGGGGCCGACGAACTTCGCCTTACCCCAGAGTTTATGTTCGGCTGGCCAGTCGTCGACAGCCTCTTCTACGAAACCAACAAACCGATCGCGCTCAGCTTTGACTCGTGCCATAACCCGCGCGCCATCGACAGTCGACGAGCTAACATCAATACCGAATTTTCCAGCTTCACCAATCTGGTGATTTACCTCGGCCGCGGCGATCAGCAGTTTACTCGGCATGCAGCCGACGCGCGCACAGGTGGTACCGTAGTGCGACGACTCGATAACCAATAGATTGTCGGTATGCTCGCGTGCGATACGATAAGCCGTCATACCCGCCGTGCCTGCGCCGATTATGGCAACATCAACTTCTCTCACTTGCATCTACTATTCTCCATCTAAGACACAGAAATCGGGTGTCTAGTCCTCGCTCCGCGGTTCGGCTACACTCAATCCCAATTAGGAATAAAGTTCGGCAGTGTGTAACAAGTGTACTAAATAGCAGGCACGCTGTAGTGTTTATTGAGAGGGGGTTTTAGCAATGGATAAGGACGAGCAGAGCGACGCCGGCGCGCGAAAATACGATGTAGGTTACATGCAACGCACGCGAGAATTTTATAGCGCTCAAGGTTACACCAACCATTACCAGTGGGCGAAAAACACAGACTCACCTTTTACAGCGCTGACCAAGCCACTCAAGGATTGCAAGGTAGCAGTTATTACCACGTCGATGCCCGACACCGATCAGGGCAGAGCCCAGCGCGGTGTTTACGCACTCCCCAGCCGGCCCTATCCTAACTCGATGTATACCGCCGAACTGTCGTGGCACAAGGGCGCAACCCATACCGACGACATCGGTTCATTTCTGCCACTACGTGCACTCGATGCCGCCGCTGACGAAGGCCTTATCGGCGCACTGAGCGAGCGCTTCTATACAGTGCCTACCGACTATTCTAAGCGCAACACCGAAGAGGTCGACGCGCCTGAGATCCTCCGCTTGTGCAGAGAAGACGGGGTCGACATCGCGCTCCTTGTCCCGTTGTGACCCGTTTGCCACCAGACCGTGAGTCTGGTCGCGAGACACCTAGAAGCGAACGGCATCCCGACGCTCATCATTGGCTCGGCGATCGACATTGTCGACCACGTTCGGATACCGCGTTATCTGCATGTAGACTTTCCTTTGGGCAACCCCTGCGGCCGCCCTTATGATGCGTTGATGCAAAAGCAGATTCTCGGCCAGGCGCTTAACTGGATGGACGCCGCAACTGACAGTCTGTGGCTCGCACGCAGCCCTGCCGAATGGAGCGATGATCAGTCTTGGCGCGATGACTATTCGCGCGTCGATGAGTCTAACAAGGAGGAGTTGAAGCAACGAGGCGAAGCGCGTCGCCAGCAGCAGGAGGAAGCGAAGCGCTCAGGCAATGCGCGCAGTGAGATGATTGCGGAGACTTAGCGCCCGATCTGCCATTGAGCGAAAAGCCTTCGCGCTGCGGACAATTCCGCAGCGTCTAGCTTGCGCTCGATACTTTTAAGTAATGCAGCGGCGCCTTCTGCTTTGTTCAACACCGCGTATTCAGCCCAAGCGTGTGCCGTTATTCTATCGCGGTCAACGTCACTGCCGTCTGAATAGAGGCTGGCTAATTCGCTCGCCGCTTCGGGATGGCCCGCTTTCGCTGCCTGCGAATACCATTCAACTGCCGACTCAACGTCTTTCGCCGTACCCTCACCAGTAATCAAGAGCGTGGCCAGATTAAACTGCGCAGCAATATGGCCTTGTGCAGCCGCAGCGGCTGTCCACCGGTAGGCTGCATCCGCGTCACGCTCTACCCCTTGTCCGGTGAAAAATAGAATTCCAAGGTTGTACTGAGCGAGCGCCAACCCCTCCTCGGCAGCAATTGAGAACTCGCGATACGCCGTTGCGTAATCACCCTCGAACGCTGCATTCACCCCCTGTTCGTAATCTGCACGACTGTGCGCACTCCCCAAAAAGGCAATGGCGAGACATGCGGTGAGCGTTGCACGAATGCTCGACGATGCACGCGAACGGTTAGGGGCCATAAACTACCTCTTTGAGCAAAAAGACGAACCGGAGACTTCCAATTAAAAACGCTGCGACAGCAAAGCACAAGGTGGAAGCGATTGATTGGAGTGACTATTCGCTTAATCTCGCCTTAGATCGAAATTGGCACTAGGCAAAGCGCGAAATTTCGCTATAATACCGCCCTCTTACGCACCCGTAGCTCAGCTGGATAGAGTACCTGGCTACGAACTAGGGGGTCGCACGTTCGAATCGTGCCGGGTGCACCAATTAAGAATAGAAAAGGCAGCATCCTTCACAGGTCGTTGCCTTTTTTATTGCGCCTTTTTATTGATGCGCTTTTGATTAATGCGCTTTTAATTAATGCGTTGTTTCATTTTAATGCGCCTTTTCATTGTTATTGCGCCTTTCCCCTAAGCTATTTTATCGCTTAGCGCTTCGCTTGTTCGTCGGCCATTTTCTCTTCGGCAGCGGCCAACAACTCGTCTAACCACTGCGTCCACCCCTCAGGATCCACAAAAGGATGCGGCGCATCTTTCTCACGTAGCGCGAGTTTTTCGAGTCGCTCGAATACTTCCCCCGAGTCTTGATGATTGGGAATGTTTACCTCGACGCCTTCGAGAGACTGAAGAAAGGCAATGCTGTCGAGATACATCTGAGTACGCTCAACCCCGTCGAAATTGAGTCCCGCGCCGCCAAACATCACAGCAGCATGAGGATAACCGTTGTCATACACGGTGAAACTCGTCGACAGCACGCCAGTCGTGTGGCCAGGCGTTTTCATAAACGTGAGTTTCTCGCGTCCAAGATTAAGCGTGCCACCGTGTGTCGCCGTGAGATGACGAATCGGTTTAGGGTATTCTCGATAGATGGCAGGCTCATCGGTCATCTGCCAGTCTTCGTCGGTCATTAACACCACTGCACCAAATTCATCCTGAATGCGCCGAGCGCCTCCGATTTGATCGAAGTGTGCATGGCTGACAATCAGATAACGGATGTCATTTGGGTCCATGCCTAAATCACGAATGCCATCGATGGCGATATCCGTTAACTCCCCATAGAGAGAATCAAAGAGGATGAGGCCTTGATCGGTTTCGAGCACCCAAGCAGACACCCATTTCGCACCAACATAGTAAAGATTATCGAACACCTGAAAAGGCTCGACACGCTGAAACTTAGGGTCATCGAGCGGGGAGATCTCTTGTGCCTGCACGGACATGAATCCAAATAAGGCAATGAACGCGCAGGCAAGATTTAACCGAATGGTGTTACTCATGTGTGATCCTTAATTCATGGTTGCCCCCCGTGAAGCGGGCCGGTTGTAAATTTCTTATTAAGCACTTTTGCGAGCGCTTTCTTCTAAATGATCACGCTTAAAGCGCGTCACAGACTATCAGTAAGATCGCGGAAGGCCCAGCACATGTTCGGAAACGAAATTCAAAATCATCTCCTGAGAAATCGGCGCAAGCTTCATCAGTCGTGCCTCACGCCAATACCGCTCTACATGGTATTCGCGCGCATAGCCAAAACCGCCGTGTGTCTGAATTGCCGCGTCGGCTGCGAAAAATCCAGCTTCGGCGGCAAGGTATTTCGCCATGTTTGCCTCTGCTCCGCAAGGTTTGCCGTTATCGATTAACCACGCCGCTTTCTTGATCATCAATTCGGCCGCGTCTAACTGCATACGCGCCTGCGCCAACGGAAAGGCAATACCTTGATTTTTACCAATCGGCCGATCGAATATAACTCGTTCGTTCGCATAATTTACTGCGCGCCGGAGTGCCGCTCGTCCAATGCCTAACGCCTCTGCAGCGATCAATATACGTTCGGCGTTGAGGCCATCGAGCAAATAACGAAAGCCTTCTCCTTCCTCACCTACCCTATCGGTCACCGCGACACGCAGGTCGTCATAAACCACCTCGCACGTGCGCACGGCGTTTCGACCGAGTTTAGGGATCGGTGAAATAGTTACCTCAGGGCGCTGCAATTCAGCTAGTAGAAGAGTCATTCCATCGGTTTTACGCTGCACCTCTTTACGCGGCGTCGTGCGCACGAGCAATAGCACACGCTCGGATTCCATTGCCTTGGTCGTCCATACTTTACGACCGCGAACAATATAGTGATCTCCGTCGAGCTTTGCCGATGTCTCTATAGAGGTCGTGTCGGTGCCTGCATTAGGCTCGGTAACACCGAACGCCACGTGCATCTCACCGCGGGCAACTTTCGGTAGATAGGTATTACGGAGGGCTTCGCTGCCATGTTTTACAACCGGGTGCATGCCAAATATAGAAAGATGAAGAGGGGTCGCTCCATTCATTGCAGCGCCAGAAGCAGCAACCTCTTCGAGTAAGATCGCCGCCTCTTGAATGCCTTTACCCGCACCTCCGTATTTTTCGGGCATCGCTATGCCGAGCCATCCCGCCGCGGCCATCGAATCGAAAAAATCGGTGGGGAATTCGCCGGCTGCATCTTTCCGCTCCCAATACTCATCGGGGAAATCGCTGCAATGCTTCCTTACTGATTCGCGTATAAGGCGTTGTTCTTCGCTTTCACTAAAATCCATTCGTTGCCCTTTTATACTAACTAATCGTTCAGCTATTTTGAGCGGCGATCTGCGCCGCTATGGCGAGCAACTGCTCCGCGCGCTTTAAATGTGGCACGTCGACCATCGATCCTTCGAAGGTAAACGCCATCTTTCCTTCGCATCGGTTCTCATCGAACGCTCGCACCAAAATCTCCGCTCGCTCGATCTCCTCAGCGCTCGGCGTAAACGCAGCGTTGACGACTTCGATCTGATCGGGATGAATAGTAAGCTTCCCAGTAAACCCCATGTCTGCAGCAGTCTCGCTCTCGCGGCAAAGGCCTGCAATATCGCGGATGTCTGTATAGACCGAATCTATGGGTTGCACACCCGCAGCAGCGGCAGCCAGCAGACAATATGATCTGACAAAACCAAAGACCTCGAGATAATTGCCATTCAAGTCGCGCTTGCGACGTGCACCCAGTGAGACAGACAGATCCTCGGCGCCCCAAGTTAATCCGTCGACACGCGGATGGTTAGTCATCTGCGGCAGATTGAACACAGCGCCGGCTTCCTCTGTACCAATAAGAATTAGTCGTGGGCTCGTAAAATTCTCTGGCAGCGATTTTTCAGCCTGCTGAAGAATCAAATCTACAGAGGCGACGGTTTCCCGAGACAAGACTTTAGGCAAAACGATAGCGTCGGGTTGATGTTGCACAATTTTTTCGAGATCGTCGCGGCCCCATTCTGAATCGAATGGGTTAACTCGCACCAACCGCTCTTGCCTGCAGCCCTTATTTTCATCGAGCCAAGCACATACAGCGTCTCGCGCTGCTTGCTTCGCTTCAGGCGTTACCGAATCTTCAAGATCAAAGATGAGCGCATCTGCGCGCAGACTTATCGCCTTATTCATCATCTTCTCGTTAGCACCGGGTACAAAGTGGAGTGAGCGGCGAAGGCGCATCCTGTCATCCTTTAGATCAATAAGTGGGGCCCAGTAGCGACCTGAATACCGGGTGATAATCACGCGGCAAGATGGCGAAACGATGAGCCTGTCGCTTCTTATTCTACCGAGTTGAACCTTATCTTATTCTACCGAGTTGAACCTTAGTAGTGCAGCCTAAACGCTACTTAAAACACACCTCATTGACGCTTTGCACCGCTTTGGCGCACAGCGCACGATCGCGCGCGCTATAACGAGGCAGCACAACAGCGCCACAACTCTCTCTTCTTCGAAAAATAATCTAACCAGCTGATTAATATGATTTTTACATAATTGGCACAGCGCTTGCTAGCTCTAACGTGTACCAAGTGCTGCCCTCCCACATCTCGCTGGGCAAACGTCGGACAAGAAACCTCGCGGCGATCCGCTCAAAGGACTCACGCAGGAAAAAGCATTCGAACTCAATGGAGAAGACCACATGATGATTAAGGCATTTAACGCAATGAGAACATCAACCCACGCTAAGCTCTTAGCAACAACAGCACTCGGCGCGAGCCTGATGCTCACCTCAGTCGCCGCTCAAGCCGAACTCAGTGCGAACGCCAGCATTACTAACAACTACCTCTGGCGCGGCCTTACTCAATCAGTCAATTTGCCCGCAACTCAGGGCGGGATCGACTACTCTGCCGACAATGGATTTTATGTCGGTACGTGGATCTCTAACGTAGAATACGATGCAGGAGACGCGTTCTCTTACGAGCATGACGTCTACTTCGGCTATTCTGGTGAAGCAGGCGGTATCGGTTATGACGTGGGCTATCTCTATTTTAACTATGATGCGAACGCAGAATTCGACTTTTCTGAAGTGTACGGCTCACTGAGTTTTGGAGCCTTCACCGTTGGCGCACAAATTCTTGCCGACACAGAGGCCGCTGAGGGAGTGGGCCAAGACTTTGGTTTTGGGCAAGCTACCTATATTTACGGTGACTACGCTATTGAACTCGCTAATGAAGCGGAGCTCAGCTTCCACGTCGGTCGGCATGCAGGCGACTTCGTTGAAGCATTCAATGGTACAACTGATGACTACTTAGATTACGGAGTCACCCTTGCCAAGGATGGATTTGCATTTACTATCAGTGGCACCACTTTAGGCAGCGACGATAATAATGATGGCGAGGAAGACTACGCTAGCATGAGCGCGAGAGATAACGACAATATCAAGTTCGTTCTATCTTACTCAGTTGATTTCGCACTCTAAATTCACGAACGCCTAAAATGCAGCTCTAAAAGCCTCCAATCGTTACTGATGGAGGCTTTTTATTTTTGGGCATCAGAGTGCGAATCGCGAATCATCATTCCCTTGCGAAGGCACTGACAGACCAATTCGCCGCGTTGATTGTGTGCGCTATGCTCGAACCAGACCACTCCCCTGTCCAGCTTGCTTTCAGACGCCCGCTTGTTCTTTATCACGGTTGTAACTCTTATCGTATCGCCGATAAATACGGGGTGAGGAAACTCAACGTTCTCCATACCTAAATTACCAATAGTCGTGCCTAGCGTTGTCTCGCCAACCGAAATACCGATCACAAGCCCCAGCGTGTAAAGACTGTTTACTAGAATCTGGCCGTGTTGGCTTTTACGCGCAAACTCCGCATCGATATGCAGCGGCTGCGGATTATGCGTCATCGCACTAAACAGCAAGTTGTCGGTTTCGGTAACAGTGCGGGTAATCTCATGTTCGAAAACCGCACCGATTGTTAACTCTTCAAATGTTTTTCCTGCCATTCGCACTCCCCCTCGTACTCTTCTAAATCACTTCGCATTCGGTTCATTAATTGAAAGTCATTGGAAACTCATTAAGACATACAGTATGTTTGACCCTCATTACAGGCACCCAAAATAGCATAGTTCGAGGAATTTACAGTGGCAGCTAACGAACAAGACTTTAGCGACTGGTGCGGCAAGACCGAGGTATCTTACGACATCATCGATCCTGCGCTTGCCGAGCGACTTCGAACGACTCTCCTGCGCACAGAGCAGACACCCGCTACTGGTGTTCTGCCAACACTCGGGCATTGGTGTTACTTCCAAGCTCCTGCACCTGCTGATTTGCTCGGCGAAGACGGTCATCCGCAGCGCGGTGGCTTTTTGCCACCCATAGCACTGCCTCGACGTATGTGGGCTGGTGGCTCGCTCGAATTTCTGGCACCGATTCCAATCGGCGCGACACTTAGCCGCCATTCGACGATCGGCTCTATTCAGGCTAAAGAAGGCCGCAGCGGCAAACTCGTGTTCGTTTCGATAACACACGATTACTGGCAGGAGGAAACGAAGCTAATCACCGAACGACAAGATTTAGTTTTTCGTGAGGCCGCAATTAAAGGCAACACAGCCTCAACTAAGAGCAAAACAACAATCTTGCCTCCCTCCGAAGAAACGCCTGCCCCTCTTCATTCGCAGACTTTACGCGGAGATACTGTGACCCTCTTTCGATTCTCGGCACTCACCTTTAACAGCCACCGCATTCACTACGATCGCGACTACGCTTTTCAGGTAGAAGGCTATTCAGGGCTAGTAGTGCACGGACCTTTACTAGCTACCCAGCTTGCGCAATTTGCCGAGCAACACTTTGCAAATGGCGGTCGCTCCCTACGCCACTTCGACTTTAAGGCTGTAAGCCCCGTAATCGACACGCAACACTATACCCTTTGCACAGGCTCTGAAGGTGAAGACGGATGCGTCCCCCTATGGATAGTAAAAGACGATGGCGTCGTCGCCATGCGCGCCGAGGCGCGTTTCCTCTGAGACGGCAACCAAATTAGAACCCCCAATAACTAGAAAATAGACCGACAATGGCACAGCATTCACCCCCACTAACCGGCATTACCGTCATCGCACTCGAACATGCGATAGCCGCGCCACTCGCGACGCGCCAGCTTGCCGAACTCGGCGCCCGTGTCATCAAGATCGAGCGCACCGATGGCGGAGATTTTGCGCGTCACTACGACTCGCGGGCACGCGGCTTGTCTTCCCATTTCGTTTGGACAAACAGATCGAAAGAGAGCCTCACACTTGACCTTAAACAGGCCGCAGGGCTGAACGTTCTCAACACACTTCTGAGTACAGCCGACGTTTTTATCCAGAACCTCGCTCCCGGCGCAGCGACAAAAATGGGGCTGGACAAACAGACACTCGCAGTTAGAAACCCAAAATTAATCGTCTGCGATATTAGTGGCTATGGAAGCTCCGGCCCACACTCGTCTCGCAAAGCCTATGATTTGCTTATTCAAGCCGAGGCTGGTTTCTTGGGAATAACAGGCAACCAGGCGCAGGGTGCGAAAAGCGGCATATCGATTGCTGATATTGCCGCAGGAACTCAAGCACATGCCGCCATCCTAGCCGCTCTCATCCAACGAGGTAAGACGGGTCTCGGCAGCCATATCGAAATATCGATGCTCGAAGCGATGACTGAATGGATGGGTTACCCGCTTTACTATTCGCTTGATGAGGCAGCACAACCGGCTCGAACTGGCACAGACCACGCGACAATATATCCTTACGGATGCTTCCGCACCGGCGGTGATTTTGAAGCCAGCGCCGGCGAGGTGATGATCGGTATTCAGAACCAGCGGGAATGGGAAAAGTTTTGCAGAAACGTTCTTGGCGATGAAAAATTGATAGCAGCACCCGAGTACGCCAACAACAGCGATCGGTCACAGAACAGAGAGAGTCTCCGCGTTATTATCGAAGAAAAATTCAGAGGACTACGAGCTGAGGAAGTCATCGAGGCGCTAGAGGTGTGTGGCATCGCCTGTGCGAAAGCCAACTCGATAGCAGAGCTATGGCAGCACCCTCAGCTACGCGCACTAAACAGGTTTATCGAAGTAGAAACCGAAGCCGGCATCCTCGAAGCACTCGAGCCGCCGGCGCGCAGCGACTCATTCAAAGCCTCTGTGACGAAAGTGCCGGCGCTTGGCGAAAACTCTCGCGCTATTCTCGAAGAGCTCGGCTACACAGGCAAAGAAATCGACGTGCTAGCCGCAGCGCGCGTAATCTAGGCTACGGGACCAATGCGGCGTCTAACGCAGCTTGAGATTCGCGGACACCGAAGCTAAGCCAGCCAATCTCATTCGAGTTGTCTGACGCGGCGAGCAATGCGTTAAAAGCCGCGAGCCGAGCTTGCAACGCTCTCACGCTTTGGGGCTCGGCGCTCAGCGCTATGTCCGCCGAATGCAGTGCGAGTTCGAAGTCGCCCGATTCGATCTGCGCCTCGGCAAGCATGGCAACCGCCTCTGCACCGCCCGCCAATTCGACCAGCTGCGGGTAGGCTTCGTCGACTGGCGTCGAAAACATCGAGGTAGGATTACCGTCGAACCAGCCCATATAACTTTCATAAATTCCGCGCACAGACCATGAAATGCGCCCATACCCCTCACCGATATCCAGATCAGATGGCAGGCTTATCTCAGCCATCAGGGTATGCACATCTTTGCCCTGATTCATGCCAAGCACAGTCTTATCGTGCACATATAAAATGGCATCGCGATAGCGTGTCAGTTCGCGTTGTATTTGCTGTTCGCCAATGATTGCATCGCCATGACTCGGGATTAAAATTTCAGGCTCCAGCGCTAATATCCGGTTAATCGAATCGACATAGTCTAGCGCCCAACGCGGCTTGGTTCCGCGTAGCGTGTACATATTCGGAAACGAGGTGTAAAAATTGTCGCCAACGAACGCAGCGCGGTATTTTGGCACCCACACGCTCAGGTGATCGTAAGTTTCGCCGGGAGTGTGCAGTACGTTGAATTCAACACCGCCTAGTTCGAAATTATATTCTTCTTCGAACATAATCGTCGGCACGATTTCAGCGCCAAAATTTTCAACTCCTTCCGCGATCTCGAGCTCACTCAGCTGGACAACATTAAGGCTAGGAAACTGCGCCGCATTGCGCTGCGAGAACAGTCCTTTTAAACGGTTTTGGTAATTGACGAACTCATAATGTTCGTCCTGTGCGATTATCTCTGTGTCTTCTTCGCGCCACGCATTAACGCCGCCGATATGATCGCCATGGGCATGGGTGAGGATAATGTATTTAACAGGACCATCGTCCTCCGCCTGAAGCAGCCGCTTGTGACGAGACGCGTTAACGATCAAAGAGGTATCGATAATGACATTGCCCGCAGGCGTTGTGACCATTGTGGTATTGCCAAATCCAGTCGCCTGAAAAATAGCGTCGTTGATGCGAATCGCTTCAGTCTGATCACGCCCGACAAGGCCCGGATTCATCATCGTTCCCAGCTGGCCCATGCTATGACCGCTAACAACCAAGCCCGTTGCCACGATTGCGGTTGCCGTAGCAAAAGAGGCGAATGAGACGAGCGACGCGAATCTATTTTTGCGGTTTCCTTGCATACTACTTCCTAGCGCTGTGCGCGTAATTCTGATTCTATAATGGGTAACAAATCGGTAAACGTCCAAGACGGCACACTACCCCAGCGGCCATCAATATCTTGCGAAAGATTCATCGCAGCAATCTCTTCTAGCGAGGCGCCTGAATCGATCGCAGTCTGAACTCGATCGCGCAATAACGAGAGCATTGCATGCACCTCGACCATCCCTGCGCGATCACTCACTTCGCCCCCATGACCGGGGATAACTTTCGTGTCAGGCCCAGCCATATCGATCGCGATTTTCATCGCCGCGATCATGCCCAGAAAACTGCCCCCATTGAACTGATCGATGATCGGATACATGTTAGTGCGAAACACGTCACCTAAATGCAGCACATCAGAATCAACAAAGTGAACGAAACTATCGCCATCGGTATGAGCGGGCGGCGCAAGAAAGACACGCACCTCTTCGTTATTTAGGTGAAAGCTCAGCGCCTCACTATAGGTGATTACAGGCCGCGCTGCCTCTGCGGGTTGCGGGAAGGTAATGCCGCCTCTGCGCGGAATGCGCAGTTCCTTGAGCATGCGCAGGCGGACGCTATCGTGTGCGACCAGCGTGACGCCATAGCTAGCCAACCGCGCATTGCCTCCAATGTGGTCTGGATGAATGTGTGTATTTACCGCAAAGCTGATGGGTAAATCGCTTAGCTTAGCGACCTCTGCGACGAGCGCCTCTACATTGCGCTCGTAATGCGAGTCGATTAATAACACAGCCTCGTCGCCAAAAAAAACACCTACATTGCCGTTGGTGTCAGCGGGTTCAAGCATCGCTATCGATTGAGTAACCCTGTGACTCGTAAACGCAGGCTTCCTCGCGTCTTGAGCAACGAGCGCTGTAGACGCTAAGCTCAATAGCAGAGCAAACGCCGTCATAGCGTTAGTGTAAACAGCACTCTGAGCGCGCTGCCTAGACCGATTCAAACCCATCATATCCAATTTTCCTTGCCCGTTAACGAGGCATTACTGGGGCTTAACCCAGATGGGTGAGCTCCACGCACGCTCGAGAATAGTCAGAGGTAATCCGTCTCGCACTTCCTTTCCTTGTCGATTAGCCTCCCAAGTTGACCAGCGGCAGGTGGGATTCTCTAACACGCGGGCATAGTAAAACGCGCGCCGGTTAGGATCGAAGTCGGGGTCTGTCCAGCTCACATCGAACTGTGTCTGCCCGTAGCCAGAGGGTATCGCGCAGCTTGTTACATCTATTTCCGCGCCATTGTCTGCACAGCGATGCGTAGACGAACCAAGCTCAACTTAGCCTTTTCCCCACGTAACACAAACATGACTTTGCCTAAAGCCCTTACCACCAAACCACATAAAAAGAGCCCACTATTAAGACAACCAAACAGCTTGAAAGGTTAAAGCTGGCATTGGTTTTACTGTTGAAGAAACTTAGATCAAAGAAGCGTGAATCTATTCTCTGCGAAGAACTACCTCTCGAAACAAGCAGCGCACTAACAACGCACAACACGAAGACTATCGCGACGCGATCCATAAATGGGATGTCTGGAAATAACAACCTTCCTAGCAAAGAGAACACAGCTGAACCGATAGCGGCTGTAAGTGCGCCATTAGCTGTCACTCGAGGAGACATTATACCAAGCAAGAAAATCGCCACTATCCCTGGCGTAAAGAAACCAGTGAATTCTTGGATATATTGAAAGGCCTGATCAAAGTTGCCAAGAAGTGGCTTCGCTACAGACATAGCAACAACCATTGCTATCACAGCGCTAATTCGGCCGATTAGGATCGGGTCACTTGCTTCTAACTTTCCGATTCTAGGAAGCACATCGACTGTAAATATTGTCGCAATTGAATTCGACATCGAGGAGAGTGATGACACTATCGCAGCCATTAGCGCGGCAAACACAAGACCTTTGATACCTAAAGGAAGAAATGACATCGCTGTTGGATAGGCTTGGTCTGGACTTTCAAGATTTGAATTTACAATGAAGACTAGTATTCCAGGAAGCACGACAATTATGGGCATAAGTATTTTAAGAAATGCAGCAAAAATTATCCCCTTTTGTGCTTCAGCAAGATTTTTTGCGGCAAGTGCGCGCTGTATAATGTATTGATTAAATCCCCAATACGACAAGTTCATTATCCACATGCCGCCTAGTAAAACCGAAATCCCGGGGAGGCTGGCGTAGTTGGGGTCGCCCTTAGATAGAATCATATCGAACTTGGACGGCACCTCACCCGCCAAACTTAAAAACGCAGCCATTTCCTGACCTTCCCCACCAATCTCTTGCAAGAGAACATAAACAACGAGTAATCCGCCAAAAATCAACAGAACGACCTGAATGATGTCAGTGAATGCGACCACACGCAGACCACCATAAACAGAATATATTAAAGAGAAAGATCCTAGCGCAAACATTCCGGCCACTAAATTAATACCGGTGATCGTTTCAATAGCTAGAGCGCCCAGCCATAATATAGAAGTCAAGTTAACGAAAACATAGACTCCGATCCAAAAAATACTCATTGTCAATCGGACTCGATGATCATATCTCTGATCAAGGAACTGCGGCATAGTATATATTTTTCGCTCAAGAAAAATCGGCAGAAGATATTTCCCAACAAGAAGCAAAGTCACCGCCGCCATCCATTCATAAGACGCAATTGCCATACCGATCGCATAACCAGATCCAGACATTCCTATTATTTGCTCGGCGCTTATATTCGCAGCAATGAGCGATGCCCCTATAGCCCACCAAGGTAACGAACTACCCGCTAAGAAATAGTTGTTCTCGGCTGACGAGCCCGCGTTTTCCTTATTCGAGAGCTTGTACGCAATGAGTAACAGTGCTATCGCGTAGAAAATAACAATTGAGTAATCGAGGTTAGTCATGTGCATCCGCCATTAGGATAGAAGTCAACCTGTTAATTACAAGCCATTTTTGTTGATATTGCGCTAGCTGCGCCTATGTTGACCGAAGAGAGAGTAATGTCTAGAGCGCCTGTGGTCGCAAGCAGAGCAGGTGTGTCGACTCTATCAACCTTCAACCCATTCTCTACAAAGCACCGAATGGGTATAGCTAGCTCCCTCACGTCCCCCAAAGGAAACGCCTTCAGAGCATTGGTAATGGATACTGCCGCTGAACAAGGATAGACACAATCCATTCGCACAGTGACCTCCTCAGATGGATAAGAATTAACGGCTATCATAAGATTCAGCATACTCTCTTCTTCGAGCGTCCTTGAGAGATCTTTGGGAGCTTGTGCCTGCCAATACCATTGATTTAATTGACGGCCATCCCCACTAAAAAGAAGCCTTACGCTGTCTTCCTGGACAAAAGTATCTGCGCGCCTTACTCTCAACTGCCCTCCATTGGAGCGTTGGTCTCCATTCCCATAGCGCTGTTGCCAGCCTAACGGCTCTCCTAAAAAGTGTTCCCAATCTGGGTGAGTACGCGCGTTGAATATCATGACTGAGGCCAGAGCTTCGCTTCGCACATTTGGTTTGGTTGGCTCTAGCTTTAGCTCAGGGAGCGTGGCTAAGGATGCACTGGCGAGGTTGAGTCCATACCCAGAGGGAAAGAGATTATTCTCGACTGGCTGTTCCTTGTCTTGTGCATTAAGACTATCGTTGGGCCAATCAAATGACAGCCGCCCAAGAAAATCAAACTGGACTTCCCCTTTAGCGTCCCGTAGTAAAAGATCAGCAACTCCACCGCCTTCGGAGCCTGGCAGCCAAGCAACGACAAACGCGGTGCTGTTTTCGAGCACGGGATTTATCCACATCGGCCGACCAGTCAAAAAGACCGTGGCTGTAGGAATACCCTGCTCTCTCAGCGTCAGTAGTATTTTTTTAACGCGCTCTAAATCCGGTGCTTGCAGATCTGAGACATCACCCAACCCCTCCGCATAGGGATCTTCGCCGAACACTATGATGGCCTTGTCTGGTCGGCGCTCAAACTCACCCTGCTCAGACAGCTCAATCGTTCCGCCAGCGTTTTCTATCTGATTTTTGAGCGCGCCATAAATTGAGGATCCTGTCGGAAAGTCAGCGTTTGCGTTCCCAATGCCTTGCCAGCTCAGTGTCCAACCTCCTGAGGCTTTCCCTATGTCATCGGCGTCCCCAACCACTAAGACATGTTGCTTGGGGTCGAGAGGAAGGAGATTCTGATCATTACGAAGTAAGACGAGCGACTGTCTGACAGCCTCTCTTGCAAGCTTTCTATTCGCAGCTCTCGTCGCCGTGATATCAGCTACAGTCGCTTTCGCACGGCTCGAAGGTTTTATCTGCTCAAACAATCCCAGTTTAAATTTCATTCTTAATATTCTAGTGACAGCATCGTCGATTCGAGACTCAGAGATAATCCCAGTTTTAACGTGAGAGATCGTATCCTGCAAAAACTCTCGCCAATGCTCGGGAACCATTATCATATCTATGCCAGCATTAATGGCCTGCGGGCAACTCGAGTTGGTGCAGCCCTCCACCTGCCCGATCCCGTTCCAATCGCTCACGACTACACCCTCGAAGCCTAGCTGCTCTTTGAGGACACCCGTCAGAAGTTCGTAACTGCCATGAATCTTTGCCCCATTCCAGCTGTTAAAGCTCACCATCACGGAGTAAACGCCTTCATCGATCGCTCTAAGATATCCAGCACCGTGGTCCTGTAACAGAGACTCCAGAGACATTACCGCATTTCCCTGATCGTCCCCACGTTGAGTGCCTCCGTCGCCAATAAAGTGCTTTGCCGTTGCGGCCAAGCCACTGCTCTGTATCGCTTCTACTATCTCGGGTGTATAGGCTTCGATAAGAGCGCTTTGGTCACTGAAGCTCTCGTAGGTTCTCCCCCATCGATCGTCTTTTGCGATAGCAATAGTCGGAGCAAAAATCCAATCTATCCCACTAGCTCTAACCTCGAGTGCAGTCGCTTTCGCTACATTACCTACTAGGCTCGGATTGTGCGTCGCCCCTAAGCCTATGTTGTGTGGAAACAGTGTTGCTCCATAAACATTATTATGGCCGTGAACAGCGTCGGTGCCCCAAATGAGTGGAATGCCGCTGCCATCGCTTTGACTATTTCTAGATGCCTCATAAAAAGCGTCTGCCAAGTCCAGCCATTCACTCAATGGAGCATATTTATCTTTCTTTGGATAAGAACCGCCTCCATTCAAAACGCTCCCGATTGCATACCGACTAACTTGCTCTGGAGTTATAAATTGAATTTCAGCCTGAATCATCTGGCCGACCTTCTGCTCGAGAGTCATTCTGCTCAGAAGCTCTTGCACTTGCTGCTCATTAGCTTCAGTGGCCGGGTAGGCAACGATCGATAAAATGGCAGCGATTAATCGTCTCATAAATAGTCGCACACGCAGACAGGAAAAGGGTTGCAGACAAGTTCTGCACAAAAAGAAAGGCGATAGCGGCGGCAGATGCCACCGCTATGATTAGGGGGCTAGAAGTTCGCGCGAACACCCAACTTAAAGACCGGACCATGATCCTGCGCCAAGAATAACATCTCAGGATAACGGACAAACAATCGTGTTTGCTCATCCGTGATGTTTTGAGCATCGAGGAAGAAAGTCGTTCTGTCGCTGTATCGGTACTGATACGAGAAGTCTATTTGCTTTCTCTCCTCGACAAATACCGGCTGCTCATAATTAGCGAAACCCGCAGCCGTCTCGGCTCGATAGTTCAGCGCCAACCGAAGCGTATGTCGTGGATTTTCAAAGAATATCGACGCGTTACCAGAATCACCGAATCCTGCCAACGTGAATTGCCGCCCGACTGTCGTTAAGTCTGGCTCAACGTTACCCCCACTGACTTTGGTGTAGTTCACTGTGAATCCGTAAGGAGTATTTTCGAAGAAATGCTGCCAGGCACCTTCAAAGCCACTCACCCGGCCACTCTCTAAGTTAATAGGCTGGGTGATGTCGAAAAGAGCAAGGGGGTCAGCGCTAGATCCTTCGATATTACCGTCACCGCATACCCACCAGTGGCCCGAGGGGCAAGCCGGATTCCATCCTCCATCTAGGAACGCTGCGCCATTGAGAACATCAACGCCAGACTCAAGAGCTGAGGCGACCTGAAACATGTGGTGCTGATCAATAGCCCAACCCTGCGCCCATTGGAACTGCTGAGATACGCAGTCACCAGTACCTCCCTCTCCGGGGAAACCTGTTTGGGGCCGGCCCGCTTCTACCCATTTTTGTACACATGCTTGGGCTTGCAGACCGATTTCACTGGACGCTGGACTTGTGAGCCCATTAAATGGCTGATCATTCACCGTTTGGTTACCTACGAAGTCCTTAATTTCTTTACGAAAATAATTTATTGCTACATAGGAACCCTCAGCGTAATAATTCTCGTACGCTAAGTCTAAATTAGTCGATCTGAGGGGGTTAAGATCTGGGTTTCCACCAGTCGCTGTGAGGTTGAAGAAATCTTTTGCGCCAATAGCCAGTTGCGATTCCAGATCTCCTAAATTTGGACGAGCAATCGAGCGTCCCCACGAAGCGCGTAGAATCTGATTATCTGTCACCCCGAGGGATAAGGCTATGCTCGGCAGCACCTGACTATTAGATCCGAATCGGGACGCATCCGTCACGTCACCGCGAACTCCGTAAAGGCCGTCGATATTCCAATCGATTCGGTTTACAAGAGGATAGAGGCTGGTTGATTCGGTTTTTACAGATTCATACCTGAGGCCAGCTTGCACATTGAGCGGCATGTAACCAAAAGCTTCAGTACTTAGATTGAACTGCAGATACGCAGACTCAAGATCCTCAACAACTCGCTCATTCGAGTCAATACCTCCCGCTGTGCAGCAGCCAACTTGATCTGAATTATCTACAAGATTTGCGCCCAGGCCCTGTATTGCAGCGAATGCGTTGGCTGGATTGATATCAAAATAGTAGTTTGAGTCCGCTGGTGAGCCGAACGAATTCATGAAGGCCACCAAAGGCGTGTAGCTGAATAGCCCATCATCAAAGTCTGAAGCGCCCCATCGACCCTGTGCAGTTGGTGCAAAAGTGCCCTGACGCCTGATTCGGTTAAAACGGTTCTCTGAAATCGAAATTCCTGCGTCAACAGAGGTTAAGAGAGAAAATTCCGGTTTCCACTCGGCCTTGAGCTGGTATTGTGTGATTTGGTTTAACTGGGTGTCGTCTTGAAGGTTCAAATTTGTAAGGTACATGTTTTCCGCAGCGGAGTCTCGATCGTACGCGAAAGTATAGATGCCGTCGCTCCCTCCATTAGTGGATCGCACAGTAGTAATCAAGTCACTGGTAGCGCCTATGCTGTTATCGAAAATATTGCCGCCGAGGGCAGCTTTCGAGTCATGCGCATCTAACTCGACGGTCAGCGTGTCCGTAACGTCCCATGCTAGATTTATTCCGAGGGAGTTATTGCTGCTTTTCATGCTACCCCAAGTGGCCGTATGGTCGTAGGAACGGTCTCCAACAACCACGTCCGTATAGACCCCTCGTTGGTTAATCGTCGCTTCTTGAGTAGTCCAGCCGCCTAACCAGGACCCAAAGAGCATTCCCTCACTCTGAAATTCAACGCCTGAATGCGTGTAATCTAGCGTGGCTGTGAGATTGTCAGTCACTCGACCCTGCAAAGTTATCTGCAAATTCTTCCTTACCCTGTCGTTATCTTTAATCAGATAGGCTGAGGGCTCCTGGTAGAAAGTAGGCCCATCTTGTGAGCTACGCTGATCGGTAATGCCGGCTGCTAGAGGGTCGACCCTCGAATATCCTTCGCTGAGCGCCATAACTTCAGGCACTATCCAATTGGATTCTCTGGTGCCCTGCTCTTGATTTGTTCTCTCTTGATAGGCTCCTGATACAGAGAATCCCCAGCGGCCACGATTTGTTGCAAATAAAATAGCTCCCTCGACTGGAAGCCCGCCAGCTTTGCTCGTCGTGTCTTCGACTCCAGCAATACTGAACGATCGTAAAGTTCCATCGATGTTGAGAGGTCGCGTAGTCACCATATTAACCGTAGAACCAATGCCCCCGGAGGGAAGGGATAAATTCCCAGCCTTAAAGACTTCCACAGAAGAGATGCCAGGGGATGCGATATCGCCGAAATTAAACGAGCGCCCTCCTCCATACTGACCGGGCGCAGTAGGCATCTGGCGACCATTCAAGGTTACCAGGTTAAATTCCGGACCAAATCCTCGTACTGCTATCGTTTGTCCTTCCACGTTACTTCGATCTATCGCGATGCCTGGAACACGCGCCAGAGACTCAGCTAAGTTACCGTCGGGGAACCGACCGAAGTCCTCAGCCGAAATAGCTTCCATCACCCCCGTGTTACTTCGCTTAATTTCGATCGCATCAAGTGAACTCTTCCGTATGAACGAGACCACGATCTCATTGATCACCTGCTCAGATTCCTGCGCTTGGAGAGAGATTGTTGGCAAAAAGCTCGGGAAAAGCAGCACTGCTATTAAATTTCGGGGCGATGGGAATGCTCTGTTTGAAGCTCGATGATTACTCACTGTTACTCTCCGTTTGTAGTCCGCACCTCTAGATCTGTGCGCTTTTTGTTGATTTGGTAACCATCGACTAACACGTCTTAACTTAAAAGTTGGAGTGCAGTTACGGTCAGCCATTGTAAAGCTAGATACTAACGATACGACATTAATTAACCTATTGGAACTCTTTATGATAAGATTTAAAGATATTTGGTTATTTATTAACATACTCTCAGAGAAAAGACTGGAACGATGACCCTAAACCCTCAGATTTACCTCGTAACCGAAAAAATCAAACACCGAAGTACCGAGCTAAGAAATAGTTATTTAAATAACGTTAAATCAATGGCATATGAAAACCCCGCCCGAGAGAACCTTGGTTGTGGCAACTTCGCTCACGCAATCGCAGCGAGCGACGACAAAGAGAAAATGCGCCAAAAGAACACGAAGGCGCCCAACATAGCTATCGTAACTGCATACAACGACATGCTTTCGGCTCACCAACCTTACAGGACCTATCCCGAAAAAATTAAATCCGCAATAAACAACGCGGGAGGAACGGCCCAAGTGGCTGGGGGCGTACCGGCCATGTGTGACGGCATTACGCAAGGCCAACTCGGCATGGAACTGAGCCTGTTTAGTCGGGATACCATCGCTAAAGCCACTGCGATAGCACTCTCACACCAGATGTTTGATGGCGCGATCATGCTAGGAGTTTGCGACAAAATAGTGCCCGGCCTCCTCATTGGCGCATTGCAATTTGGGCATCTGCCCACAGTATTTATTCCGGCCGGCCCAATGCCTTCAGGTATCTCGAATAGTGAAAAAGTCTCCGCTAGAAAAAAACACGCAGCAGGACTTATAAGCAGTGACAAACTCCTAGATGCCGAATGTTCCTCATACCATTCTCCGGGAACTTGCACATTCTATGGCACCGCTAATTCTAACCAAATACTGCTCGAGGCCATGGGCCTTCAATACGTTGGCAGCTCATTTGTACAACCCAATACCGAGCTCAGGGAGCAATTGACGCAGTATTCCAGCGAGCAGATACTTGGGGCAACCGCATTAGGCAACAAATATTTACCACTTTACGAAATCGTGACTGCCGAGGCCTTGGTTAACGCTATAGTCGCGCTACTTGCCTCTGGAGGCTCTACTAATCACACGATTCACCTGATCGCAATTGCTCGAGCAGCTGGCTACCTAATAAATTGGGATGATTTCGATATTATATCGAAAGCGACGCCATCACTTTGCAAAATCTATCCGAACGGCGAGGCTGATATCAACCAATTCCATCTGGCTGGTGGAACTCACAAATTATTCTTGGAACTGCAGGAACTAGGCCTTCTACATCTAGATACGAAGACATGCACAGGCAGACGGTTCGGAGAATCTTTTGCTCACCCAATACTGAGCAACGGAGAGCTGCAGTGGTCAACCGAGCCATCTGAAAATTCCGGTGAAGGTGTTCTCGCTCGCGCTGCTTCACCATTCCACGCTGAGGGCGGCATTCAGCTGTTAACCGGAAATATTGGGCGCAGCGTGATCAAAGTTTCCGCCGTTTCTAATGAGAATAAGTGTGTTCGAGCCGAGGCAATAGTCTTGTCGGATCCTAGCGAACTCAAAAAGCTATATGATACAGAACAACTCAATAAAGATGCGGTGATAGTCGTGCCAAATCAGGGCCCAAAGGCAAATGGCATGCCCGAGCTGCATCAACTAATGCCGATTTTACTAAATATACAAAGTGCGGGACACAAAGTGGCGCTGATTACCGACGGACGAATGAGCGGAGCCTCTGGCGCTGTGCCAGCCGCCATCCACATGGTCCCCGAAGCGGCAGATAACGGAATGATAGGGTTGATACGAACCGGCGATATGATCACATTAGACGCTATCGCTGGCAGCTTAAGTATAGAAGTAGATAGCGCGGTCTTCAAGACGCGGGAATATGATCGTTCGATGAACTGTAGGGAATCAGTCGGACGCCAATTGTTCCAAAATGACAGGAAAATTGTAAGTAATGCAGAAAAGGGTGCAAGCACGTTATTCGACTAAAATAGTGCATAGGCAGGTTAGGGAAAGAAACATGAATAAATGGCATCTCTCTTGCGATGTGGGAGGAACAAATGCACGCTTTGCCGTGATTAATCCCGAGAAAATGACCCTTGAGTATATTGCTAATTTTAAAAGCACAGATTTCTATACGTTCGAGCACGTCATAGAGCATTTCCTTAAAGAAGTCGAGCATACTAGTCTGTACGAGAGATTCCCAACCAAGTCTTCGCTGGGAGTTGCAGGTGATGTAACCGGAGAAAATATACGTTTCACAAACACCCAGTGGACAATTAACAAGCTTAGCGTTACGAGAATATTGCAATCCAGACAAGTATTATTTATAAATGATTTTACTGCCTGTGCTGCATCTATCCCTCTACTTGAAGAATCAGATGTAGAAAAAATTGGAGGCGGCGACGCTTTCCCACTAAAGCCGATCTCTGTTTTAGGTCCTGGCACCGGTTTCGGAATAGCTACGGTCGCTTATACTGATAAAAAAAAGTTAGTCATTCTTCCTGGAGAAGGAGGCCATGCAGATTTTGCTCCCACTGATGAAACGCAATTACTAATACGTAATTACTTAGCATCTAAGTACGATCGGTTATCAATCGAGCGGCTTTTGTCAGGAAAGGGCTTACTTAACATTTATGAAGCCTTATCTAATATACGAGCGACTCCCACCAAATTCCATACAGCAATTGATATCGGCATCTCCGCCTTGCGGGGAGAAGACCCAATATGCACTGAAACATTCGAAATATTTTTCGCCATTCTTGGCTCAGTAGCAGGCAACCAAGCTCTAACAGTCGGGTCTCAGGGCGGGGTTTACATAGCAGGAGGAATTGCCCCCCAATATCTCGACCTACTAAAAAGAAGCCCCTTTCGAGAGAAGTTCATAGCGAAAGGAAGAATGGCTCACTATTTAAGAAGCATACCTACGTTCGTCATTACGCACAAAAACCCGGGATTGATCGGGGCAGCATCTCTATTAACAAATGATTAATTCGAAGAGCATAATCAAACCATGATCTCAACGCATCTAACTATCTTTGGCGCTACTGGTAATTTGTCTACAAAAAAACTCTTCCCTGCGCTATTTGAATTAGAAAAACAAAATTTGCTTTCACCAAAAATCAAGATACTAGGCCTAGCATCGCAGGAACTAACCAACGAGGAGTTCGCTCTGCTCGTAAAAACTGAAATATGTAGCAACCAAAAAGACGTCAAAATCATTGAAAAGGCTCTTGCAGTTTTTATGGCCCGCATAAGTTACTTATCTATAAACTTTGAAGAACCAGCTAGCTTCGAAAGCCTCAAGGATCACGAGATTTCTAAGAGTTTCTCACTATACTATTTCGCTACACCGCCAAAATATTTTTCAATCATAAGCCACTCTCTAAATCGAATAGGGCTTATAACACCGAAGTCTAAGGTCGTTGTCGAAAAACCTATCGGAGAGAATTACGAATCCAGCGTACTAGTGAACAACGCGCTTGCTGAGGTTTTTAAGGAAAAAAATATTTATCGAATAGATCATTACTTGGGAAAAGAGACTGTTCAAAATCTACTTGCGCTTAGGTTTGCGAATCACTTCATTTACTCACAATGGGATAGGAACTGCATAGATCATGTTCAAATAACAGTCGGTGAAACCGTTGGTTTGGGCGGAAGATGGTCTTACTATGACAAGATCGGTCAGCTTCGCGATATGGTTCAAAACCACTTAATGCAGCTACTTTGCCTGGTTGCAATGGAGCCTCCAGCCTCGTTGCACTACAGCGACATACAAAGTGAAAAACTAAAAGTTATACGAGCACTTCGAAAGATAACGGATGTTGAGATAAATAGTAACATCGTGATTGGACAATATGACAGAGGATGGATAAATGGCTCAGCGGTGACCGGTTACCTACAAGAATCCGACTGTGGCCATGACACCAGCGACACTGAAACGTACATTGCGATAAAAACCTATGTGGATAATTGGCGCTGGTCTGGCGTCCCCTTCTATTTGCGGACAGGGAAAAGGTTGCCGGAAAAAGTGACTGAAATATCTATTCAATACAAAGAAATGCCGCATAAGATATTCGAGAGCAAGTCTAATTTGGTAAACACGCTAAAGATCCGACTACAGCCAAACGAAGGGATCGAAATGTCGGTTGCTTCTAAAAGAAAGGGGATAGCGGACAAAATAATTATTGAACCTCAAACACTTAACCTGAATTTTGACGATTTTTCTGATGGCACTCACATACCTGACGCTTACGAGAGGCTGTTATTTGATGCTATACACGGAGATTCAGCTCTCTTTGTTAGTCGAGAAGAAGTCGAAGCTAGCTGGCTTTGGTGCGACCAAATAATTAGATCTCTCAACGAAAATCACATTAAGCCAAAAATCTACCAATCAGGAACTTGGGGGCCGGCTACAGCGGAACTGCTCATGGCAAGAGATGGTAGGAGCTGGTTTGCGTAATAATTATTTTGAAGAAAAGTCTACGTTAGTTTCTGCGCTGAAAAAAAGAATACTCGAAAATCTAGAAAGCGGAATTCAGATAAGAGGAAGCTCCGTGCTCGTTGTGTCTGGAGGCTCGACTCCACGAGCACTTTTTGAAGCATTGAGTCAATCCGTGCTTGACTGGCACCTCGTCACTATCGTGTTGGCGGATGAGAGATGGGTTTCAGCAGATGATAAAAACAGTAACGAGTCATTCGTTCGAGCTACTCTACTGGTGAACCGTGCAGCTACTGCTAAATTCGTATCGCTGCTTGATTACTACCCTGATTTTAAAATGACAGAAGTGGAGGTTGGCAAAACCTTGGGGAGCTTGCCAATTTACGATGCGGTGATACTAGGTATGGGTTTGGATGGTCATACGGCCTCTATTTTCCCTTGCGCAGATGCAAACCAGTTAAACGCTTCACTAACCACTAAGAAATCAGCTCTATTTATCGATCCAACCACTGCAGAATTCCGGCGGCTTACTCAGTCTGTATCAAGATTGCGTAACACTCGATTTGGGGCAATACACATCGAGGGGACCGAGAAAAAGGTCGTACTGGATGCAGCGAAAGAATCACTAGATAATCCTCGCTATCCCGTTTCTTACTTTGTTGGGGGAAGTTCATCCTTCGAGATTTATTTCAGCGAATAGCCATAAGCTAATTCCTTCAGGAAAGTTTATGCTCTTACATCATGGCCGGTTTGATATCAGATCAGCGTGCCAATTGACCTACATTCTGGTTTTGTTTAAAGCACTTCTTAGTGTTCTAAGCCTATTTTGAGTATCAGTGCTAGCCTTCATAATAAATCCAGTAGCCAACACATCCAGTAGAGCAAGATGCACAAGGCGCGAGGTCATCGGCATATACACCTCCGTGTCCTCGGTGGCTTTGGTATCTAAAACAACGTCACAGACTTCTGCAAGGGGAGACCCTCTCTTAGTAAGTCCAACTATTTTGGCGTTCGACTTCTTCGCGATTTTGCTGTTATTCACGAGTAATTTAGTTCGGCCTGTGTTTGATATGTACACGAAAACAGTGCCTTTATCAGAGCCTGCCGCTTGCATATCAGCTACCAACGGATCTAGTGTCGCCGCCACAGGCACTCCAAATCGAAAAAATCTATGCTCCGCATCAAAAGCAACAGCTGCTGAAGTGCCAAAACCTACAAAAAATATTTGCTTGGCACTCTGCAATATTTTTATTGTTTTTGCGATCTCAATTGTTGGCAAACTATCTCTTGCAACGATCATCTGTTCGATGGCACTACCAAAAATTTTTAGAGGAAATTCTTCATCACTATCACCTAGAGTAACGGCTCTAGACACATACTGAATACCGCTTCCCAGATTCTTTGCAATTTGGATTTTTAGATCGGGATAACCATTTAACATAAGTCTTTTGCAGAACCGATTGACCGTAGTTCCGCTTACGCCGGCTTGAGCAGCTGTTTGTAAGATCGAAAAATTGACGATTTTATCCGGATAATCCAATACTAATTTTGCTACTTTCCCCTCTGATTTATTGAGCGAAGGCAAAATATTAAGAATCTTGAATCTTAGCTTATCCTCGTCGCTATGAAACATCATTTAGAGCTGCTGCGGCTAGTTCACCGACTTTATCAAAACATTTATTCTCCAAAAGATTATTGGGTATGAACCAACTTCCACCAACACAACTGACATTTACTAATTTTAAATACTCATTTGCTAAAGCTGTTGTTAACCCGCCGGTTGGGAAAAATTCTATCTCAGGTAACGGAGCCGACAAGGCTCTAAGCATTGCTATACCGCCTAACTGCTCCGCGGGGAAAAATTTCTGCAACTTATACCCGTGTTCATATAAATTGAGCATCTCGCTCGGAGTCGCTGCTCCGGGTACGAATGGCATTTCGATTCTTTTTGCTTCTGCTATGAGCCTTTGCGTAGATCCTGGGCTTACAACAAAGTGGACTCCAAGATTCCCGACTTCTGATAGCTGCTCTACCTTTCTCACACTGCCGGCGCCCACTATAATCTCTGGAACGTTTTTAACAATTTCCTCGATAGCACGAAGTGCGCATGAAGTTCGTAACGTGACCTCGATAGCTACAAAGCCTACCTCGTAAAGAACCTTAGCAAGCTTTACGGCGTGACTTATATCTTCAATAACTACAACTGGAACTATACTGAGCCCCTCGAGTGTCTTTGACGCGTCCATTGATGTCTCTCCTTTACCATCCGTGTGCTAATACTAATCGCGGCTGGCGCCAATTTTTAAATTAATTTAGGTAATTTTACTACATAAACTGAGTTGATTGAACGATTTTTGTTGAATATTCAGGAAAATAATTGTACTTTAAGTACATGAGCAAATCGATTACGAATCAGATTAAACGGGTGAAGCCCTTCCTTTCAAAATCTGAGTCACAGGTTTGTAATTGGATCCTTTCCAATCCTTCACTAGCTATAAATTCGCCGATTGCGAAAATTGCCTCCGCAGCAGGAGTAAGTCAACCCACTGTGATCCGTTTCTGCCGAAGCTTAGATCTCGCCGGATATCGAGAGCTGCGACATCATCTCATAGCAGACCAACATCGCCATGCAAGCTTTCTTCATCAAAATATCACTTTAAAAGACTCAGCGCCTGATGCTGCCTTAAAAGTGCTGGAAAGCTCAATACACTCACTCGTAGAACTGCGGAGCTACATTTCTAAAATGCCTTTTGAGGCTGCTGTGAACATAATGAAGGCTTCAAAACAATTTATTTTCGCCGGACTCGGAGCATCTTCGCACGTTGCTGCGGACGCCTCGCATAAATTTTTCAGGCTTGGAATACCGTGCAGCACTGCTTTAGATAGCCAAACTATTCTTCAGAAAACTGCGATAGCTATGCCCGGTGATACGTTTATAGCTATTTCCTACAACGGTAACTGGCCAGAGTTAATTTCAGGGATGATTAATGCCAAAATGAATGGTGCATGCGTAATCACTCTAACAGACCCTAGATCCCCACTTTCCAAAGTGGCTTCAGAGCTTTTCCCTTGCCACTGCAACGAAGATTTAGATATTTTTACACCGATGAGCTCAAGGATAGCTCAGCTTACAATTCTAGATTCCCTACAGGTTGCTTTAGCTCTCTCTATGGGCGATATAGCAGAAAAGAATCTTAGAAAAGTAAAAGCCGCTTTGTACGACCAAACTGTACCGGCTCAACAAAAAAACTTAAGTAAAAAAATCTATTGAATTCGAAAAATCGCTAATTAGACGCTGCCAAATTACAGCTCCAGATAATAGTATAGAGGACAGGATGGATAAAATTCGCATAGGATTGCTTGGAATCGGTTTAATAGGACGCAAAATCTACAAATTAGCTACTGAAAGCGAATATTTTGAAATTATAGCGATTGCAGACAATACAGAACCAGAGATTATCCGGCATCTAATCAACGCAGATTTACCGCTTGCTTCTAGAACCTGCTTGGAAGGCAAATATCTGATTAGCAAAAACAATAAAACTCATCTATTGCAATCTTCTAATTCTAGTGAGATACCGTGGGGCTCTTTTGATATTGATTTCATCATAGACACTATTGGACAATGTTCTACACGCTCATGCCTTCAACAACATATTGATAACGGTGCGAAGCGCATTATTCTTGCATCTTTCCCTACCGAAGATATTGATCGAGTTATTTTGTTTGGCATTAACGAAAATGACATCAAAAGAGAAGATAAGATTATCTCATCTGGATCAGCAACTGCGACCGCCGCCGCCCTAGCTATAAAGATATTAACTTCGGAATATGATATCGAACATGTGTCTTTTACTTCTATTCATACTTATAACAATGATGATCAGCAAAAACATGTTGTCAACAACGGTTTCCCAGCCACCCTCTATGGTGCCCATAATATCGTCCCGAATTCTACACCTGCGCTAAGCTGGATTCAGAAACTTCTTCCACAAACGGAGGGATTAATGACAGCGTATGCACTAAGCACTCCAGTCCAACATGGATCGATGCTGGACATGAGCTTCTCAATGCGTACACCGAACAGAGATTTGATTGAATTCAAAAAAGCATACATCGAATATACGAACTCTAATCCTAATTTAGTTGGTTTTTCCGAAGACCCAATTGTTTCTTCGGATGTGATCTCTAGCCCGCTATCTTTGTTGGTTGATTTAAAAGGAAGTATGCGAGTGGGAACTCGATTATTTAAGCTTATAGGCTGGCATGGATCCTTAGGGCATGCTCATAGAATAATTCAGCTAATGGTCAATTATTCGGATATAGATAAAGCTGGCCATGCGGAGGTTTTATAATGAGAATCGCTATAAATGGATTTGGGCGGATAGGACGAGCAGTGTTTCGCATACTCGACGATTTAGAAAATATTGAAATCGTAGCCATTAATGACCTGTTTGAACCAGAAATTCTTCGGTACTTAGCTTCGTATGACACAATAATGGGAAATTTTTCTGGGTGCGTTGACATCGAAGACGGACATCTCATCACTGCCAATACCCGCGCAAAAATGTTGTGTGAACGAGATCCGGCCTTGCTTCCCTGGAAACAGCTCGAGGTCGATGTCGTAATTGAGTCAACGGGTATATTTAGAAGTCGAGCCGGCGCCAGTCAGCATTTGACTGCAGGCTCAAAGCGAGTTCTGCTCACAGTTCCCAGCACGGATGCAATCGACTTTACACTAGTTCTCGGAGCCAACGAAAATGGCCTCAAATCCGAGCATAAGATAATCTCTAATGCTAGCTGTACGACTAATTGTCTCGCTCCTCTCATCAAAATTTTTCATGAGTCATTCGGACTTAAGGAAGGAGTCATTAATACCGTACATGCCTATACTAACGATCAAAGTTTAGCTGATGTTCCGCATCCTGATTGGCGTCGAAGCCGTGCGGCTGCTGAAAATATTATTCCAACGTCAACCGGAGCGGCAATTGCAGTCGGTGATGTCTTACCAGAACTTAAAGGTAGATTGCATGGAATGGCAACAAGAGTGCCAGTTCTAAATGGATCGGTAGTCGATCTTTTTGCAGAACTAGAAAGTGAAGTTGCAGCAGAGGAGATTAACTCAGCAATTAAGATAGCTTCAGATAGAGATGGCTTACGCGGCATTATCGAGTATTCGCAAACGCCTATCGTTTCTTCGGATATTATTGGCAATCTCCATTCTTCCATATTCGACTCTTTGTTTACCCAAACAAGAGGAAAATATATAAAAATTTTAAGCTGGTATGATAATGAGTGGGGTTACTCAAACAGAATATGTGATGCATTGAAATTGATTTCCTTATTGGATTAGTTATGATCCCTTCGTGAAAACGGAATGGATACTGTAATCCCTGTAGTGGTCAATCAAAACTGGGCATTAATTTAGGTGTATCGCTTTCGCTACCTTGTAACGCGACCCGCCAAAACCCTGCATTAAATCTAAAACCAACTTCTCCCCTGAAACATATAGTAAAAGTTGCCACGGCCCTTTGATGGACATGGACGACTTAGCAGGGACACTCAAAATTAAACGTGAGTCTCTGTACCAACGGATCTACTACGGGAAACTAGTGATCCCCCACATGAAAAATGGAAAGAAGTATTTATTCAAAACAGAAGATGTGGCTGAATACATACAAAGTGAGTTTGAAAGATCGACCTCCATACTAACCATTGAGCTTATCGACTAAAGACGACGCATTTAGCTGTGTGTACCGCAGCAGCTGCTTCCAGTCTTTATGTCCTGATATTCTCGCCACCTCTTGGATCTGAAGACCTTTTTCAAAGAACCGAGAGACAGCTTCGTGCCGAAGGTCGTGGAAGTGCAGTTCTGGTAACCCAGCTTCTTCCCGTACCTTCACGAACCTATCACTAATCGATTGAGCTAACTTCACGCCTGGAAAGACAGCGCCTGTCCGTTTACTTTCAACCGGCACCCACGTCTTAAGAACCTCCAACGCCTTATTTGACACTGGTATGATCTGGTTATTACCCATCTTTTCACTTGGGTGCTTCCGGTCTTTAATAAAGATAGTGTTACGTTCGCAGTCGACATCCTTCCACTGCAACGCTTGGATCTCTCCTTGCCGCATGCCAGTTTCAACTGCCAGCATAATGATCGGCCCTATCCATCCCGAGTGGTGCTTTAAGCTGGCCTCCATGAGCAGTTTAAGCTCTTGGTCACTTACTCTACGCTCCCTCCTGCGACTACCACCTACCAAACCTATCTTTGACAGCGCTGACAGCGCGTCTCTTGCGGGATTAGATGACAGGTCTACGCCCCACAAAGTCCTAGCGTGGTCTATGGTCTGTGCGACGTAAGTAAGCTGCTGGTTAAGAGTAGATCTGCTGATTGGCGCTCGGCCCTTGTACCCTGCCCTTCGCTTCTCGGCATATTTAAATAACATGTCGGGCGTAAGCTGAATGACACGCACATCTTTAAAATGCTCGGCTGTCATTTTAATGGTGGTCATCTTGCTACGAGCAAAGGGTCGGTGAGGGTGAACTTCGTCGATGTACCGATGAAGCAGGTAGTCCATCGTGTAACTTTCGACTACTTTAGATTTAGGCAGTGGCGCCGACTTCAGCTCTGCCTTTCTAAGGACAGCCCAATTCTCTGCGGCTGCTTTTGTGGGGAAGGTTTTGTTAAATCGCTTACGGTTATGAGAGACGACGCATAACCAGCTGTCGCCTCGCTTTGTGATGCTTGCCATACATGGCTCCCGAAACTTAGTTTCGACAGCTGTCGAAACTAATAATCTTTATAGTTTCAGCGGCCGTCGAATCAATTAATCTCTATAGTTTCGACATTATGGCGTTTCGACAAATTTTCGACAAGTAAAAAATAAACGTATATGAAACAAGGAGTTGAAATTTGGCGGAGAGAGAGGGATTCGAACCCTCGATAAGATTTCTCCTATACGCCCTTAGCAGGGGCGCGCCTTCAGCCACTCGGCCACCTCTCCAAAAATCGCGAGCATAGTAACATAGCCTAGGGCGAAACGAGAAGGGAAGATCGCATCGCTGGCCCGGAAACGTTAAGGGTTTGCTATTCGGGGGTTGCCACTGTCTGCTCGCTTGCAATGCGCTCGTAAATCTCCTCACGATGCACGGCGACGTCTTTAGGAGCATTGACGCCAATTCGTACTTGATTACCTTTGACGCCGAGCACAGTTACGGTTACTTCGTCACCAATCATCAGTGTTTCGCCAATCCTGCGCGTCAGTATCAACATAATCCTTCTCCCCGAGCAGTTAGCTCCATTACCATTGTTCTACCTCAGTTACACACCGGGGCAAGCTCACGGCAATGGCTGATTTCAGGCACCAACCTTGACGATAAATTCGACGTGCTAACGACGCGAAGCGCGGGAGGCTGGGCTCTTAGGTTATACTCTCCTTCTCATAATCTGGATCACCAAGGTCAAACGCGCTGTGCAAGGCGCGAACGGCAAGCTCTAAATACTTCTCCTCGATTACTATTGATATCTTGATCTCGGACGTGGTGATGATCTGAATGTTAATGTTCTCATCAGCCAGTGCCTTGAACATTTTACTCGCGATGCCGGCATGAGACTTCATGCCGACGCCAACAACAGAGACTTTGCCAATTTTTTTATCGAGAGAGACAGACTCAGCCTTAAGCGACGCTGCGAGCCCATCGAGTATCTTCTTCGCGCGCTCACTATCGCTTCGCTTAACTGTGAAGGTAATGTCGTTGTTACCGTCTGCAGCAGCATTTTGCACGATCACGTCCACTTCGATTCCTGCTGCACTCACAGGGCCAATCACCTGATAAGCAAGACCCGGAATGTCGGGAATGCCTGCGACAGTCAGCTTTGCCTCATCGCGTTGAAATGCAATACCTGCGATAGTTGGATCTTCCATTTTTGACTCACCCTCTAAACTAATGAGGGTACCTGCCCCCTCTTCGAAACTAGACAATACTCGCAGTGGCACTTTGTATTTGCCCGCGAACTCGACCGCACGTATTTGTAAAACCTTGGCACCCAAACTCGCAAGCTCGAGCATTTCTTCGAACGTAATGCTGTCGAGCAGCTTAGCGTCCTCTACGACCCTAGGATCGGTGGTGTAGACACCCTTCACGTCGGTGTAGATCTGACATTCGTCGGCGTCTAAGGCTGCTGCTAATGCGACAGCGGTCGTATCAGACCCGCCGCGGCCAAGCGTCGTTATATTGCCGTGCTCGTCGACGCCCTGAAAACCTGCCACAACGACTACATTGCCTTGCTGCAGTTGCGCGCTAATGCGAGTGCCGTCTATTTCCCTAATGCGTGCTTTGGTGTGTGTCTCACAGGTGCGAATCTGGACTTGGTTACCTGTGAACGAGCGCGCGGGAACCCCACGCTTCTCTAGGGCCATACTTAATAACGCAATAGTCACCTGCTCGCCCGTAGAGAGTAATACGTCCATCTCACGTGGCGTTGGATATTCCATAATCTGCTGCGCGAGATCGGTAAGCCGATTCGTTTCTCCGCTCATTGCCGAAAGCACGACCACAATATCGTCACCTGCAGCCTTAAAGCGGGCAACTTTATCCGCCACCGCCTCAATTCTCTCTACAGTACCTACCGAGGTACCACCGAATTTCAATACTAACAGCGCCATTCTCTTGTACTCGATGCCCCTAAGGGCCGGAAAGCCCGCCACTTCGCGAGCTTGTTTGCATTAGCTACTGACTAGCATGCGTTTTAAAGCTTGCTAGCAACCCATTCTTCAACGCTCTCTACAGCCGCAGGGACTGCTGCAACGTCGCTACCGCCCGCCATTGCCATGTCGGGACGACCGCCGCCCTTGCCACCCACCTGTGTGGCGACCATGTTTGCGAGCTCGCCTGCTTTCACGCGATCTGTCAGGTCTTTACTCACGCCCGCGACGATGCTCACTTTGCCACCAGCTGTGCTAATCAACAGCACAACCGCACTGCCTAATTTGTTTTTAAGCTGATCCACTGTCTCGCGCAGCGCTTTAGGATCAAAGTCATCGACTGCGCAGGCGAGCAGTTTGATACCAGCAACGTCTTTTGCGCTCGAGGCAAGGTCACTGCCTGCGCTCGACGCAATTTTGGCTTTGAGCTGATCGAGTTCTTTTTCTAGCGCCTTATTGCTCGCGTTAATTTGTTTTACGCGGTCGAGCAAATCTTCTTGATTCGCCTTCACCAGATCGCAAAGCTGCTTAAGCGTTTGCTCCTCGCGAGCGACAAGCGCAAGTGCACCCTGCCCTGTGACCGCTTCGATACGGCGTACACCCGATGAGATACCTGATTCGCTCATTATTTTGAATAGGCCGATATCGCCGGTACGCTCAACGTGAGTGCCACCGCAGAACTCAACGGAGAATTTGCCGCCCATGCTCACCACACGAACTTCATCGCCGTATTTCTCACCAAACAGCGCCATCGCGCCGCGTTGCTGTGCCGCTTCTAATGCCATTACCTCTTTAGCCACCGCCGTGTTCGCCAGTATCTCGGCATTCACTGCCGCTTCTATTTTCGCTAATTCGTCAGCGGTCATTGGGGCCGAGTGAGAAAAGTCGAAACGCAGCCGCGCAGCGTCGACAAGCGAACCTTTCTGCGTCACGTGTTCACCGAGCGTATTGCGCAGCGCCGAATGCATTAAGTGCGTCGCCGAATGATTCAGCGTGATCGCTTTACGCGCATTCGCTGCAACCTGTGCGCCGAGCGACGCACCTAGTTTCAGCGAACCGATAACGAGCTCTCCGATATGAAGCATCACGTCGTTCTGTTTCTGGGTGTCGTCCACACGAAACTCAACACCGTCGGCAAACAGCATACCGCTATCGCCAACCTGCCCGCCCGACTCGCCGTAAAACGGCGAACGCGTGAGTACCAGCGTCGCGGATTCACCTGCTTTGAGCGCGTCGCGAGGCTCGCCATCGACATAGATTGCCGCAACATCACCAGTTGCCTCTAGCGCCTCGTAGCCGCGGAAATCGGTAATTTCTACACCATCGAGCTCGAGCTTATCTACCGCCGAAAAATTACCCGCCGCACGCGCTTGTTCGCGCTGCACTTGCATCGCAGCTTCAAAGCCTTCCATGTCGAGCATGATGTTACTTTCGCGAGCAACGTCGGCGGTAAGGTCTACAGGAAATCCATAGGTGTCGTAGAGTTTAAACACCGTTTCGCCGGCTAGCGTGTCTCCTTTGAGATTGGCTATCGCTTTTTCTAGAATCGTCATGCCATTTTCGAGCGTGCGCGCAAACTGCTGCTCTTCATCGCGCAGTGCTTTCTCGACAATTGTCTGCTTCGCCTTAAGCTCGGGGTATGCCTCGCCCATTACCTTCACGAGGCCGGCGACGATCTTATAGAAGAACACCTCTTTAACACCTAGCTGATAACCATGGCGCACGGCGCGGCGAATAATGCGGCGCAGCACATAGCCGCGTCCTTCGTTAGACGGCAGCACACCGTCGACAATGAGGAATGAGCAAGAACGAATATGGTCGGCAATAACCCTCAGTGAATTATTGGTGAGGTCTTTTACTCCTGTAATCTCGCCGATGTCTGCCAAAAGCGCTTGAAAGAGATCAATCTCGTAATTGCTGTGCACGTTCTGCATAACAGCGGCGACGCGCTCGAGGCCGGCGCCGGTGTCTACAGACGGCTTCGGCAGCGGCGTCAGTGTGCCATCTGCCTTGCGCTCATACTGCATGAAAACTAGATTCCAGATTTCGATATAGCGATCGCCGTCTTCGTCGGGGCTGCCCGGCGGGCCACCAGCCACCTCTTCGCCATGGTCGTAGAAAATTTCGGAACAAGGCCCGCACGGACCCGTGTCACCCATCGCCCAAAAGTTGTCTTTTTCGCCGAGACGCGAGAAGCGTGTAGGGTCAATCTTCATTTCATCTAGCCATAGCGCAGCCGCTTCGTCGTCGTCTTGATAAACTGTCACCCACAGCTTTTCGGCTGGCAAGCCCATTTCGACCGTTAGAAACTCCCACGCGTATTTAATAGCGTCGCGCTTAAAATAATCGCCAAAAGAGAAATTGCCGAGCATCTCAAAAAAGGTGTGATGCCGCGCTGTGTAGCCCACATTCTCGAGATCATTGTGCTTCCCGCCTGCGCGCACACAGCGCTGTGAACTCGTTGCGCGATTGACCGCTCTAATCTCATCGCCCAGAAAAGCATCTTTAAATTGAACCATCCCCGCATTCGTAAACAACAGCGTTGGGTCGTTACCTGGCACTAGCGAGCTGCTGGGCACGATCTCATGACCGCGGTCGGCGAAGAATTGGAGGAATTTTTGGCGAATTTCTGCGCTTTTCATAATCTCTACTTATTGGCTTGTGTTATCGGCTTGTTTAATCAGCTTATTGCTGGCGCAAGGCCAGCGTGAGCTTGTTGGTCCAGCTGCGTACAAAAGTGGGGAAGTATAACGCCTAGCGAGCGGATTTTGCAGACGTTTTTGAGTTAGGCGGGCAGAAAAACAAGGAAAAGCTACTCGTCGTTTCCGGCCTTTACGCCGTTCGACTCGCTACCCTCACTTTTATCTCGACCCAACAGCGCAGCCATATTCGGCTTGAATTCGAAATCATCGATAACCTCCTCCGCGGGGACGCGAAGTTTGCCATCGCTGCTGAGAATTACCGAGATATAGCGAGTCTGCGGGAAATGGCTGAGAATAATAGTGAGAATAATAAGAAAAGGAACGCAGAGGAACATGCCCGGAATACCCCAGATGTAACCCCAGAGCCCCAGATTCAAGAGAATCACGATAGGGCTTAAATTAAACGAACTGCCCATCAGCCTTGGCTCAAGTATGTTGCCAATGCCAATCTGCAAAATCCCGATGCCTGCCAGCACAAGCAAAAACAAACTATAACCGTCGGACTGTGCCAACGCGATCATCGCGGGAAAAATAGTTGCAACGATTGAGCCTACCGTTGGAATAAAGTTTAGCAGGAAGATAACAAGCCCCCACACACCAGCGAAATCCACATCAACGGCGCGCAGAAAGAGGTAGCTGAGGAGACCGGTGAGCGAACTGGTGAACATTTTGATGCTAATGTATTTCTGAATGTCATTGCGGACTCGGTCGATGATTTTTCGGACATCACCCTCCTGCCCGCCTGCGCCGAAGAGCGCAGAGATTTTTTCGTCAAACTTACCCTGCTCGAGAAACAGGAATAGCACATAGATCGAAATCAGCCCACCGCTCGCAAGAATGCCGGCGAATGAAGACGCGATCGACGCGGCGTAGGCAGGCAGATTGATCCATTCGGTGACCATCTGCATGAGACCCCGCTCTTGATAGGCGGCCATGTCGAGAAAAGGGAGGTTTTCGAGTCTCGTGGTTAGGTTAACTTGGTAAACAGGAATTACCTGCATCACCTCTTCGAGCCTGCCTCCGAGAAACCCGCCTATTCCCCAGAGCGTTAGAGCGAAGGTCAGAAATGACAGCCCCAAACAGATCGACCGAGGCAGTTCGCGCTCACTCAAGTGCAGCCGACCAAACATCGCCGCCAATGTATTGATCAGATACCAAATCGCAATGGCTATTACCAAGGGGAGCAGCAGTGCCTCACCGACGATCAGAAGATAGAACACGAGGACGACCGCGAGGAGTGTCATCGCGAAACTTGGAATCTTCATGTCCTGCTCTCCTTAGTTGAACTAGCTTGATGGGCTGGCCAGTTGCACTGGCCAAATCGTGAGATTAACACACTCTCACGAACACCAAACACTCCGCAATCAACCGTTTACTGGCCAGTCTCCTCACCTTAGAATGTCAGGCCTGAAATCAACGCGAAAGGAAAAGCGTCTTTGCGCAGCAAGGGTAACAATAGCGTAGCCAGAAACGACGCTGCCGTATCAGAAATGAGCGACGACTTGGCAGTCACGTGCGGGCACTTCTGTCTCGCCGCGGAAAGCGACACTGGGCGCAAGCGAAAAACAAATCAGGATAGATTCTATATCGACGCCGAGTCTTCACTCGTTGTTATAGCCGACGGCATGGGTGGTCATCGCGCGGGCGAATTAGCCGCCCAGATAGCGGTAGAACGCATTCCGGCGCACTTTGCCGCAGCACAAAAAGATTCAGATCATTCGGCTGCAGAGTGTCTGCATGTTGCACTGGCGGAAGCAAATACCGCGATTTTCGCGCAGGCAGCAACCCCTGAAAACGCAGGGATGGGAACAACTGCCATCGCAGCTCACCTCCGCGACGATCAGCTCAACATTGCCCATATCGGCGACTCCAGGCTTTATTTGTTCAGGCGAGGGAGCCTTGAACAACTCACGCATGACCACAGCCTTCTGCAAGACCTCATAGATGATGGCTTCTATACAGAACGCACGTCGCGCTCGACCGGCGTAGGCCACGTGGTTACCCGTGCCCTTGGTATTAAGGCTGCTATCGACAGCGACAAAATCAGCTGCACACTGCAAGAAGGCGATCTCTTATTATTCTGCACCGATGGTTTAAGCGATTTGGTTGCCGATTGGCAGATTAGCGACACACTCGCAGACTGCAATGGCGACCTTGCATTCACCTGCCGCACGCTGATCAATCATGCTAACCGCAATGGTGGCAGGGACAATGTCACTGTAGTCCTGGCGAGTTACCGCTCAGCGCGGGATAAATAATTCCCGCGCGAGTTGAGGGTTGAGAGTTGGTTGAGAGCTGGGAGCTGAACCACTATCTAGACACCGCCGAAGGCGTCAACAAGCGTTGACTGCGTAAGAATCTGCGGCAAAATCGTCGGTTCGCCCTCTCTTGGGTACAAGAGGTAAAGTGGTACCGAAGGTCGGTTGAATCGCTCGAGCACCTCGGTAATTTCTGGATCTTCGTTCGTCCAATCGCCCTTCAAATAGGTAATATCGTTGTCGACTAACGCTTTTTTGACCGAGTCGCTACTAAGCGAAGTCTGCTCATTGGCAAGGCAGGTGATACACCAATCGGCGGTCATGTTGATAAAGACAGGCTGACCTGCGGCGCGCAACTCTGCAAGCCTGGCCGCCGAGAAAGGCTCGAAATTATCAACGCCCACGACGAGATTGCCGTCCTCATCGTATTCAGCAACGCTCGCTTCCCGCGCCTGAGTCTGCAAGAACGGCGTTTGCATGAGATAGAGGGCAAAGCCAATCGCGACAGCAGCAGTGGCGTAATTAAGACTCAAAGCAAGTGGCCCCATCGTAAAGCGCTTCTGGTATAGCCATGCCGCAAAAGCCAGCACAACACACGCACCGAGCACGAGTGTCATACCCATGATGCCGACCTGATTGCCGAGAACCCACAAAAAGAAGAGCGCAGAGGCGTAGAGTGGGAAAGCCATAAACTGCTTAAAGGTCTCCATCCACTGCCCAGGCTTCGGCAAAAATCGCGTTAGCACGGGAACATACGACAGCAATAGAATCGGCGCCGCCATACCAAGCCCAAGGGCGACAAACACGACCATCGCCAGCGCCCAGGGCTGGGTCAGAGCAAAGCCTAGTGCAGGCCCCATAAACGGTGCGGTGCAGGGGGTCGCTACTGTCGTCGCCAGGACGCCAGTGAAGAAAGATCCTTTATAGCCTTCTTTCTGCGCAAGATTTCCGCCCATGCCCATGAGACTAGTGCCGATTTCGAACACACCCGACAGGCTCAGCGCGAGCATGAAAAACACATAGACGATCAGCGCCAAAAACCACGGCTGCTGAAACTGGAACGCCCAACCGATGCGCTCGCCGCCTGCTCGAAGGACGATTAACACGGTGGCGAGTGCCATAAACGCCACTAGTACGCCCGCCGTGTAAGCCAAGCCATCCATGCGTTGCTTGTGCGCAGTGGCGCCCGAATTCTTAGCGAAGCTAAGAGCCTTCATCGACAGCACGGGGAACACACAGGGCATTAGATTAAGAATGAGCCCGCCAAGAAATGCGAAAGCGACATAGAGAAGCAGACCACCGCCAGCCTGATTCTGCTGGCTTGATGCCGCCAAAGGCATCATCGAGAATTCATTCAGTTCGACGGCGGGACTAGAGAAATCATAAGCGACACGATCACCCTGCGCATCTTCGAGCACGAGAACGCCATAGACCTCGCTCAAGTCTTCGACCATACGCCGGGGCTGCGAGTGGGTAATCTGCAGTAAATTGGCGCTGAGTGTGACATCGCGCAGTGGCCCGGGCTTGATAACACGGCGCTTTTCGGGGAAAAAATAGGCATCGGTAAAGCCTTCGAACAAGCCCTGCTCCGAGCTGAACCCAAGGCTGACCCGTTCACCTGCTGCAACAACACTCTGCTCTATATCGTGGTCGGCAATGGGCAGCTGCGCCCGCGCATCGGCGAAAAACTTCTCAGCAATGGCGTCTAGCTGAATGCTCTGCGCGACCGGTAGAGTTAGCTCAAGGCGCTGTTCGCCGGGGATGCAAATCTGCTCGCACACATTCCAGAAAGCCGTGGTAGCTATCGTTGCGCTCGCCTCGCTATAGCCCGAAGGCAGAGTGATAGCGACCGGAATAACTACCTCCTCTTCGTAGCCAAAATTAACGAGGTCGGTCTCATAGAAGGGCAGCCAATGTGGCGTAGGGAACTCAAGCTCACCAATGCGAGTGCCCGCAGGAACCGACCAGTCAGTTAGGCTTGTCGGCTCGCCGCTGTCGCCGCCCATTTTCCAATACGTATGCCAATGAGCCGCCGGTGTTAGGCGCAGGCCTAACCACTGTGTCTCACCAGGCACCAGTGTTGTCGATTCACTTAACAGCTCAACCTCAATGCTGTTATCCCAAGCGATGGCAGTGCGCTGCGCGAGCAGGTCATAGCCGTGCAGCTGACCCTCGCTATCGACAAAAGCGAGCATGCCTTCGAGTTCGCCCTGCTGAGGTTCGAAACGGCGATGCTGCTGGGTGCTGATCTGAACACGGTCACCGTCGAGCATGACCTTGCGCACTGGGGCGTATTTCATTACCCGGCGCTGCTGTGGATAAAACCATGCTTCGTCAGCGTCGGCGAAGCGCGCATCGGGCGCCTGCACCATGACATTAATCTCGCCGCCGTGCGCATTGAATGTAGCGGCCAATTGATGCTCGTCGCGCTTCAGCGGCGTGTTCGCGCGCGCCTCTGCAAAGCCGTCTATCCAGCGCGGATCCGCTGTAAGCTGCGAGGCAACGGGAAGCGTGAGCGAGAACTCGGCTGCGCCCGGGATACAGATTTCATCGCACACCTGCCAATCGATCTGGGTCGCGAGATTAAATGATGAGTCAGCGTAGTCGGCTGGAATGGTAATTGGGAGAGGCAAATAAACTTCGCGCTCGTAGGTGAAGGTCACAAGGTCGCTGCCGGGGAACGGCGTCCACTCAGGGATTGGCCATTCAATCTCGCCGGCGCTCGCGCCAGAGGGCAAACGCCATTCGCTTGTGCTCGTAGCTTCGCCGCTGTCGCCGCCAAATTTCCAATAAGTGTGCCAGTGCTCAATAGGCTTGAGGCGGATCGCAAGCCAAAGAGTCTCGCCGGGCACCACGTTAGTGGTCTCTGACAGCAGCTCGACTTCGATCTGATCGGTACGGTGAACCTGCCCAAAAGTCGAGAACGAGCTTAAGCTTAAAACGATTAATAACAACAGCTTATAAGACTTAGTTAACATGCATTATTCCATTGCTAGAGAGACACTTCGCCGCTTATCGACGCAGAGTTAGGCGCAGAGTTAGCCACATAGCCCGACGCGCTGCTTGCGCAGTAGTCATCGGCAAGCGCCACCATTGAGTTTGCGGGCGAGTAAGAGACAGAAGGTAACAAATACGCCCAATGCTGTCATTGTAGACCTATAATCGATTCGCATCAGCCTCCTCGGCCAAGGCAGCACTTGGTGTCAGAATAAGCGTCGCCTCACACGACGACCTAGTGACTACCCAGCAGATGTTCGACCATGAGCTGCAACGTCCTTGCGCCTCTGAACTCGTTAATATTGAGCCTATAGGCCAGCTCGATTTCGGTCGCAGAGGACGCAGGCCAGTCAGCTTCGCTCACGCCAAAAGCAATGGCATCGACGAGAAATCCGTCATCACCGAGCGGACTCAACACCATCTTAAGGTGGTTCTCGCCGAGACGGCGTTGCTGCTGAAGCTTAAATCGTCCGTGAAAAGTCGGCTCAGGAAACGCCTGCCCCCAAGGTCCTGCCGCAGCGAGATCTGCCGCACACCCGAGCGTAAGTTCCTCTGCAGAGAGTTCGCCATCACTGACAATAGTTGCCTGCAGCAATTCTGGACTTAAGACACGAGTCGCCTCGGCCGCGAACGCCTGGGCAAAGGCGTCAAAGTTGGCGCGCGACAGACTCAGGCCCGCCGCCATCGCATGGCCGCCGAATTTGGTCACGAGACCGGGATTCGCCGCAGCAACAGCATCGAGCGCATCGCGAATGTGGAACCCAGGAATCGAGCGCGCCGAGCCTTTGAGCTCGGACTCGGGATCATCGGCATCCGCGAGCGCGAAGGCGATGACCGGTCGGTGGCAGCGCTCTTTGATCCGTGATGCAACAATGCCAACAACGCCCTGATGCCAGCGCTCATCGAACAGACTAAGACCCGCAGGCAAGTCATCGGCGTCGAACGCCAACTGATCAACGAGCGCAAAAGCCTGCTCTCGCATGCCTGCCTCGATGTCACGGCGATCTTTGTTCATGCCATCGAGCTCTAGCGCGTATTCATGCGCTTCGTACTCCGACTGCGTGAGAAGACATTCGATTCCTGTCGACATGTCGTCGAGGCGTCCTGCGGCGTTGAGCCTCGGCCCCACGGCAAAGCCCAAATCACTGGCAGCTAAGGTGGAAAAATTGCGTTTGGCGAGGGTCAACAGACTCAGAATCCCGGGACGCGCCCTCCCCGCTCGAATCCGCTTAATCCCTTCGCTGACTAAAATACGATTATTATGGTCGAGCGCAACCACGTCGGCGACAGTGCCTAGGGCTACAAGATCGAGCTGTTCGGCCAGATTAGGCTCGGGAATACCCTTGCTGGTAAACCACCCGTTATCGCGAAGCCGACTTCTCAGAGCGAGCATGACGTAAAAGATGACCCCCACGCCTGCGATGCTTTTACTCGGGAACTCACACCCCGGCTGATTAGGGTTGACGATAGCATCGGCCGCGGGCAATTCGCGGCCCGGGAGGTGATGATCGGTGACGAGGGTTTTAATACCTGCAGCGCGTGCAGACTCGATGCCCTCAATGCTTGAAATGCCGTTGTCGACGGTAATGATGAGATCGGGATTTTTACCCTTCGCAAGCTCAACGATTTCGGGCGTTAAGCCATAGCCGTATTCGAATCGATTGGGAACAATATAATCGACATGCGCACAGCCAAAGGCGCGCAGGACAGTCAGCGCGAGCGCGCAGCTGGTCGCCCCATCGGCGTCGAAATCGGCCACAATGAGAAGTCTCTCACCCTCTTTAAGCGCAGCTTCCAACAGGTCGACTGCCGCATCGATGCCCTTAAGCCTTGCGGGGGGGATAAGTTGGGAGAGTGTCAGTTCAAGCTCTGTGAGTGCCGCCAGCGGTCGCTGACTATAAATTCGGCGCACCAGCGGCGGCAATGATTCGGGAAGGACTAGATCGCCGGGCGTACGGGTAATAAGCTGTATTGGCATCCCCTAGCGCCGCGCGTGCGCTTTGACATAATCAGTCACCGCATGCAGGTCGTTGGCGACAACGCTAAAGTGCTCTTCGCGGTCGAAGAGATCCGATAGGTGTGCGGGTAATTCTGGCGACGCGAGTCCCGCTGCCGTAATTGCATCACCAAATTTTGCAGGATGGGCTGTTGCCAACGTCACCATCGGCACAGAGGGATCGCGGCGGCAGCGACGGGCCGCTTCGACGCCTATAGCCGAATGGGGATCGAGCAACATGCCTGATTCTGCGTTTACCGACGCAATAACCGCACAGGTCGTCTCATCGTCTATCGCAGCACTGTCGAAAATAGCGGACACCCGCTGCCAATGCGCGTCTGACACGCTGCGTAGTTCTTTGCCAAATTTAGCCATTAGATCAGCAACCGCCGCGCCTTCGCGATCGAATACATCGAAGAGGAAACGCTCGAAGTTACTCGAGACGAGAATATCCATGCTGGGCGAATGCGTCTTTGCTAGTTCGGAGACCGAATAGTCGTTATTCGCAATGAAGCGGTGCAGTATGTCGTTTTTGTTTGTGGCAACGATTAACTGGTCTATCGGCAGCCCCATTTTCTTAGCAAGATAGCCGGCATAGATATCGCCGAAGTTGCCCGTTGGCACCGAAAATGACACCTTACGATCAGGTCCTCCGAGCCGCAGCGACGCCGAAAAATAATAGACAACCTGCATGAGAATGCGCGCCCAGTTAATCGAATTTACCGCGACTAGTTGACGATCATCCTCAAGGAAGCTCTGATCGGCGAAGGCTGCCTTTACGATGCGCTGGCAATCGTCGAAATTACCTTCGACCGCAAGATTGAACACGTTATTACCCGTCACCGTCGTCATTTGCTTGCGCTGTACATCCGAAACCCGGTTGTGTGGGTGAAGAATAAAAATATCGACTCTGTCGGAATGGCGGCAGCCCTCAAGCGCCGCAGAACCCGTGTCCCCCGACGTTGCGCCGAGGATAACCACACGCTGATCACGTTTAGAAAGAACATAGTCTAGGAGACGCCCGAGCACTTGTAGCGCAAAGTCTTTGAACGCGAGTGTAGGCCCATGAAAAAGTTCAAGCACGTACTCTTCGTTGCCCAAAGACTCAAGCGCAGCGACCTCAGGGTGGTTAAACGCCGCATAGCTGTCTTCGATGATATTGCGCAAATCGGCCGTAGGAATTTCATCACCGACAAAGGGCGTTATAACCTTCATGGCGAGGTCTGGGTAGCTTAACTCTCGCCACGACGCGATCTCTTCGGTTGAAAAATGCGGGAGCTCGGTAGGCACATAGAGTCCCCCATCCGGCGCCAAACCGGTAAGCAATACCTGCTCAAAATTCTGCTGGGGGCAACCGCCACGCGTGCTTTCGTATTTCACGTTTAATTCCTTTATTCGCCGAAGCTCTCGACTCGAATGCGCATTACCGGCGCGGTGACACTGGCAAGTTTCTCGATCGCTGCGATTGCTTGATTGAGCTCACCTTCGCGCGCCTTGTCGGTTAATATAACGATCGGTACATTTTTCCCGTCGCTCTCTTTTTGTATAAGCGCATCGATACCAATACCGTGGCGCTCTAATTCTGAGGCGACATTGGCCATCACGCCAACGACATCTTGTGCGGTAATGCGTAAATAATATTCTGTTTCTATCTCATCGATAGTCATCGCCTTAAAATCGGTCCGTAGTGTTTCAAAACCGAGAATAGGCACGCTTGGCTTCGAGAGCCCCTGCGCTTTCGCACGCGCGATATCGATAACATCGGCTACCACCGATGAGGCAGTCGCCTCGGCGCCAGCACCTGGGCCATTATAAAGCGTGCTCCCTACCGCATGCCCGTGAACAACGACGGCGTTACCTACACCATGAACATGCGCAAGCAGTTGCTTCGTTGAAATCAGCGTAGGATGGACGCGTGTTTGTACCCACCCGTTTTCGAGCCGAGCAATACCTAGATGCTTAATGTGATAACCAAGCTCTTTGGCGTAGCCTATGTCCCCTGGGGTCAGCGCGCTAATGCCTTCGGTATAAGTCTTGTCAAACGCCAGCGGCATGCCAAACGCTATTGACGCCATAATAGTTAGCTTATGCGCCGCATCAATCCCTTCGACGTCGAAGGTAGGATCGGCCTCGGCATAGCCAAGTGCTTGCGCCTCTTCTAACACATCGGCGAACTCTCTCTGCTTATCCATCATCTCGGAGAGTATGAAATTGCCAGTGCCATTGATGATGCCCGCTAGCCAGTCAATTCTGTTTGCAACAAGACCCTCGCGCAGCGCTTTTATGATCGGAATACCGCCTGCCACCGCGCTCTCATAGGCGAGCGTGACGTCGTTCTGCTCGGCTAGCTCGATGAGCGCAGCTCCTCTCTCGGCGATTAATGCTTTGTTTGCGGTGACAACGTGTTTGCCGTTTTCGAGCGCTTTATGCACCACGTCATAAGCCGGATCAAAGCCGCCCATAGCTTCAACAACAACGTCGACATCAGGATCATTTGCGACCTCGAAGGGGTCTGTGCCCGAATGCGTTACTCCGGCTATATCGACCTGCAGGCTACGCGAGGCAACCCGGTAGACCTCGATTTCGACGTCTGTCTTACGCGTAATTTCTTTGGCATTGCCTTGTAGCAAAGCGAGCGTACCGCTGCCCACAGTGCCATAGCCGCAGATGCCCACTTTCAGTGTTTTAGATTTGTCAGAGTTCAACGCATAGCCTCGTAAGAAGAAGACGCGCGCTCGCGCGTAGCCTCGAATTATACTGGAATTGAAGAATTCGGATGCAATTAGGATGCAATTAGAATGTTAATTAAACCCTATCAGAGTACGCCTAACATGCCTGCTAGGCGAGTCGCCTCAATGTAACCAGGGACAAGTCTTCCGTCTGGAAAAACTAAAGCAGGCGTACCGTTTACACCGAATTCATTGCCAAGCGCGTAGTGCTCGAGTATCGGCGTTTCGCAGTCTGCAGCAGGTAAGTTTTGCCCATTCTTCGCCTGATTAAATGACTTATGACGGTCGCTTGAACACCAGACAGACACCATCTTAGGAAAGGCAGGAGAGTCAGCGCCGCCTCGCGGGTAAGCGAGATATCTAACACGAATACCATAGGCCAACAGCTGGTCGAGTTCTCCGTGTAACTTGCGGCAGTAAGTGCAATCAACATCGGTAAACACCGTGAGCGTTGCTTTGACCTCCTCAGGCTCAAAAATAATCATCTCGCTTTCGGCGATCTGGTTAAGTTTCTCAAGATTGGCGCCCTGCCTCGACGTTGCCGAAAGATTAATCAGGCCAGTTGAGCTGGTTCTGTACATATCTCCTGCAAATAAATAATCGCCTGAGATATCGCTATAGAGAATCTCGCCGGTACTGAGCTGCACTTCATAAATTGTTGGCAGGACCGTCTTTTTTAAATTGATGATTTTGAGCTGATTACCTGAGGCCGTCTCGATCGCAGCCGAAAGCTTGTCTCGTAGGGATTGCTGCGCATTCACCTGCCCAATACCGAAAGCCAAAGCGACGGCAAAAACGGCTGTAATCCAGCGCTTAGGAATACTCGAGTGCAGCGGTTTTGTCGCCGCACGAAGTGCACGTCGAAGGGTAGCTGTTGAAACTGTCATGTCCTTACTCCTGGCCAATCGTTGACCGCTATCGAGGAGTTGATTTATAGCATTTGGACGCACAAGGCTCAATCGCTGAAGGCTTTGGCTGCTCCTTGTTGCATCGATCCGCGGCACAAACGAAAAAGCCGGCAATAGCCGGCTTGATCAATGCGCTTAGCTGCTGGAACGAGAGCTAGGCTGCTTGCTGCAAAAGAAGCTTATGCTTTCTTTTCAAGCTTCTCGGTGATGCGCGCCTTACGGCCAGCGAGGTCACGAAGGTAGTAGAGTTTAGCTTGGCGAACGTCACCACGACGCTTAACAATCACGCTATCGACCTGCTTACTGTACTCTTGGAAAGTACGCTCAACGCCAACACCGTGTGAAATCTTACGCACGGTAAAAGCAGAGTTGAGTCCGCGGCTACGACGGCCAATCACTACGCCTTCGAATGCTTGGAGACGCTCGCGCTCGCCTTCCTTGATCTTTACCTGCACGATGATTGTGTCACCAGGACCGAAGTCTGGTAATTCGCGAGCCATCTGTGACTGTTCGATCTGCTGAATGATTTTGTTCTTGCTCATCGTGCCTGCTCCTAAACTCTCTGGGCCCCGCGGCTCACGCCTGAGGATTATTCTGTGTCATGTTTGGTTTTGCTATAAGACGCCAAATCTACTGGTCGCCGTGTTCTTTCTGGTATTCTTTGAGCAGATCGTTCTGCTCCGACGTTAACTCCCTCGCGTCTAGCAAATCGGGGCGTTTACGCCATGTCGTTCCTAAAGCCTGCTTGTGGCGCCAGCGCTTTATTGCGGCATGGTCTCCACTGAGCAAGACGCTTGGCACGTCATGTCCTTCAAAGCTCTGCGGCCGCGTGTACTCGGGGCAATGTAGCAGGCCTTCTTCAAAACTGTCTTGCATCGCCGATTCGCTATCACCTAGCGCGCCAGCTTGGCGGCGAATCATCGCGTCGACTATTGCCATAGCGGCAAACTCGCCTCCGCTGATCACAAAGTCACCTAACGACCATTCTTCGTCGATCTCGCTTTCTAGCACGCGCTGATCGATGCCTTGGTATCGGCCACAAAGGAGAATCAGTGATTCTGCTTGCGCCTCAATAACCACTTTCTCTTGATTAACCTTAACTCCCTGCGGCGAAAGGTAAACCACCTTCGGCACGCTGCCTGAGCGCTCGGTTAATGCCTCTTTCGTTGCTCTTATCGCAGCCACGAGAGGCTCGGTTTTCATAAGCATTCCCGGACCACCGCCAAAAGGCTTGTCGTCCACCGTTCTATGCTTATCCGCGGTGAAGTCACGCGGGTTAACCAAATTAATTTCTACTATGCCGTCACGGATTGCCCGGCCGCAAATTCCGTAGTCGCTTAGAGCTGCGAACATTTCAGGGAGCAGTGTGATCAAGCCAATTTTCATCTCTTGATCTCTTTGATCTCTTTGCTCTCTTTGCTCTCTTTATAACTTTTATTCTATTTAGAACGCCCGCGTTTGGAATGCCCGCGTTCTCGACATACTGCCTTTGTGTCGCCTTGTTTCAAACAACCCAATCTATGCCAGCCCGAACTATGCGAGAAAGTCTGCGTCCCAATCGACGCGAATGACGCGTTCGCCGAGATCAACTTTCAGCACTACCGAATCACTCAGATACGGAATAAGTCGTTCTCGGTCGTCAATGCTCTCCTGCGTTGCCTTAACGACCATGACGTCGTTGGCACCCGTCTCGAGCATCGATTTAATGATGCCAAAGCATTCGTCGTGCTGATTTATTACCGTAAGCCCTTCGAGCTGATACCAGTAATATTCGTCGCTCTCTAACGGCGGCAGCGCCTTTCTTTCGACCGACAAAGTGGCTCCGTTGAGCAGCCTCGCTTCCTCTGGATTATCGATGCCCTTAAAGTGGGCAATCAATCCCTTCGGTTGCTGCTTGTAGTCATCTATTTCTAACTGCCGCGTGGCCGAAGTTGGAGCTACGCTGGCATCGAAATCTGCTCGGAGCAGCGGATAATCAAGGATTCCATCGGCGATCTCGGTAAACGAGATGACCCGCACCCAACCCTTGATTCCGTGAACTTTGCCGACTTTGCCAAGAACTACCCAAGCGCCGCTCGAGTCGTCATTCAAAGCTTCATTCGAAGCTTCATTAGCAAGCGAACCATTCAAGCTCAGGACTTAAGCCTCAGTGCTTGGCGCTTTTGCAGCATCACGAGCAAGCGTAACGACGCGAGGACTCATCTGAGCACCCTGCGAACGCCAGTAATCCATGCGCTCTTGATCTAGACGCAAACGCTCTTCGCCGCCAGTCGCACGCGGGTTGAAGAAACCGATGCGCTCAATGAAGCGGCCATCGCGCGATGAGCGGCTATCAGTAACCGTGATGTGGTAGAAAGGACGTTTCTTAGCGCCACCACGAGATAGTCGAATCGTGACCATACTTAATTCCTGTTAGGTTTACTTATAAGTTTACTTAGCTAATATTCTATTAAATCCGCGACTTACGCCGACGAACCGTTATCCTGCACCTGCCATTTCTTATAAACAGCGCGCGAAATATCCGGCCTGGATAAAAGGGCGGGTATTCTATGTTAAATACCTGGAGATTGGAAGCGAGTATCACGAGTCCAATTAGAGACCACTCCTCTTTCGCAGCCCCTGTGCACAATCCGATTGCACAGGCAAAAAGACGATTGCATAAATCGAACGCAGAGCACTCAGAATCGCGGGAAATTACCGCCCGGCCCACCCATGCCGCCTGCGCCGCGCATGCCGCCTAGGCCGCGCATCATGTTTGCCATGTTGCCGCCTTTCATCTTTTTCATCACTTTCTGCATCTGTTTGTGCTGCTTGAGCAATTGATTGAGGTCTTGTATCTGCGTGCCTGACCCCTGGGTGATACGGCGCTTACGTGACCCGTTTAACGCATCAGGATTACGGCGCTCACGTGGTGTCATCGAGTTAATGATCGATTCCATGCGCTTAAATTTAGAGTCATCCACCATCTTGGCTGCACCCGGCGGCAAGGCGCCCATACCCGGCATTTTATCCATAATGCTCGCCACGCCGCCCATATTCTGCATTTGCTTGAGCTGCTCGCGAAAGTCCTCGAGATCGAAACCCTTACCTTTCTTAATTTTATTGGCGAGCTTCTCCGCCTGCGCCTTATCGACCTTGCGCTCAGCTTCTTCTATTAATGAAAGGACATCGCCCATGCCGAGGATGCGCGAGGCGATCCGGTCGGGGTAAAAAGGCTCGAGAGCATCGCTCTTCTCACCCATACCAATAAACTTAATCGGTTTGCCAGTAATATGGCGCACCGACAGCGCCGCTCCGCCTCTTGCATCGCCGTCTGCCTTAGTCAAAATCACGCCGGTCAGCGGCAGCGCGTCATTAAAGGCCTTCGCAGTGGTGGCGGCGTCTTGACCGGTCATCGCATCGACAACAAATAGAGTTTCGACAGGCTTTAGCAACGCATGCAGGTCGCCAATTTCGGTCATCATCTCGGTATCGACGGCGAGCCTACCTGCGGTATCGACAATGAGTACGTCGATAAATTTGCGCTTTGCCTCTGCTAACGCTGCCGCAGCGATATCTCGCGGCTTCTGCTGCTCATTGCTTTCGAAAAACTCAACCTCGACCTCTGCGGCGAGCGTCTGCAACTGCTTTATCGCTGCAGGTCGATAGACGTCAGCACTCACAACCATGACCGACTTTTTGACAGTCTGCTTGAGGTAGCGCGAAAGCTTTCCTACCGATGTTGTTTTACCTGCCCCTTGCAGACCTGCCATCAGGATAACCGCAGGTGGGGCGGCTTTCAGATCGAGCTCGCTATTGGCATTACCCATAACGGCTTCAAGCTCAGCTTGAACTACTTTAATAAAGGCCTGACCAGGACTCAGACTCTTACTGACCTCCTGGCCTACCGCACGCAGACTCACGCGATCGGTAAAGTCTTTGACCACGGCAAGCGCTACGTCTGCCTCGAGCAACGCACGCCGCACCTCGCGCAGCGCGTCCTGAATGTTTTCCTCTGACAGCACCGCCTTACCAGTAAGCTTGCGGAATGTGCCTGAGAGTCTTTCGCTAAGGGTATCGAACACCTGTGAATTACCACCTAATACTGTCATTGCCCGACTAGCGGGTGATTAAAAATGTCGAGCCGTACTCGATCGAGACCCAAGTATAGCGCAGATGCGCGGCAAAATGACGCTCAAAAACTGCTTCAACGCCCATGACACATGTGCGACACTTTCCAACTCACACGTATTAGTCGCATTAAAGCGACGGAATGGCCCGAAAAACATGCAACAAACCGCTGGCGCAATCGCGATCCTCTTCTACCTAGCAAGCATTGTGCTGCAGGTAACAGGGATGCGCCGAGATAAGCGCCGATCAATTATGCTCAGCTGCGGCTTTATTGCTGCCACGGCTCATGCGACAAGCGCATTCGCCCTATTGCATGCACCCGGCGGATGGCATTTTGGCCTTGTCGAGATTAGTACACTTAACAGCGCGGTCATCTCACTGCTTGTCCTTTTTAGCAGCCTTCGAAAGCCGCTCGACAACCTCTTTCTAGCGCTTTTCCCGCTCGCTATCGTATCGATTGTCATGTCGATGAATATCAGTAGCCAGTTCCCTCCCACGCAGCTCGACAGCGGTTCGGCAAGCCACGTGCTGCTTTCCATACTCGCTTACAGCGTAATAACCATTGCTGCTCTGCAGGCGCTGCTGCTTGCTTATCAGAACAACCGATTAAAACATCATCACCCGAGCGGACTGCTTAGCAAACTTCCTCCCCTGCAGGATATGGAGGCACTGCTGTTCGAGCTACTCTGGGCAGGCCAACTTCTGCTCAGCACAGCCATAGTCGCCGGCTTCCTCTTTTTCGATAATATCTGGGGAATCAATGGGGTCATCCATAAGACTTTTTTCTCTCTACTGGCATGGACTGTGTTCGCGGCACTCCTTTGGGGGCGCAGTAGTTTAGGCTGGCGAGGCGTGACAGCAATTCGCTTTACGCTAAGCGGCTTTGCTCTGTTAATACTCGGATTTTACGGGTCAAAATTTGCACTCGAATACCTCATTCGATAATTAACGCATTGCTTACAAATACTTTGTTGTAGAGCCAATAGACACTTTTTACGCAACCCTCTCAAGCAACCATCTTAGGCAACCACATAAAAAATGAGTCAAGACGACAATTCGTTACTCGCTCTCCTGCTCTCTTTTCTTGCGCTCATCATCGCGTCGGCTTACTTTTCATCGAGCGAGACCGGAATGATGAGCCTCAATCGCTATCGCCTGCGCCACTTGGCGCGCACGAATCACGCGGGCGCAAAGCGGGCGAGCAAACTATTGGAAACCCCCGACAAACTGATCGGCGTTATCCTTATTGGTAATAATTTCGTTAATTTTCTCGCGGCTTCAATCGCCACCTCAATTGCGATTGCCGTGTTCGGCGACCCCTCCCCAATTCTCACAGCTGTTGTGCTTACCCTTGTCGTACTTATCTTCGCCGAGGTCACACCTAAAACGATTGCGGCGCTGTATCCCGAAAAAGTCGCCTACCCTTCGAGCCTCTTACTCGCCTTGCTGCTCAAACTGCTTTATCCGGTAGTGTGGATTGTCAACGTGGTATCCAATGCGCTTGTCCGACTGCTCGGCTTTAGCTCCGAGGCGAGCGGCAATGAGAACCAACTAACCCCCGATGAACTCCGCACCGTGGTCTACGAATCTGGCGGTCGCATTCCAAGGCGTCGCCACGGAATGTTAATGAACATCCTTGATCTCGAACGCGTGACAGTCGACGACATTCTTGTCCCCCGACACGAGCTCGTCGGTATCGATATCGAAGACGATCTCAATGACATTCTTCTGCAGATTAGCAGCGCTCAACATACTCGTCTGCCAGTCTACAAACACGATATCGATAATATCGTTGGCGTGCTACATCTGCGCAGTACGGGCAAACTAATAGGCATCGAAGAACTGAACAAATCAGCATTGCTGCAGGAAACCGCCGAGCCCTATTTCATCCCCGAGAGCACGCCGCTACACACACAATTGTTCAATTTTCAGCAGAAGAAGGAACGCATGGCGGTAGTCGTCGATGAATACGGGGCGGTCAAAGGGATTATTACTCTCGAAGACATTCTCGAGGAAATTGTTGGCGAATTTACGACCGATCTCGCTGCAAGCAGCAAAGACATTCACCCTCAGGACGATGGCAGTTTCTTAATCGACGGCTCTGCGAGTGTGCGCGATATCAACAGGGTGCTCTCTTGGGACCTCGATAGCACTGGCGCCAAAACACTAAACGGGTTGCTAACCGAATCACTTGAATCGATTCCAGACTCATCGGTCTGCATTAATCTTGAGGGCTATTACGCGGAGATAGTTCAGGTTAAAGACAATGTCATTAAAACAGTGAAGATGTGGCGCGCACCCAACGCGACTTTCGATGATGGAGTGGACGGCTAAGCATTGATGTTGGGCGCGGGGCTAAGCGTCGCGCCAATGCTCGAGCCCCAGCGCGGCATCGCAGTAACGCACAGTGAGTTCGATGCGTTGTTTGTGGCCCGCCGTTGCATCACTCGAGAGATCCCCGCCCAGGTGAGGCTCGCCAGAAGAATGTAGGGCAAGACCAAATGCGTACTCCTCGCCCGCCAACGCTCCCCGCCAGAAACGCCATGGCGTCGGCGATTGGGCAGCCAAAGAACCCTCAAAACTAATACTCACAGAGCCCTGTGGTTTGACATAGGCCTCGCTCGCGCTAGCATCCTCGGCAAAACTAAAACTAAAATCAGCAAGCGGTATGGCTAGACCTAGCCCTCTCGCCTTGATATACGCCTCTTTGAGCGCCCACAGCGCATAAAATCGGGGCAACCTAGAAGACTCAGGAAGCGCGAGAAGCGCAGACTGCTCGCGCTGAGAAAAATAGCGCGCTATCAACTTCTCGACTCGGCGCTGTCGCGCCGCATACTCTACATCCACACCCACCACTCCCAGCCGAGTGACAGCAACCACGACGCGGTCGCGCGAATGTGACAGGTTAAACGACAGGTCGCTTTCGCCAACGAGTTGTGGACGCCCATGCGCCCCGAGGCTTATCTGTATCACCTCGTCTTCAACATAACGGGCAAGTACGGTTCTCAGCATGGCGCGCGAAAGCAGCAACTGCCGCTTGCTGCGCGCAAGATCATAGCGCGCGTACCGAGCCTTCTCCGCAGCACTCAATAAGCTTATGGTGTTCGCCTCGAGGTCTGCCAACTCGAACTCAGACGAGTCGAGTATCCACACATCAATACTCTCGCTCATGACCATAGTCCTCCGCTTTTCGCGAGCTCACTAAGCCGCGAGAGCACTTTGCCATCGTCGCTGTCGTAAATACAGCGCAGCTGCTTTGCCGCGATGCGCGTTTCCTTCGGCGTTGCGAAGGCATTATTCACATAATGTGTAGAGTCGATCTCGATAGTTTGATTAACGTGGCTATGCCCGTACACGTGAATGTCTGGCGCAAGGAGGCGTACCTGCGCTCCTAGCTCAGCACTTCCCAAAACTGGATAGACTGTGCGCTTAGACTCAGGCACCCAACTGGGCATGACATCAATAGTTGGTAAAAAATGCGAACAGCTGATTCGCGGACATACCTTGTCCCCGCTTCGCTGCGCGAGACCTTGCTCCGACCGCGCTTTGGCCCACTCTAAAACCCCTGCGTTGAGCTGGTGGAAATGGCGCGTCACCGCTTGGCTATCTGGTAGCGAAGCCGGCCAGCTGCAAGCAGAGAAATCGCGCCAACCGAGACGCAGCGACCTATCCAGCGCGGCAAAAGAAAAATCATACCAAGACAGCAGCGGAATAAATTCGACGCCTGCGTACTCGAAGGGTTCTGTGGCAATGCCTACTTCGCTACAAAGGCGTTGAATCGCCTTAAATTTCGCAAGCGAACAATCATAGGAACAGCGGCGCACCCAAAGGTCGTGATTGCCTGGCACAAACACAACCTTGGCAAAGCGCTCAGCGCAGCCACGCAGCACACGTTCGAGCAGCATCAGGTCTTCAGAGACATCTCCTGCGAGCAGCAGCACATCTGCTTGGTATTCGTGACGATCTATACCCAGTACCCATGTAAGATTCTGAGGGTAGTCAACATGAATATCAGAGACCGCGTAAACCCTCACCTAGCGCCCTTCTCTAGGCTTGGTGTGAGTATTGCCGTTCCAATTATTATTGCGCCACGAGAGTTGCGAGCGCTTCACCTCGACGCTGATAGACATCATTTCTGGGCTTTCGCGCTGAGTTTGCTGGATGTCGCCAGAGGCGCTTTGATGTGTTCAGCGAGCAGCAAATAATCGTCACGGCGCGGATCAGTCTTACGCCATGCCATGCCTATCTCTCGATCTACGCTTTCATTACTGAAATGCTTAATACTCAAATGCGTGTCGCCTAAAACGTCGGCGGCCACAGACATGGCAGGCAGTAGTGTAAGCCCGAGTCCGTTGGCGACCATCTGCACGAGAGTATGCAGGCTATTGCCTTGGTATACGATGTCGGTCGCTGCCGCCTTTAGCTGGCAAGCCTCGAGTGCATGATCCCTAAGGCAATGGCCCTCCTCCAAAAGCAGCAGGCTTTCGCCGCGTAACTGTCCTTGTTCGACCTGCTTGAGTTTTTCAAAGGCATGGCCCGGTGGAAGACAAAGCAAAAACTCATCCTTACATAAACTAATCACTTCCATATCGGGCAGCGGGTAAGGCAAGGCTAGAATAATGAGATCGAGTTTGCCTTGCTGCAATTGGCGCTCGAGTTGGGCGCTCATCTCTTCTTTGAGAAACAGTTTCAGCTTAGGAAAATTTCGGCGCAAACTGCCAAGCATCGGCGGCAAAAGAAAGGGGCCGATAGTGGGAATCACCCCAAGACGCAGATCACCGGTCAGCGGTTCGGCATGCGCCTTGGCGAGCGCTACAAAATCTTCGACATCGCCCAAGATCACCCGCGCCTGCTTCAATAGTTTCTCGCCCAAAGGCGTGATAAGGACGGATTTTTTATTGCGCTCGAAAACCTTTGCGTCGAGCTGCGATTCGAGCTCGGCAATGGCGGCACTCAACGTCGACTGAGTAACAAAGCACGCGTCAGCGGCTTTGGTAAAGTGTTTATGCTCAGCGACGGCACAAAGGTATTTAAGCTGTTTTATTGAAGGAGACATGACCCGATGGTAATCGAAAAAAACGATGCTGGCACTCGATAAATTCAATTTGAGTGTTGAATGAGCATCGCCTAGACTGCCATCCTATTCGTGATGGGTCATCTAGCCATCGCGTTTAATCGTTATTCTGTCGAGGCCAGCTCGCTTCGCTTTATTTGCAAATGAAACTAGGAGAACACCATGTCATTAAAAGGTTCTAAAACCGAAGACAACTTGAAAGCCGCCTTCGCAGGCGAGTCTCAAGCCAACCGTCGCTATCTTTACTTCGCGCAGAAAGCCGATGTGGAAGGTTATAACGACGTTTCAGCACTCTTCCGCTCAACTGCCGAAGGAGAAACTGGACACGCTCATGGCCACCTCGAATATCTTGAAGAGGTAGGTGACCCTGCCACTGGTATGCCGATGGGTGGCACAGAAGACAATCTCAAGTCAGCAGTGGCCGGCGAGACACATGAGTACACAGACATGTACCCCGGTATGGCAAAAGATGCGCGCGATGAAGGCTTCGATGAGATAGCTGACTGGATGGAGACGCTCGCTAAAGCAGAGCGCTCACACGCAAATCGCTTCCAGAAGGCTCTGGACGCGCTGGACGACTAATACGCGTAGCGAACGCCAATAACTACTCGGGCCCGAGTGGTTATTGGCGACGCTGACAGCGACAAGGCTCGACACCTTCGAGCTGATCGAAAAACACCCAAAAAACGCATTCACACGGAAGAAGATCGCGCACAGGATCTCTCGGAGTTTGGCTATGGCGCACGAAGGAAGAGAAGGCGGCCTCGACGCCCCTACTCGTCACCCTCTAAATCAGAACGATCCACAGTTCTGGGACGAAGACAATCTCAATAAAGAACTCGAGCGCGTCTATGATATTTGTCATGGCTGTCGACGCTGTGTGAGTCTCTGCAATGCCTTCCCTACCCTGTTTGATCTGATCGATGAAAGCCCAACACTCGAAGTCGATGGCATCGATGTCGCTGACTATAATAAAGTGGTCGACCAGTGTTATCTGTGCGATCTGTGCTATCTGACAAAATGCCCTTACGTGCCACCCCATGAGTGGAATGTCGATTTTCCTCATCTCATGCTGCGCGCGAAGGCGATAAATTTCAAAAAGGGCGACACCAAATTCCGCGATAACATTATTACCAGCACAGATATGATCGGCAAAGTTGCCTCACTGCCGGGTATCAACACACTTGTAAATGTTGGCAATAAGACAGCACCCATCCGCGCGATGCTCGACAAAACACTTGGCATTCATAAAGACGCCAAATTGCCTCCTTACACCAGCAAGCCGGCGCGGAAAACACATGGTGCGCTCATTTTCGATCCTCAAAAGGCCGCGGACAAAGCCATCGAGAATCAGGCTGCGAACGCGACCGTGCACGAACGCGTCACCCTGTTCACTACCTGCTATTGCAATTACAACGAACCTTCGATAGCCGATAGCGTCATTAAAGTGTTCGAGCACAATGGCGTCGGGGTCGACCTCGCTTCGCGCGAACATTGCTGCGGCATGCCAAAACTCGAGCTCGGCGACCTCAAGACCGTCGAGAAACTCATGGAGAAAAACATCCCAGCGCTTTACGAGACAGTTAAGGCTGGCAATGTGATCGTGGCAGCAGTGCCTTCGTGCGTGCTGATGTTTAAGCAAGAGCTGCCGTTGATGTTCCCCGAAAACGAGCAAGTGCAGGCAGTCGCCAAAGCATTTTTCGACCCCTTTGAATACCTGCACAAGTTACATAAAGAAGGCCGATTGAATCTAGACTTCAAACACTCACTTGGCAATGTCAGCTATCACGTCGCGTGCCACCAACGTGTGCAAAACATCGGCCCAAAAACTAAGCTCGTACTCGAACTTATTCAAGACACTATGGTGAAAAACATCGAACGCTGTTCGGGCCACGACGGAACCTATGGCGTTAAGTCGGAGACACTCGAGTTCGCCAACAAAATCGCTCGCCCGATTGTCAAACAGATAGAGCAACAGGCGCCGGATCATTACGGCAGCGACTGCCCTGTCGCCGGTCGTCATATCGAGAACAACCTAAAAAATAAGGCCAAGGATAGCCAAGACGCCATTCACCCACTTGACCTGCTGTGCCTCGCTTACGGTATTTAACGGCGAAGACTCGGCGAATCACCGAAACGTTTTAGATAGGATAACTATGAAGAAAATAGCATTGACAGACCTGCTCTCAATCGAAGAGTACAACGCACAGCGCCCTGCAATTCGTCAGTCGATGATGGATCACAAGCAAACGCGTCGACTCCCACTTGGAGATAACGCATCGATTCATTTCGAAGACTATATGGTTATGCGCTATCAAGTACTCGAGCTCATTCGCGCTGAAAAAATACGGGGAACTGAGGACCTTGAAGGTGAACTCGAAGCCTATAACCCGCTCATTCCCGATGGTAAAAACCTCAAAGCAACCTTCATGCTCGAATTCCCGGACGAGGAGGAGCGCCGCGAACGGCTGGGCCAACTCATCGGAATCGAAACTCAGGTCTCTATCCAGATAGACGGCTTTGCAGCGGTCTATCCAATTGCTAACGAAGATCTCGAGCGCTCTACTGACGAGAAGACCTCGGCTGTGCATTTTTTACGCTTCGAGTTCAGTGATGAGATGATCGCCGCCGCCAAGGCTGGTGCAAAGTGGGTCGTCCGCAGCGAGCACATAAACTACCTAGTGGCAGTCGATCCAGTCCCTGAGATGATTCGGGAATCTCTGCTGCGCGATTTCGACTAGACATTGGTGCTTGTATGGCGACCTATCCTGATCGCTACAGCGAGCTAATTGTCCCTACCAGGTTGATCGGGTAGACTCGAGCGAATAACTCGACTATCCGATCACCAAGGACAATTATAAATGACCCGCTTAAATTCTGTTGCTACCGCAATCGCGGCAGCAGCCCTCCTCGCTTCATCTTTCGTAACAGCTGATCATCATGGCGGTGCCCATGCGAGCTCGATCACAAAAATAGACTCAAATGAATTTGGTATCGATGCAAAAGAAATAGCCGATATCAACGCGCAAATGCAGGCAGCGGTAGACGGCGGTTTTATCGCTGGCAACATTCTACTAGTCGGCAATAGCGAAGGCGTTGGTGTTCTCGAAACTACTGGCACGCAGGGCCCAGAGCAATCTACTCCGATGGATGAGCAAACGCTTTTCCGCATTTATTCGATGACCAAACCCATCGTTAGCGTTGCAACAATGACCCTAGTCGAAGACGGCCTCCTCGCAATCTCTGATCCGGTGTCAAAATACATTCCCGAATTTGCCAACATGATGGTCATCAACGAAGAGACCGGTGCAATCACTCCCGCCGCGAATAAGATGACGGTGCAAGACCTTCTAACACACGAGTCGGGCCTCATCTACGGCATCTTCGACCCACAAAGTGAGCTCGGAAAAATGTATTTTCAAGCAGGCTCACTGCGCTCGGATATCACCGCTTTAACGCTCGCACAAAACTTGGCGGCGCTTCCCCTTCGTTTCGAACCCGGCACTAAATGGAACTATTCCCGCTCAACCGATGTGCTCGGCGCAGTGATCGAAGTCGCGGCGGGTAAGCCCCTCGACACGCTATTGAATGAGCGAATTTTCGCGCCGCTAGGCATGGATGAAACAACCTTTTTCGTTGATGTCAGCAAGGCCGCGCGAATCGCACACCCTATCCATGGCGAGATGGCTGACCCTACTGTCGTGACGCCGATGCTGAGCGGCGGCGGCGGCTTGCATTCGACGACCGAAGACTATGTGCGCTTCGCGAGCATGTTGCTCGGCGGCGGCGAATACAATGGCACTCGGATCCTCGAGGCTGACACGCTTACCGCAATGCAGCAGAAATTCATCGGAGACAGTGTTGACCGCAGCGCCTACTTCTTTGGCTCACGCGGCGATTGGGGGCTTGGCTTCCACCTCCAACCGATCCCTGGCGCAGACAGTGAGGGCCCTTTCAACTTCGGCTGGCAAGGCGTCGGTGGCACGGTCTTTATCGTTGACCCAACCAATGACTTTTTTATGCTCTACATGGCGCAGGTTCGAGGCGGCCCAACCGGCGCGCCAATGGATCTCACCAAAGCGCAGGCTGCCGTGTACAAAGCCATGCTGAACTAAGCCGGCTCAAACCGATTCAAATTGCGCTTTCGATCGTTAAAAACGATTGAAAGCTGCGATATTATTCATTTTATTGATCTTGATTACAGGTCTATTGTGTCCGCAAGTGAGACGATAATGCCTCACACAAATCCCTTAAGGAGAACATCATGGGACTTCGAATTAACGACACAATACCAAACTTGCATGTGGAAACAGATCAAGGCTCGTTCGACCTACACGACTGGATTGGAGATAGCTGGGCTATTTTATTCAGCCACCCGAAAGACTATACGCCTGTCTGCACAACCGAATTCGGCGCTGTTGCTCAGCTAGCAGCCGAGTGGGAAAAACGCGGCACCAAGGTAATCGGCCTGTCGGTTGATGACGTCGAAGAGCATGTGGTGTGGAAACGCGATATCGAACAATTTGCGAATGCTAAAGCGGGCTTCCCGATCATCGCCGATAAGTCACTCGCCGTTGCAAAAGCGCTAGATATGCTTCCCGCCGAGGCCTATCTGCCCGATGGCCGCACTGCTGCAGACTCTGCGAGTGTGCGCGTGGTGTTTATCATCAGCCCCGACAAGAAGTTGCAACTCTCAATGACCTATCCTATGTCGGTAGGCCGTAATTTCGCCGAAGTATTGCGTGCATTAGACGCCTTGCAAACCACCTATAAAACACCGATAGCAACACCGGCGAACTGGGTTCAGGGGCAAGACGTCATCGTAGCCTTGTCACTGGATGATGCGGCGGCGAGAGAAAAATTTGGCGAGATCAATGTCGTGCTGCCTTATCTAAGAACGACTAAATCACCCAAGTAACAAAACGGCGAAATTTTTCTTTCACTTTAGCCGAGCAAATCATATTTGCGAAGATAGCCGCGGAGCTGGTGATAGCTTACCGACAACAGCTCTGCGGCCTTCTTTTGGTTAAACTGCGCACGCTCAAGCGCCTGTTTGAGCAGTGCTATTTCGAAATCTTGTACCTCTTGTTTAAAGTCTATCTCGGCTCCATCCAAAACTTTCCCAGCACTCAGGGTAGATGCAGCAGCGCTGCCGATTGAGGGGTTCGAATCACCTGATCCACTGCCGCCGCCTATCTCTCCGCCCTCTTCAGACCCGACTGCATTACTCGCACCACCCAGGCGGTACGGCGAATCGAACGGATCGAAAACAAGCGCATTGATCGCGCCCTCTTCATTCTGGTAGACCGCACGTTCGATCACGTTTTTGAGTTCGCGAATGTTCCCCGGCCACGAATACCGCACGAGTGCTTTTTGCACGCGATCACCGAATCACATGAAAGCCTCACCACCAAGCTCTTTCACCATACCCACTGCAAAATGCTCAGCGAGTATAAGAATATCTTCGCCGCGCGCCCGCAGGGGCGGCAACGTGACGACGTCGAAAGCGAGTCTATCTAATAGGTCCTCTCGAAACCTGCGCTGACGGGCAAGCCTAGGCAGGTCTTCATTAGTTGCTGCGACAAGACGAACATCGACCGTCAGTGTTTCGTTACCGCCAAGCCGCTCAAACTCACCGTATTCGATTACCCTGAGTATTTTTTCTTGCACGGCCATCGCTGTCGTTGCCAACTCATCAAGGAATAATGTGCCGCCATCGGCGCGTTCGAAATAGCCTTTACGCAGCTTCGTCGCACCGGTAAAAGCTCCTGCCTCGTGCCCGAACAGCTGCGCCTCGAGCAGCGACTCGCTCATCGCAGCGCAGTTAACTTTAAGAAACGGCGCATCCCATCGCGGGGAGAGATAATGCAGACGCGCTGCGATCAACTCTTTGCCGGTGCCTCGCTCCCCTGCGATAAGCACCGATTTATTGAGCGGTGCCACGCGCGAAATATGCTCCTGCATCTCGAGGAAACACGCTGACTCGCCGATCATTCGTGGCACTTGTGCAGGCGCCGTACCGCGCGCAGTGTCTCTGTCCGCCGCTTTTTGATCCATGCTATTTCTTTTCCTTATTTTTCGATGACAACAAAAGCGCAATTTGGCGCCCATGAGTTTTAGCGAACTAGGTTCGCCCGGCTGAACTCGCTGAACTATTCCTGTGTGGCCAAAATTACTACTAGGTAGCTTATTTGACCACCTCGGGGCGGATAAACTTTCAGATAGAAAATTTACAGTAATAATATCAGTATCTTACTAAGAACTACTAAGTTGGCACAGTCTATGCAAATCCTATACCAGACAGCAATAAAGGGTGCCTCGGCCCGATCCAGCACATGCGAAGGCTGAATCAAATACCGACAGGACACCCGCCAATAAAGCGAAACGGCTGCCTCACAAACGAGGCACATGACAGACAGAGGAAAGCAGCAATGAGCATATTTACTCGACTTTCGGACATCGTAAACTCCAACATCAGCGCCTTGCTCGACAAAGCAGAGAACCCCGAAAAAATGATCCGTATGGTCATTCAGGAAATGGAGGAAACCCTCGTTGAAGTTCGCAGCACGACTGCGAAAGTGATCGCCGACAAAAAGACACTCAAGCGTCGCGTCGATACCCTGCATAAGCAATCGCACGACTGGGAACAAAAAGCTGAGCTCGCTCTGTCGAAAGGACGAGAAGATCTCGCTAAAGCAGCCTTGGTCGAACGCTCGGCGATTAACTCAAGCGTTGCGATTACCGAGACAGACCTCGCAAAGCTCGATGAAACGCTCGACAAACTCAGCAGCGAGATCGAACTCCTTCAAGCCAAGCTTAACGATGCGCGCGCGTCAGAAGACTATTCTTCTGCGCACCCGAGCAACAGAAAGCCGCCTAAGCGTCCACGACAAACTCAAAAGCCACACCATAGACAGCGCGCTCAACAAATTTGAGCATTTCGAGCGCAAAATCGATCAGATGGAAGGACAACTCGAGACAGGGCATGTCGAACAGCGCGGCTTACAGAGCGAATTCGAAGAATTAGAGCGCCAGGAGCAAATTGATGCCGAACTCGCCGCACTTAAGGCAAAGATGGCGAAATCGGCTGCTAACGCTGCCGAGCAGCCATAGGCGATGGCGCTGCGAACCGCTAGACTCTCAATCTAGCGCTTAGCGCCAGTGTTCACTGTACTTGCGTGCGACAACACCTCGGCAACCCATTTATCCAATGGCCTCCTTATCGCTCGGGGCAATTGTAAAAAACAGGCACCTATTATGAATGCTTTCGTTTTCATCATCTCAATCGTCGGCATGGTCCTCTCTTTTGTCACGTTCTGGATTTTGCTTGCCCGCAAGGATCGACACAAAATATCCGTGCAGGCAGGCAGCCAGTACAACTTAGATGATCTCTCGTCGATGGCGCAGTCGCTTACCGAGCGCATAGACATACTCGAATCGATTCTCGATGCCGAGGTACCAGACTGGAGGGCTAACAATGAGCAATCCTAGACTGCGCGCGACGCTTAATCTCGATTCGGACAATGCTCGCTGGCTTGGCGTCTGTGCCGGCATAGCACGCTGGCTCGACCTCCCCACTGCTCTGGTCCGCGTCATCTTTGTTATCTGTGTTATTAGTTGGCCGACGTTACTCATCGCGTACGTTATTACCTATTTCGTCCTTGACCGAGGCATAACACCTGACTCGGTACAGGACTACTTTCGCGGCGCCGACACCGCAGAGCACTTTCGCAAGTTGAACTACCGCAAGCCACTCTACCGCTACCCCAGGCAAGGCCGCATTGCAGGCGTTTGTGCGGGCATCGCCAACTACCTTGAGATAAAAACTTTTTGGGTCAGACTTGCAACGCTAGGATCACTTTTCCTGTTCGGCCCGTTTACCCTGCTCGGTTATATCGTCTGCTGGGTAGCCTTCGATGTCGACCCCAATGAACCCGCTTATACGGGCCGTCGTGCTGAACGGCGGCGCCGCCGCGCAGAGAGAAAAGCAGCTAAAGAGGCGCGTAGAAACGCTACATTTCATCGAGAGCAATCGGCTAAAAGCGATGAGCACCGCAGAGAGGCCTTTACAGACACCCGCGCTGAATTCGGCACCGACGAATCGGCACACTCAGCGCCCGAAACCATGATGCCGCGCTACGACGAAGCTCAGTGTACGGAAGCCTTCCGGACACTTGAGCTTAGACTGCGCGGAATCGAAGCCTATATGACCTCGAAACGATTTAGGCTGCATTGCGAGATCAATCGGATCTAGAGTGCGCTCACAGCCTTTGCTCCAATCGGACAAGCGAGTAAACTGCTAGCGAACTAGAATCATGGCGCTATCGTAAGGACGAGTAGCGAGCATCGATTCGAAAAGCCTTAGCAGGATTACTCTGCCGATTGAGACCCTATGAAATACTGTCACCACTGCGCCTCCGAACTAATCCATAAAATCCCCGAAGGGGATGACAAGCTTCGCCATTGCTGCGACGCATGCGACACCATCTTTTACCAGAACCCAAACAACGTCGTTGGGACGCTGCCTTATTACGGCGACAAGGTTTTACTGTGTAAGCGCGCAATCGAACCGAGGCTTGGGAAATGGACATTGCCTGCAGGCTTTATGGAAAACGGAGAGTCGAGTTTGGAGGGCGCTATTCGCGAGACTCGCGAAGAGGCTGGGGCGACAATTAGTGTGCGAGAAGACAGCCTGTACACGCTATTTAATCTGCCCAAAATTAATCAGGTTTATTTATTCTTTCGCGCAGAACTTGCGGACTTAAATTTCGCGGCAGGGGTCGAGTCTCTTGAGGTTGCTCTGTTTGCCGAAGAGGACATCCCGTGGGACGAACTGGCATTTCCCGTAGTTCACAGCACACTTAAACACTATTTTGCCGATCGCCGGGAGCAGAAATTTCCCGTGCGCATGTTTGATGTTCACTACAGCCCTGAACGCAAAATCACCACGACGCTAATCAGCAACAGCGCTTATTAGCTGTTTAAAACTCTCAGTCGCTGTAAATCGCTGCGATTGTCGCATCTAGCTGTTTTTTCATCGCCTCTGCATCGTTGTGCACAATATTAATGTGACCGACTTTGCGATTAGGCCGCACAGACTTATTGTAGGTGTGGAAAAACGCGTTGGGCTTCAGGGCAGTCTGCGCGGTAACCTCTACACCCAATAAATTAACCATTCCCGCAAAACCATGCACCTCGGTGCTTCCCAGAGGCAAGCCAGCAATCGCACGCAGGTGGTTTTCGAATTGACTAGTCGCTGCGCCCTGCTGAGTCCAATGACCGCTGTTGTGCACACGCGGGGCCAGCTCATTCACCAAGAGTTTGCCGTCGACGACAAAACACTCGATAGCGAGCACGCCCACATAGTCGATATTGCCGAGAACCCTTTCGGTAAGATCTTGGATCTGTTTGGCTAAGCCTTCATCTATATCTTGCGCGGGGGCAAGTGAGGCGCGAAGAATACCGCCTTCGTGCCAGTTCTGTGTAGCAGGATATGAGGCAGTCCTGCCGTCTGCAGCCCTGACAAGAATCAGTGAGATTTCGCGGCTGAAATTCACGCGTTTCTCTACAACCAATTCAACAATTGAGTTGCGCGATTCGAGAAACTCTGTCAAATCACCGGCAGCATCCATCTTCCATTGATTGAGCCCGTCATAGCCGTCTTCGCAGGTTTTAACGATAACGGGAAAGCCGAGTTGCTCGATCGCCAGCTTAAGCTCGGCCGCTGTGTTAACAACGATTTTCGGCGCCATGGCAGCACCAACGCCTTCGATAAATTCTTTCTCGCAACCGCGGTTCTGGCAGATCCTCACCGCTTTGGGATCAGGATATACCGCACAGTGTTTCTTTAATGCCTCGAGCAAATCGACCGGCACACTTTCTTTTTCGACAGTGATTACATCGGGTTTCTCGAGTGAGGTGTACACTTTTTCTGCGAGTTCGGTAATGGCCATTGCCTCAAACCCATCGGGCATAGGCACGAGCTCTCCGAGTCCTCGAACACAGTCACCAGTATCGCCGGGCTCCGCCAGAAAAGAGAACTTTAATCCTAAGGGCCATCCAGCAAGGGAAAGCATCCGAGCAAGTTGGCCGCAGCCGATAATTCCTATCCGCATCACTCAACGTCCGCCGGAATGCTGTCGGTTTGTGCTTTGCGCCACGCGATCAGTCGCTGGCTTAGGCCTGCGTCTTTAAGCGCGAGTATTTGCGCAGCCATGAGTCCTGCATTGTAAGCACCGGCCTCGCCTATCGCCTGACAGGCTACCGCGACACCTTTGGGCATCTGGACCATCGAAAGCAGGCTATCCATTCCTTTTAGCTGCTTGCTCGATACAGGGACGGCAATCACAGGAAGATGGGTCATCGCAGCCGCCATGCCGGCAAGATGAGCTGCGCCCCCGGCGCCGGCGATAATGACATCGATGCCGCGCGTGTGCGCCTGCGTTGCGAATTCGAAAAGCCGCGCAGGGGTGCGATGGGCTGAGACTATTTTGAGCTCGAATTCGACCCCTAGCTCAGACAAGGGTGTAGTCGCTGCGCGCATGGTCTCGAGGTCTGACTTCGATCCCATGATTATCGCCACTCGAACGCCGCTGCTCTCGACTTGGTCTGCGACTTCTGAACCTGGCATTGGCTTCTCCCGCCGTTGCTATGCGGGACGCCCCGCGAAAAACACTGCATTATAGAGACTTTTGCTTAGCGCAGAACCCCTAATTTTCGGTAAGTGTCTGATAAATAGCTCTAACCCTAGCTCAGCGTTTCCGAAACTTGACGAAGCCTGGCAAGCTCGGATGTCAGTAATTCGTGTCAGCCGTTTGTCCGCTACTCGTGGCTGCTAGCCATGCCAGCGCCGTGCATTACGGAATAAGCGCATACTCGGCGCATCTTCTTTCCAATCCTCCGGATGCCATGAATTCTGGCTCGCACGGAATACGCGCTCCGGATGCGGCATCATCAAGGTTACGCGACCGTCGACGCTGCTTAATCCGGCGATCGCATCGCTCGCGCCGTTTGGGTTGGCGGGATAGCGCATCGTCTTTTCGCCGCTTGCGTCTACATAGCGCATCGCTGCCGAGTTGGACGCGGCGAAGGCTTCGGCATCGGTGCTGGAGGCGAAACTTGCTCGACCCTCACCATGTGCAACGGCAATCGCGAAACGCGAGCCCTGCATATCGTGCATAAACGCAGAGTTCGAGTTCTCGATACGAACGAGCGAGAGGCGTCCTTCGAATTGCTCCGAGCGATTGCGCTGAAACGAGGGCCAGTTGTTAGCTCCGGGTATGAGTTCGCTAAGATGCGACAACATCTGGCATCCGTTGCACACGCCTAGACTGAGTGTGTTGGGATTAGCAAAGAACGCCTCGAACTGCGCGCGCAGTGCGTCGTTAAATAGAATCGTTTTCGCCCAGCCGCCGCCGGCGCCTAAAACGTCGCCGTAGGAGAAACCGCCACAGGCGACGAGCGTGGAAAATTCTTCAAGGCTGCGCCGCCCCTGCAACAGATCGGTCATGTGGACATCTATCGCCTCAAAACCCGCGCGATCGAATGCCGCTGCCATCTCGACCTGGCCATTCACGCCCTGCTCACGCAGCACTGCAACTTTGGGACGAACGCCTGTCGCAATATACGGCGCCGCTATATCCTCATTTACATCAAAACTCAGCGCCGCATTGAGACCTGGGTTCCTCGTGTCGAGGAGTAAATCGTATTCTTCCTGCGCGCAGTCAGAGTTATCTCGCAACTTTTGCATGTGATAACTAGTCTCTGCCCACGTGCGCTGCAACGAAGAAAGTGAGGCAGAGTAGAGTGTTTCGCCACGCGAGAGCACTGTCAGACGAGGATTTTCCCGACCAGCGTCGTTTGCCTCCACAGCCGCAACAGTGTGTGTGCAGTCCCCTAGTCCTGCTTCATTGGCTAGTTCGGTAAAGCGCTCACTATCTGCGCGACCGATCTGCACGACTATACCAAGCTCTTCGCTAAACAAGGCTTCGATTGGTGCAGCGCCAGCCAAGTCGAGCGTGACACCGCAGCGACCGGCGAAGGCCATTTCCACCGCTGTAGTAAGAAGGCCGCCGTCGGCGCGATCGTGATAGGCAAGCAGGATCCCTTCGCTGCGCGCTGCTTTTAGTAGCGAAAATAGCGCTAGCATATCGCTCGCCGAGTCGAGGTCTGGCGCTGTGCCTTCGAGCGTGCGGAATACTTGCCCGAGCGCAGAACCGCCCAGCCTGTTCTTACCGCGCCCTAAATCCACCAGCACTAACTGCGTGTCGCCGGCAGTAGTTTTTAGTTCGGGCGTTAGCGTATCGCGAATATCTTGCAGCGGTGCAAACGCCGAAATAACCAGCGACAGCGGCGCAGTATTACTTAGCGCCTCGCCCTCTTGTTCCCAGACTGTGCGCATAGACATCGAGTCTTTGCCGACGGGAATGCAGATACCGAGCTGCGGGCAAAGGGTCATCGCCACCGCCTCGACGGTCTTGTAAAGCTTGTCGTCTTCGGTGTCGTAGCCCGCAGCGACCATCCAGTTCGCCGACAGCTTTACCTCACTCAGCGATTCAACATCTGCGCAGAGAATATTGGTTAACGCCTCGCCGATTGCCATCCGGCCAGAGGCCGGCGCATCGAGCAGTGCCAGCGGTGTGCGCTCGCCCATCGCCATCGCCTCGCCCGTGTAACCATTAAATGAATTGGCAGTAACCGCCGCATCGGCAACCGGAACCTGCCATGGCCCAACCATCTGATCCCTGTGCACAAGCCCAGTAATGGTTCGATCGCCAATCGTAATCAAAAAACTCTTACTCGCAACGCAAGGCAGGCTGAGTACACGCGTTATCGCATCGCCAAGCTCGATCGAGGCTGTATCAAAAGTCGAGACGCGCACTGCGCTAGGATCAGTCTTACGATGCATTTTAGGCGGCTTGCCAAAGAGCACATCCATCGGCAAGTCGATCGGCTTATTGCCAAAATGCGCGTCGGAAAGCTCGATACGCTTCTCCTCCGTCGCCTCGCCGACTACCGCATAAGGGCAGCGTTCGCGCTGACAGAGAGCGTCGAATACATCGAGGTTTTCGGGCCTAACCGCGAGCACATAGCGCTCTTGTGATTCGTTACACCAAATCTCGAGTGGCGACATCTGCGATTCGGAACTAGGAATAGCGCGCAAATTAAAGCGCCCACCGGTACCACCATCTTTTACCAGCTCGGGCAATGCATTCGACAGTCCTCCGGCACCTACATCGTGAATAAAGGCAATCGGATTGTCGTCGCCCATTTGCCAGCAGCGGTCTATGACCTCCTGACAACGGCGCTCCATCTCCGGGTTCTCGCGCTGCACCGAGGCGAAGTCGAGATCTTCGTTACCAGCCCCCGCTGCCATCGACGAAGCTGCGCCACCACCAAGGCCAATCAGCATTGCAGGGCCACCTAAGACGATGAGCTGAGCGCCTGCTTCGATGCCTGTTTTAACCACATGGCCGTCGCGAATATTACCGAGGCCACCGGCGATCATTATCGGCTTGTGATAGCCGCGCACTTCGCGCTCGCCTGCCTCGTTAACCCATTCCTCTTCGAAGCTGCGGAAATAACCACAGAGGTTCGGCCGGCCGAATTCATTGTTAAACGAGGCGCCGCCAATAGGACCATCGAGCATAATATCTAGCGCCGAGGCGATATGCGCTGGTTTACCGAAGTCGACTTCCCACGGCTGCAGTAGTTCAGGGATTTTTAAGTTCGACACAGAAAAACCAGTGAGGCCGGCTTTAGGTTTAGAGCCCGTGCCGGTTGCACCTTCGTCTCGAATTTCACCGCCAGAGCCCGTCGCCGAACCAGGAAAGGGTGCTATCGCCGTTGGGTGATTATGTGTCTCCACTTTCATTAGAATGTGAATCGGCTCAGCGCTAAACCCGTAACACTGATTCGCAGCACTGGGCATAAAACGCTCGGCGGTATAGCCCTTCATTACCGCTGCGTTATCCGAATAAGCCGATAGCACCCCGCTGGGTGACACCGCATACGTATTGCGAATCATGCCGAAAAGCGAATGTGGCATCTGCTCTCCGCCGATTTCCCAACTCGCGTTAAAAATTTTATGCCTGCAATGCTCGGAGTTGGCTTGGGCGAACATCATCAATTCGATGTCGTTTGGGTTGCGCCCCAGTTTTGTAAATTGCTCGCTCAGATAATCGATCTCGTCTTCGGCCAGCGCAAGGCCCAGCGTTTTATTCGCCTGCTCTAGCGCACCTCTACCCTGCCCTAATAAATCTACGCACTGCAGCGCTTGCGGCTCAGCATGCTGAAATAAACTCTCTGCTTGCTGCACGCTGTCGAGCACCGATTGCGTCATTCTGTCGTGCAGTAAGGCATCGACAGTCGACTGTTCGCAGGTATCGAGTTCGGCACTAAGCGTCAGGGTATAAACGATACCGCGCTCCACGCGGCGCACCTTATCTAGACCGCAGTTGTGGATGATATCGGTGGCCTTGCTCGACCAAGGCGAGAGTGTCCCTTTACGCGGAACGACCAGCCTATGAACGGACAGCGGAGTAGATTGTGGCGGCTCACTAGTGTCGAGCGCGTTCTCGCCGTACTGCAGCAGCGATCCAAGTGTGCCGGACTCATACTCTGTGAGAGGCGAGGATTCGACCAAGTGAAGGAAACGTGCATCGATCGCGAGAACGGAGGGCACTGCAGCTTGGAGGGTGACGAGAAGCCGTGAGGTTTTGAATTCCGATAGAGCTGCCGCTCCAAACAACGCCTGCATCGTATGTGTCCTTGTGACGAGACTCTGAATTTGAAGCGCGCCATGATAGCCGAAATGGCATCAAATTGCGCTCAATTTGATGCCAAAAGACGCCGAGGCGAGGGGCGTGAAAAGGAATGGGGGTCAAGAAAGTGCTGAGCGTACAACTAGAAGCGCGAGCTAATTAAACCCTAGAAGCGGCTGGATTCTGGCCTTTTCAGGAGGTACAACAGCTATTCCAGCTGAGTCTTCGACCCAGAAATCAACTGCTGCAAGCGTTGTTATGTCTTGGCGGTCGCCCTGAAACGTAGGCTCCGCGCGCACTGTGTAGATCTCTCCCGGCTGAGCGGTAAATCGAATGACACGACTTACCTCTGTCTGAGCGGCTGCGTAGTCAACAAGCGCGGGGCCAAGACCGCGTTGGCTGCCATGATCCCATGAATAGTAGACTTCTATCTCACGATAACCCGGCACTACCTCCACCGCGGCGATCTGCTCTCGAGAATTAAGCTGCATATCATCAACCCGCAAAAACCTGACGACATCGACGTAGCGATTCATCAGATCGTTTCGGACTAACTGTCCTCCGTGGATAACCGACACCTGCATTTGCGAATTTACCTCGCCAACGTAGGCTTTAAACGCTTGCGCATTGGTGACACAGCCACCAAGCAGCGCTCCGAGGGCGAGAATCAGTGCAAGTTTTTTAGTCGCCCGAACCACATGCAGTGCACGGGGCACGCTTTGCGTTGCTTTGCGATCTTGTAAATTCATGGTTCACGCTCAAAAAAGACGGGAAGTATTCGCACTGGTGTATCGATATCGAACCGCAAAGTACAATTTTACGCGCTGCGAGGCAAGCATTCATGGGGCTTACCAATCTAAATCAGCGTTTTCGCTTAGCGCGGAAAAAAGTCGACACCAACGCGCCGCATTCGTCTGCGAGGACACCTTCGGTCACCTCAATCTGATGATTGTAAAATGGCTGTCCTGCGAGTTGCAGCTGACTAACCACTGCCCCTGCCCGAGGCTCGCGCGCACCGAAGACGACGCGCTGAACCCGAGAATGAATCATCGCTCCCATACACATGGTGCAGGGCTCAATAGTGACGTAGAGCGTCGAGAAAGGGAGCCGATAATTTTTGCGCAGCTCAGCGGCCTTTCTCAAGACAGCAATCTCGGCGTGCGCGCTCGGATCACAGCCGCTTATCGGTGCGTTAAAAGCGGCAGCGATAAGCGCACCCTCAATTACCAACACCGCGCCAACGGGTACTTCACCGAGCGACTCAGCTTGGTGCGCCTGCTCAATGGCAAGTCGCATCCACGCGGTGTCTTGCGCAATGGATACTGGCGTGTCCGCCGAATCAGTCATAGCGATCTCTGCTTACTCAATCTACCCACAAGATAGAGGCCGATGGACACTGCTGGGCCAATAAACACGGCGAACAACAGCGTCCCAAGTCCCGCAACGCCCCCGAGTGACCACCCTATACCGACCACTGTTAGCTCGATGCTCATCCGCACCAGCGCAACGGGCAACCCTGTTACGCGCTGCAACCCTGTCATCACTCCATCGCGAGGCCCAGGCCCCAAGTTAGCGACGAGGTAGAGCCCGCTCCCAAGACCGACAATAAACACGCCGAGCATGGTTTGGATAATACCCGACACAGTCCCTGCCATCTGTGGAAGATACGGTAGTGATAGCTCCATCACCGCCGCGATAATTATAATATTTAATAGTGTGCCAAGACCTGGCGTCTGCCGCAGGGGTATCCATAACACCAAAACACCTACGCCAATAAAGAATGTCGACACCCCAATCCCCAAACCTGAGGTGTTAGCGACGCCTTGCGAAAAAACGGTCCATGGACTCACGCCGACACCGGCATTGATGAGAAGAGCCTCACCGACACCAAACAAAACTAGGCCAATGCAAAGCAGCACAAACGTGCGCAAGGCCGGAAAGAAATTAAGCGGCCGTGGAGAACTCCAGCTTACCGTGGGCACTGTTTTAACTCGCAAAAAGTCGAGCATCCAAATTCCTTAGAAAAATAGCGGGAAGGCAAGCCTATTCAAAGACAACGGTACGACCACGAAAGACCACTGCCTTGTGCTCAAGCACTTTTTTAAGCGCCTGTGCAAAGACCTTCTTCTCAGTATCTCGGCCAATCTGTTTAAGCTTGTCGACTGAATAGCCCGACCGGATGCGCGACACATCCTGCTCGATGATTGGTCCTTGGTCCAACGCCGGAATTACAAAATGCGAGGTCGCGCCCATCAATTTGACGCCTCGCTCATACGCCATCTCGTAGGGCTTAGCGCCGACAAATGAGGGTAAAAATGAGTGGTGAATATTAACAATAGGGCAGGCTGCTTTATCGATAAATTCAGCGCTCAAAATCTTCATATAACGCGCTAACCCGATAAAATCGGGTGCGTACCTTGCAATTATTTTAAGCTGCTGAGATTCGAAATCAGGATTATCGATGGTAGGAATAAAATAAAAAGGGATGCCGAGTCTCGCCGCAATCGCACTGTGGTCGAAGTTACCAATAATGAAACTCACCTCAGCGTCAACGAGATCCCCCAGCTCAATCTTATTCAATACCTCAAGCAGCGCATGCGGCTCTCGCGACACAAAGAGTCCGAGCGATTGAGGTTTGTTGAAAAAATGAATATCGAGTTCGCCGCCTTCGCCCACAGGCAGCGACGAAAACTCGTCGCTAAATGCTTTGGCATCCGCCCATGCTCCGTTGTCTTCCCATTCGATACGGATAAAAAAGCGATCGTCCTCAACATGCTGTTCCAGCGCTAAGATATTGCAACGATGCAGAGCGAGGTAAGCCGACAGCTCGGCAACGATGCCCGGTCTGTCGGGGCAGTGAAAGGTAAAGCAGATCATGCGATTAGTCTCGGCAGCTTGTCGCTGTTCTAATTCGTGCAGTTTTTGTTAGCGTCGGAGTATAAGACGAAAAAGGGTTTTGCGCATGAAGAACACACAGCACTAAGGTCTTGTCGTGCGCGCTTTCGGCCCAAGCTGCGTCGCTGTTAAGTCATAGGCAAGTTTCACCCAATCGCACAGTAGCGGACGCGTGTCACGGGGATCGATAACTTCTTCGATACCAAACGCCTCTGCGGTGCGCAGCGGCGACCGGTATTGCTCGAGCATTGCCTCGATTTCTCGGCGTTTGGCATCCGGGTCGTCAGCAGCCTCAATCTCACGCCGATACGCCGCCTGCACACCGCCTTCGATAGGCAGGGAACCCCAGTCGGCGGAGGGCCAGGCGTAACGCAAATTAAGCCCATCGGAGTTTCCGTGGCCCGCACCCGCCACGCCGTAGCAACGTCTGATAATCACCGACACCCAGGGCACGGTCGCCTGTAAACACGCCATCAGTGCTCTGCTACCGAGTCTTACCGTGCCCGCCTCCTCCGCTTCAATGCCAATTAGGAATCCAGGATTGTCGACGAGGTTGATAACCGGGAGATGGAACGTGTCGCAAAGATCGACGAAGCGCATCATCTTCTCTGATGACTGCGCATCTACAGCGCCGCCGTGGCACTTCGTGTCGTTGGCCATAATCCCAACGGCGTAACCATCGAGGCGTGCAAGCCCTATCGCGAGCGAGCAGCCATAGCCGGCGTTAATTTCAAAAAACGAGTCTTTATCAACGATCCCTGCGATAACCTCCCGCACCTCATACATCTGACGACGATCGCGCGGGATCACGCTGAGCAGCGACTCATCTTTACGATCGGCAGGATCCTGAGAATTAACACGCGGCGGCAGATGCCATACGCTTTGGGGCAGATACGACAAAAACTGCGCAATCTGTTCAAAGGCCTCCACTTCGCTTTCGACCTCGTTATCAACGGCGCCGCTGCCGTGCGCATGAATCTGCGAGCCTCCTAATTCATTCTTACCAACAGGTTTGCCAAAGCTACGCTCTACAACTGGGGGGCCAGCAACAAACATTTGGCTTGTGTCTTTCACCATAAGCGAGAAATGCGAAATCGTTGTTCGCACTGCCCCAAGCCCAGCAACCGAACCCATACACGCGCAGACAACCGGAACATGACCGAGCAGGCGCATTGTGGTTTCGATTCCTTTGAGCGCTGGAACATAGGAGTGGCCTACCATCTCGAGCGTCTTGACGCTTCCTCCACCGCCACTGCCATCGATTAACCTGACAAGCGGGAGTCTCATCTCCAGAGCATAGCGTTCGCCGTAGCCGCTTTTGTCACCTACTTTTGCGTCCGCGGAGCCACCGCGCACGGTAAAGTCATCACCGCCCAGCACCACTTTTCGGCCGTTGATCAGCGCCGTGCCCAGAACGAAGTTCGACGGCACGAAGTCCTGCATCTCGCCTGCGTCGTTATAGGTCGCTTTGCCAGCTAACGCCCCAATCTCATGAAAACTCCCGTCGTCGGCTAACGCAGCAACACGTTCACGAACAGTTAGCCTGCCATTATCATGCTGCCTGGCGACTCGCTCTTCACCGCCCATTTTGTACGCGAGCGCCTCGCGTCTCCTGAGTTCATCGACTTCTTTTTGCCAACTCATAATTATTTTCTCTTGCGAACTATGCGTCTGAATTTATTAGATCCAGCGCCTGATACGGGCTTTGAACTGGGCATAGTCGTCTCCAAAGGTTTCTTGCATTTGCACCTCTTCTTTCAGCACGAATCGCTGCCTGATGATGAGGAAAAACAATAGAAGCACGAGCAACCCCACTACATTATTGACCAGCAGTGTGACGCCGATGAGGCAAAAGAACATCCCTAGATACATCGGATTGCGGGTGAAACGGTAGGCTCCGCTGACGACCAGTTTTGTTGATTCACTAAAGGGCACTATGCCGGTCTTTGCTTTGGAAAAGAGTCTGGCGGCCGAGGCTGCGAGAATGAGTCCAATAACTAAAAAGAGTAAGCCACCAATTAGAGCAAAAGCGGCGGCAACAAATGGCACAGGAACTAACCAATCAATGCCAATGATCGACGCAATGCTAAGAACAAGATAATGCGGCGGATAAAGTCTGGAGGGCACTTTCATAGAACTCTTCTTTTGTTAACCAAATGGCTATTATTGAGACGTGATTATCGGTTTTTCTGCAAAGCTATTAATGTCATCGACGTTCTTTACCTTGAACCTGATTGGCGATAGCGACCAAGACTACAAGCGCATCGATAAATAGCGCGCCTGCAAGCGTTGGGACATACGCCTGACCCCAAATTAGAATCATGCCGATAAACATCGCCTTGCTGCCACCAGAGACATTAAGACAAAAAGTGCGCAATGCAGGCCTACGCGCGCCGATTATGAGAAGTATGCCCATCAGTCCTACAAGGCCTGACCAACCACGTGCCAGAAGCAATGCGAGCGGATCCGCCGATGGCGCACCAAACATCGACTGCTGGATTTCGGAGGGTGCGATTAACCCAAGACCAACAAGCGCTGTACCGATCCCAGTAACCCACATAAAAATGACCAACAGTTTTTCTTTATTCATAGTCCTGGCTCGATGTCCTTGTAAGCAAATTAACTCGTGTCTTTCGCGAGTGATCGAGAATATCTCAATGTCTGCGCATTCGCCAAATTCGCTTTCTCAGCGCAAGCGAAGCTACAATTGAACTCATGCGCCCATCACTCACGGTGGGCTGGCCAATTCGACCCGCAGTCATGACTACAAGCGCTTACTACTTGCCAGGCAGAGACTCGATAGTCAGGAGCGACACCGATGAAATTCAGATTTAACCTACTGTTTATCGCGACAGGACTCGCTGCACTTGCCGGAAACACAGCGGCCGCTGACACGTGGGATGTAAACACCCCTTCATTCGGCGCCCAAGCCATGACGGCTCAGCTCGATGTTACAGAAGGCACTTGGCTCAATGTCGATGTCTCCCCCGATGGCCAATCGGTTTTGTTCGATTTACTCGGCGACATTTATCAGATGCCTATCGATGGCGGCGAAGCCGTAGCACTAACAAGCGGACTCGCGTGGGACATGCAGGCGCAGTATAGCCCCGATGGGCGGCGTATTGCTTTCACCAGCGATAGCGCAGGTGGCGATAATATTTGGACACTCGACCTCGAAAGCGGTGCGACGCATCAGGTAACGCACGAGTCTTTCCGCCTTCTGAATAGCCCGACATGGAGTCCAGATGGCCGTTTTATCGCTGCGCGCAAACACTTCACCACCTCGCGATCGCTTGGCACCGGCGAGATTTGGCTCTATGACAGCACGGGTGATGACGCTATCGCGGGTCAGCGTATTGTCGCGCGTCCGAGTGAAAACTTTCAGAAAGAACAGGGCGAGCCTGCTTTCGCACCTGACGGCAGCGCGATTTACTATGTGCGTAATGTCTCACCGGGCAACACGTTTATTTATCATGAGGACAGCAATACCGAACTGTTTCAGATTCGCCGTGTCGATCTCGCCTCTACCGAGATCACGACTGTTGCAGGCGGGCCCGGCGGCGCAGTGCGCCCTACGCCATCACCCGACGGTAGCAAGCTTGCGTATGTGAAACGCGTCCGCGCGGAATCACGCCTCTTTGTTATGAATCTGGCTACCGGCGAAGAGCGCATGGTTTACGCAGAGCTCGACCCAGACATGCAAGAGACCTGGGCTGTGCATGGTTTTTACCCAACGATGGAGTGGACACCAGACTCCGACGCTATTGTCTTCTGGGCCAAAGGCAAAATATTTAAGCTAGACCTTGCGACCGAAGCAACGACAGAAATTCCTTTCCATGTTGCCGATACGCGCAAAATTTACCCTCCGCTGCGCGGCACTGTTGAGGTAGCCCCTGAGACTTTCGCGACTAAAATGGTGCGCTATCCTCAGCCCTCTCCCGACGGCACCTCGGTTGTGTTTGAGTCGCTCGGCAGACTGTTTATCAAGCGCGGAGAATCGCTACCAGAGCGATTGACTCGAGGCGACCATGAAGGCTTCGATTACTCGCCGATCTATTCGCCCGACGGCGACTCAATTTACTTTTTGCGCTGGCACGACGACACCCTGAGTACGCTTTACCGCGTGCGCACTCGAGGCGGCGCGCCAAGAGAGATGGCTCTTATTAAAGGACAATACGACGACCTTGCGATCAATGCGAATGGCACCGAACTCTTGCTGCGCAAGCGTCGCGGCAGCGATCTGCTTAACCCCAATTTCGATAACAAGCCTGGCATTTATCTCTACGATGTCGCCTCCGAGCAGCTCAGTTTTGTGACCGACAGTGGCAACAACCCCCATTTCGGCCCAGAGGGCAGGATCTATCTAAAGGAGCGCAACGAAAGCGCCGAGGGCCGCGGCAGTTCCACCGCGATTACGCAGTTAGTGTCAGTTGACCGTGCGGGTCAAGATAAGCGCACAGTCGCTGAGGCCGAATTTGCTAGTGAGATGCGCCTTTCGCCCGATGGAAACTATGTTGCGTTTATCAATCAGTTTCAGCTTCACGTTGCCGAGCGCTCGCAGTTCGGTGCAGGTATCGATCTCGATGCGGCGAAGCCGGCCTTCGCCGTGCGCCGCGCAAGCAAGGTAGGTGCCACGTATATCGCCTGGTCGCCAGACAGCGAGTCGATTAGCTGGTCGGTTGGCGCCGAGTTTAAAACAGCAAATATTAATACACTGATGAACGGTGACTACGCGACGCCTGCTACTGGCAACAACCTGAGCATGCAGGTTGCACATGCCATCCCTAACACCGCGGTGGCGCTGACTAATGCGCGGGTTATCACAATGAACGACGAGCGCGCCGTTATAGAAAACGCCACTGTGCTGATCAAAGGCAATCGTATCGAGTCGATAGCCAGAGGCACTGCTGTGCCCGAGGACTACACCGAAATCGATCTAGCAGGCAAAACTATCATGCCAGGCATCATTGATGCGCATGCACACGGGCCGTATGCAGGCGACGATATAATCCCGCAGCAAAACTGGAATTTGCTCGCCCATTTAGCGCTTGGTGTCACCACTGTACATAACCCCTCGAGTAGCGCGAAGTCGGCCTTCGCAGCAGCAGAATATGCGCGCACAGATCGAATTCTGGGGCCACGTATTTTCTCGACTGGCGAGATTGTTTATGGCGCAAAAAGCACGAGCTGGGCACCGATCGACAACCTAGACGATGCGTTGGCCCACGTACGCAGACTCGCAGCGCAAGGTGCGATTAGTGTCAAAAATTACAATCAACCACGCAGAGAACAGCGTCAGCAGGTAATCGAGGCAGCACGCCAAGAGGGGTTGATCAGCGTTGCCGAAGGTGGGTCGCTTTATCAACTAGACATGAGCATGATCGCCGATGGCATAACCGGTATTGAGCACAACGTGCCAACGCTCAAAATGTATGACGATGTGCATCAGTTCTGGCGTCAGTCGGGCGCGGGCTATACGCCTACCCTCGTCGTCACCTATGGTGGCCTCACCTCAGAAGATTATTTCTATCAGAGTACCGAAGTATGGAAACACCCTATCCTCAGCAATTTTGTGCCACCGTCGCAACTGCAAGCGCGTTCGGTGCGCCGCGTAACAGCGCCAGAGGAAGACTATCGAGATGACGATTCAGCCGCTGCCGCGAAGATTCTGATGGACGCAGGTATCATGGTAAACATCGGTGCCCATGGCCAGCGCGAAGGACTCGCGAGTCACTGGGAAATGTGGAGTTTCGCACGCGGCGGTTTCTCACCGATGGAGGCGCTTGCTACCGCGACAATTAATCCGGCGCGCCACCTTGGCATGGACAAAGACATCGGGTCGCTCGAGGCAGGCAAACTTGCCGACCTCGTTATCGTCGATGCAAACCCACTCGACGACATTCGCAACACCGATCGAATCAGCCATGTCATGATCAACGGCCGACTGTATCGCGCGGGCGATTTAAGCGAGGAAGTTACTGGCACGGCCACCTTAAGCCTATTCCATTGGCAGACCACGCCGCAAGGCGCGATTAGATAGTCAGCAATACCGGAAGTTGCTTGGTCGCCACTCTAACTAGAGTTTGACGACATAACCCGCCGAAGGTGGCAATGTGCCTTCGACAAAACTCGGATAGAGCTCGGCGAGCGCCTCGATACCGCCGAGCTCTTTCACCTCCATCCAACCGAACGTCGCCTTGGTTGCCGCCTTCAGGTATTCGCTCGAATTCTTTTCGAACTCGCCAGGGGCAAGTGTTTTCATGCGCTCGAGAATGTAGGTTGGTGCAAAAAACATCTCTTGTGACTTAATGGGCACGAGACTGGCATCACCCGCACTCCCCTTCGCCTCTTCGTCCCAATGCGTTAACCCCACACTGATGTAATGCTGGAGCTGATCTCCCAACTGCGCCTGTAGTGCGTGTCGTACATTGGGGTTGCCGGCCATATCGACGATTACTGCGCTCTTTTTATCGAGCAATGCCGCGATTTCATCATAGGCGATAGTCGCCGCGTAAAGCGTAGTATCGGCAACAAACTGCTTGTTAGCCTGCGAGGTGAGACCAACTACTGTAGGCGCAGCGTCGTCTCGATCGAGCGCCACAGCAACGCCTAAACTCGTTTTAGATGACGCACTGACGATAATAACCTGCTCGGCACCAAACCAATTCTGCTGTTTGAGATGGTCCCAGATGCAGTATGAGGTGAGATGCAGAGGCGACAATAAAATGCGCGGCACATCTCCCTCTTTGCTGTAGCTCGCGTCGGCACTCACCCGCTGGTAACGGTTGTAAAGTGGCGGTAACGCTTGCCTATGCACCGCGCCGTCTACGAACGAATGTGGCTTACAATTTACGGGCAGCATAACCACCGACGCCGCAGGGGGAAAATAGCCATAGACACGATCGCCCACAGGCAAGTCAGCACTATTGGATTCGCTTACATCAGCAAACCCCCAGACAGGTATAATGCCCCAATCTTCGCCAGTTTCATTATCTACTGGGAAAAATTGCCAGTAGCCTAAACGATCACCAGCAGCGCCGTAGGTAATATTGTTGGCTGTAAAGGCAAAGTATTCAACCGACAGTCTTACCTCTCCTTCACCAAGCACCTTTTCTGCGCGATCGACTACCCGATGCGAGGCTAACTTCGTTTTACTGACCTGTAATTCTGCAGACATGCTCACTCCACTTTGGTTAATGCGTTTGTTATCTCGATGCTTTTATTATCTAGATGCTTTCGTCATCTTCATACTTGAGTCTATCGACGATTCGTAACGAATAGTTTCTATCATTGCCACGCTGCACCTTTGAAGCTAACTGACTTGCTGCAGCAGCCTCTGCAAATTAGCCGCGGCGCGAGGCACACTCTCTTGGATTCGCTTTACAACTTGCATTTTCTCCGCATCGTCCGGCTTGAGACCCTGTAACAGCTTGCTCGGACCGTCTAAACGGTTACCAGCGATCCACGCCCGCAGTGCAGGTTCTGTGTTCCATTGATATTGATTGGCGAGGGATACCGCAGTGAAACGCAGAAAATCCGTGTCGTGATTAGGCAGGGGCACCGGCGAACAAAACCGATTCTTGGTGTCGTCGCCTGCATAACTAAGTTCAACATGGGCGATAAACGCAGCGCTGAAAACGGGCTGATACGGCCTTACCATCTGCGGCGTGATGATTTTTCCCGTGAAAATCGTTTTAATGCCGATATTAGCCAAGGCACTCGCCGAACAATCAACATGAATGATCTCAGGCGAGGTTGGAACCACACCTTTGTCCAGCACGATCTGATCGCGGCTTATGGACTTAACCCGACCGAGGCGGATCACATTTTTAATTCGCCTTAATTCCTCGATCTCGGGTCTCGAAATAGTCGCGGCATGAAACATCGACGGTTTCACGTCGGGATGAATGCGGACGAAATAGCCCGTTTCTTCGAGCTTTTCGAAAAGCGCGTCAGGAGATTCAGCTTCGGCGAGACTCTCCATCTGATTCGCGTAAGAGCCCATCGTTTCAAAGAAAAACTTATCGGCTATTTGCGTGTTACGACGATCGAGCAGCCAGGCGTCACGCGACACGATCCAGGTAATAGCATCGGGGTCAACACCCTTGCCTAGCAGCCACAGACAGGCGTCTATACCTGTTTTGCCTGCGCCAATAACAACGTAGCCTGCGGGCGCTTCGCAGACCTTGGGGAGATCGTTGAGAGGCATGAACCGGACGTCATCGGCGACGCTAAAATTAGGGAGATGAGTCGAGGGCACTTCGGTATTTAAATGGGTGCAGTCGACCAACTTTTTGTTCGCAGTGATGCTGAACCGCTCACCACTTATCTTCGATTCAAATTGACCGTCGCCTTGGTAATCGCAGGAAGGGTAATACTGGACTCGACCCGTTGGCAAAAACTGGTGGCGCATCACATCATCGAAATACGCACTCACTTGCGCGCCGGTAGCGAGTTCGCCAAGGCCATCGTTAAGGCCGCCCTGCTCTAATCGCCCGCCGCTCAGTTCTTTTGAGCTCACACCATAAAACGCGGCCGGCTGATGCAATTCGACAAAGGGATAAGCAACATTCCAATGACCGCCGGGCTTCGCGTAACGGTCGATTATTAAGACTGACGCGTCTGATTCGGTAAGAATGATATCGGCAAACGCCATGCCAACGGCACCGCTGCCAACCACTACGTAATCTGCCTGTAACTCGCGCATGCTTTAACCCTTTCATTCGGTGCTTTGTTAGCGAGGGCTAAAGGTCGCATTAACGCGAATTACAATCAAGCGAGCTAGTCGCTAAACTCGTCTGGGCTGATCCCTATGATTTCGAGCGAGCCAAATTGCGAGTAGTGGCGACTGGCGTCAGGATCAGGGGACAATCTACCTACAGTAAAACTCTGCTCGCCGTCTCGCGTTTTTCGCTCGAAATAAGCAACAAGCTTGCCGCGCATCTGCGGCATCACATCAGCAAGACTGCGTGCATATAAAACATCGAGAAATTGACCGTCGTTGTCAAAAACAAGCATGTAAATGCCATAAAGGAATGGGCCTCCATTCTCAGTTATTGAGAACTCAGCGCCTCCCAAGGTTATAAGAAGCGCCGTTTCATCGACGGTGAGTTGATCTCGAAATAAATTGAGATCAAGAGACTCCTCGGCATAGAGCGCCCGACGAAAATGCCGTTCGTCGACTGGCGACTTCAGCATAGCGCCTGCTGTTCTGCCAAAGCCGATGTTGATTGATGACACCGCGTTAGCTTTGGCAAGGAGTGTGGGGCCAATTTCATAGTGTGAGATTGGCGTGTCAACCTCCTCTGCTCGCTCCCCATCCATCACCATAAATAACAGGCGTCGTTGCAGTGGGTTAGCCGCTAGTTGCGACCAATGGCTATTGCGCATCGCGAGATGGTCGGAGAACACAGCGATCACCGTATTGTCCAAATCGACAATTTCACTTAACGAGTCGATAAACGCACCAATCTGAAAATCAGTGCAAGACAAGGCAGTATCCATCGGGTTGCCCCCTGCGAATTGGGGACAGCTCGCTGCTGGGTAACCATCGGGGTGGTGAGTATCGAGTGTTAACAGTGAAAGGAGATACGGCTGCTGACTCGCTTCAAAAATCTCAATTTCGGCCAGCGCGAACGCGAAGAGATCGTCATCGTGAATTCCCCAAGGGGAGAGTTCCAACGCCTCTTGGGTCTGTGCAAGGATCTCTTCCCGCCCTAAAACCCGATCGAAACCGTGAGTGCGCAAAAAATTACCCTTTCCTGCAAACGCGCTATTCGCTCCGCCCAATGCAAGTGTCTGATACCCTAACTCTTTGGCCACATCACCTAGGCATTTGGCCGACTCGTAGGGCCGCTCGCTCGCCGCGAGCCGAGTATTACCGCTGAACGGCGTGTTAACTTGCACGGAAAAGCCGCATTGGCTCGCGACCATTCCTGCAATCGTCCATCCCGTGCCCGGCCTCTGCCGCACATCGGTATAGACGGTTGCCTCGGTTTTTAACTTGGTCAGCTCGGGCAGCAAATTTTCATTGAAAAGTCTCGTGTTGAAATAGGTTGCCTCAAGAGACTCTGCATAAATAAGGATAATATTTTTGGGCGTGCTCCCTTCGATAGCGGTATAGGAGGTACTAGCCACACGCGGCGCAGATGAATACGCTGCACGCTCTGCGAGATAACCCGCAAGATCCAACGCAGGATAGGATAGCGCCGCTGCAATAAGCAGAAGAACCGAGACAACGGCCGAATTAATGAGAGGCGCGCTAGGTTGTTCTCGGTTAACGCCTTTCTCTTGAGAGACGCCCGAATCACGCGAATCAAGCGGCCGCGAAAACCACCAGATGAATAACGGCACAACCGCAAGTGCAGAAAACTGGGTGATCATCTGCAGCCGGTTTGTGCTCCACGCGACACCCAAACTGCTTGGGGTTATGTGAAAGAATAGCTGATCGTTGAAGCCCGTGCCTTGTGTGTAAAAAGAAATCGCCAGAAGCCAGTTCAGCACAATAACAATAAAACCAAACACGCTTAAACTTGCCCTAGGTAGCCAGTGACGCAGCTGCCCGCGAAATCCAATAAACGCGAACAGACTGGCCAGAAGCAAACTTGAGAGAAGCCAATGCCAGCTGGCACCCAAACCCACTACTGACCATAGGGCAGGCCATGCAAATATGACGAGCCAAACACTCTGGCCGAGGAATCTACGCCACCCCGGCGCATTCATCCTTTACGCTCTCTTTGCTGGCTCATGCCCCCCGCCTTGTTACTGTCACTCGGACACTCCTTTAACAAATAATTCACAAAACTGTAATATACATAACAGCAAACATTGCAAATCAAAGCAAACTATTCACTCTTTCTATTCGCTGTTTACTGACTCTTGCTAGGTGCTCTTGCTAAGTGCTCTTACTAAGTGCTCTTGCTAAGTGTTCTGGCTCTAGGAATAGAAAGGCAGTTAAGGTATTTTCATTCACCTACTCTTCCAAAAGCGGCTTTTTCCGTGAAATCAGTGAGCGCGAGTAAGTGATTAAAGCTAAACGGCAGACGTGCCAGCAATGCGCTAAACCTCTTTCTACCTGTTATTGCCACCTCATAGAGAAAAAAGCGAACGCGTGGCCTGTGTGTCTCATTCAACATTTAAATGAATCTAGCCATGCAAAAGGCACAGCACGAATTGCCCAGCTCTCGCTCAAAAACCTCAGAACGATTCAGCTCGGTGATCGCGAGCCCTTCACACCGCCCGAAAATGACAGTGACTTCTGGTGCAACCCGGTGCTCATTTATCCAAACTTCGAAAACAAAGACATTGCCGAATTAGTTGGTACATCGCCTCGCCCTCTCGTAGTGCTGGACGGTACCTGGCGCAAAAGCAAAGCGATGCTATTGAGTTCGCCCTATCTGCAATCGCTGCCAAGATACAGTTTCGAGACAGAGCGACCCTCAAGATACAGAATACGCAAGGCGTCTTCGCCCGACTTTCTTTCAACTCTGGAATCGATAGTAGCGATACTCGAGACTCTAGAAGGCGCTGGAAACGATTATGCTCAGATGCTGGAAGTAATGGATTGGATGGTGAATACGCAGCTCGGTTTTATCACCTCGACTAAACCATAACCTTAGTCAAACCGCGACCCTTCATTCATCTAATGCAAAGCCACATTGACCGAGCAAGCTTGGCTCGTGCTACTCTAGGAATAGCTACATCCTTTCATAAATCCACCTTGATTAAGAGACCCCCTTATGAAGTCGAGCCTGAAATCGCGACGTTTTTCTACACTTCTACTTTGCGGGCTATTCGTGAGCCCAATGGCATGGAGTCAGCTCTATTCTGCCGACGAAGGCCGCATCATCTATGGGCATCATCACATCAACACACAGGATCTCGAATCCCAGCAACGGTTCTGGCTCGAAGGACTAGGAGGGACTTTGCGAACACTCGGTGAAACAGGTCGCGAGGTGATCGCTTTCCCTGATGTCTTAGTTTTTCTCACAGACGCTGCACCAACGAGCGGAACAAGAGGCACGATCGTCAATCATGTTGGCTTCGAGACGACAGACATCTACGCCGATGTGGCGCGACTACAAGCGCTAGGCTATCGCATGATTACTCGTGAAGAACTCCCCCCAACCTACGAGGTGACCGGCGGCATCGGTCGACGTGTTGCGGGAAACACCATCGCTTATGTACTTGGGCCCGATGACATAAAAGTCGAACTCATCGAAAACAAAGACATAGCGCACCCAATACAGATGCATCATATTCACTGGGCGTCTGAGGCAGGCGAAGACATGCGTGAGTGGTATGCCGAACACCTAGGTGCGGTAAGTGGCTTACGCATCGGACAGCCGGCCGGCCAACTCCCCAACGTCAACCTCACCTTTGGGCCCAGCGAGACGCGCCTCGCGCCAACGCAAGGCACGGTGCTTGATCATATCGGATTCGAAGTAGACAACCTAAAGGCACTTTGCGCAGAGCTCGAAGCTAAAGGGGTAGTTTTCGACAGACCCTATGCCGAAATCCCCGCCCTAGGATTAGCGATTGCTTTCTTTACCGACCCTTGGGGGACTTATATTGAATTAACCGAAGGGCTGGATTCGATCTAGCCTTAAACAAAGTACATAGCGTGCAGTAATTCCCAACTGCTTAATATCTGCTATATTTGCGCTATCCATTTATAAGAAAACCAAAGGCCGACCATGACCGCAACAGAGAAAAGCCTGCGAGAAGATCTTGCAGCCATGTACCGAATCTTCGACCATCTAGGATGGAGCGAGCTCATATTCAACCACATTACCGTTAAGCTACCGGGCGATGAAGGTCACTTTCTTATTAACCCATACGGGCTCCACTATAGCGAAGTCTGTGCGTCAAATTTGGTTAAGGTCGACATTGAGGGAAATATCGTCGAGGAAACCGAGCATTTCGTCAATCCAGCGGGCATGCTGATTCACAGCTGCATACACGGCGCAAGACACGACATAACCTGCATCGCGCATACGCACACCACCGCAGGCATGACCGTCGCATGCCAAGAAGGCGGCCTGCGTCCGAACAATTTCTATTCTGCCCTACTCCACAATCGAATCGTCTATCATGATTTCGAGGGCCTCACAGTCGATGAGAATGAAAAGGTGAGACTAGTAGAGCATCTAGGCGATAAAGCGACGATGATGATTCTGAGAAATCACGGCCTGCTAGCAGGCGGAAGGACCATTGCCGAAGCATTCGTAAATCTGTGGCTTATGGAGCGCTCGTGCCAGATTCAGACATCGGTCGATCAGAGCGGAGTTAAGCAAATCCCCATTAGCGATGACATTCTCAATCGCAGCGCGAAGTTACTCGCAGTACAAAATATGGGACAGCCGGCAGGGTCGCTGGAATTCGGCGCGATGAAACGCGTTATCGAGAAGAAAGACCCTTCTTATAAGCTTTAACCGCTCGACGTTTGTGTTGGTATTGCTGCTATTCGAGGAGGATTAAAACCCCTAATAAAGACGGCCGCACAATCAGCGAATATTCGGCCAGAGAGTTTGTCGGTACGCCTGGATACTGCTGAGTTACCCACCGAAATTGCACCAATGGTCGCAGCATTTAATCAGGCAATGGACCGAGTCGAAGAGGGATTTGAGATTCAGCGCCGATTTACAGCGAATGCGGCTCATGAACTACGGACACCTCTTACGGTTATAAGTGGCGCATTGGAAAATTTAGGGTCAGAAGCCGATACGCGTGCATTGCGCAACGATGTTGAACGTATGACTCGCCTTGTTAATCAACTTCTGCAAGTTGCCCGACTCGACAGTGGCGTATTGGATAGATCTGAATTGATCGATTTGAAGTCTTGTGCAACTAATGTAGTGAACTACATGGCTCCATTGGCTATTGATCGGCAGCGATCTCTTGCATTGACTGGCACCGATTCACCTGTCTTTATCCAGGGCAATCACCAGGCCGTGGAAGATGCGCTACGAAACTTGATAGAAAACGCGATTAATCACACTCCTATTGATACGGAAGTAAAAGTCAATGTTTCTGATGATTATGTGATTGAGGTTTCTGATCAAGGTCCAGGTATAGACAAGGATTTAGGGGCGCAGATTTTCGAGCGCTTCCGCCGTGCACCTTCAAATAGAGCACCTGGCGCCGGATTAGGCCTAGCGATAGTAATGGAAGTGGTGAAGCTGCATGAAGGAAAGATCGAATACATTAACAAATCAGAGGGCGGCGCATGCTTTCGCATGATATTTGGCCAATCAAGTCTTTTAGCTACTCAGGCCTGAATCGACTCATAACATAGCCTTAATGTTCTTGTGTCAACCTATATATGTACTGGATAAGACTCTCTCACACAGGAATATCAAAATGAAAAAGCTAATTCTTGGTTTCGCTGCAGCTGGACTATTTGCCGCAGTATCGTCAGTAAGCGCACAATCTGAATACGTAACTATAGAGATGGAAGTTGATGTTAGCGCTCCTGTCAGACTGGTCTGGGAGAAAATCGGTGACTATTGTGCCATTTCAGAGTGGCTAGATGTCGATTGCGAGATTACCTCAGGTGATGGTGGAATCGGTACGGTCAGATCGCTGGCAGGAGGCAGGATTACTGAAGTACTAGTTGCCCAAACTGATCGATCCTATGGCTATGCTCAGCCTGCTCCAGAAAGTGGATTTTACAATTTTTACCACGGCAATCTTGAGGCGCGATACGTCAACCAGGCAGCGGCTCAACTAGTCTATACGCTAATGTATGATGTTTCTAACTTGCCCGATCAGGCTGCGAAAGATGCAGATATCGCACAGAGGCGGCAAATGTTCGAAGCTGCGCTTGCTAGCATGAAGGCGTTGGTGGAAGGGTAGTTTGGAGCTTGTCCTTCGATTGGGTCTAGCAGTTCTGGCAAAGTTCCAGTAATAACTATTATCGTTAGCTTTGATGGCGAAAAACTCGTTCTCCGCTCGCTCGACAGCTGTATCCAAGTGCTTGGTTTTCAGCGTCTTACGAACGAACGTACTTACCTTCTTCGCTAGTCCACATACGAAAGTGCCAGTACCCGCCGCTTTACTGAGTTCTCACGATGTCTGCTATTCCGCCGTAGATAGGGTGCTTGTCCGTTAGGAAGGACTGGGTAGGAGCTGAGCGCTTGCTGCGCTGTTTTTGCGTTCTCCTATTGTCTATCACTAAAGCTAAACGGGCTACTGCTGTCATGCTTACCTCTCTGAGTTAACGTACTCATACATGGTAAGCCCCACCACATGTGTGTCAGCGTCAATTACGCTTAGCACTCATACACGATACTTATGATGCGCAGTAATCGCTACCGTTTGTAACTTTGCTTGTAAAAAGCCCCAAAAACGGGGCTCTTTGCAACTTCTTTGCAACTCACAAATCTATATAAATCAATAGTTTAGAGTCAACCTATTACTCCCACTCAATAGTAGCCGGCGGCTTAGAAGAAATATCGTAAGCCACTCGCGACACATCGGCGACCTCATTAATAATCCTTCCGGAAATCGTTTCGAGTAGCTCAGGGGGTAGATGCGCCCAACGAGCGGTCATGAAGTCGATGGTCTCGACTGCGCGCAGCGTGATCACCCACGAGTAGCGGCGCGCGTCACCGACAACTCCGACAGAACGAACGGGTAAAAACACAGCGAATGCTTGGCTGACTTTGTTATACCAGTCCGAGCGATGAAGTTCTTCCATAAAAATGGCATCAGCACGGCGAAGGATGTCGCAGTACTCTTTCTTCACTTCACCAAGCACGCGAACGCCGAGACCAGGACCTGGGAATGGATGGCGATAAACCATGTCATAAGGTAGGCCCAGCTCTACGCCGATTTTGCGTACCTCATCCTTAAACAGTTCACGCAGCGGCTCAACGAGCCCCATCTTCATGTCTTCGGGCAGGCCGCCTACATTGTGATGAGATTTGATGACATGAGCCTTGCCGGTCTTCGAGCCTGCCGACTCAATTACGTCGGGATAAATAGTGCCCTGCGCGAGCCACTTCACGTTGTCGAGCTTGCTAGCCTCGGCGTCGAACACTTCAATGAAGGTATTGCCAATCACTTTGCGCTTCGCTTCGGGGTCATCGACACCGGCGAGTTTACCGAGGAACAGGTCTTCGGCGTCGGCGCGAATGACCTTAACACCCATGTTCTTAGCGAAAGTGGCCATCACCTGATCGCCCTCATTGAGGCGCAGCAGGCCGTTGTCTACAAAAACACACACGAGCTGCTCACCAATCGCTTTGTGAAGCAGCGCAGCAACCACAGAGGAATCGACGCCTCCGGAAAGACCGAGCAGCACAGTGTCGGTGCCAACTTGAGCACGAACAGTCTGGATAGCGTCTTCGATGATGTTTGCCGAGGTCCATAGCGCTTCACAGCCGCAGATATCCCGAACATAGCGCTCGAGAAGTGGCAGGCCTTGCAGCGTATGAGTGACCTCTGGATGAAACTGAATGCCGAAATAATTGCGCTCGGCATTAGCCATCGCAGCGATAGGCGCGCTCTCGGTTTTCGCGATAATCTCGAAGCCCGGCGGCACCTGAGTGACCTTATCGCCGTGACTCATCCATACGTCTAGCTGAGGGATACCATTAGCATCGACGCCGTCTTGAATGCCATCGAATAATCGCGACGGCGCGCAGGCGTCAACTTTGGCATAGCCGAACTCGGATTTAGCAGAACCCTCAACCTTGCCGCCAAACATCTCTGCCATGATCTGCATGCCGTAACAGATACCTAATATAGGCAGCCCAGATTCGTAAAGAAACTCGGGCGGCCGCGGTGAGTCCGGCGTATTAGCCGACTCAGGACTGCCAGAGAAAATGATGCCCTTGGGGGCAAACTCATCAAACAACACCTTGTCGACGGCGTAGTCCCAAATCTCGCAGTACACGCCAAGCTCGCGCACGCGACGCGCGATGAGCTGCGTGTACTGAGAGCCGAAGTCGAGGATAAGGATTTTTTGGCTGTGGATATTGGCAGAGGTCATAGCGAAAGCCATCTCGTTTTAGGTGTGTGCTGTTGAAAGCGCGTGTTAGAGGGGAAAGCCAGCGAGCTGATCGAGAAGCGCAGCGGTGAGGCAAACCCTGCCCCACCGCTGCCACTCCTTACGACATCCTGTAGTTAGGTGCCTCTTTGGTGATGGACACATCGTGCACATGTGATTCACTCATGCCCGACGCCGTGATTTTCACTAACTGCGTCTTGGTGCGCATGGTTTCGATGTCTGCGCTGCCGGTATAACCCATGCTCGAGCGCAGCCCACCCATGAGCTGATGTACGATTGCCGACATCGGTCCCTTATAGGGCACACGCCCTTCGATACCCTCGGGGACGAGTTTCTCGGCGCCCGAATCGGTGTCTTGAAAATAGCGGTCGCTTGAGCCTTGCGAATGCGACATCGCACCCAACGAACCCATGCCGCGATAGGCTTTGTAGCTGCGCCCCTGATAGAGCTCTACTTCGCCAGGCGCCTCTTCAGAGCCCGCGAGCAGACTGCCGACCATGACTACATTAGCGCCAGCGGCGATGACTTTCGCAAGATCGCCAGAGAAACGAATGCCGCCATCCGAGATCACGCAGACATCAGTATCTTTTAACGCATCGACCACGTTTGCCACCGCAGTCATCTGCGGCACGCCTACGCCGGTCACGATTCTTGTTGTGCAGATCGAACCGGGGCCTATACCTACTTTCACTGCATCGGCGCCGGCAGCGGCGAGGTCGAGAGCCGCCTGAGCGGTCGCGATATTGCCACCAATTACCGACAGATTCGGGTACTTAGTCTTAATGGCTCGCACCTGATCGATAACGCCTTGCGAGTGACCATGCGCGGTGTCTACCACCACAACATCGACTCCTGCCTCTACGATCGCATCGACACGATCGGCAGTGTCAGGACCTGTTCCTACAGCTGCAGCGACGCGCAAGCGTCCATATTCGTCTTTGCAGGCATTGGGATAGTCTTCGGATTTGCGAATGTCTTTGAGCGTAATGAGACCACGCAGTTCGAAAGCGTCATTAACAACCAAGAGCTTCTCGATACGATGACGGTGCAAAAGCTCTTTCACCTCCGCGAGGTCGAAGTCTTCGCGCACAGTGACCAGACGCTCTTTCGTCGTCATTATCGAGCTTACTGGCAGCGCGTAGTTAGCCTCAAAGCGAACATCGCGACTAGTCACAATTCCGACAAGATCATTACCATCGAGTACTGGCATGCCGGAGATATTGTTTTCTTTGATTAAGGCGATAAGTTCGCCGATCGTGGCGGTCGCCGCGATTGTGATTGGGTCTTTTACAACACCACTCTCGAATTTTTTGACTAAACGTACTTCGCGGGCTTGCTTTTCCACAGTCATGCTTTTGTGGATCACACCAATGCCACCTTCTTGTGCCATCGCAATAGCCAAACGAGCTTCGGTGACCGTATCCATCGCAGAAGAGACAAGCGGGATATTGAGAGCAATCGATGCGGTGAGGCGAGACTCGAGGCTTACTGTCTTGGGGAGGACGGTGGAGTGAGCAGGCAACAGCAGTACGTCATCAAATGTTAGGGCTTCTTCAGCTATTCGCAACATAGGATTTACCACACTCTACAAAAACAGCATTATATAGACCTGTTTTTACCTTGTATAGCACTAGACCTAGTAACTAAGCCGTTTTCAGCGAGCAGACGAGAAGATTATCCGCCATGCCAGCCAAGATTGTTCAAGAGCCCTTTCAAAAGCCCATTCAAGAGCCCTTTCAAGAACCTTTGCAAGAACCTGGGCAAGAACCTAGGCAAGAACCTAGGCAAAGACTCTTTCAAAAACCCTTCCAAGAACCCTTGGTGCTATTTACTGTTATCGCCGCCCTACTCTTTGGGGCCAGCGCCCTGCTCAAGCCTGCGGAAAAGACTACCCTGCTGATCGACAGCAATGAGGTAGAGGCCCGTCTATTTCTCGAAGAACTCAATAGCGGTGAGCCTTTGTCAGAAAGCAAACGCCTCGAGATAACCGCCGCCTATATTGAAGAAGAGGCACTAGTAATTGAGGCGTTTGCACGTGGCCTCGACAATGACTCTCGCATTCGCTCGCTACTTGCCCAAAAAATGCTGCACGTGATGAGTGCCGAGATCATACAACCCAGCACCGCACAGCTAAGCGATTTCTTTAGCGCTAACCTCTCACGCTACGAACAGATCGCCCTGTTCGACATTGAGGAGGTGGTGCTGTCGCGAGACGACGAGCGCACTGCGAAAACGGCGCTTGCGGCAGAGCCCTTACTTGGGAGGCCACTCCCGACGCTCAGTGAACGCGATCTAGCCTCAATATTTTCAGCAGAATTTGCCGCACAGGTGGTGAATTCTCATGGCGCTCCCGAGGAAGATGACTGGACAGGGCCTTTTTTAAGCAATCGCGGCAAGCATTGGCTCAGAGTGGTCACATCGACGCCCGAAACCACACCGTCATTCGATGAAGTGGCCGAGCGCGTGCGACTCGACTGGATTGCTGCCGAAGAAGAAGCTCGGCAGCGCCAGCAAGTCCAAAAGCTTGTCGAGCAATACAACATCGTTATGAGCCCGACGAGCAACGTGCGATGAAATTGACGCCTTCAGCTTCCTCGTTTGCCAAGGCCTGTTCAAGACTTGCAAGCGTGTTTGTTGTTCTATTAATGATCGCGCCAGCGAGCCGCGCACATGATATCGATGTTACCGGCGTCGCACGTCTCTTCTTGGATGAACACGCAGAGAACACCGCCGAAAGCGAGTTTGGATACAGCCTGTCAATCGTTGACGCCAAAGTACCTCCGTTATTTAACATCGACAATGTGCTACCAGAACGCTGCAGCGGACTTACGCCTACGGCGAGCAGCTACCGCTTCAGCTGCAATCCAGCGCTTTCCAGCGATGACACCCTCCTTTTCCCGTGGCCGCTTGCGGGCGTAGTGCTTGTAGCAAACTGGCGCGACGGCAGCAGCCATTCGAGTTATTTTCGCGGCGATGGCGTCTTCGTTGAAGTCTCGCTGGCCGAAGTGCGCGCACCGAGTGCGGAGTTAGGTAGGCTCGCGCTGCGGTATTTCGAATTAGGTATCGAGCATATTATGTTCGGCTTTGATCACTTGCTTTTCGTCGTCGGGCTCATGCTACTTTTGGGCGGGGCAAACCCTGCGAGCAGCGGCAGCACCCTTTTACACGGCAAAAATAATAAGACAGCAAGATACCTAAAAACGATCACCGCTTTCACACTCGCGCATAGTGTAACGCTTGCCGCCGCAAGCCTTGGCCTCGTTAGCATACCCATTGCCCCTGTTGAGATCCTGATCGCACTGTCCATCGTGCTTCTCGCCCGCGAGGCGCTTCTCGCTCAGCGTGGTCACTTTTCGCTCAGTTACCACTACCCTTGGGTTGTCGCCTTTATATTTGGGCTCATTCATGGCTTCGGCTTTGCTAGCGCACTCGGCAATCTAGGCCTAAATCCGGGCGATGTCCCTGCCGCACTCCTCTTTTTTAATCTGGGCGTCGAAGCAGGTCAGCTGACTATTATCTTGGTGAGCTTGACCCTCGCGCGTTCCCTTTATGCAAGCGCCGGTCGACTCTCTACAATCGGCGTGATGACTAGCCCGAGTGGTGCGGCGATGACATCGATTAGCACATTGTCTTACCTACTCGGCGGCGTAGCGACTTATTGGTTGATCGAACGCCTGCCCTCACTATGGGTTCAGTAGCAATCTGGCATAGACCTTCAAGACAGGTTAGGGGCAGAGCCTCTACAAAGCGCAAGGCGATAAATCGGCACGATAGAGGATTTGAAAAAGCAGTTTTAAGGTATGCTTAGCCACAGGGTGAGGCCGGATTCATCGCTCATCCAAGACAATCAAAAGACATCAGCCCACACTCGGCACATTAGCCGCTAAGTATTTTAGGAGAGCACATGAAAACCTCATCCCTAGCCTTTAAGGCAACCCTCGCTTGCGCACTTACACTGGCGACTGGCGCAAGCTACGCCGCAGATCCCGCAGCGACACGCGCGAAAATTGCAATGGCGTTACAAGGTGATATTCGAAGCGAAGCGGAAGTCGCGCGCGACGCCAATCGTAAGCCCGCCGAGGTATTAGAATTTTTCGGCCTCGAAGACGACATGAAAGTCTTGGAAATATCGCCTGCGACAGGCTACTGGTCGAAATTTGTCGGTCCGACGCTGTGCGCAAATGGCGGCGAGCTTGTCGTGTCGGTTGGCGTCAGTGCCGATTATCGAAGCGGGGTCATGAGCCTGCCGGGTTTGGGCTGTGCCAGCGCAATCAACGATGACATCTCCCTTGGCAATCTTCCCGAGTTTGATTTCAGCGAAGACAATTTCGACATGGTTCTCACGTTCTGGAACCTACACAATCCCTCTGCCGAAGGCCGCGCTAATCTCAACAAAGCTGTCTTCGACTCTCTTAAATCTGGCGGCATCTATGGCGTCGTCGATCACACGCGTCGCCACATGCAGCCTACCTCGCGTCCAGTCGGACGGCGCTTGGATCCAGTTCTGGTAATCAAAGAACTCCTCGATACAGGTTTCGAGTTTGTCGACTATAGCGACATGCATTTCCATCCCGAAGAAGATTTGAGCCAAGAAGTCGGCACGCCTGGTGTGCGCGGTGCGACAGACCGCTTTACCCTTAAGTTCCGTAAGCCGTAAATCAGTAGCCCAATGCCGCCGCCGTTTCTCGAGCACCGACTCGGCACCGGCGGCGTAATTCGGCCTTTTGGCACGCGACCCTACTAATTCCGTTTGACATTCAGTGGTTTAGGGGTATCATGCAGCCCGCTTGAAAGTAAGCACTCTTTATTTTCCCATTTCGATGTCTTCAGTAGCACCTCGTCCTGTAAGTTAATAAGTGTACCGCCGAATTTCTAGCACGACCCCCTAACGGGAATATTTAATACGAAAAGCAGGAACAAGTTATGTCAGACAAAATTACTGGAACAGTTAAGTGGTTCAACGAAAATAAAGGATTTGGATTCATTGAGCGCGAAGGCGGCCCAGACGTATTCGCTCATTTCAGCGCTATCCAGAGCGAAGGTTACAAGACTCTCGCTGAAGGTCAGCGCGTTGAGTTTATCGTAACTGACGGCCAGAAAGGCCCACAGGCTGAGCAAATCATCGCCCTCTAAGGCTGATCGATTGCTAGTTTGTAGTTAGTTTAGAGAAAGGCGAGCCTAGCGCTCGCCTTTTTTGTGTCTGCGGTTTGTGCAAGCGGTTTACGCCCTTAACCACCGACGGGTATGAGGTGTTTGGATCCACTCGGCTGACGATGAGCGATAAAATAGATTACTTAAATAGATCACTCAAATAGATTACTAAAATAGATCAATGAGCTAGATCAAGAGTGTTCAAGTGGCGGTTACACCGGAATCGCCACTCGCGTATGATGCTTAGTAGATCTGTCCTTGAATCAAAGCCGTTACTACCACTATGAAATATACCCAGCAGTTGTCACGTCTCTCGCGTCTCTCACGTACCCCTCAAGTCGCCTTCGCTCTCTTTCTGGGCTTTCTGCTGACGCTCTCGACCGGCCTAAGCCTTGCCAACGACGCAGACCTTACAGGGTCGTCACGCGGAATATCGCTCGAAATATTCAGTCAACTCAGCCCGATCGAGATCAATACGATTCACAGCTGGGAGGTCGTACTGACCGATGAAGACGGGGCCGTGAGTGGCGCTACTCTCGACATCGTCGGCGGCATGCCCGAGCACAATCACGGCATGCCAACCCAGCCGCAGATAACTGAAGAGCTTGCCCCCGGACGCTACCTTCTCGAGGGTGTGCGCTTTCACATGCCCGGGCTGTGGCGTTTGACCGCAAGCATCAGCACAGAGAAGACTCGAGGGCGCCCGCCAACAGTCATCGTCATCGACTTTACTCTCTAACTAGACAGCGACTTTTATGACACGCTCTTCACTCGGTAAAATAGGTCTCGGAATTGGCAGCATCGCGGCTCTAGCGGCGCTAGCCTGGAACTATCTCGTCCTGCCTACTTCAACCCAATGGACCGACGAGGAGCAGCGCCTCATCGCCTCGCTTTCGTTAAGCCAGCTGCCTAGGTTGCCTGCGGATCCCAGCAACGCGCAGGCAGACAACCCCGACGCTGCCGAATTAGGACACGTTCTGTATTTTGACACGCGCCTCTCGTCGGCCGGCGCCGTCGCCTGCGCGAGCTGTCATAAACCCGAACGCATGTTTACCGATGGCCTCAAGCTCGCCGTGGGCGCAGGCATTGGCAATCGGCATACCCCAAGCCTCGTTGGCCTCTCTTACAGCCCTTGGTTTTATTGGGATGGCAGAAAGGACAGTCAGTGGGCGCAGGCGTTGGCGCCCCTTGAAGCGAAACATGAACACGCTATGACGCGTAGCGACCTTGCGCGACTGATTCTGAGCGACGCCGACTATTCCGCACGCTATCGGTCGGCATTTGGCGCGCTTCCTAGTGTCGATATTCCAGCCGGCGCGTCACCACTCGGCGATGACACCGAACGCGCGAAGTGGGAGGGTTTACCCGAGACAGAGCAGCAGGCCATTAACGAGATTTTTACCAACATTGGCAAAGCTCTCGCTGCCTACCAGCGAAAAATCCAACCAGGCAGAGCCCCCTTCGATGACTACGCCGATCGATTATCGCGTGATGATTCTTCACTAGTCGCACAGGGCGACGAACTCGCTGCCGATGAACTGCAAGGGCTGCGCTTATTTATCGGCAAGGCGATGTGTGTAACCTGTCACAACGGACCACTGTTTACTAACCATGAGTTCCATAACACCGGCGTGCTTGCTAACCCCGGCGAACTGCCTTCGATGGCACGGTATGATGGCGTTCGTCTCGCTCGCCTCGACCCCTTTAATTGCCTTGGCGAATTCAGCGATGCCGAAAGCGCGCAGTGTACAGAGCTACGCTTCGCTCGCGATACCAACGATCTCGTTGGTGCCAATAAAACCCCCACATTACGCAATGTAGACCTCACCGCGCCTTATATGCACGGCGGCCAGATTGCCGACCTCGCAGCAGTGATACGCCATTACAACGAGGCGCCTACCTCGATGCTGAGCCACAATGAAGCGAAGCCTTTAGGTTTACGCCCCCCCGAACTTCGCGCGCTCGAAGCCTTTATGCATACGCTCACCGCCCCTCTTGCCACTGACTCTCGCTGGCTGGAAGCCCCATGAAAAACAGCCGTCAGCTAGCTTTCCGCGCTGCCTGCCGCTTACGCGCTGCCTGCTGCTTAAGCGCCGCTCGCTGTTTAAGCGCCGCTCGCTGTTTAAGCGCCGCTCGCTGTTTAATAGCCGCTCGCTGCTTAATAGCCAGTAGCGTTTTTTTCTTAACCGCAGCATCTGCGCAGGACGAACAACCGTCTGCCAACTTGGCACAAGCTGACCAGACACTGCGAATCACCTCGGCAATGGCCGCGCCGACGCGCGCCATAGCCCACGTTTTACGCGACGAAATACGCCGACCCGCCGAGGTTATTCAATTTATGCGCTTACCCGAAGGCGCGCGCGTATTGGATCTCTATGCCGCCGACGGCTATTACAGCTATTTACTTGCAGCTGCTGCGGGGCCTGGTGGGCATATATTCGCGCAGAATCCTATCGCGACCGATAATCTCGAAGACGTACGTCAAATGTATTCACTCGCCGACGCACTCGACGAGCGCATCGCGATCGCAGAGCTCACGACAGTCACTCATGTCCGGAGCGATTTCGCAGCAATACCAATCGACTCGGGCTCACTCGATGCTATTCTGCTCGCGCAAATCCTTCACGATTTCGCCAACAGCACCGACGCCGGTGCTATAGCGCTTCTACAACAGCTCGGAACGCTGCTAAAACCCGACGGCGCCTTAATCGTGATAGATCATGCAGGCGATGCGAATCAGGACAATGAGCGTCTGCATAGAATGCCAATTGAAGAGGCCAAACGTATCGCTCAGGCTGCAGGTTTCTCTCTAGAGAGCGAATCAGCTCTTTTAACCAATCCGCGCGATCGACGCAGGCGTCCAGTCTTCGACCCGATGCTCGCCCGCAATACCGACCGTTTCTTGCTCCGCTTCGTGCTTAGCCCGTAAGATAAGGATGCAGAAAAGAGAAACTATGCAATCAGTCCCAGAATCAAATGTCCTCACCGTTAGCGGTCTCAACCGACTCGCTAAATCCCTATTAGAAGGACATTTTCCTGCCGTGCGCGTCGAAGGCGAGATTTCTAATCTCTCACGGCCCAGTTCAGGGCATTGGTATTTCACCTTAAAAGACCAATCGGCTCAGCTACGCTGCGCGATGTTTGCAGGCAATAATCGCCGCGTGCAATTTAAAGCCGACAGCGGTCAGCAGGTTACCGTCCGCGGGCGACTCAGCATCTACGAGGGTCGAGGTGACTATCAGCTCATCGTTGATTCGATGGAGCAAGCAGGCGCCGGCGCTCTGCAGCGCGCGTTCGAACTTCTCAAAACAAAGCTCGAAGACGAGGGCTTATTCCGCGCCGACACGAAACGCCCCCTAAGTGACGATTATCGTCATATCGGGCTTATCACCTCGGCTACGGGAGCCGCAGTTCAAGACATTATCAGCGTGTTCGGTCGACGCTCACCCACCACCACTCTTACGTTATTCCCAGTATCGGTGCAGGGCGCACAGGCACCACAAGAGATCGTGCGCGCCATTGCTAGCGCGAATAGGCTTGCGGATAAACTCGGCATCCAAGCGCTGATTGTCGGACGCGGTGGCGGCTCTATCGAAGACCTGCAGGCGTTCAACGAAGAATCTGTGGCAAGGGCAATCGCTGGCAGCGATCTCGCTACATGCAGCGCTGTAGGTCACGAAACCGATTTTACCATCGCCGATTTTGTGGCAGACCTCCGAGCGCCTACGCCGTCGGCTGCAGCAGAGCTTTTGAGTCAAAACCAAGAGGATCAGCTACAGCTGCTCACTGCGGCAAAAGCGCGACTGCTGTCACTTATCCAGACCCAGCTACAGGCGTCCACCAAACAGCTGACTTGGCTGGCGCGAAGCCTGAAACGCCCGGATCGCCTGCTACAAGAACAGTCGCAGCACCTAGACAGACTTGAGTCGCAATTAAAGCGCGCGTGGCGCGCGCGGGCTCAGCGCGGCGACAACAGGCTTGCGCTGCTCGAGCGCAGACTCCAGGCTCAGTCACCTAGCCAGAGGCTGCTAAACGTTGAGCAGCAGCTTCTCGACAGATCGAAGCGTCTTACGCGGGCGATACGCGCGCTTTTAACTAAGAAGTCTTCGCGGCTTGGCCAGCTTACGAGGAGTCTCGACACGGTAAGCCCACTCGCCACGCTCGCACGCGGCTACAGCATCAGTTACGACGACGCCGGCGCCCTTCTGCGTAGCAGTGATCAAGTCGCACTCGGCGCAAAAATGCGCACCAAAATTGCCGACGGGCTCATTGTTTCGACAATCGATACGATAGAGAAAGAAACCGATAGTCTAAAATAGACCGACCTCAAAGGATTGACCTGTGAGCAAGAAAGCGTCTCTTAACTTCCGATTCCGTTACCTGACGAGGACAGTCCTCTGCCTCTTCGCCGTCTGTAGTCCGTCACTGTTTGGTGCTGACGCGGTGCTTCAACGCCTTCCTGCTGCCCTGCTAGTCCCCGGTGGTGCTGCGGTCGTGCCGACGGCAAGCGACGCGATTCGAGGCGAATATAAAGGTGAGCGTGTGTTGCTCGCGCGATTCGAAGGCGAGCAGTACGCGATTATAGGTATCCCACTCTCAGCAAAACCGGGACTCCAGACATTCACGCTCGACAACAGGGCGGGCGAGACTGAAACCCTCGGTTTTAGTATTGCCGACAAAGCCTACACAGAACAGCGTCTTACCATCAAAAACCAACGCCAGGTAAACCCGAACGAGACGGATATGACGCGAATTCAAGCCGAGAGCGCCGAGATGAAGGCCGCCTTTCGAAGCTGGGATGAAGCACTTGTGCCAACCTTTTCGATGATCCCGCCAGTCGACGGCGTTCGCAGTAGCTCATTCGGCCTTAAGCGCTTTTTCAATGGCGAGCCGCGAGCGCCTCATTCGGGTATGGATATCGCCGCAGACGAGGGCACGCCAATTGTTGCCCCCGCTGCCGGCCGCATACTCGCCACTGGAAACTATTTCTTCAACGGCAATACCATTATCCTCGACCATGGCCACGGGCTAATTAGCCTCTATTGCCATATGAACACGATCGATGTCGAAGTCGGGCGACAGGTTATCGCCGGGGAACAAATAGGTAGAGTAGGCCAGACCGGCCGAGTAACGGGGCCGCATCTTCATTGGAGCGTCAATCTTAATAATACACGCATCGATCCAGCGCTTTTCCTCGCAGATTAACGCACAGCATTAGGGAGTTACTATGAATAAGAGAGACGAACAGCGCAGGCGCCGCGAAGAGAAACAACGCGCAGCAGAGAAAAACCAAGGAACCCGCAAGCTTCTTACGAGGTTTGGCGTCTTCTTTGTGCTCCCCGTTATCGCACTTGTTACCGCCTACACTCTCCTCAATCAGGCACCCACTTACTCTCCGATACAGATCGCCGACAACGACCATCTTAGGGGTGAGCGCGACGCGCCGGTAACGATCGTGGTCTATGCGGATTTCCAATGTCCTGCTTGCGCTACCGAACACGAAACGATGATGCGGCTCTGGCCCGAGATTAATGAGGACGCACACCTCATTTTCAGGCATTTCCCCATTACCGCCGCACACCCCAATACCTGGACGGCATCACTTTATGCCGAAGCAGCAGCGCGCCAAGGGCGATTCTGGGAAATGCATGACGTCCTATTTCAAACACAACCCTTGTGGTCGGGGCTGCGATCGGTAGAAGCCGAATTCGATAGCTATGCACTCGAACTCAATATCGATCTAGAGCGTCTGCATGCGGATATGCTTGATGAGTCGATTGTCGAAAAAATTCGCGCTGATCAGCGCGGGGGAAATTCTGCAGGAGTGAGAGGGACGCCAGCAGTATTCATCGAAGGGCGTCAGCTTGCTCGCCCAAATCGGGCGCGGATTCTAGAAGCGGTCGAGGCGGCTGCAAGCTAATTCAGTGACGCCTGCAGCCTAAGAGGCAACTAATGAAAGCTAGGTAGATTCTGCAGCGGCTAGAACACCGCTGCATCATTTCAGCTAGTTTGGCAGTCGTGCCGCGCGAATTTCTATCTCAATTAACCACCCCGGCACCACCAGCCCTTGAATTTCGACGAAAGTACGCACCGGTTTTAGCGGATTTTCTTCGGTGCCGAAAAACTTGCGATAGCCGCGATTGAAACCATCGAAATCGAGGTAACCAAACTCATCTGAGACGGCGAACGCGCGAACCTGAACAATATCGCTCATCGACCATCCCTGACTCTCTAGCGTTTCTTTGAAGCTTTCGAAGGTATCAACCACCTGCTGCTCCATTTCGCCCCAGCTGCCGTCTTCTAAGGGCGAAGCACCCGAACCGCTCAGGTAAAGCGATTCGGCACCGGCGGGCACCTTAATGGTTGTAAAAAAATGCCGCCCTTCGCCGCGTCTTTCGATGCCGCCGACGATGACCATGTCGTCTTCACCCCTGTTGAGGATTGCGACGTTGGTCGACGTCGTGTCTAGCGCAACACTTTCTGCGGCTCTCCCAGCAGCACTCTCAGAAGCATTCTCAGAAGCACTTGGCGACGTTGCAGCAACCGGCATGTCAGGCTCATCACCGAGATTGAGTTGCACCAACAGAACAATGCCTAGCAGCAAAAGTGCTGCGATGACCGCCTTATTCAGCGCGCTCATGCCGCTTCTCTCAGCCGGTGTTGCCGGTGTTTCTGGCTCGTTTACTTGATCTTGGGAATCCACTTCTTGTTCGGACATCGATCCTTCTCCAACTGACTCGTGGGCTACGCCCTCATCTGCTTTTGGCGCTAAACTCTTATGCCTTAGCTATTCAAATAATCGCCCCGCCGCAATCAGCGATCTAGCGAGTTAATATAGACAAGCACGTCGTTCACGTCTTGATCGCTCTTAAGAGACTGAGTGGAGGGCCTCATAAGGCGACCCGCGGTATCGTCTGGATGCACACCGCGATAACCCGACTTAAATAGTTTAATCTGCCTAAACATATACCAGTCATTACGCCCGACTAATCCTGGCGCACCCAAAGCTTCGTTGCCTTCGCCGTCAGCACCATGGCACGCGGCGCAGTTAGCATAGAGCGCTTGGCCATTGCCTAGGTCGCCCTCGATAGTATGGTCGTTCTCGATAACCTTCCAGCCAGCAATAGTCTCGACCAGATCATCGATCTCCGCGTCGCTGAGCCGGGCAACCGATGCCTGCATCTCATTGCCCGGAATGTAGTCTTTCTCGGAACCTCGTATGCCCGCTCTGAAATTTTCGAGCTGCTTGCGCAGATACCAAGGCTCAAGTCCGGCAAGACTTGGCCCGCCCACGACTGGGTTACCTTGGCCCGCACCGCCATGACACGTAGCGCAGACTTCATTGCTGAGCGGCTGATTGGTCGTGTCGACTGCCGCGTACTGTTGTGCGGCAACGCTTGCGCTAAACAATCCTGCAATCGAGGCCGTCAGAGTAAGCGCGGCCAATAATCTAGTTTTCTGCATGTACGAATAACCTTAAATAGGGTGCTATTGTCGAATTCGGGAAAAAATCTATCCGCGCGTTAAACGCGCTGACCAGGCATTGTGCTACCCGACTTTCGGGCAAGCATGTCGTTGATCGCCCAGTGCGCAGAAAGAATCGCACTCTCCTGCCACGCAGTGTGTTTGGTCATCTGATCGCCGATTGTGTAATGTCTATTGCCAGCCGGCTGGCGCAAAGTTTGGAATAATCGTTCTTCTTCTTGCGTAAAACCACGGCGACTCTTTTGCCAACGCGCCGAACAACCGAGCATATGGTTCATTCGATGCCAGGCGATAGTAATACCCTTCTCGACCAGTCCACGATAATTCGGATGGACTTTCTCACCTTGGCGAATCGCCGTCTCGATGCGCTCTTCTTGTGTTAGCTGAGTAAAATGCATCCCTCCACCGTAATTATAGGCGGCGAGAATAATGCCTTTTTCTTTGTACATGCCGTGCGGCGGATACCAGATCTGTTCGATTGGCTGATTGGTCCACGAAATGCCGCCAAAGATATCGTCTTTTTCCCAGAAGCGTTCTTTCGCTTGAAAGGCGGATTTGTAGGCTTCGCCCCGGCGGGGGTAAGCCATGGCCTCTTTGTAGTCGGCCGAGAAGTTGTTGTCGATACCGGTCATCAAATGCGTTGGGATGCTATTGAAGCAATAGTCTGCTTCGATCTTATATTTGATCCCTTTGTGCTCATAGACCACCTCGATGCCCTCGTTTTGGAGCATCACCGATGTCACCATCACGTTATAGAAGACCTCGTCGGGGAGTTTGCGCAGGTAGCCTTTGATAATCTGATCCATACCGCCAACAGGCTGGAACAACATTGGCCCTGTTTCACCTTCGTTCTGGCTCAGCGCTTCACTGAAGAGCGCAGATTTAAGTAAGTCTCGCAGAGCAATCGTTTCGTGGGCATGCCCGTGTTCGAGGAATCCGCCATGCGAGTAACCCCCGCGCGTGCTTCCTCGGTAGATCATATCCTCGTCGAGATCACCCATGCGGCGCAGCGAGCGCATTAGCGCCTCGATCTCCCATTCGTCGAACGGTTGGTCTAGTTCTGCGTTGGTAAAGTTCTTCGCCATTATCTCGGCCATAAAGCCGCGTGCATTGGTCGTAAATTCGCGATTCTTTATCGGCTTGCCATCGAGCATCGCGTCGTCTTGTATGTAGGTCTCTTTGTTTTCGTTAATAAAAAACTCGAGCTCAACCCCTAACTCTTTGCAGTAATGCAGCACATTTCGATGCGAGCTTGGAATGCGCGCCGGCCCAGCATTGAAATACATATGCGGCTCATCGTCGAAGTCGCAAATCTGAGGATTACCTACCTCATCAATGAGGTCGCCATGACGCACAGTCATGTTCCGGCCACCAGCGCGTCCAGCCGCTTCTAATACCACGACGCTATAACCCGCTTTCTTAAGCTCTAACGCCGCGGTCAACCCACCAACGCCAGCGCCCAACACAACCACACTCGGGCGATTGCCTGAATCGACTGGTGGGATTTTGGGAATATCTACATAGGAATCGGGGACAATACCAAGTGCGTTGCTTGCCTGTAAAACGGCCCCACTTGCACCTGCCTTAGCTATTAACCCAAGGATTTCTCGTCTCGACACAAACTTCTTCATAGTGTGTTCCTACTGCTGATTTTCGAGGTCAGATGTGATGACCTTAGAAGACCTTAGATGATTTTAATAGACGCGTACTTTAACGCGATGCGACGCCAAACGAAAGTCGAACCGAGTCACAATTTGTCACTACAAGGTCTTACTTAGATTATTGATTTAAATCATTTAAATCCATTATCGCGCGATAAGTCGTGACAGTGTTTTCGCTGTAGAGATGCGCCCAACGAGCGGTGATCGCCGGCTTGCAAATTCGGCGGCTACTTCAGTTATAGCAAGCCTTATGCCAATCGGTTATACGCGCGAATCCACACAATAGAGCAATGAAGGTGCACCGAAACTGAGCAACCACATAAGATCCCCACTCAAACTGCACGCTAACAGCGCAGACCAAGCAAGGCTTCACAACGTTATTACTAACTAGATGATATGATCTAACACCATCTAGACCGAGCGCTAAGGCGCAGGAGAAAAGTCATAGACCTCTCGTTGCTCTCATCATTGCCTGAGTCATTGCTCTCATCGAATGGCGGCGAGTGGACTCTCGCGAATACACAAACCGCGTTATTTGTCGTTTTTATGCTCGCGTGCTTCGAGTCACTCATCGGGATTGGTCTTTTTGTCTCCGGTGTTTTCCTGCTTGGGATCGCCTCCTATTTACTCTCGCAAGAAATTATTTCGAGCACCCAGCTCGCGATAACCGCTGCGGGTGGTGCGATACTCGGTGACCATGTGGGGTTTTTCTTCGGTCGTTTTTTAGGGCCAAGACTTCATCATACTCGGCTCTTCATTCGCCATGCAGACCGGATTCTGAAAACCGAAGACATGATTGCGCGTTGGGGCGGCATCGCCGTTCCCATCGGTCGCTTTGTGCCCGCGATCCGTAGCATTGTTCCGGCGCTGCTTGGGACAAGCGGATTCATGCCGAAACGCTTCATCCTCATCGACACACTGTCATGCGCAACATGGGCGGGCGCGTTGGTGCTGCTGGCAACCGGGATCGATAAGATCGTTTAGCGCGGCATAAAAAAAACCGAATGACGAGGCTGTCATTCGGTTTTTTTTATGCCGCGCTAAACGGCGAGTGAGTTAATCACTTAAGGGCGTATTAGTGACCGCCGCTGCTCTGCGCCTGCGCGCCAGGTAGCGCCATCGCAGTGAGGGTAGAGCCGGTTTGCAGAATAATATACTGGTGGCCGTCATGAACCCATGAACTCATCCCGTAGCTGCTGCGAGCAGGCGCTTCGATCTGTTCCATGATTTCGCCAGTCTCTTTATTGATTGCGTAGAGCATTGGCGTACCGTCGCTCGCCGCATCAGAGTAGACCAACATATTCTTCGTCACGACCATTGGCACCAATGCGCCAGTACCCGTGTTGCCCACGTCTACCCCTTCGAGTGCAGGATTATTCTTGATACGGTTAGGCGTCTCACCCGTCGGAATCATCCAAGAGTGATCGCCGGTGTTCATATCGATAGCAGTGATGCGGCTATACGGCGGCTTCCAAAGAGGGATGCCGGCCGGATGACGAGGTGGACGCGAGGTTGCACCCGGACCTGCGTTCGCCCATTCCGACAGCGTAACGCCGGTCGTGTTCGGATAGAGCAGATCAGCCTCTTCGCCAGGAATCAGGCGCAGCGCAAAACACGCTTTGTGCGAAGACACGAACAACTTTCCTGTTTCGGGGTCGGCAACAGCAGGCGCTGTGATGTTTGCGCCACCGGCGCCACCGGGGCAGTTCATCGCAGCAAACTTACCTGTATCGTTACCGGCATGGATCGGCGGATTAAACAGAGGACCCATTTGGTAATTCGCTAAGGCGTCGATCGCCTGCTGACGAATCTCAGGCGTAAAGTCCGCGAGGTCATCGATGGTGATGCCTTGCATATCGTAAGGCGCAGGCTTGGTTACATGCGGCTGCGTCGGCGACAGCACCTCACCAGGCACAATAGAGGCCGGCACGGGCTTGTCGACGATAGGCCACAGTGGCTCGCCGGTAATGCGGTCGAAGGCATAGACCCAAGCCTGTTTCGTGATCTGCGCAATTGCAGGTACTTTGCCACGGCCAGGCATATCGAGGTCTAGCAAGACAGGCGCTGTGGGATTATCGAAATTCCAGATTTCGTGCTTTACCATCTGGAAATGCCACTTGCGCTCGCCGGTGCGAGTATCGAGTGCGATAAGCGCCGCACCGTAGAGGTTGTCTCCGGGACGGAAACCGCCGTAGTAGTCGATAGTTGCGCTATTGGTCGGAATGTAAACGAGATTGTTCTCGGGGTCTGCCGACAGCGGCGCCCAAGACGAGACATCGCCAGTCCATTCCCATGCGTCATTTTCCCATGTCTCATGGCCGTACTCGCCTGGCTTAGGAATGACGTTAAACTTCCACTTGAACGCGCCAGTGCGGGCATCGTAACCGAGGATATCGCCTGGCACGTTTTCTACGCGCGACTGGTGATAGCCCTGCTCTGCTGAGTTACCAACGACAACGGTGTCATTAACAACGATCGGCGGAGACGAAGACGTGATGTAACCAGTTTCGAGTGGGAGGCCTTCATAGGGGTCGTATGGATGACCCAAATCGGCGAGCATGTCGACGACGCCTGTTTTAGGGAAGCCATCAATAGGAACCGGCTGGCCGAAACCTTTTATGGGCACACCCGTGTCGGCATCGAGCGCTGTAAGGAAGAAACCTGGGGAGGCTATGTAGACAACGCCACGGCCATCAATGCGCGCAAAGCCAACGCCTTTGCCGTAATCGGCGCGCATCGAATACTCGCCTCGGGGCGTGTCGGGCTCACGGTAAGACCAGAGCGTCTCGCCCGTCTTGGGGTCGATCGCCACCACGTGGCGCTTATTGCCCGCAACGGTGAATAGCTTGCCATCGATTAGTGACGGCGTAGAGCGACCGCTGACAGCCTTGAAGCTGGCGCCGTCCCATTCCCATGCAACCTCGAGGTCTGCGAAATTTTCTGCAGTGATCTCATCGGCTGGCGAATAGCGCGTATGCGCAAAGTCGCCGCCAAGCGTGAACCACTCTTCGGGATCTTGAGCGGTTGCTGTGGCGGAAACACCAAGGGCGATAGCCCCTAAAGTTATTCCGCGTAGCACGCTGCGGGTCATCGAATTACTACTTAACAATCGCATAACTCTCTCTCTTCTATAAACTGAACTGATACCTAAACTGCTTAGCTAATTTCACTGGTATTTAACGACGTCAAAAATATCAAGAATTGCGCGTCAGGACTATGATTAATTGAAACAGGCAAGGCGCGCAGCCCAACAAAAAATCAGGTAACTTGTGAGCGCCAGAACTAATGACTTGTGCTATAGTCGCGCGCCTTAAACAAAGCGCCTCGAAATCAACGTGTTAGGCGCTTATCCAACGCTACAACTAAAACAGCGAATCAAGTGGCCGGCGCGCGCGAATGGCCTCTAGAAGCTTAAAAAATAGTTTAAATAAGAATTGCATATGACTGATAATAAAGAAAAGAATGTTGTAGGATGGCGAGAGTGGCTGACGTTACCCAGCCTTGGTATCGATGCGATCAAAGCCAAGATAGATACCGGTGCACGCTCCTCTGCTATTCACGCTTACAGTATTGAGACCGAACTAATTGAGGGCCAAGAGTTCGCTATCTTTCAGGTGCATCCTATGCAAGATGATCTGAGCAATTCGATTACCTGTCGCGCCCCTATTGTCGATCGCCGCATAGTGCGAGACTCAGGCGGCCACGAAGAAGAAAGACTGTTCATCTCTACCACCGTAGAATTTATGGGCAAACATTGGGAGGCTGAGTTCAGCCTAACTAACCGAGAAAATATGGCATTTAGAATGCTACTGGGACGAACCTCATTGGTCGGAGGCGGGTTAATTGTCGACCCAGCTCGGTCCTTTACCCAAGGCGAGGAACTCGCTGCAAAGAAACCCACTGCCAGCAAGGAAAGTCAGCTATGAAAATCGCCGTGCTCTCACGCAATCGCAACCTCTACTCCACGCGACGCCTGATCGAGGCTGCAACAGAACGCGGTCATGAGGTGCGTGTGCTCGACGCACTGCGCTGCTACATGAACATTACCTCACACAGGCCGACTATCCACTACCGAGGCGAAATACTCGAAGACTTCGACGCGATCATTCCTCGCATTGGCGCATCGGTAACCTTCTATGGCACAGCGGTACTGCGTCAGTTTGAAATGATGGGCGTTTATCCCCTCAACGAATCTGTCGCTATTTCGCGTTCGCGCGACAAACTTCGGTCACTACAACTTCTCTCCCGTAAGGGCATCGGCCTGCCGATCACCGGCTTTGCAAACAAGCCCGATGACATTCAAGATTTGATCAAAATGGTGGGCGGCGCCCCGCTCGTCATCAAACTGTTAGAGGGTACTCAGGGCATAGGTGTGGTGCTCGCCGAAACCCGCAAGGCTGCAGAGAGCGTGATCGAATCGTTTCTCGGTCTCAAGGTCTCGGTACTCGTTCAGGAATACATTAAAGAAGCGGGCGGCGCTGACATTCGCTGCCTCGTCGTCGACGGCAAAGTCGTCGCCTCAATGAAGCGACAAGCCAAAGAAGGTGAATTTCGCTCGAACATTCACCGTGGTGGCAGCGCATCATTAATCAGAATAACCCCAGAAGAGCGCACTACTGCAGTACGCGCGGCCACAACAATGGGGCTCAATGTCTGCGGTGTGGACATTCTTCGCTCAGCGCACGGCCCCCTCGTTATGGAAGTGAATTCCTCGCCGGGTCTTGAAGGCATAGAGAATGCCACGGGCAAAGACGTTGCCGGGCTCATTATCCAGTTTATGGAAAAAAACGCGAAACGCGGCAAAACGAAAACCCGAGGAAAGGGCTAATAATCAATAAATTACGCTTCTATTCTGAAGCTTTTTGAGATAACGAGAGTGGCACGCAACGAACAGACCAAGCAAACAGCAATCAGCATTTTAGGCACAACTATCAAGCCCGGAGAGCGCGCCTCAATAGACCTCCCCGTGCCTAGCCTCTACACCCATACGGCGCTCGAAATGCCCGTTCAGGTTATCCATGGCAAAAAGCCTGGGCCGACACTTTTCATCTCTGCAGCCATTCACGGCGACGAGATCAATGGCGTAGAAATCATCAGGCGCGTTATGCACCAGCGCAGCATAGGCAGGCTGCGCGGCACACTCATTGCCATACCCGTTGTTAATATCTTTGGCTTCATTAACCAGAGCCGCTACCTACCCGATCGACGCGATCTCAACCGCTCGTTTCCGGGCTCTGAATCAGGTTCGTTGGCAGGTCGCATCGCCAATCTCTTTCTCAATGAAATCGTGTCACGCTGCACACACGGCATCGACCTCCACACGGGCGCAGTGCATCGCGAGAACTTTCCCCATATTCGCGCCGTGCTCGACGACGATGAAACAAAGCGTATGGCGAGCGCCTTCATACCGCCAGTGATCCTCAACACGCAGATAGTCGAAGGCTCGCTTCGACAAGAGGCAGAGAAGCTCGGAGTTAGTGTCATAGTTTATGAGGCTGGCGAGGCGCTGCGTTTCAACGAGGTTGCCATACGCGCAGGCGTCAGGGGCGTAGACTCGGTGATGTGTGAAATAGGCATGCTGCCCAAAAAGAAAGCGCGCAAAAGCGACCCCGTTCCCGTTGTCGCTACCGACTCATCGTGGATTCGTGCGCCGCATAGCGGCATCTTACGCATGATCAAACCACTGGGTGCGCGCGTCTCGAAAAATGAAGTCCTGGGCATCATCTCCGACCCGTTTGGTGATTCGGAACATAAAGCCATCGCGCCGTTTGGCGGGATAATAATCGGCAAGACAAACCTGCCATTGGTGAACGAAGGTGAGGCGCTGTTTCACGTTGCACGCTTTGAGAGCACCAGCGCTGCGGCGAGCCAGATCGAAGAGTTTCAAGCAGAAATGGACCCACTCACCGACGACGCCTCGGTCAATGAGCCCGCGATCTCTTAAGAGCACATGCTAAACAAGCGGCTTATGCATCACTAACGCGTCTACGAAACCTACCACCGGATGTTCAAAGGCAAGTGGTAGGACTCCGACAGTCGCGAAACCGAGCTTGGTCCAGAGGGCCACGGCGGCTACGTTGCTGCTAGCGACAAAATTGAACTGCATCGCCCGGTAGCCGAGCTGTCTCGCAAGCGTTTGCGAATGCAGGCACATTTCTCTTGCCACACCCCGCCCCCGCGCTTCATCAGCAACCATATAACCACAGTTGCAAACGTGGCTACCGGGGCCTTGATTGTTTGTCTTGATGTAGTAACTGCCTACAATTCGGCCCTCAAATTCAGCAACTAGCGTTATGCGCGGCTGTTCTAGCCACAGCGAAAACGCCGACTCTTTGTCGATATCACGCGCATAGGCATAGGTTTCCCCCGCCCTTGCGATAGCCTCAAAGAATAGCCAGATCGAGTCGAAGTCGTTAGCAGTAGCTTCGCGGATAACGATAACGCTGCTGCTAGTCTCTGTAGGCATAGAAGGCTCGCGCTGCTTTATAGAGGCTGTAAACGTCGATCTTCGAACTCACTGCATAAGGCGTGTGGATGGATAGCAGCGGCACGCCGAAATCGATCACCTCGATATTCTGACTAGAGAATTCACCACCGATAGTGCCGCCACCTGCGCTGCCGACTTTGTAGGTCGCCGTTTGCCAAGGCACTTGATTGTCATCGAGAAGCGCTCGCGTCCACGCCATAAACTCGCTGTTAGCCGTGTTGCCTTGCCCGTAAAGCTTAAGGTTAACGCCATAGCTAAGCTTAGGCGCGTTGCCTAATTCCCAGGCGCCCGGATTCATTGGATTCACGCCAGGGTTCACATCGATCGAAATGAATTTAGTAGCACGCAGGGCTTGTCTAAATAGCGGCTCGCGATAATCACTGCCCAGTTCGGTATAGAGAAGGCGCGACAGTAGGTCGGCGAAATAATCGGAGCCCGCGCCCGTATTATTTCTGTTCCCAACCTCTTCATTGTCTACAAAATAGGCGACAGTCGTTGTCTGCGGACGCTCGACTGCAGCGATTGCACGCAGCGTTGCGTAGCCAGCAAGGCGATCATCCTGGCCGTAGGCTGCGATGAGGCCACGGTCAAAGCCCATGTCGCGCGGCGCGCCAGCGGGCACGAGCGAAAGCTCGGCAGACACCAGATCCGCTTTGCTAATACCGTATTCGGCGGCCAAAAAAGCGAGCACTTGATCACCTACGCCCCCACCCTCCTGCGTATCGGGGATATGCGCGATAACCGGATCCAAGTCCTCAGGCCCCAAAAATTCACTTAAGGTTTTGGAGTTGCGCGAGCGATCAACATGAGGCGACAGTTCTGGGATCATAAAGATAGTATCGTTTGGATCGAGACCGATCTCGATTGTCACAGACGTGCCGTCTTTTTTATCTACCCGACCCATCAAGGCGAGCGGAAGGTTTGTCCACTGGTGAAATTTAATGCCGCCATGATAATTCGTTTGAAACAGCGCAAATTCGCTGTTTTCGTAGAGCGGACGGCCTTTGAGTTCGAGCCGTGGGGAATCGATATGTGCGCCGACCACATGAAAGCCTTCCTGCAGGCCGTTCTCGCCAATCACCAACAGCGTAATCGTGCGATCGCGATTAACCTCATACAGCTTCGCACCCGGCACGAGCCTAGTCGCAGGCGTCAGCGCGGCGAAACCATTCTCCTCGGCAAAGGTTATAGCCTCGGTCACGAAGCTCAGCTCGGTGCGCGCCTTGGCAATAAAATCCTTATAGTCTTCGGCAAAGGCAAACACTTCGGCGCGCTCGTCTGCGGATATTCCCACCCAGCTAGAAGCGCAGTCTAAGCGATCGCTGCACGTCTCTTGCGCCAAGGCAATCGATGAGAACAGCACATTGATGACGAAGCTAGCGCCCATAGCGGCAATGGCTGCGCGCGATAATAGAGCGCCAATAGCACCCAAGGCACGAGGGATTTTAGGCTGGTTAAGAGACATTGTCGCAACTCCGATATACCGCCACGCGGCATTGATGGCTTAAGTTGAAATAGCACAAATTGAGCCAAAGATAGCAGGCTATTAAGGCGCAGGAAACTGAGCGAGGCAGTCGGCAAAGGTGGTGGCGTCAATATTACCTCCCGACAACACAGCGCACGCCGTTGCACCCGGCACTGGGCGAATATGCCCACTGAGTAACGCGGCAAGTCCAACCGCGCCGCCCGGCTCGACAACGAGCTTGAGGTAGCGAAAAGCAAAGCTAACTGCCTGTGCCACTTCGTCTTCGGAGACGCTGACAAACCGGTCAACTAGCCTACTGTTAACAGCCCAAGTCAGCACGCCCGGCTGAGTTGCCATCAGGCTGTCGCAGCGCGTTGCAGTTTGAGGATCGATACGCACACGCGCTCCCTGCTCTGCCGATTGCACATGGTCGTTATAGGCGTCTGGCTCCACGCCGACAACGCGGCATTCCGGAGCAAGACCGCGCACCGCAGTAGCAACCCCAGACATCAGGCCGCCCCCACCGACTGGACTCAACACTAGGTCGGGCTCCCAGCCACGTTCGCGCAGCTGTTGCACCATCTCCAACCCACAAGTCCCCTGCCCTGCCATCACGGCTACGTCGTCGAAAGCCGGAACAAGGACTGCACCTGAATAGTCGGCAATCTCGGCGGCGATCTCTTCACGGGATTCGGTTTTACGGTCATATGCACGCACTGCAGCGCCGAGAGCCTCGGTGCCTTCGCGCTTAATCGTGGGGGCGTCGGTTGGCATAACGATGGTTGCTTTCATCCCCAGCAGACGCGCAGCATACGCAATTCCCTGCGCATGATTGCCCGAGGAGAACGCGACGACGCCGCGCTCGCGCTCCTCTTGAGTCAATTGAACTAACCGGTTGTACGCGCCACGAAACTTAAATGCGCCTACGTGCTGGAGGTTTTCGGCTTTTAAGAAGACTCGGGCACCGATGCGCCGATCGAGTTCGGGACTCGTGAGAAGCGGAGTTCGCACAGAGATACCTTCGAGGCGTGCTGCGGCGGCGGTTATATCTTGAAGGGTAATGGGCATTCTACGCTCTCCTTTAGACGCCTCTCGAATCGCCTTAGGTCAAATGCCTCTTAGAAGAAGACGGCTTTTTATTCGTGTCTTTGTTTTTTGCAAGGCGTCGCTTGCGCGCAACCTGCTGTGCATTGAGATTCTCTTCGGATTTAACGAAGGGATTATCGCCGCTGCGCAGCTCGATTCGAACCGGCGTGCCTTCAAGTTTCAGCGCCTTACGGAACGTCTTCTCGAGGTAGCGCGTGTAATTTCCCGGCACCTTATCTGTCTGTTTGCCATGAATGACGATGATGGGCGGATTCTGCCCACCGGCGTGCGCATATCTAAGCTTAATACGGCGACCGTTAATAATCGGTGGCGCGTGATCAACCACTGCATCTTGCAGTATTTGCGTAAGCACATTAGTCGTGAGCTGCTTGCGCGCCGAGTCATAGGCGCGATGAATTGACTCGTACAAGTCGCCAACGCCTGTGCCAAACAACGCAGAGATAAAATGAATTTTGGCAAAATTAACAAAGGTAAAGCGGCGCTGAATATCCGACTTAATCTTCTCTTTGCCTTCTTGGTCCATGCCATCCCATTTATTCAATGCGATAACCAATGCTCGGCCGGTGTCGATTACATAGCCCAGTAGATGGAGGTCTTGTTCGACAATACCGGTGCGCGCGTCGACTACAAGCACGACCACGTTGGCATCTTGTATCGACTGCAGCGATTTAACCACCGAGAATTTCTCTACGGTCTCGCGCGTGCGTCCACGCTTTCGAATACCTGCTGTATCAATCAGGGTATAACGCTGGCCGCGACGTTCGAATGGAATATAAATACTGTCACGCGTTGTACCTGGTTGGTCATAGACAACAACACGATCTTCGCCGAGCATGCGGTTTACCAAAGTCGATTTTCCTACGTTCGGGCGGCCTGCAATGGCGATTTTTATACCGGTGACGGCAACATTATCAATATCGAAATCGTCTTCGGATTTTTCTTTTTTAGCGATTTCGGCAAACTCTTCAAGTATGCCTAGCAGCAGAGACTTCACGCCACGACCCTGAGTCGCAGTGATAGGATGCACTTCTGTAAAGCCAAGGCTATAGAAATCGGCAAGCGCGATATCAGGGTCTAGTCCATCGATCTTATTGGCAACGAGATACGTGTGTTTCTCGCGCTTGCGCAGGTAATCTAAGATGCCGTGATCATCGGGCATGAGCCCGTCTTTAGCATCGACCATAAATAAAACGATATTCGCCTCGGCAATAGCTTGAAGCGATTGCGCGGCCATCTCTAAATCGATGCCTTCCTCATCTCCTGTAATACCGCCGGTGTCGATCGCGATAAACGACTGCCCCTCAACCTCACCCTCGCCGTATTTGCGGTCGCGAGTAAGCCCAGGGAAATTAGCAACAATTGCCTCGCGTGATTTGGTCAGCCGATTGAACAGCGTCGATTTGCCAACGTTCGGGCGACCAACGAGTGCGATAACAGGTTTCATGAGTGTCCTAATGGAACAGTAGTCGAGCTAGTGTGAAATATTGATGAAGAAAAGGCGGCGCGGCTTGACGCCCGCGCGGCGCTAATAACTAATTGGGCCTGAAAGCGGAGAGCTTTCCGCTATTGCCGTAAACATAGAGCAGACCTCCGCCGCTAATCATCGCAGCGCGAACGCCATCGCTGTCGGCGCGCGTTCGACCGACAATGCGTCCGTCGATCTGCGAGAGTAAATGTACATAGCCTTCGAAATCGGTAACAGCGATGTAGTTTCCGACTGCGCGCGGCGCAGAAACGCTGCGAAATTTAAGATCGCTGTTCTCCCAAACCACGTCGTCGCTGTTGTCGCGAACCGCAGTGATAATCCCTTCATCATCTACGTAATAGAGATTACCGAAGCCGCGCTCGATACCGTGATAGCTCGAGGCCTCGCGGCCCCACACGATGCGACCGGTGTTGACGTCGAGCGCCATGAGATTGCCTTGATAACTCGAAGCAAGGACTCGTGAACCGTCGACGAGTAGCTGCCCGTCTATGTCGATCACACGATCTATATCGTATTGGCCTTCAGGCACTGCGACGCGTTCTTCCCAACTCCACACTCCGTCATTCGCCTCGACTGCAACCAGAGTGCCATTGCTAAATCCAGCAAGCACCTTGCCTCCAGAGGCGAACACAGGACTGCTTGTGCCGCGAAGTGTTAGTGCGGGCAACGTTGTCTCATAGGTCCAACGCTGCTCCCCATTAGATGCCTCGAGCGCGACGAGTTTCTCATCGACAGTCTGCACCACCACGACTTCACCATTGGTTTTTGGCGCTGACAGCACCTCGCTCGACACAGGCATGGCCCAGAGAAGCGCGCCTGTTTCTTGATCTAACGCTACCACCTCAGCCGCTTCGGTACCGACCAATACGAGGCCATATCCGGCGCCCACGCCACCTGTAATAGTTTCATCTAACCGCTCACGCCACAGTAACGCGCCGTCATTCGCCGAAAAGGCGGCCACTGTGCCATCCGCACTCGCTGCAAAAAGTCGTGCGCCATCAAGAACGGGAGTAATGAGGTTGAATATTTTTCCCTGACCGTTACCGACGCTCGCATCCCATTCTCGCCTGAGCGAGACTTCGGCATCGATTCTAATTAGTTCGGTAGGTGGGTTTACTTCATCGTCGCCGAACCAATTAGACGGATTTAGTTTGCCTGTATCGAAGCCGGCACAATTTGTCAGCGACGCCGCAAGCACAAGCAACACAGACCAGCGCGCTGCCAATCGATTGCTCGGGTTCAATTGGCTAGACGCCAGACTGTGTTTAGATGAAGTCATAATCTCTCTGTTTAGCAGCACTGCTTCGAATTAACTTTCGACCCGCGCGAGGTCGTCGAGTTTCATGCGCAGAGAATCGCTTAACGATCCCGCTTCTTGAGCCGCAAGGTAAGCGTCACGAGCATCGGAGCGTCGACCTAGCGCAAGGTAGATATCGCCCCGCAGTTCGGAATAGCCTGCTTCGAAAGACTGAGGCGCCACTGAGTTCACTAGCGCAAGTGCGCGCTCTGCATCGCCTCTCGCAAGGATTACTCTTCCAAGCCTCAGGTTTGCGGTGAGCAGCAAGCCCGAATCGGTTTTGGCCATAAATCCTTTGCCGTGGTTGTCGATAATCCACTGTAGATCGGCTTCTGCCGCCTCGAGATCATTGCTCGCTACATGCTGAGACGCAGCAAAGAGGGCGCCGAACGAGGCATAAGTTGATTGCGAGAAGTCATCGCGCAGCTGTGCGCTCAACGCTATTATGCGGTCAGCATCGTCAGTAGCAATTTGCTGACCGGGCTCAACAACTGTCAGCTCGAGTATTTCTTCGTAAAGATCGGATGCGGCACCTTGCGTAGCCAACTGCTGGCCTTCCCAAAAGTTCCAACCGCCAAACCCCGCCGCAACGATAACAATCGCTGCAACGAGCTGCTTTCCGTTTTCTTCCCACCACTTTTTGAGGGTCTCTAGGGTTTCTTCCTCAGCCGCGTTAATCGCCACGACGGTCTCCTTATTTGTTTATTACGCTGTTATGCGAACTTATTGTCGATAAGACTGCGCCAAAAGCCTGTTCGAACCGGTTAACCCGTTATTCTAACTCGAATTACCCTGGGGAACACTGCTCTTTATGACAACTCGGGCACTAATTGATTCCCTCAGGCCGTTTCATTGCGCCGTTACGCCTGAATTGGACGCTTCTGACGCAATACTGACAATGAGAACGGCGCGGAAGGCTAGGCTTGCGAAAGTCTTCGGCCGATCTGGTCTGGCGCCTCGTCGAGAGTGAGCACAGCCTCCTCTCCCCCGTCTACGAGCTCACGGAGTTTCACAACACCTTCGGCGAGTCCTTGAGCATCGAGGAGTAGTGCAAAGCGCGCATTAAGACTAAACGCGCGCTTGAGCTGACTGGCGGGCTTTCCCCCACCGCAGTGGCTGATAATTCTATGTTCTGGCATGGCACTCCGTAACCTTGCTGCGAGCGCCTGCGCCTCTTTTGCTAGCCCGTTGGGCACGACAAGGTAGAGGGCCGGCTGCGTGGCTTGCGGCACTTTTTCGAGCGTCTCGAGCATCAGCACTAATCTTTCGGCTCCCATAGCAAATCCTGCTGCAACTGTGGGCTTGCCGCCGAGCTGTTCTACAAGACCGTCGTAGCGGCCACCGCCGCAAACGGTGCCCTGCGCGCCGAGTGAATCGGTCACCCATTCGAAAACGCAGTTATTGTAGTAATCAAGACCGCGAACGAGCCGCGGATTAACCTCAAAAGCAATGCCTGCATTATCGAGAAGCCCCTTGAGCTCCTCAAAATGGGCGATGCTTTCTGCGCTCACGTAATCGGCGAGAACCGGCGCAGCCGCCAACAGTGCCTGCATGTCGGGATTTTTGCTGTCGAGAATCCGAAGCGGATTGCTATAGAGGCGATTACGCGCATCGTCGTCGAGGCGCTCGCTATGGCTCTCTAGATAAGCTGTGAGCGCAGCACCGTAGGCTTGGCGCTCGGCCGACGCGCCAATATTATTGATTTGCAGAGCAAGCGCCCCGGCAATATCGAGCTCGCGCCACAGGTCTGCGGACAATTGGATGAGCTCGGCGTCGATGTCTGGTCCAGACATACCAAAGGCTTCGACACCAAACTGCTGGAACTGGCGATAACGCCCTTTCTGCGGACGTTCATGCCTAAACATGGGGCCCTGATACCAAAGCCTCTGCTGTTGGTTATAGAGCAGTCCATGCTGATCGGCGGCTCGTACGCAACCCGCAGTGCCCTCCGGTCGAAGACTCAGATTGTCGCCATTGCGATCGTCAAAGCTGTACATCTCTTTTTCGACAATGTCGGTGACCTCGCCGATAGAGCGCTTGAACAGCTGTGTCTGCTCGAGCACCGGAAACCTAATCTCCTGATAACCAAAACGATTAACGACCCGGTGAAACGCGGCTTCGAGCGCTTGCCATGTTGAGGTTTGGGCAGGGAGAATGTCGTTCATGCCGCGAATTGCTTGGAGTTTTGCCATGGTGATTTGTCGTAGCCTAAGTCTTATGCAGGGCCTAGCAGGCTAGGCCGTGGGATGATTTTGACGCGCCTAGCTCGACGCGATAACGTCTTTTTTAAGCGCGACTCGCGCACGAACCATCGCCTCAAGATCGTCGACGAGCGTGGCGTTCTGGATTTTTCTTGATGGCACTCCCTCGACATAGGCGAGGTTATTAGGACTCGCGCCAGTTAATCCAATCTCGGCGACCTTCGCCTCGCCCGGTCCGTTAACGATGCAGCCGATTACCGCCACATCGATCGGCGTCGTGATGTCTTCGAGGCGTGACTCAAGCTCATTCACAACCGAGATGACATCGAAGTTCTGACGCGAACAACTCGGGCAAGCAACCAAATTCACGCCCTTGTGACGTAAACCGAGGCTTTTGAGAATATCGAAGCCAACTTTAACTTCCTCGACAGGATCAGCGGCCAGCGATATGCGGATAGTGTCTCCAATACCCTCCATCAACAGCGCGCCAAGCCCGATAGCAGACTTGACCGTGCCAGAACGCAGGCCGCCCGCCTCTGTAATACCGAGGTGCAGAGGCTGGTCGATCTGCGTCGCGAGTTGACGGTAGGCGGTGAGCGTCATAAAAATCTCGGACGCCTTCAAGCTGATCTTGAAATTCTGAAAATCGAGTTTATCGAGTATGTCGATCTGCGTTAGTGCAGACTCGACCATCGCTTCGGCACTAGGCTCTTTGTATTTACGCAAAAGAGTCTTGCCCAGAGAGCCTGCATTAACGCCGATTCTTAGCGGTATACCCTTATCTTTTGCGCTATCGACTACTGCACGAATCCGTTTCTCGCTGCCAATATTGCCAGGGTTTATGCGCAGGCAGTCGACGCCCGACTCCAATACTTGGAGCGCGATCAGATGATCGAAATGTATGTCCGCGACAAGAGGCACATTCACCTTGGAGCGAATTTCCTTAAACGCCGCAGCTGCATCCATACTCGGCACCGAGACTCGCACAATGTCGACGCCTGCCGTAACAAGTCGTTGGATCTGCTTAAGCGTCGCGTCAACGTCACAAGTCTCTGTATTGGTCATGCTTTGCACGCTAATGGGTGCGTCGCCGCCTACAGCAACATTGCCAACCATAATTTGGCGCGTCTTACGGCGTGTAATATGATTCTGAGAATTCATGGATTCGGACTCAATTTACTAGTTGTCTATGGGCTAAACGTATTCTGATTGTGTGCGCTTTACCCGTTTAAAAACCAGAGGACGCCGAAAAGGCTCACGAAAACAAACAGCGAAAGACTTAACCAGCGCTGGTTGCGGTCGACGCGCGTAAGCTTTCGTTTTGGCACACCTTCTACCTCTTTCTCTTTTCTTGCGGTCTCTACCAGAGCTTCGAACATCGTCATTAGGGGTTCGGTTGGCATTTCGAGCAACAAGCAATAATTTCTTACGTAACCGCGTGCGAAGACGACGCCCGGCAGTTTGTCGTAGGCGTCCTCTTCGATAGCCCGCAGGTAGTGCCGAGTGATGTGCAGCTTTGTGGCAAGCTCTTCTTCCTCGAACCCCTGCCGCTCGCGCTCTGCCTTTAGCCGCGCGCCCGGCGAGCTTAGATCGATTTCTGTATCGGCCGCTTTCGCGCTGCGCGTATCGTCGTTCGAGTTCTCAGTCATAAAATCTGTCGCCCTTTTCATCGTCAGGCCCTTGGCTACTTTAGCGACTGCTAGTCGTCTAACTAGTCGAATAACTAGTCGAATAAAGCTGACGAAATGGCGGAGTTCGCCTGCCTCTGCAAACGAGACTGTTTAGTTTAAGTTACGTGTCGCAATTCTGGTATCAAGTAGACGCTGCCAGGTCGCTGCTGCGTCGTTATCGCCTGCTTCACTGGCGAGATCGTGTCCTGCTTGTAATGCTCTATCGCTGTGCGCAACGGTTCCTGCACTGCCTGCGTCGCTCCGTGCATTGAGATAGCGCTCGAACCACGCCCGCGCCTCGGGCCACTCGCCGCGTTCAATGCCAAGGATACATAGCTCTAACGAAGACTGCACTAACGATGGTTCTAAGTACGTTGCACGTAAAAACGCCTCGCTCGCCCCGGCGGTGTTCTTTAATTCAAGAGACGTCAGTCCGAAATTCTCATAAGCCTCTGCACGCCCCGCATAGCCGGTGTCTGCGACAACGCTTTGCAGCTCAACATAGGCCTCTGAATAACGCGCCTGCTCAAACAAAAATGCGGCGAAATTGTTACGGATACGCGACGCTTGGGGCGCCTTGCGCAGTGCGAGCCTAAAATACTCTTCGGCGAGACCGTAATCTTGTTCCCGCTGCGAGATCAGCGCCAACACCTCGAGGCTTGCCGCAGCTCCATCATCGAGCGCAAGCGCATTGTTTGCGTTGCGCCGAGCCGATACCAACTCTCCAGCTTCGAAATAGGCGAGTGCTAAGCGGGAATAATCTATCACCGCCTGCTCCTCTGATGATGCAGGATCGAAGCCGCCTGTGGTTGTAGTGACACAAGAGACGACCGAAGTCAGAAACAGTGCCGCGAGCGAGACGCGCAGCGCACCACGCTTAAGAGAATAATTAGTGCTGACGTTAGAATACGGAACTTGCATAGCGTTACCGTCTCCCTTGCCGCTAGGCTGAGTCTGCGGCGCGCGCCTGATCCGATGAGGCAGCAATGATGTTCGCCGAATGCTTTGCAAGATGGCGACTGCTGCGCTTGGTCTGATCCGCCACGTCGCCAACGAGTTGACCACAGGCCGCACCAATGTCATCGGCCCGTGTAGTGCGCACCGTAACGGTATACCCGGCTTGCTGTAAAATTTGCCTGAAGTTAGTGATCGACGTGCTGCTCGGACGCCGATAGTCGCTCAATGAGAACGGGTTGAATGGAATGATATTAACCTTGCAGGGGAAGTCTCGAAGCAGTTCGCCGAGCTCACGCGCATGCTGTCGATGGTCATTAACTCCGGCAATTAACGTGTATTCGATAACTGGCACGCGTTTGTCATTCAAGCTCGCCATATAACCCCTAACAGAGTCTAACAGCATTGCGATGGGGTATTTTTTATTGATCGGTACGAGCTGACTGCGCAATTCGTCGTTTGGCGCGTGAAGAGAAACCGCTATCGAGGCGTCGGTGTAATCTTTGAGCCTGTTAATCGCCGGCACAACACCCGACGTGCTGATCGTCACTTTGCGCTTCGACAGGCCGTAGGCGCAGTCTTCCATCATGAGAGAGAGCGCATCCATTACAGGCTCGAAATTGAGCAGCGGCTCGCCCATTCCCATCATGACGACATTACTCACTGGACGCTCTTGTAGGCTATCGAAACCGCCAAGGCGCTTATTCGCCCACCACAGCTGCCCGATTATCTCAGCGACTGTTAAGTTGCTGTTAAAACCTTGCTTGCCAGTAGCGCAGAACGAGCAGTCTAGTGTGCAGCCAGCCTGCGATGAAATACACAAGGTGCCGCGACCCGACTCGGGAATGTAAACCATTTCAACCCGACTACCGCTCGCCACTTCGATAATCCACTTATAGGAGCCGTCTTCTGACGCGTAATCTTCAACAATTTTGGGGAGGACTATTTCAGCTTCTGAGGCCAGGCGGTCGCGCAAAGGCTTGCTGATGTCCGTCATCGCTTGGATGTCGATTACACCACGTTGGTGAATCCACTTAAGGACCTGTGCGGCGCGAAAGGGTTTCTCGCCGAGGGAGTGGAAGTAGTCGCGCAGTTGAGCGAGGCTCATCCCTGCTAGATTAGGTTTGGCTGCCAGCGTCATGACGAATCAGTCTCCTAGCAGTACTCGCAAGGCGAGCCCACCGCGCAATAGCCGCGCCAGCCGAGAAAGCTGGCGTAGGCGTTAGCTGTTTATGAACAGATCTCTTCGTCTTTGAAGAAATAGCTTACTTCGCGCTGTGCAGACTCAACTGAGTCAGAACCGTGAACAGCGTTAGCATCAATTGAGACAGCGAAATCGGCACGAATAGTTCCGGCTTCGGCGTCTGCTGGGTTGGTTGCGCCCATAAGTTCACGATTCTTGAGGACCGCGCCTTCACCTTCGAGGACTTGTACCATCACGGGGCCCGATGTCATGAATGCAATGAGGTCGCCAAAAAAACCACGCTCGCGGTGTTCCGCGTAAAAGCCGCCAGCGAGTTCGTCGTCGAGACGAAGCATTTTAGAAGCGACGACCTTAAGACCCGCTTTTTCGAAACGGCTGTAGATTTCACCAATGACGTTCTTGGCTACGGCATCGGGCTTAATTATAGAGAGTGTGCGTTCAATCGCCATTGTGACTCCAAATTTTGCTAAGTGAGCCAGACAAATCTAACTCGTGGTTTTGAAAGAGCGCATATTATACGCACAATTGCGCAATTTTTATACGATTATTACGCGAGTCGCTGCCAACTAGTCAGCCGCCTCTTCGATCCACGCCGCTTGAATCGCCTCGAGGACTTTCTCGCCGCTGCGCTCCGGATCGTCACCAAAGTCGTCTAGCTCACAGACCCACTGATGAAGGTCTGTGAAGCGCACATACTGTGGGTCGACATCGGGATGCTGATCAAAAAGCCCCATTGCGATTTCACTGACATCTGTCCAACGTAAACTCATGGCCTTGCCTCCGTAAAATTTCCTGAGAGCGAATCGCCCTAATGAACTTCAGACACCATGTTAATCGTGTATTTGGGAATTTCGATAACGAGGTCTTTCGTGCCGACTTTTGCCTGACAGCTTAGCCGAGATTCAGGCTCCAGACCCCACGCCTTGTCGAGATAATCCTCTTCGTTTTCCTCTGCATCCTCTAGCGAGTTAAAGCCCTCACGCACAATCACATGGCATGTGGTACAGGCGCAGGACTTTTCGCAGGCATGCTCGATCGCCAGCTTGTTTGCCAGCGCAACATTGAGAATGGTCTCATCGGACTCCACTTCGATAACCGCGCCATCAGGGCAAATAGTGTCATGCGGTAAAAAGGTAATCTTGGGCATCACGCCGCTCCTTAAGTTTGTTCGTCTCTGTGACGGCTACTCGATTAGAGCGGCGCTTCACGTGTTGGCTTGTTAGTTGGGTACGCCTACCATTAGGCGCAACGCCAACCTATTCTCTTATTGCGACTCAGATCGATTCGCCCTGCAAGGCGCGCGCAATATGCTCGTCCATTCGTCTTGCGGCGAAGTCACCGCTAATTTTATTGAGCGCCGCGGTAAGATCACTCACCTGTGTACTTGACCCAGTTTCTAGCGCTGCAGCAAGTGCTGCTACACCTTCATTGATCTTTTGCTGCTCACCTTCTTCTAAGAGCTGAGGATCCGCAAGCACTGCCGCCGCGACAGCATCGATCAACTGGATAGCATCGACCTTCGCCTCCTGCAACGACCGCAGCTCCATATCGGCACGTGCATTTTCTTGCGAAGACTGCAGCATGCTCTCGATCGTATCAGCCTCGAGACCGTAGCTCGGCTTTACCTGAATCTCAGATTTCGCGCCGGTGAGAGTCTCCTCTGCACTCACACTTAACAGTCCGTCGGCATCGACCTGAAATGTCACCCTAATTTTCGCTGCCCCGGCAACCATGCCCGGAATGCCACGCAACGTAAACCGCGCAAGCGATCGGCAGTCGGCTACCGCTTCCCGCTCTCCCTGCATCACATGCAACGCCATCGCGGTTTGGCCATCTTTGAATGTTGTGAACTCTTGAGCACGCGAAACGGGAATAGTCGTGTTGCGGGGTATAATTTTTTCAACCAGTTCACCCATAGTCTCGATTCCCAACGACAGCGGAGTGACATCCAGGAGAAGAAAATCAGTATCGGATTTGTTGCCAATCAACACATCGGCCTGTATGCCGGCGCCCACTGCTACCACCCTATCTGGGTCGATGCTTGTGAGCGGCTCACGACCAAAGAACGACTCAACAGCGGCGCGAACGAGCGGCATCCGTGTCGACCCGCCGACCAGAATCACGTTGTCGATGTCGTCAAGTTCGAGCCTCGCATCGCGCAGTGAGCGACGGCAAATCATCATCGCACGCGCCAGTGGCTCCTTGGCGATTTCGGCAAACTGCTCTCGTGAAAGCGAGCCTTGGTAGTCGCCTATCACAAAATCGACACAGTCAAGATCGCTGAGCTGGTGTTTTAGCTCGTTCGCTAATTGCTGAGCTTCACCTTCGTTAAATGACGCATCTCCGCATTGCTCGACAAGCCATGACGCCAACAGTCTATCGAAATCGTCGCCACCGAGATTGGTGTCTCCGCCGGTCGACAGCACTTCGAAAACACCGCGTGTGAGACTCAAAAGCGACACATCGAACGTACCGCCACCTAGGTCGAAGACAACGATATTCCCTTGATCGGCGCTATCTAAACCGTAAGCCACGGCAGCTGCAGTAGGCTCATTGAGTAGGCGTAAAACGTTAAGTCCCGCGAGCGCTGCTGCCTCTTTCGTTTGTTGGCGCTGAGCGTCATTAAAATAAGCGGGAACAGTAATGACCGCACCTTCGAGCTGGCCTTTTAACGCGCTCTCGGCACGTGTCTTTAAGGCCGCCAGAATGTCCGCCGACACCGCCACAGGGTCTTTACTCCCCGCCCGAGTAATGACAGCCGGCGCCTTATCGTCTCGACTCGCGTCGAATTCGTAGGGCAGATAGTGACCGAGCTGCCGGAGTTCAGAAAGCCCTTTGCCCAGCATCCGCTTTGCCGACACTAGAGTATTTGGCGCATCGGTTAGCGCGTAGGCTTTGGCTTGCTTGCCGACAAGCACAGCACCCTCTCGTGAATAATGCACGACAGAGGGGAGCAGATGTGCGCCTGCTTCATCGGGCAGCGTCTCGACCTTGAGTCCACAGCGAGCTGCGACAAGCGAATTGGTCGTGCCGAGGTCTATGCCGACAGCAAGCCGATGTTTCGGCCGTGCAGGCTTACCGCCTGGTTCTTGTATCTGTAGTAACGCCATAAATCATCACGAAGGGTGTCAGCTATTTAAAAGCCTAATCGCCTCTCCTCGCTCACCTCTATTTCTTGGAACAATTTGTGCAAAAACTGCAACTCGTGAAAAACGCGTTTCGCGCCGGGCAAATCCATTGCCTCTAAACCGGCAACGAAGCGCTCTTCTCGTTCGACGATTCGGTTTCCGATGTCCTGCTTTATTGGCGCGAGCACAGCAAGCCCGGCTTCTCCGGCAGGCGCGTCTGCCACCGTTTCTCTCAATTCCATTTGCTCCATCAAAACGGCCATGTCGAGATCAGTTTGCGACACACCCTCCACATCTACACCGTGCAACTGTAGAAGATAACCCGCTCGCGCGAGGGGTGATTTAAGTGTCGCGTAAGCGTCGTTGAGGAGGCTGCTTTGCTGTACGGCGAGCAATTTCGTCTGCTCATCTGCAGCCGCAACTTTGTCGGGATGACTCTCGCTTTGCAAATCGCGAAAACGCGCTGATAGCGCCTTTTTGTCGATGGCGAATCTGCGCTCGAGAGAAAAGAGGGAGAAATAGTCTTGAGGGGCTTGCATGATCCTTTGCCTTGTAAAGTCTGTGCCTAGGTCTGGATACATTATCGCACCCATGAGCTCTGCAATACAGGCGAGTGATGCCGATTAGCAAACGTAGCGATTGGCGAGATAGGCCTTGGAAGACCAGCCTTCAGAAGCCGCGAGAGTTAGATACTAAAACTCTCGCCGCAGCCACATTCGCCTTTCGCATTAGGGTTGATGAACTCAAACCCTTCGTTGACACCCTGCTTGACGAAGTCCATTTCAGTGCCGTCGATATACAGCAAACTCTTGGGGTCTACGACCACTTTAACGCCGGCCTCTTCGAAAACCTGATCACCCACCTCAAGTTTGTCGACAAATTCGAGCACATACGCCATGCCTGAGCAGCCTGTGGTTTTAACACCAACACGAATGCCAATGCCATGCCCACGGGCGTCCATCTGTTCGGCAACATACGCTGCCGCTGCAGGGGTAATAGTAATCGCCATGGCTGCTACGCGCCGCGCTTAGCTTTGATGTCTGCGATTGCTGCTTTAATCGCGTCTTCAGCGAGCACCGAACAGTGAATTTTCACTGGCGGGAGGCCAAGTTCTTCGGCGATATCTGAATTTTTTATCGCCGTTGCTTCGTCTAATGAGCGACCTTTTACCCATTCGGTTAGAAGCGAGCTCGAAGCAATAGCTGAGCCACAACCGTAAGTCTTAAATTTTGCGTCTTCGATCACGCCGTCAGCGCTGACTTTGATCTGCAGTCGCATAACGTCGCCGCACGCAGGTGCGCCAACCATGCCAGTACCTACGTTGAGGTCGGAATCATCCATTTTTCCAACATTGCGTGGATTTTCATAATGATCGATTACTTTTTCTGAATAAGCCATTTTAGACTCCTCGTTAAAAATTGATTAGTGGGCTGCCCATTGGACTTTGCTGATGTCGACGCCGTCTTTAAACATATCCCAAAGCGGAGATAAATCTCGCAGTTTACCAACAGCTTCTTTGACTTTTTCGATTGTGTAGTCGATCTCTTCTTCGGTTGTGAAACGACCAATCGTCATGCGCAGCGAGCTGTGCGCCAATTCATCGTTAAGCCCGATTGCACGGAGCACATAAGAGGGCTCGAGGCTGGCAGAGGTACACGCCGAGCCTGATGACACGGCCAGATTACGCAAGGCCATCATGAGCGACTCGCCTTCGACGAAATTAAAGCTAATATTGAGATTCGCGGCAACGCGATGGTCGAGATCGCCGTTCACGTAAACCTCTTCCATGTCTTGCAGGCCTTCGAGTAATCGATTTCGCAGCTTAAGAATACGCGCGTTATCCGCATCCATTTCGACCATAGCTAGGTGAAATGCTTCGCCCATACCGACGATTTGATGTGTAGCTAACGTACCCGAACGCATACCACGCTCGTGACCACCGCCATGCATTTGCGGCTCGAGACGAATGCGGGGCTTACGACGAACATACAAGGCCCCAATACCCTTTGGGCCATAGGTTTTATGCGCTGTAACAGACATAAGGTCAACCTGCATGGTCTCCATGTCTATGCGCAGCTTGCCCGTGCTCTGCGCTGCGTCAACATGGAAAATAACGCCGTGTTCGCGTGTTACTTTGCCGATTGCTTCGATGTCGTTGATCACGCCGATTTCATTGTTTACATGCATCAAGGAAACCAATGTTGTATCTGGGCGAATCGCCGCAGCCACCATCTCGGGGCTTACTATGCCTGTTGAGTCGGGGTCGAGATACGTCACCTCGAATCCCTCGCGCTCGAGCTGACGACAGCTATCGAGCACAGCCTTGTGTTCGATTTTCGAGGTGATAATATGCTTACCTTTCTTGACGTAGAAATGCGCGACACCCTTTATTGCAAGGTTATCCGACTCAGTAGCGCCGGACGTCCAAACGATCTCACGTGGGTCGCAATTTAGGAGGTCTGCTACTTGCTTACGCGCGTTCTCTACGGCCTCTTCAGCTTTCCAACCAAATTTATGCGAGCGTGACGCAGGGTTTCCAAAATTCGCTTCAAGCGTTAGGCACTCGGCCATTTTGGCAGCGACGCGGGGGTCACAAGGTGAGGTCGACGAGTAATCTAGGTAAATCGGAAATTGCATTTTGTACTCCGCTGTAAAAAGTCTGTTTTAGCCTGCGCAGCTAACGGTGCGCAGAATCAAAATTTCTAGTGCCGATTGATGGTCCCGGTCTAATTTTGTCGATCTGGTTCTCGATTTGGTTCTCGATTTGGTTCTCGATCTGGTTCTCGATCTATAGCGCCAATGCTGCGGACATCTCTGTCACGATGATCTGTCGTCGATCTTGGTTGTCAGCTATTTTCTTTACTTCGTTTTTAGCAACCAAATCAGCAAGGCTGATACTCTCGAGAAACGTGTGTATTTGTTCACTCAGGTCTTCCCATAAGTAATGGGTCAGACAAGTCTCGCCTCCTTGGCAATCGCCTGCGCCCTGGCATTTGGTCGTATCGACAGACTCGTCGACGGCATCGATAATTTGCGCGATGAATATTTCGCCTGAGCCGCGCTTAAGCTCATACCCACCACCGGGGCCGCGAACGCTGCTAACCAACTCGCTTCTGCGCAGCTTCGAAAAAAGCTGTTCAAGATACGACAATGAAATAGCTTGCCGCGACGAGATATCGCTCAGGCTTACAGGACCTTGGTTTTTATGTAGTGCGAGGTCTAGCATTGCCGTTACGGCATACCGACCCTTTGTTGTTAGCCGCATGGCGACGCCTCGCTTTCCTTCGAAACTGCGCAAATTATCAAATAACCTAGTGAATTAGTCAAGTATAGACTTGGAGGCGAAATAGGCTTCAGAGCGCGTCGTAAGGAGAGTAGCAGCGACAAGTGAGTCAATGCCCACTACACTACGCATACGCCCTCTACAGCTGAACCGATGAGCACCCCACCATGTATGTTGATTTACATTGTCACAGCCACTACTCAGATGGCGCACAGACACCGGAATACTTGGTTAGCGCGGCATTCGAGCGCGGGTTAAGCCATCTTGCACTCACCGACCACGACTGCCTCTGCGGCATAGAACAGCTTTGGAGGAATGCGCCCGAGGACGCCAATTTGGCAGACAAACCCGGCTGGCGTGAGTTAAACCTTATCGCCGGAGTCGAAATATCCTGTGACTGGAATGGCCTCGAAATTCATGTGGTTGGTTTACTGCGAGAACAAAACGCACCTGCGCTTGCCACTCTGCTCAGCGAGCAGCAGCATCAGAGGCGACAGCGCGCGGCTGCAATCGTCGCCAAACTCGATGCTAACGGCGTTAGCGGCGCAAGCGACTACCTTGCCGCGCTGCCCGCAACCGCGCTAACACGCAGCCACATTGCTGACTTTTTAGTCGAGAGCGGCACCTGCAAAAATAAACAAAAGGCATTTAAGTCCCATCTAGGCAGGCGCGGCAAGGCTTATGTTGCCGCTAAATGGGCAAGCCTTGACCAAGCGGTAAATGCGATACAGGCCACAGGCGGTATTGCCGTGCTTGCCCACCCAAGCCGCTACCCCCTCACCCGCAGCAAATTGTCACGCCTCATTGGAGATTTTAGCGCAGCGGGAGGCGAAGCAATGGAGGTTAGTTATGCCAACCTCGATCCTACTGCCAAAAAGCGACTACTCGAACTCGCAAGCGAGCATTCTCTTTTCTATTCCTGCGGCTCCGATTTTCACACACTCGACTCTCAATGGACCGCACTCGGCAAATACCCGCGCCTTGAACCCTCGGCCATAAAAAATGCCATCTGGGAGCACCCAAGATGGCATTCTATTGTTTCGGCAGGACGGACTGTTTACGCGCCGCCTTCGCAAGACAGCGAGTCTTAGACTCGACGCTTAACTGACGCGATGAGCGCACGAAAATAATCTAGCAGCGTTTCATGCTTGTAATCGGTAAATTCCCCAGCATCCATAAACAACCCGTGTTCGGCGCAGGCTTCGTATTCAATATGCGATTGCTTCGAATCGTTGATTTTTTGCATCGGCTCGCCGCAGCGAGGGCATTGAATGTCTCGCACTGCATTATATGTTTTACCAATAGCGGGGTCACCACTGTCGGCAAAGTCTGCCATCCAGTCATTCTTTAGTTGCTCCGCCTCACCGTTGTCGAACCAGAGGCCTTCGCAGCGCTCGCACTTATCGATGACTACTTTGCCGTGCAACGTTTCGATCTCGATCTCATGCATTGCTGAATTACACTTGGGGCATTCCATCTTACTCTCCTAGCATTGCCTTGATAGCGCTGTTGTTTTTATTGTCTGGATGCAATCACGCGAGATCTCACCTATTTAGATAGTAATAGCTTTTACCACCAAGACCAACCCTTGGCATCACTTTGTATCAGTAGCTATAAACCACCGCGCCAATATCACTTGGGGCAATAGCCCCGCTCGCACACCGCCTTAACGCAGCGATCGAGAGCATGTGCATCCTATCAGGCCTCATCCGTGCACCCTCATCTCCTAACCCTGCAAGCACTATGGCGAGTGTTTCCGAGTCTGCGAAGCTCACTAACTGCTCACTCGCCTTGCAGGCCGATGTGTACAACGCACGCTCGAACGCCTCTCTCTCAGCGAACCAACGCTGCTCGTAGTCGGATTGAGCCTGTTCGAGCTGCTCGCCCAGCTCCTCTGCTTTTTGCTGCGCGAGCTGTCGCAACGGCGCTATTTGCTCTGATAGAGATACTGCCGCAGCATCGGGGGCACCGGTTGGCACAGAATTAGCGCGCGCCACCGCCTCACTCATCTCGCTTAAATTCGCCTGCAAGTCTAGTCGCAGTTCCGCCAACTCCTGCCGAATTCCAGCATAGGTGGCATCATCAATGCCCTCTAGCGAACGCAGCGCTTCTGCCGCTTCAGAAGCCTGTCTAAGCGCCGAACTAACGATTAACTCATAGTCGACATCCTGAATGCGACTTGCGAGGCTCGCCACCAAGGCGGAATCTGCTGCACCAGCACCGGATTCTTGAGATGAGGGCGCTGCGGAGAAGCGTGAAAAAGGATTCTGACTAGATTGTAAATCGCGCATTGTTGAGCTCAGCGCCGCGAGGCTTAGTCGCTGCCGACGATTGGCGAGAGGGCTGCGAATTTCGAGATAGGCGCCCTGCCCAAAAAGGTATCGCGACTGAATCGAGCCTACGTTCATGCCAAAAAGCCCGCCTGGCTCATCGAGGCCGAGACCCACTGACAAAAGATCAGAAAAAACACCAAGCTCCTGCCGCGAGCGCTCGAGCGCTTCAGCAGAGGGCTGCGCAATCGCTGAGCTAACAACCATCGATAAGGCCAACGAGGTGACAGCCGAAGACCTGCAACATAAACGCGCGAGCTTTTTACACGCGGCATTAATCCGTGCCATGGCGCCCCCTACCTAACCGATTCATTAAAACTGACATAACTCGCCAGCTGCTGCAGCGAGCGCAGAGTTTCGAAATCGCTGCTAGCGAGCTGATCATAGCTCGCGCGTACCTGCTCTAAATCGTTGAGCCTCTGCTGCTCGAAGAACGAGAATAGCTGTTGAAAACTTGCCTCGTTGCTCTCACGGGTCTGGCTGAGTACCGCTTGCATTAACGCAATAGTGTTCTGATCTTGCCGCTGTTCCAATCGTGTAATGAGTTGTTGAACTTCCTCCCGACTGATCACCTCCTCGGCACCAGCTGTCTTGTTTGCGTTGTCTTGACCGCCAAAACTCAGACTAAATCCATCGTCGGTGGCGAGGAATCGAGCGTCAACAAGCAAGATCGCGAGCAGCACAAAGGAGATAGCCGAAGGCGCCCATTGCCACCAATTCAGCGTAGGCCAACGACTCTCGTTCACAGTCCCGCGCGAAGACACAGGCCCAGCTAGAGCGCGCACTCGCTCGCGATGCGCGGCAGCCGATGCAGGCAATGGCGTATCGCTCCAAGCATGAAGAGCGTTCTTAACGCCAGCAAAGCTGGCGAGCTCGGCGCTGCATTCGCCGCAGCCAAGCAAGTGGGCTTCAAAGGTTTCTCGTTCGCTAGGAACAAGCTCATCGACAATATAGGCTGGGAGGCAGCGCGCCGTTTCAGGGCATTGCATAATTCTTCTCCGATACGTTTTTAAGTTTTTTGAGCGCGCTGTAAAAACGCGTTTTAGCCGTGTTTTCTGAGATGTCTTGCAACACGCCAATTTCTTCGAATGTCTGTGACTGAAATATTTTGAGTTCGACGACCAGCCGCTGCTCGATCGGTAATTCGGCGAGCAACGCCTGCACCTGCATGTTGATTCGATCCTGCACCAATCGCTCATCGGGCTCGTTAGCCGAAGCCGAAGGCAATAGCGCGAGATCGTCTGTGTCTTCGAACTGACGTTGCTGAACTGGCGGTCGCCAGCGCCGCGCTAGATCAATCGATTTATTGTGTACGATACGAAACACCCAGCTGCTGAATTTAGACTCCCCGCGAAATCGATGCAGATTTTTGAAAACACCTATAAATACTTCCTGCATAAGATCCAACGCATCGGCGCTGTTGCCTGTTAACCTGAGTGCTTGATTATAAATTCGCGACTCGTAACGCGCGACCAAATCGACCCACGCCTGCTTAGAGCCTGCGGCAGCAGCAGCAACTAACGCCTGATCTTCGTCGATTATCGAGGCCATGAATCGGTCCGGATTAAACTAGCATTGAACACACGCCTTTCAGCAGGCATGCGCGTCCTTATCGATTCAGCATACTGGCAATAGAGTCTTAGTCGCAACAGCGGACAAGATAGTTTGCACAAGGGGTGAAAGCGCGCGCCAAGACGGCGCGCGGAGGGGAGAAACGGAATTAGCTCGCAGCACGCTCCGCAGAAACGGAGGTATCGGCTGCTGTCTCTTTAAGCAATTCGCTTACCGCACCCATAAGCGCATTAAGCGAAGAGGAAATGATATCTTTGCTAACAGCCACCCCACTAAACCGCCGCACACCGAACTTAAGCTGCATATAGGTTACGGCTTCGGCGTCTGACCCTTTCCCTAACGCATGCTCACCGTATTCCATTACTTCGAAATCGATATTGAGAGCCCGCTTCAGCCCCTCGATAAACGCATCGAGCACACCGTCGCCCTCACCTTTTATCTCTACGGGCTTGCCGGAAAGGTCGAGCATGGCCGAGAAGGTTTCACGGCCTTGGTTTTTCTGAATACTAAAATCTTCTAAGCTGACGATCTTTTCAGACCGAAGGTAGTGCTCATTGAACAATTGCCAGATTGAATCGGGCTGAATCTCACCACCGCTTTGCTCGGTGACACTCTGCACTACGCGGCTGAACTCAATCTGTAACCAGCGTGGTAACTCAAAGCCAAATTTGTTTGCGAGCACATAGGCAACACCGCCCTTGCCCGACTGGCTGTTTACTCTAATGACATCTTGGTAGGTACGACCGAGGTCGCGCGGATCGATCGGTAAATAGGCGATCTCCCAGGTGCTACCTTCTTCATAAATATCGAGACACTTTTTGATCGCATCTTGGTGGCTACCCGAAAATGCGGTAAACACGAGATCGCCTGAATAGGGCTGACGCGGGTGCACGTCGATTTGCGTGCACTCTCGCACCACCGAGACAATATTATCCATGTCGCTTAAATCGAGCTTCGGATCGACACCTTGGCTATAGAGATTCATCGCCATAATAACGATGTCCATATTGCCCGTGCGCTCGCCATTGCCGAGCAACGTGCCTTCGACCCTCTGAGCGCCCGCCATGACTGCGAGCTCTGCCGAACCCACTGCGCAGGCACGGTCGTTGTGCGTGTGCAGGCTAACCACAATCGAATCGCGGTTTTTAATATGGCGGCAGAACCACTCTATCTGGTCGGCGTAGACATTGGGCGTCGATACTTCGACTGTAGACGGCAAGTTGAAAATGATTTGCTTGTCAGGCGTCGGCTGCCATACATCGGCAACGGCATCGCATACCTCAACAGCGAAATCGATTTCGGTGCCGGTAAAGCTTTCGGGCGAATACTGGAATGTCCAATCGGTCTCTGGCGCGAGTGACGCACAGCGCTGCACCTCAACAGCGCCCGCTTTCGCGATCGCGATGATTCCCGCCTTATCGGTCTTGAATACTTTTTCGCGCTGCACAACCGAGGTTGAGTTATACACGTGAAGTATCGCCTGCCGCGCTCCTTTAAGAGACTCGAACGTGCGCTGAATCAACTCAGGACGCGCTTGGGTGAGCACTTGGATGGTTACATCGTTGGGAATTCTGTTCTCTTCGATGAGGTAACGCACAAAGTCGAAGTCTGGCTGAGAGGCTGCTGGGAAGCCGACCTCAATTTCCTTAAAGCCAACTTCCACCAACAGTGCGAACATCTTCTTCTTTTGCTCGACTGACATCGGCTCGATCAGAGCCTGATTGCCATCACGAAGGTCAACGCTACACCACCTCGGCGCTTCGGAAATCACTTGATCGGGCCAAGTGCGATCCTTGATATCGATGGTGGTGAAAGGCTTGTATTTCGTGTGATCGAACATCTCTTTATTCCTTTTGGGATTTCTATTTGCAAGCGTCGTGTCTGTTTAACGTTCTGCTTATAGACTCGAGAAATGCATTGTAGTGACTTTACAGGGGTGACTCTACTCATGAATTACACTAATATGGGCTATAATTAGTCAATATAGTCAAATTATAATGATAAATTAGCTATAATCACCCAGCAAACGATTTTCAGTAGCTAAGGCGCCAGCCATCGCCGCGTAATCTCATTCGACACGAGCGAAAACAGAGGAAAACCAATGGACAAGATCGACCGACGCATCCTCGCTGAGCTCCAGAGCGATGGCAACATAACCAATCTCGAGCTAGCCGATAAAGTAGGACTATCGCCCTCGCCCTGCGCGCGCAGGGTAAAGCAGCTCGAGGAGAGTGGCGTAATCGGGCGCACAGTCACGCTACTCAACCCGGCTAAATTAAATCTAAAGCTCACGGCGATTATTCATATAAACATGGACCGCCACACACCAGAGCGTTTTGAAGAGTTTGAAAAAACCGTAGCAGACTTTCCCGAAGTGGTTGAATGCCTTCTGGTTACGGGGCAGTCCGCCGATTATCAGCTACGCGTCCGGGTGCCCGACATGGAAGGATATCAAGCATTCTTGCTAAATAAGATAACTCGCATCGAAGGGGTCACGGATGTGCATTCGAGTTTTATTATGCGCGAGGTGGTAAGCAAAACAGAGATGCCGCTCAACCATATGATTTTTAGTTGAAAGCTGGACTCACCACTCTCGATAGCCAATGGCAGCCTCTCAGCTGCCATAGCCTTTTTTAAGGAAGCAGACTTGCCACTGCATCGCGCTCTTCACTGAGCTCAATTTCAGACTTGTCCATCAGGTCTTGGCTAAACGCGTTGATCTCAAGATCCTGAACGATGCTGTATTCGCCGTTAGCGCACGTTACAGGGAATGAATAGATCAAGCCTTCGGTGACGCCATAGCTGCCATCGCTGTAAATGCCCATGCTAACAATCTTGCCATTAGTCCCGAGCGCCCAATCACGCATATGCTCGATAGCCGCATTCGCTGCAGAGGCCGCGCTCGACAAGCCGCGCGCTTTAATAATTGCTGCGCCGCGCTGCTGCACAGTTGGGATAAAGTCACCGGTGATCCAGTCTTGGTCAACAAGGCCAGTCGCCGCAGCGCCTGCTACCGTGCAGTGATGAATGTCTGGGTACTGCGTCGCTGAGTGGTTACCCCAAATGATCATGCTCTCGACGTCAGTGCTGTGCTTGCCAGTTTTGTTGGCAAGCTGCGCCATCGCGCGGTTATGGTCCAAACGCGTCATAGCTGTAAACTGGCCTGGCTTTAGATCCGGCGCGTTGCGGTAAGCAATAAGCGCGTTAGTGTTCGCTGGATTACCCACTACCAACACTTTCACGTCTTTGCTCGCATTGTCGTTAATAGCTTTACCTTGCGCCGAGAAGATGGCTGCGTTGGCTTCCAACAGATCCTTGCGTTCCATGCCCGGGCCGCGAGGACGCGCACCTACCAAAAGGCAGTAGTCGGCGTCTTTGAACGCGACATTCGCGTCGTCGGTCTGAACGATTCCCGCCACTAAAGGAAACGCGCAGTCTTCGATTTCCATCACCGTACCGGCAAGAGCGCCTAGCGCTGGTGTAATTTCCAACAGCTGCAAAATTACAGGCTGGTCGGCACCGAGCATCTCGCCCGCGGCGATCCTGAACAGTAGGGAATAACTAATTTGGCCTGCGGCTCCGGTTACAGCGACGCGTACTGGTGCTTTCATCTTGAATTCCTGTTGGGGATATAATTGAGGGTTACAATTTAATAAATTATCAAATTATCAAATTATCAAATCAACAGACTAATAAATTGATAAATGGATTAAAAGCTACGTAAGAGATCTGATAGGCAGAGCATAATAGCAAAAAAAGTCTTTTGGCGCTGCTATCGCAGTCAGGCGTAATTTTTAGCCAAGAAGGCGCCAATCACACACCCTTTCCGAGCAGCATCGCATCGCCATAGCTGTAGAAACGATAGTCATTTTCGACCGCCTGCTTATACGTCTCCATCAGCATGTCGCGACTGCAAAACGCGCTGACAAGCATTAATAGTGTCGACTGCGGCAAGTGAAAATTGGTAATCAATGCGTCGACGACTTTAAATTCATAACCTGGATAAATAAAGATATCTGTCTCGCCACGCGTTGGTAACAGCTCGCCACCGGCCGCTGCTGATTCAAGACTGCGGACCGTAGTCGTCCCTACGGCAATCACTCTGCCGCCGCGCGCTCGGCAAGCAGCGACCTTCGCACAAACCTCTGCGCCCACATCGATTAGCTCTGTGTGCATTTTATGCTCTTCGATAGTGTCGACGCGCACTGGCTGAAACGTGCCCGCCCCCACGTGCAGGGTAAGATATGCCGTGTCCACACCCTTCTCCGCCAACTCGGCAAGCATCTGTTCATCGAAATGCAGCCCTGCAGTCGGCGCGGCAACTGCACCATTTTCGCGGGCATAAACGGTCTGGTAACGCTCTTCGTCGAACGCCTCGTCCTCGCGCTTGATGTAGGGAGGCAGCGGCATGTGACCATGCTCAACGAAGACCTCTTCGGGTGCTATGCCTTCTTCAAACTGCAGAATGTAAAAATCTCCCTGCCGCCCTATCACCTCGATGGCGGCGAGTTCAGTGCCATCGATAGTCAACAGCGTGCCGGGCTTAGGGGATTTACTCGCCTTGAGCTGCGCGAGCACTTTATTGTCCTCCATCATTCGCTCAACCATTACCTCAACTCGACCACCAGAGGTCTTATGGGCAAAAAGCCGCGCGGAAATCACGCGCGTGTCGTTAAAGACCAACAGGTCTTTCTCGGTCACAAGCGACAGCAGATCAGCGAAACCGCGGTGAGTAATAGACGAAGTCTCAGTATCGAGACACAAAAGCCGACTCTGGCGGCGCTGTTCGGCGGGGTAGTGCGCGATGAGGCGCTCGGGTAAATCGAAGTCGAAATCAGACAGCTGCATGGGTGCTGGATCCTTAGATACGCGGCTCTTAATGAATGTCGGCGCGCAGTTTACGCGCTCAGACCACCCATCACCACCCACGTAGCGAAGGAAAGCAACCAACATAAGCACGCATTATCACATTGCGAAGCGCGAGCAGACTGCTATAATCGCGCCCGTCTCAACGACTCTGTGCCAGTGTGGTGAAATTGGTAGACACGCCGGATTCAAAATCCGGTTCCTTTGCGGGAGTGGCGGTTCAAGTCCGCCCACTGGTACCATCTCAAAGTAACACCCCATCACTTAAGACTACCAGAACCCAGCCTTCACTCTGTAATTATTGCGTTTTCTTGATACCTACCATAACCTCGCTTGCTATCCCGATTACAATTTTTATGGCGGGTATAAAGGCGGGTATATGCCAAGAAAAATTCCTGAGCTTCCTGATATTCAAATACGAAGACTCAGGCATAGCACAACTAAGAATGGCAAACCTTGCAAGCGCCAATACGCAGTCGGTGGCGTCACAAGCCTACTTTTGCAGTGTATGCCGCCTGTTGGTAATGAGAGAACCGGCTCACGTCAGTGGATTCTCAGAGCCACAATTGGAGATAAGCGCAAGGAACTTGGCCTAGGTGGCTATCCTTCCATACCCGCCAAAGATGCAAGAGAAGCCGCGAGAAAGCTCCTAGCCGACATCAGCTCGGGCAAAGATCCGATAACTGAGAAACGTTCGCAGGTCGCGAAGCTCAGAGCAGAACAGGCAAAAGAAATAACGTTTGAACAATGGACTCGAGAAGCATTTATTCCGGCCGAGGCAGCCGGATACAAAGGAGCAGCGCAAATTCGTCGTCTAAATCAATTACTAAGAGACTATGTCTTCCCCCACCTAGGGGATATGTACTTTGAAGACATAACAAAGCAAGACATTAGAAACGTACTAGACCCAATAATGGGTTTTAAGCTTCCACAAGACTCAATCAAGAAAGAAACAGGCATGCGTGTACAACGCTACATTGACGCAATAATGCAGCAAGCTATATCAGACGGCCTGCGAGACAAAGCTAATCCTGCCGGCTGGAAGCACAATCTAGAAACTAGCTACAAGCATCTTAAGAAAATCGCAGTAAAGCACCAACGCGCTATAAGTTGGCAGGAGCTACCTAAGTTCGCCAAGGCACTCATCGGGCTGCAAGACACAGGAGCGCCTAGGCCGGACGCACATTGCTTTCTATTCCTGATACTCACCGTTTCGCGAAACCAAGAGGCAAGACTAGTTGAATGGGAAGAGATAGACCTTGACGCACGAGTATGGCATCAGCCCAAAGGTAAATACAAAGCACAGACTCTAGACTGGGACATACCACTCAGCACCACTGCGATTAGGATTCTAAAAGCACAGCCCAGCTTTGAGACACAGAAAGGTCGTGTTTTCTCAACTCTTAATGGAGGCGAGATATACGATGCAGCACTGTCTTCAATGCCCGACGCGCTTGGGTTCAATGCAGTAGCACACGGCTTTAGACGCACATTCAAAGCATGGTGTATGGAAGAGCAAATCAACAATGATGTGTCCGAGCTTGCCCTAAAGCACTGTGAAACAGCATCTACCCGAGCAGCCTACGCCGACAATCAATTACTCAGACACCGAACGAAGCTTATGTCTAAATATGAAAAATACGCCTTGAGCCTTAAAAAAAGTGAGAAGCAGCTATGACAGAAGAAAACCGTTGGAACTTGCTCGAGGACTGGTTGCTCCGCGATTGGTGGTCTCCGATTGAAGCTTGCCATATCTTTGCTGGGTTGGTGCGAACTGAGAAGGACGGATATTATGGCTCCCGAGCGATACTTGCAGAACACAGGCGTCACCATGATCCTAATCTTGAAAAAAAGCTGAAGGAACGCGCAGAGGAATATTTAAAAATTTGGCGGGCATCAATACATAAACCTGACGAAGAAGAATTCCATAGGTCAGGCCGCACCAATGAGTTCTACACAAAGGAGTACTGCGTAAAATGGGCTCAGAAGAAAATGCTAAAAATGCCGTGGCTAGCTTGGGCGCTTGAGGAACAATTTATAAATCTCGAAGCACAAAAGCCTGAGAATCAAATCAATACTACGCCTGTAACCTCCTACGAAAGCGATGAGACTGCTGAGAATCGACTCGTATTAATCACATTGATGGCTGAAATGCTTCGCGATAAGAAATTGAAACCTCACCTACCATTTGACAACCAAACTCGGCTGGGAGATTACATTGAAAATAACTATAGAGAAAAGTATCCGCAGAGAGGGTTATCCGCTTCAAAAATCAAGAAAATACTAGCGCAGGCAAACAATGTGTTGAGAAGCGCCAACGGCGAAGACTAAATTATATTCAATATAATCAATTAATTAACAGATAAAAAGTTCCGCGGAACTCCTATAAAGTTCCACGGAAACATCAGAAACTCTTTCTTCTGTAGCTTCACTCTCCGTTACTAATCATTACGGAGAACACCCTCGTGTCCAAACCGATTACGACCGAAGTCGAACGGCAGCAACTTCAAGATCTATCAGACGGAGTAGGCTACTCCTCAGACAAGATCCTCGCTCGATATTACAACACCACTCGCAAGACGATTTGGTGCTGGTCTAAGCAAGGCAAGCTCCCAACACCTCACAAGATTGGAAACAACACCACTCGTTGGTGCAATAAAGCTATTAAACAGTTCGAAGAGGAGGCTGCCTCATGAGCCTCCGTAAAGCCATCGATCAAAAATGCAAAGATTGCACCTACGACTCAACTGCCCCCGGCACCTGGCGTCAGCAAGTATTCTTCTGTAGCGCCAAAACGTGCCCATTATGGACTCATAGAGCGAGGCCTATCTCTCCTATACCTGAGTCAACTTTGCGTTGGTATGGGATAGATTTGGCCGAATCTCAGGCCCTAGCGGAGGGCTAGCTTATGCGTAGTCGCAAAGCAAAGAGCAAAGCCATCACGTACAAAGGATTCTTGCACTTACATCGTATGATGCTTGAAACTCAGGATTTCATATCCCTCAAAGGCAACAGCATCAAGCTTCTAATCGATCTCGGTTACCAATACAACGGATACAATAACGGCGACCTATGCGCGAGCCTCTCGGTCATGAGAAAGCGCGGATGGAATTCGAATCAGCAGCTCGCGAAAGCTCTTAAAGAACTGTTGGAGCGAAACCTAATAGTTCAGACAAAACAGGGGGGTCTGAATCTCGGCCCAAATTTATACGCGATTACTTGGCAGCCAATAGATGAGTGCGGTGGGAAACTTGATGCTAATCCAACCACGGTCGCGCCGAGGAGCTTCAGATAAAATTAGATGCACCACACCGTATATTGGTACGAGCTACACCGCATATTGGTGCGAGAGACCAGTGCGACTGCACCGTATGATGGTGCTAACTGAACCGTATGATGGTTACGAAAGCGAAGTTTTTGGTCTTTTACTACACCGTATTGTGGTGACCTTTATATATTTACCATATGTATAGCGCACGGAGGCGTATGAGACGCAGCAATTTGGTGGAGCGGGGTCTCAGCACTATATAGAGCCGCAGGAGAACTCAGGGATAGCGTTAGACTGAGGTTAGTGGTCCTTGCTGTTTGGTAAAATGCACACTTACTTCGGGCATGTCAGGCTGATTTTACCGCCAAGAGGCACTCATAATGCATCCAACACACAAAGGCGGCAGACCGGTAAAACACCTGTCACAGAATGATGTTGTCCAGATCGAAGCACTGGCGGCGATGTGAACTAAAGGTCAGATTGCGGATTACTTCGGCATGACAGAAAAGACCTTTCGCGCAATCGAACAAAGGCAGCCCGAGGTTTTTGACGCTTTGCAAAATTTAGATTGATGCATTCGAAAACGGGCACTCGAATTTTTCCATCTAAAGCACGCTTTGATTTATACTTCTACTCTTCTGATCAATGCGATTTCCCGAGTATTACTATTGTTCCAATCTAGCGAAATAGAGTTTGAATCCAGTGCAGCCAATAACTGATGTTGACTGCCCCGGATTTCTTTTACGAAGTACTATATCTTTCTCAATTCAGCTTTGTTGCTGCTTAATTCCCCATCGAGGTATACAGTATATTCGTAAATCATCTCATTGGAGTTACTTGAGTCCATAGTCCATTTCATGCTGTTTACAAAGTCGTGACTGTCACTCATCAAAGGCGATCGTGATCGATCGAATGATAGGGACACTACTCGGTCCGTCGCCTGGCTTACTGATAGGACGGGTTCAGTTCCAAGCGCGCAGTAATGCTTTACAACCAGTTCTCCTTCCTCGTCGCTGTATGTTGTAAACATCTCAACTCCATCCTCGACTACCGTTTCCATGAGTGTGTTGCCGCCTGAAACTAACGACCATTCGTAAGAAACATTGATTACATCACCTGTTAGGCCTTGCGTTAATTGGCCTTCCCATTTCCCTATTTTTTTCTTCATCTGCTCGAAGGCAACACTTGTTTCTACCTGCGGCATTTCCACTCCACCAATCACAACGGCGTCATCAGCAGCGATGACAGATTGAATGGCCCAAAGCACCGAAGAGCTTAAAATCAACGAACTAATTTTATTCATAATCTTCCCCTTTGAATAATGATAAGCTGAACAGATCAGTAGTCTAAAAAACCTTAGTTTAAAAAAACCTAATCAGGGTTGCTCCTTGCTCTAATTAATGAGCTTCCGGAACGAGCTAGGAGCTCCTTATACCTCTGCGCCGTATGTTGCTAGTGACGCATGCAATCGTAAACCGCTTTCTTTGATTGAAAACCCAAAATTCGCTCCATCTTGGTGCAATAGTCTTGAGTTCGATATATTATTGGTAAAGATTCGCAAAAATTACTAAGCCTCGATGCAATTAAGAGAATCTTCTTTGTTATACGCCTTTTAATTTCTTTAGGAAACTATTTTGACACGAACTTCGTTCAAACATCGGGATTGTCCGATCGCACTGGGATCAGATGCTATAGGTGACAAGTGGAAAATACAGATCCTCAGGAATCTTTTCTTCGGTGCGTGGAGATACGACGATCTTTTGAAGAATCTCAATATCTCCTCAAAAGTCCTATCTAACAGGCTCGCTGAAATGGTGAACGATAGGATCCTGAGCAAGTGTACTCCGGCATCTGATAAACGGGCCAGGTTGTACTCGCTTACAGACAAGGGAAGAGAGTTATTGCCCATGCTAATAACTCTTGCGCAATGGAACGATCGTTGGGAGGGAACGGAATCCATAAAAATCTTTAGTAAAAATAATTATCTACCAATAGAAAATGTGGCTGTGCGTTCTATTACAGGCGAGCAACAACAGCTCGACGATATTTTGATTTCAGAAGGAAAATCAGGGTGTTCTGATCTGCTTTCAATTCGCGAGATTGTGAAAAATCGAAAGAAAGTCGCTCAGTAAGAATCTCGAGCAATGAGCATGTCGCGACGTAATCGAACTACGACGCTGCAACACGAACGCGTAAGGATGACAATTTGATTGCACGCTTATAGGTTAAGTAAGCCACAAGATCCGCATTTGGGTCAATCAGAGATCACCTCGTAGACACACAACTAAAGCAGCACCCTTCTCAGTCCCACATACGGGGCCTTGTAAAATACCAAAGGCGGAACTTAGGTCTGGCGTAATCGGCTTTCTTTAACGAGAGGGATTTCGCTCGGCGCCTCTTCCAATTCTTTAGATCACCCTAACAACACGCCCCAGTTAGCGATTCTTGCAGACATCGTAGAAGTAATCCCTAAGCCTCTGAAAAATTGTGCAACTCATTATCTTCGCTCTGCAGATAACGCACAGTTTTGGTGCAAATTTCTCTGCAACGAAATTGAATTATAAACTCTATTGACATTGTAAAAATGGAGTGTATTTTGAATTCTACTTTCTTAAAGAAACTAGTTTCCACAATATCAGCAAGGAGAAATTCATGTTTAAAAAGTTATTTTTGCTTTCAACATTAGTTTTATGCTTCAGTCAGACAGCCTCAGCTCAGTATTTTCAAACTTTCGATTTCAACGTATCAAATCCCTTAGGCGTAGTTGCCGCCATGAACAAGTTCATGGGCAGCCCGTCTGGACAGCAAAGCGAAGCTACTGTGTACCTCAATCAGTATGTCGCTAATGGTTATGACACTGCTACCCATCAGATACTAGTTGTATACCCTACAGCGGATTCAATGGACGCAGATTTAGCGCGTAACGCAGCGGCTCCAGAATGGATGACTTTTTTGACGGAAATCCAGCAAGCTGCGCAGCTCGAATCTGAGGGGATGGGCCAAATTCTCGCCGTGGGTGGCAATCTAAATAGCCCTCTGATGCTTCCTGGATCTGGGCGCGTCTTAGTAAGCTATCGTATCCAGGTAAGCGACCCTGCGGCCTATGCAAGCGCTTGGACAGACTTCACTACTCTCAACGCTTCATCCTCAGATTCTGTCGCTTACTTATCCCGTGTTCCGGCATACGGCGATTACCCCGGCACACATGTAGCGGTAAATACTTACAATTCCGTTGGAGAATTTTTGACAAATGGACCTCAAACTTTAGACGGCTGGAGCGAATTCTCAGATCGTGTGAGCAGTATTAGAGAGCTTATCGGAGTCGTTGTAGCTCAGGAAATAGCCGTTTGGTCGCCGCAGTGATCTATTGCGTAGCTACCCTAGCGCTCATCAACTTTCCAGGTATGAGTCTTAATTGCCATGAATAAATATGATAGCGAGGATGTATCCGCATGAAAAAAATCACTTTAATTGTAATGATGTCTCTATTTTCGAATCTACTATTCGCGGGTCCCATAGTCGAAGTTTACGAATGCACTTTAAACGAGGGAAAAACATTAACTGATGCGAACGAGATGATGGCCACATTCTCCGATGAATTGGCTGACGCCGGCCTATCAGAGAGCTATACAGCGCACTTGGGATTCCAGCAACTACCGATCAAAACAAACTCCATCAATTGGATTGGCATCGCACCTTCAGCTGGAGACTTCGGCAAAATACTGGACTGGTTCACCGGGACAGAGGAAGGCTCGGAATTTGCCGAGTTGTACACATCGATCTACTCATGTGATAACTCATTTGCGACTTATATAACGGCATCATCTAAATGATTCGAGATAGTCTTCGATTTTTTGCTAGAGGTTTTTAAAAAATTGGAATTTTTAGTTCAAATCTTCCCTAACAAAAATTAATAAGGAAATAGAAATGAGCGAAGAGATTGGAACATTCGAGTTAGAGCACGTAACAAATACGTACACAACTTCAGAAGATAATATGGTGACAAACCATACTAATTGGAAGGGGACAGCAGAAGGCTACGGGGCAGTTTATGGCACTTTAACTTTCGAACCACAGCACTTGAGTGCACTTACCGAGGATACTGATGGTGGCGCGGTCCGTTGGACAGGGCAAGGTTTTCTCGAAGACGGAACTCAAGCGGCTGCGACAGGCGTGGGAACTTGGAAAAAAGATCCCGACGGTCATTTGTGGCATATCGAATACATTTTAGATCTACATGATGGCAGTAAAATTCGTTCAGTCGGCCAGATTGCATTAGCAACACTTAAATTTACTGGCACTAATTATACAGTGTAACCCAATAAAAATCGGAGATAGAAATAACTATGAAATATATATTAACGCTATGCTTACTTTTCGCCCTGCCTGGCCAGCTTATTGCCGATCACCACGCGCTTTCATTAGAGGCTCGCCAACCGCAAAGCAATCTGGATCTCATATCAATCGACATAGGTTCTGAGATGACGACCATTGTTGCGGAAGCCGCACAGGATATGGAAATTTATGGGCGTGTCTATATGACTTTCAAACTGTCGTATAACTCAACAAATACTGGAGGCACTTATACTTTCGAAGGTCGAGCATACCCAGATCAAAACACTGCCATCTCTGGATCCGGAGCGGGAATTTGGCGCCGTGATGGCACGTTGATTGTACTAGATCAGCTCATAGCTGTATCGAACGGAACAGTGAACTTAGATAGAATTGTAATGAATCCCTTCACTCGAACGGCTACGATAGATGTTTATATAAGAGAATAATAAGAATTGTTCTAGAAATTTTGCGTTCCTCATGCCCGTCAAATGTTAACGAGGAACGCAAAAATTTCACTCACGTCAACAAATCGTTACGATAGCAATAAAAAAACTGTTAGAAGCAGAGATATTTCTGTACATCTGCTATCTTCAATTATTTTTCGAGCCTTACTTGTGAGTATTGCCGCCTGCGTAGACGCTGGGTGGCGCGCTGATGTGGGTAGACACCAGCCAATTTCCTTTTACTTCTTAGCTATTCCCGTGCACTCGCCGGTGCCATCTTCCATTCGAATTCTACAACATCCGGCACCACTGTGACGCCGGTACTGAATTTGAGCGGTTCAACAGTGCCGGTCGGGAATGCGAGTTCGACATAGTAAGCGGTATAACCAGTCTCCGGTGGGTTAAGTTTGATCTGGCAGACACCGGGTTCTTTCTCGTTCAGAGCTGTCGAGGTATAGGCGCGGCCGATTTGAGCCTGCATAAAATTACGCTCGTTCGGGTTGCTGGCCTTCCACAGAAGCACTTCGAGGGGCTCGTCGAGTGTAAACACGGTAATCGTTCCGTCGTCAGCGACGTCCCAGTTATAGCGCGGCATCTGTACATTGTTTACGACAGCGTAATACCACGCATCGACGCTCTTCATGACGTCGGTTCCTGCCATGCTGTGATTGGAATTGGGAACATAGCGCAGGTGCTTCTCCCGACTTTATCGCATGACCTGCTGTTGCAGCTCAACAGGTGGCATATCGGCACCCGAAAGACTTTTTAGAAACTCTATTACCGCTGAGCGCTCTTTACTGTTCAATGAATCTCCCCACGTATGCCCCTGGTTGCCTCTGCCGTAGTTACTCGTATTGTAGATAAACGTCATGTCGATTCTCGCTCGACTTTCGGCCGGGGACTGGTCTGCCGTCTCAGCGAGATCTGCATACTGCGCCGCCGACATCGCGGTGTATTCCATACCGACACTGTTTAAATCATATGCAAACGGGCTTTTTTCTCGATTCCAAATCGCCGGCCTGATTCTGGAGTTCAGCACCGCTTCGATTGTCGGTACCGACCCATTGTGAAAATAAGGCGCCGTCGCCCAAACACCGACTAGCGGCGGCGGAACATAACCGATTCCCTTCAATGGCATAAATACTGGCGCGAGTTCCGGTGTGCCCTGTGACTCATAATAGGCCGCCAGCTTACCGATATGCTCGATAACTGGCATCAGCTCTTCAATAGCCTCACTGTAGCTCGAATCGGTACCCACATTTCGAAGCTGCTCCGAACCGCTGTAATTCACAAACCAAGAGCCTGGCAAACTGTAGTCGGTGGCTGTAGGCTTTTTCGTATATTCGCCATGGCATTGAAAGCACGCGAGGAAAGTGGACGGATCTTCGGGCTGAAGCTTGCCATGAAAAATTTTCTCGCCGATTTGTACCAACTCTGGGTCCAAATTTTCTGGAAAACTTGGCGCCTGAGTTTCCCGAGCAAAGGCAAGCGCCCTCGCGGTCATCTCAACATGCTCAGCATGATGCTCATTAATGTCTTCGTTACCTACGCTAAAATTAAGTGAAAAATGCGCTGCATCAGTAGGCGCACCATCTCCGTACCAATAATCGCGTGATTTATATTTCATCGTCCACCACGGCATCGCTTGAACTGGGGGCCGCTTTAGATTGTTCATCACTTCGACAGGTGGGGTGAGTTCGTCTGAAGTAAGCAGCCCTGTCTCTTCTGGATTAGCCATATGTGCGGCGAGATTCCAAACGGCGTACTGACCATAATTATCTCCTCTGACCACCTCACCGTAAATTTCCGTCAGTGGTGAGGAGGTTTGAATAACGCTGTTGCTGGCCAAACCTGCAACAACAACGCCATTCACAACACCCGAATGACAGGCGAAGCAGTTGGCACTGGCGAACTCTTTACCTTCACGTTCGAAAGCAGATAACCCCATATCAAGGGCCGCGTCAGTTTCGCCAGAGAATGAAGGCAAGGCACCCTCACTGTAAAAGCGCCCCTCATCGGTGGTTGCGTCATAGCCCAGTTCGCCTGCTTTGCTGGCAGCAATCGATCGCCTAAAGTTCACAGCACTCATTGGGACCTGAAAGTCGAACATCTTTCCCGATAAAATCTGCGCGAGTCCGGCCTGGCCTTCTTCAGTATAGGCATCAGGCTCAAAACCGTGGAAGGAAAGTAGAAACTCATCTTTATCTGAGTAAGCTGTGCCTACAGCGACTAGCATTGAACCTGCAATAACTCCCTTAAAACCCGCCCTCATAACCGCTTCCTTATTCATTTGATCTCACTTTCATATTTTTTTGGGTGGCGTCACACTTGGCGAGCCTTTCTCAGCCTTTCTCACTCAATCTCACTCAATCTCAGTCAAGCCTCTAAACTCGTGGATTAGCGCACTTCCCAAAATCTATGAGCCAACAAATATTACTGTAAAATTAGCATAAGACGCCGGCGCCGTCTTTAGCCGAAGCATTGTGCATCAGAGCGCTTACAGCTTCCTTTTTCCCGATGGAATTGCTAAGTTAAACGCCGAAAATTAGGCAGGTAACAGCCTAAGGCTTGTCGATCAAACCACCACATCCACCCGCCTGCCCTATCAAAGGGAATACCCAAAAGGACTTAGCCACATGGCCACACATAAAATAGCGTTACTCGACGGCGATGGCATCGGTCCTGAGATCATGGCCGAAGCAGTAAAAATTCTCGACCTCGTTGCGCAGCGCAACGATATCGACTTCGAGCTCGTCCATGGTGCGTTTGGCGCCAGCGCCTATTTTAGCCACGGAGACTCATTCCCCGAAGAAACCAAAAAGCTCTGCGACGAGGCAGCAGCTATCTTAAAAGGCCCTATAGGACTCAATCACGAAGACTCGAAAAAAATTCCTATCGACATGCAGCCAGAGCGAGGCGCCTTGTTGCCTTTGCGTCGCCGCTTCAACACGTTCGCAAATTTTCGCCCCGTTTACCTGCCCCAAAGCCTTGCCCATTTCTCGCCGCTCAAGCCTGAAATCATCGGCGATAGCGGCATTGATATTATTATCATTCGAGAACTCGTTGGCGGACTGTACTTTGGCAAGAAAGAAATGGGCATCAACGCCGAAGGCAAGCGCTATGTTGTCGAGAACCTTGAGTATGACGAAGACCAGATCGCTAATATTGCGCGCGTTGCGTTCGATACTGCTCAGAAGCGAAAGAAAGTGCTGCACAATATTCACAAGTCCAATGTCTTGAAATCTAGTGTGCTGTGGAACGAGATAATGGACGAGGTCGGCGCAGACTACCCCGACGTGAAAGTTGTCAATATTCTAGTGGATGCCGCGGCGACCTACCTGTGTTTAAACCCAGGCCAGTTCGACGTGATGGTGATGGAAAACATGTTCGGCGATATTTTAAGCGATCAGGCTGGCGGCATACTCGGCTCGCTTGGTCTTATGCCTTCGGCGTGCATTGGCCCCGAAAAGGCGTATTACGAACCTTCACACGGCTCGGCACCTGACATCGCAGGCCAAGGCATTGCGAACCCCTACTCAATGATTGGGTCGGTCGCAATGATGCTCGAAATGAGTTTTGGAATGGAGGCTGAGGCCAAGAACGTCTGGCATGCAATGCAAGAGGTCTTCGCTCAGGGCAATTCGACTCCCGATCTTTCGAAGCCAGGCGCTGGTGTGAATATGATTAGCACGAGTGCCTTCGGCGATCTCGTTGCCGCCGAACTCGCAAAGTGCCCAAAAGTTTAAAGCAGGCTTGCCAGCAGAAAAGACCGAAAAGCGCCTGCTAACGAGGCGCTTTTTTTTGCAGCGCACTAACCAAATGCTTCGGCATGCATCCTGAGGTTAATCATACGAAGCGTCGCTTTCACCGCGGCGAGTACCTGATTAGAATCCACGCCGCGCGTTTTAAAGTCCTGCTCCTGCCATTCCCACGTGATGATACACTCGGTGAGCGCGTTGATCTTTCCACCTCGCGGTATGTGGACCTCGTAGTCAATCAGGGCAGGCATGTCGAAGCCAGTTGGCTCGAGAATTTTCTCGATCGCATCGAAGAATGCAGCAAACCCACCATTGCCCGAGCCCGAACCTTGCGCTTCTTCGTCGCCTATTTTTACGCGAATGCTTGCCGTGCTTTCAACGTCGAGGCCGCTGTTGATGTAACAATTAAGAAGCGAGATGTGCTCGAAGTCACCACTTTGCATGACATCTGCAATGATGAACGGCAGGTCTTCGGAGGTAATAATCTGCTTTGAGTCACCAAGCCTCACAACGCGCTCGAGCACTTTTGCCTGATCCTCTTTGCTGAGGCTTATTCCTAATTCATCCAGATTATTTATAAGCGACGCCTTGCCGCTCATCTTGCCCAGCGCATAAACGCGTTTGCGCCCGAATCGCTCTGGGCTCAGATTAGTCACGTAGAGGTCGCCTTTTAAGTCGCCATCCGCATGAATACCTGCTGTCTGAGTAAAGACATCCGCGCCCACAATCGGCGTGTTAGCGGCGATCCACTTGCCAGAGAAATTTTCAACCATGCGGCTAAGCGTAGTGATACGTGTCTCGTCTAATCCGAGCGCCATGCCCATCTTATCGCGCAGCGCCACGGCAACCTCGGCAAGCGAGGCGTTTCCTGCCCTCTCGCCGAGACAGTTTATTGTGCAATGAATCGTGTTGATGCCGACTTCCACCGCCGCGAGGGCATTAGCCGTTGCGAGGCCGTAGTCGTTATGCGGATGAAAATCGAAGGTCTGATCTGGGAACCGCGCCATCATGTCAGTGAGCGACTCGCGAACCTCTTCGGGAGACAACAAGCCCAGGGTGTCTGGCAACAAGTAGTGACCGATACCAATCGATCGGGTCGCCTCGATAAGACCAAAAACATAGTCGGGGCTGTCGGCGTAACCATTCGACCAATCCTCTAAATACATATTCACGCGCAGGCCCTTCTCATGCGCGTAGGCTACCGTCGCCTCGATATCGGCGACATGTTGTTCCAGAGTTTTGCTCAGCTGCTCACGGCAGTGTTTCTCGCTGCCTTTCGCGAGCAGATTGATGACCTTGCCACCCGCACTGACTATCCAGTCGACACTGCGCTTACGATCAACAAAGCCAAGCACCTCGACGCGATCGACAAGGCCGTTCTCCGCCGCCCATTCGGTAATCTGCGCCACCGCCTGCTTTTCTCCGTCGGACACGCACGCCGAGGCTACTTCGATGCGGTCGACCTTGAGCGACTGCAGCAACGCGCGTGCGATACTCACTTTCTCGCTGCCGGAAAATGAGACGCCTTGAGTCTGCTCGCCATCGCGTAGCGTAGTGTCTAGTAGCTGAATGCGGCGAGCTTCGGGTTTAGAATTCATAGCAGTGTCTCTGTTGATGTCGCGGCCCTGATCAGCAGGGCTCGCTGAGTCTAACAAAGTCGATAGCTTGTGTTAATCGCTCCGCGATTTTTCGACACCACCGAAAATTGCGCACATTCGCCGGTTTCTCCACTTCTTTGCGGGTGCTTAACCCCCAATGCGTTTAATAACGTAGAATACATCCTCATTTGATGAACCAACTCAAAACGAGAGCAACACATTGTGAACTCTGAGAATACCCAGTCCGACAGCAAAGAAAGCATTAACGCCCACACCGACGAGTCCTATTATCCTCGCGCAGGCCTGCCCCGACGCCTGGCAGCCCTACTCTATGATGGTTTTCTTGTGTTTGCGATGTGGATGTTTATCGGCTATGCGATGCTGGGCATCTTCGGCACCGATAGCAATCAGGTGGTCGAGGGTGTTGTTCAAACAGACTCTGTGGTTAGCACACTCACTTTCTTACTGATGGTTGCGAGTAGCTCCGGGTTCTATCTCTGGTTCTGGACTCGTGGAGGGCAAACACTCGGAATGATTTCTTGGCGTTTAAAAGCGGTGTCTTTCGACGATCGGCCGATGAGTGTCCGTCAAGGCATAATCCGATTCTTCTCAGCATGGCCCGCTTTCTGGCTCGCCGGAATCGGCTATTTCTGGCTTTACCTCGACAAGAATAACGATGCACTGCACGACAAAATGAGCGAGACCAAGGTCATTCTGATGCCGAAGGGCCATAAGCCATTCGAGAAGAAAACGACGTAAAAAGCGCTAGCGCACCCTTAGCATCGACACGATCCCCAATGCCGCGCAGCTCACAATGGGTAGCAATACGGCAAACAGCGGGTTAATGCCAAGCAGCAGGCTTGCCGGTTCTAGCAGCTGCTGCAGTATGGTAAACAGAAGCCCAACACCTATTGCGACAAAGACCCGAAAGCCCATCGTCGCTTCGCGCAGCGGGCCGAAAACGAATGAGACCGCTAATAGCACAAGCGCAAGCGTCGCTAGCGGCTGCAGTAATTTCCCCCAAAAACTTAGCATATAGCGATCGGAATCCAATCCTTGGGACTCAAAGAAACGAGCAAAGTTATAGAGGCCACTGATCGACTGCCTGTCTGGCGCTACAAGCAGCACCGCGAGCAATTCCGGAGAGAGATCAACCAGCCAGTCTTCACTCTCACGCTGCGCTGTGGCCACCGAGTCTGCCAAAAACCGAGTCTCTGACACATTCTCTAGTCGCCAATAGCCTCCTTCGACGGCGTCGATATACTGCGCACTCTGCGCGAAACTGATGCTCGCCAGACCAATTACTGCCTTTGGCTTAGAATCTGCCGACTCGAGCTCAGCGCCTGTTAAACGATATCGCGAGACGCCATACAGTGACTCTCCTCCGGGCGCGATGGCATTCACGTGAACGAACTCATCGCCAATGCGACGCCAACTCCCTTGACCCGCGTCGATAGTCTGCACGCCGCTTCGCAGCACCGCCTTCGAACTCTGCGCAGACTGCTGGAGCGTCGGCGCAATGTATTCTCCAAGCACGAGCCCTGCAATCATGACCACAAATGCCGGCTTCAACACCGCCCACACCAAACGCCAGGTGCTGACGCCCGACGACTGAATGACTATTAATTCGTTATGCGATGCCATGACACCGAGACCGATAAGGCTGCCGCCTAGCGCCGTAAAGGGAAGAAGCTGAAATACCCTAGAGGGGAGGGTCTTAAGCACATACAAAAGTGCCTGAGCAGAAGTGTAGGCATTTTCGCTATCACCTAGCTCTTCGACCAACGCAAACACCACATCGATACTCAGCACGAGCGAGATGACCACAAGCATCGCGAGCAACACGCGCTTACGTATGTAGGAATCAATAAGCGTCATGGGCTTGCTAACCATCAGGTCGCCCTCGCTGCGGCGCGTCTGGGCAGGTTAAGAAAACCATTTGCCGCGAGAGCGATAAAAAGAAACACCCCGTGAACCCACCACATACCTAGAGACGGAGATAATTCGTCCACCGAAATCGCGTCGCGGCAATACTGCAGCAGAACAAAGTAGGTTGCATAGAGCAAAGCGGCTGGCACAAGACGAGAATAACGCCCCTGTCTCGGGCCGACTCGGCTAAGTGGCACGGCGATAAGCGTGAGTATCGGCACGAGCAGGAGTGTCGCGATACGCCACTGCAATTCGGCGATGCGGGCGAGGTCGGCGCTGCCTACTAATGCTAGAGTGGACAGCGTTTCTTCTTCGAGAATAAGCTCACGCTCGCGAGCATCGGGGAGTCGGATCGACTGGGTTTGTGATCGGCTCACCGTGTAATCGGCGGCGCCAGGGATCCCGTCATATTGCGCGACATTGCTCAGCTGCATAAACCGCGAACCATCGGGTTCGACAACGGGTCGTGCGCGCTCGGCAATGAGTATCCTCGGGGCAGCATCGGCGCCCGTTGCGACAAACACGCCTTGCAACTGCCGCTCCCCCGCGTCGGGAGTAGACACCCGTTCGGCATGTGTGACGCGCGCACCTCCACCGAAGCTCTGAAACTGCCCTGCAACAATCAAATCGACTTCGGTGAGGTTTTTCTGCGCCTGCAGCAGCTCCTCTGTTTGACGTACGCCCCAAGGCGCGAGCACCAACGAAAGGGAGCCAACGAGCAACATAACCAGTGCAGCAAACCCTAAGCTCATGCGCACAAGTTTGCGCTCGCTGAAACCACTCGCTATCAGCACCACCATTTCGTTTTCGGCATACATCCGCCCGTACACAAGCAGTATAGACAGAAAGAAAGCGAGCGGGACGATAACGAGGAGGAAGTCGGGAAGACGGAAAACAATCAACAGAAACAGGGCGTCTGTCGCAAGCTCACCCGCGACAGCCTGACCCAAGTATTGGATAAACCGGCCAGTGAGCGCTACAACCAAAAGCACGAGCGTGACAGCTGCCATCGCTTGGAGGAGCTGCCGGCTAAGATAGCGAAATACGATCAATCGGGCCTGCTCCGCGTTTTAGAATGGCTGAGGCACAAGTCTAATCGATTTGACGCGGGTACGTTAGTCTCGCTAAGCCACCCTCACCTGAGGCATTTCTATCCTCGTTTTGAATGCTGCGGGAACATCAGCCAATTGGTGTTTATCGAAATCCATAAAAACAACACCAGCTTTCGCCTTACAGACGATCTGGTCGAGCGCTGCGTTGTTAACCGTAAAGCCAATATCGCAGCCATAGCGGGTAAATTCGCCTACCGAAACATCGATAATGAGGGTGTCGTTTGCGAAAGACTCGGCGCGGTATTCGATAGCAAAATCGGTGACCACAAGACCTAGGCCATAAATATTGCCCTCGGTGAAGCCAAGATCGCCCAGCATCTGCAGCCTTGCCTCGTGCAGAATCGCCACCATTGCCGTACTGTCTAAATGCTTCGCATAGTTCAAATCGCTGATCCCCACTTTTCGCTCCATGCGAAAGCGCGGGTTATCTGGAGTACTTACCTTAATTCGCGGCATATAAATTCTCCTGTATTGGCACTATAAGCTATGACCTGCTTTTCGCTGGAGAGTTCCAACAAGGTGACCGCGATACCCTTGGTTAACGTTCATAATAAGATTCCGCCAATCAGTCGAAAAGCTGTGTTGAAAATTTGCATAAGCCTCTGAAACTCCCTAGGATTATCGACCTAGATCGAGACTCACCTCAGCACCCTAAAATAGGATTACCGATGAAAACTGCTCTTAAAACCAGTAACCCCGTTCGACTTGTCACTGATTGCCTCGTGATTGCCGTCGCAGCTAAGAATAAATTCAGCGCCGAAGCACAAGAAATCGACATAACTAGCGGCAAACGACTCTCGCGCGTGCTCGAAAATGGCGACTTTGATGGCAGCCTCGGCACGTCGCTAATGCTGCAGGGGTTAGAGGGCGTGAAGGCGAAGCGTGTTTTACTCGTAGGCTGTGGCGACAAAGCCAAACTCTCTCTCAAAGAGGCTCGAAAGCTACTGGTAAGCATTGCTAAAAGCTTGCTTTCAAGCCAAGCGAAAGACGCGCATCTCGCGCTCGCCAGCCTCGCACTCGTCGGGGCAGATCATTACTGGCTGGCAGAACGCCTCGCACAAGAGCTCGAAGATGCACGCTACAGCTACAGCACCACAAAGAGCACAAAGGCGAAAGCACCAGCGCTTAAGTCTATAAGCCTCGCGGCGCCTAAGGGCACCTCTAAAGCAAAAATCGATATAGCATTCGCCAACGGTGTCGCCACCGGTCGCGGCATCAATTGCGCCAAAGAACTGGGGAATTTACCTGGCAACATCTGCACACCGACCTACCTTGCACAGCAGGCGATTGACCTCGCCAAGGGTAACCGAGCACTGACCGTTAAAGTCCTTTCTGAGAAACAGATGGCGCGCCTTGGCATGGGATCCCTGTTATCGGTATCGGCCGGATCGTCTCAAGAGGCGCAGTTGATAGTGATGGAATACAAAGGCGCGAAAGTGAAGCCAAAAGCTGATCGACCTGCACCGCATATGCTAGTCGGCAAGGGCATTACCTTTGACACCGGTGGCATAAGCCTAAAGGGTGGCGCCGCTATGGACGAGATGAAATTCGACATGTGTGGCGCTGCGAGCGTCTTCGGCACAATGGCCGCAGTGGCCGAAATGGCACTGCCTATCGATATTGTTGCCATTGTTGCTGCGGCAGAAAATATGCCTAGCGGCAAGGCAACCAAGCCCGGTGACGTCGTGACAAGTATGTCTGGCCTCACCATTGAAATTCTCAACACCGATGCCGAAGGCCGCCTCGTGCTCTGCGACGCCCTGACCTATGGCGAGCGTTATAAGCCAGCTAGCGTTATCGATGTCGCCACCCTGACAGGCGCGGCGGTAGCCACCTTTGGCTCGCATGTGAGCGCGATGCTAAGCAACGACGACGCCCTGGCAGCAGAACTCTCCGACTGCGGCAATGCCAGCCTAGATCAGGTGTGGCAGCTTCCTCTGCATGATGAATACCAGCACCTGCTCGACAGCAATTTCGCCGACATAGCCAACATAGGTGGCCCGCGTGCGGGAACGATTACCGCAGCTTGCTTCCTGTCTCGCTTTACTAAAAAGTTTAAATGGGCTCATCTAGATATCGCCGGCAGCGCCTGGAACAGCGGCACGGCAAAGGGCGCGACTGGTCGCCCAGTCTCACTTCTGCTCGAGTATCTCCGGCGCAAGGCAGCCTAATCTAAAGCGATAAGGAGCGCCCACCCGATGACACAAATAAACTTCTACAACCTGCCGCAGGATACCGAGCAGATGCGCAAGCTCTTTGCCTGTCGGCTAACCGAGAAGGCCCTCTCGCTTGGGCATCGCGTTTGTTTGTTCGCGGGCAGCGAGGCGATAGCGAGTGAGATCGATGCACTTTTGTGGTCTTTTTCGAGCACTAGCTTTATTCCACACGCGATCGTCACGATAAATGGCACAAGTGCGGAGGATGTCAACATCGCGGTGTCGACTCTGCCTAGCGATGCCACCGACGTCGTCATCAATCTAACGAGCGATGCCCTCGACAATGTCGTAGGCATCGCTCGTGTCAACGAAATCATTATCCAAGAGCCGGAGGCGCTCGAGCAGGCTCGTGCGCGCTACCGCCACTATCAGCAAGCGGGTGTTAAACCCGAGATGATTAAGCTCTAATCAGGCTCTGATTAAGCCCTATTTACGCGTCATTTAAACACCCAAGGATCTCTGCGAAGGCCAGCGCCTTGCGGTATACTTGCGACCTTTTAGCAATCACGCTCTATTCAAAAGACTCAAGCAAACGAAGCGAATCATGGAAAAGACTTACCAACCCCAGCAACTCGAAGCCAACTGGTATAAGACATGGGAGGAGCGCGGCTATTTTGCGCCGCAGGGCGATGGCGATCCTTACTGCATCGTCATCCCGCCACCGAATGTCACCGGCAGACTGCATATGGGGCATGGTTTCCAACACGCGATCATGGACGCGCTAACCCGCTACCATCGCATGCTGGGGTGCCAAACCCTGTGGCAAGTAGGCACCGATCACGCGGGTATCGCCACGCAAATGGTTGTCGAGCGGCAATTGAACGCGGCGGGCACTTCTCGTCAAGAAATCGGCCGCGAAGACTTCGTTAATAAAGTCTGGGACTGGAAAGAAGAATCAGGCGACATCATTACCCAGCAGCTGCGCCGCTTAGGTTCATCATTAGATTGGTCGCGCGAACGGTTCACCATGGATGAAGGGCTGTCGAAAGTCGTCGAGAAGGTGTTCATCGACCTTTATAACGAAGACCTGATTTACCGTGGCAATCGCCTCGTCAATTGGGATCCGCAGCTGTTAACCGCGATCTCGGATCTCGAGGTTGTATCGGAAGAAGAAGAGGGATCGATGTGGCATTTCCGCTACCCGATCGCCGATAGCGATGAGCACTTGGTCATTGCCACCACGCGTCCCGAGACGCTCTTAGGCGACAGCGCGGTTGCCGTTCATCCAGAGGATGCCCGCTATACACATCTCGTTGGCAAATTCGTCGATCTGCCCCTGTGCGGCCGCCGCATACCCATCGTTGCCGATGACTATGTAGACCCCGAGTTTGGCACAGGCTGTGTGAAGATTACCCCCGCACACGATTTTAATGACTACGAGGTAGGCAAACGCCATGACCTCGAGATCATCAATATATTGACCAAACAGGCGAGCATTAACGACGAGGCACCTGAGGCCTACCGCGGCCTCGACCGCTTCGAGGCACGTAAGCAGATAGTCGCCGATATCGAGGCGCTTGGCCTGCTTGAGAAAATCGAACCTTACAAACTGAAGGTGCCGCGCGGCGATCGCAGCGGCGTAATTATCGAGCCCTACCTCACACACCAATGGTATGTGGCAGTACAGTCGCTCGCAGACCCTGCTATTAAAGCAGTCGAGAACGGCGATATTGAGTTCGTTCCGAAAAATTGGGAAAACACCTACTTCGCTTGGATGCGTAATATTCAAGACTGGTGTATCAGCCGTCAGCTTTGGTGGGGACACCGTATTCCCGCATGGTATGACGAAGACGACAAGGTCTATGTAGGCACCGACGAGGCTAGCGTTCGTGCTGCACATGGGCTTGGTGACGACATCATTCTCAGACAAGACGAAGACGTGCTCGACACGTGGTTCTCCTCTGCATTGTGGACTTTCTCGACATTGGGCTGGCCTGACGAAACCGAGTTCTTTGACAAGTTCCACCCAACCAACGTGCTCGTTACCGGGTTCGACATCATCTTCTTCTGGGTTGCTCGGATGATTATGATGACGCTCAAGTTTACCGGCCAAATTCCGTTTAAGAAGGTGTATATCACCGGCCTCGTACGCGATGAAAATGGGCAGAAGATGTCTAAGTCGAAGGGCAACATCCTCGACCCTATCGACCTCATCGATGGCATTAGCATCGAAGACTTACTCGCCAAGCGGACTGCCGACATGATGCAGCCGCAGCTAAAACAAAAAATAGAAAAGGCAACGAAAGCCTCGTTCCCAGACGGCATCGCCGCCTATGGCACCGACGCGCTGCGCTTTACTTTTTATTCGCTCGCATCAACCGGCCGCGACATCAAATTCGACCTCGGACGCACGGAAGGCTACCGCAATTTCTGTAACAAAATATGGAATGCGGCACGCTATGTGATGATGAACATGGAAGATAAAAGCGTTAGCGATGCGGCACATCATGCGCCGCATTTCTCGCCCGCCGACCGCTGGATAATCAGCCGTTTCGAAAGCACTGCAAAGCAAATCGAAGAGTGCATGGAGTCGTACCGCTTCGACATAGCCGCGCAGACGCTGCAAGAATTTGTCTGGAACGAGTACTGCGATTGGTATGTTGAGCTCTCGAAGCCGGTGTTATGGGATGACGAAGCTAACCCTGAGGCCGCCGCGGCCGCGCGTTTCGTTCTCTTAAGCATTTTAGAAAAAAGCCTGCGTTTAATGCATCCGTTTATGCCCTATATCACTGAAGAAGTATGGCAACGCATCGCACCTCTGCTCGGCATAACAGGCGACAGCATCATGCTGCAACCCTTCCCTGTGCCTAATGCGGATAACCGTGACGAGCAGGCAGAAGAAAGCATCGAATGGATAAAAGGCGTTATCGTTGGCATCCGCAACATTCGCGGCGAGATGGACATATCACCTGCTAAAACTATCAAGGTGTTTCTGCGCAGCGATAATCAAACCGACAAGCAGCGTCTTGATGAAGCGCGTGTCTTCTTGCAGAAGCTAGCCAAGCTCGAAAGCATCGACTGGCTCGAGCCGGGCGCTACTGCCCCGACTGCAGCGACGCAGTTGCATGGGCAACTCGAAATACTCGTTCCCATGGCAGGACTAATCGATGTTGCAGCCGAACAGGCGCGACTCGATAAAGAAATTGGTAAACTCGAGGGCGGTATAAAAGCGGTAGGCGGCAAGCTCGGCAATGCCAAATTTGTCGACAATGCGCCCGACGCGGTGGTTGCCAAAGAGCGTGAAAAACTCGCAGAGATGGAATCGGCGGTGGTTGCCTTGCGCGCGAAACGCGAAGAATTGGCGGCGCTGGCTTAAGCCTGCGCCGTCTCGCCTGTGGGTGCTATTCTGCGCGCAATTCGCGTGGCATGCTAAAGACGATATTCTCTTCGACACCGTCGAGTTCAAGCGGCTTCGCACCAGACTCTCGCTCTAACCATTCGACAACCTGTCTCACCAAAATCTCTGGCGCTGAGGCGCCAGCGGTCACGCCGAATCGCGACTTGCCCTTAAGCCAAGCAGGATCTATGCCTTCGACATTGTCGACCAGATAGGAATCACATCCTAAGCGCTCGGCTAATTCTTTGAGACGGTTCGAGTTAGAACTATTCGGCGACCCTACTACCAGCAGCAGGTCGCATTCGAGTGCGAGTTGCTTAACAGCGTCTTGGCGATTTTGGGTGGCATAGCATATATCTTTTTTCCGCGGCCCTTCGATCGTTGGAAAGCGCTCGCGCAGAGCATCAATCACAAGCGAGGTGTCGTCCATCGACAGGGTAGTTTGGGTCACGTAAGACAGATGCTCGGGATTTCCAACCTCAAGTTTCGCCACATCCTCGACCGACTCCACCAGATAAATACGACCACCATTGAGGCTTTCGTACTGCCCCATCGTGCCTTCCACTTCGGGATGATTCTGGTGTCCGATAAGAATGCATTCACGCCCTTCTTGGCTGAATTTAGAGACTTCTAAATGCACCTTAGTCACAAGCGGGCAGGTGGCATCGAAAACACGGAAGCCCTTGGCATCGGCTTCTGTCTTCACCGCCTGCGACACACCATGGGCGCTGAATATGACTATCGCTTGACGGCCGAGTGAATCCTCAGCGGGAATATCTTCGAGCTCATCGACAAAGATGGCACCACGCTCGCGTAACGTCTCTACGACAAATTTATTGTGCACAACCTCGTGACGCACATAGATCGGCGCACCATAGATATCTAAGGCTCGGTTTACGATATCGATTGCACGATCGACACCCGCGCAAAATCCTCGCGGATTGGCGAGACGGATAGTGGCGTCGGAGGCTATCGTCGTCATAGAGAAATCCTAGTTCACTAGAGGTTAGGTTTGAGTATACGCGCTGTGCTCACTCCGTTACGAGAGCGACACGGCGCTTGTTCCAGGCGGAATCACCGACATCACCTTAGCGCGGAAGACGATCGGCTTGCCTGCGAGCGGGTGATTAAAATCGATTTCGATTGTCGCCTTGTTCAATTTGGTCACGACCCCCGGTAAGTCGCCGCCGCCGGGGTCTTGAAACGAGACGATTGTGCCAACCTCGGCTGGATTCATTGGGTCTTCGATAAGACTCTTAAACTTAGATACGGGAAAGTTGTGGACATTGCGCGGATTCAATTCGCCAAACGCGAGTTCGGGCGGCAGCGTTACGTCGATTTCGCTGCCGACAATTAAACCAATCAGCGGTTCCTCGAAGCCCGGCAGTAAACTGCCATCGCCTACGTGGAAGGTCGCAGGTTTGCCGGCAAAATTGGAATCTACTATGTCACCGGTCGTGAGCGATACCGAAAAATGCAGCGTGACCCTCGAGCCTTCTACGATTCCATTGTCTTCACTCATTTCACCCAGCCTCTTGTGTTTTACGCAGCGCAGTCTTGCGCATGCCGATTCCCAAACGCCGTTGTCGGCGCACCGGATGTGTTACGTCGACACAGTAATTTTGGGTCGCCGTGGCCTCTCACTTGCGCCACGGCGCGCGCCTTCACTACGCGAAATGCCTCACTTCACCGTCGCCAGAGATATTGTCAACACAGCGCTTACAGATGGTTGGGTGCACAGGATCAACGCCTATGTCAGCCGTGTGATGCCAGCAGCGCTCGCATTTCTCTTCGCCAGACGCAGCGATTTTAAGCTTAAGACCGTCGAGCTCTGTAACAGCCGCATCGGCAGGCGCGGCATCGAGGGCATGCACCGTCGCACGCGAATTGATCAGCACAAAGCGCAGTTCAGCACCTAGTGATTCGAGTGTCGCCGCCAACTCAGGCGCGCAATAAAGGTCAACCTCAGCGCTCAGATTAGCATTCACCACTTTCGCGGCACGCTGGATTTCGAGTTCTTTATTCACTGCATTTTTTACGTCGATTAGCGTGCGCCAAAAAGCATCGTTTTGCGTTGTCGATTCTGCAAACCGTTCGACGCCATCACCGAAATCAGACAAGAACACCGAGAGCGGACGATCGCCGGGGATAGCGCCCCAGATCTCATCAGCGGTAAAGCTCAAAATCGGCGCAATCATTCGGCTGAACATTTCAAGCACATGGTGCATGGCAGTCTGCGTAGAGCGTCGCGCGAGCCCGTCTGATTTGCACGTATATTGGCGATCTTTAATGACATCTAGATAGAAACCACCGAGTTCGTTCACACAGAAATTGTGAATACGCTGGTAGATATTATGGAAATTGTACTTGTCGTAATGATCGACAACCTCCTCCTCGAGCAACTGACACTGCCGCACTATCCAGTAGTCGAGCCCGATCAGATCCGCAGGGGCAACACTGTCCGTTGCCGGCTCGAACCCATTTAGATTCGACAGCATAAACCTCGCGGTGTTGCGAATGCGGCGATAAGAGTCGCCGACACGCTTGAAAATTTCGTCCGACACCGTCATCTCGCCGCGGTAGTCTGTGGCGGCAACCCAAAGGCGAAGAATATCGGCGCCTTGGTCTTTGAAAATCTTCTGTGGCGCCACGGTATTGCCGAGCGACTTCGACATTTTACGGCCGTCGGCGTCGACGAAAAATCCGTGGGTGAGCACCTGCTTATAGGGCGCCATGCCATTCATTGCGACCGCTGTCTTGAGCGACGATTGGAACCAACCGCGGTGCTGATCCGAGCCTTCGAGGTAGAGGTCGGCGGGGTATTGCAGCTCACTGCGCTGATCCACGACGGAGAAATGGCTCACGCCCGAATCGAACCACACATCGAGTGTGTCGGTGACCTTCTCATAGAGCGCCGCATCCGCCGCGCCGAGCAAGTCGGCTGCGTCGAGTTCGAACCACGCCTCGATCCCCTTCTTCTCGATTTTAAGCGCGACTTCTTCGATAAGCCGCGCCGTGTCTGGATGCAGTTCTTGTGTCTCTTTATTGACGAAAAGCGTAATTGGAACGCCCCAGGTACGTTGACGTGAGACACACCAGTCTGGGCTACCCTTGAGCATTAACTCAATGCGCGCTTTGCCCCATTCCGGCACCCATTTCACGCCAGCGGCTGCGGCAAGGCTGTCTTCTAACAACCCTTTCTCGCTCATGCTGATAAACCACTGCGGCGTCGCGCGGTAAATAAGTGGCGTCTTCGTGCGCCAGCAGTGCGCATAGCTGTGAGTGATCGTCTCGCGGCGCACCAGCGCATTCGCCTCGTCGAGTTTGGCAATTATTGCCTCGTCGACCTTGTAAACATGCTGCCCTGCAAACTCGCCCGCGCCCGAGGTATAGACTCCGTTTTCATCAACGAGATTCAGCGTGCCGATACCGTTTGCCCGGCCCACATTAAAGTCATCGACACCGTGGTCTGGTGCAGTGTGGACTGCGCCGGTACCCGCATCGGTGGTGACGTGGTCGCCCAAGATGATGGGCACTTCGCGCCCGGCGAAAGGATGGTTAAGCGCCTGTTTGTCTAAAGCCTCGCCTGTCACGCTGCCGAGTTCTTCGAATTCACTGCAGCCATAACGCGCCATAATGCCGTCGATCATGTCTTTGGCGAGAACTAACAGTTCTTCACCTGCGCCCAAATCACAGCGCACTAGCGCATAATCGAGTTCGGCATTTAAGCTAACCGCCTGGTTTGCCGGCAAAGTCCACGGCGTTGTCGTCCATATCACGACGCTTAAGTCGCCCTGCGCTGCTGCCGCACCGAACAGCGCTAAGACGCCTGCACGATCGACAACGCTGAAGCGCACGTCGATAGCGAACGACTGCTTGTCTTGGTATTCGACCTCGGCCTCAGCAAGCGCCGACGCGCCGACCACACTCCAGTAAACCGGCTTATAGCCTTTAACCAGATGGCCATTGCCGGCGATCTTACCGAGGGCGCGCACAATGTTTGCCTCGGTCGAGAAATTCATCGTGAGATAGGGGTTTTCCCAATCGCCGAAGACACCTAAGCGAATGAAATCGCGCTTCTGAATCTCTACCTGTTTGGCTGCGTATTCACGGCAGGCTGTGCGGAAATCGGCGTGGGAGATTTTGACCCCAGCCTTACCTTTCTTCTTCTCGACATTGTGTTCGATAGGCAGGCCATGGCAATCCCAGCCAGGGATGTAAGGCGCGTCGAAACCGCTCATCGACTTTGCTTTAACCACGAAGTCTTTAAGCGACTTGTTGATCGCATGACCCAGGTGGAGTTCGCCATTGGCGTACGGAGGGCCATCATGAAGTATAAATTTTGTCTTACCGATATTCTTGTCGGCGATGCGCTGATAGATATCGAGCTTCTGCCAGCGAGCGAGCATTTCTGGTTCGCGCTGCGCAAGACCCGCCTTCATGGGAAATTCGGTGAAAGGCAGGTTGAGGGTTTCTTTTAGGTTGAGGCTGTCTTGATCGTTGCTCATGGTTTCGCTTCTTGTTGTAAGCGAGCGCGGCCACTGCCGCGCTCCGCTCTTTAATTTGCTATGGAAGAGTTTCGCCGATACCGCGTCTAGTCGCGGCTATGGCTAATAATGAGTTCGCGCACACGCGCGATATCCTCCTCTAGCTGATGCTTAAGCGCGTCTAACGATTCGAATTTCATCTCATCGCGCACTTTAGCGATAAACACAATTTCGAGTGTTTCGCCGTACAAATCCCCACGGAAATCTAGAAGATGGGCTTCTAATAATGCGCCGCCCTCTGCTTGAACGGTAGGACGGAAGCCTATGTTGACCGCGGCAGGCAGCAGCACGTCGTCTAAGCGTGCATAGCAAGCAAACACGCCAAGTAGAGGCATTTTTAAACGCTGTGGATCGATATTGCAGGTTGGAAAACCGATCTGCCCGCCTAGCTGCTGGCCTTTTATGACCTCGCCTTTGATCGTGTATTTGCGGCCAAGTAGCTGTTCTGCCAAAGCAAAATCGCCTGCTTGCAGGCTATCGCGTACATAGGTGCTCGAGATGCGTTGGCCGTTACGCTCATAGGCCGCCGACTCCAAGACCTCAAAGCCATGCGCCGCGCCCTCGCGCTTGAGCAATGCAAAGTCGCCGCCTCGCTTATTACCAAATTTAAAGTCGTCGCCCACGATAAAGGCAGCGATGCCCAATCCGTCGACGAGAATATCGCGAATATACGCCTCAGCGCTCAGTTCGCTTAACTGCTTGTCGAATCTCAAAACCAGCACAAAGTCGACACCGAAGCTTTCGATAAGTGCGAGCTTTTCGTCGATAAGCGAGAGACGCGCCGGACAGGCGCCGGGGTCAGAGGTGAAAAATTCTTCGGGATGCGGCTCGATTACAATTGCGAGCGCAGGCAGGTTAAGTGCCTCGGCTTTCTGCTTAAGCTGATCTAGGATTAGCTGGTGCCCAAGATGCACGCCATCGAATTTGCCGATAGTCGCGACACAGCCCTGCTGGTGCTGTGAAAAGGTATTGGGGTCGTCGATGACGATCATAGCTCAAACTGTACGTGGAAAGCCTGCGAGTATACCCTCATATGAAGCGATTTTCTGCATCTGGCAGAGAGATTCGAGGGGGTATTTGCCGACCTTAGACCCGGCTAGACCGCACGCCAGCGTGCTAGGCCTCGCGTGAAGAGGACTCGAGAGATGACCAACAGCCCAATGATCAGAACGCCTTGACCGATTAGGGTATTCACCACCGAAATCGTTTCGGGGCGTGACGCAAGCGAATACAAGTTATGGATCGTTGCAGCAGCGGCTACAAACACGAGTAACGACAGGATGAGCTGCAGAGAGGCGATGAACTTTTGCATTTCGAACGGAACTCTTAGAAAATTTAGGCCGCTAGTATACCGACCCACCTCGCCTGCGTCATGTGCAAGCGCTCGACTCTCTTCCCTAGCCAACCGTGTTGCCTGCCTATCTAAGCACGCCAGTTTGAGCGCTCCAGCGCCTGTGGCAGGCGCGGCGATGCACTGTTATGCTTTCGATTCAGTCTCTGGATCGTGGTAATGCTCTCTAAACTATTCCTAACCCTTTCGATCATCTTCTTAGTCGCCCTGATTCTTAAGCGCCGCCCATCGCAGGAATCCGGCGCACAAGGTGCTAGAACGTCTGCTAAAGTCGGCGGCGAGAGGCCTAAACTCTCGGAACATCGGTTGGCAGCCTACCTTTTCTTGGCCATTATGTTTGGACTTGGCGGTGTCGTTTCGGTGCAGAAATGGCGTGACGACCACACCGTCGTCACCATCAAACTTTATAGCGCAGGCGAGTCGGTTCCAACGCAGTACCAAGCCTTTAAGTTTGAACTCGACTCCCGCAGCTTTACTACAGTCGATGGTGTGCAGGTCGTGGTCGCCAATGATGAGCGCATGGAATTAAGCGGATTGGATCAGTAGAGGCTATTAACCGACTAATCGACTAATCGACCTCCGCTTTTATATCGATCTCCGACAGCTCATCGATATCGAACCTTCTCGCAAGGGCGCCGAGGTCTTCGACGCTGATATCTCCGACGATATTAACCAGCACTGTCTCGCTCTGCTCCGCGGCCATAATAGCGATACCGTAGATGAGATCGGCGTCGTCGGACAGCCTGAAGTAGATATCAACATGGCTCTCATCTTCACGTACCCGGACCACTCGCTCCCAGCCTTGCGCATCTAATTCGTTGGCTAAGACCGCCATAGAACTCGCTATTTCAGCAACATCGATGTCTCCGCTCTCGAACACATTGACATTCACTCGCATCAGTTTAGAAATAAAGCTCGCCGCCTGTTCATCCTCCTGCTTTAACAGATTGGTCACCATGTTAAGCAGCGGGGTCTTTAGGCTGATCTGCACCGTTGGCTCGGCTCCAGCGAATCCCGACAGTGTCGAAAAGTCGACGAAGCCGGGATGGTCATTAATACTCGCCTGCCCTTGGGCGCCAGTACTCAGTCCGACCGTCATGATTACAGCGACTAGTAACTCGTTCCATTTTTTCATTGTAACTACCTCTTCCCGCAACGCGGCTAGGTTTAGAATTGCGCAGCCCTTAAATCGGCCCTGCCTGTCGATCTTCATTGCCACTAAAACTCGCCCTTCTTAGAGAGCTGTTAACACTTTGTTGTAACGGTAGCACGACGAAGCGCTCGCCTATCATCGTCTCAGTTTGTCGACTCACTCTGTTTAAGTAGTCGATTGCCGTATTCAGTTCTTCCAATGCCATACGCACCTCGGCCGCATCGAACGCCGCTGGAATCATCGCCGCATTCTCAGCGGACAAATCCGGTGTAACTTCTGCTACTAATGGCTGAGGCGCATTGTCCACACGCGGGGCCATCACGATGACAACCGCAATCACCAGCGTGCTTAATGCTGCGAATCCGATGGTAAGCGGTAACCGATCTCTAAAAAATTGATCGAGCTGCGCGAAAAAACCAACGCGCGATGGCTGTCGAAAGGTCTCTGCTAAAGCGCCTGTCTTCCCCCTGTGCTCTTCATGCCCCTCATGCCGCTCATGCCGCTCATGCTGATGTACCCGCTTTTGCGAGCTTATTGCCACGAGGTTATCGACAAGCGCATCACTAAAATCGGCTTTTGGCAGATCGAGCACAGACTCGTACAGATGCTGCGCATAGCGAAGCTCGTGCGCGCAGTCGCCACATTCGGCGACATGCCCTACGAACGCTAACTGCCGCTCACCCTCGAGCTCACCATCCAAGAACGTGTCTATTTGGAGCTGCATGGCATAGCACTGTGTTTGTTCAGAACTTTGGCTCATTTGATATTCCACCTCATTGTGTTCATTACGCGCATTGATTACACGGCCTCGCACCTAGACAGCATCATCACCGGACGAATTTATCTCTTCGAACCGCAGCCTTAACTGCGGATCTGCGCGGAGCTTCCGACGCGCCCGGTGGAGATAAACTTTTACCTGGCTTGCGTTCATATCGAGGCTTTCCTCAATATCGGCATAGCTCAATCCCTGCACATCGCGCATAACGAAAATCGATCGAAAAGGGTCGTCAAGCTGGCGAATAGCGTCGGTTAAGCTTGCGGTTAACTGGTTATTCTCTAGCGCTTCGAACTGAGATTGCTCGGCCGCCTGCGCTTCGACGTCTACCGCGTCATCTATCGACTCGTTTCGAGTCTTGCGCCGCCTAACAAAATCGATAATCGCGTTATGAGTTACCCGTAGCAACCAAGGCAGCTGCTTGTCATGGTCGATTTTGGGCCAGTGCTGCCACAGCTTAACGAAGACCTCTTGCGCGATATCGTCGGCATCAGCAGCCGAGCGCAGGCTATAGCGCGCCAGCGTGACGACGCGCTGGCGGTGTTTCTCAATAGCTTGTTGGAATTCGATTTGCATATAATCTTAAAGACGCGAGGGCCAAAATAAAGTTACAGCAATGAAAGATAGCAGGCTGAGTAAAGATAAGAGAGTCGAAATTATTTCAGCCAATAGGTCAAGGCATGGCCTATGAGAGAGTGCATTCGGAAGCAACGAGTAACGCCAGGAGAGCGCGCGAGGGAGGGAGAAGGAGGGAGAGAGGGAGAGAGAGGGAGAGAGGCCCCGCTAAGGGGCCTCGATCACCCGCGCACAATAGACGCGCGCGAGAAGTGGTCGTTGCAGCGGCGTTAAAAGCGGTCTTCTTCGATCCAGTAATTGGTCACTATTCCGTTGGTGAACTCGATCGACAGAGTCTCAATTCGCTCCTGCTCAACATCAAACGAGAACAGGAGAAACACGCCAACCTCAGTGTCTTTCTCGGAAATGTTGCGGTATTTCCATATCTCGGTGCCGTCGGCATAATTCAGTTTCGTCACCGGGTCGCCAAAGGAGCTGCGCACCCAATCGGTGTCGCTGCGGCCTAGTTGCAAGCGCGACACGTCGCTCTCGCTCCAAACCATTTGCACCGAATCTGAGTCAGACTCGACAGTGACGAGGCAGCCATTGAGAAGCAATCCTAGTGTAAAAACCGCTATCGCTCTGATCATAGTCGAATCCTGTATTTTGCTATTCTGATAGTTTAAAAGCCGAGCCTTTTAATCGCTCACCTATTTCTGCGTATTGCCCCGCCAGCAAGGCATTGTCCCCGTCTTTACGCGCAAGAGAGCCAAAAGTTACAGGTGCATCGGAAATACTGCGACGCTTACATGGCGCGTCAACTTTACTCGTTGGAAGGGTAGCAATATCGGACTGAACCTTTGCTGAACGCGCACCGGATCGCATGCTAAGCTTGCCTTACCAGAGCCTGCGATACATCGATTGTTAGGGGCACTCACAACAGAGACCTTCACGATAAAGTCCTTCACGAAAGAGATCCCTACGAATGCCTGCTATTAAGAGTAAACGCCCTGCGGTGAGACACAGCACACGCCCCCCCTTGCCAGTGCGCTCGCCCCAATCTCGCCTCACAAAACTCTTCCCAATCCTTGCAATAGCTGTTGCTGCCACAGGCGCACTGAGGCCAGATTCTTTCGTGGCAGCGCAGTTTACGATTATCCCCCTACTTGCTTCGATCATGTTTATGATGGGCCTGACGCTCACCCGCGACGACGCCCAGCGCATCGCGCGCGACCCTCGGCCTGTTGCTGTGGGTGTCGCCCTGCAGTTTCTTCTAATGCCGATTCTAGCGCTCACGCTGGCGAAACTCTTGCAACTCTCGACGCCCCTCACCGTCGGAATGGTTCTTGTCGGTAGCTGCGCCGGCGGCACTGCGTCAAATGTTATCTGTTTTCTTGCGCGCGGCGACGTAGCGCTATCGGTTAGCATGACCTTCGTCTCGACTCTCATTGGTGTCGTCGCAACGCCGTTGCTTAGTCAGTTCTATCTGGCCGAGCAGGTTGCAGTAGATGAACTCGCGATGATCGAAAGCTTATTACAAATAGTTTTTGTCCCCGTGATCTCAGGCTTTTGCTTCCGCGCAGTGCTGCCCCGTCTAAGCGCTGCATTACAACCAGCATTACCCCTGTTCTCTGTAATCTGCATTTTGCTCATTATAGGTATTGTGGTCGCACTGAATTCACCGCAGCTGCGCGGAATCGGCCCTCTAATTGTCTTAGCAGTTATCCTCCACAATGCGCTGGGTATTGCCGGCGGCTTCACACTAAGCCGACTCTTCGGTTTCGACCTCAAGCAAAGTCAGACGATAGCAATCGAGGTCGGCATGCAAAATTCAGGGCTCGCGGCAGCGCTTTCACTGCAATTTTTCTCTGCAACCGCCGCCCTTCCCGCTGCGCTTTTTAGCATCTGGCACAACATTTCGGGCGCGCTCCTCGCCGGACATTGGGGACGCCAACGAGACTCTTTGAAGTACTTGCTAGCAGATGTCAAAGACAGCGAGATGGATGGAGCTTAGGCCGATACCATGTTACAGTTTTGCCGTTGATTGGTGTAGCAAACGCACCATTTTAGGGCGTTTTCAGTATTTTATACCCTTCTATAGTCAACAAGTGTGACACCCTATTTCGGACTAACCATTTGGCGCTCAGCCCTTCGCAATGCGCCGCAGGAGATCGACGTGAAACTAGTGACAGCGATAGTAAAACCCTTCAAGTCAGACGACGTAAGAGAGGCGCTATCCGAGATTGGCATCAGCGGGATGACGCTCACCGAAGTAAAAGGATTTGGTCGTCAGAAAGGCCACACCGAACTGTATCGAGGCGCCGAATACGTCATCGACTTTTTGCCGAAAGCAAAAATCGAAGTTGCTGTCGAGGACGCGATAGTCGATCAGGTCATCGAGGCGATATGCAAAGCGGCCAATACAGGCCAGATCGGGGACGGTAAAATATTCGTCAGCAACCTCGAGCAGACGATCCGCATTCGTACCGGCGAAACCGGCAACGACGCCCTGTAACCACAAGACAAGGCTATGAGTAGCATGAAAATTATCAAAAAAATCGCCACCGCGGCGATCCTAGCTGGCGCACCTAGCGTCGTCCTCGCACAAGAAACAGCCGAACTTAGTGGCGCAAATACGGCATGGATTCTTACGTCCACCGCCCTCGTTCTATTCATGACCCTGCCCGGGCTTTCTCTATTTTATGGCGGACTCGTTCGCACTAAAAACGTGTTGTCAGTCTTAATGCAGTGTTTCGCCATCGCCGCTGTGATTTCTGTTCTCTGGCTCATCGTCGGCTACAGCATCGCTTTTGGCCCGTCAGAGTCTGCTTACTGGGGAGGCCTCAGCAAGGTGCTGTTTAGCGGGATCACTGTCGACTCGCTCGCCGGGGACATTCCAGAAAGTGTGTTCGCCACATTCCAGATGACGTTTGCGATCATCACCCCTGCACTGATGGTTGGTGCATTCGTCGAGCGCATTAAGTTTTCATCGATGCTGCTTTTCTCGACTCTATGGACTCTGCTCGTCTACTTCCCCGTCGCAAACTGGGTCTGGGGTGGCGGCTGGCTGCAGCAAATGGGTCTTATCGACTTCGCTGGCGGCACGGTCGTGCATGTCACCGCAGGCGTCGGCGCACTCGTCACGGCGCTTTACCTGGGCCCTCGCACGGGCTTTCTCACTGCACCAATGATGCCGCACAACCTGACCATGAGTTTCACCGGCGCAGGTATGCTCTGGGTGGGCTGGTTCGGATTCAATGCAGGTAGCGCCCTTGCAGCTGACGGCAGCGCGGGGATGGCTATGCTTGTTACCCATCTGTCGGCGGCGACTGGCGCGGTCACATGGATGGCGATTGAGTGGATTAAATACGGTAAGCCTAGTGGTCTCGGCGCCATAACAGGCATGGTCGCAGGTCTAGCGACAATCACACCGGCGTCGGGCTCGGTCGGCCCAGCTGCCGCCCTGCTCGTTGGTCTCTCCGGTGGCGTCGTCTGCTACTTCTGCACAACTTACCTGAAACAGAAAATGCGCATCGATGATTCTCTCGACGTGTTTCCTGTGCACGGCGTTGGTGGCATTGTTGGCACTCTTCTCGCTGGCGTGCTTGTTTCGAGTGATCTCGGCATCTTCAGCGGGAACGGCTTGGCAGAAGGCATGACTATTGGCTCACAATTATTTGTTCAAGCCTTTGGCATAGTCGTTGTAGCGCTGTTTACCTTTGTCTTAACCTTCGGGCTTCTTAAGCTCGTAAGCGCCCTTACCGGTGGTATACGCGTGTCTGCCGAAGAAGAGCAGATCGGCCTCGATATTGTCGACCACGATGAGAAAGGCTACTCAATGTAGCTGCGCGTCATCGCAAAAAAAGCCTCGCCGGATTCTTCCAGCGGGGCTTTTTTTTGCTTAGAGATTCTTGCACCGGAATTAAACGCTTCCCGCAGAAAAACTGCCGCAATCGAACTAATCGCTCTTTCGAAGGGTTGTTATCGCGTAAACTAATTTATTACCTTCGAGGTCTTCGAAGTGAGTCCCTACGAGGCAAGTCGAGCGGCCGTCTTTAATCAATTCGCCGCGTAATCTAAAGCGTGGACCGAATACTGGGGCGAAATAATCGATACGCATATTGACAGTCGCAGACCATTTAAATTGCTGCTGAGAATCGAATAACGACCGCACGGTCCAGATAGAGATCATGTCTACGTAGGTGCCGGTGAATCCGCCGAAGAGTTGATCTCGCGGATTAAGGAGATGACTGGGAAGATGAGCCTCGACCTCAATCAGTCCGCGCTCTTCGCGCAGAATTGACCATTCGCGCGATTCAAGTAAGTCGCCTGCATTGTGTCCTGGCTTTAAAAATATCGGTCTGTCGTCGTTCGCGTCAGTCATCTAGTTATCCTGTTCTCTGCTCTTTTTATTGTGCTTACTCTGCTATTCGCTTCGATTTCTTAACCTCTAAACTGCGACCCAACTAATTTGCGCGCGCATCGAGAAGTGAAAAAATCCGGTTGATCGCCCGGGGATCGACACCCGGTGCTCGAATCTGTGCAAAGTTATCCGAATGATTGGTCATGTCTAACGTCTCAGCAGCCGTCGCTGCATCGATGCCCGCAGCATGCATGTCGCTCGCCTTTACCCAGAGGTCTCGAAGGTAGGCTTGAAAATCATGAATGGGCTTACGTGTCCTCATCACGGGCCCGTGGCCAGGCAGCCATAGTTCGAAATCTAGTTCTTTGAGGCCATCGAGAGTCGCAGGCCACTCGTCGACATGTCCATCTCCCATGTAAGCCACGCCCGGTAGCATCATGTCTCCGGTAAATACGATCTTTTCATCCGGCAACCAAACCAACACATCGCCCCCGGTATGAGCGCGTCCAAAGTGGCGTAATTGAATTTCGCGGCTGCCCCTTTCGAGGGTTTGAAACAGCGACATTTTTTTATCGAGAGTGATATTGGGTGGCGTAGGCACGATTTCTTTGATCGCTTCCATATAGTCGCGCTGCACTTTCGCTTGTTGTAATAGTTGCTCACGGCGCTCACCGCTCGAGGCATCTGCAGCTTGCCGCTCTAAACTGCGCACGGTGCCCGGTACAGGATCGGAGAAACTCTTAAAAGTGATTTCCTCTAGAACATTGCCAGCTTCGCCATTGAGTTTCATGCGGGTGTATTCATGACCGATGATTTCGACGCCAGGCGGAAAGCTTTGATTACCGTGCGCATGATCGAAATGATAATGACTGTTAACGAGATAGCGGACCGGCTTGTCTGTTAACACTGACAGAGAATCTATGAGCGCCATTGATGCGGCGGCTGTCACATGAGAGTCGACCAGCAACGTGTCTTCCGAGCCCACTAGCACCAATGCGTTACTCATCGTGTAAACGCTTCCGGTACCCGTTGCAAACCAAACCCCGTCAGCGACTTCTTCAAAGCGGTGCGAGGCAGATTCGCGCACTTCACCTTGCGCCAGCGCAATGCTCGGTGCGGTAAAGGCGAGAAGCGCTGCGCTTAAAACGCCTAACACGTGCTCTTTAGAGGCCTTTTTTATTCGCCCTTTTTTACTTGTTTCTCGCATTACGTTTTCCTTACTTTTCGCGGCAGGCGCTCACGGTGTGTAACTTATTGCCAACTGTTTTCGTCTACAAGGCAGATCGAACTGATAACCGGACAGACGTTAGCCCATAGCCTTAGGGCTGTAAAGCAGGTCGCTGCTCGCCGATTTTCGATCAACTCTCGTTGCCAGCGAGGTTGAATAAACCGACATCTTTTGGCGAAACTCGCTCCAATGATCATTTAGGCTATGTCGATATTTTTTATAAGCGCATGAAATAAATAGACTTTAATTAATTGGCAAACTACTTGCTTTAAGTCCCAGTAAGACAAGGTGTACACAACAGGTGACATAACCGGTCACTAATCTAACACTGCAGCAAATGGAGAGAACCCAATGCCTTTTCACACAAACCACAATATTCGACTTGCGGCCGCTTCATTGCTCGCTTTACTGCTCTCGAGCTATTTATTCGCTAACAATGGTCATGCCCAAGAGCTTCGAGAAATAAGTAAGGTAAATGGCGGCATTCGCGTCGCTGCGAACGAACAAGTCGGAGAGGTGTCGTCGGTCAACGGCGGCATCGACATAGGCCGCAGCGCCCGCGCGACGAGCGTCGAGACAGTAAATGGCGGCATAGAGATTGATGACGGGGCCGAAATCGACAGCGCCGAGACTGTTAACGGAGGCATTAGAGTCGACGACAATGTTATCGTACGCCGCTCGCTGGAGACCACCAATGGCGGTATTCGCGTAGGTAGCGGCAGTAAAGTGGGCGGCACCATCGAAACCGTAAACGGCAAGATCACGCGAGATAATACTCACGTGGGTGACAGCGTTATTACCACCAACGGCGATGTTTTAATTCGCAATGGCAGCGTAATAGAGGGCGATGTGGTGTTCGAGGGACGACGCCGCGGCTGGACTCGATGGTTTAACTGGGGAAATAAAACGCCTGATCTGGTGATCGATGCCGATGCCGAAATAAAGGGAGACATCCGCCTCTATCACGAGGTTACGCTTAAAATTGCAGAGGGCGCCCGCGTCGGAGACATCAAGCGCCATTACCGCGACTAGCCCCTCGGAATGAGCGCGACGCGCTCGGCGCGCTCGCGCAAAAGATACTTTTGCACTTTGCCCGTAGACGTTTTCTCGATAGGACCAAAGTCGACCTTTTTAGGAATCTTAAACGCCGCGAGCTCTTCGCGGCAATAAGCAACGAGCTCTTGGGCTGTCATTTCTTGGCCGTCTTTTAGCGAGACGAAAGCACACGGAACCTCTCCCCACTTCTCATCACTTGCCGCAACCACGGCTGCCTCGAGTATTTTCGGATGGCGGAATAACACTGATTCAACCTCAAGGGAGGAAATGTTCTCACCACCAGAAATAATAATATCTTTCGAGCGATCTTTAATCTGCACATACCCATCTTCATGCCACACGGCGAGGTCGCCTGAGTGAAACCAACCGCCGGCGAACGACGCCTCTGTTGTCTTCGGGTTTTTGAGATACCCTTTCATCACCAGATTCCCGCGCATGAAAATTTCACCCATCGTCATCCCATCTTTTGGTGCGGGTATAAGGGTGTCCGGATCGGCAACCATTAGCTCATCTTGCAGAGGCGCACGCACGCCTTGACGCGCCATCAACTCGGCTCGCTCATCGATATCCATATTTGCCCAATCCGCCTGCGGCGCACTCACCACGCAAGGGCCGTAGGTTTCGGTAAGGCCATAGACATGGGTCACATTAAAACCGAGCTTTTCCATTCCAGCGATTACCGCCGCCGGAGGTGCTGCACCTGCTGTCATCGCATTAATTCCGCTAGGCAGGCCTTCATGCAAACCAGAATCGGCATTTAACATCGTGTTGAGAACAACCGGCGCGCCGCAGAAATGCGTGACTTTGTGCTGCTTTATTTGCTCGAAGATAGCGTCTGCTCGAACGTGGCGGAGGCACACGCTGGTCCCGGCGACCGCCGCGAGTGTCCAAGGAAAACACCAGCCGTTGCAGTGAAACATCGGAAGGGTCCACAAATAGACAGGTTGTGCGGTCATGTTCCAGCACATCGCATTAGACAGCGCGTTTAGGTAGGCGCCGCGATGATGAAAGACAACGCCCTTCGGATCGCCTGTCGTGCCCGAGGTGTAGTTAAGCGAAATAGCCTGCCATTCATCTTCAACCTGAAAGCAGCGGTAGCCGGCGTCGCCAGTGCGCAGCAGCGCTTCGTAATCGGTCTCGCCCAAAAGCTCTCCGCCTTCGAAATATGGGTCATCGATATCGATGATCCTAGGCTTCTCATCGAGCAATTCGAGCGCGGCACGTATCGTGTCGCTGTATTCGCGGTCGGTAAAAAGTACGCGCACTTCAGCGTGCTCGAGGATAAAGGCAATTGCCTTCGCGTCTAGCCGAACGTTAAGCGCATTGAGCACGGCGCCTACCATCGGTACACCAAAATGTGCCTCAAAGGTTTCTGGTGTATTCGCCCCCATAAACGCGACCGTGTCGCCTTCGCCAATGCCAAGTTTGCCGAGCGCCGAGGCGAGAAGACAGGCGCGCGCGTAGGTTTGAGACCACGTGTAGCGAGTAGCGCCGTGAATAATAGACGCTTGGTCCGGATAGACGCTTGCGGCTCGCTCAATAAAATTAAGCGGAGTCAGCGCAGCAAAGTTTGCCGCGTTCTTATCAAGGCCTTGTTCGTATTTATTCACGTGTGATCTCCTCGCCGTCTCTACGGCCATTTCTTAAATAGGTCTCTGGGTTAAGACCGGCGCTTGTCACGCTGAGCCGATCCGCTGCGCTCCCTCGACTACTGAAAATCCATATCCCCCGCGGTCAGCCACCATTTGCCATAAAGTAGGCTAGCGGCTGGGCCAGGATTCCAGCTGTTGCAGGGTATCTCAATGCCCAAATCGCGAACAGCTGCATTTGGAATATCCAACCTCGCAAGCCAGCCTTTGGTTAGCCATAGAAGTAAATCGCTGGGGGGTTCATTTTCAACAACCTGTGTGCAGAAAGGCTCTTCACGCGCGCCTTTTGCCAGCTCTCGAGCTAGCACAGTCAGCGCGCGGGAAACTGTCGCGAGTGGCGCAACAATATCCATAAGCAGCCACGCATCTGCGCTGCGCTTAATCACACACAACGCCATTGCCCTACCGGCCGAATCACGCAGCCAACGCAGCGAATAACGCGCGTGATGCGGATGCTGCAAATAACGATAGCTAAGGTATTCCCAATCTCTAACGCCGATGATGCCATTCTCAAAATCAACCTGCATTTCCTGCCAGAGCGCGCCTAATTCATCGCGTTGCGCTGAGTCTGCGGCATCGAAATCGGCTAGTATCCATGCCGCCTCCACCGCGCTGCCTGGCTCAGTTATCCCACTCACCCTGACTTCGACGAAGTCGTCGGTTTTCTCGTAGAGACCGAGACGGATAGCGAGCCTCATTGTTTTTTTATTCGGAAAACCAAAGCCCAATAGATGATCGACAGTATTGCCAATTTCGCGCTCGAGGAATGTCGCGGCAACCTTGAAAAAGAGACTGCCGCGACCGTACCGGGTTCTCTCCTCAGGCATAACCATGACATCGCATGGCTGAATCGCTAAAGCTGGGCGCCCAAAATAGCGAATATCGCGCGGCGCTCCGCCATAATGTGCGACGAGATCGCCTTCCGCTTTCGCTTTCGCCACAACACAGCGTCCAGCGCCTAGTTCGTATTTCCAGTGCCAGACCTCTGCATCGAACGCGTGGCCGAAACTGCGTTCAAAAAGATCAGCAACGGCCGCTGGTTTAAAACTGGCTCTGTCACCATATTCTGCCGCAGCGTATTCGCTATCTGAGTCGGCAGGTGCCAGTCCCTTGGTAAAGGTGTAAAGCTTGAATACGCGCTTGCCCGAAGAAAGCTCTTGCGCTGCTCTGTCGAGTTCGTCTCGCACCAGCGTTAGGGTTTCATTCTCATTGCCGAAAGCATTCAGCTGCGCTTGCTTTGCAAATAACTCGATTGAGCGCAACGCACTCTGGGTATGGTCCTCTGCAACAGCAATCGAATAATTAAGCCGCTCGGCAAGTTGGAGTAACGAGCTTAGGTTCGGCAATGGCGAATGCTCGACGGCACTGTCGTCATTCAAAAATTCACCGAAGACAATCAACAGCCCTCCCGGCTTAAGAAGCCGGCGCGCGCGTGAGAAAACACCCAATTGATCGATGCTACGGTAACTGCCCTCAACTAGGAGGCAATCCATATTCTCGCTAACAGCCGAGGCTTCGATGTTTGCGGCCGACGCTGTGGGAGTCTCGCCCACAACCCCGACCGCTATAATTTCGATTGACGCGGGGTTTTCAAGGGCATGTTGTGCCGGCTTCATCTCACTGGCAAAGCCCGCAAGACTCGCGCCATCGATGCCAATACGAAATTCTCCCGCACCGGCTCCGTGGGCATGCTGCGCGCAAACGAGCTCGACAAGTCTGTGGGTGAAAGCCGCCTGCGCGTCGCTCAGCGACTGAGTGTCGTTTGCGAATAGACCGTAATGGTATTTCCCTTTGAACGATTCGGTGCGGCCTAACACGGCGGCGATCGCGCCGCGTTTCGCCTCTTCACGCGAGTGAGCGTCTGCGGAGTGATAGCTAGATGGGCGGCGGCGCAAAACGAAATGCTGGGGAGCTGAGGCCTGAGATTGGTGGTCGGTCATAGCGTGTAATCGGTTATCGCGGCGGCGGTACGGGCATTGGACGTAAGTGTACGTATTTGTCGCCTCCTCCACGAGCCAGACCCATTTAGGTGTGGTTCGAGGTGAGAGCGCTCAGGGTGTTAATAACGATGACGCCCTCAATATAGCGCGCGAGGACCTCATTGCCTAGGTTCACACTCGCTAAACGCGCAGCCTAACTTAGGCTAGAATGACTGCGCGCAGTCCGTTCGCGCTCAAGTTCTTAGAAACCTAGCTTAGGATCAGCGACATGATAGCGAAACATAAGCAGCAATCTAGCCTGCTCGCACTCATAGCCCCTCTCGAAGATAGCGAAGCCTCGCCTAATCGCATCGCACTTCAGCGCTTGCTTCAGCTGCGCGCGTTTGTGACGGTTATTGGTTTGCTAGGCTTGGCTATCCTGCTTCCATTCAGCAGCATAAAGGTTCCGCCAAGCTCGATAATAGGACTGCTGATCGGCGTCGCTGCGAGCCTCGTTATCGGTTTTTGGCGACTCCGCTCAGCCGTATCACTCCTCCCGCTTGAGCTGTTAGGCCATCTTCTCGCAGACGTGGTTTTGCTTATTCTGCTCCTAACTCAAACCGGTGGCATCAGCAATCCACTTATCTCCTATCTGCTCGTGCTGCTCGCAGTCAGCGCGACCATTCTTCCTCGCTTGATGGTACTGAGCTTTGCCGCTGGCAGCATTGCTATCTACACTTTTTTCTTGTTGATCGACCTGAGTTCTGGCCAGCAAATGTCGATGGGCTCCGAGGGTCAGGCGATGACCTTCCAGCTTCACCTTGTGGGAATGTGGGTAATATTCGTGGTGAGCGCCGCCTTGATTACAGCCTTTGTCACGCGTATGGCAGAAGGCATTCGAGCGCGAGAGATCAACCTTGCGCACGCCCGCGAAGAGGCGCTGCGCAGCGAACAGCTCATTGCTATTGGCACGCTCGCGGCGGGGACCGCGCACGCATTGGGCACACCGCTATCGACTATGGCCGTGCTGCTAGGCGAACTCGATTCGGTAGCGACGGAGAATTTAGCCTCACCTGAGGTCAAGGAGGACATCAGTGTTTTGCGGCAGCAGGTCACGCGCTGTCGCAACTCGCTTACACAGCTCACTCGCTATTATCACAAAGACGAGGGCGGTGGCGCGAGCAAGAGTTTGATTGCAGATTTTATCGAAGATATTCGCGAGTATCTGGTCAATATTCATCCTACTTCTAATATTAGATTCGAATTACAAGACACTGATAAAAAACAACTAACCTCAGACCCCAGCATTAAGCATGCGGTAATCAACATTATCGAAAACGGAATAAAAGCAGCGCGAACCGAGGTTAGTGTGAGCGCGAAAATACTTTCCTCAAGCGCATCTGGCAACCGCCGCCAAGAGCTTATTGAGCTGATCATTACCGACGACGGCCCAGGCATTCCCGACGAGGTTATGGAGAATCTCGGCGAGCCTTTTATCTCCATACGAAACCAAGGCATGGGACTCGGCATTTACCTCGCCAATGCCTCGATCCAGCGGCTCGGTGGAACAATCGAGATGAGCAATGTCACAGGTGGCGCGCGCACCCGCATCACACTGCCCATTGAGCCTCTCCCGCTTACAGACTCCGCAGTGCGAGGATCTACCCGATGACACCTTCCCTCTTGCTCGTCGAAGACGACGAGGTGTTTGCTCGCGCTATCACTCGCGCGCTCGGCCTGCGCGGCTACGCTGTAGTCCATGCAACGAACGCTGATACCGCGAGTCACGTAATCAATCAGACAAACTTCGATTTCGCTATTCTCGACCTTAATCTGGGCGGTCATACCTCGCTCTCATTGATCCAGCCGCTGCGCTCTTCTAACCCCAAGATGCGCATACTTATGCTGACAGGCTATGCGAGCATAGCGACGGCTGTAGAGGCTATTAAACTGGGCGCCGACGATTACCTCGCCAAGCCGGCCGATACGGGCGACATCCTCAACGCCTTGCTCGAAGAGGGCCATGAGGCGTCGCCGACATCTGCGTTGACAACAGAATCAGCGCTCGAGCCTATGTCAGTGAGGCGGCTCGAGTGGGAACATATCCAAAAGGTTTTGGCTGAAAACGAGGGCAATATCTCGGAAACTGCACGGCAACTAAAAATGCATCGCCGCACCCTGCAGCGCAAGCTGCAGAAGAGGCCTGTCGCCGGCTAATGTAACCCGACGACAGAGTGTGGAAAACCGGCTTACCCTAGCGACGACCCAATGGCGTCGACATGAGATGTCGACCACCGTCGACAATGAGTGTTTCGCCCGTGACCACTTGCGGCCCCGTCACAAAGTGCAATATCGCCTCGGCTACGGTATCGGGGCAAGCAGTCACACCCAACGGCGCATCCCGTCGATTCGCGTCTCTAACCGCCTCGTATTGTGTGTTGCCCAATCCCTCACGCAGCCAATCGCCCTCGATAAAGCCCGGGCAAACTGCGTTCATGCGTATTTTAGGGCCTAGAACGCGAGCAAGTGACATCGTCATCGTTACCATCGCTCCCTTTGACGCCGCGTAAGCAATGCTGCTGCCGATCCCTGTCACAGCTGCCGTAGACGCAATATTTACAACGGCGCCTCCTTCGTCATTTGCCTCCATAGCCGCGCGAGCGGCGCGGGTCATCTGATAGCAGCCAATCACATTAACCCCGTAGATACGCTGAAAATCCTCGGCGTCCAGGCCATCGAGGTTATTGTGGTCGACAAATTTGGTGGTACCGGCATTGTTAACAAGAATATCAACGCGACCCCATTTATCCATCGCAGCTTTTACCATCGCCACGCAATCGGTGTCGTTAGCGACACTTCCGCCGAAGCAAACCGTTTCGACTCCGAGCTCCTCGCACTCTTTAGCGACCTGCGTGGCCCCCGCGGAGTTAGCGTTGTAATTAATGACAACATGACAGCCAAGGCTGGCGAAGAGGCGCGCTGTTGCCGCTCCAACGCCACTGCTAGACCCTGTAATAATTGCTACTTTGTTGGATAAATCTTTCATTCTTATCACCTCTTTTTTGGCGCATTATACGCACGCTCTCTAGCTGCGAAATCACCCGAGCGAAATTAGCATGCCTGACATGCTTTGCCGAGCCACAATCCCCTGTTTTTGATTGTTTTTAAGCGTTGCAATACCAACCGATAGGGTTACAATACGTAACACTTTGCCTAAGCAAACCGTCCCAACCTTGGCCTACTTAATGTGATACTGCAGCGCAGCGCACATTCTCGTCCTGTGTTCTATCAAGGAGTTCATCTAGCTTTCATAGAGAGTCGTAGTAAGTGGCTAAGTCGACGTTTAAAACGGTAGCAACGAGGCCTGCGACGAGATGACAAGATCAATAATTTAGCAATCGGAGGCTGAATTGAAAAAGCAGCAACTAGTAGCAATCGTAATTTTTATCGCTGTTGTCGCGTGGATGCTTATTCCGCGCGAAGGCATCAGTACTGCCGGCGAAGCAAAGCCCGATGTAGTGGTTACTGCAGCCCCAGAGGGCAGCAATGCCGGCGAAGGCCTTGAAACACCTCTCGTGCGCACGCTGTCGGTAAGCGAGGAAGACTACACGCAGCAAATTCGAATCCGTGGACGAACACAGGCGTTCCGACATGTGATGGTAAGGGCTGAGGAGCCGGGCAAATTAATCAGCGAACCTGTTGCTCGTGGCGCACGCGTTTCTCAAGGTGATGTGCTCTGCGAACTTGCCATCGACGCCCGCGACGCCAACCTAAGCGAATCACTAAGCCGCCTCGAGCAGACGCAGTTCGAATACAGAGCGTCGCTGGATCTGCAAAAGCGCGGCCTGCAATCAGAGGTGATCGTCGCGCAGCAAAAGGCTGCTGTATCAGCTGCCGAAGCCGCGGTGAGTCGTGCCGAACTTGCACTCGCGCGCACAAAAATTCTTGCGCCTTTCGACGGTGTGGTCGAAACGCGGTCAGTCGAATTAGGCGACTTGCTCAATGTTGGCGCAGTCTGCGCCTCCGTGCTCGACGACAGTCCTATGCTCTTGGTTGGACTTGTACCCGAGCAAAATATTACTGCCCTCGAAGTAGGATCACTGGTCGAAGCCGAACTGGGCACCGGCATGCGCATTAGCGGACATGTTACCTACCTCGCTCGCGCTGCAGACACTAACTCGCGCAGCTATCGCATCGAAGTCGAAGTCGACAACAGCAACACGAGTATTCGCGAAGGTATTACAGCCGAGCTCTTGGTTGATGCACAGGATTTGCGTGCTCACCAAATTCCCTCGTCGGCCCTCACACTCGACGACACCGGTGAGATTGGCGTGAAGATTCTCGATCGCAATAATGTTGTGCAGTTTCAGCGCGTCAATATTATTGGCGACAGCAGCAATCGCTTGAATCCCGGTGTTTGGGTAACCGGACTCAGCGGCAGTACGACGCTTGTCACGATAGGCCAAGAAATCGTTTTCCCTGGCCAGCGCGTCGACAGTACAACGACGTTTTAGCGAAAAACTAATAAAGAGTACCAATACCTTAGCACTGAATTCTGGGCGGACTAGATGAAAAATTATATCGACACGGCTGTATCGCGCTCGCGCACGACGCTGAGCATCTTTGTGGCGATCATGCTTACCGGCTTCGGCTCGTATCTCTCGATTCCCGTCGAGTTAAATCCTGACGTCGAAGTACCGATAATCATCACCACGATTATTCACGAGGGGATCTCGCCTGAAGATGCTGAGAGGCTGCTCGCGAAACCGACAGAGGTAGAGCTTAAGTCGCTCGACGGCATTACGCAGATTAGTTCGTTCTCGAGCGAGAACGCGGCGACGATTATTACCGAATTCGATATCTCTTTCGAATCCAAGACAGCCCTGAGCGATGTTCGTGAAGCGGTGAATAGAGCGAAAGCGAGATTCCCAGCCAACACCGAAGAGCCCCTCATGCAGGAGGTCTCTGCTGCGGGCTTGCCCGTTGTACAAATCGCGGTGGGTGGGCAAGGCGTACCAGAGCGCGTGCTACTGCGAGTGGCTGAGCAACTGCAGCGCGAAATCGAAATCTTACCGCAGATTCTCGAAGCGGTAATGGTCGGTAATCGCGAAGAACTCCTCGAAGCTGAGATCGATCCGGGGAAACTTGAAACCTACGGCATCCCGAACAGTGCGATAGTCAGCACGGTCATGAATAACAACCGCCTAATCCCAGCGGGCCAAGTTGACACCGGTCAGGGCAGCTTTTCTGTCAAGGTGCCAGGGCTCATCGAAAATGCCGAAGACCTGTTCAATTTACCCTTAGCGTCAACCGATCTAGGCGTACTCACTGTCGCCGACATAGCCGAGGTGCGCCGCACATTTAAAGATGCCACCCGCTATTCCTACTCCAACGGGTCTGCGTCTATTTCGCTTAACGTCAACAAGCGTAAGGGCGCCAACCTTGTCGAGTCTATGGAACAGATCGACGCAGTCGTCGAGCGTATTCGCCCCACCCTGCCACCTTCAGTCACTTTGTCTTATATCAACAACACAGCGCCGCTCGTGTTAGAGCAGAACCTGGGCCTGCAGGGCAACATGGCCACCGCAATGGTGCTTGTTCTGATCGTTGTTATCGCCTCGGTCGGCGTGCGCTCGGGTCTTATCGTCACGCTCGCCGTGCCGTTCTCATTCTTCTTCGCATTTATCATTATCAGCTTCCTCGGATTCACCTATAACTTTATGGTGATCTTTGGCTTGCTGCTCGGACTCGGCATGCTCATCGATGGTGCCATCGTAATGGTCGAATACGCCGACAGGAAAATGGCAGAGGGTCTCAACAGCTTAGAGGCCTATAGAGCGGCAGTTGATCGCATGTTTTGGCCAATCATGGCATCGACTGCAACGACACTGGCGGCATTCCTACCGATCATGTTCTGGCCCGGCGTCTCAGGCCAGTTCATGAGCTACTTGCCAATCACTGTTTTCGCCGTGCTTATCGGATCGTTGTTTTACGCACTTCTCTTCGCACCGACTATCGGCGCGCTGATCGGTCAGGGATCAGCCGCTGCTAAGGCCTTTGCCAAAGGCGGCAGTGACGATGGCCGCGTAGTCGCTACAGGTATTACTCGGCTCTATGAGAAGTCACTCAAGGTCGCTGTGAAACTCCCTATCACTGTTTCCCTCCTCAGCATCGTCACGCTCGTCACCATCGTTTGGGCATATGGCCGCTACGGAAAGGGCGTTGAGTTTTTCACCGGCGTCGAGCCAAGTCAGACACAAATTCAAGTTTTTGCGCGCGGTAACTATTCGCCTGCCGAGCTGCGCGATGTCATGCTTAGCGTACAAGAACGCATTTACGAGGTTGGCTATTTCAAAGGTATCGTCATGCAGTCTGGCACGGGACAGCAGCTTGGCGGTGACCAGCAAACGGCACCCGACCTGATCGGCTATATATTCGTCGAAATGGTTGATCGCCGCGAACGCGAGCTAGACGGCTTCGAAGTCGAAAACCGTTACCGTCAAGCTATCGCAAACTTGCCCGGCGCACGGGCGGAAGTAGTTTCTCTCGAGCAGGGCCCGCCTGTGGGCAAAGAGATTCAGATTGAACTATCGGGAGAGGAGTTGGAGCCTCTCTTCGCCGAAGCTGCGCGCATTCGCAATTTTCTGGAAAACGACATGACTGGGCTTATCGATATCGATGACACGGCACCGGTGCCCGGCATCGAATGGGAAATCAAAGTCGACCGCGCACGCGCTGCAATGATGGGCGCAAGCATGGCAGAAATCGGCACCGCGATTCAGCTCATGACAAACGGCGTGTTTATGGGTGATTACCGCCCTAACGACAGCGAAGAAGAAGTCGACATTCGCATTCGCTACCCAGCCGAATACCGTGGTATCGAGCAGATGGATACGATTCGTATCGCAACCGCCAATGGGCCTGTTCCAATAAGCAGTTTCGTCACTCGGGTCGCCAAACCCGCGGTGAGCAGCATCCAACGAGTCGATGGCGCGCGCGTAGTTTATGTCCGTGCTAACCCTGCTCCGGGCATCGTTGCCAGCAACAAGCTTACTGAAATAGACGCCTGGCTCGAAGAGAATCCTCCTCAGCGCGGCGTAACTGCGGTATTCCGCGGCGCTAACGAAGAGCAAGCCAATTCGGCAGCCTTCCTAGGTAAAGCGTTCAGCCTTGCGATGGCACTCATGGCGATACTGCTCGTGACTCAGTTCAACAGCTATTATCAGGCGTTCATCATCTTGTCGTCTGTGTTGCTATCCACAGCAGGAGTTCTGCTAGGACTCCTCACGACAGGCCAAACCTTCAGTGTGATCCTCACAGGCATCGGTATTGTGGCGCTCTCGGGGATTATCGTGAACAACAACATTGTGTTGATCGACACGTTTAATTATCTCAAAGCGAAGCACGGCGATTGGACACTCGAAGAAATAATCGTTCAGACAGGTGTACAGCGCCTACGGCCGGTTTTTCTTACGACATTCACGACCGGCTTTGGGCTGCTGCCACTGGCGATGCATGTCTCTGTCGATCTTATCAACGCTGAAATCGAAGTCGGCGGGCCGATTACGTCACAGTGGGTTAGCCTTGCGTCTGCTATCGTGTTCGGATTGTCGTTCGCGACAATACTGACGTTAATCGTCACACCTGCGATGCTCGCTCTCCCCGATGCGCTGCGCAAAATGCTGCGGATGAAAGCGAAGCACCAGCCGCTTGAGACAAGCATCGCCGTTAGCTAAGAACAGACGCTAGCGGTACGTGCGATTCGAAATCAACGTCTCGGCAAGCAACAGCAGTAGTACTAGGCTGAGTATCCACCACCAGAGCCGCTGCGGCGACTCTAATTCGACCATGCGTTGCGCGGTGCGTACCTCGCGTGGCGCAAGCGTTTGATTCTCCGGATTAATCACGGCGTCAAAAATCGATTCGGCAGACACTCTCGCTAGCGCCGATTCCCCGGTATCCGAATTAATAGCAACCCACTGCGAGCGCGTTGCGCGTTCCAGCCTCGTCAAACCCACGGCAGTAAAGTCGGCCACCTCAGAGTCGCCGATAACATAGCTGGCCGGCTCGCTCTGGCGCGCTGCTAAGTAATTGAGCGATTCATGAAGGAAAGGTAGATACAAAGGCTGCAATGGAAAATCACCCCATTCCGAATCCAAAGGCATCGCCGTGAGCAATACACGGCCAGCGCCGACTTTTGCATCAAGCAGCGCGGGCGAGGCATCGTCAAAACGCATCAGCGTCGCCGCATCTTCTTTAGGCTCTAAAGTCCAAACGCGCTGGAAACGCGATGACCATTCGACAGGCAACTTGGCAAACAGCGGATGCCTGCGATCGAAGTCGGCTATGATGCGATAGTCACCTATTCGCAGCCGCTGACTTCCTACTAGACGACCCGGTAGAATCGAGTCCAGTGTGCTCCCAGCCGCACTCGTTTGGTCGCCTGGCGCAACGAGAAGCCCACCGCCGGCGCGCACAAAGTCGGCGAGCACGCGCGATTGTTGAAGACCCAAATCACTGACATTTAGGAGAACGACTACCTCCACGCTTTGGATAAGTTCCGGCGTCAAACGGTTTGGGACTGTGCTTGTCACAGAGAATGGACTAGCCACCCCGCTACCGCTCGCTAGCTCGAACCAATGTGCTTCGTCGTCGAACCAGTCTGACGAGGCCTCACCGTTAACCACTAACACATCGACCTTTGGCTCGATGGTCACAGCAGCGAAACGGGAATTATCCTCGATGAATTCATCTCCTTGTACGCGAACCTCTATCGCCCGCTCGCCGCTCCCCTCCAGAATATAAGCAAACTCGACAACCTTTTCCGACACATCCGTAAGCTCAACAGCCGCCCGTTCGATCACCTCGCCATCGATTAGAAGACTCACCTGCGCGCGTTCGACTGGCAGCGATCCTGAAGACCTTATGCGAGCCAGCACGGGGTCGGCTTGTATCCCATCGATTAATGTCGCAGGTACGCGCACATCAACAACCGTCAGGTTTTGAGTCTCTTCGACGCCAACATCTATTGGGGTAAAAGCAACGCCCGGCGCCAACTTCCAACTCCCCTCTAGCCCATCGGCGCCCGTGGCTTGAAAATCCGAGAGCAATGTAATTGACCGATTATCGAAGGTGGCGGCAGCGAGCATTTCATCGGCCAGCGCTAAGCCCGAACGAATGCTCGATGCGCCGAAGCTAGGTTCAGTCAACGAATCGAGTGCGCGTCTTAACGCCGCCGGCTCATCGGTAAAATCGGTTAGCACTGTGGCACGTTCGCCTAGCACCACAATCGCGATCTCATCCCCAGGCCCGAGATTGTCCATAAAGTCATTGGCCTCGGCTATAGCCGCAGCGAAAACGCCGCGGTAGCGCATGCTTAGTGTTGAATCGATAACCAGTACCGCTGATTGCGGGTCGGCGTCTAATAACTTGGCGAGAGATTGATTAAGCAAGGGTCTTGCGAAGGCAAAAACTAAGAGGCTGATCAATAGCGCGCGCAGTAACAGCAACACCCACTGCTGTAGTTGCTGAAAAAGAATGAGTTTCTTCGGCGTGTTTTTAAGGAAGCGTATAGAGCCAAACACAACTTTAGGCGGACGTTCTCGCCTAATCAGATGAATCGCGATCGGAATTAATGCAGCCAACAGGCCAAACAAAAAAAGGGGCGCTAGAAACACCATTTAGAATCCCCTCGCCCGCTTACTTAAATAGGCCGACAGCGCCGAGTCGATCGGATCGGCTGTATTGAGCAGACAGTAGTCTACTCCCGCTCTCTGACATTGCTTTTTACATTCGGCAAGATAGGTATTCACATTCTCTAGATAGGCATCGCGCACCGACGCTGGCGTTGTAATAAACGCTTCGCGTGTTTCGCTATCGATAAATTCAGACGACTCGTCGAAGGTAAAGTGAAGCTCCGCGTCATCCATAACATGCAGCACGATCACATCGTGACCCATCGCGCGGAGGTTGCGTAGCGTTGCTATCGTTTCCTCCTCGCCTTGCAGCAGATCAGAGATCAACAGGACGAGACTCTTCTTGGTCAGCGTCGCAGCGAGGTCACCTAACGGCCGCGCTGCGTCAGTCTGATCGCCGGGCGACACTTGCGTTAGTAGCCGCAACAAATGCATGAGATGAGGCTGCCGACAGCGCGCAGGCAAAAACTCGCGTAACTTATCATCGAAGGTAATGAGACCCACTGCGTCTCGCTGGCGCATAATAAAATACGCGAGCGCCGAAGCAACGCTGATGCCGTAATCGAGTTTACTCATACCACCCGAGGTGTAGGTCATCGAAGCACTCGTATCGAGCGCGATCATACAGCGGGTGTTCGTTTCGTCTTCGTACTGCTTGATATAGAGTTTGTCGCTGCGAGCGTAGAGTTTCCAGTCAACGTGACGAAGATCATCACCGCGCTGATAGTGGCGATAGTCATTGAATTCGACACTAAAGCCGCGGTGCGGACTGCGATGTAAACCCGACAAAAAGCCCTCGACCGCGACGCGTGCCCTTAGCTCGAGATTATCGATTCCGGCGAGAATACTCGGATCCAAGAAATTCGCAGCCCCTTGGGTGGCCGGTCGAGACTTAGAGGCGTCTGTGTCTGTGTTGCTTGGCATAGGCTTCAGGTCTGGCTACTACTGTTTTGTCTATTGTGCCGCGTGAGTCAACGAACGGCACTCGCGACCGCGTAATTGATTACAGACCAGAGCTCGGCTCTGGTACCTCTTCGAGCAAACGCGCTATGACTGTGTCGGTAGTAATGCGCTCTGCTTCTGCGTGGAAATTGAGTAACACGCGATGGCGAAGTACCGACGGAGCCAGTGCGCGAACATCACCAAAAGAAACGTTATAGCGGCCATGCAGTAGCGCGCGCACCTTGCCTGCGAGAATAAGATTCTGTGAGGCGCGAATACCCGCTCCCCAACTAACCCAGTCTTTGATGAATTGCGGCGCCACGTCAGACTGTGGCCGAGAAGAATGCACGAGTCTTACTGCATACTGAATCACCGCTTCGGCTGCCGGCACCTGTCGTGCGATGCGCTGGAACTCCAGGATATCCTCGCCGCTTAATGGGTGTGCAAGAGCGGTGTCTCGTGTCTGAGTTGTGTTGGCCACAACCGCAACCTCGTCCGCTTCGGAAAGGTACTTAAGCTCGATTTTGAACATAAAGCGGTCGAGCTGTGCCTCGGGCAATGGATAAGTGCCCTCAAGCTCGATCGGGTTCTGCGTGGCAAGCACGAAAAACGGTTTTGCCATGGGGTAGGTAACCCCCGCTGCGGTCACTTGCCGCTCTTCCATCGCTTCGAGTAGCGACGACTGGGTTTTAGGCGGTGTGCGGTTGATCTCATCGGCTAATAAGATGTTCGTGAAAATAGGCCCTTTTACAAAATTGAGGCCGCGTTTACCGTCTTTCTCTTCCACTATCTCGGCACCGACAACATCAGCAGGCATCAAGTCCGGAGTGAATTGGATTCGGCTAAAATTCACCTGCAAAATGTCGGCGACAGTCTTAATTAGGAGAGTCTTAGCGAGACCCGGTACACCGGTTACCAAGCAATGCCCCCCTGAGAACAGAGCGATCAGTAGTTCATCGACGACAGCCTCTTGGCCCACAATTACCTTGCGGATTTCGGCAACAATTTGCTGATGCCCTTCTTGCATCCGCTGCACCAGCGCAAGATCGTCTGGGGTTTCAATTTCAAGCGCGTCTTTTACGTCACCCGCCGGTGTCTCAACTGTTGAGACATCCGTCTCAGTAGAGTCGTTGCTTTGCATCTCTGCCCCTTCCTGTTGCTGATCTAATTCTGTCATCAAAGAGTCCTATTTCTCATTCGGCGCTCGCATGCGGCGCGGCGGTGTCACATTGTTTAGTGGCTAAACGCGTAAATCAAATAATTGATTCCAATCTTGTAGGCATCGTTTGTCGACTGTGTCGGGTAGCCTGCGTAAAAAGTGTGCTCCCAGCCGTCACCGAGGTCGGTGTTGTAGTTGGCGGCAAGCATTACTCTGCCATCGTCATCGAGTACCGCGTAAACAGCTGGCGGATACTGCGGATCGTCTTTATTCAGAAATCCGCCGTAATCCCACGTCACCATGCGGCCGGGCACTTGAGCAACTTCATCGATATCGAAGAAAATATGAAAGACTTCATGGTCCGACTCAAGCCTTGTTATTTCGCGCTCAGGAAAAATTTTTCGTATTTCGACAAACATATCATCGAGATGCGGCTGTCCCCAAAAATCATCGACCAAGACGAACCCACCTCGCAGCATAAATTCGCGAAGCGCCTCGACCTCGGGCGCGCTAAAATTAGGCCCACTCATGGGGTAGCCGATGGGCACGCGCTTCCAGTTCATGTAGAGAAATATATTCTCGAATAACTGAGGATCCGTTAACTCAACATAGGTATAGTTTTTGGGATTAGTATCTACATTCGTGTAGCGCTGCACACCGCGCAAAAAATTTTCATCCGAATCAGGGAAATCAGTATCCCACCAACCACCGCCACGGCGTCGACCGAAGCCGCCTTGCCCTGCACCATGGTTCGTATAGCGACCCCGCACCCATTGAAACTCAGTGATGTCATCACCGTAGACGGACAGATCCTCGCCGTCTGGCGCCAACTCATCGAATCGCAAATTCTGCGCATGAGAAATAGAGATGCCCAAGAAGAAAACCATCAGAACGCACAAGGAAGGAGCAAGCTTTGGGCTCGTTCTCACTTGTAACGCCGGCTTCTGATTTGGCTTTTTCATTGCGCTCTTGTTTCTCCAGTCTCTTTGGTTATTCTCGATAATTTTTCTTTAGCTTCTCTCTAATTTCTCTCTAATTTTTCTCTAATTGTTCTCTACTTTTTCTCTAATTTCTCTCGCCTTACTCACCTGAGTCTGTTCAGTGCCTAGTCGTCGTTCTCGTTCGCGACAGCCACGGTTCGCAAAAGAATTTTTTGCGCGCGCGCATAGCTTGGCGCAATTTCTAATGCGCTGAGCACATTCCGTTTAGCCAGCGCTGTATCGCCATTGTTGAGATAAGCCTCGGCAAGATTCGTCCGTGCCTCTACGGGGTCGTCTACTTCCAAGGTAACGATTACCTCATTCTCGACCACGGCAGCTGCGGTATCGTTCTGCAACGAAGCCAGGCGCGCTCTAAGCTCATGTACTTCGCGGCGATAGGGATCGACCTGAATAGCCCTGTCGATATAGTAGCCGGCGCCGCTAAGGTCGCTGCTCGCAAACGCGGCTTCAGCCAGTGTAATCGCGGAGTTGTAGTCATGCTGCTGATTGCCGAGGAGCAACCTTAATTGCTCGAGGCGCGCAGCCTCGTTGCCTTCCTTCTCGTAAATTTGCGCTAGGACGAGAGGTGGACTTGGATAACCCGTGTATTCGGGCAGCATCGCATAGGCGGTGTCTAAATAGATTTTTGCCTCGGCGTAGGCTTCCTCTTTAAATAAGACAATACCCATTTGCAGATAGGCTTGAAAGTCTTTGGGGTTCGCCTCTATTCGCGCACTCATGTGCTGCTTAAGCGAGGTGTTGTTATACAGTTCGGCTAAGATCGCACTCGAATTTTCGCGCACGCCATGCCCATGACCCTCGCCTTCATCTGGCGCATCTTCTTTATGCACATAGACGTCGATCTCGGAAACACGCTGCTCAACCCAAGACAGGAATCCTGCGTCAAATTCTGTCAACGAAACAGCAAACGCCTCATCGAATCGCTCTGCATCGGTTTTTATTTCGTCGTACTGCATTACCAGCGAACGGAGGCCCTCGAAACCATATTCGCGGGCGATATAGTCTATGACCAAATACGACTGAAAGTACGCAAAGCCAAGGTCTGCGCTGTTCTGCGCACCACTAAAGCCTTTGTCTAGATCGGCGAATGGCAGCAGCTTATCTTGTTCCCATGCCCGCACCAGATCTAAGCCTTGGCTACGGCCCCAATAGGGCCTGCCTTCTCGTTCCTCCCACACTGAAATCCCCTCGGACAGCCAACGTGGCAGCTTATTGCCGGTCATCTGCAGCGTCACTACGTGTGCGAACTCATGCCACACGATCTCCTGCCAGTTAGCCGACAGCGTGTCGGGGGAAATAAGCGTGATAACTTTGCCGAAGCAAATACCTACAAGCGGACCGATATCAGGAAGGCCAACCGAGCGCACAGCAAAGTCTTGCGAATTTTCAAACACCTGAATAAGTATCGGGCCTTCGGGTTCAAAGCCGTATTTTGCGGTGAGCGTATCCCAGCTCTCTTCAAGCAGTGGCTCGAGATACGGCCAGAGAACTTGTCCATCTTTCTCGGATAAATTGACTTTAAAATGCTCACTTTCTACCGTTACGTAGCTGTCGAGTGTGTCGTATACCTTCAGCATATTCGACGTCATCACGTTAAACGGATCGTTGTCGAAACCAATCTCCAAATTTTTGCGCCCCTCGACCTCCTCACCTAGACGGATAAGATTACTGCCCAGCAGCGTATAACCTTGCCAATAGTTAGGATCAGATGCGATCGCCTCGCGCGCCAACGCAACCGCCTCGAGAAAACGATATTGCCGTCCGAGAGTGTCGGCAACGTCGCCAAGGAATTGCGGATTAGACGGACTGAAGGCATCGACTCGCGCACGAATTTCGGCAAAGTCTTGAGTACGTTCTTCGAGTGCCGCCTTTGCACCCAATAGGCTCAGACTCTTGAGCGACTCGGGGTTTAAAGAAAGCGCTCGATCGATAGCCTCGAGTGCATCGTCTTCGAAGTCGTTAACGAAAAATAATTGCGCCTGTGTCTCGAGCGCAGGAACGAAACTCGGGTTAACTGCGAGCGCCTGCTCCAAAGCTCCCCTGTCACCAGTGACGCGCGCAAGACCAGTCAACGCCGGCAGATAGCGTGCATTCACCGCGAGAACGTCTTCATACGAGCGCTGTGCATCGGCTGCATTGAATTTTTCGAGAAACAGATCACCCCAAAGTGTCTGTGCTTCGAGATTATTCGGATCAAGACGTGTAGCCTCACTAAAAAGGCTATTGGCGTCGTGGAACTCGCCGAGCAGCCAACTCGCGCGCGCCACCATACCGATATCTTGCGACGAAAATACAAGGCCATCGGTATAGCGATCTAGCGCGCGCTGGAATTGCGCCGCGGCCTCACCTCGACGACCAACAAGTTGAAGCGCCTCTCCATATTTCACTACGGCACGCAGTGGCGGCTGATCGAGTCCTTCGCTTACACTGGCTAACACGTCGAGCGCGAGTGCAGACTCACCCTGCGCGAGTTGCAGTTCAGCTAACTGAGTGGCGACAAGAGGCAAATCGGCAGGTGCCGCGCTATTTAACGCGTCTTCGCATAGCGCAATTGCCCGCGCTCTATCACCTATCATGGCAAGCGCGCGACTCGCACCGACGACACCCTCTTCTCTATCGAGGCCCTGCGCGCGTAAAAAGGCATCACCTGCAGCAGCATAAGAGCCGTTAAGAAAGAGCTGCTCGCCCCTTGCAAGAGGAGAACTCGCGCTTAAAAACGCCTCATCTGTGTTCTGTGCCCAAACGTTCGTGGCGAATAGTGCAGACGCCAAGGTAATAGTCGCCACTAGCCGCTTCGCAACTAGTCCACTGCCCACGTTGCGCTTCAGGGTCGCGAGCATTATCGAGTTTGGAGAGGTCTTATTCCGACGCTTCACGAGTGAATTCCTCCGTAGTATTAGCAAGGTCGACTAGCAATGTTTCAAGCTGCGCCCAGTAGTCGTCCTCTAGAAATTCAGCTTTGCGGCCACGCAGGAGTAAAACACTGCGCTCTAGGGTTTGCATTCGCCGCTTAAGTGCCAAGCGGGTCGCTGACAAGCCGGTTTCGCCTGCGTCGGACGCGTCGATAAAGGCGATTTCGGCAAGGCTGCCATCACCTTGTCCAGGCGCTGGGCTGAGGGCAAAAAGGGCATCCCCATTGTCGTCTAGCCCCGCGTGTTCGGCTGCAAGCCTGCCCGATTCCTCATAAAATTCTTCGACATTATTTTTTGCGTAATTAAACGCTTCGAGCAAGGAGACGCGGCTGTTCTTATCGCGATCGGCACGTCTCTCACTCAAGCCCTCGATAAAGTAACGCGAAAAATAGGGATCAAATTTTTCGGAAGACGAGCGCGTTGCCGAGACTACGATGCGCCCCTCTCCTGCTATTTCACGCGCGAGTGCTGTTGAAAAGCCATAGCTTGCACTCGTCGTATTCACAAAAATTAAGTCTTGCTCAGTAAAGACATCAAACAAACGCGCGAACTCTGCGCCGGTTAGGTCAGGGCCACGGAGGTTGAATTTGGCTTCTTCGTCGGTTCCAGTGCCATGGCCAAGCAAGAAAACGGCAAGTTGGTCGCCGGCACTCATTCGATTTTTGAGGTCTGCCAAGCTCGCACTAATTCCTTCGCGGTCAGCGATCGCATCCAAGCGTGAATCCGCATTCGTATTGCCAAAAAGCAATTCTATCGCTGCACTGCTATAGCCGTAATCGCGCGCGAGGATGTCATGCAGAGAAATCGACAACTGACGGTATCTGGCTTCATTGTCAGCGCCAACGGTCGCACCGCTAATAATTAGCGCGTATTTCGAGGTGGCAGCCGACTGCGCAAATAATTCTCGCTTGCCGTTCTCTTGAGCGCTGACACTCGCTGCAACCAATCCGGACAGCGCAAAGAAAACCACCGTTTTCACAAAACCATTCATCACGATAGCCCCTTGCCGCGGCGCAGCGTCCAATCGAGGCAGAGCATCAAAATAAGCAAACCCAGAAGCCAGGGGCTGTCCCAAAGATCCGTTGTGACTTCTTTCGAATACGCATTAGGTGTATTGCGGATAGCTGCAGCGACTGATGACGAGTTGTCGATTGACGCGTAATAACCTCCGGTCGTTTCTGCAATACGTTGAAGCATGCCTGCATCAAGGCCAGCGTTAGAATACTCGCGCAGTGATGGCGTCACGATAATCGAGGCGTTAGCTTCCGAGTTTTCAGCACGCCCTTCACCTGCTGCGCTAGCAACATCGACGAGCAGCGAGTTGACTCCGACATTATTTGCAAGAAATTCGGCCCGATAAACGCCCTCGTCTTCGAGTTGCCACTGCATAGGCGTGTCGCTTACATCCCCAAGAGGATCTTCGCGTTGAAGCCATAGGGTTGCATCATTGTCTGCGAGATAATCGGCATCAAGAACGGTTGCCTCGACTCGCACGGTGTCACCCACGTTGTAGAACTCTCTATCGAAGCTAAGCGTGATTCGCTCCTTCGCATTCACCGCAAGCCATCTGAGTAATTGTCGCCATACTTTTTCTTGCGACTGATCGGCAACCGGAAGCATCATCTGCCAGCGCCAAGTACTCGCAGTAGCTACGCTCATGCTTCTGCCAGACCCATAGCGCTGCGTAACGAGAACAGGCAATGGCTGATTTTGATAATCAAGACTCGGGTGTTCAAGCAACACTGATGCACCGGGCTTAACACGACCGGTAACATAGACACCTTGCAGAGGCGGCATTTGCGCCCATAAATTGATGTTTGCCGCCTCGTCTGCAGCGAGTCGTAACAAGGGCGACACGCGACCCGCTGCTGTCAGCTGCGGATTGAAGAGCGCGCCGGCAGGATGATCGCCGCGGCGAATCCCGCCCTGCAGTGGCTGCGGCAGAAGAGCTTCCTCAACCAAACTTACCGGCGCAATCGCCGCAAGCGGCGTACCAATAAACCCTTCGTCGACACGCCCCGAAAGCAGCAGCCCTCCGCCGCGTTCGCCAACAAATTCATCAAGCATTTCCAGCTGTTCGGTATCGAAAAATTCTTGCTCTATGTCGCCAAGAATAATTGCTTCGTAGTCGAACAGCGCCTCGCGATCGCGTGGAAAGCCATCGCTTAATTCGGTTGGTGATTCGATGCCTTGCCGATAGAATTTCTCGGGTCCCGTGCGTAAATAGGTTGCTAGGCGCAGCGACTTATCGCCTCTGACAGCGCGTTGAATAAACTTATATTCATTTCGCGGATGGCCTTCGATAAAGAGGATATCAAGCGCGGGTTTTGGTGTGTTATCCACCAGAAATTGATAGCGATTATTCTCGCTAACAATCTCCTCTTTTACCGAATCGCGATCAACCAATTCAGCTTCGAGCTGATAGACAATTGCTTCCTCACGCTCGGGGCTTAGTTCTATCTCGAAGCGCTGTGTCACATTGCCGGGGGCAAGAACGACCTCGCGGCTCGCTACTTCTCGCTCGCCATCAACGATTCGAAGGCGGACTCGTTCGTTATCGAAACCGGCCTGCACGAGCCGTATTTGCGCAGTAAAAACAGAGCCTTCTAAAACGGTTCGGGTAGTGACGACGCCTTCAATACCGAGGTCGCGAGGCAGCGATGGCATACCCACGCCAAGCGTGTAAACAGGCACGCCGCTGGCAGCAAAGGTTCGGGCAGCGATTGTCGCATCCTTGCCACTGTTATCGGCGCCGTCACTAATCAAAAGTACCCCACCAAGAGGTAAGCCACCTAGCTGATCATCCACATAGCTGAGCGCATCACCGAGGCCTGTTTTACTAAACGCGACGGCCCCGTCCTCTACATCGAATCCTGTGCCAATTGAGGCTAAATCATTAGCGCGTCGCGTCTCACCACCGAAACCAAAGAACCGTAGCTGATAGTCTTCGGCAAGCACATCGAGCAAACCGGCACGTTCTAGCGATTCTGCCGCGGCCTGTTTCCGCGTCTGGCCGTTCGGCATGTCGGTGATGGTCATACTGGCAGAGTTGTCGACTAACACCGCAAAAAATGTCTCCTGCGGGATCACCTCGAGGTCGATCACCACAGGCCGCAGCAGGCAAAACATAATGAGCACTAGCACCGCTGCTCTGAGAGCAACTAATCCGGCTCGCCAGCGGGTGGTAAGAGGCCTAGTTGTATTGGCATACCCCAACCACACGAGCGCTACAATACCTAGCGAGAGTGCGACGAAGGCCGACGGCGGAATACCGTAAGCAAAAGTGAGAGTGCCCGCGCGCAGTGCGTCAAAGAAGGAATGATCTGAAGACTGCATAACTACCGCGCTCCTCCAGAATCACCTTCCGACAGCGTTCTATAATATTGCTCCACTAACTCGCGATACGCATCAGGGATCGCTTCTTCGTCTGCGCTAAAAAGCTGTGTGGCCGCACTCTCTAATTCCGCCTGCGCGCGCAGCGCGCCTTCTAACTCAACAATAGGTTGCAGTAACGCCTGAAGGAGCTCGGGCTGCGCGAGGAAATCTTCAATATTTTGCCGCGTCAGCTGCTGTCTAATCGATCGCGCGGTGCCTACGGCATTCGCCTCGCCACGCAGGGTTTGCGTTGTGCCTCCCCGCTGCTGCGCTAACTGCTGGGATAAGTTTTCGGCGAGTGTCTGGCTACTCTCTAACTGCTCACGCATCTGCGCAAGCGACGGCGTGTTTCCCGTGCCTTCCGTTTCATTCGCCTCGCCCGCACTTCGTTGATTAAATTGCTCAGCCTGTTCGCTCAGGCTTTCGATCTGCTGTCGCAATTGCTGCGCATCACTTGCTACTTGCCGTGCAGATCCTTCGGAGTCTTGCGTTTGCGATGGATCCAGTCGCGCCAGGCTCTGCGCTAACTGGTCGATCTGGTCGCCGAGTTCCTGTTCCATATCAATCGCAAGGTTGAGCATGCCATTGCGAAGAACACGGTTGCTTGTTGCCATCTCATCGCGAATTGGTTTTAGGTCACGCGTTGCTGCCTGAGCCTGAGTCAGTAAGCTGCGGTCATCACTATCGCCTCGAGTGACCACCGCTCGGAGCATGTCTTCGATCTCTTCGATATCACGTTGCTGCTGTCGCTGCGCATCGAGAAGCGCCTCAAGCGCCTCATCACGACGCGCCTCACGGCGGGTCTGACCTAGACCCTGATTGCGACTAGCCTCTTCTAATCCTTCTTGTAGCGCCTGCTGGTTACGGACAAGCTCCTGACCGCGCTCGCTAAGGCGTCGTGCAATCTGCGAGATCGAACTCTCGCCTTCTTGGCTTAGTTCGCGTTGCTGGTCGCGTAAGCTCTCGAGTGCTTTTTGGCTTTGCGCCGCTGCAATAGCAGCGCTGTCGCTCTGCGCGGCGAGCTGCATTTGCTCGAGCGCGCGCTCAATTGCAGATTGAGCAGTTGACTCACCCGCTTGCGCGGTGCCGCCCTGCTGCGCCGTTTGCTGCCCTACTGTGCTCTGCTGTCCTTGCTGAGCTTGCTGAGGCGATCCCCCGTCTCTTTGCTGCGACTGTTGAGGCTGTTGAGACTGTTGAGATTGCTGTCCCTGGTTATTTTGAGCTAATTCGCGTGCTAATTTTTCAACGTCAGCGGTAAGCTGTTCTTGCTGTCGGCGCAGCCGTTCTAGTTCGCGACGACGCTGCTCTTCTTCGAGCTCTTGCTCTCGGCGAGCAAGGTTTCTCTGCGCGCGAGTGAGGGCTTCTTGGCGCCGCGCTAACTCCTCTAGCTTGTTCACCTCTTCGACATTAGTTCCACCCGCTTGGCTCGCGCTGTTCGGTGTCTCATACCGATTTTCAAGTTGCCCCATCTCCATTTCGAACAATTCGCGAAGATCTTCGCGCTCTTGCTGAGCGCCTCCTCCCCCACCGCCGCTGTTTTGATTCATGCTTATGTCAGTGCGATTAATATTCGCTTCAGCTTTCAGCACGTACTGCAGGGCGAGTTGTTCAGGCTTGAGTGCGGTCGTTACTTGCAGACTATCTAAATCGTTTGCAGCAAGATTCATCTGTTCGATGGCGAGAGACAAATTTTCAACGGCTAGATCATAACTGTCATCCGAAAAACTCAATCGTTCGGATAAGCGATCAATAGACATCTTAGCGCGACCGGTCGCCTCGCGTTGGCTCTCGGCTATGATTTCGGCATCGGCCTCGATGTCGGCATTCGATGCGTCACGCAGTCGGTTTCGCAGTTTCCAAGTCGCCGCGATAATGTCTTTCTGCACTGAAACAAGCGCACTACTTTCGCCGCCACCCTGACCGCCTCCTCCGCCACCACCACCCTGCTGCTGCGATCGGCGAAATTCTTGATCGGTCGGTATAACTTCGAGGAAATAAATGTCAGACACCACCTCACTCGGGCCATCGAGCGCATTATTGTCGGCAAGCGTTAGGTAGTAACTAATAAAGTCACCCGGCTCAACCTCCATGTCTTCGAGGTAAAGCAGAGTCGATCCCTGCGCAGAGCGAACGGGTTCGGCAGGCAGAAAATTAACCACACTGTCACCGGCACCCACTACCGCGTAATTGAGCACGAATTCGCTCAGCCCATAATCGTCGCTTGCGTCAACTTCGATCACCACCTCTTCGAGTGGCATCACGTCTTGATCAGCGCCGGGTCGGCGCAGAGTGAGCTGGGGAGGCTGATCTTCGATTGCGCGAATATAGTAATCGAGCGGCGCATCGCTTTGCAGGCCTTGTAGATCGGTTGCCGAAAGCCGGTAAACCCCATCTCCCTTCACAGTAAAACGAGCAGTTGCCTTAAGTCCGTCAATAGTCAGGCTACTGTTTACATAGCCTTCCCCAGACGTACTGCCGGCGTCAGCGAACTGCAATTCGGCACTCGCCAGTGGTTTATTGAACGTAATCGTAAGGCTTACCTCGGTGCCCTCTGCGGCGACTATATCGCCGCCATCAATTTCGATTCGATCTTCTTCGCCGGTATAAGCCGGAAAATCCAGCGCCACATCGATCTGCTCTACATTGGGGAGGTCATACAAACTTATCTGGTATTGCCGCGAAGTCTGCTCATCGCCGGCAAGGCTAACCAGATAGACCGAATCTTTTAGAACCGCAGGTAAATAGTAGCTAAACGTCGCGCCGCCGGTGTCCGCCGCATCGAGTACCATCGGGTAGTCGCGCCAGTTCAACCGATCGTCCTGAAGCCGCAGGGTCAGCGCGCCAGGCTGCGCATTTTCTACCCTTGCCGTAAACGTCAGTGGCGAGCCCCGCTGCAGTTCAATATCCCCCGGCTCGACAATAAGAGCGATAGGCAACGCTGCTGGGCTTATATCAGCTCGCTGTTCACTAGCGAAAGGCCAGGCGAGGCGCTGCGCTGCTTGCCTCATCTGGGCAGATTCTTGCAATAAAAGGCCGAGTGCTAAGCAGGCGGCAAGGCCGGCGGCCATCGCAATAAAAGATTCACGTGGGGAGCCTACTCGCTCAACCTCTTGCCTCTGCAATTCAACATGTGAGCGCGCGTCTTTAATCAGCTGTTCGACGAATGCTGGGGAAACGCCCGCCTTTGGAGACTCTCTTTCTATTTGAGAAAACTCGATAGAGGTAAGTAGACGCTGTTCGAGGTCTGGGAATTTTTCTTCAACATAGAGCGCTAACGCCCTCTGATCGGCTTGTGCACGATGACGGTGACGCCACGCAATCGCCACAATAGATACCAAGAGTGCAAGGGATGCGACGGCGACTACTAAGATGACCGTCGGTGATGCGGTGACATTCGCGACTACAACGAGGCTTGCCGCGATTACGATACAGACGGCGACAAGCGCGAAACCGAACTGCCGAGCGAGCACTAATCTGGCCTGCCTTTGCTGAAGGCTGTAGAGGGTGTCGCGGAGACTGTCGAGATTCGGAGTCGTCATGCGTTTCCTGGATGATAATAAGCAAAACCTAACGCCCGCTTTGGCAGCGTGAGCGCCAAGGACACTTAGCTAGAACGCCGAGGAGTCGCCATTGGACTTGCTCCCCCTCTTGCTGAAAGGAGTGCAGGGCAAGCCTCTCTCGCAGCCCCACTATCCCACTATCGTCAACCGCTTAGCAAGGTTCGGAAAGCGGATAACCCATCTCTTGTGGCCGATAAAAGGGGGAATCATCGGGGAATATATGCACAGGGGTCGAGGCAGCCCAGTCTAGAAGCGCTTTGACGCTGCTGATTTGAGCGATGCCTTTGAGCGTCTCCTTAGTGGGCTGCGGCAGAACGATCTCTTCCGCCTTCGAAGCGGCGAGCGCAGCTTGAGGCGTAATCCAGCGGTGCTCTAGTATTTCATCGTTGTCGACAACAACGGTGGCCGCTCGTGGCACCGGACACATAAAGAACCAAGTACAAAACCGTCGTGGCAAATGGGGCGGAGTGGTCCAATGGGCAGTGTGAATAAGCTGGCTCTCGCCGATGTCCAGCCCCGCCTCCTCTTTCGTCTCTCTTACCGCCGCTTTTAGCGCCGCGCGATACTCCAGCCCCTCGCCCCCCTCGAAATCGGCCTGGTCTACACGACCTCCGGGAAACACCCAATGACCACCATGGAAAACAAGCTTGGAATTTCTCCTGAGCAGTAAAATTTCAATAGAGCCTTGCGTAGCGCTATCGCGGGCTACGACTACTGTGGCGGCCGGAACCGGGGTCATCTCGCTCATTACTGGGTCTTCCTTAAGGCTCAACGCCCTTGTGCACTGTCGCTTTCGGTAACCCTCATAATACCCAATTTGGCGGAAGATCCCACTCCCTGAATGCAGCTATAAGCGGATGGTTTGCGCCTCCACCCCCATACGCTTAGAATCGAGTCAACGGCGGCTCTTATCGATGTGTATCGAAGCCCCTTACTTCTATTCCCATCAACAGAAAAACGGAAAACAAGCTATGACAATTGGATTTGAAGGTCGCGTCGCAATCGTAACAGGCGCAGGCGGCGGACTAGGCCGACAGCACGCCTTAGAGCTGGGACGCCGCGGGGCAAAGGTAGTCGTTAACGACTTAGGCGGCAGCGTAGATGGCAGCGGCGGTTCGGCCTCGGCAGCTGAGTTAGTCGCTCAGGAAATCATCGCCGCAGGCGGCGAGGCTATTGCGAACGGCGCATCAGTTACCGACCTAGCCTCTGTCCAATCGATGGTCGACGAGGTAATGGCGAAATGGGGCCGCATAGACATCCTCGTGAATAACGCAGGCATCCTGCGCGACCGCACATTCTCGAAACTCGAACTCGAAAACTGGCATGCGGTCATCGATGTGCACCTCACAGGCAGCCTCAACGCGACTAAATGTGTGTGGCCAATCATGGTGGAGCAAGGCTACGGCCGCATAGTAATGACAACCTCAACGAGCGGATTGTTCGGAAACTTTGGCCAGAGCAATTATGGCGCCGCAAAGCTAGGCCTGGTCGGCTTTATGAATACCTTGCGCCTAGAAGGTGCGAAATACGGTGTTTTCACCAATGCGATCGCACCAATAGCCGCGACGCGCATGACCGAAGAACTGCCGGGCTTCGAAGACAGCGCAGAAAAACTCGCGCCCGAGTTAGTCACCCCTGCGGTGGTCTATCTCTGTTCCGATAAAGCCCCTAATGGCCGCATCATTCAGGCAGCCGGTGGCCGCTATTACTCTGCCGATGTGCGTGAAAACGAAGGCGTTAATCTTGGCCTCGGAGCCTCGGTCGAAGACATCGAGGCGAATATCGACACAATACTCGACATGACGTCGAGCAAGGGCGTGATAGAGCGGACGCACCACCGATAACGGCAGCACGTTTGCGCCTGCGCAATGTTTGATCCGTCGGCAAAGCGCTTTTGAGCCGACCAATAGAAAACGCCCCCTTTGAGAGCTATAACACTCTCAAAGGGGGCGTTTTTTATTCACTCACAGACCGCCTAGGCTTTCTTTTTCTGGTCTGCTAACACGCGCTGAATCGAGGCGCGCTCGTCGAGGCGCGCGATCAGCTCATTGTTGCGAGGCATTTCGGCGGCAACATCCCAGTCTAGTGCGCGCTTGCAGGCTGTCATGGCAAGATTCATGCTGAAGCGAAAGTAGAAGTCGGCGTAGGTTAGCTGCTCGCCACATAAATAGGGCGAGAATTTCGCGAGTCGATTGAACGAGGCAAAACCCTTCTCAAGTTGAGGCTTCACTTCTTTCTTTAATTCATCGGTTGCAGGCCGCCCAAAAAACACCTCTCCGTATAACCGGCGCGCCGGTAATTCAACATAGAGTTCGAGGTAGCGGATAATTTCCTGCACCTTAGCCTTCTCGAAAGGATCTTCCGGATAGAAGCTCTCGCCCTGTCCCAGCGAGTCTAAATAGTCGATCATCACGCCCGTCTCGGTGAGAAAGCCCTGTTCGGTTTCCATGGCCGGCACTTTGCCCATCGGACTTTTTCCCAAAAAATCTGACTCTTGATTAGGGAGTATCAGCACTTCTTCAAAATCCATACCCTTTTCGAGCAGAACAGTCTTTACCATATTGTAGTAATTACTGAGTGGCATCCCATATAGTTTGATCGTCACACGTGTCCCCTTCATACTTAAGTTCAATGAGCGACAGAAATTACTCTGCACGCGCACAGATTGCAAAACCTATTCACGCACGCTTAAGCGACTCCCCCATGTCAGCCACTGCACGCCTACGCATTCTTTTACTATCCGGCTACGATGCCGCGAGCCACCGCCTCTGGCACGAGAATCTCGCGCGCATGATGCCCGAGCATGAATGGACTCCACTAGCTCTCGCGCCCCGAAATTTTAGCTGGCGCCTACGCGGCAACGCATTAAGCTTCGCCTTTGGTGAGCGAGAGACCCTGAGCAGACCTTACGATTTACTAATTGCGACATCGATGGTTGATCTAAGCACGCTGCGTGGGTTCATGCCCGCACTCGCAGCGATTCCAACCCTGCTGTATTTCCACGAGAATCAATTTGCGTATCCCACCCGTGATCAGCAACGCGTTAATGCCGAGATACAGCTTGTCCCTCTTTACGCTGCACTCTGCGCAGATTCGGTCGCGTTTAATAGTGAATACAACCGTAGGACTTTTCTCAGCGGTGCAGAGGAGCTGCTCCGGCGCTTACCCGACTATGTGCCCAAAGGGTTATTACAGCGCCTCGAGCAGTCTCACGTAGTGCCAGTTCCTGTGTTCCAGCCGGAGGAGTTGTCGCCGCGTTGCAGCAATCACTCGACGCTTGAAATAGTGTGGAATCACCGGTGGGAATATGACAAAGGCCCTGAGCGACTGTTGGAGGTGGTCAAACTACTCTGCGCCCAAAGGCTCAACTGCCGACTCCATATTGTGGGCCAGCAGTTTAAACAGCAGCCCGAGGAATTCGATGAGTGTCGCCGTTTAGTTCACGCGCACTGCATCTCCCTAAATCTTGAAGACGCTCACTTCGGCTTTATCGAAAGCGCTACTGACTACCACACGCTTATCCACTCCTGCGACGTCGCCCTGTCGACTGCGCTGCATGATTTTCAAGGTCTCGCAATGCAAGAGGCTGCGATCGCTGGCTGCTGCCCGCTCGCCCCTGCCGACCTCGTCTATCCCGAATACCTGCCGCCAGAAAATCTTTACTCTGTGACTCAAGATAACACGCACACCGCGCGCAATGTTTTCGAGAAATTGAAACGCTGGCAGGAGGATAAAAACAAGGGAGTAGCGCTTCCGCGCGTGTCACTCACACAGTTTTTCGAGGAAAATTTGACTACGCGGTATCAACAACTGTTTGCGCGAACTATTCATTCAAAACAGCGACCGGCGCTTTAACCCCTCTGATTAGCTGTTAGACGAGGTGCGCTATTCGACGCTTTGCAGCAGCGGGAAAACAACTTTCTGTCCGATTTGAATTCGGTTGAAATCGAGCTCTGGATTATACTGTCGCACAAGCCACAGTGGAGCTGAATAGCGATTGCGCGCGATCGCGCCGATATTTTCGTTGCGGCGTATAGTGTATTCCTCTACATCGCGAATTCGGTACCGTGCAAAGAAATCACGTTGCAGCGTCGAGTGGTAGTCTTTGCGTCTGCGCTCGAATTCAGGTCTCGATACCTTCGAGAACCCAAGCGTTAGACGCTTACCAACGATGACCGGATCGCTGTATGCCATGCCATTGAGTCGCCTAACATCCCAAGCGCGAACAGCTAGCCAGTCGGCATAATGACCGAGCGTCTCGGTCGCCTGCACCTCGATTGAGTCGTCGCTCGCTACCGAATAGTCGGCAGGATCAGCGCTCAACGCCTCGGCAAGCTCTGCGTCGCTATCGACGGCTGTGTCCTCTGGCATCGCCGCTGCAACCTCTTCGGCTACGGCATTAACATCCACTAACACGTTAGCTGCTAACGCAGGCTCGTCGAGCATCGAGTCACTGTCCGGCGCAACCAATGTATCGAACGCTTGTTCCTGCGATGACTCAGGCTCAATCTCCGTGACTTCTACAGGGTTCTGCATCGAGCTCTCTTGTGAGACCTCGGCAGTCTCGACAAGCGACTCCGGCGCCCGCTCATTCGCCACCAGCTGCGGCGGCGCTGCGTAAAGACCCGGCAAGCGTAACTCCTGTCCGGGATAAATGCGGTGCGAGTCTTCGATTCCATTGAGGCGCAGAAGCGCCGTTTCACCGACCGAGAAGCGCCGAGAAATAGTCGATACTGTGTCACCGCGCGCTACTGTATAGATGCCATTGGCTGGCGCTCGTTGCGACTGCGCAGCAAGTGAAGTTTCGTCCTGTGGTAGGAGTATGCGCTGGCCGATTTGAATACGATGACTGCTGGTTAGCTGATTCAACGCGACAAGACGCGAGACCGACGTATTAAAGCGCCCTGCAATTGCCGATAAACTGTCTCCTCGTTCAACCGTGTAAGACACGTCTGGAGTCTGAACGACAAATTTGTAATCACCATCAATGCTCGCGAGTAATTCCTGCGATGTCATCTTCGCATCGCGCAGCTTAATTTTGAATCCGCGAGGAATTCTCTTCTGGCCTTGCCAAACCACTGGCCTCAGCGCAGGGTTGTCTGCTTTCAATTGTTCTAAACTCACGTTAGCACTACGCGCGAAAACTTCGGCATCTATGTAAGCGTCGGTAGTGAGCTCGGTGAAATTAGGCGCTGGATTAAACTGTATGTCACCGAAAAAAATCTCGGCGCGCTTTTCGACTTCGTTAACCGCAAGAAACTGAGCGTAGAAATTACGCGAAGCAAAACCGAAGCGCCTGCCCTTGTATTTTGCAACAATCTCCTCGATGTCACTCGACCCCGTTTCGCGCACCGCGCGTGCGATCCCCCCGGCACCGTGATTGTAGGCTGTTAGCGCTAAGGGCCAGGTTCCCAGCACGCGGTAGTTATATTCGAGGAGACTCATAGCAGCCTCAGCAGCGATGTAGGGGTCCATCCGCTCATCGACTATATGGTCTATTCGCATAAATCTCTGGCCAGTTGCGCGTGTGAATTGCCACATTCCTGCTGCATCAGCCGATGAATAAGCACCCGGGTTAAACGACGATTCGACATGCGGTAAGACAACGAGTTGGGTCGGGAGATTTTTCCCTACAATGATCTTTTCGATATGCGCACGATAGGCGCCAGAGCGGCGAAGGCCTGCAAGAAATCTGTTCGATTGACCAAGCTGCCAACGCACATTGTCCGAAGCCACTTTTAAGGTTTGATTACTAACATTCGCAGGCCAGAGAGCGAGTACCTGCTGCTCCTCCGTCGAGAGGCCAGTCCTCTTGCCCGTAGAGAGCACTTGCAAGGCCGCCTTAATCGCTTCTCGCTTAGTTTCGATTTGCTTTCGGTCGAGTGGTAACGCGGTATAAATGACACCAAGATTTTCGGCATCGTGGAGAAAGCCACTCTGGGTATCTACTTCGGTATAGACGCGAACCCAGAATTGGATTGCAGGCTCGAGTTCCCCGGGGCGAGGAAAATCACGGGGATCCTGAGCAAATAGCGGAGCTGCTGTTGCGACCAGAAGGAACATCACGGCCGCGCGCCAGATGCTAGCCTTACTTGCGCGAGTCATAGGACCAATAAAATAAGGCAACTCGTCTACCCTTCTGATTAATTTTCTCTCGCCTAGATGGAGGCCGCTCCCTTTTAGCATTGACGGCCTCGGTTACTGTGCCAACTAGGGGATATCGTCCAATTCCGATCCTTCCTTGATAGGAATCATCAGATCTTCGCGCGTCACGTTCATCATGAGGATCACGTTCGATGCGATATAAATTGATGAATAGGTACCGACCACAACGCCAATAATCAACGCGATAGCAAAACCCTGAGTCGACTCTCCGCCGACGAGTAAAATCGACACTAATACGAGGAGAGTAGTAAATGACGTGATAACCGTCCGGCCCAGTGTTTGATTCAAAGACACGTTGACCATGTCAGCCGGCGATCCGCTACGCAGACGGCGAAAATTCTCTCGTATCCTGTCCGATACGACGATCGTATCGTTTAGGGAATAGCCGATTATCGCGAGCATAGCGGCGAGGGTATTAAGATTGAATTCCATCCCGAAAACGGAGAAGAGACCCAACGTGATGATGAGGTCGTGAGCGAGGGCAACAACCGCGCCGACAGAGAACTTAAACTGAAAGCGCACGGCAATATAGACCATAATGATACCGAGCGCGACGAGCATTCCTAAGCCTCCCTGCTCCGCCAATTCAGTGCCGACCTTCGCGCTCACATAGTCAGAGCCCTCAAGCGTAATGTCGGCGGCCGTAGACGACGCTAAGAGCGCAGTAATCGTCTCACCCACGCGCACAGCTTGGCTCGCTTGATCCGCCTCGGCAACCGATTCGTCTACCGGCAGAATAATACGAATATCTCGGTCGGAGCCAAAACTAACGACTACCGCATCGTTATAACCGCCTTCGGCGAGGGCTGTATTCACCTCACCAATCGCTACCGATTCTGAAAAATTTAGCCGTACCGACGTGCCGCTCGTAAAATCGAGACCAAAGTCTAGGCCGCGCGTAGCGAGTGAGCCGAGTGAGATAAAGACCAGAAGAAGCGAACCCATCGCCGCTGCGCGCCGCACACCCATAAAGTTGTATTGCTTACTCAACATAATCTTTTATCCGTAGTTTGCGCAGTCAGGCGCTTAGTCTTCAACCGTCAGTGCTTCGGTGCGGGGAGGAATTGTCCCGATCGACAGCGCCTCAACCTTGCGACCGCCGTAAATCAAATTGATCAACGCGCGCGTGCCGACAATGGCGGTAAACATCGACGTAATGATGCCTATCATCAGTGTAATGGCGAAGCCTTTTACTGGCCCCGAGCCAATCGTGAAAAGCACCATCGCAACGAGGAAAGTGGTTAAGTTAGCATCCAAGATAGTCGTGAAGGCGCGATCATAGCCAGCATCGATCGCGCGCTGAGGTGACGATCCTTCAGCGATCTCTTCGCGTATGCGGGTAAAGATCAACACGTTCGCATCGACTGCCATACCAACGGTGAGAACGATACCGACAATTCCTGGCAGCGTTAAGGTGGCTGGGATTATCGATGACATCACCGCGAAGATAAGCAGAATATTCATGATGAGAGCAATGTTTGCCGCAAGGCCGAACACGCGGTAATAAAACAGCATAAACAGAATGACCAGCGCCGCAGCAACCTGCACACCGCGGATACCTTGATCAAGATTCTCCTGCCCCATAGAAGGACCGATAACAGACTGTTCGACAATGGTCATCGGTGCCGCAAGCGAACCGGAACTGATCAGCAGCGAAAGATCATTCGCTTCACGCGACGACAGGCCGGTGATGACGAATTGACGGCCCAAGGCCGAATTGATTCGCGCATGGCTAATAAGCCGCTTCTCTTCATAAAATTCGACTTCGTCAACTTCATTGCCTTCCGCATCGATCGTCGTATTCGTTCGCGACTTCGTCTCGATAAGAAGGATGTCCATCAGGCGTCCAACATTGTCTCGAGTCACGCGATTAATCTGATTGCCGCCCTGCGCATCCAAACTGATTTGTACTTGCGGTAACCCGTTTTGGTCGAGAGACGAGCGCACATTACTAATGCGATCACCCTGCAGGATTACATCGTTGTTCACGTTAATCGACAGGCCCTGATAGTCGAAGGCTTCATAGGAAAGGCTCGACGCACCTAACTCAGCTTCGAGGTGAAATTCGAGCGTGGCGATTCGCTGTAAAATACGGATAGCTTGCGCGGGATCTTGCACGCCGGGCAGTTCTACTACAATGCGATTCGCACCCTGCTGCTGAACCGTTGGTTCGGACACCCCCAGTGCATCGACTCGATTGATTAGCGTCGTGCGATTAGCCTGAATCGTGTCGCGTTGGATTTGCAGAATGACATCTTGAGTCATACGCATATCGAGCACGAAAAAGTCTCCCGACTCGCTATTTTGCAATTGCAGCTCAGGGAAATTAGTAATGAGGGCGGAGCGCGCTGCCGACCGGTCATCCGACGTCGCAAAGCGTATTTCGAGGTGTGTGCTGTCGACGAGTGTTAGCCCGCGCGAGCGGATACGCTCCTCGCGGAGAATCGAGCGCACGTTACTTAGGTTGTCTTCCATGCGCCGCTCAATCGCCGCGTCCATGTCAATCTCCATCAAGAAATGAACACCCCCTTGAAGGTCGAGACCAAGATTCATTTTTCCTGCACCTATCGACTGCATCCAAGCAGGCGTGGTCGGCGCGAGATTGAGCGCAATAATATAATCAGGGCCGAACGCGTTTTCGAGCGCTGTCTTAGCGCGCAACTGATCCTCTACAGAGTCGAGCCTGACGAGCAAACTTTCGTCGTTAATCGCTGCACCGAAGAAATTGAGCTGCGCGGCTTCGAGTGCCGTGGTTGCCCTTTCAATGTCAAACTCGGTTAACGGCGATAGCTCGCTGCTAATCTGGATCGCCTCGTCATCGGGATAGAGGTTGGGCACTGAGTAAAGCAGGCCCAATAGAACGACTAGAAAGATTAGCGCGTTCTTCCACGCGGGGTATCGATTGAGCATAAGAGGGCTCTGCAAATTGCTAGGTTAACGGTTACAAAAAAACGTGTGTCAACACGCCTAATTTCGAGGGGAGCGCAGAGATTACTCGGCACTCCCTTTTGAGAGGACTAGATCTTCGCGAGAGTACCCTTAGGTAATACCGCTGCGATCGCTGCCTTTTGTATTTTCACCTCGAGACCGGTGCCGACGTCTACGGCGAGGTAATCCTCGCTAACGCGCACCACTTTGCCCAACAAGCCGCCGGAGGTTAACACCTCATCTCCTTTACCTATGCTGGTGACTAGATCGCGATGTTCTTTGGCACGCTTCGACTGGGGCCGCAGAATTAACAGCCAGAAAAGGAGGAACATGCCACCGAACAAGATGAGGTTGAAGGTCAATGAGGGCTGACCGGGTTCTTGGGCGTAGGCTACTGGAAACAAAAAGTCCATGTACTGTGCTCTCTCTTAGGTTTGAATTAGTTAGTTCAAACGCAGCAGTGACATCCATGCAAGGGGAAAACTCTTCTTTAATGAATTATCTTCTAGTCAGATACTGCGTTCTTCGCTGCGCATTGTCTCACAAATGGAGGCATCCGAAACGATATCAAGACTCAGGCTAACGAGAAAGCCCGTTTAACTGCTCGCTCGCCCGCGTTAATCAGCTTTTTTTAGCGTTTGCCTGCCACCTAAGACTCAGCCTGCGCTTCTAGCGCGAGGCTTTCGGCCTGCAGTGCCTGTTGATTTTCCTCGAATGTAGCGACGAATTCTGACAATTTGCCCTTGGCTATCGCGTCCCGCAATCCCACCATAAGATCCTGATAATAATGTAAATTATGGATAGTATTGAGTTGAGCGCCCAGCATTTCACGGCATTTATCGAGATGATGCAAATAAGCGCGTGAGAAATTCTGACAGGTGTAGCAGCCACAATTTTCGTCTAGCGGCTTGGTATCTTGACGATAGCGTTTGTTGCGCAGACGTAGCAGCCCTTTCGAGGTAAAAATATGGGCATTGCGGGCGTTGCGCGTGGGCATCACACAATCGAACATATCGATGCCCTGCGTAACGGCATAAACAATGTCTTGAGGCGTGCCCACGCCCATCAGATAGCGCGGCTTTTCGGCAGGCAGCAAGGCGCCGCAGTGCTGTATTACTTCGCGCATCTCGTTTTTGGGTTCGCCAACGGAGAGACCGCCGAGTGCATAGCCATCGAAGCCAAGCTCAACGAGTCCCGCGAGCGATTCCTCGCGCAAGTCGCCGTACATGCCACCCTGAACGATGCCGAACAGCGCCGACTCATGCTCGCCATGCGCCTCCTTGCACCGACCCGCCCAACGCATCGACAACTCCATCGACTCGCGCGCCTGTTCACGCGTTGCCGGATACGGCGTGCATTCGTCGAAAACCATAATGATGTCTGAGCCGAGCGCGTGCTGCACTTCGATGGCCGATTCGGGCCCAAGGAAAATTTTAGCGCCGTCGACGGGCGAGCTAAACGTCACGCCCTCTTCGTTGATCTTCCGCATCTCGCCCAAGCTGAATACTTGAAAGCCACCAGAGTCGGTGAGTATGGGTCGGTCCCAACCAATGAAGTCGTGGAGGTCACCATGAACATTAATCGTCTCGGTGCCGGGGCGCAGCATCAGGTGAAAAGTATTGCCAAGGAGAATGTCGGCTCCCGTTCCACGTACCTGCTCGGGGGTCAGCCCCTTAACCGTGCCGTAGGTCCCGACAGGCATAAACGCAGGGGTGGCAACCTCACCGCGTGGAAAACACATCTTGCCGGTGCGCGCCTTGCCGTCGGTTGCGGCGATGTCAAAACTCATGTGGCTCATAGATAACTCATCTGCCGGTCATCGTGACCGTCTCATTAATTCGTTCGGTAGTTTGCCTCGAGACTCTTACCTAGAGACTAGTGCTCGCGGGTCGCGCGAAACTCCACCTCGGGCCAGCGGTCTTCCATTAGACTCAAATTGACGCGCGTGGGCGCGAGGTAGGTGAGATAGCCGCCGCCATCTATGGCCAAATTGTCGTGGGCTTTTTTGCGGAATTCTGCAAGCTTGACTGAATCTTTACAATCCACCCAGCGCGCTGACTGCACGGTAATCGGCTCATAGATAGCATCAACTTTGTATTCATCTTTGAGGCGGAACGCAACCACCTCAAACTGCAGCACGCCAACCGCGCCTACAATGAGATCATTATTGCGTAGCGGCATAAACAACTGCGTAGAGCCCTCTTCCGATAGCTGCTGCAACCCTTTTTGTAACGCCTTCATCTTAAGCGGATCTTTTAAGCGAATGCGCCGGAACAGTTCGGGCGCGAAATGCGGAATACCTAAAAACTTGAGTTCCTCGCCACCGGTAAAGGTATCGCCAATCTGAATAGTGCCGTGGTTGTGCAAGCCAATTATGTCGCCGGACACCGCAGACTCTGCTTGATCACGGTCGCCTGCGAGAAAGGTTACCGCGTCGGCAACCTTCACATCCTTGCCGAGTCGCGAATGGCGCATCTTCATATTGCGCGAATACTCACCCGAGCAGAGGCGCATGAAGGCGATTCGATCTCGGTGTTTGGGATCCATATTCGCTTGGATCTTAAAGACGAAGCCAGTAAAGCCCGACTCTGTTGCGGTGACGTCGCGCGACTCGGTCGCACGCGTTTGCGGCGCTGGTGCATATTCCACGAAGTCGTCGAGCATTTCTTTCACGCCGAAATTGCCGAGCGCCGTGCCGAAATAGACCGGCGTCATCTCACCGCGCAAATAAGCGTCGAGGTCGAAATCGTTACTCGCGCCGCGCACCAGTTCTATTTCGTCGCGGAAGTCGTCCCGGTAACTGCCTAACAACGCCTTCGCCTCGTCACTGTCTATGCCTTCGATCACCTCCACCTCGTGCAGCTGACTCCCCTGCCCGTGTCGGTAGACGTGGATCGTGTCTTTATAGAGATTGTAGACACCCTTGAATTCTTTGCCCATGCCGAGCGGCCAGTTGATAGGGGCGCATTTGATTTTAAGCACAGTCTCGATCTCGTCGAGCACATCAATAGCATCGCGAATATCGCGATCGAGTTTGTTCACAAAGGTAAAAATGGGGGTGTCGCGCAGTCGGCAAACCTCCATCAGCTTAATGGTTCGTTCTTCGACGCCCTTGGCACCGTCGACTATCATCAGCGCCGAATCGACTGCGGTAAGGACGCGGTAGGTGTCTTCCGAAAAGTCCTCGTGGCCCGGAGTGTCGAGGAGATTGACTACGCGGTCCATGTACGGAAACTGCATGACCGAAGAGGTGACCGAGATGCCGCGCTGCTGCTCCATCACCATCCAGTCGGAGGTCGCATGCTTGTCTGCCTTTTTGCCCTTAACCGAGCCTGCCACCTGAATAAGATTGCCAAGCAGGATGAGCTTTTCGGTTATTGTGGTTTTACCAGCATCGGGGTGCGAGATGATGGCAAACGTGCGCCGTTTTTCAATTTCGTTGGCTAAGTTGCTAACACCCATACCTGATGAATCCCAAAAGTGACAATGTCTAATTAGATAATCTGCGCTATCGATGCTCAAAAGCTTCCCAGTCTGCGCAAGGGGCGCATAGTATCAAATTACTGGCTACAATCCTTGCCTGAGTTCACCTACACTCGGTTTGATCATTTTTACTAATAGACTCAGTAACGCAGGCATCAGTATGGATTTCACCTTAAACGACGAACAGCGCGCGCTCCAAGAATCAGTTAGGCAGTTTGCTCAGCGAGAACTCCCCGAACTCGCTCGTGAGATCGAGCTCAGCGATGAACCGCCCAGCCTAGAGCTTAGACGCCGTTTCGGTGAACTCGGCTATCTTGGCGTTAACCTACCCAGCGAATACGGCGGTGGCGGGATGTCGCATTTCGATGCGGTTTTAGTACTGGAAGAAGTCGCCAAAATCTCAATTGCTGTCGCGTTCCCCATTTTTGAATCCTGCTTCGGCCCCACGCTGGCCATAGCCCACTTTGGGAGCGACGCGATGAAACAGCGCGTTCTGCCCAAAGTTTGTGCTGGCGAGATGGTTGTTGCCGTTGCAATGTCTGAGCCCGATGCAGGCTCTGCGCTCACCGACTTAAAAACTCAGGTGCGCCGTGAAGGCGACAAGATGCTTCTTAGCGGCAACAAGCGCTGGAGCTCAGGTGCTGGGCACTCCGAGGCCTATGTCGTTTACTGCCGCATGGATGATAGCCCCGGCGCCAAATCCATCGGCGCCGTGCTCGTCGAGAAGGGCAGCAAGGGCTTCACCTTTGGCAAACGAGACCACCATATGGGATTCCGCGGCGTCTACAGTGCGGATATGTATTTCGACGACGTCGAAGTCACCGATGCAGATATCCTCGTGCCCGCGGGTGGCTTTGGCAAGCTGATGGACGCTTTCGATCTTGAGCGCTGCGGCAACACAACCATGTCACTGGCAACCGCACAGTCAGCATTCGATTATGTGCTGGCTTATGTTCAAGAACGCCAGCAGTTCGGCAAGCCACTTGTCGACTTCCAAGGCGTACAGATACAAATTGCTGAAATGAAGATGAAGCTCGAGGCGGCTCGGCTCTTGCTTTACCGTGCTGTCATCAACGCCGAGAGCGGACTGCCGTCAATTGCCGAAAGCTCAGTAGCTAAATGCTTCGCCAATGAGACCGCTCGCGAGGTTACCGGCAAGGCAATGCAGCTCATGGGTGGCTACGGTTACTCGAAAGAGTTCCCGCTGGAGCAGAAGTTAAGAGATTCGTGGGGATGGGGGATCGCCGGGGGGGCTATCGATATTCAGAAGGTGAATATTACTGCGGCGCTTGTTGGCCGGCGCTTCAATCAAAGAGCGTAGCCTGCTGACGGCGTGGCCTAGTGCAGCACCGCTGCACTAGGAATCTCGCGCGACTCAGAATAATCGGCGTGGAGAATATCCGCGCGCTGCACGAGGAGCAAATCGTTGGGCAGTAGCTTGTCGTATTCATCCGCCGCCGAGTCTATGGCCTGCACATCAATCTCTTCAGTAAGCACACACACCACATCGTCATCGTCTACATCGACAACAATTGCCTGTTTAAATCCCACGATTGTGTTGAGCGAAGCCTTCGAGCCAATATCGAACCGATAGGCCGGCAGAAGCGCAGACGGTGATCTAAGCAGACCAGTCGAGGTAAATGCCACACCAAACCCTGCCGCTGCAACGATATGAATAATTTCTATAACATCGGGGTCTGAGAGATCTACTCTGAGTGTTCTTCCTTCGTCGGGGACTGATTCAAATTCCACCTTTGGCTTCTTCTGGCTTAACAGGCGAAGGAAGAGGCTGATGTCTTCCTCGTTCCATTCCAAGGTTTCTTCTTGTTCAGATCGCATACTGTCCGACGCTAAGCTCAGAACAGTGGTCTCTATAGTGAGATCGGGAACCTCGTTTTCGGGAGGGCGGGGCACCACAAGAGACACAGAGCAATAGCCTTCGCTGCTCTCTGGGCTTAGCCTCCAAAGAAACGGAATATCGGCGTTGAGTTCGATCATAAAGCGAAGATGCCTAAAAACGGATGGCGAAGAAAAAGGGTCTTTGGAGTAGCGCTGCGATCGCCATTTAGGGGTACAAAGATAACACAAATAGTAAGGGGTATATATCGCTGCAGCGTGTGATGCGCGTCAGCGTTGAAGGGGCAAGTTAGCGGCATGACCTAAGCAATCTCAGACATTGTCGCTGTAAGTTATTGTGTTTAATATTGTTTGCAGAGAGCGGGGGAACACACTTTTTTTCCACAGAAACTGTGGATAACTCTGTGGGTAAAATAGGAAAAACGCGTAAAAGCCTGTAAATTAGCGCTTTCAAGTATAAATTGGTTAATTTTTGCTCAACTCATAATAAATAATAAAATCAATGGCTTAATTAGCCTATGCATGGAGAAATCACAAAAATACCGTTAAAAATAGCGTTTTGTGACACGAATGTAGCGCATGTGCATAAAATAGCGAGGTTAACGCGCACTCAATAAAACACTAAAACGCACCCTACTGATTTTAATGAATTTTTATGACCCAGCAAAACGCTCGTTCCGAACTTTTGCCCGTTTATACTCCTCCACTCCAAAAAACGCCTGTGCGACAATAGCCACCTCGCTTGTTACCGGCATCGCTGCTATGACCTCGCCATTGCGCTTTTTCAAAACCTCTTTTGCGCTGCGTCTCTGTGCAATCATTACGCTAACCCTCATCCTTGCACTCTTCGCTGGCGCAAATTTCTCGCGCTGGTCGGCAGGTAAAGAGGCGAAGGCACGCTCCCTCCTTCTTGTTCGAAACCTGTTCGTCGACGAAAAACCCTCGAACCTCATGCTCTATGCGCAGCACGGTTGCAACCCCCCTTTTTGACAGCGACTCAGCGGAGTCAACAGCGAGCCATACAGTGCAAGCTACGTTTGAAAGCGGCCCTGCCGACATTCAGATCACCTACCTTCGCAGCGGCGATGAATGGCTTGTTACACAATTCTCAATCCTCGCAGACGCGCTATCAAGCTAGCTTACGGGGCGCTTTTTAGCCGATCGCCACACCCACCACCTGAATTAACTGACTGTAATCGCTGTGCCCTGACAGTATTTTCTCAATCCCATCTTGGCGCATAGTTCGCATACCATCTTGTGCTGCCTGATGACGCAGCTCATCAAGGCTTGCGCGCCGGTAGATCAAGCCCCGCAGGCGACTTCCGCACACAAGCATCTCATGAATAGCCATACGCCCTTTGTAACCCGTGCCTCCGCACTCGCTGCACCCAACGGCCTTACACAATGTCCATTGCCTAGTTTCAAGTCCGTGATTGACGAAATCTTCCTCTCCATACCACTCCAATAGACGGAGCCTTTCGCTCTCGTCTGGCTCGTAGGCCTGTTTACAATTAGCGCACAGCGTCCGCATGAGTCGCTGCGCCAGAACACCTAACAGCGCGTCAGAGAAATTGATTGGGTCAAGGCCAAGATCTAACAGCCGCGTGATCGTTTCAGGCGCAGAATTGGTGTGCAGGGTCGACAGCACGAGGTGTCCAGTCAGGGAGGCCTCAATCCCAATATTTGCCGTTTCTTTGTCCCTCATTTCACCAATCAGAATGACATCCGGATCAGCCCTCAGAAACGCGCGCATCGCCATGGCGAAGGTAAAATTGATTTTGGATTGCACCTGCACCTGCTGTAAACCCTCCTGAGTGATCTCTACAGGATCCTCGGCGGTCCAAATCTTCCTCTCAGGCGTGTTGAGCTTGCTTAAAACGGCGTGCAAGGTTGTTGTTTTGCCCGACCCTGTTGGGCCCACAACAAGAAACAACCCATGGGGTTGTGTCGCGATTGTCATAATTTCGCGCTGATTCGCCACACTCAAACTTAAAGTCTCTAGCTGCATTGGGCTGCCTGGCGTCAACAACCGCATAACCACGCTCTCGCCATGCACCGTCGGCAATGTTGCGACCCGCATCTCGATATGACGATCGGCGAGTTTCAGTTTGCACTTCCCGTCTTGCGGAAGCCGCCGTTCGGCAATATTTAATCGCGAAATAACTTTGACCCTCGCGATTGCGGCTGCACAGTGCTCTTCGGGTATCATTAACAACCGTCGACAGAGGCCGTCTACCCGAATCCTGACACTGCCAGGTGCACCCTCTCGACTCGGTTCGATATGGATATCAGATGCGCCCAGCCTATCCGCCTCGGCGATAACCCGATTAACAAGCTGAATCATCCCCGATGTTTCACTGCCATGGTCTTCGTCATCGAGGCGTTCGGGCTGCGCCGCTTTGCTCTGAGAGGCGAGGACGGAGAAAAGATCTTCGAAGCTGGTTGATGATTCAGGAGGGGAGTCATCACGAAGAAACAGAGAGATATGCTCGGGCAGGCCAACGCGGAAAACGTAATTTCGCGCATTGAGAACGCCTTGGATTTCCATAATACGTTGATGATTCGAAGGGTCATCGATAAGGATGACCGCCTCGTTTTTGTCCCCGGCAACAGGGAGCCACAGGTTTTTGCGCAAATACCCTTTGCTAATATTCTCGAGTAATCGCAGCGGCAAAATCAACGCTGGGTCATAGGCCATAAAAGGGACGCGGTAGTGATGCGCAAGCGACTTGCCTATAGCCTCTGCTGAGAGGCTATAGTTGTCCATGAGCACACTAGACACAGAGGCTCCTCGAAGCGACGCATTGGCCTGCGCGTCGGCAAGGTCTCTGCTGCTTAAACTCCCCTGTTTAAGCAATTGATCGAACGGACCACCCTTACTCTGAAGCGACTCCCGAAACTGACGCGCGAGCATCTGGCTAACAAACGCCGTTCGTTTTAAATCGCTAGAGTCGAAACTGGGGTCTCCTTCAAAATTAATTAGCTGCAAGACACCAAGCATGACCTCATCTTTAATTGGCACCGCGATCATCGGTTTTATAGGCCAGCCTCGCTCGTCGCTAAAACGCCGATCAAATTGGAGACGGGGGTGAATATCAACAAGCTCGCTGGTATCGTTTACATCATTGATGAGAATAGGACGCTGACTTAATGCGACATAGCCGGCAACCGAAGTAGCGCTAAAGTGGACGCGTATCTCATTCGAGAAATTGTATTCGGTGTCCCCTCCTCGATAAATCGCTAGAAGCTCTCTGCCGTTCTCTACGCACTGATAAACCGTAAACAGGCGCACGCCTAAAATATCTAACAGCCCCTCTCCAACAGTCTCGAGAGCCACTTCTAGCGTTTTCGACTGACGAATTATTTGATAGATCGCATTGAGTCTTGCTAGAAACTGCTCCTCTGAAAGGCGCTCCACTCCCCTAATGCCTTGCACTATCATCTATTACCTCGAGTCGAATGACACTGACCTGCCCTCAGTTGGCTAGGCTTGATATGATGAGCACTGCCGGCGCAGACGCTCATTGGTTTTACGGCGAGGAATTTTCATATGCTTAACACGACAAAAACCGCCCTACCTTTTGCTCTCGTGGCCCTCGCTACTCTGGCTGCAATGTTTAGCCATGCGGGTTTGAGCCAAGAACAATCCGACAGTGTCCTGCCACGACTCAACACCGCCGACGCAGAGTGGCTGGGAGAGCGAATCTTCGCGAACGAGTGCGCAGCGCAGCGTGCGTGCCTGACGAGTTGGAACGAAGGCGAAGACTTCCCTTCACTTGGTATAGGCCATTTCATTTGGTTTCAGCGAAATCAGGACGAAATTTTTGCAGAAACCTTCCCAGACCTCCTAACCTACCTTGACGAAACAGGCATAACGCTGCCGAAGTGGCTACAGCCGAATAATCTAATCACCAATAACGACGGGCCCGATGGTGATATTCATGCAGGGGATTTCTCACATGATATATCCGGAGAAACACCCTCTGAGGGCAAAGACTCGCCATGGGAATCGCGAGCTGACTTTTACCAAGACATCGACAGCCCCCGCATGGAAGAACTCAGGACACTGCTCGATACGACGCGGCGAGAGCAGGCGCAATTCATCATCGCGAGACTTGAAAACAGCATTGGGGGTATAGTTTCGCAGGCTCCGTCTGCCGAGCGTGAGCGCTTACAGAGACGCGTAGAAAAACTCTCGACTTGTCATTCGCCCGCTGGACTTTATGCGCTTATCGACTATGTGCATTTTAAAGGCACAGGGCTCGCCGAAGGGGAGCGCTACGCAGGCCAAGGGTGGGGACTACAGCAAGTGCTCAGCGCTATGAGCGACGACCTGCCCGCCCTCGATAGCTTCGCATCAGCAGCAAAAGCAACCCTTGAACGGCGAGTAGCCAATGCCCCGATCGAGCGAAGAGAGCAGCGCTGGCTAAAGGGCTGGCATAATCGTATAGACACCTACCTTGCGGCGGCAACGCTGCCAACTGCTCGTGGCGACTGTAGGTAGAGGCTCTAATGCGCCTACTATCAATTCATTGTTTTATAGATCGTTGCGAGAACAATGATTGACCTTTAGCCGTAATCCCTTACTCTTTGCACGCTGAAAGGCATTGGAACTAAACCAGTAACAGAGCGCGTAAAATGACTCTCGAAAGATCGAACATCGCTGCAATGCAGGGCTATGCGCCCGGCGAGCAGCCACAAGACCTAACGACTATCAAACTCAACACGAATGAGAATCCGTACCCCCCCAGCCCTGAGGTGGCGGCGGCGCTCTCTGCCTTCGATGTAGCTAGTTTGCGGCGCTACCCAAACCCTATTGCCGACGAGTTTCGCCTCATTGCTGCCGACCTCCACGGGCTATCTCTCGACAATGTGATTCCTACCAATGGCGGCGACGAGCTCCTGCGCCTCATGCTTACCACATTCGTTGCCGAAGGAGAGGTGGTGGCGACTACTAAGCCAACCTATTCGCTTTATCCGGTGCTCGCTGCCATTCAAGGCGCAAAGCTCTCCGAGATCGACCTTGATGAGCAGTGGCGACTACCTAGCGACCTGATACAACAGCTACATGAAATTAAGGCGAAGGCATTCATTCTCGTGAATCCGCATGCACCAACAGGCAGCTTAGTGTCGAGTGCCACAATCGCCGGAATCGCCGAAAATTTCGACGGCGTACTCGTCGTCGATGAAGCCTATATCGATTTCGTCGACCCCGACCTCGAACACAATTGCGTGCCGCTTCTGCAGCGCTTCGACAATCTGTTAATACTGCGCACAATGAGCAAAGGCTATTCGCTCGCTGGCCTGCGTTTCGGCTATGGCCTTGCGGCAAAAAAACTCGCTGCGCCGATGCTTTTTAAAACGCGAGACAGTTACAACACCGATGCCATCTCGCAGCGGCTTGCCGCTGCCGCTCTTGCCTCCCAGTCCTATGCTAAGAGCACTTGGAACAAGGTAAGAAAGAGCAGAGAAAAAATGTTTGCCGAACTCACCTCAATGGGGCTTACCTGTCTTGCTAGCCAAAGCAATTTTCTGCTCTGCACGATTCCCGAGTCCATTGGCGCGCCCCGCGCTTACGCTGCGCTCAAAGAGAAAGGTGTCTTGGTGCGCTATTTCGATCAAGATAGGCTTCGCGACAAACTGCGGATATCTATTGGCACAGAGGAAGAAAACAGCCGACTCATTCAGGCCTTAACCGACCTCTGCCGAAGTGAGTCCTAGACGCGACTCGTTAACAGCCTCATTGAATGGGCAGTCAGAGCATGACTACGACACAAAATTCAACGACAGACAAAGGTGATGGCGCTGACAGAGTTCACCCTTGCCCGTCTTGCAAAAAGCCGATGCGCCGAATCGATGGTCGCATGGGACCGTTTTGGGGATGCAGCGATTTCCCTACTTGCAGAGCGACGCTGAACGAGGTCGACGGCAAACCCAGCGCCGACATCAACCCCGATTATCGCTGCCCGCTATGCACGAGAAAGCTCGTGCGCGCCGATAAAGACAAAGGTGAGTATTGGTTTTGCAGTGGTTATAACAAGGGCTGCAAGGTGAAGCTTGATGATCATGAAGGCAGGCCTAAACAAGCGCATCGCTGCAAAAAATGCGGGCAGCTTCTCGTGAAACGCGAAGGCAAAAATGGCCCTTTTTGGGGCTGCAGCAGCTACCCGGTTTGCACCGCAAGCTACAATGACCTAGAGGGCAGACCCGCTTTATGATTTTCTCGTTTCTAAAACTAAGGAAAAAGACAGCAGCGGCATTAAGCGGAATACTTATCGGCGCTGGCAGTCTGTGGGGCCTGTCTTTATGGCAGGATATTCCGCTCATCGCACTCGCTCACGAGCTCGGTGCGGTTGCCCTGTTACTGCTCATCATAGTGAGCGTCGCAGCATTTATTGGCCTGATTCTCAGTCGCTTTCGCCGCTAGTCTCGGCGTTTGCTCACCGCAGCTGACATAACCACCGCGTCTTCACGGTCGCCCCCCGCCGCACCATAACCGTCGGGATAATAGCCCTTGCGCTCGCCGATACGACTGAATCCAAGAGATTCGTAAAGGCTAATAGCCGCGACATTCGAACGCCTCACTTCAAGAAAGCACGTTTCTGCCTCGAGCTTTTCTGCTTTTTCAAGAAGAAGTTTAAACAGTTTCTTGCCTAAGCCGCGCCGTTGAAATTCGGGCGCAACGCAGAGCGTGAGGAGGTGGCACTCGCCAATAGCGACTGACATCACGCCATGCGCGACAATCTGGTTTTTGCTAGCAAGTACCCAGCATTGATAACCCGATCTTAGGCAATCGACAAAAATTCGTTTACTCCAAGGAGAAACATAGGCCGCAGCCTCATTCAGCACAACCAGATCAAGGTCGCTAGAGCGCATCGCACGTGCGAAGAATTCGTTTGCCGGGGTTTCGGGTAACATGAAGAGAGCAACTAATTCCTGATAAACCATTTGGGCGTTATTTGGGTGTTAGTTTATAGACACGCCACTGCATTTTTGAGACAGACTGCGTGCCAGCCTAGGTTTTGTGATTTTCTATACGCGCCAATACCGGCTGCAGATCGGCCCACACCTCGCGCTTTAGTGAGGCGAACGATAGCATCGCCGACAAACTTGCCAGTAGCGTCTGCTTAAAAGGCATGTTCAAACCAATCTCAGCGATTAAAGGCTCCACGACACCGGCGAAAACAATGAGCTCTTCGAACCGGTCACCATCGTGCCGACGACGAATAAATCCAGCGAGCGCAGCCGCGCCAGCTTGGTCGCTGCTCGATAGCCCAAGGTCATTTTCGAGCGGCCAGTTAAAGGCCTCATGAACGGGTCTCGGGCTGTGCTGATCAGCATTCAACCCACAGGCAAGCAGTATTGCCGACAGCAGTTTTTTAGCGCGCGTCTTATCTTCGTCTTTTGCCAGCGGCGGAATTTCGTAAAGAATCGCAACGCCTCGAGCCGTCATAAAATAGCCAAGATCGAATCGCATAGTGCCCGCGACCGACACAGCCTCTCGCCTCTCCCGAGCCTGAGGTTTCACCGCAGCCGCTTCGCTCTCCGGCGCTTCGGACGCGCTCGCCAATGGCTTCTGGTTAAACGACACGCCCCTTGTACGTTCTTTGGCGTGATTGCCTAAGTCGATGACAGGCCTATCGGGATTCTTGCTGCGGAAACGCGGTATTTCCTGATGCGTGGAGGGCGCACTCGGTAACGAGGATTCGAGCGGTGCGACCTTACCGGGCTCTGATGGCTCTGGTGGCTCTGGTGGCTCTGAGGTGCCGACAGACAAGTCGGGCGTAGCGAGAAAATCATACTCAGGCGAAGCTTTAGCGCCGTCCAATACGTAACGTGGAAAATAGACCTGCACGCCCATGGCGCGCAAATAAGCCTGCCGACTCGTCTCTTCCATTTCGTTTACTTCGCTCGTCTTCGGCTGGACCGGCGGCCCACTAACCTCTAATTCGTGTCAAAGAGCGCCCGGTGATTCATCCTCGAAGCTACTTTTATACTGCTCGAAATCGTCTCGAAAGCGACTCGAGGCCGACGCGAGACCGACTCGAGACCGACTTAAAAGCTGCTTACAGGCTATCCAATAACCAGCGAAAGAATCCGGCTGTCTCTGACAGCGGAAGAGTAGCAGTTAGCCAAGCTTTCAACAACGTAGGGACCCCGATTGACACAACCGAGAGGCATTTGAAGTGGTCGCCTTTTCGTGATTGAATCCTGCTAGTTTCTTGCGTCTCGACCTAGTGATCGTCGAGCGATTAACTCTCCAAATTCCACCCTATCCATGAGGCAGCAGTAATGAGAGCAATACTTTGTAAATCACACGGACCGGCCGAAAATCTCAGCCTCGAAACGGTCGACGACCCTGTACCTGCAGCGGATGAGGCCATTGTCGAAGTCTATTCGGCGGCACTCAATTTTCCAGATGGACTGCAAATTCAAGGCAAATACCAATTCCAACCCGACATGCCTTTCTCTCCTGGCTCTGAGGTCGGCGGTGTAATCATTGCTGTTGGTGCCTCGCTCGCGGGCTTCTCTGTCGGCGATCGAGTCATGGCAACGCCTGGCATCGGCGGCCTAGCCGAGCAGGTCAGCGTAAAGGCAGAGGGGCTTCGTAAAATCCCAGACCGCATGGACTTCAAGAGCGCCGCTAGCTTTGCCATGGTCTATACCACCTCTTATCACGCGCTCAAGCAACGAGCGAATCTTCAACCAGGCGAGACGCTTTTGGTCTTGGGCGCAAGCGGTGGCGTCGGGCTCGCCGCCGTCGAGCTGGGTAAGCTAATGGGCGCGCGTGTCATCGCTGCAGCAAGTTCTGATGAGAAACTAGAGTTTGTCAAAGCGGCACAGCCCGATGAGCTACTCAACTATGGCGACGGAGAACTCAAAGAGAAGGTCAACGCTCTCACCGGCGGCAAAGGCGCAGATGTAATCTACGACCCCGTCGGTGGAGACCTATTCGACCAAAGCTGTCGCTGCATCGCCTGGAACGGCCGCTTGCTTGTCGTTGGCTTCGCCAGCGGCCGTATCCCCGAATACAAGGCTAACCTCGCTCTACTTAAAGGTTCTTCGATGGTAGGCGTTTTTCTCGGCCGCTTCCGTAAAGAAGAACCGTCCGCCTATGAAAATAATTTCGCCGAGCTCTTTAGTCTTTACGAGCAAGGTAAACTCAAGCCGATCGTCACCGAGTCCTTCGCGTTCGAAGACTATGAAGCCGCGTTCAACGTGTTTACCGAGCGCAAGGTCATGGGCAAGGTCACTCTCGAGATCAAAACAGAGGTGTAACCTCAAGCAAAAGAGACTGCAACCAGAGCGGCGCTGAGCTTTGCTAGTGCGCCGCAAAAAACAACACAGAATAAGAAACCAAGGCCAAAGCATGCTCAGTGACCAGCAGATTAAGGAAGACCTAGAGAGACTTAAGGATATCGCCCTCGCGACAAAGGCGGTGGGGAGCGAATACGAAACACACACCGAAAACGTAATGGGCACCGAGCTGGATGTTTTCAGCAACATCCCCCCGACTCTCGGCGCCTACTACACACTCGCCAATGGAGTAAAAGACGACTGCTTTCTCGTCTATCAAGACGAGCGATTCACCTTCGGTGAGAGCCTCACTCTTTCGCGACGCTTCGCCCGCGCGTTAATCGAAAAATACAAGATTCAGAAAGGCGACCGTGTCGCCATCTGCGCTCGAAATTCTCCCGAGTGGTGTCTCGCCTTTATGGCTATCACGCAAATAGGCGCGATTGCCGTTCCTATGAACTCTTGGTGGCAGGGTCGTGAAATCGACTACGGCTTAACCGACAGCGGCAGCAAGCTCGTTATCACCGACCCTCCGCGCCTCGCACAGATGCAAGATTCGCTAACGCGCTCGGGAATCGATGCAGTCATTGCGAAGCCTGAAGACGATTCTCACTATCCGGAGTTCTATTCCGTTGCTAACAGCTTCGAACCCTACACAGACGCAGACATAGCACAGTTTGATGTGGCGCCCGATGATCGCGCAACAATCCTCTATACCTCGGGGTCAACTGGCAACCCAAAAGGCGTGCTGTCGAGTCACCGCAACACGCTTAGCGCGCTTTACACATGGAAGTTTGTTAAAGACATAACCGAGACGCTGCGGCCCGAGTTAGTCGATGAAAACCCAGAATTTCAACCGGCGCTGCTCGCCAACGTACCGTTATTCCATTGCACTGGAAGCCACGCACAATTCCTCGCGAGCTTTCTGTACGCCCGCAAATTCGTCATGATGTTTAAATGGGATCCCGACATCGCGCTCGATCTCATAGAGAAGGAGCGCATCTCAATTCTGCATGGCGTTCCTACCATGGCATGGGAGGTGATGCAGTCCGAAAAATTCGCCACCACTGACCTGCGCAGCTTACGTAGCGTGCAAGCTGGAGGCGCGCCGCGTCCACCCGAACACCTGAATCTCATTACGGCTAAATTTCCTGAGAAAGCGATACCGGGTCTAGGCTATGGCCTTACCGAAACTAACGCGATAGGTGCGATTATTTCGGGTCCTTTCTATCTCGCCCGACCTAACAGTACAGGCCGCCCAACCCCACCTGTCACCAGTGTGCGCATTGTTGACGAGGCTGGAAGCGAACTGCCCGCAGGGGGCATCGGAGAGGTCTGCATTAAGGGCCCTACCGTGATGCACGGCTATTGGAATCAGCCCGAGGCAACGGCCCAAGTAATTAAAGACGGATGGTTCCACACCGGCGATATTGGGATGCTCGATGAACTCGGCTTCTTGATCCTATTAGACAGAGCGAAAGACATCGTTATTCGAGGCGGCGAGAACATTGGCTGCGCCGAGGTTGAATACGCGATCGCCGAACACCCGAGCGTGAGCGAAGTGTCGGTTTACGGCATTCCCGACACTCGACTCGGCGAAGTCCCCTGTGCCACGGTGATGCTTAAAAAAGAGGCGACTCTCGACGAGACAGAGATGCGAGCCTTTCTCCGCAATCGACTCGCGGCCTTTAAGGTCCCCGCTCGATTCTACTTTCAGCACGACCAACTGCCGCGTATAGCAACAGGGAAAATTGCGAAAAAGGAACTGCGCAAACAGACTATCGCACTTTTGGAGCTCGCCTAGCGCTCGCGTTCGAAGCGGTTTATCGCTCGATGGCAAAATTCGATGGCTACGTCACCGGCTGGCCCTAGAAGAAAGTTGTCCTTAAAGGCCAGTTAAGCAAGTTTGCTTAGTTGGCCTTTTTACCATCAGAAAGCCCCCTCTTTAACCCTTGAAACACGCAGCCTCTGGGTATCCAAAATAGTTCTCGACTGGCGCATAATCCTTGATTAGAATCCGCAAAAATAGGTCTGCAAACTTGATCCCTAGCCCTTTAGGGAAACGTATAGCGAGTCGATAAACCGATTGATAGACAGGCGTTCACTTTAAGTCAAACTTTTGATTGTGAGGGTGCTATGAAAGAAGAAGATTGGGACAGCGAAGCCGATGACGATGTCGAGTCTTTTGACTCTTCTGAGGAAAGCAATGAGTTAGAAACTGGCGAACAAACCGACGCGTCACTTTCAACGAAAAAACAAAAGCCGGGCGTAACGGATCTTAGGCGAAGGATAGAAGACAGACTCGAGAGCAAAAGGCTTCGCGAGGCATTCGAGTTCGACGACGACTTCGACGATGACTACGATGAGCCCCTAGGCCGTTTAGGCTAGCCTGCCAAAGGCCAAGCCAGCAGCAATAATGGTATTGCTACCGCGACGATTACCACCTCGAGTGGTAGTCCGACGCGCCAGTAGTCGCCAAATTCATAGCCCCCCGGCCCCATGATCAGGGCGTTGTTTTGATGCCCAATCGGCGTCAAAAACGCACAGGATGCCCCTATTGCGACCGCCATTAAGAAAGTGTCTGGGTTAAGGCCTAGAGTCGTCGCTATGCTGTAAGCTATCGGCGCCATAAGGATGGCGGTTGCCGCATTGTTCAAGACATCCGACACAGTCATTGTCACGACTAAAATTAGTGTTAGCAGCAGAACCGGCGAATAGTCCCCCGCTACATTTAAAATCCCTCCTACCAGAACCTGCGTCGCGCCGGTAGTTTCGAGCGCGCTTCCCAACGGTATAAGAGCGCCCAAGAGTACCACCACAGGCCAATCGACGCCGTCGTAGAGTTCGCGCACAGGCACAATCGAACGAAGAACCATGGCCACACAGGCGAGTCCTAGCGCTAGCTGAATCGACAAAAGCCCTACCGCCGTAGAGGCGATCGCCGCAACAAAAATTATCAGCGCCGGCAATGAGTTCTCTCCTCGCTTCAAATCAAGCGACCTCGTCGCCAGAGGGTAACAAGCGAGTTTAGTGATGGCCTCTTGCAGCGCGTCCTCTTCGCCGTGGAGCAATAGCACATCTCCCACGCGGATGACAAAGTCGCGTAATCGACTTCGGTGGGGCGTGCCAGAGCGCGAGGCAGCAAGCAGATTGACGCCATAGCGGCGATTAAATCGGCTCTCCGCAGGCGTGCGGCCCACGAGTGGTGAACGCGGAGTCACGACTATCTCAAGCATCTGTGAATCGGCGGAATGAAGCAGTTCACGCGTCGAATTTTCGGCGCTTACCAGCGCAAATTTGTGTTCTGTGGTGAATCCGTCGATGTCTTCCTGAGAACCCTGTAGCACGAGAATGTCGCCGGACCTCAGTAGTTGCCGCCTGTTCACAACAGGCGACACCTGACGTCTGCTCTGCAGAGTAACGAGATCCATCTTCTGCGCCTCTAAGGCGTTCTTTAACTCACCGACAGGCTGGCCGACAAAATCACTGTCCTCGCCCACTTTTGCTTCGAACAAATAGCGTTCTATGTCGAATCCTTCGCTACCCGCGGCCTGCTTTCTTACTTTCACAAGCTTCGAGCCAAAGACGAGCATAAACACAATACCGGCAAGCGCTACTCCGCCGCCGACCGGAGCAAAATCGAACATCGTAAAAGCTTGCCCCGTAACCTCTTCTCGGTAGTTCGCGATAAGAATATTTGGGGGGGTGCCGATGAGCGTGACTAGCCCACCCAATATCGAGCCAAACGAAAGCGGCATCAGCACGCTAGCCGGTGAGCGCCCTGCCTTGTTAGTCGATTGGATAGCGATGGGCATCAGTAGCGCGAGCGCGCCGACATTATTCATAAACATAGATAAAAACGCGGCGATAAATGACAGCACAGCAATATGGAGAGACGGACGCGATGACAAGGGCTCGATCGCGCTGGTGACAAATTCGACAGCGCCCGAACGCGATAACCCAAAGCTTACGATGAGGACGAGAACCACGGTGATTGTCGCTGGGTTACCAAACCCTGCAAAGAGCTGTGACTGCGGCACGAGACCAAAGAGTGCTGCAGTAAAAAGCGCGCCGAGGGCAACAACATCGTAGCGCCAGCGTCCCCACACCAAAAGAATAAGGAGGCAAACCAAGACGAACATGAGCTGTAATTGATCGAGCGTTTCAGCGTCGAACATGTAATCTCCGCTGTCAGATAATATCGAAGTTAAGGGCATTTAATCCGGCGATTTCCCCGCAAAGCTTATCGCCTTTAACTACCGCCGCGACCCCCGCGGGCGTGCCCGTATAAATAATATCTCCTGCCTTTAGCTCAAACAGCCGCGACAGCTGTTCGATTATCTCTGCCACGCTCCAGATCATTTGGCCTAGCAAGGCCGACTGCCTTAGTTCGTCGTTAACCGTCAGACAGATAGGCGTATCAGTCGACGGGGCGAAATTCGCCTTCGGTGTTAAGGCAGAAAGCGGCGCCGATTGATCAAAGCCTTTCGCTGTATCCCAGGGGCGACCATGCTTCTTTGCGATGGACTGTAAGTCTCGTCGCGTAAAATCAATGCCTACACCATAGCCATAGACACACGCAGCGGCTTCAGCAAGCGTGAGATCTCGGCCACCGCTTGCCAGAGCGACGACCAACTCGACCTCATGATGCAGATCAGAGGTGGCCTGCGGATAACGAACCGCTTCACCGTCAGTCACGAGCGCCGACGCTGGTTTGGAAAAGAAAACGGGCGGTTCAGACTTCGGATCTCCGCCCATCTCTGCGACGTGGTCGGCGTAGTTACGACCGACGCAATAAACGCGGTGTACTGGAAAACGCGCGTCCAACCCAACGACGGGAACAGACACTTGTGGTGGAAGTGAAATCACATAATCCATTGACTTACTCCGCGCAGCCAAGCGCAAGGCCTGACGTTATTTGTTGGTTTTTAAACACAGTTAACTGAGTGCGATTTTCAATCTCATCGAGCGTTGTGAGTGCCTCACAGTAATGGCGATGACTTTCTGTCGACGAAGCAAAAGCAAACGCGGCATACCGCCCATTGAACACGGCAATTTTAAAGAAGCCTTCTTCTTCAAATTCCGTTGCCTGCAGCGGCCCGCTCACCACAAAGATTGCTTCGCTACGCCCGCTTTCGTCGGTGACCTGTTGCGCAGCCAATTCGTTTAGCGCCTGATCTAGCAGCGACCAAGGCCCCTGCCTTAAATCGCTAGGCAGTCGCGCTCTATTCGACAGAAGATTCAGCTCATCCCAGAAAGGTGTTGCAGAGAAACTGGTCATTGGGGCGAGACGCCCCTGTTCGGCAGCGAGCAAAGTGACCTCGGTGAGACGGTAGTCGCGGTCCTGGGAATCTGTCAGGTCTGGCTGCAACAGACGCGTTCGCGCATCTGCTGCGAGTTGCTGTGCGCGGGAACCTTCGAGCAGCGTATCCGCCGCCCACTCCCGCGGCAGAAGAGACGCAACCCCAATGCCCTCACCTACGATACGGTAAGCGACCCAACGCGGCAGTTGCCCTTCTCCTAGAGAGTCAATCTGCGCGGCAAACAGCTGCCGCACAACAATCTCATCGGCAGCGTCATCGCCCTGCCAAACAGGGCATGAGCCATTAAGACAATGAGCAACAATCGGCTCGAGGCTTGCCGCTTTGAGCCCGCCGCTTATTATTCCGAGGACGACAGCGAGCGCACTTGCGTGCACTGCATGAAGCAGTGTTTTACTAACAAGAAAAACACTCGCGTGTGATTGACCTAGCGCGAGAGTAAAATAAACACCCTCCCTGTGCATTTTCACTCAGCATTAACCCATCGGGTAAGGAATGAGCTTGTGCACTTCATCGCACCGCTTCATTACCTCATCCGACAGCGTTACCTCTAATGCCGCTAACGACTCCTCGAGTTGCGCGGCAGTGCGCGCACCAATAATCGTCGAAGCGACGAAATCGAAATTCATACTCCATGCAGTGGCAAGCGTGACCGGCGACATGCCTAAGTCTTTCGCAATCTCGAGATACTTTGCAGTTGCCGCTAGCGTGCCCTCGTTGACAAATCTATCCGCCATCGCCCGTTGACGGGGGTTGTCGTGATAGTGATAGTCGCCGAAACGGCAGCCTTTAGGCACCTCAGGGACATTGTATTTACCGCTCAGCACACCACCACCGATTGGCGAATACGGGAGTAATGACACGTTTTCCTGACGACAGGCGTCGGCCAATTCGTCGAGGAAACGTCTGTGCAGTAAAGAGAAGTTATTTTGAATCGACTGGAATTTCGCCAGGCCTTCGTATGAGGCAATGGTATTCGCCTTCGTAAGCCCGTAGGTTGTCTCATTAGACGTCCCAAGATACCGAACCTTTCCTGCCTGAACTAAGCGATCGAGCGCCTCCATCGACTCTTCGATTGGCACGATGGGGTCTGGCCAGTGAACTTGATAAAGATCTATATAATCGGTGCCGAGTCGACGCAAACTGCCTTCGATAGCAGTCTCGATATGAAACCGGTCTATAGCAGTCATCCCGTGACGAACCGGTGGCACAAACCAGCCCGCCGCCGCGCCTGCAACTTTAGTCGCGACAATAAGCGAGTCGCGCGGTTTCGTCTGAATCCACTCCCCGACTATTTTCTCCGTGACACCGACCGTTTCGGCATTCGGTGGCACTGGGTAGACCTCGGCGGTATCAAAAAAATTAATACCGCGATCGTATGCAGTATCGAGAATCTTAAACGATTCTTTTTTGTCGCTCCAACTGCCGAAACTCATTGTGCCCATGCAGATTGGCGTGACACGAAGGCCACTCTTGCCGATATAACGATATTCCATAATGTCGTCCTTATTCGTTTCTATAATTCTTTACGCGGCTGCTGCACGCTAATCGCATTGATCACCGAGATAGCCACCACCGCCGCAATAGCCGGCATCTTGTATTTGTATAGCAAGGCCGTCGGGGTCACTAAAATACACTTCAGGCGTACCCCCTACTACGCCTCCTCGATTAGGTTGCCGCAGGCTCACCCAATGAGTCAGCGCTCGGGGTGGCCGTTGTCCATCACTCGGGGCTAAGCCATAAGACGTTAATCGCGTACGAATAGCCTCAACATCGAACTCAGCCACACTCAAACTGACATGATCGGTGCGGCCCGGCACGCTTGGAGACGAGTTATCGGTACCCCCGACATACATCAAAAATTGCAGGCCATCGCCAAGGCTAACAGTTGGCGAAGTCGGGCCTTGATAGGCAAGTATACCGAGGCCGAGGCCTTCGAAGAACAGGCGATTGCCACGCTCGTAGTTGGCCACAAAATTAGTAAAGTGGTTAATGCCCTGCGCCGAAAACAAACCCGCAGCACTTGCTGCGGGGGCACACGCCCCGCAATCGTCTGTGGACATAACCCTGTACACAATGCCCTCGGCATCGGCAAAAAACAGCGCGTCTTGGCCCCATTTTTCGTCGCTCCAGAACCGCATTGCGCGAGTTAAAGGCCTTTGTTCCTGAGCCTCGATAGGCGAAAAACCAAGCTGCGACAATGCTTCGATGACACTTTGCCTATCGAAATTACGCACACCTAAGCCAATCCAAGCAAAGCCAAGCGGCTCATCGCCCTCGGCTTCCGAAAGAATGAAATGCTGATTACTTGTACCAAGTGCATAGGTCGCGCGTTTAGCATCGCGCACCGGCGCTGCGCCAAAAACATCGCTGTAAAATCGAACAGATCTGTCTATGTCGCTCACTCGCAGGGCGAACGCTTGGTAACCAACGAGCGCAAATACGGGTAAGTTTTGCTGCTGCGCATGCACAGAATTCATGCTAAAAAAATAAAGACCAAACAGGCAGCCCAAACGCAGCGGTGCGCAAACAAATTGCAAGAAATTACGCATCGGTCTGTCTCACTCTCTATTTGCGCACTTAACATTCACGCGATTGATTTTTGGCATCGGCTGCGAGGTTCTAGGAAAGCAACTGCTCTATCGTCCCACCTTCGGCCTTCCAGTTCTCCATGCCGCCTTGCATATGCGCAACACCTTCGGCGCCCATTCGTTTTAGAGTCTGAGCGGCAAGCGCAGAGCGCCAACCCTTATTGCAATAAAGTATCAGGCTGTCTACTTCGTCGAATTCACGTCGATAGTAAGGGCTTTCGGGGTCAATCCAAAATTCGAGCATACCTCGAGGAATATGAAGGGAACCCGCAATGCGCCCTTCTCTCTTAACCTCGCGCACATCCCTTAGGTCGACGAGCAGCAGGCCGCCAGTAGACGAATCGAGCGCTGCTCGAACCTGCGCAGGACTCAAGGTCTCAATTTCTTTCTCGGCTTCGGCAACTAGGTCGCGAAAGCTGCTCGTTAGTTTATTCATTACGTGGTTATTCCTTCACTCTCGCGAGCATTCGATTTTCATCATTGGACCGCTCTCATAGAGCAGGTACATTCTGGTTGCCGACGCTCAGTCTCCTCAGCCCCAAGCCAAGCACAAGTGCACCGCCCGCTATCGCAAGCAGAAGCAGCTGGCTTATTCCAAACAATCCGCCTGCGGGAAGCGCGAGAGTAATACCCGCAATACCTACTAAGGCCCGCACAACCCAACTGAGCGCGCCGCGGCCCAAATCACCCAAGCCTATTAAGTAGCCCTGCAGTGCAGCGGAAACTAAGGCGACACCTACTAGCGCAGTTGATAATGCCTGAAGATTCTCGAACCACGACCCTTGCAAGAGAAGTGCAGGATTAAACACAAAGAAGAAAGGCACAAAATAGATAATTGCGCCAAGCCGCATCGCTTCGAATCCTGCGCGCATGGGCGACACCTGTGCCACCGACGCTGCGGCAAACGCTGCCAGTGCAACAGGCGGCGTAATGAAACTCAACATACCCCAATACATCACAAACATGTGGCTCGCGAGAGGATCGAGCCCCGAGTTAGTCAATGCAGGAACCAGCACAATGGCGAGAAAGATGTAAGCGGCGGTTACCGTCATACCAATGCCCAAAATAAAACTGGTAAGCGCACCCATGAGCAGAAGGACAAGCACATTGTCGCCGGCTAAATAAACGAGATCATTAGCAATTGTGCCAGCGATGCCTGTCACCGCGAGGCCACCAATGATGAGGCCGATGGCAGCGAGAATTCCCGCAAGCTCGGCAAGAAGCTTGCCCATAGTCGCCACTAACTCGAGCAGTTTATTCGCGTCGAGCCTGTGCTTGGTAAACTGATTGATAACGAGTAACAACGCAGTCGCATAGAACGGCGCAACAGCTTCACGCTGCATGAAAACAAGCATCCAAATTAAGGAAGCAAACACAGCAATGAAATACCACCCGTCGCGGAATACCTCGCCTATCTTAGGCAGCTCCTCTTTTGGCAAGCCCTGCAAATTATCGCGCGCAGCGTGGGCATCAATTTGCATAAACAGGCCAAAAAAATAAAGAAGCGATGGAACAATTGCGGCGATTGCAACGGTGACGTAACTAATGTTGAGAAAGCTCGCCATGACAAACGCAGTAGCGCCCATAATAGGCGGCATTAACACGCCGCCCGTCGACGCACAGGCTTCGACTCCCGCCGCATATTCGCGCGTAAACCCAATACGCTGCATCGCGGGAATCGACAGTGGCCCGGTGGTGAGCACGTTACTTATAGGCCCACCGCTCATCGAGCCCATGAGGCCGCTTGAAAAAATTGACACCTTCGCAGGCCCACCACGCTTATGCCCGAGCAGTGCGAAGGCGAGATTGATGAAAAAAGGACCACCGCCGGTGTATTGCAGCGAGACGCCGAAAACCAGAAAGCCAAAAACAAGCTGGGCGAACACCTGCATCGGTATGCCAAACAGACTTTCCTCGCCCATTACATGAAACATAGCGACGTCTTGAACGGGAATGCTAAGCGCAGCCATCACGTCGGGCAATTTATCGGCGAAAGTTGGATACAGTGAGAACACAGCAACGATGGCGAAAACTGGCCAACCGCCCGCGCGCCTGCCGGCCTCCATGACGATAACCCATGTCACCAAAGCCAGCCAAACGCCGATCGGCGGTGCTGCATACTCCCACGCTTCGAGCACAATACGCTCGGCATAAAAAGCAAAGTACGAGAAAACACAGGCTATGACGAGCATGATCACGATGTCATACCACGGCACGTGGGTTGGGCTGTGCTTAGTCGCCGGAAACGTCACAAACACCATGCTCAGCATGACCCCAGTGATGAGATACATATAGCGACTGTCGAGCAAAACATAGCCAACGAAAAAGCCTAAATTAAATACCTGATTAATCGCGAGAAGAATCGACACCCCGGTGAGCATCGCCATTACTGTGCGCCATCGAGAGGACAGTGCGCGGTAACGAATACTTGGTACGGGTGCGTCCGCTTTGAGCCCTATGTCACCGCTAACCTTTGGTGACACCGAAGACTGAGTACTACTTTGCTGTTCGCTCATATTGTTTTTCACTTGTTGCTGACGCTATTCGTTTTACGACCCGACCCGAGGCCTGAGAGTTAGCCGCTAGAGGCTGTCTGCGAGGGTGACAAGACCCGCAGCTTCTAACGCAGTGAGACGGGCAACAAGCCACGCCTTCTCAAAGTCTCGATAATCATCCGGAGCTGCGGGGACGAAAGCATCCCATGCTTGTTTCAGTATCGCTTGCCGGTGAAGGTTTTTCGCATTTTGCGCAGCTGCTTCGGGCGTCCATTCACCGCTCTCTTTAAAGTAACGAATTGCCCCCTCATGGAAAGGTAAAAAGGCTTGTTCCAATTTCTGACGCGCGAACGTCCATCCCATCGCGCCAGGCGCGCTGTCTTTATACTCTTCATAGTGGCGATGCATAATTTTGACGGTGCTGTACACCATCGCCTCCTCCGATGTATCGAGACCAACGAGCAGTGGATACGCCGACGTAAACACTTCTAATCCCTCAGCAGGCAATGTCGGACCTTCGAAGGCGATATGTGGAACATACCAAGGCAGACGTTGACGGACACGCGCAATAGCCTCGGCATCATCGTGCGGGAGAGCGGGAAATCTCAGGCCGCGAGGCGACGCATCGACACGTAAAAAAGGAGGTGAGTTGCACGCACCACCGGCCGCATCTGCACGGTTATTAAGAATCGCATCGATCGATGCGTTGTAACCACCCACCTCGACCCGCGTGACGTCGTCCCATGTCAAATTTGCGTAAGACAGCAACGCGGCGGTCGCGTTATTAAGCGACGGCGCGCCCTGCACGAAGGTTACGCGCTTACCCTTGAGATCGGCGACGCCGAAAATATTTGCATCTGCAGCCGTCGCGAAGGTGAAAGAACAGCTGTCCGAAAAATTTGATAGGAGCGCGCGCACCGGTTGGGGCCCCCAAATTTTTGAGGCGAAATTGAGAATCCCTTCTTGCGCGTAAACCGCCTCCGAACCGCCGGCGGAAAAATGCACGCGACCCGCCCGCAGCGTCGCTAGCCGAGAAACGTCATTACGCCCCGGGATCACCCGCAGGTTAACGCCATAGGTTCGCTGCAATATGTTGCCTAGCGCAACGGCCTGACTGTAGCCACCCGTGCCGGTCGGATAGGCAGACCATGCCATGGTGCGAGGGAGTTCGATACCCGACTGAGCTGGCACAGAGCCCACACTCGCGGCAAACGTAGTCCCGATCGTAACAAAGGATGTGATTGCGAGTCGGAAAAGAAAAGCAGAACAGGGTAGAAAGGAAAAAATGCGAGCGATCATTGGGCGACTCGTCTCCTTTTAAGAGGCATCGAAATAAGAGGCATCAAAGTAACGGCTTTGAGGATCATTAAAGTGCGCCAAAACCGGCCGCGTTAAACTCGTTCGAGCATAACCTAGCACCTAGGACAATGCCACACGCTGCCTAATCTCTCACTGCCAATTAGTCCCATAGCCCCTCGCTGCCAGGGGGCAAACCTGCGCCGATGATTGCCCCGGACGTCTAGCAAGTTGTTCACGACCATGCATTGCGGTGGCGCTACATATCCTTCTATACTCAGACACAATTCTTATAAAAAACCAAAGCCTAGCGCTCTCAGTCATATGCACCTCGGTGTGGGGTCACAGACCTAGGCTTTACTTTGCAACCGCTTCATCGGGGGAAAACACAATGCCATTTCGCAGCGCACTTCATTCGACAATTTGTCACAACACAAATGAATTTCAAGAGAGCAACGCGCCGGCAGGAATGAAATCAGTGCGCCCAATTGCAGCAGCACTCGCGATTGGCCTCATGTTAGCCAGTTGTGCACCCGAAGAACCCGCCCTGCCCGAACTTAGCTTCGAAGAAGCGCTTCAAGAGAAGCTCATCATGGCGCAGCCGGGCGATGTTATCGAAATCCCCGCCGGCGTCCATGAAATGACGCGCAGCCTGTCTCTGAATGCGCCAGGCGTTACTATCCGCGGACAAGGGATGGATGTCTCGATCCTCTCTTTCAAAAATCAAGCGCAGGGCGCCGAAGGGCTACTAGTTAATGCCGACGATTTCGTCCTCGAGGACCTCGCGCTCGAAGACACCGTCGGCGACGCGCTCAAAATTAATCAGAGCGAGAATGTGGTCATCCGCAATGTCCGCACCGAATGGACCGGTGGCCCACTAACCACCAATGGCGCCTATGGCATATACCCTGTCCAATCTAAGAATATTCTTATTGACGGCGCCGTTGCGATCGGCGCCTCTGACGCTGGCATCTATGTAGGTCAGTCGAGCCAAATCATCGTGCGCAATTCACGCGCCGAATACAATGTAGCTGGCATCGAGATCGAAAACTCTACTTTTGCCGATGTTTACGACAACGTGGCGACTAATAATACAGGCGGAATACTGGTCTTCGATTTACCCAACCTACCTGTTCAAGGAGGCCGCAATACGCGCGTATTTAATAACGACATTGTGAGCAATAATGTCGACAATTTCGCGCCCGAAGGCAATATCGTTGGCACCGTTCCCGCAGGCACAGGCATGATGGTGCTCGCCAACGATAACATCGAGATATTTGGCAATCGCTTCGCCGACAATCAAACGACTAACGTGATGGTCGTTAGCTATCTGATTAACGGCCTGCCGATTGATGATCCCAACTATGACCCTTTCCCTGAGGCTATTTATATTCACAGCAATAGCTTCGAAGGCGGCGGCGAAAATCCCGATTCAGAGCCTTTGATCGCATTGCAAGCCGCGACAGGTCAGCCCATTCCAGATGTTGTTTGGGGCGGGGCAATCATGCCCGACGCTAAAGGCGAGCCTAGCAAAACTTTCGCCGAAATCTTGTGCCTAGGAGAGGGCGGTATGAGCTTCGTGAATTTGGATGCAATGAACGGCTTTGCTGCGCCCTCTTTCGATCCCGCCCCGCATCTGTGCGAGCAACCCCGCCTGCGCAAAATCGTGCTGCCCGGCGATGCCGGCAGTGCTGAGTAATCGGTTTTAAGAGGAAAGAACGTGACACACTCAGCATTACGCGCTTTTCTGACCAAGGGGCTCGCCTCGACGCTTCTACTCCTTGCAGGCTGCACCGAGGTGACGCCTAGCTTCGTTGCTGATGCGCGGCCACAGAGGCTTTCGGAATGGAATCTTTTTGATCTAAACACGCAGCGTTTACAACCCTTGCCCATTGTCGAGGTAGTGAAACCAGCTAATCCACTTTTCACAGACTATGCGCATAAACTTCGCACGTTGTGGATGCCTGAAGGCACGCAGGCAACGCTTGTGAATGATGAGATCGACTACCCTGTCGGGACTGTGCTGAGCAAGACGTTTTACTATCCTGTCGATGACGCGGGCAATGTTATTCGCGTCGCCGATCAGGGCGCTCGTGTAATCAATCTCGCCGACTCTCGCCTCATTGAGACACGCGTCTTGGTGCGCCAAGAAGCGGGCTGGGATGCCCTGCCCTATGTGTGGAACGAAGAGGAAACTGAAGCTTTTCTCCGTGTCGCTGGCGCGAGTCGCCCACTGACTATGGTAACCGCGGCCTCACCCGACACGCCCGCAACCCAGTTCGCTTATTTTGTACCCAATGAAAATCAATGCTCTGGCTGTCATACAACCGAACATCCAGACGGCGGCATGCATCCGCTGGGCGCTATAGCGAGCCAGCTTACCGCCTCGTCGCATTCGGCGAGCGGCGAATTTCAGCCTCAGATAGAAACGCTCGTTGCACGTGGCTGGCTCGACCGCGCACCACAAGGCCCCGCACTTGATTCCTATGAAGATACTTCCCTTCCGATCGGTCAGCGTGCGCTTGCCTACCTTAATATGCAATGCGGGCACTGCCACAATCCAGACGGTGCGGCAGATACCTCTGGCCTTGTCCTCACCGGACGGCATAAAACCGCGGTAAGCATGGGCGTTTGCAAGCCTCCTGTTGCGGCTGGTGGCGGCGCTGGCGATCTGCAGTACGGAATCGTACCCGGCGATCCAGATAGTTCGATCCTTCATTACCGAGTCGCCTCTGCCAAACCGGACGAAATGATGCCCGAGTTGGGACGCTCGCTTGTGCACGAAGAGGGGGTCGCGCTGATACGTGAATGGATAGGCACACTGACTGGAAGCTGTGACGAGCAGAGCGACAGTCGAATTGCAGGCGAGAGCGGCTTCGAGCCTAGTGTGGCGAAGAGAACGACAGGCTAATCGACCATTTAATCGACCACCTAATCAATTACCCAATCGAAATAAGTATCGGGAAAAGGCTCGTCTGCAAGCGTAAAATGCCACCACTCTGTTTCTAAGGGTCTAAATTTTTGCGCCGCCATTACCGCGCGCAGCAACGCGCGGTTCGCTCGTTGCTCAGCGGTCGGCAACTCGCTAGAGGGCCACGACATCAGGTCGAAAAAGTCCCAAGGGGTGCCCATGTCGAGCTCAACTCCGGTTTTTAAATCTACGAGCGTCAGATCAACCGTGCTGCCTCGAGAATGGCCCGAACGCGCTGCGATGTAGCCGTCACTAAACAGATTAGCTTTGTCGACCTGCGGATAGAACTCGGCTTTCGTCGCAAGGTCATTCAGGTCACTCGCCCAGCGCACAAAATGATCCACTGCACGCTGGGGGCGATAGCCATCGAACACCTTAATGCCCAGCCCAAATTCCACGAGGCCCGCCTGCACTGCGCCCAATGCCTCTACCGCTGGCTGTGTGAGCAATACTCTAGCATCGAGATAACCCTCGATCGGCACCCCGACAAAATTATGTGAGCCGGCGTAGCGTGCTTCAACCACGATAGTAGGCAGCGCCGCCGCAAGATCGACAAGCGCTGCGTCGTCAGCATGCGCGCTGCCGCAAACCAACCCCAGCCAAAGTGCACTGATCCGGAGCCAACGACCTTGGCAAATGAGTAAATAAGCGCTTCTGAGTGAGGTTACGTTAATCATGTTTTCTCCAAAACCGACTATTATTGATCGCCAATAGGACTATAACCGTATACTACCAAACAACAAAAAACCCTATTAAAACTGGGAGTTTACTAAAAGTGACGCCGAGCTTTATCACAGCGTCAGTTGCCAAAGAGACATAGCCTCTTATCCTAATAGCGTCTAGAATGCTCGATGAAAGCAACAGCATAATTCGAACACCATGCTCGACTGAAAATTTGGGGGTATTCCCTGAGTCGAGAGCACGGTTCCTTTAGAGAATAACTGGGAGTTAACCCTATGACCATGCGACAACGATCTATCCGACCCTTTGCGGGCCTAGTCCTCGCTACTGCAATTGCCGGCCTCGCACCGCTCGGCGCACTCGCTCAGGGCGACAGCTATAGCTCAGCCGCCCATGACTTCGAGATCACCACGGTCGCAGAAGGCTTAGAAGTCCCTTGGTCCATGACTTGGCTACCTAATGGCGACATGCTCGTCACAGAGCGTCCTGGCCGCCTTCGCATTGTGCGCAACGGCACCTTGTTAGCTGCACCGGTAGAGGGCGTACCAGAGGTTCACGCGGTAGGCCAAGGCGGACTGTTTGATGTACTTCCCCACCCCGATTTTGAATCAAACAATCTCGTTTATTTGAGCTTCTCGAAGCCTCTGCCAGACGAATCGACTACTACCGTTATCCGCGGCACTTTCGAGAACGATCGACTTAGTAATGTTGAAACCATTTTTCAAGCCGACACGATGGGTCGCAACGGTCACTACGGCGGCCGCATCGCATTCGACAACGATGGCTATCTTTTCATTACGATAGGCGATCGCCAAGCGTCTCCTTCTGGAGACCTTCAGGCACACCCCGCTCAAGATCTCGCCAATCACAGCGGCACAGTGATTCGACTACACGACGATGGCCGCGTGCCTAGCGATAACCCTTTCGTTGGACGCCGCGACGCCCTGCCAGAAATTTACAGCTACGGGCACCGTAATCCTCAAGGTATCGATATCCACCCTGTAACGGGAGACGTGTGGACCGACGAACACGGCCCCCAAGGTGGCGACGAGCTGAATATTGAAGAAGCGGGCAAAAACTACGGCTGGCCGGTAATTGGCTACGGCGTAAACTATGGCCCCGGCCTGCCCATTCATAGCTCGCAACAGGGCGAAGGAATGGAACAGCCGCGACACTTTTGGGTGCCTTCTATCGCCACTGCAGGTCTTATGATCTACAGCGGAGACCTGTTCCCAAACTGGCAGGGGGACATCTTCGTTGGTGGCCTCCGCGGTCAGCAGCTAGCTCGCGTAGACCTGAATAACGAAGGCACAATGGCGATGATGGAGGAGACTCTCCTGAACGGTATCGGGCGTATTCGCGATATTCATCAGGGTCCCGAGGGCGCAATTTACATTGCCACCGAAAACCGCGGTATCCTGCGCCTAACGCCAAGCAACTAAGCGCTGACGTAGTCACGCCAAAGCCCGCTTACGCGGGCTTTGTTCTTTCTGGGCTAGCCTCGTCTCTAATGAAGGATACAGCAATGAAGACTATCGGCCTGATCGGCGGAATGAGCTGGGAGTCCACCGCAAGCTATTATCGCGCGATTAACGAAGGCATCAAACGCGAACTGGGTGGGCTCCACTCAGCAAAAATCTGTCTTGTGAGTGTCGACTTCGACGAAGTCGAAAAGCTACAGCGAGAGGGTGATTGGGCCCGCGCAGGCGAATTGCTCGCAAGCGCCGCCATCGCTGTTCAGGCCGGTGGCGCCGATTTCCTGCTTATCTGCACCAATACAATGCATAAAGTCGCGGATACTATTCAGTCGGCGATCGACATCCCTATCCTTCATATTGCTGACGCGACTGCGCAGGCTCTCATCAGCGACAACCGGCGCCGCATTGGGCTGCTTGGCACTCGCTTTACTATGGAAGAAGAATTCTACAAAGCGCGACTAACCGAAAAGTTTGGCATCGAGGTTTTGATTCCGAGTCCTGCGAGTTGCGATCGCGTAAGCACTATTATCTACGACGAGCTTTGCCTCGGCGTAATATCCGATGAGTCACGCGCGTTTTATGTGCAGCAGATCGCCGAACTCTCAAGCCGCGGCGCGCAGGCAGTGATTTTGGGCTGCACTGAGATCGCCCTGCTTGTAAACCAAAGCCATACCGAGGTGCCACTCTATGACACGACTGCACTCCACGCTGAGGCAGCTATTAAGATGGCGCTCACTGAGCGATAGCCTATAATGGCGCGTTTCAAGTCACTCCCACTGGTTACAAACACATTTTTATGGACGGATTAATCCTAGAGACCTTCACGGTAGGGCTTGCAACATTTTTCGCCACGATTGGCCCGCTCGATGTCGCTGCGGTCTTCGCCGCTCTAACTGCCGACGAGGCACCGAAGCACCGCCGCCGCATGGCTGTGCGCGGAGCGCTTATCGCAACAGGGATTTTGATCACTTTCGCTCTCATTGGCGAGTCACTTCTGTTTGCACTCGGCATATCAATAGCCGCTCTGCGCACCGGCGGCGGCATATTGCTGCTGCTAATCGGCATAGACATGGTCTTTGCGCGCTCGTCGGGTAGCACCTCGACAACGGACGAAGAGGAGCAGGAAGCGCTGGGCAAGCGCGATATTTCGGTATTCCCCATCGCAACACCTTTGATCGCCGGCCCTGGCGCCATGGGTGCGGTTATCCTGCTTATGGCAAATACCGAAGGCGAGTTAGTGCTGCAGGCGGCCGTGATCGCCTCGCTAATGGTGATTCTCGTGCTTACCTTCGGCATGCTGCTTTTAGCGAGTAAAATTCAACGCCTGTTCGGAGTTACCGGTATGCATGTCGTCACGCGCATCTTCGGTGTTCTGCTTTCGGCGCTCGCCGTGCAGTTTATTTTCGATGGTATCGCTCAAAGCGGACTTATCGGTAGCCTGGGCTGATAAGAGGCACAAAGAACAAAAAAAAGGCCGACTAAGTCGGCCTTCAAGCTTCTAGGGACTAACTGAGTTACAGCTAGAAAGGACACATCAGGGAGTTAAAAAGCGGGGGATGGCGTCCGCTTTTCAGTGATCTCGGGAGAGAGTATCCCCGTCCTGACTGATAGAACGCCAGTCCCTCCACTGTAGATCACTCGTCTGTTTGCACTTTTTTACACCCTATACCCTATGGCTAGTCGCACTCTAACAGGCTCGCCTCATGGGATTGAAGAATCTAAAAAACCATTCTAAAACTTAGAACGTATGAAAGATTATTCCGGTAATTAAGCTATGCACAATAGATTCAGGCTCACTACTATGGGTAGAACACCGCGTTCACTAAGTTATTCTAAAAGCCAGCAGGCTAGAGGCTCTCTCCAGCTCGTTCAGGGCGCGCTGCTCTCGCTTTTCCTCATCGCAGCGGCCGATAGCTACGGATTAGAAACGCCAGAATATGAGGTGTTGTACACCGAAGGAGATATCGAATATCGCCGCTATGAAGCCTATTTAGTTGCCGAAACATCAATAGCGGAGGTTGGGGATTGGGGTAAGGACACGCGCGACGGGTTCATGCAGTTATTCGACTATATCACCGGTGACAACACGCTCGAAACGAAAATTGAGACGACGACGCCAGCCGTACAAGGGCAAAGCACTAAGATTGCGATGACCGCACCTGTTGTGGAGTCCTCGAGCAACGGCGTCAATCGCATGGCATTTATGCTGCCAAGCGAATATCAACTCGACAACGCGCCACGCCCAACCAACCCAGCCATCACCCTTAAGGAGATGCCGGTTAGGCTAATTGCTAGCATTCGATACTCGGGGCGATGGACAGACAAAAACGTCGCTAAATACAAGGCGCAACTCGAACAACATCTCGCTGCTAATAAGGTTAATGTGATCGGCGAATTCTCGACAGCCGTTTACAACGCGCCATTCACGCCGCCGTTTATGCGCCGCAACGAAATTCACTATGAGATAAGCGCGTTACCAGAGCGCTAACGGCGCTTAACGCGCTAATGCAAGGAAGCAAAGCAATGCAACAACACATACTCATTAGTGGGGCTAGCGGGCTTATCGGCAGCGCTCTTAGCACTCATCTTGCTGGCTTGGGATTCGCCATTCATCGGCTCGAAAGGGATAATGCAGCGGCACCATTCAACTACTCATCCGCGTCGAAGCAGGTCACGCTCGATCACTCAATCTCCCTTAGCGCCGTGGTAAACCTTGCCGGCCCCAGCATAGCCGATGGCCGCTGGACAGCTCGCCGCAAGCAAGAACTTCTAGAAAGCCGTGTGGATATCACCACAGCACTCGCCGCAGCACTTGCCGCAGCGCCACAGCCTCCGGCCTTGTTTTTATCGGCCTCTGCAGTAGGTTTCTACGGAGAGTCGACCCTCCCGCTCAATGAAGAAGCTCCAGCGGGCAACGATTACCTTGCCTCGCTTGCGACTCGTTGGGAAGCAGCCACGGGGCCTGCGCGGCGCGCCGGCATTCCGACCGTACATCTGCGCTTCGGCGTTGTTCTGAGCACCAAAGGCGGGGTGTTAGGTAAGCTCATGCTGCCTTTTTCGCTCTGTGTTGGCGGCAGACTCGGCAACGGCTATCAACCGATGAGTTGGATCGCTCTTCCCGATGTCTTGAATCTACTCACCCGTATCATTGAGGCTCCAGACCTACTCACGGCACATGCCGACAGTGAAGGCGCCAGCGCACTCAACCTAGTCGCCAGCGAGCCCATCACTAACGCCGTTTTCACCAAAGCCTTGGGTCGCGCGTTACATCGGCCAACGCCCTTCCCTCTGCCAAAGTCTCTGATTCGGCTTCTGTTCGGCGAAATGGGCGATGCCCTGTTGCTAGGACATTCGGCGGTCATCTCGACCCGCCTCTCAACTTTGGGCTATACCCTTAAGTATCCGAACATAGACCTCGCCCTCGATTATCTGATTGAGCATAAGGCCTGAGTGCAATTGACTCTATGGCCTGATGGGGTAGTCTGCGTAAATCGCTAAATTTGATCCTAAAACAAGAACGAGGAACGCCGTGAACACAACCTGCTTTGAAGTCTCTATCGCCGACCATATCGCACATATCGTGCTCAATCGTCCTGAAAAACGAAATAGCATGATTACTGCGTTCTGGGACGAACTGCCCCTTGTGATCAGCGCGCTCGAGCAAGATGACAGCGTCCGCGTCATCGTGATTTCCTCGACAGGCCCCCATTTTACAGCGGGCATAGACACCGCTGTGTTCGCCAGCAATGAAACGCCCAACGAAGACCCCCGAGAAGTTGAGCATCAGAAAAGACGCCACGGTGCCCGTTTCTACGACAATGTGCTGCGCATGCAGCGCACGTTCAATTGCCTAGAAGAGTGTCGTGTTCCTGTACTTGCAGCGATACAAGGCGGCGCAATCGGTGGCGGTGTGGATCTTATTACCGCCTGCGACATGCGCTACATGAGCAAAGACGGGTTTCTGACCATTTTCGAAATCAACATAGGCATGACCGCCGATGTCGGCACCTTCCCGCGTATCACCAAACTCATTCCCGAGGGTATTGCGCGCGAGCTTGCCTACACTGGCCGGCGAATGAGCGCTGAAGAAGCGAAAGACATCGGACTCGTGAATGCGGTCTTCGATACCCATGAAGAACTGCTCGCTGGGGTTATGGAAATCGCCCGTGAGATTACTAAAAAAGCCCCTATCGCTATTTATGGCAGCAAGCGCCTGATAACCTATTCTCGTGATCACAGCACAGCCGATAGCCTCGATTACATCAGCATCTGGAATGCCAGTATGCTGAACTCAGCCGAGGTGCGCGAAGCGATGTCGGCAGCAGGCGAGAAGCGCGAGGGGGATTTCGCCTCTCTGCCACCCAAAAAGCACACAATGTCGACGACCGTCAGCTAGCATTGTCGCTTTGAATTTGTAATAGGGTAAAACCGAATGAATCGTTAGGCTCGGGCTTAGCGTTATTGATAAGAATGAGAGGCGCACCAAGTAGGATGCGCCCTAGACAAAGGAATGGACTATGCTCAAACCGATAATTGCTATCGTAGTAGCCGTCACACTCAGCATGCTCATCGCTATAGCGGGCAGTAACAACAGCGCCCTCTTTGATGGCATGCCTATTTTCATGCTCTGTGCCTCCGTTGGATTCGTCCTTCACTGGCTCGGTTTCATCCCTGCCTATCTTTTCCAAACCGAACACTACTTCGATCTCATTGGGTCTATCTCCTATGTCGCGACTGTCGCCCTCGCCTTTTTGCTGGTGCCCTCGTTCGATGCCCGGGGCTTAGTAGTCGCGAGCTTAATTTGCGTTTGGGCGATACGACTCGGAAGCTTCCTCTTCATTCGGGTAAAAAAGGCTGGCCAAGACCGACGGTTTACACTGATAAAGCCGAGGTTTTTCCGGTTTTTGCTGACCTGGACACTAGGCGGCACTTGGGTTTTCATCACAATAGCCGCAGGGCTCGCTGCAATGACCTCCCAAACCCAGGCTGAGATCGATGCGTTCTTCACATTAGGCGTCGCACTCTGGGTCGCGGGCTTTAGTATAGAGGTCATCGCCGATCGGCAGAAAACAGCGTTCCGTAAAAACCCAGACAACGCAGAGAAATTTATCAGCAGCGGGCTCTGGTCAGTGTCCCGCCACCCCAATTACTTTGGTGAAATTATTCTCTGGATCGGCATTGCCGTCATCGCTCTTCCCGTTTTAGGCGGCTGGCAATGGGTTACCCTCATCTCACCCATTTTTGTCAGTTTCCTGCTTCTCAAAGTGAGCGGGGTGCCGATGCTCGAGAACAACGCTGAGTCTCGCTGGGGTAACGACCCCGCATTTAAAAAATACAAGGAAAACACCCCAACCCTCATTCCCTATTTCAGCAAGCCAGATTTAGGGTAAACTCTGCGACATATAATAATGAGATCATCGAGGATTAACACAATGTTACAACGCCTAACTAACGCCCTAGCGACCGTCACCCTAGTCGCGGCCTCGTTTGCACTAAACGCCCAGTCTATCGACCTCGGCCGAGGCGAGCTGCCCATTACTGTCCCCGCAGGGTATTCGAGCGAGAATCCTGCCCCCCTAATTGTATTGCTCCACGGCTATACTTCGAGCGGCGCGATGCAAGACAGCTACATGGGATTCAGTAAACTAGCCGACCAATACGGTTTTTTGTTGGTCGCCCCAGATGGTAACCGCGAGCCAGGTGGCGATGAAAACCGCTTCTGGAATGCGTCTGACGCCTGCTGCGACTTCTTCTCAACAGAGGTTGACGATTCGGCCTATGTCGCTGACATCATCAAAGAAGTGAAAGCCCAATTCACTGTAGATAACAATCGCATTTATCTCGTTGGACACAGCAACGGCGGCTTTATGTCTTATCGTGCAGCCTACGAACATTCGAATACGATTGCTGCCATTGCGAGTCTCGCGGGTGCAACGCATATTGAAGAGCGCGACGCCCCAGCGAACCCTGTTCATGTGCTACAGATTCACGGCACGGCCGACGGAACGATCGCCTACGAGGGCTCGCACATACTGCAAAACTACTACCCCTCTGCGCTTGAAACAGTGCAGCGCTGGGCTAAATACAATGGCTGTAAAGCTGAAGGTGAAGCCCGCGAGTTACGCGATCTAGTAAGTACGCTCGAAGGCCATGAGTCGTCTACAGTCGTCTTCAAGCAAGGTTGCAAGGCGGGTGGTTCTGCCGAACTTTGGACAATAGCCGACGGTTCTCACGTGCCAGCTTTCTCTCCTACGTTTACAGCTCAGGTCGTTGAGTGGCTGTATGCCCATCCGAAGACTGTTCCAAGCTTCGCTGACTAACGATCTTTTAAGCAAAAAAAACGGGAAGCTCTTGGACTTCCCATTTTTTTTGCCGAGATCGAATGCTATAGCAGTGCTTCGATCCTATCCATCAAAGACTTCATTCTCCTTAAGACCGGCGCATAGGCCTCAGCAGTGGTCATATCAAGCCCCGCCTCGTCACGCAGAATATTATGTGCGTAGTCTGAGCCTCCAGCACTTAATACGCGAATAAACGAATCGCGAACCTGCTCGTCACCCGCCAAAAACTGCTCGGCGAACCAAGCTGCGCCGGTTATCGATGTCGCGTATTGGAATACGTAAAAGTCGTAATAGAAATGAGGAATAAAGGCCCATTCGGCAGCGTATTCGTCATCGATTGTCAGAACGCCAAGCTCATGGCCATGATAGCGCTTCAGCAACTCCCCATACATTTCAGACAATTTGGGGCCCGTGAGTGGTTCACCCGCCTCTACTGCTTCGTGCATTGCGAGTTCAAACTCGGCGAACATTGTTTGGCGAAATAAGGTGCCGCGTATATTTTCGAGTGCGCCACCCAAATAAAACAGTTTTTCCTCATCGCTACGCGCATTTTCGATCATGTATTCCTGCAAAAGAATCTCGTTAATCGTAGAGGCCATTTCCGCCGTGAAAGTCGAATAGCTCGCCGTCTCATAAGGGTTTTGCTTCTGTGCCAGGAGACTGTGTACTGCGTGCCCCCATTCGTGTGCAAACGTCGACAACGATTCATAGTCGTCGTTGTGATTGAGCAGAACAAACGGATGCACATCGTAAATTGAGCCGTTCATATAGGCACCCGAGCGCTTGCCCGGCGCAGGATGACTATGCATCCACTCGCCATCCAATCCTTGTTCTAACAGCGCGAGGTAGTCCTCACCGAAGGGCTTAAGCGCCTCAAAAGTAATGGCCGCAGAACGCGCTAAGTCGAACTCACCGGTATCGACCTCGACCAGTGGCGGATAGATGTCGAAATACCTTAGGTCGTCGACGCCGAGCATGCGCCCACGTAGCGAAAGATAGCGGTGAAATAGCGGAAGCGATTGGTTTACCTGAGTGACTAGCTGGGTGTAGACCTCGGGCGGAAGTCCATCATCGAAAAGGTTCGCGGCAAGCGTAGAGTCATGATTGCGAACCTTCGCACCGAATACATTCGACTGAATATTGGCCGCCATCGTCGCACCCATGCCATCGTTATACTGATTCCACGTTTGCCAAAAAGTATCGAATACTAGTTTGCGATCATCACGATTCGGTGCCGCGCGCCATAGCGAATACCCCGCTTGCGAGAGTGTCACCTCTTGCCCTTCGCTTAATGTTACCGTCGGCCAAGGAATATCGGCGTTCGCATAGCTTTCGTATATCTGTTCCGACGCGCTCAGCGCAAGACTCGCCTGAGCAAGAATTTCCTCGGTTTTTGCATCAAGGGTATGCGGCGCACTGCGCAGTGTATCGCGCAGGAAAAACTCGTGTGCCGCAAGCGTCTCATCGTCACTAATAAATGCTTCTATGCGAGCGTCGCCTATGGCGAGTATTTCTGGCGCAAGCCATGAAATCGATTCTTCGAAATTTGAGTATAAAGTCCGCGACCGGCCTATTCGCGCTTGCGCGTTTGCATCGCGCTGGTCAGAATCGAAAATCAGGCTTGTATACACATAGAGTCTAGCAATCTCTTTTTCGAGCGAGGAGATTTGGTTAAGTGCTGCACTCAGCGACGCTGAACTATCGCCTAAAGACCCTGCCAGCTTGGGTAGTATTGTGATCTCATCTTGCGCTGCCTCTAGGGCTGACTCCCACGCGTCGTCGTTGGCATAAACGCCGGTCAGATCCCACACGACACTCTCCGATGCTTTTACAGGTGTTGAAAGCGATGCGACTGCGAGTGTCAGGCTTAGTAAGAGCGCTTTTTCGGTCAGGGCGCGGACGTTCATGGGTGTGCCTCACAGAGTTTTAATTGTAGGGAGCTGAACCTCTACTCGTTGTTCAGCTCTCAAATTTACCAAGGTATTTCGCTGCCATCCCAGGCGACGAAACGTGCCGGGGGTCTCTTCCTATTGTCGCCAGCCTCTTCCTCGACCGGCGCAAGCGCCTCGCTCAGGCGCGCAAGCAAGGAGGCCGCCACGAAGTCAGGAGTGAACAGCTTACCCTCCGGTACAGACCGCTGAAACGGCTTACTCAAGGGAGTATCTGTTGTGCCTGGATGAAAGGCAATAAACCGGAGCTCGGGTAGCGTGCGCTGGTATTCTATGGCGCTGGTTTTAAGCAGCATATTCAGCGCGGCTTTAGAGGCACGGTAGGCATACCAGCCCCCCTTGCCGTTATCTTCAATGCTCCCTATGCGAGCACTGAGCACAGCAATAACGGCGGGGATTTTTCCCTTCAGATGAGTTTTGAGCAGCACTTTAAGGTGTTTTAGCCAGAGTGCAGGAATGACCGCGTTACTTTCGAACACAGCATGGAGCGCTTCTCGGTCAATCTCTTCGATTCGCTTTTCAGGACTGATCGTTGCGTCGTGTAAACGGCCATTACAGATGACTAAACGACTCAGCGTTCTTTGCTTCTCAGCGAGCAAATCAGTGCAGTCCTTAACCACCTCGCCCATCTGCTTGTCGCTGTAGTCGCAGCGCAGCCAAACTAATCGTGCACGTTCATCAGACACGTGCGGCCAAAATACATCGGGGCAACTGCTGCGACTTACCGCGATCACCTGAGACTCAGGCTCCTCGGCTAACACCCGTCCGATGAGCGCTTGACCTATTTCGCTTTGAGCACCTATTACCAACACTGCGCCGCTCATTGCTTTTGCGTCTCGGTCTGCTCTGCCAGCGCGCAACTTTCGGCGCCTATTTCGGCGCAAGGCTCACAGCGCCTTTGACCGGTCAACACATACGAAATGGTGTAACGATAACGCGCAAAAAACAAATAGCCTAGATCGCTAAACCAGCGCATAACCGGCATTCTCAATAGCCCAAGCCAGCGCTTCTGGCCCACGGCGCGCCAAGATTGATGTGCGACGTCTAAACCATAAATCAAGCTGCCATCGGCGTAGAGCCCATGCATTATCTTATTCGCTGCAACGGGGTCTATGTGAGGGAATCGAGTGGAAAAATCCTCGACGTGAATATCTTCGAAACGCAGGTTGCCTGCTGTATCTAGCTTTGCGAGCTCTTTCATTTCGGCGCTGCAGACAGGGCAATAGCTGTCGAAAAAAAGCGTCAGGGGATAGTGGTTCATAGCAAAGGCCTTTAGAGTCGATCGGATTACAGTAAAAAAACAGCGCTGAGCTAAGTTTCTAGTCGCTTAAGAGTAAAAACACCCCGTGAAGCAGCAGCACAGCGATGGTCAGGAAAGCGCGAAAAGCCGAGTAGCGGCGATGCACGGCATGATCTATCGTCGGCATCGACGCCGCTTCTACCAAAAACAACAGCACAAAGCCGGTAGTGAGAATAATAAACGGGTAGAGGATGTTGCCATGGCTTAACAGGAGCGCAGACCATGCGAGTAGCGCAAATACGTTGCTCGCCACCAGTGCGAATAGCCCTGCCCCCAACTCGAGTGTCTTTCCAGACGAGAGAAGTCTGCCCCAGTGCGTTCCGCCCAGGAACGACAAAATAATCGCGCTGTAACTCAGAAAAAGCTGGCTGGCGCGAGCCTCTTCGCCGACGTAAAGTAAGCCACAGGCTGCAACAAAGGGGGTAAGACCTGCGTAGCCAAGCGCTGAAATTACCTTCTCTGCTCGTGTCATGTCACCCTCCGATGGTAGTGCCTTATAGTACGGTCAATGCAGGCTTCGAGATTGGTCTAGCATACTCTAACCAGCGTTATCCATTAATTGCCTTTCAGCGCCGCGCGCGATCTGCCAGCTAAGCGTTGGCATCAACCAACCCAAGAGTCTTGCCCCCGACTATGCTTCTCGACAATACAGTGACAGTCCCATCGAACACGAAACGAATTCGCTGGATTTTAGGCGATCAACTCGCGCTTTCACACTCATGGTTCGAACAGAAAGATGAGGCGGTACTGTATGTAATAGCCGAACTGCGTCAGGAGACAGATTACGCCCCGCATCACAGCCAAAAAGTCTGTGCGTTCTTTGCCGCCATGCGTAACTTTGCCGACAGCCTAGCGCGTCTCGGCCACCGAGTCTTACACCTAGACCTCGATGCGACGGCGCCATTTAAAGACCTGCCCGCGCTTATCACCACTCTGTGCGCAAACAGCTCTATCGAGCACTTCGACTACCAACGCCCAGACGAATATCGGCTACAGCTCCAACTGGAGCAGCTTAGCCTTCCGTCGCACTGTACAAAAACGCGCTATGAATCGGAACATTTCCTCCTCCCCTACCCCCAGATCGAGAAGACTTTTACCGCTAATAAAGCCGTAAGGATGGAAAACTTTTACCGCAAGATGCGTAAACGCTTCGATGTGCTCATGGAAGGCGATCAGCCGCGCGGTGACCGTTGGAACTTCGACGCTGAAAATCGTAAGAAACTTAAGAAACACGACATCGACGCGCTACCCGCCCCTCTAGTTTTTGCAAATGATGTGAAAGCGATTATTTCAAGACTCGAGCGTCATAAGGTGAAGACCATTGGCGTTAAAGCCGAATCAATAATATGGCCAATCAATCGCGATCAGGCGCTTGCCCAACTTGAATTTTTCTGTGAGACCTGTCTGCCTCACTTTGGCACGTTTCAAGATGCAATGACTTGCAACTCGCCACATCGCTGGAGCCTCTATCACGCGCGCATTAGCTTCGCACTGAACTGCAAACTACTGAATCCACGCGAGGTCATCGACGCTGCGGTCGCAGCTCTCGATTCTCGCGCAACCGAAATCGACCTTGCTCAGGTCGAAGGCTTTGTAAGGCAAATACTCGGTTGGCGCGAATACATGCGTGGAATGTACTGGATCAATATGCCGAGCTACAGCGAAAAAAATGCACTGGATGCTCACACAGCACTGCCTGAGTTTTTCTGGAACGCACAGACATCAATGCGCTGTATGAGCGAGGCTATTGGCCAATCTCTAGAGACAAGTTATGCGCACCATATTCAGCGACTAATGATAACAGGCAACTTTTGCCTGCTCGCAGGTATTGAGCCTAGCGAGGTCGACGCGTGGTACCTCGGGATTTATATCGACGCGATAGAATGGGTAGAGATGCCCAATACGCGAGGAATGTCGCAGTTTAGCGACGGCGGGCTTATCGCAAGCAAGCCGTATGCGGCAAGCGGTAATTACGTGAGCAAAATGAGTGACTACTGCAGCAGTTGCCATTACGACGTTAAGCGCAAAACTGGCCGCGGCGCTTGCCCTTTGAATAGCCTCTACTGGCGTTTCATGATCAAACATCGCGACAGACTTGCGAAGAACCCCCGCATTGCCATGTTATTCAAAGGATGGGACAAACAGGGCGATGCAGAGAAAAAAGCCGTTTTGGATTATGCCGAAGGGCTTCTCGCTAACCTCGACACTCTTTAACGAAAGCAATTTCTGTGATGTAGAGTGTAAGCAGGTGATTGCTGCCTAAAAATGGGCGCGGCGGGAGGATTGCGCGAGTAGCGAGGATTGAGAGGATTGAGAGGATTGAGAGAATGGAGAGGATGGAGAGACCGGGAAACTAGTTCACCAGTCTCTCACAACCAATCACTATGCGGCGCTTGCGGCGAGCTGATCGATTTGGCTTAACAAAGTGTTCACGTCACTGCATTCGAATGGGTCAGTTTCGCAATTATCGACTTTGCCCGCTTCGGCGTTCAGCAATTTAATCACGCCGTTGTCGACTAGCATCGAGTAGCGCCACGAGCGCTCTCCAAAGCCGAGATTTTCTTTCTTCACGAGCATGCCCATTTTGCGCGAGAATTCACCATTGCCATCGGGAAGCATCTGAACTTTTTGCACCTGAAGCTGCTTCGCCCATTGAAACATTGAGAAAGCATCATTCACACTAATGCAATAAACCTCGTCAACGCCCTTCGAGCGAAGCTCATCATACTTGCTTTCAAAACCCGGTAAATGCGTGCTGCTGCATGTGGGTGTGAACGCGCCTGGAAGCGAGAATATCGCAACGCGGCGACCGTCAAAAATCTCTTCGGTTGTCACGTCCTTCCAGACAAATGGATTGTCGCCGCCGACTGATTCGTCGCGTACACGCGTCTTAAAGACAACCTGTGGCACTTTGTCGTTCACTGCTAGTGCCGGGGTGTTAGCCTGCTCGTTCATGTCTGGTCTCCTGCGCTCATGCGCCAATTGATTCATTAGACCGCTGCAGGAGAGAACCCCCTATCTAGCGCCGGAGGCAGTGTAGGTGCAAACAAGTAATCGGCAAAACAAAATAAAAAGATAAGGATAATCGTAATTATCGATTATTTGATAGTCAGCAAATTCAGTTACTTAACGGTAACCGGCTGCCATGTTTTGTGCCTAGACATCACCGATTCGACACTGTGCTTGCACACGCCGGCCTGATTAATCAATTTGCTTTCACACACGTCGCAGCGCACACACTCCTTAAAATCAATCTTTTGCATCCGTATCGCACCGGTTGGGCAAGCATTTTCGCAGACCTTGCACACCTCACACTGCGGCACCCGCTTAATTCTCCAGAAGGCAGCAAAGCTAATCACGCCGAGCGACGCGCCAAGTGGGCAAGCATAGCGGCAATAGAAACGCGGTACGAAAACACTGCCAACCACAAAGAGAAACAGAATGGCCCAAAGGAAAAACGATTGGCTCTGGTAGAAAAGCGTGCCAAAAGGCTCGAAATACTGAAATACAGAGAACTCAGAGAAGTTGACCGCCGTGACAAGTATTCCGGCGAGAATGACGTATTTAAGCCAAAGTGCGCGATCGTGAAGCCACTGCGGCAGAGCGCGTCGCCAGCGCTTGGGGACGATCCGTTCGAGGATGTCCTGCAAAGCACCGAATGGACACAGCGAAGAGCAAAAGACCCGCCCCCAAAACACCGTCGTCACTAGTGTGAAAACGACAAGAATAAGCAGCGGCAAATCATTTAAAAACAACCCGGGGCCCTGTTTGATGAAATTTGTTAGATGGGACACCGAGAGAAAAGTGCCATTAACAAAGCCAAGATACACAAACGTAAACAGCAACGCTGCCCAACGCAGCCGCGCATTCTTTAGCACAAACGCGGTCGTCGCGACACAGAGAAGAAGGACAAGCAATGCGGTCTCGCTCCACGGCGCACTATTGAGCAATGCCTGCAGGCTAGTCTCGACGGGCAAATCGGCATACTCGTCTTTGATATCAGGCAGAAATTCGGCCGGGACCTGCCGCCCCTGCGCCAACGCGAGCGCTATCGGCGGCACCTGATAGACGACCTGCTCGAGCTGATCGATGCTGTCGACTTCTATGCCAGTGTTGTAAAAGAGCGTAAAAGGCTGAGCGATGTCTACCTCGGGAGGCAACACGATTGCTCCGGCGAACCGCATTTTATTGCGGCTTTTCCCCTCCTCCGCACTGCCGACATAGACGAACCGGCGGCGTTCGACCTGATAAGTCCACTCGTTCTGTTGCAGCGCCAAATTCTCCTGGCGAAAAGGCGAGGAAGCGTTGCCGGCAATACCAATCAGCAAAAGCGTACCGGCGCTCACCCGATTGCTAGCCTCGCGTTCCGCGCGTGAATAATCTTCGCTCCCGACAAGCATTTCGCCGAGCTTCTCGTTGCCCATAAAGGCAACAGTCAACTCGATCTGCGAGCCATCTTCTAGCGAAACAGGCCAAGGCTTTACCAACCCATCGTCGATCAACCCCTCCCAGGAAAGGGGCGCGAGCAGCGATATAGCCTGATCTTCGACGCTCGCATTCGCAAAAATCGCAGCCTCGCCTAAGTAAGCGCTGGCAACTTCGCGGGCGCTGTTGCGGATACCTCGCGAAACGGCCCAGCTGCTTATGGTCGCGCGCGAAACACCATCGACATCGCGGCCCACGCGAAAACCATCGGCGACACTTTTACCTGCAAATTGATTCGGGAAGCGTTCGGAGTTTAAGAAGTCGCCGCGAATGCTCTTGTATGATTCACGATAAAAAAGAATTTCAATGCCGGCGAGTTCACCTTCAAGGTCGATGCCTACCAACACCTCGATAGGAGCGCTGTAGCCAATTTCCTGCGGCTCGAAGTCGGTTGTTTCGAACGCATAGCCAACAATCTCGGCGTCTTGTGCACTAGACGCATAGCCAACGTAAACAGGCGGCTCACCCTGTTTCGTAGAAAAGCGCTCAGCTTGCGGCAGCACCGCCGTAAGTTGCTCTTCCGAGATCTGCGCAGCCTGGCCGTATGTCGCTAGCGCAAAGCAACAGGTCACTAGCGCAAGCGAGGTTCTCAAAAAGAGGTGAAATGAGACGCCCATGTCTGCCAATACTCCCAGGTTTTTCTTGTTTTTTAAGGCACGATTAAATAGCGTTTGCGTGCCAAGCAGAGCGCATTAGAACAGCCCAATTGATCTTGCTCAACGGAGAATCATAATTTGGAACGATCGAGGAGATGTTATTAACTAAAATCTACTCGGTCTAGACAAACTACGCGCTTGGTTATCACTAAAATACGCCCCGAAAAAGCACGCACCGTACTTATTAAATTGGCTGAATATCAATAATTTATGTAGAAAATGGCCTGTTTGAGAATAAACGCACCATTACGGGGCGTCGAGGAGGAATTATCTAATGTCATAATTAGGTCATTATTGGACTTTTGCCGCCAAGGCACTTATCATTCACGGATGTCGTGGCACTTGGCGCGGCGTTCAGCAGTGGTTAAAAAACTGTGAGACGCGCCTTTGAGCTGTGGCTGAGTTAACTCTTAGCCTGTTCGCAGGCAAAACACAGCTTACTTCTACAAGGGGAAAGTAAAATGATAAATAGACCTAAAATGGCACGCAGGGTTCTCCCTACGGCCATCGCGCTTGGTCTGCTCGTTCCAGCTGGTTTCGCACCACTGGCACTAGCACAGCAAGCCGACGAGATGGTTGAAGAAATTGTAACGATCGGATCGCGCCGCCCACAGCGCAGCAATACCGATTCATCAGTTCCTGTCGACGTGATCAGTGGTGACGAGTTCGTCAACATGGGCTTCGCCGATATGGATGATATGTTGAAGACGGCGATTCCTTCTTACAACGTAGCGCGTAACGAAATTTCAGACGCAGCGACAATTGTTCGTCCCGCTAACCTCCGCGGACTGCCACCCGATAACGTACTCATCCTCGTTAACGGCAAGCGTCGTCACCGTTCAGGCGTTATCGCCGAACTCGGCGGCTCCTTGTCATCTGGTTCGCAAGGTGCGGACATCAGCGCGATTCCTTCGATGGCGATCAAGCAAGTCGAAGTGCTCCGTGACGGCGCTGCAGCTCTTTATGGCTCAGACGCGATCGCTGGCGTAATCGGCTTCCAGCTGAATGATTCTGCTGAAGGAATGTCTCTCGAGGTTCGCACCGGCGAGTCTGGCGAAGGCGATGGCGGTCTTACTCAGGTTCAGGGAAATATCGGCCTACCACTAGGTGATGACGGCTTCCTGAATATTACAGGCTCGTGGATGGAGCAGGATCCAACAAGTCGCTCTTTACAACGTACCGACGCGATCAACCTCCTAACGAATGGTAACGCGGCGCAAAAAGCGAGCGTTGCTTCTCCATACGCACAAGTTTGGGGAGCTCCAGAGCAGATAGACAACTACAACATATTCGTTAACTCTGGCATCGAAGTTAGCGATAGCTTAGAGGTTTACGCATTTGGTAACTACGGCTCGCGCGAGACTCTCGGTGGTTTCTACTACCGTAACCCTAACTCACGTGGCGGCGTTTACACTAACGGCTCTACACGAGCTGTGGTTGATACTACTATCCGCAACCGAGCGACTGGCGTTACCTCTAACTGCCCAGCCCTCACGAGCCCAGGGTCAGGCGGTAACGGCGTTCCTCTAAACCAAGCAGCAGTAGCAGCAGACGCGCTGGCGCTGGCAAACCTGCCAAGCAACTGCTGGGTAATGAACCAGCCGACGCCAGGCGGCTACACACCACAGTTCGGTGCGCAGCTAAAAGACGCGAGCATCGTCATTGGCGGCCGTGGTGACATTACGCCTAACCTCAGCTACGACATTAGCGGAAGCTATGGTCGTAACGCGGTTAGCTTCCTACTAAACAACTCTTGGAACCCTTCGAACGGTCCCGACGGATTTGTTAATGGCGAGCTACAGCGTAACTTTGACATCGGTCAAAACGTCCAGTCAGAGACTAACTTCAACATAGACATGAACTACACTATGCCTGTGGATGGACTTGCCTCAGACCTGAACATCGCATTCGGCGGTGAGTGGCGCGATGAGCGTTTCGAGACTATCGTTGGTGAGAAGAACTCATGGGTTGCTGGACGCTTCGCGTTCCAGAACGTTGACGGTTCGAACACCTACAGCGATGGCGTAACGCCACTGCCTAATCTCAGCATCGGTGCGCACGGTTTCGCGGGCTTTAGCCCTGAGCAATCCGGCTACTGGGGGCGTTCTAACTACGCGGTCTACACAGACCTCGAAGCTGATATCACAGACTCGTTCACCGCCGGTCTAGCCGTTCGTTACGAAGACTTCGAAAGCTTTGGCGACACGACTAACTTCAAAGTTTCAGGTCGCTATCGCTTAACCGACGCCCTTGCAGTTCGTGCGTCATACAACACTGGTTTCCGCGCCCCGACTCCTGGTCAGGAAAACGTAACAAAGCTTTCAACTATTACTGTTGACGGTGAGTTACAGCAGCGTGGTCAAATCCCACCAACCAACCCAATCGCTGGTGCTCTTGGCGCTCAGGCCCTCAAGCCTGAAGATTCAAAGAACTACTCGCTTGGTATGGTTTGGGATGTTACCGGTGACATCAACGTAACCGTTGACTACTTTAACATTGAGATAAAAGACCGCATCGCGGCGACTGGAACTATCGATATTTCCAGCCGCAGCGCTATTGCGGGTGTTGGTTGTCCTGCTGCCTTGGCAGCCGGAAGAAACCTCGCTCTCTGTTTGCAAGAGGCGGGAGTGCCTGGCGCGGCTGACTTGAGCTCTGTCTCGTTCTACACCAACGACTTCTCGACCACCACGCAAGGTGTCGACTTAGTTGCTACGTGGAACCTTGATTTCGGCGACATGGGTAACGGCACACTAAACGCCGCATGGAACTGGACTGAGACTGAAGTAGATAACGCAGGTCAAGAAGTTAACCGTAACCGTGTTGTAGGTCTGGAAAATCAGAACCCACAAAACCGTGGCGTGTTTACTTATAACCACTTCCTGAATGATTTCCGCTTCCTCGCGCGTCTTCGTACGTACGACGATTGGATTGACTCGGGCTGGAGCGGCGACACTACTTCTCGAGGACCAAACGGCCTTGGTTACACGATCAACTGTGGCTTCAACACTGATAACTGCTACAGTGGCGAGAGCGTAGTCGATCTCGAAGCCGCCTACACTTGGAACAGCAACTACACCTTCGTAGTTGGCGCGAACAATGCGTTCGACCAAGATGCAGCGATCAACCAAAATAACCTCGATGGCACTATTGGTAGCGGCGGCCTGTACGCAGGAAGCACACCATGGGGCACAGAAGGTGCATTCTACTACGCACGAGTTCGCGTAGACTTCTAAGTCGCTTAGCCCCTGCCCTTCGGGGCTAGCAACAAAGAAACAGAAAGGGAGACATGGAAACGTGTCTCCCTTTTTTATTTTGTATTGTCCCGACACTTCCCATAGTCGCATCGCTCTCCTTGCAGGACTCGCGTCCAAAAACTCTTCAGAGTGATTTAGTGTTACGCCCCTCCCTGCGCGATGGCTAACTCCCCCAATCTAAGCGAGAATCAGGCATTAGTTCTTTTGGGGAAACTCTGACCATGCGACTCTTTTTGCTTTCACTTTCATTCCTTTTAAATCCGCTCCTTTTACACCCCCTCGGTTTGCGCCCTTTCGCTTTAGGCTCGCCCATTCTAAGCCCTCGCCTTGCAGTCAGATGGCTCACGTTAGTCAGCCTAGTCACTTTGATTTTGGGCTGCTCGAAACCTGCAGCAATCACATCGGATACGCTGACCGCCGACGTCATTATCGACAATGCAAGAATCTATACTTTTGACTGGGGCGAACCCGACGGTGAGGGCAATCCGACAAGTAAGGCACCTGTTATTGCAGGAAATTGGAGCCCCGACGCGACGGCAGTCGCGATCAAAGCCGGCGTCATTGTGGCCATAGGCTCTAGCGCAGAAATCGCCCCTCACAAAGGCGAATCCACCGAAATAATCGACGCTATGGGCGCAACTTTATTGCCCGGATTTACCGACTCGCACACACATATCGAGGAACTCGGTGCGACGCTCGATGACGTGAATCTAAAAGGTGTGATCGACGAGGCAGAGGCGATCGCGCGCGTAGTTGCGCATGTCGAGGCGAATCCTGTACCCGCTGGCCAGTGGATTGTCGCCCGCGGCTGGGACGATGGCCTGTGGGCTGACCGCTATCCCTCACACAACGCACTCACCGCGGCCTTTCCTGACAACCCTGTGCTCATGGATGGCACCAACGGTTTCGGCGCTTGGGGCAACAGACTCGCCATGGACGCCGCTGGCATAATAGGCGGTGCGCCCGACCCCACCGGCGGTGAAATTCTGCGTGATGCTAATGGCGAGCCGACGGGCGCTGTGCGCAATCGCGGCGTAGCACTCTTCAGAAATGCAGTGCCGCCACTTAGCGATGAGCGCCTGCAGCGGCGACTGGTCAATGGCCTTCAACTCATGGCCGACGCAGGCTACACCGGTGTGCACCATGCAGGTGTCGACACTAGTTTAATGGCAGCCTACGAGGCACTTGCCGAGCGCGGAGAGCTGACGCTTCGAGTCAACGCTATGATAAGCGAGCGCGACAAGCCGCTTATGAAGGCGTGGCTTACGCGCGGCACACAACGGTTGGGGGATGACAACAAACTCTTCGTGCATTCGGTTAAAGGCTATTACGACGGCTCCCTTGGTGCGCGAGGCGCAAAGCTCTTAGAAGAGTACAGTGACAGAGAAGGACATATTGGTGTGTCCGGTGAGGAGTATGGCTTCTTCACCGAAGAAATAAGCGCGATGCTGCAGGCAGGCTTCCAAATCAATGTGCATGCTATTGGCGACGGCGGTAACCGCGAAGTCTTGCATTTCCTCCGTGATAATTTCGCACGCAACCCTGAACTGCAGAAGAACCGGCATAGAATAGAACATGCACAAGTTGTGCACCCCGATGATTTCGCGCTCTATGACGAGCTCGATGTCATCGCCTCAGTGCAGCCTCCCTTCGTCGCCGAAGACAAAGTATGGACCGAAGATCGCATCGGTCATGCTCGCTCCGCCGGCGCTTATGCTTGGCGCAGCTTTCGCCGCAACAATACGCCACTCGCCTTCGGCTCGGATTTAATGGGCTACGATTGGAATCTCTTTTACGGCTTGCACTCGGCGATAACACGCCAAAGCACCGACTCGCAGCCGCCTGGGGGCTGGTTTCCCGAGGAAAAACTCACCACGGAAGAGTCTATCCGCGGCTATACGAGTGGCGCTGCCTACGCAGCCTTCCTCGAAGAGGAGACGGGCACGCTCGAAGTGGGGAAATGGGCGGACATGACTCTCGTCGATATCGACCCCTTCGAGACCATTGCCCGCGAGCCTGCGGCACTATTAGACGGGCGAGTTTTGATGACCATTGTGGGCGGGGAAAAGGTTTTCGAAGCGGCGCGCTAAGCGAGGCGAGATTCTGCTATCATGCGCGCCCAACTCTAAGAGCGCACTCTCGTGTCACAGACCCCTCCTTCTAAAAGCCCTAAACCCGCTAAAAGCCCTAAACCCGCTAACAGCCCCAAAACCGCTAGCAGCGCCGATATCTTATCGAGCTTTGACAGCCTGCCTCTGCGGGACGAGATTCTGGCGGCAGCTAAAGCTCTGGGTTACAGCGTAATGACGCCGGTTCAGTCTCAAAGCCTACCGACGCTGATCGAAGGGCGAGACCTGATCGCGCAGGCTAAAACCGGCAGCGGCAAAACTGCAGCGTTTGCGATAAGTCTTCTTAACCGGCTCGACGAGACGCAATACCATACGCAGGCGCTGATAGTTTGTCCCACTCGCGAACTCGCCGAGCAGGTAGCTGAGGAGATACGCCGTCTCGCGCGCGGCATTCCTAATGTAAAAACCCTTACCCTCTGTGGCGGCCGTCCGATGGGGCCGCAGCTCGCCTCGCTAAAACGCGCACCGCATATCGTGGTCGGAACACCCGGTAGGCTGCTCAAGCATTTAGAGAAACAGACACTCAAAATTAACAAGGTTGAGACCCTCGTCCTCGATGAGGCCGACAGAATGCTGGGTATGGGTTTCATCGAAGACATAGACGATATCGACGACTATCTCCCGACGACGCGTCAGACGCTGCTTTTCTCGGCAACGTATCCCGATGAAATTGCACAGCTAAGTGCAAATTTCCAGACTGACCCTGTAGACATACGTATCGAATCCGATACCCCCAATGCGCAGATAGAGGAGAGTTTTTACGAAGTCGATCGCGTAGATAGGCTGCAAGTGATCCTCCGCCTTCTCGCCCTGCATAAGCCCGAGTCGACGCTCATCTTCTGCAACCAGAAACATCAGTGCGAGCAGCTTAAAGACGATCTCAGGGAAGAAAAACTCCATGCCTCGGCGCTGCACGGCGACATGGAACAGTATGAGCGCGACCGCACGCTGATTCAGTTTTCGAACAAGAGCACGTCGATACTTGTGGCGACAGATGTAGCCGCTCGCGGCCTCGACATTAACGAACTCGACCTCGTGATCAATTTCGAACTCAGCGCAGATCCCGAGGTTCATGTGCATCGAGTTGGTCGAACGGGTCGCGCCGGTCGCGCAGGAACAGCGGCAAGCCTCGTTATGCGCTCTGAAGAAAACCGTCTCGCGGCGATTAACAACTACCGCCACACGTCTCACGAAACCCTCTCTCCGGACATTCTTCCTGCGTGGGGCAACGTTAAGCTCTACCCACCTATGGTGACTCTGAGCATAGGCGGTGGCAAACGCGATAAATTACGCCCAGGAGATCTCCTTGGCGCACTGACCGCGAGTAAAGAAATAGACGGCATCTCGATTGGAAAAATCAATGTTCTCGATAAAATTACCTACGTTGCCCTTGCTCAGGAAAGCGCCAAAACGGCACTCGCCCTGCTCAACGAAGGCAAAATCAAAGGTAAACGCTATCAAGCTAGACGACTGCGCTAACCGCCACTTAGCGTTATAATGACCGCCTAATAAGGGTACAGTTACCCTGAATATTCACTTCACGTTTTGGAAGGTTCCATGGCTACTATTACTGTTTACACTAAAAATCTGTGCAGCTTTTGTTCGGCAGCCAAGCAGCTACTCAAGAATAAAAACTTCGATTACAAAGAAGTGAACATGGAAGGCAATCAAGCACTCATGATGGATGTCATGACCAAATCGGGTCAGCGCACTGTGCCACAAATTTTCGTAGGCGATGTCTCTGTCGGCGGTTACCGTGAACTTACGGCCGCCATGTCGAATGGTGAGTTCGCCAAATTAGTTGGCAAGGGCTAAGCAGAGAGAAACCCCCCACTAAAGAGGCGCCACTTGCAGAAGAACGAGCATTTCCTACGCCTTCGCTCACTCAGCGTCGCCCTCGGAGTTACTGCCCTGACGCTTGGCCTCCTCGCGAGCGTCGCCGTGCTAAGAGGCGACGACTTCGGCCGCGTTAACCTTCTCTACTCGTTAAGTCTGTTTGCACTCCTGCCGTCGATTGGCCTAGTCGTTACCTTGCTATTGCTTTTCTTGGGACGCCGCAGCGGCATTGCAGCACTGCTTATCGAACTGCCTCTTGCGCCCAAAAAACTTACCTCATTGCTTCTCACCCAACGAAGCGGCGTGCGCCGTCAAACGGCACTTTTCTCACTCAGCCAAAGCCTTACGCTGTCATTCGCGACGGGCAATCTCGTGGGCTTTATACTGATGCTTTTAGCAACTGACGTCAGTTTCGTTTGGCGCAGCACGTTACTCGACGCAGCCACCTTATTCCCGATTCTCGATACGCTAGCTTCACCCTGGGGATTCTGGCAAGCAGCGCAGCCGTCTTTAGAGATGCTAAATCAGACACAAGATTTCAGGTTAAGAGGGGCGTTATTAGAGGGAAATTACGTCGGGCAGTGGTGGCAATTTCTGTTGGCCGCGCAGCTCTGCTACAGCATCGTTCCGCGCGCCCTTCTTTGGTTGTTCGCAAACAATAAATTCAATCACGCCGCGCAGCTTCAAGACAGCGGGCAAAACCCAAGCCACCACCTTACAGCCGTAACACCCCCGCCAGAGTCGGACAAGCTAGCGGCGTCGGTAAGCGTGATTCCTGCTAATGCCGTGCTTTTCGATTGCGCACATACCTCCGACGCTCTGCTGTCGAAGATAGAGAAAAGCCTGCGAGTCTCTGCTAGTGTCAAAGCCCCTGAGAGCTTTGACTTAAAGCTCGACGGCATTAGCCCGACGAGTAAATCGCCTCTTGTTATCGTCGTTCGCAGCTGGGAGCCTCCCCTTGCAGAACTTGCCGATTCGATACTCGAAGCCTTTTCGGCCGAGCAACGCCAGAATCTCTTCATCGCGCCGATAGATTGGGAATCGAATCAGCAGCAAGGCGACCATTTAATACAACCGGTCGTCGCGCATACGCAGGAATGGCGGCGTTTTTGTGCGAATGGTTTGGGCTGCACTCATCTTGCGCTTTTTGAGGCAAAGGCATGACTAGCACGAATACGCCGAGGTTCGCAGTAGTCGGACATCCTAACAAAGGCAAATCGTCGATCGTTGCAGCACTTGCGCAGAACGACGCGATCGATATTTCCAGCCGCAGCGGCACGACTCTGCATGCAGATCCGTTCGAAATTACCATCGGTGATGCAGCCTATACGCTGATAGACACGCCTGGATTCCAGCGTCCTCGCCGCGCACTCGAATGGCTCAATAGGCATGCAACCAGCGCGGATCAACGCCGCCAAGCAATCGCGCGCTTTGTCAGTTCCGACGACTGTGCCAAGCAGTTCCCCGACGAGGTTGCTCTGTTAAAACCAATTTCAGAGGGCGCTGCGATACTCTATGTGGTTGATGGTTCACGCCCCTACAATCCAGACTATGAAGCCGAAATGGAAATCTTGCGCTGGTGCGGCCAACCTAGCATGGCGCTTATCAATCCTATCGAGTCAGGCGATCATATCGAGACGTGGCAGCAAGCGCTGTCGCAATTTTTTAAGGTCGTGAGGGTCTTTAACCCAATGCTCGCGAACAGGCTGCGAAGCGATGAAATTCTCGAGGCCCTCTCTGTCATCGCACCCGAGTGGCGAACGCGAATCGACCTTGTACGCATCAACTATGCTCAGCAAGATCGCAGACGAATCGCTGACGCAGGCCAATTACTCGCAGAGACTCTCGAACGGCTTTGTTTCTATCAATTGAATCAGCAGACTTTGAGCAAGTCCCAGGCCGAAAAACTCAAGCCAGTTTTGAAAGCGCGCTATTTCGCCGAAATGCGTGCCATCGAGTCGGCAGCGCACAGCCGCTTAAAAGAACTTTTTGACTATCGTCATCTCGACAGCGAAATAGCAGACCTGCCTATCGAAGGCGATCTGTTCGATACAGAGAAATGGGTTGTTTGGGGTTTAGATCGCAAGCAGCTTGCACTCACAGCAGGCATCGCGGGCGCCGGAACTGGCGCGATAGTTGATGCTGCGACCGCAGGCACAAGCCTCCTGCTAGGCGCGACAACAGGTGCTTTACTCGCCGGCGGCAGCGCGTGGTTTGGCGCCGACAAGATCGCAAATTTCAAAGTCATGGGGCTGCCACTCGGTGGTTTCGAGGCGCGACAGGGGCCTAGCGCTAACCGCAATTTCCCCTATGTCATTGCAGGAAGGTTCTTAGGGCTGGTAGAGGCATTGCAAAATAGAACGCACGCACAGCGCGGGCTACTTACGATTGCGGACGCGACACTCCAAGACAAAATCGACGCCTTGGGCAGTCGCCAACGCAAAGCGCTCGCAGCTGCGCTTCATCGCTTGAGTTCACAGAAAGTGGTGGACGATTTGCCGAATGCACTCGGCCCTCTTCTCGCAGAGACACCCCAGACGACCCCGCAGTAACGCAAGGCGCAGGATTAGTATTGCGTTGTTATCGAAGCACCGCCACCGATTTAATCTGCGCCCAAACTTGGGAGCCTACGGCTAATGCAAGATGTTCCGCTGAGCGGCGCGTAATTCGCGAGAGCAGCATCTCGTTGCTGTCCCGAGTAGCCTTTGATTGCTCATCCATTGCCTTCGACTCGTCGAGTGCCGCAGTAGACTGATGACCTAAACCAAGCTTAACCAGCACTGCGTCCTGCGACGGACACGCTGAAATCTCGATCACAGTTGCCGGCAAGGCATTGAGAATACTTGTGTCGGTGTGCTGGGACAGCGTAAGACTGACATCACGCGCGTCGACTCGTACGCGCAGAGTCTCCCCCTCGGCGCGTCCATTGTCGGCGAGTAATAATTCACCCCCGATAAAACTAACGCGCATAAGAGCCCACTGCGCCTCGCGCGAGAGTATTGTCGTCTCGAGTACAACACCCGCATCGTCTAGCTGCATGGGCGAATCTAAGGCTGTCAGCACGTCGGTAAGGCTACCATTGGCAACGACGCGTCCCTGATCGAGCACAACCACCCAATCGGCAAGACGCGAGAGTTCGTCGATAGAATGGGTAACATAGACGATCGGTATCTTGAGTTCGAGGCGGAGTTTCTCTAGATACGGCAGTATCTCACGCTTACGTTGAGTATCGAGAGAGGCGAGCGGTTCATCCATCAATAACAATTCGGGCTGGCTGAACAAGGCACGGGCTATTGCGACACGCTGTTTTTCTCCGCCTGACAGTTGATTGGGCTTTCGCTGCATGAGGTTTTCAATACCTAATAGCTCAATCACTTCTTTGCTACTCAGCACACCGCCAGAAGAGCCTGCTAAATCGACTCTTTTCTGCGCATAGTTCAGATTGCCTTCGACCGTAAGATGCTCAAACAGACTAGGTTCCTGAAAGACATACCCAATCGGCCTTTTATGCGTAGGTACAAAAAACTCATCGCCCTGCCATTGCTCGCCGTCGACACTCAACACGCCTCCTGGCGCATGCACAAGTCCTGCGAGGCAGCGCAGCAGAGTGGTTTTTCCCGAACCTGACTGCCCGTACAAGACCGTCACCCCTTTCGCAGGCAGTGCCAGGTCAACGTCTAAAACGAAATCGTCATAACAGTGCGTGAAGTGAGCGTCTATTGGCACGCCTGTGTCGCTGGCCATGCTCTAAACCCTCGGCCCGACGCTGCTGCTAGCACGCCTATTAAAAGTGTAAAGCGAAAACAGAACAACGAAACTAAACAGCAGCAACGCGCCAGACAGCCAATGCGCCTGCCCGTAGTCGAGTGCTTCAACATGATCGTAAAGCTGTACCGAGACGACTCGAGTCACCCCAGGAATATTGCCGCCTATCATCAACACCACACCAAACTCGCCAACCGTGTGCGCAAAGCCTAGTATCGCTGACGTGATAAATCCTGGCTTCGCAAGTGGCAGGGCAACGCTTGCAAACCGATCCCAAGGGCCCGCTCGAAGAGTTGCTGCAACCTCAAACGGCCGCTCGCCAATCCCCTCGAACGCGTTTTGCAGGGGCTGCACAACAAACGGCAGCGAATAAAAACAAGACGCAATGACAAGTCCCCAAAAGGTAAAGGGCAGCAGGCCAATGCCAAGCGATTGCGTCAACGCACCGATTGGCCCGTTAGGCCCCATTGTAAGTAATAGGTAAAAGCCAAGTACCGTAGGCGGCAGAACTAAGGGTAAGGCGACGATCGCAGCAATAGCGCCCTTAAACCAGACACGCGTGCGCGCAAGCCACCAGGCGATTGGGGTGCCGACAAGCAACAAGACCAGCGTGACAGTCGCGGCGAGTCGCAGCGTTAGCCAAATAGCCGCCAGGTTATCATCCATCCGTTTTCTCCATAGAACCCAATGGCCCGAGCGCATCACTCTCTACCGAATAGCCAAAGCTATGAAGAATACTGACTGCCTTCGCACTTGTTAAAAAGGCCATAAATTCTTGTGCTGCGCTGTTGTTTAGGCCTCTTGTCAGCAGGACCGCATCTTGGGCAATCGGCGAATGCAAAGTCTGCGGCACCCGCCACAGCGATCCTTTAACGAGCTCGCCATCCACTAAAACCTGTGACATCGCAACGAAACCCAGCTCGGCATTGCCTGTTGCCACAAACTGATAGGCCTGCGAGATGTTCTCTCCAATTACCCGTTTCCCCGCCAGCGCCTGCGTTAAGCCTAGGCTAGCAATCACCTGCTGTGCAGCCAAACCGTAGGGTGCCAGTCGAGGGTTCGCCTGCGCGAGCCGGACGAAATCGCCTGCTCGAAGCGTCTCTGCATTAATAATAACGCCGTCATCGATAGTCCATAGTACCAGCGTGCCGCGCGCGTAGGTTCGCTGCGAACCCTCGATAGCGAGTCCTTCTTTAACAAGCAGCGCGGGTTTTTCGGTGTCTGCCGAGAGGAAAACATCGAAAGGCGCGCCATTGTAAATCTGTGCGTAAAGTTTACCGGATGAACCTTGAGAAAGACGGACGGAATGATCGGATTCTTGCTCGAAGGCGAGCGCAATCGCGCGCGCAGGCGAAGAGAAATTGGAGGCAACGGCAATGAGTGCCTGCTCGGCGAAACAGCTTAAAGGCGCGGAAGTCAGCAAACAGGCTGCGGTCAAAAACTGTATCGTAAAACGCCTCATATTCACTGCTCGGAAATAGGAGGCGACAGTTTAGTGTGATTAGTCCGAGCGGGCAATTACTAGCCTAAAGTCTCTCTCGCTAGTAATTGCCGAACAGCATCAGTCTGGCGCGTTTGCAAGGTCTTCACGCAGCGTGCGGGTCGCGAGCACAAAATGGCAAGACGACCAGAACAACGCTGCCGGAATCAAGAAGACCATGGCATAACGGAGAGATTCAACACCGTAGGTAGGCTCGAGATAATCGCTCAGGAATCCTACCGCGCTCGGCCCCATTCCCAATCCAATTAAGTTGAGAATAAAGAACAAAATAGCCGACGCCATCGCTCTCATTCTCGCGCCCACTAATGCATGCGCCGTGGCTATAGAGTTGCCGAGATACACATTAATTAGTAGGCCTGGGATGCACGATAAAATGAGTGCAGTGTATTTTGACTCGGTAAGGAATACCGTGATGAAAAAAGGCACACCAATAAAGCCTACAATAGCGGGCACCCACAGATACCAGCGTTTATCTCGTGGAGCGAGCTTGTCGGCAATAATACCGCCGCCCAAAATGCCAATCGCACCTAGTAAACCAGACGACAGCGCAAGCCATGTGCCTAGTTCGCCAGTGCCCATTTCGTGGCTACGGATAAAGAACGACGCTTGCCAGTTGACCGTACCGTAAGCGGCAAACGCGTTAAGACCAGCGGCTATTGCCATGTGCCTAAACGAGCGGCGGCTCCAAAGCAGTCCCAATACGTCACCCAAAGGCGCAACGTTAGTATTAACCACTCTGCCCTCTGACAACCCGCGTATAGGTTCTTTGAGCGTGTATCGAATAACCAGGGCGATAACGATCCCGGGGGCACCAACGACTGCGAAGGCCACGCGCCAGCCGAAGAACTCATTCAGCCAACCGCCGAAGAGAAAGCCAAAGAGGATGCCAATATTTACGCCTGTCGAGTAAATAGAAATGGCTGTAGCGCGCTTCTCAGGAGGGAAAATGTCAGAAATAATTGAGTGTGATGGCGGGCTGCCACCAGCTTCACCGATACCCACGCCGATTCGAGCGAGGAATAACTGGAGATAGTTCTGAGCCAGACCGCTGATCGCGGTCATAAAGCTCCAAATGCCGATTGCGTAGGCGACGATATTACGGCGATTGCCTCTATCAGCCCAACGTGCAATCGGTATACCAGCGGACACGTAAAACATCGCAAAAGCGAATCCGGTGAGTAACCCAAGTTGACCGTCCGACAGGCCAAGATCGGCCTTAATAGCCTCTTGCAAGATTGAGAGCAGTTGCCTATCGATGAAATTAAAACAGTAACCTACGGTGAGCAGACCAAGCGCATAGTTTCGTGTCTTGTTGCTCAGGTAGGGATTATCAATTTTTGGTGAAGATTCTGTCGAATCTAAAGGGGTCGATGGTTCGGCCATAGTGGATTCTCTTCCGTCTTATTGTTGTTATGCCCCAGCGTTGGCATTTTCCTATTTAGTACTTGGCTCGCAGAGCGAATGAACGCCTAGCTGCAAACTCTGTATAGCAGATCGAAGACGAGAAGTGTACTCGAGAAGTGATGCGGGATGGTTATCACAAAGCCTTTGTGACGCTGGAACTGCCGATGGATTTACAGCCTAAGCAGCCTTTCGCTCGTTGGGGAATGGGTAGTCGCGGCTACTAGCTTTTCTAGTAAAGAGAGTTGGCGCGCCCAGAGAGATTCGAACTCCCGACCAACTGGTTCGAAGCCAGTTACTCTATCCAGCTGAGCTATGGGCGCAGGGTGATTAGTATAGCCAAGTTATCATCACCGGTCACCGTTCTATTAGGCTATTTTCCTTGATAGTTTACTCTAGGCAAATTTCCCTATCCACGACGCGGGTCTATGTGATTTACTCCGGCTCGAATTCAGATAAGACTAAGGTTCGAAATTGAAGCAGAATATTAAGCCACAGGCGAGCACCCAAAATACGGCGTTCAGCGCAGGCTCAAGGCCGCAACAACGACGTGCTCTGGAAATCATGGGTTGGATAGTCTTATCGCTATTAATCATTACCGGCCTCTCTTCAGTGATCGGTCGAGCATCATTTCTGAATGATGCAATCGCAATAGCACCAGTGGATCCCAGCCTGGAATTCGGCGCATTCGATAGCCGCTACTACACTAACCTCGCAGCAACAGTTCTTCACCTTCTCCCAGGGCTTCTCATATTTATATTGGGGCCGATTCAATTTATGCCGAACCTGCGTAAGCGTTATCTTAAATGGCATCGTATCAGTGGGCGAGTCTACGTTGCCTCTGGTTTCATGGGTGCTGTTAGTGGATTTATAATAGGGACATTAGACCCCTTCATGGGTTTCACCGGACAGGGCTTCAACGAAGCAATGGCGACTGCATTTCTCTCCGCGTATGTTTTTTTCTGCCTAACAATGGCGATCTATCACATTCGGAACAAACGCATTGGTCCACATAGGGAGTGGATGATTAGGGGCTTCGCTCTGATGACAGCGATAGCAACGGAGAGACTATTGCTAATCGCCTTTCAAGCAACGCTCGACGTCGATATCGGCATCCTTTTCGGTACTACGTTCTGGATGGCCGCGATTCTAAATCTTGCCGTAGCAGAGAGCTGGATAAATCTAACGCGCACACCCGGCAATGGGGCTGCGCACTGGAAAGACTTAGATCGGCGAGCGAAGAGTGTATAGGGAGTAGTTATGGATCAGCTCACTTCTATAGAAACTATCGCTACGGTAATCCAATTGGCTGTCGCTCCTGTATTTTTGCTTGCGGGTATCGCCGGGCTACTCAACGTATTGTCGATTCGTCTTGGGCGTGTTGTCGATCGCGTACGAGTGGTTGAAACGCGGCTATTTAAAGAAACTCACGACGATCATCGCGCGTTACTTCAGTCGGAGACGAATTCTCTCTGGAACCGTATTCGCTTAGTCGACTGGTCTATTCGCACCTTTGTCGCAGGTGCGTTAATAGTCTGTTTAGTCATTGTTGCGCTGTTTCTTAGTGAATTGTCGAAATTCAATCTGTCTGCAGCTATCGCGTTTCTATTCGTCTGCGCAATGGTGTTGGTGATCATAGGACTCTTGCTGTTCTTATTTGAGGTAAGCGTCTCTACGAGCAGCATCCGCGAAGGCATCGACTCGATGATAAAAGAAGAACTCGATCATAAAATCGAATCGGTCGATGAATAACTTAAGCTGCGCGAGCAGCGGCAGTCGCTGCCGCTTTCGCTGTCACGCTTGCATCTAAACCGCGCAATGTTTTGCTGAGGCCGAAGAAAAGCCCAACGACAATCACGAGTAATACGCAGGCGCCGAGAATCGAGTTAGCAGCGCCGATACGATCCGCAGCCATCGCCATAGGAAATACGCCGATAGGCGTGAGTGCGTAGGAGAGCATCATAAAGCTGCTCATACGGCCACGGACACTGTCGTCTACTAAGAGCTGAATAGCGGCGTTATTCACGGTCTGACTGGCGCTCATGCACATATTGGCAAGCAGCAAAGGCACCAGCGCAACATAGAAGTTACTGGTCTCGACGAAAATCGCGAGAAAGACGCCAAAAGCCACCGTACTCCAGAGCATAAGTTTCACTCGTCGCGGTGAATCGCCGCGTTTAATTATCCACACAGACCCCAGAAGGCCGCCCACGCCCCCCACCGCCATTAGCGTGCCCATGCCACTCTCGCCCACGCCCCAAGCCTGTTCGGCCAGCATCACCAAAATACTTTGGAAAGGCATGGCGAGAAACATAGGGACTAAGCCGAACAGCAGGCACAGCAAAACCGGGCGGTTGTTGCGGATATAGCTGAAACCCTGACCAATGTCGTCGAATAACCCTTTTTTTACGTCGCCTTTACTGCCCGAACGACTGCGCCCGACACCGAACATGCAGAGCACTGCCGACGAATAAAGCACTATCGACAGCATGTAAGCGCCTTTGTAATCAAACTGCGCAACAATGATGCCCATAAGCGCGGGACCGAATACTCGGCTCAAATTCATCACACTGCCGGCATAGGCCATTGCACTTTGCAGTTTGTCGGGACCAACAACTGTGGCGGTGATCGCCATACGCGCAGGCATGATAAACGGGAACGCACAGCCCGCGACAAATGCGGTGCAGAGCAAGTGCCAGAACTCTAAATAGCCAGTTAGCATCAGCGTGAGAATAAAAATCTCGTTGGCCACGATGAGCGACTGTCCTATCAAAACCAACTGCCGACGCTCGACTCGATCGGTTATCGCCCCGCCGACAATCGAAGCAAAAATCATAGGAATAGCGACGACAAGATTGATGTAGGCAAGCGAGGTCGCGGAGCCAGTAAGATCCCAGGCGAGCAGTGTCCGCGTAAGCATCTGCCCATTCATTGCGAGAAAAAAGGTAGCGTTGCCCAGAAAGAGCCAGCGAAACTGAGCGATGGAGAACACGGCGAACGCACTTTCGCGTGGCTCAGTCGTCTCCAGAGTCGTCTGTTGATCTGGATGGTCTTGGGGCTTCTGTGTCGGGGTAGTAATTAGCGTTGCTCCTTCGGGGAGCCGGAAGTATAACCAAGCCTTCGATTATTGCTAGGTTAGCGGGCGATCTGTCGCCAATTGTTGCGATTCGCCGTCACTATTCGTACCAATTAGGGGCTTGCGTGTGAAATTCAGATTGCTTATTCTCGACGCGTTAAGTCTGCCTCGCGGCTAGCCTTCGCTCTAACTGCGAGGACTGCTGCGCACTAAAGTTACAGAAAAAGGCAGTGCACACAGGTTACACGCCGAAAAAGACAAAAATTAAGAGACGGGAGAGTCAGCAATGATGACCAGCAAGCGGTTAATTACTTCATTCATGGTAAGCGCAGGTCTACTGGTAGGCAGTGCTAGCGCAGCAGCACAGTCGGGAACCGACATCTACGCAGGCGACTGGCCCGACTACCATGGCAATAAAGAGTCGCAGCGCTATTCTCCCTTAGACCAAATTAACGCCGACAATGTGAATTCACTAGAAATCGCTTGGCGCTTCTCTACGGCGAATTATGGGCCGTCGCCCGAGTCGAACAGCACGTCGACTCCGCTGGAAATAGACGGCGTTCTCTATGCCACCGTTGGCGCTACGCGCAATGTTGTTGCGCTCGATGCAACTAGCGGACAAGTGCTTTGGCTCTGGCGCCCGCAAGAAGGCGCACGCTTTGACAAAGCGCCTCGCAAAGGTTCTGGACGCGGCTTATCGTATTACACACACGGTGACGAGAAACGCATCATCGTCGTAACCCCTGGCTTCTTCTTAGTCTCGCTCGATGCCAAAACCGGTATTCCTGACCCTTCTTTCGGTGACAATGGCAGTGTTGATATGTTCGATGGCCTTCGCCTTGCCGAAGGCCGGGACGATATCGATATTGGCTCATCTATGCCGCCGCTCGTAATGAACGATGTGGTCGTTGTTGGACCAGCTCACCGCGTGAGCATGCGTCCGCCTTCGAAAGAAAACGTGAAAGGCGACGTCAGAGGCTATTCGGCTATTACGGGTGAGCACCTCTGGACATTCCGTACTATTCCTCAACGAGGCGATGTCGGCTATGAAACATGGATGAATGACGGCGCAGAAATAAGCGGCAATGCCGGCGTTTGGGCGCCTCTGTCGGGTGATGCTGAACTAGGACTTGTCTATCTGCCGGTAGAATCGGCCACTGGCGACCGCTACGGCGCAGATCGACCTGGCAACAACCTCTTCGCAAACAGCCTCGTCGCTCTCGATATAGCCACCGGCGAGCGTAAATGGCATTACCAGATCATTCACCACGACATCTGGGACTGGGATAATCCATCAGCGCCGATACTTGCCGATTTACCCAATGGCAAGAAAGTGATTATGCAAGTCACTAAACAATCGTACGTGTACACCTTCGACCGCGAAAATGGCGAGCCTATCTGGCCGATCGAAGAGCTTCCCGTGCCAGCGGGCGACGTGCCAGGCGAATGGTATGCACCTACTCAACCTTTCCCTACCAAGCCCGCTGGTTTCGACCGACAGGGCTTTACGGAAGACGATCTGATCGACTTTACGCCTGAACTGCGCGAGAAAGCGCTGCTCGCTGTGGCAGATTTCCGCCTTAGCCCGAGCCTTTACTCGCCTCCGTCGCTTAAAGACGCAGCTGACGGCACCAAGGGCACTCTGAGTCTGCCCTCGGCCACCGGTGGAGCCAACTGGGAAGGCAGCGCGATAGACCCTGAAACGGGCATGCTCTATATCCCCTCACGCACAACAATCTCTGTTTTGTCGGTAGAGAAAGATGAGAGCTCTGACGTCGCGTTTAGTCAGTCCTATGGCGTTCGCGTTCCACGAGTTAACGGCTTGCCCATCGTGAAGCCGCCCTATGGACGCATCACAGCGATCGATATGAACTCTGGCGACCATGCCTGGATGATTGCGAACGCAGACACCCCCGAACGCATTGCCAACAACCCTGCGCTCGAAGGCGTCGACCTGCCACGCACGGGCATCGAAACTAAGTCTGGTATTCTGCTGACTAAAACGCTGTTGTTCGCGGGTGAAGGCGTTGGCGGAGGCCCGACACTGCGCGCCCACGACAAGATGACGGGTGAGATTCTCGCCGAAATCGAATTACCCAACGCACAGACTGGTGTGCCCATGACCTATGAGCATAACGACAAGCAATATCTGGTCATGGTAGTAAGTGGCGGCGGTACTGCAGCAGAAATCGTTGCTTACGCACTACCCTAACGGCTGCCTTAACGCCGACCACATAAGATTTAATGACTTAAGATTTAACCAGGAGTACACAGCACCATGAAAAGCTTTTTTACCCGCGCCGTATTAGCACCAGCCATTCTTCTCACCGGCATGAGTGCGCAGGCGGCCGATTGGGTCATCGACAAGGCCGATTCGAAAGCTATTTTTAAGTGGACCTATTCCGGGACGCCTTATCAGGGCGAGTTCAGAAATATTTCTGCGACTTTCGATATCGACCCACTCAACCCAACCGAATGTAAGTTTGACGTTACCATTCCAATCATCGATATGGTTATCGACGATGCCGAAACGATGGACTATCTGCTCGACCTAGAATTATTCGACGTTGATCAATTCCCAGTAGCGACATTTAAAGCAGAGAAGTGCAGCATCGATGGTATCGACGCGTTTACGTCGGAAGGGACACTCACAATTCGCGATCAAACCAACCCTATCTCATTCCCCTTTAACCTCAGTGTTGGAATGGAAGACGGCGGCGTGCGCTTTCATCTAACGAGCGAGGTAACCATCAACCGTCTCGAATACGGCGTTGGTCAAGGTTACTGGGCAAGCACTGCAGCAATACCTAATGAAGTGGTTGTCGAAGTCGATGTCTATGCGGTTCGACAGTAATAACCAGACATTCCCCCAAACTCTTCCTCCTCGACCTGTTAACAACTGGGTAGAGAAGTCATTGCACAAAGGCATAACATACCGTGAATAATTTAATTAGCTCGACCGCGCAACGTATTCTGATTTTACTCACCTGTGCGGGTCTCCTCGCTTCATGCGATAGAATACTCACGCCCGATTTTGAAACAGACATCCAAGAGCTTGGTTCGGGTAATTATACGCTCGATCCAGACCACGCGACTCTCCTGTTTAAGATTAATCACCTTGGCTTTTCAAGTTTTATTGGACGTTTTAATGACTTCGATGCGGCGCTCGATTTCGATCCAGAAAATATTGGCAATTCATCGTTAGAAGTTATTGTCGATACGGTATCGATAGACGTGAATAACCCCGAATTCGCCGAAGAGCTTCGAGGCGCAAGCTGGTTCAATACCGAAGCCTTCCCTCAGGCTGTATTTCGCACTACGTCACTACTTGAAGCTAACGACAACAACTTTGTCTTCGAAGGTGACCTTACACTGTTAGGCACAACTGCACCTGTACAGATCGAAATCGATTTCCACGGCGGCGGCAGAAATTTCCTGACACGTAAAAACACACTGGGCTTCTCGGCGAAGGTTGAGTTTCAGCGTTCTGTGTTTGGCCTCGACAACCTTGTTCCGTTCGGCGTTGGTGACGACATCGAACTCGAGATTCACGTCGAATTTCAAGAAGCGTCGTAAGTCACCAGAGCCTCTTTCATCCTCAAGCCCCCAATTCCTGGGGCTTGAGTTTATCCTTTCGCAAAGACGGGCCTCCGCCTAACCTGCTCTAAGTCTCAACTGCACGCCCCGCTTAAAGTTTAACTGTTTGTGACGGCGCATTGCTAAAAACAAGCCTTTTGGGCACACTAGCGCCCGTTATCGATAGCCATTCCTCGCTCTTACTGGGCACCATTCCATGCGTTTTGCCTACCGAAGCTTCTCATCTGTGAGCGCTATTGGCATCGAAAACGTGTCAGGCATCGTATGACCTTTGCGAGGCAAGCCAATTCATCGGCTTCTGCCAGACTCTTTTGACCACCTGATGGGTACCCACCGCATTATGAAAAGTAGATTTAGCCAGTTTTTCGTCACCAACCTCGTCGCACTTTCGCTCGCGGGCAGCTTCTCAGCCTTAGCATCGGCACAAACAGCAAGTGTCGAACGAGGCAGCGACTTATTTTCAGCTGAGTGTTCACGATGTCACGTCCCGTCGCAGTGGGTCGGCGTGCTGAATAACAGTTGGGTGAACAAAAGCGGCGAAGAACTATTTACACAAATTCGCGCAACGATGCCTGCCGAAACACCGGGATCGCTCAGCGACGATGAATACTATGACGTGACAGCGTTCATCCTTGCCTCTGCCAACATCGCAATCGATGGCGGCATGATTAGCCATGCAGCTATTAATGCGCTCTCTATACAGCCCGGCGAGGCGGCACCGGCGACCAGTGCCGCCGACAGCACAGCCTGGACTCACTACAACGGCGACGAGCGCGCCAATCGCTACGCGCCTCTCGATCAGATAGATGCGACTAATGCGGCTGATCTAGCGATCGCCTGGAGCGTGGACACAGGCATTTTTGGGCCAAGACCCGAAACCTACAGTGTGACGACGCCGCTAATGGTCGACGGCAGACTTTTCGCAACCGCAGGCGCCACTCGTAATATCATTGCTTTAGACGCAGCGACTGGCCAGCTTTTATGGATGTGGCGCCCAGAGGAAGGTAAGCGCTTCGACGATGCCCCGCGGAAGGGCTCCGGGAAAGGGCTGAGCTATTACGACAATAATGGCGAAGGAATCATCTTCACAATGACGCCGGGCTATACCCTCGTCGCCCTGCACGCCGCAACGGGTAAACCTGTAGAGTCTTTCGGCAAAAACGGCGTCGTCGACCTTCAAGACGGCCTGCGCCTCGGCCCAGGTCGCGATGATGTGGATATCGGCATTTCGTTCCCCCCCCTCGTCGTCGAGGATGTTGTCGTAGCTGGCGCCGCTCATCTCGTGGGTATGCGGCCTGTTGCAGCGAGCAATGTAAAAGGCGATATTCGAGGTTTCGATGCGCGCACGGGCGACCTTCTTTGGACATTCAAAAGCATCCCCGAAAAAGGCCAGCCCGGCTATGAAACCTGGCTCAATGGCTCTGCAGAATACACCGGCAATGCTGGCGTCTGGACGTCGATGTCGGCGGACAAGTCCCGCGGCGTCGTTTACCTGCCTGTCGAATCTGCAACAGGAGACCGCTACGGCGCAGACCGTCTAGGCTCCAACCTCTACGCCAGTTCAACCGTCGCCGTTGACTACAAAACGGGCGAGAAAAAATGGCATTTCCAGAGCACGCATCACGATATCTGGGATTGGGATACGCCCGCGGCGCCTCTCGTTATAGACCTGCCCAATGGCAAAGAAGCCGTTGTTCAGACACTTAAACAGTCGCATCTCTTTATGTTTGACCCCGATACAGGCAAGCCAATTTTCGCTGTCGAAGAGCGTCCGGTCCCTGCGTCAGATACGCCCGATGAAGTCGCCTTCGCCACACAGCCTTTCCCAGTGCTGCCTGCGCCTTACGATCGTCAAGGCTTCCAAGAAGATGACCTGAATGACATGACACCGGACATTCTCGCTAGGGCTAAAGAAATTGCCTCCCAATACCGCTTTAGCGAGCTTTACACGCCTCCTTCGCTTTATCAGCACCCCGCTGATGGCTCACTAGGCACGCTTCACCTGCCTTCTTCGACCGGCGGTTCTAATTGGGAGGGCGCAGCCTATGACCCCGAAACTGGATTACTTTATGTACCTTCGCGAACCGTAACCAGCGTCTTATCGCTGGTCAACGAGCCCGAGGCCTCGTCGATCAAATATATTCAGGGTGGCGCGCGCACGCCAACAATCGATGGTTTACCGATGGTAAAACCGCCCTACGGACGCATTACTGCGATCGATCTCGTCTCTGGCGATCACGCTTGGCAGATAGTCAATGGCGATACGCCTGATGACATAAAGAATCACCCGCTGCTTGAAGGAGTTGATTTGCCTCCAACAGGCAAACCTACGCGTTCGGGCATGGTGTTAACCAAGTCATTGCTATTCTTTGGTGAGGGTCCAGGTGGATCGCCATTATTGCATGCGGTTGATAAAGCCACCGGTGCAAAGGTTGCCCAGATAGCGTTACCAGCGAGCGTTACTGGCGTCCCGATTACCTACATGCACGAAGGCCGTCAATTTATCGTTATGGCGGTCAGTGACTTCCGCAGCCCAGCTAAACTGATTGCTCTCGCGTTGCCTGAATAAGTGCTATTTCGCTTAAAAATTCGCGAGAACCGGGGGCCCTAGTCTATTCTCTGTTATAGAGAACGAGACAAGGAGAGTCAGTAATGACTAATCGCTGCTTCTGGTGTGGTGACGACCCTGAATACGTCGCCTATCACGATACCGAATGGGGAATTCCCGTTCGCGACGATCGACATCTATTCGAATTACTCTGCCTCGAGGGCCAGCAAGCTGGCCTGAGCTGGATTGTGGTTTTGCGAAAGCGCGCCTACTATCGAAAGGTATTCAACGATTTCGAAATTGGCCCCGTCTCTCGTATCAAAGACAAAACTCTAGAGCACCTTTTAGAGGACAAGGGAGTTATCCGTAATCGCCTCAAGCTCTTTTCTATCCGATCTAATGCGCATGCCGCACTTGCCATACAAAAAGAATTCGGAAGCCTAGAATCCTATTTCTGGCAATTCGTCGACAATCATCCCATAGATGGCGGCGGACGCAGCGCGAGCGACATTCCTGCAAAGACTGAGTTAAGCGATGCGCTCTCTAAAGACCTTAAAAAACGTGGTTTCAAGTTCATCGGCAGCACAATATGTTATGCCTTTCTCCAAGCGGGTGGATTTATTAACGACCACGTGGGGGAATGCTTCCGCTACAGTGAACAGAAAGAGGTCAACGACAAGAATTGTTAAGGCAGGGGCGTAGGAGAAAATTTGAGGAGGCTAGATCTACTCATCCTCTTCGCGCTGTAACTTTGCATAAGCAATCGAATTGAGCTCATGCGCTCGCTCACCAAACACCACTTTATGAAGAGTGTCCTCGAGCACCTCTCTAAATGAGTCTCTGTGTAAATAGGCGGCTACATCGCCATCCGTTGGATCGAGCGCTATCTGCCGCAGGTCCCTGCGGTGATCTTCTGTAATCAATAACACCGGCGTTGGGTAACGAAACGGACTGCGGCGCTCCTCGCTCCTCAGGCGAAACAAAAATTGGTCGCGAGGCTTTTTGTAGCTATTCCAGCCGGTAATAATGCAGGCGAGCTTGTTAGTCCCCAATCCTAGGAGCCGATTATATTGGCGCATCGCTTCTGTCGCATTCGCCTCGTTATACGTGCTGATCGACGTATACAAACCTGTTTTCCCGATCAGCGCTGCGCACTCATCTACGAGGGTGTTGTCGAGGTCATACAATAGAATGACTGGTTTCAACTGCGTTCTCACTCTTGTGTTGCAGAGTCATTCTTCGCTTACGAGCGAAACATGACACTGGCTGAAACCGGCTCGCGCTCTGTCCGAGTTTTATTCGCGGCGACTGCTGTATCTTCATAGCCGAAGCTTAAGCCGAACAAGATTTTTGTTTCATCTTGAATATCAAATGCGTCGCGGACCATATCGGGGTAGTTGCGCATTGATCCCATCGGGCAGCTGTGCAATCCAAACGCTACCATCGTGAGCATTAAGCTCTGCGCATACATCCCTACATCAAGCGCTACTGTGGTGCCGAATGCCGGATTCATACCAAGAAAGGCGATGTAAGGTGCATCAAAAAATTCGAAATTACGCACTATCGCCCGCAACCGCCCTTCTTTGTCATCACGTTCGATGCCCATATTGTTATAAAGAGCGACCGCGCAGTCGACTTGGCGCTTTCGATATTCACCCTCGAAAGTGCCGCGATAGGGATAGTCTGGATTAGGTTCGACGCGGCCGACGGTGTTTTCGACCATCTGCTGTTTTAATCTATCCTTGAGAGCGCCTGAGGCAATATAAACCTTCCAAGGTTGAACATTACAATTCGATGGGGCCATCTGCGCCACTTCGAAGATACGATTCAGTACGTCGGCCGGCACTTCCTTGTCCAGATACCCTCGCACCGACCGCCGCGAGTAAATCGCGTCGATTACACTCATCGAAGGATCAATCTCGTTTCGAGTCTGGCTCGTGGGGTCAGCGCTCTCAAGCGTATGCATAGAGTCAGAAATAGAATGCGAACTCGGATTCTGGACAATGCTCATTATTATGCTCCTAGCTCAGTATTCTGCCGCCATCGACATCGACAGTTGTGCCGGTGACGAAACGGTTCTGCATAACGAATAAAATGCCATCGGCGACCTCCTCTGACGTGCCTGCCCGGGGAATGAGATGCGTTGTGGTCGCGGCGGCAAGGTTGGCCTCTTTAGCGTCGCCCATTGCATCGAACATCGCAGTATCTATAGTGCCAGGTGAAACGACATTAACCCGAATCGGCGCCATCTCTACTGCGAGGCAGCGCACAAGGTTTTCGACAGAAGCACCCACACAGCTCAGTGGGGACTGCGCGGGACGGATTTTGCGTGCTGGAGAGCCACTGACCAAAGTCACGGCACCATCGGCGGCAAGATAAGGCGCGCCTGTTCTGACAACTTTTGCATATCCCCAGAGCTTGTCGTAAGCAGCCTTAAACTGTTCCTCTGTTTGCTCCAGAAAGGGCTTGAGCGTGCGCTCACCGCCGACTGCCGCAGAGACTAGGTGATCAATTGTGCCGACCTCGTCAAAGAGCGCTTTCAGCGACTCTGCATCGTGTGTATCGGCCTGTCTCACCTCAAACGCGCCCTTTGCGGCAAGTTTAGCTTTCTCGATATGACTCTCAGACCTTCCGGCTACCCAGACTTTTGCCCCAGCTGCTGCAGCGGCCTGTGCAGTGGCAAGACCAATACCAGCGGTTCCACCAATAATGACGACGCTCTTTCCTTTGATCGAACTACTTGGCATTGCACTTCCCCTCTTAATTAATCTTCATTTATTCTGCTTGAATTGTTCTCATTCGTTCGGACAATGACCAAAACGATGATGATAAATAGCCTTCACAGTCTTTGAATAGTACCATAGCGCTCAGAGCATTCTAGGGGGCCTCCCCTCCATTTATTACGCCATTTATAGCAAGGACATCCCATGCTGCAGCACACCACTTCGCTTACTCGCCTTAATGCTATTGCCCTCTTAACCCTGTCACTTACCGCTTGTGCAAGTTGGGTCCAACTTACTCCTGAGGGTGCTGAAGTAGACTTGGTCGGTGATGCCTCTCGCGTCACTAGCTGTACGCGCGTCGGACGCGCGAACGTGCAAACGCTGGGTAAGATTATCGTTGTAGAACGCGGCGGGCAGCGGCTTCAAGACGAGCTGTTGACGCTTGCTCGCAACGAAGCTGCCGACTTGGGCGGAGACACCGTTGTACCTGAGTCATTGATGGCTAACGGAGCACAAGTTTTCGGCGTTTTTCAATGCAGTCGCTAACTAAATAACGACCTCCATTACTCTTCAGAGTCGCAGTGAAGCAGTGAGCGAACATCCTTGATAGGCCGCAATACTGCGCTCAAATTAGCCCAGAGAAAAGGACTCTTATCAGCTTTTGACGCAGAAAGCACCGCGTCGTCTTCAAACTAATACTTTACACTCTTATCGAATATTTCTCGGTCGAACTCGCCTTCCCAATTAGCCACAGCTGTTGCAACCGACAGGTCCCCGCATATATTGACTACCGTTCGCAGCATATCGAGCGGCCTATCAAACGGCAGAATAAAGCCAATGACAATCGCAATTTGCTCTGGCGAGATGCCGATTGCACCCATGACGGCCGCCATTAAGAAAAGCGACGCGCCGGGCACTGCGGCGGTGCCTATTGAGACGAGTGTTGTCGACCCCGCAATGATTGCGTAGTCCGTCAGTGAAAGATCGATACCAAATGCCTGCGCAGCGAAAACCGAGACGATACCGACATAAAGTGCAGTGCCGTCCATATTAATTGTTGCACCAAGCGGCAGCACTGTTGAAGCGACTACCGGCTTAATGCCAAGGTTGTCTTCAGCGACTGACATAGATACGGGTAGGGTGGCAGAACTTGACGACGTCGAAAAAGCGACGAGCATCGCGTCTCGCGCGCCCTTAAAGAAATTGAGGGGAGATAGTCCAAGTGACAGTTTAATAATGCCAACACCATGCACGACGACGACATGAGTAACACAGGCTAATGCGACCGCTAGCGCAAGCGTCAGCACGTCTAATAACGCAGCCACTCCCTGCGTTCCGGCAACAGCCGCGATAAGCGCAAAGACGCCGAATGGGGCTACTTCCATTACCCAATGGGTGATTCGAAGCATCATCTCGCTGCTCGAATCCATTAACTCTGCAACAGGCTTCCCCTTCTCTCCAATCGTTAGCAGGCTTACACCGACGAGTAAGGCAAAGAAGATGATTGCGAGAATATTTCCTTCAGCCAATGCAGCAATGGGATTAGAAGGAACGATGCTCAATAGCCGCTCCGACAGAGGTATAGCTTCCTGCACCGCCGTAGGCGCAGCTGCTGAAAGATCAACGCCAACACCGGGCTGCAAAGCTGCTGCAAGAATAAGCCCTATCACGATCGCCGCCAGCGTGGTGACCATATAGATCGCGAGTGTCTTCGCGCCTAGTGAGCCTAGCTTTGCAGGGTCGCCCATCGCCACAACACCAGAAACCAAGGTTACGAAGACAAGCGGCACTACAACCATGCGTATGAGGCGCACAAAGAGATCTCCCAGCCAGCTAATGCTCGCAGCTCCGGGACCCCAGATCATTCCTGCGATAACGCCAAGAACGAGTGCTAGGAGGATGCGCTTCCACAGTGCGATTGCGAACCAAGTTTTTAGCATGAATATCTACCTAATCTTAAATGTTAGTGTTGGCGTTACTATAGTCGAACTTTGGGAGCTAAGACCTGAGCCCGAATAGACTCTCGCGCGCATAATCTTGCTCGGCGATCAGGGAATCACTATCATGGCGCGCAGCCGAGGCGGCGCAACATTAACCACCGTATTAACGCGTCAAATATTAAGTAGCTAAGTTAGCGCGTTTAGGCGCCAAAATCGATAACGGGAATGAGTATGTCAGAGTGGGTCCAAGGAACGGTAATCGAAAACATACATTGGACGCAGAATCTATTCTCGCTTCGCATCAATGCGCCCGTTGACGACTTCAAGGCAGGTCAGTTCACAAGCCTAGGTCTCGACATCGACGGCGAGCGCACTGCGCGGCCTTATTCGTTTTTGAGCGCGCCTGGCCAACAACCTATCGAATTTTTCTTCTACACCGCAACAGACGGCGTGCTGTCCAATGCGATGGTCGCCCTCGAAGCGGGAGATGAAATATTCGTCAAGCGCGAAGCCAATGGCTTTTTCACTCTGGACGAAGTGCCAAGCGCTAAGGCACTGTGGCTACTGGGTACTGGGACAGGCGTCGCGCCGTATTTTTCAATGCTTAAAACAGACGAGCCATGGCAACGCTTTGAGCGGGTCGTGCTCGTTCACGCAGTGCGGCAGCATTCAGACCTACGCTACCAAGGGCTAATCGACGAACTCTCCCATGAGTACGGCGAGCGTTTCGTCTTTCAAGCTTTTGTCAGCCGCGAAGACGTCAATGGCGCGATCAAGGGACGTATTCCCGAAGCGATAAACAGTGGCGAACTCGAGCGCAGCACCGGCATAGCAATTACTGCCGAGGACTCACAGCTCATGCTCTGCGGAAACCCAGAGATGGTCGCCGATACGACGACAGCACTCAAAGCACGTGGCTTAAGCAAAAACAGACGACGCACGCCTGGTCAGATTACAGTCGAGAAGTATTGGTAGGTCTGAGGCTCGTGAATTTTGGCCGCTCGGAGTATGAGCGTCTGATTACAGCCAGATCAAAACTCATATTCAAGTAAGAGCCTGTAAGTCGAGTTCGGGCTTTTATCGCTTAAACCCGCTATCACACCAATCTCCCAACTGAGACTTTTACGAACACCGACATTCGAGGCTCCGATAATTACTGGCCCAAGCCATTTGTATCTTGCCCTAGATAAAACTCCAGCGCTTTCTTAACGAAATCTTAAGGTTCGTACGACTGTATCAATAACCTCCGGGTGCCTGGCGCAGCGCACCTGCCTCCTCAAGCTTCACGCCAATATCTATTAAGCGCTGCTCCTGAAACGACGGGGCATAAAACGTCACCCCTACTGGCTGGCCCGTTTCTCGATAGCCGGCCGGGATAGTCAATGCTGGGTAATTGGCGAACGCGCCTGCACTCGCCCCGCTGTTGTTAATTCGCACCAGTGCGTCGAGGTTATGTAGCGAGAAAAGAGTGTCGAGATAACCTCCGACTTCGCTCACAACATGATGTTTGAGTCGCGCTATCTCTCCCTCCCCCGCTTGCGCGTCTGACTTAAAGAAGGTTTCGAAGCCAACCATCTGGTCGACTAATGCCTGCCCATAGGGGGCGCGCTCATCGGGGGCTGCGAGGTTGAAGGTCTGCAAATCACCCAGGCTTTCGATTACCACGTCAGGGCTCGCGTAGTGTTGTAGATAGCTCGCGAGGTCACGCACCATTTCCGCGCCCATAAATTGCACCTCCTCTTCCAGATCAGGCGGCGTAAATTCTACTGGCACTATTATCGCCCCCGCCGCTTCGAGCTTCGCGACTGCCGCGACGATAAGAGGCTCCAAGGCGAGCGCAGCTGGAAAGCCAAGACGCAGACCAGACAGGTCAGCATCGCGTACGAGCAATGTTAGATCTTCGGTAAGGCGAGGCATCGCTGTATCTCCTTGATCGTAGCCTGTCATCGCATTGAATAGCGCAACCGTATCGCGCACGTTGCGTGCCATCGGGCCGGTGGTATCCAAAGTGCTTGAAATCGGCACCACCCCACTTCGACTCAGGCTTCCGGTAGTAGGCTTGAGACCAACCAGAGAGTTGGCGCTCGAAGGCGACAATATTGAACCCGAGGTTTCGGAGCCCACAGCCGCAACGGCAAAGCCGCCGGCAATCGCCGCGCCGCTTCCGGCGCTCGAACCACCCGTAGTAAACTTAAGGCGTCCATAGGGGTTAAGTGTTTGCCCCCCCAATGCGCTATAGCCAGAGGGGCAGCCGGTGCAGAAAAAATACGCCCATTCACTTAGATTAGCTTTACCGAGAATAACAACCCCATTGGCTTTTAAGCGCTGTGTAACGAAGGCATCGGCGGCAAAGTTTTCGGCGAGCGCCGCAGCGCCTGCTGTGGTCGGCAGGCTTTCGAAGCCGATATTGTCTTTAAGTAAAATGGGTAGGCCAAACAGCGAGTCTTGTGCGACGGCTTTACCTTCATTGCGCTCTCGATCGGCCAATTTGGCAGCATCTATAGCACGAGGATTGAGGGAGATAACCGCGTTGAGATAGCGTGCATCGTCGGTCTCGACAGTATAAATGCGCGCGATAAAGTAGCGCGTTATCTGCTCGTAACTGAGCGCACCCTCGGCCACTAATGCTTGCAGCTCGCTCGCGCTTTTTTCATGCACGAGCGCTTCGAGACGTGCATAGTCATTAATACCGCTGAGCAGCGCGTCGATCTCGTTTTCTAGCCCTTCCCATATCGCCGCTTTAGGACGCAAAGGAGAGCTCAACCTCTGGTAATGCATTCTGGTATTGGGCAGGCCGGCGAGTATTTCGAGGTCTGTCGACTCGTCGTAGTCCGTGGACTGGCCATGCGCAGGCGTCAGCGTAAATGCGCACAACACAACTAAAGAAATGCTCATAGATAGACGGGTTATAAGCCTATTCCGGGACGCTAAGCTTTCACTCCTACTGCCATATATGGTTCTATTACTCATGCCTTAGTGCCTCCACTGGATCCATGTCTGCAGCTCGCATTGACGGATAAATGCCGAAAACAACGCCGATCAAGCCCGAGATCGTGAAGGCAAGAATCGGTGCCAGCGGGGTAACGATCGTTGTCATGCCCCATACCGCCGAAATAATAAAGGGAATGATAATGCCCAGCACGACGCCAATTAATCCGCCCACACCCGACAAGATGACCGCCTCGATTAGAAACTGCAGAATGATGTCGCGCTTCTTCGCCCCGAGTGCGCGGCGAATACCAATCTCTCGCGTTCGTTCGGTCACGCTCGCAAGCATGATATTCATAATACCAATGCCACCGACGAGCAATGAAATCCCTGCTATTGCCCCCGCAACGATCTGATCACGCAGGGCGCTTTCTTCCGCCTGACGCAGCAGTGCTAGAGGTACCTCGATCGCATAGTCGACGTCTTTGTGCCGCCGCGCGAGGATGCTATCGATAACCTCGCCCACCTGAATCACCAACTCTTGCGAATCGACTTGTATAATCGCCTCGTGCAATTCAACGGTTTCAGACTCAGTGCCGCCCGCGGTCTGCCGCGTCGTAGTCTCACCAAAGCGCGACTTCGAAGACGTGAAAGGAATAAAGACACGACTTGGCGCAGCGTTAGAACTCCCCGCCTGGTTCTGCCCAAGATTGGAGTATCCCTCTGCCTCCATGATGCCCACAATATTGTAATAGTCGCTGTCGATTCGCACAGACTGTCCGAGAGGGTTATCGATCGGAAACAGTCCGCGAGCAACCTCGTCGCTAAGCACGATTACGTTGGCGTTGTCGCGCACCTCGGACTCGCTGAAGAATCGACCAGCGCGCAAATTGTAGTTCCGAGACACAGGGTAATCGACTGCAGTGCCGACAACATCGGAATTCATTTGGTTGCCGCCGTTCCACAAATTCTTCTTTACAATACGCGAAGGGATCACATTGTTTATGCCCGGAATCGATTCGCGAATCGTTGTAATATCAGCAAGCGTAAGGCCATAAATAATTGCCTGTGGTGGACCAAAGCCTTGGCTGCTTGACTGCTCTACCTCGGCAGGCTTCACGCTCTTAAGCAAAATATTGCTTGCACCTAAATCGCGAAACTGACGCTGAGCCTCAAAACTAGCCCCCTCACTGACAGCCAGCATAGCGATAACCGCAGCGACGCCTATCACAATCCCGAGCACCGTAAGCAACGACCGAAGCCCGTGCGAATAAATGCTTTTGATACCAACCTGCGTAATTTTTTTAAACCGGGTTGCCGTAAACCCGCTTGCGGCACGCGCTGCGATTGGCTTACCAATAGATAGGTTAGCAGGAGCACCGTTATCAGTAATCGAATTAGGTACGTCGTTCATCGCTCTCTACCAAGCCGTCGCGGAGGCGAACCCACCGTGCAGAGCGTTCAGCTAGCTCGTCGGAGTGAGTGACCATAATGAGTGTTTTACCCTGCTCGTGAAGTTCGTCAAAAAGATCGAGAATTTCGGCGCCGGAGCGCGAGTCTAGATTTCCTGTCGGCTCGTCCGCGAGAATAATCAGCGGATCGACGGCCAACGCGCGGGCAATCGCTACGCGTTGCTGTTGCCCACCCGACAATTCGAATGGCTTATGATGAACCCGTGTATCTAGCCCGACGCGCTTTGCCAAGGACATCGCAATGTCATGGCTTTCGTCTTCGGCGTAACCCTGATAGAAAAGTGGCATCTCGATATTTTCGAGCACGTTTAACTGTTGAATCAAATTGTAAGATTGGAAAATAAATCCGAGACGCGCACCGCGCACGCCCGAGAGTTCGTCGTCGGGCATTGTCGAGGTGTCGTCGGCGCCAAGAAAATAGCTGCCAGAAGTCGGCTGATCTAAGCAGCCAAGAATATTCATTAACGTCGATTTTCCGCAGCCCGACGGGCCCATGATGCTCACATAATCGCCGCGCAAAAAGTCGAGGCTAATACCATGCAACACCTCAACCGAGAGCGCGCCCATCGTATAAGTCTTGCGAATATCGGTCAGGCTCGCCACACAGTCGCGAGCTGCAAGCTCCGTATCAAGCATCGGTCTGGCTGTTTCCTTGGCCTTGCTGAGGCGGAAGTAGGAGCACTTCGTCGCCCTCTTCAAGCCCTGAGACAATCTCGATAAACGATTCGGAGAACGAACCCACCTCTATTGTGCGGCGCTCTGGCGCCCCACGACCGGCGACATAAACCACCCGTTGATCGTCGAAATAAGTCACGGCCTGCACCGGCACATAAATGACGTCTTCCAATCGGTCGACCACTATCTCAACCTCGGCACTCATTCCCGGCCTGAGCCATTCGTGAGTCCCGTCGATGTTAATCGTCGTCGGATACACTTTAAGGTCAGGATTCATAAATGAGTTAGCAGAATCGGCAACGACGGCAACGCGGCTCACCGTGCCCATAAGCGGGTCATCCGGAAAAGCATCCACTGCGACGCGCACGCGCTGACCCACAGCAACTCGCTGAACCGCTGACTCATGGATATTGACCTTCACAGCCATCTCGCGAAGATCAGGAATAGTAAGAATGGCTTGGCGCTCGCTCACTGTGGCGCCTTCTTGGATAGCCTCTTGATTACTGCGTCGCCAGCGGCTCGAGTTTTGATTCGCTGCGCCATACACTACAAGCCCCGGTCGCTGTGCCCGGATGGTAGCGAACTCGATCTGCTGATTCACATCGGCAAGCTTCACCTTCTCGAGATTGAACTTGCGCTCTGCAGAACTGAAGCGCGCCTCTTCTTGCGCCTGTTCGGCAATATTCTCTTTCACCTGCCGTTGATAGCTCATCACCGCATTTTCGAAGTCGGAGAGTTTTTGCTCTGCCTCTTTCGGGAAAGAATATTGTATATAGAGCTTGAGCGCTGTTTCTTTCTGCTCCATTTTGTTATTTGCTTTATTGAGGTTCAATTCCTCCGCTTCAAGCTCGGTTGGCGTTATAAAACCGCGTTCCTCGAGTCTCCGCTGACCTGCGATCCTGTCTTGGGTAAGCAACAGTTCTTCCTGCGCAACCTGAAGCTCGTCTTGCAGCGATCTCAACTGCTGCTTGGCCTCCCCATCTTCCAATAATTCGAGATCGGCATAATCACTAAAATCGAGCTGGTCGCGGATAGCCATGTAACCTTCGTCCATTAGAAGATTGGTAGTGGCGCTCAATTCGGTTGTAGGCGCATTGGCGGCGAGCATCAGTAGGTCGTTCGACTCGTTTTTATCTGCACTGATCGGGCCGTCAGCAGGAGCTGGACGCCCTGCGGTTTGCGGCGAACCGCTTCGCCGCTCCTGTCCTGCACCGGGTTCGCCATTTTGTTGCACGCGTGAGCCACCCCCTTGAAAACGCTGCATGCGCTCGAGCATCTCGGGAGGAATCTCGCCCCCGTTTTCGGCCATAGCAGCACGCAGGCGCTCTTGTACCTGCGGTGGCATTGAATCGATGTCGATGCTTTGCTCACCTTGAGCCGGCTTTGCCGCTCGCCTTGGCCGCTCAATAATCGTCGGCGACTCGGCGGCCACGCGATCGGCTTCTTCAGCAAGCGCTAGCCGCTCATCTATTTGGAGCTGACCGAGTATCTGCCCAACAATTTTCCCGCCTAAAAATTTCTCAAAATCTAGCCGAGCGAAGCGCATCGTCTGCCGCGCGTCGTTAAGGTCGCTCGCGTTTTGATTAAGCTGGATCTCATACTGCGCCCGGCTCTCGATATAGCTCGCCTCGGCTGTCTCTACCGAAATCTCTTGATTCAACTGCTCGTCGATCAATGCCGCGGTATCAAGCTCGACAAGGACAAGGCCCGCCTCAACATCTTGCGGGCTAACGCGATACCCTTCCTCCACAATAGAGAGAATTTTTACACCCTCGCGGCCCTTAATCTGCGAGCGTAGTTCCTGCGACTGTGTGGCCTCGAGAGCGCCACCTTCGAGCACGGTTATTTCAAGATCGCCGCGCAGCGCGGGAAAAGTAATCGCATTGCTGGCTTCGTCATTATTTCCCGAGAAAAAAAACAAAAAAAGCAGCACTCCGGCGCCCCCAGCGATAACGGATTGTGTTCTGCGAGACGCTGCTCGCCACCGAGCGCTAAGGTTCACGAGCTGCAATCGAACTGGCTCTGGGAGTTTGCTTTCGAGCGTGAGGAGCTGCGATTTTATTCGATCCATTGCTGTTCTGGCCTCATAGTTATTGCCTGATTCTGGCTCTTGACTCATAGTGATTGGCCTGCGGAATTATCTGTCACCCCTTCCTCTAAGCTACCATCATCGCGCACGTAAAGAAGTCCAACGTCGCGCCAAAATTCGAGTTTGGCGATATTGTGATTCACGATCGATCGCGTCAATTCGGTTCTGGCAGCGGTAAGGTCGTTTTGCGAATCTACCGTGTCTTGCACGTCGCCCAATCCAAGTTCGGCACGAAGCTCCGCTTCTTCAACACGTCGCTCGTTTATCTGCACACTAGTCTGATTAATCTCGAAACTCTTGCGTGCTTCGGTCATCCGCCGCCACGCATCTATCACGTCGAGCTTCACATTATCCGAGGCAAGAAGATACGCCCTGCGAGCCGATTCGTAGCTGATTAGGGTGCGCCTGTAATTATTGCGCTCGATACGCCTGTCGAGCCCCAGATCGAAATCAAGCCCAGCACCATAAACCGCATCTTCAAAATCTAATTCGCCCAGCGTGTTATTGCCACCGTCGGGGACAGACACAGCTAGGGTAAGGTCGACCCCAGGCCTTAGGGCATTGGCTGCAACACGAATTTTACGCGCAGCGTCTTGCACGAGATCGAGCTGCGTGTAGAGGTCCAATCGTGTCTGTAACGCAAGCTCAACGGCTTCATCACGGCTAAGTTCGGGACTCGCCATTCCAGTCTCTGCTATCAGCGTCATCTCCATAGAATCGAGGACAATATTGTCATTGGCTGTAAGCCCGAGTAACAACTTAAAGTTATCGAGCGAACGTTTATATCGCGTTATAGATGACGTCCAGCGTAGATCGAGTTGCAGAGACGATTGTTCTAGGCGGCCAACCTGTAACAACGTCCGTAGCCCCTCTGCCTGAAAAGCGCGCTCGCGTTCGAGCTGCAAGTTATTCGCATTGAGACCGGCAAAATTATTGATTACCGCCTCCCGATTGAGCAGCACCGAATAGTACTGAGAGGCAATATTGACGGCGAATTGCTTGCGATACCTAGTGAAACTCCTCAGCTGGTAGAGAAGGTCTCGCTCGGCTTGCAATAGTGTCTCTGCGGCAACCGCCGACCTTGCCCCACGTAAAAGAGGCTGCGTAAAAGAGCCGATCAACGCACTACTGTTAGCTTCGCTGACACCGCCGGTCAAGAACCGCGTAAAGTTATTCGTGAGATTCAACGCGATCTCGCCGCCACTACGAAGGAGATAGCGCGCTCCTAAACTCGTCTGCGCGTTAATCGCCTCGCTCTGCGAGACTAGCGCCGCCTCACTCATTCCTGTTAACGCCTGCATATCATTCACAAACTGATCGCGGTTGTCCCATTGATAGGCGGCGCCACCACGTCCATCGAAAATGGGCATGAATTGATAACGATCGAGGGTAAGCGCAAGCGCCTCCAAGTAGAGTCTTTCTTTCTGCGCTTGATAGTCATCATTGTGCTGAAAGGCAAAATCCAGCGCCGCGCCAAGCCCGATAATCTTAGCTCCGACTTCGCTTGTGGCCTCAACTGCCAGAAACTCATAGCTCTCTTGGTTGCTTGCGAAGTCATCAAGCACTGCTACGTCTTCGTCATCGATGAAAATCTGCTCTGTCATGCCCGGCACGAGAGGCGCCTTAGACACAATCGCGGCATAACTCTGGGAATCCGCCCGCCCTTCGTAAGCGTTATTAGTGCACGCGACAAGTAGTAATGGTGCAAACAGAATGGCGAGAATGCGGAGCGGCGCCATTGAATGCAAGATGTTGAACAATCGACACATGGAATCGGTGACCTGAAAGCGAGGAAATCCACTGGAGGTGGCTTTTAGTTATACTAACCAGTATACGCCTGACGACCCGATTTCCGTCTAGTTGGAATATTGCTGTTACTCTTCGTTACTTTTGAGCACCTAGCGCTGGCTATCCTTGAAATCTTGAACGGGCACCAACGGGCGGGGGGCTGCTAAGCGGGTCATGAATAGCGCTCTGCGCGTTATTCTGAGTAGCTCGCTGAATCCAACTCGTAACCAAGCTAACTGAGAGGAGTTAGGCCGAAAACCGCTGTTAGACGCCCTCTCAAGAACCCCTAATGGCTTACATTTTAACTGCGAATGCCCTACATTTAGGGATTGTCTGCGCCCAAGAAGCTGTCAGGCGGAGAGCGTTCTTTTGCCGCCTCGCCTAGCTCCTATTTTACCTAAGACCTACTGAGGCCGATTGTCATGCTTTTAGTCGATGCATTAAATTTCAAATCCCTTATTCGATCTGTGCGCTTTGTAGCCACCGCGGCTATTGATAGCAAAATCAATTCAAAAGTACTGTTTGGCGTAGGCTCTGCGTTTTTACTTGCCTCCTGCACCGAGCCTAGCCAAGAAATAATAACCCGCGTGGATTCGGCGCCGGGCTATACCCGCATAGATGAACGCGATCCCAATGATCCGCTCAACGCCTCCATTTATGAGCTGGCCAACGGTTTGCGAGTCTATTTGACCGAAAACCATGAAGAGCCACGTTTTTATGCGGAAATCGCCGTACGCGCGGGCAGTAAACACGATCCGGAGGATGCGACCGGCTTGGCCCATTACCTCGAACACCTGCTCTTTAAGGGCAATCAGCACCTAGGCACTCTCGACTACGAGGCAGAAAAACCCCATCTCGATCGCATCACTGCGCTCTACGAAGAGCATTTCAATACTACCGAAGAAGCGCGCCGCGCAGAGATTTACGCCGAAATTAACACCGAGGCGCAGGCTGCCGCTCAATTCGCCGTGCCTAATGAAATAGACAAACTCTACAACGCCATGGGCGGTTCGGGTCTTAACGCCCACACCTCTAATGAAGAGACGGTTTATAAGATCGGCCTGCCCGCTAACCGCCTTAAACAGTGGGCCGAGGTCGAATCCGACCGTTTCGTGAACCCTGTATTTCGCATCTTTCACACCGAGCTAGAAACAGTCTATGAAGAGAAGAATCGCTCGCTCGACAATCGCGGCTTCATTCTCTATACCGCGCTTAATGAGTTGATGTTCAAAAAGCATCCTTATGGACAGCAACCGACCATCGGGACGGTTGAACACCTCAAGAACCCTTCGCTCGTTTATATACAAAACTATTTCGACACTTACTATGTGCCCAACAATATGGGCATTTTCATCAGCGGCGATATCGACACGCAAGAGACAATAGAGCTCATTGCAGACAAGTTTGGCGCTTGGCAGTCCAAACCGGTGCCCGAGGTGGGTCCGTGGCAAGAAATGCCCCTAGTCGGCGCGGAGCGCACAACTGTGCAATACCCGGGCGAGGAGCAGATTCAGCTCGCCTTCCGCACTGTCCCCAATGGTCACGCAGACAAAGAGGCGCTAATTCTAGTCGACATGATTTTAGACAACGCCACCGCTGGCCTTATTAATCTTAACCTCAACCAGCAACAACGCGTGGCTAACGCCGGCTCCTCACCCCAGTTTATGAACGACTACGGGATGCAGATGCTTTACGGCGTACCCAAAGACGGACAAACGCTCGACGAAGTAGAGTCTCTCCTTCTCAGCCAGCTCGATCTGATTAAAGCAGGCGAATTCGAAGAGTGGATCATTCCTGCGATCATCAATGACTTTAAGAAGAACCAGAAGGCGAGTCTTGAGTTCAACACCTCGCGCGTCTCGGTGATGCGTCAATCGTTTATCGAAGGCGCTGAGTGGGCGGACTACAGTGCGGAACTTGAGCGCATGGAGACGCTAACCAAGGCCGACGTGGTTGCGGTTGCCAATAAATATTTCGGCGGCGACTACGTTGCGGTGCAGCAAATAGACGCGCAGCACACACTGCCACCGGTTGAGAAGCCGCAGATCGACCCGGTCACCATCGATCCTTCGCGGCAGTCAACGTTCGCCGCCGACATTCTCGCCATGGATTTCGAGCCAATCGAGCCAAGCTTTGTTGAGGCCGATAAAGACTATCGACGCATCACGTTTGCCGACGGCGTCGAGCTATTCTATGCGCCAAACCCGCTCAACGATCTGTTCACGCTTTCCATCGGCGTCGATGTTGGCACCGAAGAAAATGACAAACTCAGCCTCGCCGCCGCGTTGATGGACGTGGCTGGCACAGCATCACTGAGTAACGAAGAGCTGCAAAAAGAGTGGTATCGACTCGGCAGCAGTTTTAACTTTGGTGCAGGTGAAAATGCCTCTGGCTTTAGCCTATCGGGTCTCGACGAGCAATTCGAGGCGAGTCTAGAACTTATGATGTCGGCGATTAAACAGCCCGCAACAGATGATGAGACACTCGAGCAACTCAAGTCGATACTCATCAAATCGCGCCAAGAGTTGAAGAGCTCACCCCCAGCTATCGCAAATGCGCTCAACCTCTATAATCGCTATGGCGAAGAATCACCCATGCTCGAATCGCTAACCACAGACGAAATCAGAGCGACACAATTAGATGAACTGTTGTCGCTACCGAGCGATCTGCTCGACTACGAGCATACACTCGCGTACACCGGTTCGATGCCATTGGAGCAACTTGTTGAAGCGCTGCGTCGGCATCACCCACTCGCAGGCGACCTAAAACAACCGCCCGCCTACCGATTTAGGACAGTGCGCGAAATAAGCGCCAACGAAGTCTACGTGGTCGACCAGCAAACCGCGCAGGCGCAGGTACGCATCGAGTTTGCCGATGGTGAATACAACGCAAACGACCGTGTGCCTGCCTCTGTTTACACGAGCTATTTCGGCAGCGGTATGTCGAGCGTCGTCTTCCAAGAATTGCGCGAGGCGCGCGCCCTCGCCTATTCGGCCTCTGCACGTTACGGACAGGGAAGCCGCCTGAAAGATCAGAACCTGATGCTCGGCGCAATCGGGACACAGACCGACAAAACAGTCGATGCGTTAGACGCGTTTATCGATCTCATCGACAATATGCCCGAGTCTGCAGAGCGTTTTGACGAAACCGTCACCGCACTGCTTAATCGTTATCGCACGTCTAAACTCAGTTTCCGTGAGGTTATCGGTGCGGTGCGCGGCTGGGAGAAATTGGGACTCGAGGGCGATCCTCGTGCCGACAGCTATGCGCGGTTGCAAGAACTGCAATTCGCAGATCTAGTCGACTTCCAGCGCGAGCATGTAAAGGATCGTGCGAAGCTTATCTCGATCGTCGGTGACCTTTCGATCATCGACCAAGCGGAACTAGAACGCTTCGGGTCAGTCAAACAGATTGCGATAGACGATCTGTTTGTAGAGTAGCGCTACACTACGGTCTCACCGTAGCGAACTGCTAACCCAGAGGTAAAACCGACAACGATGAACGCTCAGCCACAAGCACTAAACGTGATCAGCCTTGCCGGAGTCTCAAAACGCTACGGCAATGTTGACGTGCTGCGCGATCTCGACCTTACTGTCCAGCGCGGCGCGATCCATGGTCTCGTCGGGCTTAATGGCTCCGGCAAGACAACGACGCTCGAATGCATCCTTGGATTGCAACAAGTGCACTCGGGCAGCGCTTCGATTCTTGGCTTCGAGCCTAGACATCTTTATCGCGCCGAAGGCGACGTGGTAGCCGTTTTCGACACGCCTTCTCTGCATGCCAACTTAACTGTCCGGCAAACGCTGTCACACGCTGCGCATTTGATTCCGGCTCAGAAAAAACCTTCCGCGAGCGGCGTTCAACCCCCGCGCTCAGTCAATGAGGTGATGTCACTGCTCGGGTTAAGCCGTTACGCGTCGTTTAAGATTCGCAGCCTGTCGCTTGGCAATCGTCGGCGCGCCTCTATCGCTCACGCGCTGCTTGGCAACCCTAAACTGGTTCTGCTAGACGAGCCTTTCAACGGGCTTGACGCCGGTGGCGTCGACGAAGTACTGGCTCTCATCAAAACCCTCAATCGAGATTTTGGCACTAGCTTTTTATTGTCGAGCCATCAGCTGCCCTATTTGCAATCGGTTTGCTCCCATCTTTCAATACTGCATGACGGGCACATTGTCGCGAGCGGCTCTCTCGATGAACTGCTTCAAGGCAGCGACGCAAAGCTCATCGTCCGCACGCCCGACATAGCGCGAGCACAAGCATTGCTAGAAAAGCTCGACGGGATACTGAGCGTAGTCAGCGATACCGGCTCACTCACCGTCACTCTCGCCACCGCTAAACCCGCCGCAGTTAATCAGGCGCTTGTCAGTGTAGGGATTCCGGTCGATGAGCTCGTTCATGTGCGCGCCTCGGTAGAGTCACTTTTCCGTGAACTCACTAGCGCCTCCACTGATAAGTCTAATTCGCGAGCGATAGCCTCATGAACAGACTAGCGACAGCATTAAGAGCGGAAGTATTTATCGCGCGTTACTCACTCGGCGCGCGCTTAGTTGTGCTTGCGCCGCTGCTTCTCGCCTGCGCCCAACTCCTCATCGTTGCGCTTGGCGACGCAAATACCGCGGCGCAGCAAACGCTGATCGGCGAAGAAACTGTGGCAACCAATGGCTATGGCAACTGGGTAGATTCGCTGGTTACCGGATTCACTGCGCTCGGCTTGCTCATTACCGGCTACTCGGCGCACAGTTTTGCTGCCGACCGTGAACTCGGCGCACTACGTCATAGGCTTATCCGACTGTCTAGTCGCACTCAAATCGTCATCGTAAAATTACTGCTGCTACATTTGCTCGCGTTGGCCTCTCTCCTCTTACTCATTTTAGGCTCGTGGCTTTTGAGCACTGCGCTGTGGGAACTTGGTCCTGTGATAGAGGATGGCTACGAATTAATAAGTGAAGGCGAGATCCTCGATGAGATACATTTGGGCTTACGCCTTGCTGTATTTCCCCTGCCCGCAGCGATCGCCTTCGGCGTTCTACTTTCGGTGGTCGCGCAGTCGGCCATGCAATCGCTTTCACTCGCGCTCGGACTGACGCTCGCATTCGACGTATTCAAAACCTCATTAGGCGACATGGCTGGCTATGTTTATGCACGCTTCCAACCGTCTCTTATCGATGTTTCTTATCTCGGCGATGTTGCGCGCTTGGCTCGTGGCTATTCGGATGTGCTCATTGATGAAAGACTGCTTGTGCTGAATCTATGGTCTCCGCTCCCTGCCTTTCTTCTCTGTCTTGGATTAAGCCTATTCGTCGTTAGGACAAAAAATTTATGAGAGTGCGCTTTTTACTGTCTGCTAAGCGAATACTTCCGGGTGTTGGTGCCACTGGTGTTAGCTTTGTTTTTACGATCGCTCGGTGTTTTCGATTTTCTCAGCTTTCTCAGCTTGCACAACCTTCACAAATTGCTCAACTTCTCAACTTTGTAAGCTCTGGTAGGATAAAGGCGCTGTTTTTCGTTATCTCGTTTCCCCTCGCAGGCTGCGTAAGTTATGAGCCTGCTCAACTCATCCCAGAACTCACGCTCTCGGGCGAGGACGTCAGTTTCAGCAGTGCTAATACCAGCGAGCGCCAAATAGACTTTGGCCTTACCGTAGGCGCTAATGAAAGCGACTCGCTGTTTGACCTAGCTACCCTGCCCGGCGTTCTCGTGCGTGAGGTTATTGCGGGGGGCGCCGCCGCAACCGCAGGTATTCGCGCAGGCGATGTGATTTTGCGCATCGACAACTTGCCTATCGACAAACCCGACGCCCTTGCGAGCTTCGAGCAGGCGGCGCAGCCCGCGACCTTCGAGTTTACGGTACGCCACGACACGACAGTGTTTTTGGCCTCGGTTATCGCAAACCCAGCACGCAGCACACCACCTCCGCGCGAGCTGTACCGAAGTGACCCGCTCGCGACAAGAGCTGGCTACACGACGCAATTACTCACCCTCTCAAAGAGCGCTTCTCGCAGCATAGCCGCAGCAACGGTCGTCGACATTCAGCTCGATAGTCCGCTGATCCCCGCGGGCATTGAAATAGGCGATGCGATCATCGCGCTGGAGGGTCGTGAGATTAATTCAGCGCAGGACCTAATTAGCCGGCTAACCCTCGAACACGAACTCGGTGATCGCGTCGAAGTCGATGTTTATGATGGGTCTTCTATACAACGAAAAACCCTCGTGCTTTGGCATCCCGGGCGCAGAATTAGTCGTGTCTCGCTCGGGCCTTTGCTGAACTATGAAGCGTCTGCACAGAGTGCAACGACGTCATTCACTTTTATAGACCTCTGGTTGTTTTCGGTTTACCAGTATGGGCAGAGCGGTGGCGAGCGCACGCATAAACTACTGAGCATTTTCGAATTTGCAAGCGACTACGGCGAACTCATCGAGGAACCTCAGCCTTGAATTTTAGACGCAGTATCCGGCCTCTCTCATTGCTAACTGTGCTCGCAACGAGCGCCTCGTTCAGCTATGCGCAAAGTTCGGGTAATTATGCGGCGTTCTCTCTTGCGCGCGAAGAGAACTGGGCTCCGCTTGTCACCGAAGATATGAATGGCGATGGATTACTCGACCTTGTTTATGCGAATTACGATCCGAGCCTTGGCAGGCAGCTACTCATTCACTATCAGAACGCGAGTGGCGATTTTCCCGATGCGCCACAGGTCATCGAAATAAAATCTGAAATCATCGCCATTGGCTTTGGTGATTTACGCGAAGAACCCGGTACGGAATTAATTCTACATGCTGCGAACGGCGTGTTTAGCCTTTCGCCTGCTATCGAAGGCTATGCCGGAAATTTAAGACCCATCATGCGCTTCGATTCCATCGCCGCCATTCCCTCACGCAGGCAAGTGGAGTTTTTGCCACCGCTTGAAGATCGTACTGGTGATTCAATCCTCGACCTCTTCTTACCGGCAGAGCAAGGCTTCGCCTTTTTCGCAGGTTCACAAGACGGGGAGTTCGAGCCAGCCGGCAGCATCACGACAGTAAACACTGATTTACGCAGCGCACAGCGAAACGATCGCGAGGCTGGACTCGATACTCAGCTCGGCATCAATGCGACAGATGGGGTAGTGGTAAAAGTCGAAGTCGAGCGGCGTAATCCGTTCGACAATTTTGTCCAGCATTGGCCAAGTAAAACCGAAGACGCCAATCTCGTGAGCGCTAATAACTGGATACCCAATGCTGTCTTTACCGAGATCAATGGCGATGCCCTGCAAGACCTCGTGTTTATCAATCTCGATAGTGCTGCCAATCCACAGCTAAATATTGCGCTGCAAGACAAACGAGGCTTTAACCCCACTCCCTCATGGCAAGCGAGCTTCGAAGCCGGCGGAGAAATCAGCCTCCGCGATTTTAACGGCGATGGACGCAGCGATATACTGCGTCTTTCGGGCAGCGATGACGACTGGGAGGCGCGGTTCTTCATCAACAAAAAAGTGGGAGAGCCTTTCGACTTGTCGACGCCTGATCAGGTTATGCGCTTCTCGGGGTACGACATGCGATTGAATCCTTACGCGCTACCCTCAGGAGAGATTGCCCTCAGCGTAAGCTACTACACACTACCCATAATCGATGCGATACGCAGCGCCAGCATTAACAGAACTCAACTTCTTTATGCGCCTATAAACACCGCGACGAGCGCTAATGGAACGACCACCGAGTCTGAGCCCACTACTGCGCTCTTCGCACGCAGGCCTTCGAGTCAGTTGGTCGAGAGCTTTTCGGCGGCCAATGTGCGTGGGCTTTCGGAGCAAATGTCACTCGCTTTCGATATAGACGGCGACGGCGCTAACGATGCCCTCTACATCACCGAACGCGGCACGCTCGCAGCCAAACGCATCGATGATTCGTTAAGGATCGAAGCCGAGCCCTTTTGGGAATACGTAAGCGATAAAACCGTCTTCGAGTTCGACGTATCAAGCCTTAATGCCGACGGTATACCCGACCTCGTTTTGCGGCATGGCAATTCGATTACCGTTTTGGTGTCGCGAGGAGTTGCGCAAGGTGGGCCGCTATGAACTCTCGTTCTGCCTCCGCACTTTGTTGGTCGCGGTTTTGGCCACAGTGTTATCCCGCTGCTTTCGTTCTCCCCTTACTCGCAACGTCCTTATTCGCGGCAAGCATAGCGCCGAGCAACGCGGCTGGTGCGAGCGCAGCCGCGCTGAGTTTTACCCAAACGCCTTTTCGCCTGCCAATTGAGACCGCGAGCCTCACGGCGGTAGACCTAAACGGCGATGGTCGCCTAGACCTCCTCGCACAGCTCGACGCCGAACTCAGACTCTATCTGCAGAGAGAAGGCGGCTTCGATTTCGACGCAGACTTTATCTCACTGCCCTTATCCGGCAGAGCACTGGGCTGGGACATCGGTGTTGCGGACGCGCAGGGTAAGCCCGGTTTGGTCACACTCGAGCGCGGGAATGAGGTTCGCGTGTACCGACTCGATACCACGGCAACGCAGTGGCAAGCGCCCGAGACTCTGCTGAATGGATTTGCTGCGGCTATCGGGTCTGGCATTGAGAGGCTACACTTCGTACGCGACGTGAACGGCGATGGCTTCGACGACCTTATACTGCCCGATAGCGATCGGCTCGCGCTCTACCTTGCCACCGCCGAGGGCTTTTTACCGCCGCTGCGGATCGATACTCAAGTGAGACTTAATACCACCCTTTTTTCACCCGATCTCGAAAGACGAATAGGCCAAGCGCTGAGAATTCCTCCGCTACAATTGCGGGACGTGAATGGCGACCTCGCCGCTGACCTGATTGTCGACACCGACGAGCGCCTTGCGGTTTTTCTAGCTGACACGACCGCCGCAAACTATTTCTCGCCTGAACCTAGCTTTGAACTAGATCGGCTCGCGATTGAAGAAAGCCTTGGCGAGTTCGATATCGAAACACTCGACTTTGCAAATCTCACCGGTGTGCTCGCTTTAACCCACGAAGAACTGCTCGAAGATATCGATGGTGACAGCATCGAAGACCTCTTACTTCGCGAAGGCGGCAAAGTCTCCGTTTTTCCGGGCACCCTGACGGGAATAGACGTCAGCACCCCTAATCAGGTCCTGCGCTCCGGCGGCAATGTGCTTACCACCTTCCTCCACGATGAAGACGGCGACGGCACTAAAGACTTATGGCTGTGGCGCGTCGAACCTATTTCAGTCGGCGACATTTTTGTCTGGCTCGCGCTGTCGGGCAGCATTTCCGTCGAGGCGTTTGTGTATCGCAACCAAGGCGATGCGTTTGCTCGGCGACCCGCGCGCAAAATAAGCGTCGCCCTTAAATTCCCCTCGGTTATTCGTCTAGCGTCGTCGCTGCGGCAGATAGCCGACGAGGCGCGCAGCACCGCCGAGAAGACAGACACGCTAAGCGGATCAGCGCAGCTTGACGGCGAGGAACAGGACGTCGCCCGCGACGATCTCATGCTGCTAGCGGGCACTCGCCTAAGCCTGTTCCTCAACGTAATCGAGGCGGCACCTGCGCCAACCTTCCTCGGCGCGCTTGGGTACAGCCCCGACCGCGACAACTATTCCATCGATCTCAAGGCCGTGGTCGATGCAGCAATGATTTCATCTAATCCCCTCGATGGCATTACCACCCCGCCTAGTCTCGACATTGATCTGCCGGCTCCAGCGAGCAGCGGGGGTCTGGTCAGCGCCAGAATCAATCAAGACAATCGCGATGATATTTTCGTCTTTACGGCGATGACCCCAGACGCGATTGAAGGCATACTCTTACTCTCGGATTAGGCACTCAGAAGCTTAATAAGTTTGAGAAGCTGACACACTAATAAAACGCCGAAAAAACGCCAAAAAAAAGAGAAGAGCATGAAAAAAGCAGTCTGGATCGCGTTCGGTGCGGCAATCGTCGGCGTCAACGGCGCCGCCGAAGCAGTCGAGTATTTTACCGACACCGAACTCGTCGCCTACTTTCGCGTGATGCTCATCATGGGCGTCTTGTTTATCGCCATGGTTTTCTTAGGCGCCTACGCCCTGGTCTCCGCTGCCGAAGAAGAAAAGCCCCTCGCCGGGTCTGTTAATAACACGCTCGGCGCGGACAAAACTAAAGAAAAAGCGCCCGATAAGGACCATCGATGAGGCAGTCTCTTCTATTAACACTCTGCGGCATGTTATTACTAAGCGCCTGCAGCGACGAACTCACTCGTGCGCGCCCTTATATTCTTACCACCGCGACCACGGGTGGCACCTATTATCCAGTAGGCGTTGCGCTAGCGACTCTTGCCCATGCGCAGCTAGCCGAAACTGCAGGTCTCTCGCTAACCGCCATTAGCTCGGCAGGCTCGCTCGAAAACGTAAAACTCCTGCGCGATAACCAGGCACAGTTTGCGCTTCTTCAGGGCCCCTTCGGTGCCTGGTCTTGGACCGGCGAAGGACCTGTGAGCAAACCGCAGACGCACATGCGCAGCGTTGGCGCGATGTGGCAGAACGTCGAGCATTTCGTCTTACTGTCCAGACTCGCGCCCACTGGGGAAATCATGGACCTCAACAATATCGATGGCGAACGCTATGTACTTGGCCAACGCAATTCGGGCGCTGAACAAACTGGTCGCTTCATCCTCGACACGCTGGGCATCGACTATCAGAGCAAGTTTAACCTCGCCTATATGGGCTATGGCCCAACCACAAGCGCCATTCAAGACGGCAATATCGTTGGCATGAATATTCCCGCAGGCGCGCCGGTCAGTTCTATTACCCAAGCCTATGCGCTGCTCGGCGACCGCCTCACCATATTGAATTGGACACAAGAGACGCTCGACCTGCTCAACGCCAAATACCCGCTGTGGGACTGGTACGATTTTCCGCCTGGCACTTACCCTAATCAGACCAAGCACATTCGCACGATTGGCTCGCCAAATGTGCTCGTTACGCGCGCCGATATACCCGAAGACGCTGTCTATCAGATGACAAAAGTCATTTGGGAAAACCTCGCCACGTTGCAAGAAATCCACCGCGCGACCAAAGACATGCGTTTAGACATTGCCATAGAAGGCCTTGGCGCACCGCTGCACCGCGGCGCGATTCGCTATTATCGCGAGGTGGGGCTAACTATTCCTCAGCGCCTAATACTTGAATCAGACTGGGCAGAGGGCGAACTTGAGGCGCTGCCGTTCGCAACCGATGCGCGTGGCGCTGTCGCCATTGCACGCGGCAAGCAAACGGGCCGCACACTATGAAGTCACCCACTCTGCGCTGGGCAGCATTTGGCTTCGCCCTCTTCCACATTTATTGCAACGTGTTCGCAAGTATTTCTGAGCTATGGCTGGCGGCGATTCACTTTGGTGGATTCTGCGCACTGTGCGCACTCATGGCGAACGAATCCGACAGCCTCACTCGGCGCAGTCTTGGCTATTGGATAAACGTCGCACTCGCCGGCCTTGCCATTGCCACCTCCGCCTATCTCATTTTGTTTGAGAATGCGCTTTACGCCCGCGAGACCGAATACATTTCCACCGACTATCTGTTCTCGTTTATCGCGATTGGTCTTGCTATCGAATTCACGCGTCGCACCACGGGCTGGTTCATGCCGATTCTAATCGTGCTAAGCCTTTCGTATATTCTGTTCCTTGGGCGCTATATCGGCGGCGTGTTCTCCTTTCCCGGCTTAAGCCTCGAAACCGTGATGTACCGCAGTTTCTTTACCACCGAGGGCATGTTCGGCCTAACCGCACAGATATCCTCCACGTTTGTGTTTATGTTTATTATTTTCGGCGCGTTTTTGCTGCGCTCCGGCGCGGGCGATTTCATTGTGCGTCTGGCAGGGTGCCTCGCGGGACGTTATACCGGTGGCGCCGGTCTGGTGGCTGTTGTCGGCTCCGGCCTCATGGGCTCTGTCTCTGGCTCGGCTGTTGCTAACACGGTCTCCACCGGCGTAATCACGATTCCAATGATGCGCGAATCGGGCTTCCCTGCCAAATTCTCGGCGGGTGTGGTCGCCGCCTCGTCGACTGGCGGCGCCCTAATGCCGCCAGTAATGGGCGCAGGTGCGTTTGTCCTCGCCAGTTACACCCAGATCTCCTACCTCACTATTATCGCCGCCTCTACCCTGCCGGCGTTGCTGTATTTTCTAACGGTATCGTATTTTGTGCGCATCGAAGCGAAGCGCCTTGGTCTGACGACTGTGGCTGCCGCCGACACCGAGCGCCTGCGCGACGTGATGAAAGGCGGCTGGCATTTTATTATCCCCATGGTCGTGCTCGTTGGCTTTCTCGTCGCAGGACGAACGCCGACAAGCGCCGCTGCGTTCGCGATTCTTAGCGTGATTGGAGCGTCGTGGCTCTCTGCGAAGCCGATGCGTCCTGCCGACGTGTTCGATGCCGTGGTCGACGGCGTCCGCACGATGATCTCTACCGCCCTCTTACTTGTCGCTGTCGGCATTATTATCAATGTGGTTACCACAACCGGCATTGGCAACGCATTCTCGCTGATGATCGTCGAATGGGCGCAGGGGAGTTTGTTTATTACTCTTGTGTTAGTAGCCCTCGCCTCACTGGTCCTAGGCATGGGTCTGCCGGTGACCGCCTCCTATATCGTGCTTGCCACGCTGTCGGCACCACTTATCTACGATCTCATTAGCCAGTCGGCGTTACTTGATGCAATTCTCATTGGCATACAGGCTGGCGACCTGCCAAACAATGTCGCGGCGACGCTAAGCCTGTTCGGTAGCGACCCACTTATTGCGCTGCAAGAAATGCCGCTCGAGATGAAGCAGCTTATCCGCCAAGAGATGCTCCCTGCCGAACTGCTTACCGGCATGCTGCTGAGTGCACACTTGATCATTTTTTGGCTCTCGCAAGACAGCAATGTGACGCCGCCGGTGTGCCTTGCGTCTTTTGCTGCCGCCGGCATAGCAGGGACTAATCCGATGGCGACAGGGCTCACGTCGTGGAAGGTCGCTAAAGGGCTCTATCTCGTGCCCATTCTTTTCGCCTATTCGCCGCTTATTTCCGGCGGCTGGCCAGAACGTATCGAAGTGTTCATCTGGTCGTGCATGGGGCTTTATGCGATGGCTGGCGTATTGCAGTGGCATCTCGAAGCAAAACTTACCGTCTTAACCGCCGCGCTACTTTTACTCAGTGCAGGGCTTCTAATGTGGACACCGCTGCCAATTATCGCTCACCTCGTTGGTGCAGCAATACTCATTGGTGTGTTTGTGCTGCAGAACCGACAGCAGGCGGCGCTAGTAAGCGCCTTAGGGAAGTAGTTTTACTTAGCCCATTACACCGAACCGAAATCAGAAGAAGAGGATGAGAAAATAATGAGCCAATACACTGCACGGCAAGTTCACCTTAAAAGCCGCCCCGCGGGCATGCCAACACACGATAACTTCGCGTTGGTCACTGTCGAATTACCTCAGCCTGAAGCAGGTGAGGTCTTAGTCAAAAATCTCTATATGTCGGTAGATCCTTATATGCGCGGGCGCATGCGCGAAGACGCCGTCTATGCGCAAGCCTATGCGGTCAATGAGGTCATGTATGGTGGGGCTATTGGCGAGGTGATCGAATCAAATGATCCCTCTTTAAGTGCAGGCGATATCGTCCTCAACCAAAAAGCATGGCAAGACCGTTTCGTTGCGCCAGCAAATACCGTAGTCAAACTCGAGCCTTTCGACCGCGCTCAACTGTCCCTCTACATGGGCACACTCGGCATGCCCGGCCTAACCTCCTATGTCGGACTATTTAAGTTCGGCGAGCCCAAAGCCGGCGACACTGTTTTCGTTTCGGCCGCGTCTGGTGCGGTTGGTGCAAACGTTTGTCAGATCGCCAAACTGAAGGGTTGCCGCGTCATCGGCAGTTGCGGCAGCGATGAGAAGGCGCAATGGCTCAAAGACGAATGCGGTGTCGATGAGGTACTTAATTACAAGACCTGCGGCGACTTGAGTGCTGCGCTCGCCGCAGCCGCACCGGAGGGCATCGATGTGTATTTCGAAAATGTCGGTGGTGACCATTTACAAGCAGCAATTAATTCGATGAATCCCTATGGCCGCATCGCTGCCTGCGGCATGATCTCAGGCTACAACGCCGCAAACCCCGAGCCAGGGCCGAACAATTTAATGCTCATCGTTGGTAAAAAAATACGCATAACCGGCTTCATCGTGTCCGATCATGTCGATATGCGAGACGCGTTTTTGTCAGAGATGATTCCGTGGATTCAGGCGGGCAAGATTAAGAGTCACGAAACCGTTGTCGAAGGCATCGACCATGCGGTGGATGCTTTCTTAGGACTCTTTAGCGGTAATAATTTTGGCAAGATGGTGGTGAAACTTTAGGGCTGTCTGCATTGGCGGCCTATTCAGCATCGCCTTGGGGCATTAGCGTGCCCAAGTGCTGACAGGCTTACCCAATGGCGACGACTCAGCCCTGTGACAGCAACCGTCGAAGATCGATAATCGCCGCGTTAGCCCTGGAGACATAGTTGGCCATGGTTAGCGAATGGTTCGCAAACATCCCAAATCCCGAACCGTTGAGTACCATAGGAAAACCGAGGCTGCGCTGACTCGCCTCGAGCTCGCGAATAATTTGATCAAGGCTCGCGCCTGCATTTTTATCATCCAATACCTGTGCGAAATCCACTTCCGCTGCGCGCAGGAAATGCAGTAACGCCCACGTGGCGCCGCGCGCCTCAAAAAAGACATCGTCGATTTCAAGCCAAGGCGTCTTTACTGCAACCTCTGCGCGCGCAGGCGTTGATTGTGTCGCACTGGGGTCACCTGCCATGTCGGTATTAGCCCGCTGCTGTAAAACACTCGCGCTGAGGCGTTGGGAGAGGCTGCCAAGACGCGATTCGACGTTGCTTAACCAGCTCGCCAAATTGTCGGCGCGGGCGTAAAACTGCGCGTCACTTTGATCGGCGTCGACCATGCGCAGGAGATAAGAATTGAGCGCCGCAATCGCTTCTTTATACTGACTTTCGCTCGCGGGAAATAACCAGCTGTCGTTAGTAAAATTGAATTTTGGTTCCGCAATAATGAGATCGGCGTCTTCTGTCGACTGCGACTGCGAGCGGCTAAAGTCTTCTCGGAATGCCCTCGAGAAATCGCGCACTTGCACCAACACGCCAAATTCCCAGTTGGGAATATTATCGAGATAAAGACCCGGCGGCATTATGTCGTTACTTAGAAAACCGCCTGGCTTTTCTAACAGTGTCTCGGCTATTTCGATGAGCGTTGCGGCACTGGTGCTGCCGATGACCTGTGCGCTATCCGTGTTCGCAAGTCGCCGTGTGGTCACCTCATTAACATTGAAAGGCGCCGGGGCAATGCTCCAATAAATACCAATCCCAATAACGATTGCAGCGAGGAGGCCCAATGCTGCCATTGCAAGCCTGCGTCCGGGGAGGAAGCGATCTAAGCTTTCTCGATTCATATCCACTCTCGCTGTAGGGGGTTGGGTTTAGTCTGCACAGGCCGTGTCCTCGTCGGTAATCGTGTCTGGCAGTCTCAACCGGACGCCTGTTTGCGCAGACAGTTCTATATTTCCTCGCAGCCGGTAGCCTTCGACCGATTCTCGCATCACGCTAAACATCCAGCGGGCGGTGCTGTCGTTGGGGGCGGTGATCAAAAAAAAGGCACTGCATTCGCGCGCACGCCTGGCTATATTGGCCAACTGATCGCGAACCTCGTTGCTTTGTGCACTGACCGCCGCACCATCAAAGGTAAAGAAAAGATCGCCCGATTCGCGTTCATTAGCAAGCTCGACCTGCACAAGGGCTATATCCGCCACGGTTGCATCGACGAGCTTCGCTCTTTCTATCATAAGCTCGGCTGAGTCGAATGAACCATTGCCAATCGCTTCACGGGCGAGCGCGAGATAGCGGGCAACAATAGCCGCGATGCCCTCTTTCGCTATGCCATTATCGGAATCCATCGCGAGCGCACGAGCAAAGAAATCGAAGGCATTGTCATCGTCCGGGGTGAGGAGTCGATCTGCATCGAGTGCCTGTAATCCCGAATAGAGCAGGTCTGGCAGCGTGAGCGCTTCGTCAACCTGTTTTCTGGTCGACACAACGCTCGCTGGTTTCAACACGTTTACCGTTGCCTTGGTTTCTGCAGGAGTCGGCAGCACAGACGGCTTCGTATTTGCGCAGGCAACGAGGAACGACACTGATCCAACAAAAATACTTAGGCGAACTGACCGCGCTATCGCACTGCTGACCATTTGACCCTAGGCTCCCAATTCGAAAAATGGAATAAACTGTAAGATCTCGCCCTGAGTAACGCCCACACTGGGAGGCACAATCAGCAATCCGTCGCTCCGACTAAGCGAGAGAGCAACTCCCGAACTCTGATTCCTTAATGGCGTTGCAACCAATCCCTCCGGAGCCTGTTCCAGCACTGCGCGCAGATACTCCTGCCTCGGCCCACCTTTGTCTCGAGAAAAACCGCTCCGCACTGAGAATGAATGGGGAGATGCCGGAGTCGCCCCTTGCAGGGCCAATAAGGCTGGTCGAACGACGAGCGCAAAGGTGACAAAGGCCGACACAGGGTTTCCAGGCAAGCCGAAGAACTGACAGCTTTCTCCCTCACTCGTTATTTTACCGAACGCGAATGGTTTTCCAGGTTTGACTGCGAGCTTCCACAAATCAATTGTGCCTAACTGCTCAATTGCAGCGCGCACGTGATCCTCTTCGCCTACCGACACTCCACCCGTGGTAATGACGCAATCAGCGCGACCCGCAGCATCGAGCAGCGCGTCACGCGTCGCAGCAAGCGTATCACCCACTCTTCCACAGTCAACGATATCAACATGAAGGCCTGTCAACAGTGCCGTTAATGTCGCAAAATTAGAGTCATATATCTGCCCCGGCAACAAAGCTGAACCCGGGCGCTGGAGTTCATCTCCGCTAGTCATAAGCGCGACTCGGAGCTTGCGGGTTACCGACACCTCGGTGAGGCCGAGTGAGGCAAGTGCGCCGATGTCCTGAGGCCGCAAACGGCGCCCTTGAGCGAACACCGTGCTGCCTGCTTTGATGTCGGCGCCGATAGGTCGCACATTTTCGTTGGGCAACACTGCCTTATTGACTCGTATGCCCTCACCCCGCCGCTCGCAGTTCTCTTGCATCACCACCGCATCGGCACCGGCAGGCATAGGTGCTCCAGTAAATATTCTGGCAGCTGTGCCCGCTTCGAGGCGCGCGCCTACCTGCCCTGCTGCGATTCGCTGACTAACCGCGAGGTCTCGCTCTGGGTCTACCGAATCCGCGGAGCGCAGCGCATACCCATCCATTGCACTATTTGCCATAGGCGGCACGGACAAAGGAGCAGTAATAGAGTGAGAAAGAATTCGACCACTGGCGCATAAAAGTGCGACAACTTCTGCCTCACAACATGGCGCCACACTCGCCAATAGGAATGATAACGCCTCGTCTATTGGCGTAAGCGCCGATGGCTGTGAGCCAGGCAGGACATTCATGAGCCGACAGACGAAACAGACGCTTCGTCCTCGTTATCTTCCTGCACCTCTCGTAATCGGCCGCCGTAAAGAGACTTAATTGTCTCTCTGAGATGGCCATGCCAGGAACGTGGCTTAATACCAAAGGTATCGAAAATCTTTTTACTCGACAGTGTCGAGTTAAGCAGCTCAGGCAGGCGCACGGAGCTCTCTAGTAATTTTATGCTATCGATGAGCTGATAAATTCCCTCATCATGATTGGCCGCATAGTCGAGCGTCTGCCGCCCGAACTCAGACTCGCGCTTTGTTTCGAGACCTGCGTAGTGGTAAGTGCCCCAGGCATTCGCATCGCAATCGACCTGACGCGATATGGCAAAGATCGCACCGGCAAGATCAGCAGTAGAGGTTGGACTAAAGCGACGCCTGAAGACAGTGATCTCGCCGCCACTGCGCTTAGCTAGGCGTATCCACGATTTGATAAGGCCGCGTTTATGCAGACCGAAAAGCCAGCCCGAGCGAATAATGATGTGATGCGGATGCGCGCGCACGACTTCCTCACCGGCCAAAGTGCAGCGCCCATAGACGCCCTGCGGGTTTAGCTCGTCGGTCTCGTTGTAGGCGAGTTTTTTCTCGCCATCGAAAACATAGCTGTTGGAGAGATGGAGCAATGGGATGCCGAGGTGATTACAGACCTCGCTTAACACGGCAGGAAGCTGAGCATTGATCTGTCGGCAACGCTCTTCTGCAGACTCAGCGCGCTTTAACGCGCTGTGATTGCCCGAGATAAAGTCGGCGAGGTTTATGAGCTGATCTGGACGAAAATCGGTAATACTCTTGGCAATCGCCAAGGCATTGTCGGGGTCAAAGTACTTATCAGCGGGCGCAAGAAAGTGAATCTTGTGTTTTCGCAAAATCTCGATCAGGGCCTTTCCGGTGGGGCTCTTTCCTCCGACGATGTATAGCTTCACTGCTGACTGATTCCTAGTTTACCCGCGCGCCCGAGCGCCATTCGCCCATTGCTTTACTCTGACTTCGAGTTTGCTTTATCGGCGCGCGAAGTCAAGGGCAACTAGAAAGGAATGTCATCATCAAAATTGTCGAAGTTAGTCGGTGCTGGCTGCGCTTGTGGCGCGGCTGCCGCTTGCTGGGGTCGCTGACTAGGTGCTTGCTGCTGTCCGAACGGATTATCGCCCATATCACCACCCATCGCTCCGCCGCGTCCGTCGAGCATCTGCATTTCGCTTGCCACGATCTCAGTTGAGTAGCGCTTCACCCCATCTTGCTCCCAAGAGCGTGTTTGCAGACGGCCTTCGACATAGAGCTTGGAACCCTTTTTGACGTATTGCTCAACGATTTCGGCGAGGCGATTGAAAAAGACGACTCTATGCCACTCAGTCTTTTCTTGCTGTTCACCCGTCGCCTTGTCTTTCCACGAGTCACTGGTTGCGAGTGACACGTTCGCCACTGCATTGCCGTTAGGCATGTATCGAATTTCGGGGTCATTACCCAAATTACCTACGAGAATTACCTTATTAATGCCTCTACTCGCCACGTCGTGCCTCCGGTCTCTGCAGGCCTGTTCATCATTAGACAGGCCGGATGACTGCTCGTTACAGCAGCCCAAATGTTAAAGTGACGCACACTGCGCGTCCTGCCCTCTTAGTGTATATCATGCACTCTACGTTGAGAAATTTTAGGCTGAATCTTCTAATAATCGCAGTCTCGCCTTTACTCCACTAGGCGGCATTGACCATAATGCTTGGCTTCGCTGCAGTCATCCGCGACACGGATGCAGTTCGTATTAAGGGTGCCGGATTGCATCCCCTAACCATTTACCGCGAGATTCACTGCGAGCCTCGCTATCAAGCCCAAAAATAAGCCAAGAGTCCCAACATGGATCAGATCGTTGTACGCGGCGCGCGCACCCACAATCTCAAGAATATCAACATAACGATCCCGAGGGACAAGCTAGTGGTGATAACGGGGCTTTCGGGTTCTGGGAAATCGTCTCTCGCCTTCGACACGCTTTATGCCGAGGGGCAGCGCCGCTATGTTGAGTCGCTCTCGACCTACGCGCGTCAGTTCTTGTCGATGATGGAAAAGCCCGATATCGATCATATAGAAGGGCTCTCGCCTGCGATTTCGATAGAGCAAAAATCGACTTCGCATAACCCTCGCTCGACCGTTGGCACGATTACCGAAATTTACGACTATCTGCGCCTGTTATTCGCCCGCATCGGCGAGCCGCATTGCCCCGAGCATAATCAAAAACTCGAAGCACAGACAGTCAGCCAGATGGTCGACCAAGCAATGAAACTGCCCGAAGGCAGCCGTATCATGGTGCTTGCGCCCATCGTTCGCGAACGCAAAGGCGAGCACCTCCATGTCTTTAGCGAATTGCGAACCAGCGGCTTCATCCGCGCGCGGGTCGACGGCATTGTGTGCGAAATCGACTACCCACCCGAGCTGGAGAAAAACAAGAAACACTCCATAGATGTAGTCGTCGATCGTCTCAAGGTCAAGCCAGGCATCGAACAACGCCTAGCCGAAAGCTTCGAGACTGCAATTCAGCTCGCCGATGGTCTCGCGATGGTGAGCCAGTCAGACGACCAAGGCAAAGAGCTTGGCAGCGAACACGACCTCGTGTTTTCTTCTCTTTTCGCGTGCCCTCAGTGTGGTCACAGCATTCAGGAACTGGAGCCACGCCTGTTCTCGTTCAATAACCCAGCGGGTGCCTGCACCTCATGCGACGGCCTCGGGCTCAAGCAGTTTTTCGACGAAAATCGCATTCTAGTCGATGAGTCACTCGCCTTGTCCGAGGGCGCTATTCGCGGGTGGGATCGCCGCAACCTTTACTATTTCCAGATGCTCACCTCTCTCGCCGAACACTATGGGTTCTCGATCGATATACCCTTTAACGAGCTAAGCAAAAAGCATCGCAACGCTATATTGAATGGCAGCGGCAAAGAGGTCATCGATTTCTTTTATATTAACGATCGCGGGGAAACGCGCACCCGCAGCTACCCCTTCGAGGGTATATTGCCCAACATGGAACGTCGCTATCGCGAAACCGAGTCTAACCATGTCCGCGAGGAGCTCTCTAAATACCTTAGCTCACAGTCGTGTCCTGACTGCGCCGGCACGCGGCTCAAGCGTGACGCCCGCTTTGTATTGATTCAGGGCAGCAACCTGCCCACAATCACCAGCATGACTGTCGCTCAGTCTCACGACTATTTCTGCAAGCTAAAACTCAAAGGTAAGAGCGCAAAAATTGCAGAGAAGGTACTCAAGGAGCTGCAAGACCGCCTCCAATTTTTGGTCGACGTGGGTCTTAACTACCTCACGCTTAACCGCAGCGCCGACACCCTATCGGGCGGCGAAGCGCAGCGCATTCGTTTGGCGAGTCAGATTGGAGCCGGCCTTGTCGGCGTAATGTATATCCTCGACGAGCCTTCGATTGGCCTGCACCAGCGCGACAATACTCGCCTATTAAAAACCCTTTTTCATCTGCGCGACCTTGGGAATACGGTGATTGTGGTCGAACATGACGAAGACGCCATCCGCAACGCCGACCATGTCATAGACATCGGCCCCGGGGCTGGGGTGCATGGCGGCGAAATCGTCGCACAGGGTACGATCGAGGACATTCTCAATTCTAAAGACTCGCTCACCGGCAAATACCTGTCGGGAAAAGAAAAGATAGAGATTCCTGCGACCCGCGGGAAACCCGATCCAGACAAGCAGCTCCGCGTTCTCGGCGCCACCGGAAACAACCTGCAGGGGGTCGACCTGAGCATTCCTATTGGGCTGCTGACCTGTGTTACTGGCGTCTCGGGCTCGGGCAAATCTACACTAATAAACAACACACTCTACCCGCTCGCTGCGAGCAAGCTCAATGGCGCAACTACGCTAACAGCAGCCAAACACAAGTCGGTAGAGGGCCTCGACCTACTCGATAAGGTAGTCGATATAGATCAGAGCCCGATCGGCCGCACCCCCCGATCGAATCCAGCGACGTATACCGGCATCTTTACCCCCGTGCGCGAACTCTTTGCCGGCACTCAAGAAGCGCGTACACGCGGGTATAAGCCAGGGCGCTTTAGCTTTAATGTAAAAGGGGGTCGCTGCGAGGCGTGTCAAGGCGACGGCGTGGTCAAGGTCGAGATGCACTTCTTACCGGATGTGTACGTTGCCTGCGATGTCTGCCGCGGCAAGCGCTACAACCGAGAAACACTCGAAGTAAAATACAAAGGCAAGAACATTAACGAAGTGCTCGACATGACTATCGAAGCCGCGCGCGAGTTTTTTGACGCTGTGCCTGCAATCGCACGCAAACTCCAAACTCTCATGGAAGTTGGCTTGTCCTATATCTGCTTGGGTCAGGCGGCGACAACGCTGTCTGGTGGCGAGGCACAGCGCGTAAAGCTTTCACGCGAACTCTCAAAAAGGGATACCGGTAAAACCCTCTATATCCTGGACGAACCCACTACAGGGCTGCACTTTCACGATATCAAACAGCTGCTTGCGGTGTTGCATCATTTGCGAGACCAAGGCAATACAATTGTGGTGATCGAACACAACCTCGACGTTATCAAGACTGCCGACTGGGTTGTCGACTTAGGCCCAGAGGGTGGTAGCGGTGGCGGCATGATCATCGCTGAGGGAACACCTGAGCAAGTTGCTAAGAATAAGAAGTCGCACACTGGCGTCTACATCAAGCAACATCTCGCCGCAGGCGCCTGACAACAGCCAATCCAGAGAAATTTCGCAGGGTATTTGTACCCCCGATTCGCGCGCTTTCTCTGGATTCTGACTCAATTCGACCGCTTTCGAGACCGATCATCTGCTAAATTGCAATATTGTCGACTAATCCCGCCTTTCGCATTTCTTTTTCTGTCACACCTCTGTAAAATTCGCGCCGCCTAATAGTCATCAAAGCGCAAAGCTTTGGCGTCATGCTATGCGACGCTTAGTTGCGACTACTATTCGCGTCTTTTCAGAATGCGTCTAGTCAGTTCGCGTCTGATCAGTTTATGCGCGTTTAACAAGAGATCATGCGATTCGAGAGAAAGCAGTACGAGAATCAAGCTGGCGTTGGAAAATAACTTCACCCAAAGATCATCGGGTTCATTAACGAAATCAAGAAGATAAAAGTAGTTTTAGCGTCGGCAATAGAGCCGTTGCGAACTTCATCTATCAGGAGAAAGCTATGCAATTCCCACCCACAGCCAAGAAGCTGTTGCTGACGTCTATTGTCGTCGCACTCGGCTACTCGACTGCAGCGATCGCTCAAGATACCGCATCTGCGATTCGCGGCAAGCTACTCGACGCATCGGGCCAACCACTCACCGACGCAACGGTTGTTGTCCGTGATACGCGCACAGGCGCCACGCGCACGCTGCAATCAAACGCATCGGGCACTTTCTACGCGACCAACCTTCCAGTAGGCGGTCCGTACAATGTGACAGTAAATGGCACTAAGACAGTGACAGTTAATTCGATCTCGCTAGGTGATATTTACAACCTCAGCATCGAGATGGGTGAATCGCAGATTCAAGAGATTATCGTTCTCGGCGGCTCTAATACATTCGTAGACGTCGCTGCGGGCCCTTCTGCTTCGTTCTCTACTTTCGACATGGAAACGTCGGTTGCCTTCGATCGTGATATCAAAGACGTCTACTCGATCGATCCACGCATGAACCTAGACGGCGACACGCAGGTTAACTGCGTAGGTAAGCACCCACGTTTTAACAGCATCAGCCTCGACGGCATAAGCCAGAACGACCGTTTCGGTCTCAATAGCAACGGCTATTCTACAGCCACTGGCATGCCCTTCCCCTATGAGGGCATCGCACAGGTTTCAGCTGAGCTAGCGCCTTTCGACGTAACTTACGGTGGCTTTACTGCCTGTAACATCAACGCCGTAACTAAGTCTGGTAGCAATGAGTGGACCGGTACGGTCTTCCTCGAGCGCACTGGCGACCAGTGGCGTGGCGACTCGCTCGAGGTGAATGGACAAGCGCAAGACTACTCAACAAAAGGCTACACTGAAGACGTGAAAGGCTTCAGCATCGGCGGCCCAATCTTGGAAGACAAACTTTTCTTCTACGGAGCCTACGAAGAATCAGAGCAGCCTCGCTTCCTTGCTGCGGGTTATGCAGGCTCAAGCAACGGTGTAGAGCGTCCATGGCTCAGCAAAGAAAACCACGATCGCATCGAAGGCATCGCCAAGAATCTCTATAACTACGATCCGGGTGGCCTGCCTGCTGACGGTACGCAAACAGACGAGAAGTACATGCTCCGCGTCGACTGGAATATCAACGAGCAGCATGATGCTACCGTGATCTACAACTATTACGACGGCGTTCAGCTGCGCTCGTCTGATGGCGACGACAACGAATTCGAGTTCGCAAACCACTTCTATAACAAGGGCGCTGTGTCAGAGACGACGACGGTACGCCTGCGTTCACAGTGGACAGATGCGCTGTCGAGCGAAATGTTCTACAGCAAAAACACCATGGATGACTCACAGGTCACTGCAGGCCCGGGTGATTTCGCTGACATGCAAATCAGCCTTGGCCGCGATACGGTTTATCTTGGTGCCGACGACTCGCGTCAAGCGAACGCCCTCAACACCGAATCTGATTTCTTCAAGGTTGCAGGCGAATACCTCTTAGGTGACCAAGTGGTTACCTTTGGCTACGAGCGCGAGACACTCAACGTATTCAATCAGTTCGTGCAGCACGCACGCGGTGGCGAATACGATTTCTTCGACGATTCAGCGGCTAACTCAGCTGCGTGTCAGGCACTCACCGCGCAGGGACGCTTCGACGATCCTAGCTGCGGAATGTCAGGTATCGATCGTTTCGAACTGGGACGTCCAAGCCGTATCTACTACGGTAGCGGTGGTGGCACAAACAATGCAGCTGACGCAGCCGCGAGCTTCGAGAACACGCTCAATACGGTTTACTTGCAGGACGAGCTATACCTCGCAGACTACAACCTGACTGTCGTAGCTGGCCTACGATACGACTGGTTTGAAAGCGATGATCGCCCTAACTTTAACCAGGCGTTCACAACAGCAAACGGCGGTCTGCGTAACGATACTAATATCGACGGTCTCGACCTGCTCATGCCTCGTTTGGGTTTCACTTGGGAAGCGAACTACAACCTAACGGTTCGTGGTGGTGCTGGCCTCTACTCCGGCGGCAACCCGAACGTGTGGATCTCGAACGCGTGGAGCAACGATGGCCTCACGAACGTGCAGCTACAGAATCGTAACTTCAACGGCGCTCGCTCAATCTTCAGCAATTGGGAACTCAGTGGCGCAGGTCGACCAGGCTACGATGTCCCGCAGGAGATGATCGATCAAGTAGCGAACACCACTGCAGACTCTGCTAACGACAGCTTCCTCGTACTGATCGATCCAAACTACGAGCAGCCTTCTGAGTGGAAACTCGCCTTGGGTGGTACTTACACATTTGATAGCGGCTTGAGCGTAGACGCAGACTTCCTGTACTCAATCGCGAATGATGCTGCCTATTATGTGGACGTGTCACAAGAGCAAATAGGTGTGACGACTACCGGTCAGCCAATCTTCGATTACGCGACCGGCCGTGACAACTTCATGCTCACCAATTCCGATCGCGACGCAAAGTCTACGTCGTTCTCATTGGTCGCGCGTCATGACTATGACTTCGGCTTAGATTGGATGGTTGGCTACGCGTTTACCGACGCCGAAGACATCAGCCCAATGACTAGTTCAACTGCAGGTTCTAACTTCGACAACCTTGCGACTAACACTATTGTTAATCCTGAGGCAGGAATCTCTAACTACAACACGCCACACCGCATCACAGCGCGTTTGTCGTACGGTAAAGAGTTCCTCGCGGGTTACGAGTCACGCATCACTGCGATGTTCTACCGCAAGCAAGGCCAAGGTCAGAGCCATGTAATGGGTTCGGTTGACCTCGAAGGCGATGGCGCATTTGGTCGTCACCTCCTCTACGTACCAGGCCCTAACGACGGCAATGTTGTGGTAGGTCCTGACTTCGACGTCGCTGCGTTCCAAGCTTTCATCGAGCGCGAAGGCTATGGCCAAGGCTTCGTTGATCGCAACGAAAACAACGCTGCTTGGTCTTCACGCCTCGATCTGCGTATCGATCAAGAGATCCCTACGTTCCTTGGCACAAGCAAAGGTCGTGTCTATCTCAAGATCTACAACGTGATGAACATGCTCGACGACAGCAAAGGGCTTCAGTACGACGCTCAGTTCTTCTCACAGCAAGTCGTTGACTCAAACGTCAACTCAGAGGGGCAGTATGTATACAACACGTTTAGAGACCGCGGCCTGACTGACCTCCTCGAGAACCAGTCACTGTGGGAAATGCGCGTTGGTGTCCAGTTCGAATTCTAATTTTTTAGAATTTACAGAACGCTCTGAGTCGAGACTCTCTCGGCTACCAAAGCCCACCTAGTACTAGGTGGGCTTTTTTTATGCTCATGCGTTGCATTTTTCAAGATTTAATACTAACTTCGCAGCTAGCTTATGATGCAGTACCAGCGCGTGTCAGAGTCCTTTCCCCCGCAACACCGACAGACACGCATTCCATAACAAGAAGACGGAGCACTGTTCAGTGAACTTACAACTAACACGCAGACGTTTTATCAAGGGAGTCATCTTCTCCGGCGCCGCGGCAACGTCTGGCGCTGGCGTCTACCTCGCCGCCAACGCACAGTCGGGCAATGGCGGAATGGAACGCTTGATATCACTCACGATCAATGGCCGCACTCGGCGCGTCGACGTACCACCCACCGAAACACTCGCTAACACTCTTCGTTACAGACTCAATCTCACAGGCACCAAAATCGGCTGCAATCGCGGCGAATGTGGCGCTTGTACCGTGCTCATCGACGGCGTACCCAATTACGCCTGTTCGGTGTTGACTCACAATATTAAGGCTAAGCAGGTTCTCTCCATCGAAGGCGTCAAAGCCGACGATGGAACGCTGCATGCTGTACAACAGGCTTTTATTGCCGAGAATGCGCCCCAGTGCGGTTTCTGCACACCGGGACAGGTCATGTCAGCGGTCGCGCTGCTGGCTAACAATCCACGGCCGACGAAGGCGGAGGCAGCTCAGGCTATGTCTGGCAACCTGTGCCGCTGCGGTGCTTATGAACACTATCTGAATGGCGTGTTGCGCGCCTCGGGGCAAATAGCATGAGTACACACATAGGATTCGACTTTACGCCACCAGACGTGCCCGGAAAAGTTACGGGCGAAATTAAATACGCCGAAGACTACAAGCGCGAAGGTATGGTCTTTGCTCGCTTATTAACAAGCCCTCTGCCCAGTGGCAGGGTCGTTGGCATTGATGCCACCGAAGCGCTGCGCATGGATGGCGTCCTCGGAATATTCACCGCAGACGACCTCCCACCGGTCGCGCCGCCAGGTAATCCTGCGCTTGCTTCTGAGTATGTAAGCTTTGTAGGTCAACCTATTCTCGCAGTCGCCGCTATCACCGAAGAAATCGCCGAGTCGGCGATCGAAAAAATACGGGTCGATTTCGAACGGCGACCGTTTGTGGTTGACCCACTCGAAAGCCTCTCCCCAGGCGGTGCAAATGCCTATCCAGAGGGCAATACCCTAGTGCGAACGCAGGAGGAAGGCCCAGAGGGCACACCTATACGCGGCGCCGAAATTCGCGATATCAAATGGCCACAATCGGCAATCGATGCCCTCCGTGCGGGCAAAGAACCCGCAGGGGGTGAGTTCACAACAGAGTGGACATTCGGCGACCTAGATGCAGGCTTTGCTGAAGCTGCAGCCATTGTCGAAGAGCCGTTCGTCACTATCGGCTACCCGCACCACTCTCTCGAATCTCGCACCTGTATGGCGTATTGGGAAAACGGTAAATGCTATTTCCACGGCTCTTCGCAGAGCCAGAGTGCCAACGACAATGGCCTCGCGCGCATGCTAGACATCGATCCTGCTGACCTCGTGTTTATTAACGAAGCAACCGGTGGCGGTTTCGGCTCCAAGATTGGCCCCTACCCCTATATGGCGATCTCTGGCAATTTCGCCAAGCGACTAAATAGGCCACTGCAGCTGAGAATTACGCGCGAGCAGGAATTTTATATCGGCTCGGCTCGCTCAGGCATGCAGGGCTGGATCAGAATGGGCGTAAAGGCAAATGGCAAAGTCTCTGCCATCGATCTTGTGGTCGTGAATGACGGCGGCATGACCGGCGCCGGCAGCGGAAATTCCTCCGCACAGCATGTTACCGTTGCCTATCAACCAGAAAACATGCGGTTCCGCGGAATATCTGTGTATACCAACACAACCCCTCGCGGCGCGCAGCGCGGCCCGGGTCAGAACGAGATGGCAGCAGTGCTTGCTCCCATCGCCGACAAAGCCGCGAAAGCCATAGGCATGGACCGCGTCGCGTTTCGCCGCATCAATGCGATCGATAGCGGAGGCTTTCAAGGTGGCGGACAGGGACCAGTTACCAGCGCCTTCGTGCGCGAAGCATTAGACCAAGGCATGCGCACGTTTGGTTGGGCTGAGAAAAACGCCCTAGCGAAGCAGAATGGCAGCAAAGTCAGGGGACTTGGTGTCGGTATCGGCTACCATGGCGCTGGCGGCCGGGGATACGATGGCCTCGTACGCATCGGCCCCGACGGTAAGCTCTACATTCATAGCGGCGTAGGAAACTTGGGCACCTACTCCTATGCGGGCACCTGTCGCGCCGCGGCTGAAGCGCTGCAAGTGCCTTGGGAGCGATGTGAAATTCTCCGTGGCCGCACAGATAATCACCTGCCTCACAGTTCGGGACAGGGTGGCTCAAATACCATCTTTACACACACTCGAACTAACTGGGTGGCGGCGCAAGATGCCATTACCAAACTGAAAGAAATTGCTGCACAAGATCTTGGCGGCGCGCCAGAGGATTACACAATTGGCGATGAACGCGTCTTTGCAAGCGCCGAGCCGGCCCGAGGGCTAACCTATGCCCAAGCCGCCGCCCGCGCGATTGAGTTGGGTGGCAAGTTCAGCGGCGAGGAGTATCCGGATGATATCAATCCGATTACCCAACGAGCGGTGCAAGGCCTCGCTGGTTCTGGATTAATCGGAGTCGCTAAAGACAATATTCCCGGCGAGGGTCAACCACCCGGAATTCTTGTCGGCTTCTGCGAAATCGAACTGGACAAAGACACGGGCAAAATCGAAATTTTGGACTACACGGCGATTGCTGATTGCGGCACTGTGGTCCATCCCAAAAACTTCGAGAACGCCATGCGCGGTGGCGCTGTTTGGGGTGTTGGGCTAGCAGCATTCGAGCGTCATGTGTACGACCCGCAAAATGGTCTGCCAGCGAATACGGGTCTTTACCAGAGCAAGCCGCCGACCTATTTGGACGTCAATGTTGAGACGAAGATGGGCGCGGTAAATATCCCCGACCCACAAAATCCTACAGGCGGTCGCGGCATTGGTGAACCTACCCAAGGGGCTGCCGCTGCTGCGCTTGCCAGCGCGATTTCGGATGCCCTCGACGGTCACGTATTTAACACCGCACCAACTACAACAGACATGATTATTAACCACTTGGCTGGCAATGATTACAGTACCAAGTATCTGAAAACAAACACTTTCTGAGGTTAACTATGCCATCTTATGACGTAATGCCAAATATGGAGCTGTACCAACCGGTACGGGTTGAGGACGCCCTCGACATAGCGAGCCGCTACGCAGATCGTGGTTGGTTAGTGGGTGGCGGACAAGACACTTACGGCTGGCTCAAAGACCGCGCGAAGCGCGCCGACGCACTCATTGACCTCAGCGCAATCGAATCTCTGCGCGGGGTGCGGGAGACCGCTGACGGAATAGAAATCGGTGCACTTACCACGCTGACCGAAATCGCCGAAAACGATCTGCTCAAACAGAGCTACTCTCTGCTTTCGAAAGCCGCGTCTGTCGTCGCAAGCCCACAGATCCGCAATATCGGCACACTCGGCGGCAACGTCTCGCAAGATGTACGCTGCTGGTACTATCGCCGCGGGCTGTCTTGCTACAGAGCGGGCGGGAATCTTTGCTATGCCGACACGCCACAGGGCATGAACCGCGAGCATTCGCTGTTTGAAACCAGCCGCTGCGTGGCCGCAGGCGCCTCCGACACGGCCCCAGCTCTCGTCGCTCTCGACGCGACTATGGTGCTGCGTTCGATTGACGGTGAGCGCACGCTGTCCGCCGAAGAGTATTTCGTCGGGCCTGCGGTCGATATCGAGAACACCACCGCGCTGCGCACGGGGGAAATTCTCACTGCGGTTAGGTTGCCCAAAGCTTGGGCCAATGCGACGTTCTATTATGAGAAGGTCGCCGATCGCAATGTGTGGGATTTTTCACTGGTGAATGTAGCAGCCGCGTTTCAGGTCGAGAACGGCACTATTCAAGAGTCGCGCGTTGTTTGTGGTGCGGTTCAGGCGACACCAAGAAGGCTGCAAAATGTCGAGCAGGCGATCCGCGGTAAAGCCAAAGGCGCAGTAACGGCTGCAAGTATAACGGGCATGGCATCCGCAGGAGCACGCGCGCTTGCGCACAACGGGTTTAAAATTCCGCTGATGGAGAATTTGGTGAAACGCGCGATCAGTGCGTAAGATCGCGAATTAGCGCGACGCCAGTGCGCGCGGTTAATAGTGGCTAATAGCGATCAACAAAAAAGGGCTTTTCCGTTAGCGGATCAGCCCTTTTTTTATACTCGATAACGGCACTTTTCGCTGTTAGAAAAGATTCCCCACCCAATAGCCCACGGCCATAATGACGACGTAGCAAGCGAGGATGCCTAGAACGGCTGGCTGTAAGTGCGCGTGAACTTGACGATCTTTAATGTCGTGATCTTCTAGCATCTTATCCACTCCTTCATAATTGAACAGAGTATCCAGAATAACCAGAGTAGAACCAAGGTCGATGATCTAGATCACACTTTTGCTCCCGTGCCGCAGCAGGCTCATTCGCCGCTAGAGGCCCTGAAGCTTCTGTTTTGAGATCTGAAAGACCGAGTCAAACCACGTTTTTTCGTCGTTCAGATTCGGCACCAATTGAAACGCCTCACCCCCGCCTTCCATAAACTCTTCCTTATACTCGATGCCGATCTCGTGAATGGTCTCTAGGCAGTCGGAAACGAAGGAAGGCGTCACCACGGCGACTTTCTTCACGCCCTTCTCGATAAGAATCTCAAGATGCTCATCGAGGTAAGGCTGAATCCAAGCCTGATTGCCGAAGCGTGATTGGAAGGCGATGGAATAGCGGTCCTCGCCCCACCCCATGGCCGCGGCAATGCTGCGGGTGGTGGCAACGCACTGAGCGCGATAGCAGAGCTTGTTCTTGTCGGTGATGGTTTCACAGCAGGCACCCATTTCACACACCCCGTTTTTATCGGCGCGTTTGATATTGCTCTCGGGTAGCCCGTGATAGCTGAAGATGATGTGTTCGGCCTGCGCGTCGTTCACATGCTTGCCGATAAGCGCCGCCCAGGCCGAGATGAAGGCGGGCTCGGCATAGAGGTCATCGACGAATTTTAGATTGGGCGCCTCTTTCCATTTTTTCGCTGACTCGCGCACGCCATGGAAGACCGATTCGGTAGTCGCTGTGGAGTACTGCGGAAACAAAGGCATCACCAAAATATCACGGACGCCTCGTCGCTCGAACTCAGCCATCGTGTCCCAAATGAAGGGCTCGCTGTAGCCCATGCCGTTAAGCACCAGCACGTCCTCACCCGCTTCGTCATAGGCCTGCTGCACACTCTGGAGCAGGCGGTCGGCGTAGACCTTTAGCGGTGAGCCTTCGTCCATCCAAATCGTCGCGTAGTCTTTCGCCGTTTTCGGTGCTCGAAAGGGAATAATAATGAGGTTGCGAAGCAGCCAGCGACCCACAGCATTGAAGTCGAACACATACGGGTCTGAGAAAAAATACTTGTAGAACTTTCGCAGTCCCTTCGCAGTAGGCTCCTCTGGGGTACCAAGATTTAGGAGTAATATGCCTTTTGTCGCCATGGGGTCTTCCTTGTTTGAGACTTGAGCTCAGCGCAGAAGCGCTGACTTGCTTAGACTCTATTGTACGATGCCGCGCCCCTAAAGGGTTTAACGCGCGGGCAGAAAGTTGGTCCTGTTTTAGTCAGCGACCTGCTTGCGGGTGTCTTCCTCAAACAGCAGCTCCAATTCTCGGCGACCTTGACGGGCGATATTACCCAGCTCTTCAATGTCCTCTATGTGCTGGGCCGAGCGTTCGAGAAGCTCCTCGTCATGCAGCCTAAAGCGCTTAGCTACCTCAAGCGCTTGGCCTTCGGTGTAGCCAAGTTGCTCGAGCGTGTCAGTCGCCGCCTCTAGGCTACTTGCGAAAGTTTCGCGTACCACAGAGTCTACTTTGCGTTTGTAGAGCTCGTAGGCGTGAAACCGATCTACAGCCCGCGCGATAATCTTGATACGGGAATTTTGTTCGCGCGCGTGGTCAATTATCGCAAGAGACTGCGCTACGTCATTGACAGCGACCACGAGTATTTTCGCATGTTTAATGCCCGCGCTTCGAAGCAGGTCAATGCGCGTGAGATCGCCATAGAATAGCTGATTGCCGAACTGTTTAACGAATTCGACATGTGCAGAGTCTTTATCCATCGCCGTAAAAGGAATATGTCGAGCCTGTAGCAGACGTCCAATGATCTGCCCAAATCGACCAAAGCCGGCAATGATAACCTCGGGCTGATGCGAATCCCAATACCTGTCTTGATCGGGCCGCTCGACACTGCGGCTTCGTCCGACGCGTCGATAGAGGGTTACGAGCGGAGAGGTGAAAGCCATTGATAGACCCACAATCAGCGTAAGCTGCTCCGCAAGCGCCGCGTCGAATAGCATCGCTTGCTGCCCCTGAGACAACACAACGAAGGCAAATTCGCCGCCCTGAGACAACATGAGTCCGAGTTGAACCCCTTCTTTTAGAGAAACATGTCGCCAGCGCAGTATCGCCGTGATGATTGCCGTTTTGACGAAGACCAGCCCAAGCGCTAACACGACTATACGCAGCGGATTTGCCCATAAGAGTGCGAGATTGAGCGTCATGCCGATCGCAATAAAGAACAGTCCAAGAAGCATGCCTTTAAAAGGCTCGATATCGGATTCGAGCTGATGCCGGTAGTCGGAATTGGCGAGCATAATGCCGGCGAGGAAAGCACCTAGGCCCATCGAGAGCCCCACCGAGTTCATCAACACCGCGACGCCGATGACGATAAGCAGGCTCGCCGCTGTCATCACCTCACGGTTATTCGACCGAGCCACAGCAGCTAATACCTCGCTTAAACCGAACCGACCAAAGGCGACGACACCAACAAGCGCTAAAAGGGTGACATACCACGCTGGGGTCGTCGCACCGGTCGCGCCGGGCGCAAGCACGCTGACGGCAATAAGTATCGGGATAACCGCAAGGTCTTGCAGTAGCAGAATCGAGAAGCCTTTACGACCTAGGGGCGATGCTAAAATCCGCTCCTCACTCATCAGCTGAATCGCCAATGCGGTGGACGAAAGCGCGAGGGTTAAGCCTAAAACTAAGGCAAGCGGCAGAGCGAGCAGCATGGCCAAACCGAAACCGATAACAAGCCCGGTGAGCAGTACCTGCGATCCGCCAAGTACCAAGATGTGATTACGCATACTCCACAATTTCTCAGGAGCTAGCTCGAGTCCTATAACAAATAACAGCAGAATAACGCCGTATTCGGCAAAGTGAAGCACCGACTCGGGGTCTTCGATGATGCCTAGTGCATGCGGCCCAAGTACGACGCCTGCAAACAAATAGCCGAGTATCGAGCCTAGTCCGAGGCGCTTGAACAGGGGCACAGCAATCACCGCTGCAAGCAGATAATACAGGGCGTTAATCAGTAGGCTGTCGGTGTGCATCTAAGCTTCCCCGGGCTTTTTGGCCTGTAGTAGACATCTTCAGAAGTGCTGCAAGCGTAGTGTAACTCAGCAAAAGCACGTGACCGGCAGCTTTTGGGTGTTTTACCAATCGGCGATGCCACTTTCTGCAGTATCGGCTGAATGAAAAACGGAATCAGAATTATTTGTTACCAAAATGCTCACATTTTGCAAAAAATGCAGTAGACTCAAGTCAGTGTCTGTTTTCGGCTAGCGGAAGACAACGGCTTTTCATGCCTTAACCAGACAAATTTTTCCATTGGGGGAATGACATTATGAACAAAACTTCTTCATTTGTACTCGCTGCGGCAATTACAGCAGCAAGCGGCACAGCCGCCGCTGGCGAGCGCGTCGGCGACTTCGCACTAATTGATCATAACGGCGCCTTTCAAAGCATGGCATGGCATGACGACGCTGCAGCCATCGCGATCTTACCGCAAGCGGTTGGCGCAACAGACACAGCCTCGCTCGCAGCTATGCAGGCGCTGCAGGCAACATACCAGGAGCAAGGAATAGAGTTCTTCTTGCTCAATCCTGGCCTTCAAACTGACCGAGCCGCAGTCGCTGCGGATATCGGGTCTGTAGACATGCCGGTGCTTATGGACGACGCACAGTTAGTGTCAGAAATGCTTGGCCTCACCCGCCTTGATGAAGCCGTACTCTACAATCCGAGTACGTTCGAGCTTCTCTACCGAGGCCCCGCCGCGGGTATCGAGAGTGCGATAGAGCAGACCCTTGCCGGTGAAAAATTTGACTTAATTAGCAGCGCCACAATGGGCAAGGCTATTGATTACCGCAATGCGTCCGCTCACGCCGACCTGTCCTATGCTAATGACATCGCACCGATCATTGCCGAAAACTGCGCCGAGTGTCACCGCGAGGGCGGAATCGCGCCTTTCGCAATGGACAATAGCCTGGCGGTGCAGGGTTGGTCGCCGATGATCCGCGAAGTGGTAATGACTAAACGCATGCCACCGGGCCAGATTGACAACAAAGTGGGTCACAAAATTAAGAACGAAATGAACCTCAGCGATGACGAGATGCAGATGCTCGTTCATTGGATAAATAACGGCTCGGTAGTCGAAGGCGATAGCGACCCTCTTACCGCACTCACTTGGCCAAATACGAAGTGGACTCTCGGCGAACCCGATCTCATTGTAAAAGTCCCAGCACAGACTATCCCACCGACGGGCACAGTCGATTATATGGATATTCCCATCGATCTTGGCCTAACAGAGGACCGCTGGGTACGTGGCAGTGAAGTAGTGCCGGGCGCACCCAGCGTTTTGCACCACATCATCACGACCGTTGTGCCCCCTGAGGGCGCGCCTGATTTCCAGCAGATCTTGATGGATATTCTCGCCAAACTGCCTCCCGAGAAGTCATTAGCTATTCGTACGAAGCTCTTCGCCTCGATAGCTGCCGGCGAGCGCCCCGACATCGACGCGATATTCCGTGAAGCGCCTGAGATAGACGTTAGTGCCTTTATCGGCGGTGGCGGCAGCCCAGATAGCGCAAGCGTCGCGGGCTTCGCGCCAGGCAATGCGGTTGACTTAAACCCAGAGGGCGTCGGCGGACTGCTCAGAGCAGGTTCTACACTCAACCTGCAAATGCACTACACAACCTCGGGTAAAGAGACGACAGATGAAACCGAAATCGGCATCTACTTCTATCCGGAAGGTTATGTTCCCGACGAGCGAATGGGCGGCGGCGTAGGCAATGCTTTTTCCATTAATATCCCTGCGCAAGCTAAAGACCATGAGATGCAGCTCGTTACTTATGTGCCAGAAGAAGCTGAAATTTTCAGCTTGATGCCACATATGCATTTCCGCGGCAAGCGCATGAGCTTCACTGCTCAATACCCTGATGGCGGCGAAGAGCTCCTCTTATCGGTGCCTGCTTATTCGTTTAACTGGCAGTTGAAGCACGAGCTAGCCGAACCACTCAGAGTGCCAGCTGGCACAAAGATCGTCGCTACAGGTGCGTTCGATAACTCTGCACAGAACCCCTACAATCCCGACCCAGCAACGGAAGTGACTTGGGGTGAGCAGAGCTGGGAAGAAATGTTCATGGGCTTCTATACGTGGAAGAACGTAGAGCAAGGCGGCTCTGAGTAGAGAAAACCAATGTTGTGCCTCAAGGCGTTGTCAGTACTCTCTGACAGCGCCATTTAAATATAGCGCATCAAAAAAATGGCGGGCCTTTTTTCAAAGGTCCGCCATTTTTTTTGCAGAAGGTTTCTGCAGAAATGAACAAGGGTTAGAGAGTAGTCATCACATTTGTGATGGAGTCCAGTCGCACTCCTCGCATTCAGATGACATTCCGTTTTCCGCGAGCACTGCGAAGATAAAATCACGCCATGTCTCGTTAGGCTGCCACACCGTATTCATATCGGTCTTTGCCTCAGCGATACTTACTCCCTCATAGATCACGCGATAAAGAAAACTAAACGCCGTAGCACGGGCATTAACCTGACAATGTAGGAGAGTCTTCTTGTCGGTATCGCGGCGCAGCGAGTCGGCAAAAGCATAAAAATCTGATGGTAGAGGATTATCCCACGTCACAGGAATATGCATATACTCCATGCCTAGTCCTTTCACGACCTGATCTGCATCGGGCAAGGCATTCGCGTTATTCGTGAACGCGATGTAAACGATGCGCTCAAAGCCATTTTCTGCAATCGCCGAAAACTGGTCTTTGGTTGGCTGTCCCGAACTTGCGAACGTTGCGCTGTACTGACGAAAATTAGTGATGTCGGCGAGCGTCGGATCGGTTGGCTCGACAGCGAACGCGTTAGCGCTCAGCGCGCCAAGAAGCGACGCTGCAGCTATTGCAGAACTAAGCGTTGGATACAGCTTGGGAAACAGACGAGTCATGATTGGAACCTCATAAAGTAATAGTGGGAATTAATATAGCAGATTATGGGGAAGACCTGGTTGCTAGCAAAGTTATCCATGCAGTGAGTTCAAAATGTCCAGCGCTCTGGCGGCGTCAGCGGTTTGTACAAACACATGATCGTGAAAAGCTGCTGCGATAACATTCGCGCTTATTCCAGACTCGCCCAAACGGGTCGCAACCACCGCGGTTAATCCTATCGCATGCAAGCTTGAGTGCACATCGAGAGTAATGCCTGTAAAGCTGCCATCGAAACTCAGTTCAAGCTCGGTCGCGCGCTCAATCGGGAGAAGCAGGCTAAGCCCCTCGCTCTCTCTAAAAGTTGAGAGCGCTTCATCGGCAAGCCGCGGCGTAGCATCAAGCTGCGCAGGCGTAGGCGTGCAAAACGCCCATTCGCCAGAGAGTAAACGCGGAGCAAGTGACTTTAACAATTGCTGTAAATCGGTAACCCCATTCATCACGTCAACTTACTCTCGTTTCGCGCGCAGGCACCAAGCCATAGGTATATCACTTTCCAAGCTGCCATCTGCATTGAGGATGCGACCACGCATTTCGCCTTCGCGCTCAAATCCTAGACTCTCATAAAACGCGAGCGCGCGTTCGTTGGATTCAAGCACGATAAGCTCTACTCGGCTAATATGCGCGCGCTCCGAGGCAACAATCGAGAGGAACTGCTCAAAAAGCGCGCGCCCTATTCCGTCCCCCTGAAAACGAGGATGCACAGCAATGGTAAGGTCTGTGAGTACATGCGAGAAGCAAAAAATCTCTGGCGAATAGGCGTGAATTTCAGCGACAACATCGTCATCGTTGTCGACGGCTACGAAGCCAAGACCGCGCGAGACCGTCGCCTTCAAAAAATTCTCAACATAGTGGCTTGTTATCTCGAAAGGCTGACGTGCCAGTCCGCCCGGTTTCTCTGCAACGTCTCGGTAGAGAGATAGCACCTTCGGCGTGTCCTCGATCTGCGAGAGGCGTATGTTGTGGTGGCTAAACGTCGGCATAAAACCTCTCCATCACCTGCCTGATCTCGTCGCCTTCGACGAGCTTCAATCCTTGTGCAGCGAAGTCGTCTAATTCATCTTGAGTGGGAAAAGTAAAATAGCTACCTGTATTCTCGAGTGTAGCTTGCGAAATGCCTTCGAGCCGTTGGCCCTCACCTAAAGCATTGACCGTTTCAGCCAAAAGCTGACAACCTCCTTCATAAAGGCCCAATACATGCCATAAATAAGACTTCCGGCGATCGACCGCGAACGAGGACATGGCAAGAATGCGACCGGTATCAATACCACTGTCGTCGATAGTGTGTAGCGTCATATTGAGCTCGGCATCACCGTTGAACATTGCTCTAAAAGACGCCATAACGCCTTTGTAGTCTGGAAGGCGGCCAGAGTGGAGATTTATGACGCCAAGAGAGGGAATACCGATTGCCTCTTCGCGCAGAATCACTCCATACCGAATCGACAGCACAAGATCTGGCGTTGTTGCCGCAAACCTTCCTAAGCCAGAGGTATTAATGTCGTTTAACTCCTCGATGGGCCCCGCAAGAAACTTCTCCAACCCCTTAAACGTAAGTAGGCTGGGAGCAGGTCCGCCTAGTCTATCGCAGAGGGGAAAAACGATATCGTTCACTAGCGTCTGCTCATAAAACGTGAGCGTGTCTAGCGACTCTGGGCGACGTTGTTGGCTATCGGACTTGCCGACTGACTTGCCGACTTGAGACGACAAAAAAACAGTCACTCGATGCGCCGACAGCGCGGGCAACAGGTGATTGAGGGCAACGCAGCTCGCCAGGTCACGATTACTCAGAAGCGTAATATTCATATCAAGCGCGCGCCATTTGGCACCTCAGCTGTTGGCATGGTTAACACCACCGCGCCATTGGCGTCATGAAAGCCTGTTACTAGACACTCAGACATAAACGGCCCAATTTGCTTAGGCGGGAAATTGACTACCGCAAGCACTTGGCGCCCCAGTAAAGAATCTCGATCGTAGAGTTCGGTGATCTGTGCGCTAGATTTTTTTATGCCAATGGCATCGCCGAAATCGACCTGAAGTTTATAGGCTGGCCTGCGCGCCTCCGGAAACTCTTCGACCGAAATTATTGTGCCAACGCGAAGATCCACACGCATGAAATCGTCCCACTCGATAGCATTTGAGCCGCCCGGAGCTGGCGCCATCTCTGATTTATCCACGTTCAATTCGCTCAATGTCTATCTCCTTCAATTTTTGTACAGGCGCAGCTTAGTCTAAATACCGCCATGTCGAAATCTTCGCTGCTTGGCCCCGATACACTTCATGCTCGTCAACGACATTCCAGACAACTGCATTGCTTATCTCGAACTTGCGCCCGCTAGCACTAACACGGACTCCGCTATAGTTCTCAATGAATCCATTTCGGGTCACCTCGTCGAGTAGTCGGATGCGATCCTCGTCTCTAGTTTGTCCGGCAGATTTCCGCGAGGGTAGCTGAACGAAGTCATCAAAGCTTCGCTCGAACAAAGTGAGCGCAAGGTCGTTGCCGAAATTGAAAAGTGGGTCGTCCTCAGTGCCATGCGAAACAAGCGCAAAATCCGCATTGCAGACCTGCTGAACGCTGGGCACATCGACGCCGTCTATAATTGGCCTTCCAAGAAGGGCGCAGTAGCTTTGCGTTAACAGCCTAACGTGCTGCTGAATATTCATTTAAATCTGCCCTTCTGGCGAGCGCTAGTCACGATTTACCTAAATCCCAACCGCCGAGCTATTCGCCTCACGATGGCCCAATAACTGGCATCTGGTAATTCGAAATCGGATGTTGAAGGTATCCAGAATGGAGTCCTAAAACTTGGCTTATTAGCTCGACTATTCATCGGTGTATAGTACGCACAATCTTCGAAATAATAATGGGTTACTTGTGAATGACGACTGCGCGCAAGATTAGTTTGGGCTGCGCCTCCATGAAGTAGATTCGCATGCCAAATAAGTGCCTGACCCTGCTTTATTGTGCCAAATGCTGGCATCAATGCCTCAGCCTCTAACACCTCTTGAATGCAAGCCTCGTAATGGCGATAGTTCTCATAGCCGGATTCTAAACCGAAGTCCTGCATCGAATATTCGTGCAGCTTATGGCTGCCTGGATAATATTGTAGTGGGCCATTACTCGTATCGATATCTTCGAGCGCGACCCAGACTCCTGCCATGAATCCCTTTGGTATCGAATTAAAATGAATCGTATCCGAGTGCGTCAACTGGCGTGTGCCTATGGGAAAGTTAAGGGTCTGAAAAGGCAAGGCGGCGCGACCGTAAAGCTGCTCCAATGCAGCGAGCGCAATGGGAGAAACCGCTAATTGCCGAACCTCGTCGACTGTTTTCCAGGCATCTTGCAATCGCGCAGGCGCGGTAGGGTTTTGGAGTCTCTCGGCAGGGTACAGAGGCTCTACTCCGGCAAGCAATCTATCGATAAAGCCCGCTTCGAGATCAAGATCGAGTATTAAATAGCCGTTTTGCTCGAAACGAGCAATTTGCTCTTTTGTCAGTGGCGGTGACGACTTACTATAAGGAATCGACAAACCTTTATTGCGCGTCGTTTTCATGCTTTAGCAGTCTCCATACTCGAACCCTACACTGGGGTTAGCCACACAAATGCGCAAGGCTTAGCGAATAAAATATAACACAATGCCGATTAGCCGCCCTAGCCCAATAGCCTTATCGGGCCCCGACAGACACAAGGACTAAGACCACTATGAGAACACTCTGTTTCATGTCCTTAGGGCTGTGTTTTACTCTTATCACCTCGCCTTCAATGGCAACGCCGGCACAGAAAGACCCTACGTCATCCCAAGCTTCAATGGCGACAGGCCAAAGGCTTTTCCTCGACAACTGCGCCGAATGCCATCAGCGAAACGGCCGCGGACTCAACGGTGTTTATCCCTCGCTTGTTAGTAGCGAAGTGGTGCGCGGTAGCGGTGTAGATGTTGCACTGCAACTCATTATCGGTCGCGGTGAGATGCCCTCGTTTGCAGGTGCCATGGGCGCCGCAGAGATGGCCGATCTGATTAACTATGTGCGCAATGCGTGGGGGAACGAAGGCGACGCAATCGACGCTGCGACAGTTGCGCGCCTGATGAGGTGACAGTGACGCGGCTACGAAAGCGTAGCATCAGGAATGGCCATAAAAAAACGCCGGTTAAATAAGACCGACGTTCAACTACAAGGAGAGCAAATAATCTAGCACAGTGGGAGAAAGGGGAAAGGCTGATTATCCTATATTCGTGACAAACAACACCTATCAGCAAGGCAAGTGAGCTGCAGCGAACCAATTAACTGTTAATCACTACTCAACTCTAAACACTGATTCCCTAATAGCGAACTCTTCACCGGCGTACAGCGAGCAGCATAACCGCCAGGCAGCCTAACAGAGTAGTCGCTAAACTCCTCCCGTGGCACATAGTAATCTGTCGAAATGTATTGCGCACCTGACCGAAATGCGGCGTCCCTAGGCTCAGTATTATTCTCTCGGGCCTCGAATGTATTAGCGTCTGCCCGCGTGCGCACCATGAACCCTGCTGAAACAGCTTCCTTTATTCGAATCTGATCTCGCACGGGGGAATTAAGAGTGAAATAGGCTGCATGATCGGCGGTTTCAGAAACACTGTTAGGAAAGATAAGCTTTCCCTGAGCCGAGTGGTTTTCCCCAAGATAGACCGCCACTTTCTCTTCCCCCTCATCGAGGGCGAAAAAAATTCTACCGAGGCTTTCCTCTAAACTAGGCCACCCTATTTCGAGAACCGCCTCACGCAGCGTCGGCCTACCTCGCCTGATCTCGTCCGGGGTTATAATACGCGTGATAGGAAAGACACTCAGAATCTCAGCCTCTAATTGATCGTAGGCTTGAGGCGTAAAGGGCAGTGCATCGATAGTCCCAGGAAAGGAACTACCTCCCTCTTTCGCATTAAACATTATCAGCAGGGGAATGTGTGTTGGGTTTGCATCTGACCAACCTCGTATTTGCGTCAAACACTTCACCCACGTAGCGCAACTTGAGCGCACATCCAAATCTTGAGCATGTAGCACTTTAAAACCAGGCGCCAGTAACTCACTCGAGTCAAAGTTGATCTGCCCATCATCGGCAGTCAATTTTGGTAGTAATGGCGTCGCATAACGCCCGCCTTCGGGATCATAAAGAATATCTAACTCAAGCTGCCTTAGCCCCAGTTCCAATTGTTCTCTAAGACCAATATGAGAATAATCCAAGGTTATCGCGCTGCGGGAGTTAAACTGTCGAATCAGCTCGAGCTCTGCTTCTGGAATAGCGAGCTTATAACTGTTATGAGAACCAACCGACTGTATATCACTCATCAAGAGGCGCCCCAAATCACATTCAGCAACAAGGCCTAAATCGGGGAGGCAACTATCACTGCCTTGCGCTTCAGCAGCATGAGCCGGCAAAAAATTGCCAACTAAAGAGATCAAGAGCAAAACAAAACCTTGCCTCGCTAAGCTGTAAGTCGCCTCCTTGGATTTCATTCTATAATGCCTCAGAAATTGATACGCAGCCCTGCGCCAAAAGTTGTGCCATATTCATCGTATTGTGACAATCGCGTACGATTACCAAAGTAATAATATTCGGGTCGGTCATTCAGATTGATCGCTTCAGCACTGATCATAATATTCTCGCTCCACTCATAGCGTGCTGTGATGTCTATTTGCATATGATTGTCTGTATAGCGATCGTTTAATGCAGCGTCTCCCACTGAGTCTAAATAATTGCTGCGAAAATTAGTAGCTAACCGTATATCCCAGGGTCCGCGGTCATAACCAACGGATAAATTGGCTGAATTTTTTGCCTGTTTAAAAAAAGGAATCGTACGCGCGCCATTTGCCGCATTCTGTGGAAGGTCTGTTTCTCCGTCTGTATACGTGTAATTTAATACGAAGAGAAAACCGTTATCAAACGCGGTTTGATACGACGCCTCAAAGCCTTGTATCGTGCTGGCGTCGGTGTTGGCGAAGGTCTCAGCAATAGTATAAATGTTACCTCTAAAAAGCGAATCGTTGGCTACGACTTCTACGATCGAGTCATCGATACGCTTATAGAAAAGTCCTGCTCCAAAAAACGATTCCTCAGAGAGATAGTATTCGAAGGAGACATCGAAATTCCATGCCGTTGTAGGGTCCAGATTCGGATTACCGCCTGCGATCTCATTGTCTTCGGTATTAACAAAGGCGCCCGCTCGAGATGCGCTAAAACCAGGTCTTACGAGGGACCGAAATATACCTATTCTCAGCAGCTGATCGTCTGCGAGCGAATACTTCAAATTGAGCGAAGGTGCCAGAAAACTGTAGTCATTATTGTATGAAACGTTTCCTGCGAATCCGTCTCCATCATAGCTTTTCCCACGATAGGTAGTTTTAGTATCCTCATAGCGAATACCATAGATCCACGTGGCGTCGCCGAATTGAGACGTTGCCATGGCATAGACAGACGTCACATCCTCTTCAGTCGACCAGTCGGCCGGAATCGACTCTTCCTCTTCGTCACCCGACATCTCAAAAAACACACCTGGGTTTCGACACGTCGTCCCGTCCGATAGCGCATAGCTTCCAGCGCCTAAGTTATCCCGAAAAGCCTTCACCTGATCGAAGGTAGGGGTAGGCCCCGCCTTGCTTGCCAGAAAAGGCGAGAGAGTCAGATTATTTACTTCGGCAAGATTGACATCATTAATTGGTTCATAACCACAAAAATTGAAATTATTAACCTTTTCTCGAGCACTGAATTTTAAGCCTGTTTGAATCTCAGTATTACTACTGTAGGAGTAGCGATAGTCTACGGTCGCCCCTGTGTTCTCATCAGTATTCAGAGAGTAATCAGACTCCCACGCTTTAAGATTGAAATTATTCGCATTGTAAAACGCTGCTGGAAAGGTAACCGTTGGCTTTTGAGAATCAGCAGCATCATAAGTAATCGGTTGATTGATTTTTCCACTGCGGAAGATCGCGTTGTAGCTCTGCGTGTCGTCTTGTTCCGCTTGAGAGGTGAAAAATTCAATTTCTACACCAGAACGCTCGTTGATTTCAAACTTTGCTCCGATCTGAGCGGAGTCTATTTGCCGAATTTCAGTTCTGTTTTTACCCTCGGTATCCACTCTGCTATTGGCATAACTAAACACGCTTCCGTTGATCACAGGGTCATTGTCCTCTAACCCGTCACGAGTCTCCCACTTAGCGCGCCACTCTGTGTCAGTGTACTCATTATGAAACAGGTGCGCATAATAGGTGTTTCCTGAATCGGAGACGAAGTCAAGATTTAGCACTATTCCACTTCGTTCTCTCTCAAGATCGTAAAATCGCATTTCATAGTCATTATTCGGAGCCTCTGCACCCCAACCTCCCGTTTCATTATTCTCGGCGACTATTCTTCTTGTCTGATCACTTAATACCACTGCAACACCAAACTCACCTCCGCTAACATCCCATCTATCCGCAAAAGTCGCCGCTAGCTTAGGGTTACTACTATCTTCAGTGAGCTGGTTATAGGAGGTCTCCGCTTTTAACCTAACAAATCGGTCGTCGTACGAGAACGCAGTGATCGTTTCGAGATCTATTGCACCACCGATGGTATCGGCATCGAGGTCAGGCGTTAACGTTTTATAAACAGTCATCGTTTGAAGAAGGTCAGAGGGAACCCCATCGAGGATGACTCCGCGTCGATCCTCAGGTGAGGCCGTACTAACCCCATTAATTGTCATACTGTTAAGGTCTGTATTCATTCCTCTCACAGAGACATAACGACCTTCGCCTTGATCATTCTCAACCATGATGCCTGAAATGCGGCGAAGCGATTCGGCAACATTTATATCAGCAAAGTTCCCGATCGCATCCGAATCCACAACGCCCGACACTTTGTTCGAATCTCGCTGCTTCTGAATCGCGCTACTCAAACTTGCGCGGCTGCCAACGACAAGTATTTCGTCTAGAGATTCGGACTGGGCATAGGTGGCTGAGGCGCTGATGAAAAACGTAGACGAAAGAGCTGAAGCGATGGCGATCGAGAGGCGAGATTTTACGCCATGGTGATTTTTCATTTTTATCTTCCTTTGAATAGTTAACGTATTTTTCGCCGAAGGTTCTAATTAAGGATTCTTCGAACTAACGCTGGGAAGATAAATCTCTTGTGTGACTAATTGATTAAACTTGCATGACTATTCTATGACAGCTGCAACGACTGTTGAAAATCCGACACAATAATCAACTCTAAAGGCCTAAGGTTTTTGCAATATCTTGCCAAGAGACTAGTTTGAAATTCTGAGCACCCGCAGGCATCGTATTTGTACCGTCTTGGACCACAACAAGGCCCTCGGGAAACCGCTGCGTTCTAATCTGTGAGGATGCGGCTAAGCCATCGGTGTCAGAGGTTCCATCGATTCCGAGAGTAGCGTCGTCCGCGAGGGTAAAGCTGTCGATATAGGCATGAGGTGACATTCGATCGAACAACGCATAGGTACTGTTTCCCTGGCTCGAAACTATCAGATAGCCAGCCTGCCCAACCGTGAAAATGTCCATGCCCTCTACGTCTGCCGTCAGTCGGACTCCATCAACAATAGCCAGCGTATTCAATGCCGCAGACTTGTTGGCATTCGCCTCTAGAAAAAATACACCTTCCGCTTCGACTCCAACAAACAGCCGCTCGTGTGTGTCATCGGCAACACAACCCTCAGGTTGACTTGAAACTGCGAACTCCCTTAACAAGGTCCCACGTCCCAACACAGTCGAGTCATCAAAGCGGCCGTTCTCCCTCACTCCTTGACGCAAAACAATATCTATACGCCACTGTTGGTAACGCCCATCTTTATCATTTATGAATGCCTGTATCCCCTCGCTATTGCTAAAGAGACAGAGTCCATAAACTTCATTTAAACCTGTCTCGATTTCACTTTCGCTTAACCAGACTAGCTCACCCATAGGTGACATGATAAATAAACTCAGCGTATTCAATGTACGATTACTTGCTGCTAGAACCGCGGTGCCTGTTGGCCATGGGCTAGGCAGCGGTCTAATATCGACGTTGTTTGTAAGCCCAGCTGCGATTCGCTGATGCCTACGCCCATCTAGACCGTAGACCTCGAGTCCATATTGTTTATCAGTACCAATCACGAGACTCAATTGCGCATCAGTTGGATGCACCCAGATTGCTGGGTCGTCTGCCGCATCCTCTGTACTTAAAACGGGCTCCGTTTCGACAATAGCCGCTAGGGATTTAGCACTTGAGCGGAGCGTTGTACTTTTAGCGCAGGAGGCTGCGCTCACAGCCACAGCAACTAGAATTAGCGAATTGCGTGTTGCGGAGAAGATGGACATGGGATGAGCCTCGTTGAACAAAACGTTACCCTCAAAGGAAAGTCATTTTCAACGATAAGGATTCATAGCGGACGTTAACCTCAGAGCATGACAAGGTTGTGACAACAAGAAACTCCAAAACCCAAAAAGCTCACTTGACCCCGCATCACTGAGAACTCTAAACTGAACTACATCGCGCTTTGACGTCCGCCGTGGCCCAAGCACTTACACTGTGGAAAATATCTATGCGCCAGCCACCGGAACTAAACTCAGACGACGCTCAAAGCCTCTGCGCCGCTACTGAAAATGCCAGCCAATCAGCCGTAGATCCTCAGTTTCAACCTTACCTGCGAGAGCCCCCTCGGATTAGTTACACGCAGCCAGAGGATCCTTGGTTTCGTCGCCGCCTCGTCTCTTCTCTAGAAGCGATGCTAGGTCGCAACAAAATCGAAAAAACCTACTATCGCCTTAAAGAATCGCCGTTTAGCATAAGCCAGTTTTTCGGTTCGGCCTTGCACGAAGCAGGTATTAGGGTCGAGCTCGATCAGAGCAAGCTTGCTGCAATCCCGCGCAAGGGCCCACTTCTATTTGTTGCCAATCATCCTTTCGGCGTAGTCGATGGCATGGTGCTTTGCGATATCGCAGCACAGGTCCGTGGCGATCTGCGAATTATGCTGCACTCACTGCTCTGTCAGGACAAACAGCTAGCACCCTATTTTTTACCTATAGATTTTACGCAAGACAAGCGCGCGACCAAGACCAATATTCGCTCTAAACAGCTCGCGCTAGAATACCTTTCGCAGGACATTCCGGTGTTAATTTTTCCCTCTGGTACTGTTTCTACGGCCAACAAGTTCGGCTTTGGCGAGGTTGAAGATGCGCCCTGGACGACCTTCGCAGCCAAGATTATCCGCGAGGCAGAGGCCACTGTCGTGCCCATCCATTTCCATGGTCGCAACAGCCGACTTTTTCATGTCGCTTCGCATATTGCAGAACCGTTACGAATGGCGCTGCTGGTCAGTGAGGCATTAAAAAAGTTTGGCAAGACTGTAGAGGTCGATATCGGAGATCCGATACCGTTCGAAGAGCTAAGCACACATGAGTCTCGAAAAGCATTAACTGACTTTTTGTATGGCACCGTGCGCGATCTGGGCCGCGACAGTCAACTTAGGAAAGCACGCTAGCGCAGATAGGATGCACCGTTCACATCGATGACTGTGCCAGTTGAGAATTCCGCACCCTCTGAAGCTAAGAAAAGCACAGCATGAGCCACTTCTTTAGGTTCTGCTACGCGATTGAATCCGCTTTGCGCCTTAATCTCGGCTCCCTCGGCGCTCGCTAAACGATCGGCGGTGAGCTCGGTATTGACGAACCCTGGCGCGACCGCGCCGACAAATATTTTGTGCGGGGCAAGTGCGACAGCGAGCGACTGGCTTAATGACGTCAGCCCAGCCTTGCTCGCTCCGTAGGCTGGCTTAATAGGTTCGCCGCGATAAGCGCCGCGCGAAGTAATATTGACTATGCGCCCGCCGCCTCCTGCGAGCATGTGCTGAACCGCGCAGAAACACACATTGGCGGGCGCAGTTAGGTTTGCAGCTAGCGTCTTCTGCCATGCCTCTTGCCATTCTTGATAACTGGTCGAATCGATGGGGTGATAATCGCCAATACCTGCATTATTTACTGCTATGTCGAGACCGCCTAACTCCTTCGCAGCGGCATCGACTACTAGACGCACCTGTTTGGGATCCGCAATATCAGCGCGGTGAATGCTGTGGCCCGCACCGGGCAGCTGCGCGAGCGCTGCGGCCGCTGCCGAATCGTTTGCCCGATACACTATGGCGACATTAGCACCAGCTGCAGCAAAGGCAGTTGATATGGCTAAACCAATACCTCGTGAGCCGCCTGTAACGAGCACTTTCTTTGCTGTAAAATCCACTGCCTATCCCCTTACGCGCGCGCCAATTCTAATGCGCTAATTATCTGCGAAGCGCGCGCTCAAAGTAAGAGGCGATTTAGCCTATACCATCCATTCTTGCCAATCGGCCAATCAGTTCTTCGACACGCGAACTGTAGCCCCACTCGTTGTCATACCAGCTCACTACTTTAACAAGGTTGCCACCCATCACCTGCGTCAGCTCACTGTCGAAAATACTCGAATGTGAATTGCCAATAATGTCACTGCTGACTATCGGCGCCGTGGAATAGCTTAGAATCCCGCGCATTGGACCCTCGGCCGCTGCGCGCATTGCCGCATTAATTTCATCGACAGTCACGTCTTTGTCGAGTTCAGCAACCAAGTCTACGACGCTGCCATCCGCGACTGGGACTCGCATCGCGAGGCCATCGAGTTTTCCTGCTAGTGCAGGTATAACCAGCCCGATCGCTTTTGCAGCACCTGTCGATGTTGGGACAATATTAGTGGCGGCGTTGCGCGAGCGCCTAGGATCACCACTATTAGGCGAGTCGATAAGCCGCTGACCCGAGGTATAAGCATGGACTGTAGTCAGCAGCCCTCGGCGCAGGCCAAAAGAATCGTTTAAAACTTTGGCGAGAGGCGCCGCGCAATTAGTCGTGCAACTTGCATTGCTGATGATGCGGCTGTCTTTTGTCACTACGTCGTCATTGACACCGGTAACAAGAGTCGCTGGAAGTGAATCTTTAGAAGGCACTGTCAATAGCACCCTGCTCGCACCCGCAATAAGATGTTTTTCGAGATCTGCGATATGGCGAAACACACCTGAGCTCTCGATGACATAGTCTACGCCGAGTTCGCGCCACGGCAATTTGGCAGGGTCGCGTTCGCTTAACACGCTAAACGGATCGCCGTTAATTTCCATACGGTCGCCGGTGACACTAACCTCGCCAGTAAAGATGCCATGCGTGCTGTCATATTTAAACGCGTAGGCTAATTGTTCGGGGCTCGCTAAATCGTTCACAGCGACGACATCGTAGTGGCCGCGTAGCTTCGCGATACGCATAATAGTGCGGCCAATTCGGCCGAAGCCATTGATCGCAACGCGGGGGAGTCGAGCGGTGGTGTTTGCTTCACTCATCTTGTTTCCTGGTTCATTGAAAGTGGGGGCAAGAAAACGTCTGTCCCTACTAACAATGACCGTTACTTAAGAGAATAGCTCGCACTTAAATCACGATTCGGTGATAAAAATTAAACCCATTAGGCGGTGGCCGATTCGCTCAGTTCCCACAGCTGGTTTGCCAGCGCAGGATCAACCGCCCACTGCGCAACACCAAAGTAACGAGGCGACGCCTCATCAGCCAAGTCAGCGACATCGCAGTCTTCGCAATACAATCCGCCCATACCTTGCAACATCTCGCTTGTCGCCGCCCACAGCGTTGTCGTGCATCCCTGTGTCGTAGATTTAAAAAGCGAGTCGGCGAGCTCTGAAAGATTGCCGTTTTCATCAAGCCATCCAAGCGCAACCATCTCTTGGTTATCCAAGTGACGTTGAAGAGGTGTCATGATTCCGCCTGGGTGCACAGAGAAAGCGCGCAGACCTTTCTCTGCGTATTTCATATCCAGGCCGAGCGCAAATAAGGCGTTGGCGGTTTTTGCCTGAGCGTAAGCCGTCCATTTTTCGTAAGGAGTTTGTTCAAAATTTATATCGTCAAAATTGACGCCACCTCGCCGATGGCCAATCGATGAAAGGCACACCACTCGCGGCGCGTCGGCTGCAAGCAAGGCGGGCAACAAGCCTTTAGTCAGAATAAAGTGACCCAAATGATTAATCCCAAACTGCGATTCCCACCCGCCCTCGATCTTCGCCTGAGGGCATGCCATGATGCCAGCATTGTTGATCAACAGGTCTATCTGCTCTTCGCTCTCAAGCATTTCGTCGACGAAGCGGCGCACGCTTGCAAAGTCACCGAGGTCCATCGGTAAGGGAATAACTTCGCCTATCTGTATTGTGCCAAGCGTCTCTGCCGCCTTATCAAAGTTGCGCACGGGAACATAGACTTTGGCGCCTGCCCGCGCTAGGGCACGAGTCGTCTCCAGACCGATGCCAGAATAGCCCCCTGTAACCACGGCAACTTTCCCGCTTAGGTCTTTTCCTGCCAGAATGTCTGAAGGCTCGCTTTTAGGGTCTAAGCCCGATCCTAGTTTCGCCTGAACTCGTCTAGTCACGTTCTCAGTCGCGTTCTCAGTCATGGTCTCTCCGTTTTCTTTTGTTGGGCGGAAGTGAAATACAGTGAAATACAAGGGTGAATTAAAAAAACGATTTACGAAAATTGAAAGAGATTAGCGCCTTCAGCAGCTGCGCCTGTGGTGACTCTGCCAGCTCTTTCTAGCATTTCTTCGGCTAACATTCGACTCAGCGTATGCGTATCGGACGCCGTGTTGGCGATAAAGCGAACGTCATCCGCTACGAGTCTGCCGATCACGATGCCACGCACCGGCACACCGCGCTCGTGTATGACGGTATAGGTTTCGACCTTTGCGTCGCCTTCGGGGGTTTCAGTAAAACGAGGACTCATCATGGCGTCAATCTCGCCTTGGTAGCTCGCAGGATTTTCTCGTAGCCATTCACCTTCGATCGGTGTTGACGAGTAAATTCCCGTCGCGTGTTTGCTCAAATAACCGCCGTTCGCTGTGATCATGCCGAATGCCGCTCGCTCGGTAATCGCGCTGTTTTTGCGGCGATCACGAAGCAAAGAAACAAGCGTCGCAATCGCATGCATCGAATAATTATTTCCGGGACCGCCAAAAAATGGCAAGCCACCAGTGAGCGTTAATCCCCGAGAATCATTAGTCTGTATGCCTAACGCTGCGCAGGCGACCTCCACTGCAGACGGGAAACACGAATAAATATCGATGAGATCGATATCACTCATTTCCTTACTCGCCATGGCTAACGCTCTGGAGGTATTGATCTGCATCGCAGGAGAGCTGTGGTAATTGACGCGCTCGGTGACCAAAAGCTTTTCGCTAGCCTCGGCGCAACCATGCAGGAATACCCACCGCGCAGGATCGATACCCAATTCGCGCGCACGGCCGACCGAGGTCATTACCACTGCTGCACCTTGATCGACACCGTCCATAGCGTTCATCCATTTCGGATAGGGAAAGCCGATGAATCGGTTCTCTGCGCTAACGCTCGCGAGTTCTTGTGCACTGCGGCGCGTTCCGTAAAGGGCAAAAGGGTTCGCGGCAGCGATTTCGGTGAAAGGCGCAAACAGCTCACCCATTGCGAGCAAATGCTGTTCGACCGAGTTTCCGAGCCTGCCGCGAATCGCATTCTCGAATAGAGGATAGGTATTAACCGGCACACCGATTCCATGCGTAAACTCATGTTTGCTGGCAAGCGCAGGACCAATGCCGCGGTCCTCTAAACTGCCAGCGTCCTCTTCTTGCCAGTTGAGTGTGATGCCTGCCCGCAGTGCACGCTGCGCCGTTTTTATTGCTTCGGAGCCCGTGATTAGCGCAACGCCAACCTCACCCTCGGCGATCCGCTGTGCCATCTCATTAATCATCGTTTGCGGCGTGTTGCCGCCTACATGACCGTAAATAGCCCTGCTTGGATTCGCATTGAGTCGGCGAGCTACCGCTCGCGGAGGGTTCTCCGCGCGGCCGAAGGGGTTGGGCATGCGTGGTCGATTAAACGAATCAGGGAAAATGCGAATAACGGCAAGGGTATCGATTAGCTGGGCAACCCTGCTCGCATCGAGTCCGGTGTCTGCCAGTGCGACGCGCGCAGCTTCAGCGGCAATATCCATGGGTGAGAATGCCTTAAGCGGGTCGTCTTCACGCCCGGTAAACTGCCCTGCACCAACAAGAATTGGCGTGTTGTCGCGCATGCTTAGCTCCTCTTATTTCCCTGATGCCCCTGATGCCAGCTGATGCCCGCTTAAGAGCGCTTCCCTCGAATAATAGTGCGAAACACAGCCTGCAGAAACAGTCGATGCTTGCCTTAAATCCGGTTGCCTTGTAAAAAGGGGGCAAGTCGACAAAACTATTGATCCAAAGTCCGCCGCACAACCGCACAATCCCCACAAACAATGACAAAGAGAGCCAGATGATGCAAAAACTATCGATAAGGAAATCTAACGCTTCCAGCATCTCGCTGTTCACACTTTTGTTCGGCGCCATGATTTCTCTGACATCCACAAGCTTTGCTGTAGAGCTCGCGGGCGGTTTCGAAATCGTGCAGCTTGCCGACATGAGCTGGGATGAATCGAGCGACCGCGTTCAACAAAAAGTGCTCTACGGCAATCCTGCTGAAGAAGGGCTCTATATTATTCGCGTGCGTTTCCCTGCCGGGGGAACAAGCCGTCCGCATTTCCACTCTCAAGACAGGTTTGTCACAGTAATCGAAGGCACGTGGAATGCCGGTATCGATGCGAGCCACGACATGACCACAACGACACCTATTCCTGCCGGTGGCTATATGATGCATCCAGCAGGCGCAGTGCACTATGACGGTTCGCGCGGAGGGCCGGTGGTGGTCGAGATTCGCGGCTTCGGTCCCGTGTCAACTACAGGCGTCGACATTCAGCAGTAAAGGCGGCAAAAAGGATCAGCCCGCTCAATTTCTTACTAAATTTGTCGCGTTTTGGGCGCCTACAGCCTCGACCTAGAGGCTGCAACTCTTTATAGTACGCACCTTCTGTAAATCCCCAATAAAGAACCCTCGGCGATCGCATGCTAGAGCATCGTTCAGCCGTCGAAAAAGGAATACCCTCAGTGATCTCTGCCGCCAACGTCACCATGCAATTCGCCGCCAAGCCACTCTTCGAGAACATCTCGGTCAAATTTGGCGACGGCAACCGTTACGGCCTCATCGGCGCGAATGGCTGTGGCAAATCAACGTTTATGAAAATTCTCGACGGCAGCCTGATCCCCTCGACTGGCAATGTCTCTACCTCGCCTAACGAGCGCGTCGGCAGACTCAATCAGGACCAGTTTGCCTTCGAAGAGTTCTCGGTAATCGACACAGTAATCATGGGACACAAAGAACTGTGGGAGGTTAAGCAGGAGCGCGACCGCATCTATGGCCTGCCAGAGATGAGCGAAGAGGACGGCATGAAAGTCGCCGAGCTTGAGATCGAGTTCGCCGAGATGGACGGCTACAGCGCCGAGAGCCGTGCCGGTGAATTACTGAGCGGCGCCGGTATCGAAGAAGAGATGCACTTCGGCCCAATGTCGGAGATCGCACCCGGCTGGAAGCTGCGTGTACTCCTCGCTCAAGCTTTATTTTCAGATCCGGATCTACTGCTACTCGACGAACCAACCAACAACCTTGACATCAACGCCATTCGCTGGCTCGAAGAGGTGCTCAACCAGCGCCGCTCGACGATGATTATCATCTCGCATGATCGTCACTTCCTCAATTCTGTGTGCACACACATGGCGGATATCGACTACGGTGAGCTGAGGGTTTACCCCGGCAACTACGATGACTTCATGATCGCTGCCACCGCCGCACGCGAGCGTCTGCAGTCGATCAATGCGAAAAAATCGGCACAAATCGCCGACCTCCAGCAGTTTGTGAGCCGCTTCTCGGCCAACGCCTCGAAAGCGAAACAGGCAACTTCGCGCGCTAAGCGCATCGAGAAGATTCAGCTCGAGGACATTAAACCCTCGAGCCGCGTAAGCCCCTATATTCGCTTCGAGCAGGACAAGAAACTGCATCGACAGGCGGTAGTGATCGAAAACCTAAAGCATGGTTTCGACGGCGAGACGCTGTTTAAAGACGGCAACCTAATCATCCCCGCCGGTCAGAAATTGGCAGTTATCGGTGAGAATGGCGCGGGCAAGTCGACATTCTTGCGCTGCTTGGTCGATGCTATCAAACCCGAGTCGGGCAAGATTGCTTGGGCTGAGAATGCGAGCATCGGTTATTGCCCGCAAGACAGCACCGCTGACTTTAGCAACGACATGACAATCTTCGAGTGGATGACCCAGTGGCGCAAGCCGACCCATGACGACCTGATTGTGAGAGCAACGCTCGGCCGCCTATTGTTTCCAGCGGACGACGCCAACAAGAAGGTCAAAGTGTGTTCGGGAGGGGAGAAAAACCGCCTCTTGTTCGGCAAGATGATCATGCAAGACCACAACGTGCTGATTATGGATGAGCCGACTAACCATATGGATATGGAAGCGATCGAGGCACTTAACCTCGCGCTAGAATACTACGAGGGCACGCTCATTTTCGTCAGCCACGACCGCGAGTTCGTCTCCTCACTGGCCGATCGCATCGTAGAAATCAAAGACCAAAAGCTCAACGACTACCAGGGTAATTACGAAGAATTCTTGGCAATGCAATTGGCAGCTAAGTAATTTTGGGGCAAACGCCTTAAGGGCTCTCGCAATGCGCTATACTCTTAAGGAATGAACAACGCTCAAGACATTCTGCAATCAGTCTTTGGATTCCAGTCCTTTCGTCCGCCCCAAGACCAGATTATCGATTCCGTTATCGCCGGCGATGATGCCATGGTGATTATGCCAACGGGCGGCGGAAAGTCGCTGTGCTATCAGATTCCCTCGCTCGTTCGCGAAGGCTGTGGTGTCGTGGTTTCACCTCTTATTGCCCTGATGCAAGATCAAGTGAGCGCACTCAAGCTCTTAGGTGTCCGTGCTGCGTTCCTAAACTCAACTCTCGACCCCTCGGAAGCGGCCGAGATTGAGTCTGATTTGCGCAGCGGCACTCTCGATTTGCTCTATATCGCCCCCGAGCGCCTCAATCAGAATCGCACCATCGCCCTTTTGCAAAGCGCAACAATCTCGCTCTTTGCGATCGATGAGGCGCATTGCGTCTCGCAGTGGGGTCACGATTTCCGCGCCGATTATCTGCAGCTTTCGATGCTCGCCGAACTCTTTCCTGAAGTTCCCCGCATCGCGCTCACGGCAACCGCCGACGAGCGGACACGAGGCGAGATAATCAACAGGCTGGGCTTGGAGCACGGCGGCCACTTTATCGCCGGTTTCGACCGTCCAAACATTCGCTACCGAATCGCTCTCAAACACAATGCCAAAACGCAGCTTCTCAAGTTTCTAAAAGAAGAACACCCGCGCGATGCGGGCATTGTCTATTGCCTGTCGCGCAAAAAAACCGAAGAGATCGCCCACTGGCTAACGCTGCAGGGTTTCAATGCACTACCCTATCATGCGGGCCTACCGACGCAGACTCGCGCCAAGAATCAGGCGCGTTTCCTCCGCGAAGAGGGCGTAATCGTCGTCGCGACAATCGCCTTCGGTATGGGAATCGACAAACCCGACGTCCGCTTCGTAGCCCATCTCGACCTGCCGAAAACCGTCGAGTCTTACTATCAGGAAACCGGCCGCGCGGGGCGTGATGGCATGCCTGCCGATGCGTGGATGGTTTATGGGCTTCAAGACGTCATTAAACTGCGGCAGATGATGTCTACCTCCGAGGGCAGCGAAGAGCACAAGCGAGCCGAGCAGCATCGGCTCAATGCTATGCTCGGCTTCTGCGAAATAACGTCCTGCCGGCGCCAGGCGCTGCTCGCCTATTTCGACGATCACATGCCGAATCCTTGCGGCAACTGTGATACCTGCCTAGAACCGGCGGACACGTGGGACGGTACTGAATCTGCGCGTATGGCTCTGAGTACTGCCTATCTTACCGGCCAACGCTTTGGAGTAAACCACCTTATCGATGTGCTTCGCGGCTCGGAGGGTGAGAAGATTTTCCAATTCGAGCATCACACCATCAGTGTCTACGGAATAGGCAAAGCGTTAAGCAACGACCAATGGCGTTCGGTCTTCCGCCAACTCGTTGCCCGTGGATTGCTGAGTGTCGATCTCGAGCGTTTTGGCGCACTGCGGCTAGAAGAGCGCTGTCGACCCCTGCTACGTGGCGAAGAAACTATAGAGCTAAGGCGAGACTTAAAACAGAAAACAACCAAACGTCAGACGCGCTCGCCTCTGCCTAATGATATCGATGTAACGCTCTGGGAAGCGCTGAGGGACTGCCGCCGCGGATTCGCCGAGGAGCAAAACGTGCCACCCTACGTAATTTTTCACGACAGCACGCTTCAAGAGATGTGCGTCTCACTCCCCTCTTCACTCGAGCGGTTAGCCGAGATAAGCGGCGTCGGTGAGCGCAAGCTAGAGAAATACGGCCCCGCTTTTGTTGGCGTTATTAACCAGCACCTCGTTGGCTAGGCAAGATTTGCAACATTCGGTCACAATTGAGGCGTTGCTTTACGCATCGGCTATTGGCAACCTCTGCGCATGAGGTTCGCACCTCCGCTTGCACTTGCTGCGCCCTAAGCCGCAGCGGTTAGCTAGCTCGCCCCCTAAGTGCGAATCGAAATACTTTCACTCGTTACAGGAGCGAGAAACGATGCGTACCTATCCCGCGTTAGCCTCTTTGCAGGCAGCCATGCTCATAATAATCAGCACCAGTGTGCTGGCGGCCGAATATGAGTCAATCGGCACGTTCGATTTCCCCACATCGGGCTCGCCTCAGGCTCAGGTTCATTTCGAGCTAGGCGTGGGTTACCTCCACAGTTTTGGCTTCATTCAAGCGCAGCGTGAATTCAAGCTCGCACAGGAAATCGAGCCCGATTTCGCCATGGCCTATTGGGGAGAGACCTTTACCTATAATCACCCCTTCATCGGTGAGTGGGACGCACAGTCACCCATGGACACGCTCAACCGCCTCGGCGCGACGAGTGAAGAGCGTCTAAGCAAAGCCCCTACCGAACGCGAGAAAGGCTTTCTTCGCGCAGCGGAGGCCTATGCCTTTACACCCGGCACCGTAGGCAAACGCCGTACGGCTTGGATGAATGCGATGCAGGAGGTCTATGCAGATTTTGGCGATGATGATGAGGTGGCAGCATTTGCCGCTGTATCAATGTTAGCCGGTGCAACCGTCGCAGGAGAGGCGAGCCAAAGACTCAACATGCGCGCCGGCGCCATTGCGCTCGAATTGTTTAAGAAAAACGAAGACCATCCTGGTGCAGCGCACTATGTCATCCACGCATTCGATGATCCTATTCACGCACCTATTGCGCTCGAGGCGGCATTTAAATACGCAGACACGGCTCCCGCCGTCGCCCATGCCCGACATATGCCCACCCATATTTTTATTCAGCACGGCATGTGGCCAGAAGTCGCGAAATGGAACGTTGCTGCCTTCGATGCAGGCGCAGCACTTTGGATGCCAGGCGACAGACCGAATGATCAGAATCATGCCGCCGACTGGGGCCAGTATGGCGATCTACAGATGGGCGATGCCGAACGTTCAATGTGGTGGATCGCGCGTTCCGAAAAAGTACTTCGAGAGAATCCTAACGACGCGCGTTCGGCAGCCACTCTAAACACCATGCGCGCCCGCCATACTATTGAGACGCAGCAATGGCAAACACGCGAACTTAACGAAGAGCTTGATGCCAACGAATTGCTCGCGCTGGGCATGAGCGCAGCAGCGCTCAATCAATTCGCGCTCACTTCGAGTGTAGCAGAGCGTTTATTACTCTTAGCAGACGCGAGCCCTCGCGATCAAAATCTCAAGATTATGTATCACGAAATCGCAGGTCTTGCCGAACTCGGCATGGCGCGCGCGGGGGCAACAGTCGACGTAAGTTTGCAGAAATCAGCTGTCGAGCATTTTTCGAATGCCCTTGAAATAACAGCCACCCAACGCTTACCTAACGGTGCTGCGAATCCTTTAAAACCAGCACATGAGCTTGTTGGCGAGGCGATGCTTGCTAGCGGACAAACCGAATGGGCTGCCGAGCTTTTCGAAGAGTCTTTGCTGCGTATGCCAAGGCGTCCTCTCTCACTTTTGGGTGCCGCTCGCAGTCAAGCCGAGCTCGGCAATACGGCACTGGCAGCTAAGCACTATGCCGAACTCGCTTTAGTATTAGCCGGTAGCGATCATGTCGCGTTGGCTGAGGCGCAGGCATTTATTGCTAACGCCAATTAGCGCTGGCACAACTGACTCGGCGCGCCATTTCTCAAGCGCTTTTTGATCGCTAGATCTTTGCTCACGACGTAACAAGAAAAAGGAGCGTATTATGCACATAAAGAAAGAGCCCGAGTTAACGCGGCTCGACTCAGCGAGCGCCGAATTTGCGGTCGCGGGTAACGGACTCCTGAGCCGACGACTCCTCCTAGGGCTTGGCCTAGGAGGCGCGGGATTATCCGTGGCCTCTGGTGCACTCGGCGCGGATTTCGACATACCTGCTTGGTCAAAACAGCCTGGCCCTGGCCCTAGCGGTTATGGCCAGCCTTCTCGTTTCGTCGAAGGCATTCAGCGCGACCCCGGCCGTGCTAACCCTCTTTATCCTGGAGGCGGCGCCTCGCGCACGCCATTGCATCAGCTTCGTGGCACCATCACACCAAATGGCCTGCACTTCGAGCGCCATCACGCTGGTGTTCCAGACGTCGATCCAACGCAGCACACGCTCGTGATCAACGGCCTAGTAGCTCAGCCTCTCGCCTTCGACTACGAAAGCCTTCTCCGCTACCCCATGGTTTCGCGCATACAATTTCTCGAATGTTCGGGCAATAGCGGAGCACTGTTTCGTGACACGGCGGTAGATGGCACAGCGCAGAGCATCAACGGCTTAGTGTCGTGCGCAGAATGGACAGGAATCCCACTCTCAGTCTTGCTTGACGAGGCAGGCGTATCTCCCGAGGCCCGCTGGATAAGCGCTGTCGGTGCCGATGCCGCTAGCATGGGTCGCTCGATACCATTGGACAAAGCCGTCGACGACGTTTTGGTCGCTTTATTCCAGAACGGCGAACCGCTGAGACCAGAGCAGGGTTATCCGATGAGGCTTTTTGTTCCCGGCTGGGAAGGCAATGTTAGCGTGAAATGGCTTACCCAAATCAAATTGAGTAAAGAGCCCAGTCAATTTCGCGATGAAACGAGCAAATATACCGATACTCTGAGCGACCGGCGCAGCTTACAGTTCACTTTCCCCATGGGTGTGAAATCAATCATTACCTCTCCCTCAGGCAAGATGCAGCTTAATAATCCGGGACTCTATCAGATCGAGGGCCTTGCTTGGTCTGGAGCGGGATCAATCGCGAAGGTCGAGATTAGCGCTGATGGCGGCGTGACTTGGGCGCAGGCCGCACTTGATACGCAAGCTGGCGACAAATCATTAGCGCGTTTTAGGTTGCCGTGGCACTGGAACGCAAACCCTGCACAGCTGATCAGTAGGGCAACCGATAGCGCAGGGAATCTCCAGCCAACGCGCAGTCAACTTCTCGCAGAGAAGGGGGCGCTGGCTTTCTATCATTTCAACGCACAGCAGTGCTGGGCTGTAACGAGCTCCGGCGAGGTGAAAAATGTCTATGTTTAAAACCACCTGCTTTAGCGCGCCTCTGCTCGCTCTCGGCTTAGCGCTTACGTCACCGCTTGCAATGAGCCAAGAGACGCTAGAATCGCCGCAGCTAGGAAGAAAAATCACATCATCTGAACTGATCGAACTCGACCTCATCGCCTCTAACGAGAGCGCACTGCCCGCCGGCAGCGGCACTGCGTTTCAAGGCCGTGAAATCTATGCCGCTCAATGCGCATCTTGCCACGGGCCAGATGGCTCGGGCGGCCCCGCGAATCAGAAACTCGTTGGTGGCAATATTAAGTCAACAGAGGACCCGGTGCGCACCGTTGGCAGCTACTGGCCACACGGCTCCACACTTTTCGACTATGTCCGGCGCGCGATGCCAGCTAATGCACCGAAATCGTTGAGTGACACCGAAGTGTATCAAGTTGTCGCTTATGTGCTGTTTATGAACGGCCTTATCGACCAATATAAAATAATCAACGCAGACACCCTGCTATCGCTAAAAATGCCCAACGCAGGGGGATTCATTGACATGAGCGCGTCACACTGACACCCGGATGCGCGAGAAGCATCAAACATTGATCTCGCTCGCTTCACAGGGATACGCAAACTCAGTAAACTTGCGGCCCGCCGAAAGCTAGCCGAATAAAATCTAAACTCTGAGAGAGAACCCATGCCTAAGTCCCTAGCGCTGCTCGCTGCGCGAGTATTGTCTATGCCAAATTTTCTGCGCGCCTTAGTCGCCTTCTATTGCCTATCCTCTGCAATCGCGACTGCGCAAGTTGGAATCGATGTCTCACGCATCAGCGCAGAGCCTTCGTTCGAGGATTTCTCCGAAATGTCACCTAGCACTGCACTTGCGCGCTCGATGACTAAGGTTGACGACTTCACCCAGCGCCTGCCCGACGATGGCGACGCAGCCTCTCAGCGCACCGAAGTGTATATTGGCTACGATCAAGAACAGCTGCACGTCATATTCCTTGCCTTCGACGACAACCCAAGCCAGATTCGCGCGAACCTATCCTCACGCGAAAACATCGATGGTGACGATATCGTCGAGATGGTAATCGATACGTTCAACGATCAGCGCGCCGCGTTCGCTTTCCGCTCAACTCCCCTTGGCATGCAATGGGATGCGCGCTGGACCGAAGGCTCTTCAATGCGTGCAGGATTCGACACGACGCTCGAAACCGTGTGGGAAAGCGATGGTCAGGTTACCGATCAAGGCTATATGGTGAAAATGGCGATTCCGCTACGCAGCCTGCGCTTTCTTGATCGTCCCGAACAGCTGTGGCGCATTCAGTTTGGCCGCATTATTCCTCGACTAAGTGAAGAATCTTACTGGCCACCCTATCTCATCGACATCGAAGGCCGCCTAAACCAGACTGCACCACTCACCGGTATCCGCAATGTTTCACCGGGCAATAATTCGCAGATCGTGCCTTTTTTATTCGCGCGCGAAGTCGATTCACTTAAGCCTAACGCCGTCGGAGGCCCTGCGTTCAAACGCGCTTCTGAGCAAGATGTCGGTGTTGATGCCAAATTTATTTTCAACGATTCGATGGTTTTAGACATCACGCTCAATCCAGATTTCAGTCAAGTCGAATCGGACGAGCCACAGGTCACCGTCAACGAACGCTTCGAGGTTCAATTCCCCGAGCGCAGGCCCTTTTTCGTTGAGAACGCCGATTTCTTTGCAACCGACTCGAACCTTGTCTTCACCCGTCGCATAGTCGACCCCGATGGCGGCGTGCGTTTTACTGGTAAATCAGGCGATTACGGTTTTGGCACCATTCTAATCAACGATATAGCACCGGGTCTAAACCGTAGCGAGAACGATCCTCTCAATGGCGAAAAAGCGACGATCGCGATACTACGTGGATTCAAAGATATTTCGACGCAAGACCGAGTGGGCTTTTTAGTCACTGATCGTGAGCTAGGCGACGGTTACAATCGTGTGGCGAGCGTAGACGGTCGTTTCCGCATCAACAACAACTGGCTTACGCAGATGCAAGTCGTCGCGACCGAAAGCGAGCCGGTAAACGGCGGTGAAACAACCAGCGGATACCAGCGCAACATTCAGGTGAATCGCGTTGGTCGCACTGTGCAAAACCATACACACTATATTGCGACCTCAAAAGATTTCCGCACTGAGCTTGGTTTTCAGAATCGCTTCTTCAAGGCGGACACCGACGGCATTCACCAGCGTGTTGCACTCAACTTCTTTCCGGAGGGCACGTCGCTCAATTCTTGGAATACGACTATTTTCGGCGTTTATCTCGAAGACATCGAGGGAACGAAACTGTTTTCTCAGCTAGGGCCAAGCATCGGATTTAATTACGATACGACAAGTTTTAGTGCCGGATACACAGAATATGACGAAGTATTGAGGCCACAAGATTTCCCCGGCCTTGCAAGTAACCGAGACTACAACTACGAAGACTGGACCGTGAGCATAGAAAACAACACGCTAAATAGCCTAGAGTTTGAGGCCAGCTATCGATCGGGTACGAGCCTCAACGTCGTTCCTGCACGAGGCACACTGCCTAGCGTCGTTAATAGCTCACGAGTAAGTATCGATGCGCTGTGGCGCCCTATCAATCGTTTGCGAGTCCTCAACACCTATCTCAACACTGAGCTTGAGACTAAAGGTGGCGCCAAAGTTTTCACTAACCGCATCGCACGCAGCAATTGGAATTACCAGTTTACAAAAGAATGGTCGCTCCGATTCATCGCACAATATGACGAGACGGACGCGGGCCCTGCGACGCGCTTGGTCGACGATGAGAACCTGAACTTCGACCTGTTATTACGCTATGTAATCAACCCTTGGTCGGCGCTTTTTATTGGCTACAACACCAATCAGAGCAATTTTGACATTGTTGACATGGAAGGTGAACGTGAACTGGTTATAGCCAATGACCTTCGCAAAGACGGCGAGCAGTTCTTCGTTAAATTCAGCTACCTGTTCCAGCGTTAATACAGCAAGCCATCGGGTAGCGACCTGCTCTAAGATCCTGATGGCTGCGCTTCTCAAGTAACAATTTATCACATGCATACTCGACCAGCGGCACTGTGCCGCAGCAGCCTAGATTGGCGAGAAAGCGCGATAGGTCTATACTGTGAGCCTTGTACGCGAAGCGTGTCAGCTAGGCAAAGACGCCTTTTTGGCAGGATTTCATAATTGATTATTCGAACTTCAGACCAGCGGAGACGCGGCTCATGACAAAGACAACATTCACCTTCAGCCATTTAGCACTAAAGCACATCAGCGCACTTGCGTTTGCGGTGGCCGCGAGCGCAGCCAGCGCCCAGCCCGGCGCTGCCACACGTGATGCTTACCCTGCGCTAGCTGACCTTTTCAACGCATTCGACGTGACTCATGCACAGACCTTCGCCGAAATTAATAAAATCAATGAAAACGCCTACGCCAAAGAAGCCCGCGACATGCTCGAAGAGCATCTCACCATGATGGCCAACATGACCATGAAAGAGATGATGGCCCAAGGCATGGGTCATGGCGACAATATGCATATGGGTATGAGCATGGATAGCCCCTATGGAGACCTGGAGGTCGAGGCTCGCATTAATCTTCGCAATCTAATGCGTGAGAAATATTCGGACGAACAAGCTGCCGCCGCATTTGATGACAGCGGCGCGCTGAATCGTCACACCTCGCAAGTGTTTAAGCATGGACGTTCGTTTGAGAATAGCCTTTTCAATATTTATGCTGATGACTCTATTACCGATAAACGCGCTGCTGTCGAAGCCGCAATCAGCGATTATAAGTCTGATACGCGTCATTCGGTTGCAGTTACTCCCAAAGACACCACATTGCTTGTGACGCACCCGCAGGCAAATGCATTCAAAACAGCATATCCCCGTCTAAGCGGATTCCTTTGGACCCAGCAATGGCTGCAACTTGCCTCACTCGAAGCGATTATCCGCGACAATGTCGACGACCAGTTTAGCGGTGGTATGGATGTCGCGATGGAGCGCTTCGAGAATAAGATCGGGTCAGCTGGTGGTATGAGTATGTACCCCGCACCGACAGAGCTTCCGATGGCTGCTGCTATTGCACCAGACCTCTACAGTCAGTCGCCCGAGGCAACGATCATACTGGACAACCTCAATGTGTTAGAAACGCTTGTCGCCGACATCATGTCTTACCCTAATCTCGATAATCGTGCGGAGTTAATCGACGCAGCCGTTGCCCGATTCACCGATAACGAAGCGGACAATGTTTTGCCCGAGGAATACCTGTTATTCGCACTGCGTGGAGGCATTTACAATCAAGGCGGCCCTGCCGTTGGCGAGCTTTCCCAGTCTGAACGCAATCGTTCACGTGAGGCAATGAACATGCAGCACGCGATGACAATGTCTAACGGACAGTAACCTCAAGCTCGAGACAAAGCGTCAGCCAATTCTCTGTTCTGTGCGCCTCTCTGATCCGAGAGCGCGCACAGAAGATGGCGAAAGTCAGTACCCAATCATTCCCAATTGATCGAAATCAGCATTCCTCGCTGAGCCCTCTCCTATACTTTTCTTGGACACTTAATTTAAGTCATTTAGGGAGTGAGAATCATGTCTAGAGAAGCACAAGATCGATACCGCTGCGAATCCTGTGGCGCCGAGCTCGTCTACGAGAAGCCCTGCCCTTGCGGAGACACGATGGCCCATAGCGAAATCTGCTGCGGGTCTCAAATGATAAAAATAGATAACGAAACGGAATAATTGTGTCACGTAGAAACTTTCTTAAAAGTCTGGGCGTCAGCACAGGGGGCCTCCTGCTGTCCCCAACAATGAGGGCAGCACAGGCTCGCAATCCACTGCAAATACCAGAGCGCTATGATGGCACTGTGATAGACAGCCGCGTGACTTATTCGCTCCGCGCGCAGACAGGCCTGACTGAGTTCATTCCAGGATTGAAGACGCCGACATTAGGTATCAATCGCAGCTATTTGGGTCCCACGCTCATACTAAAGCGAGGCGATGACGTCGAGCTCAATGTAAATAACTCACTGGCCGAAAAAACCACACTCCATTGGCATGGACTACACGTTCCAGCCAATGCCGATGGCGGCCCAGCGCAAATAATCGAGCCTGGCGGCAGCTGGTCGCCGCGCTTCACCGTCGATCAAGTAGCTGGGACGTTTTGGTATCACTCACATCTATTGCATAAAACCGGCGAGCAGGTTTATCACGGGCTCACCGGTATGATTATTTTACAAGACGAGTTTACGAATCGGCATTCTCTCCCTAGCGACTACGGGGTTGACGATATACCCCTCATTGTTCAAGACAGGCGCTTTAATAGTGACGGCAGTTTCGACTATATCCGCTCACACAGAGACGTAATGACAGGCCTTTTTGGGGACAGAATTTTAGTTAACGGCACGGTCGACGCCGTCTTTCGCCCAAAGACCTCCCGCGTAAGATTCAGGCTACTCAATGCGGCAAATGCGCGCACATTTACCTTTGCATTCGACGATGGCCGAGCCTTCTCGCAAGTGGCTACCGATGGTGGTCTGATAGAGAAGCCACTTGAATGTACAAGTCTCATACTTGCGCCCTCGGAACGCGCAGAAATAATTGTCGAATTCAACGCCTCAGAGACTTGCACGCTGATAAGCCTTCCTCTACCTGCAGGCTCTCAGTTTGCAACTCGCGGCATGATGGCGAGAATGCATAGCGGTAATGACGAACGCTTCGATCTTTTGAGAATCGAGCCCGCAGCGACACTTCAGCGCAGTCCAGAGATCCCGGCAGTACTTGCGGAGATTCCTTGGCTCAAGCCATCAGACGCAGTCACAACACGCAAACTCACTCTCTCAATGGCGATGGGGATGGGGATGGGCAGAGCAGGCTCAGGTGGCGGCAATTTTTTTATCAATGGCGAAGCGATGGACATGGAGGTCGTCAATTACCGGGTGAAAAAGAACACGGTCGAGATTTGGGAAATCACCAACGACTCGATGATGATGCACCCTTTCCACATTCATCACTCTCAGTTTCAAATACTAGAACGCAATGGAAAGCCGCCCAAGGCCGATGAAAATGGTCTAAAAGACACAGTAAAAATAGGCCCTGGGGAGACCATCCGCTTTATCATGCGTTTCGAGAACTACGCTGATCCTAACACTGCATACATGTATCACTGCCACATACTCGAACACGAAGACAACGGCATGATGGGTCAGTTTACCGTCGAGTAAATGCAGGCCCTATCGGGCCTACGCGCGGTGTCACTCAGCAACTAGATTTTGCAACACCATCCCTAAAAGCATCGCGCCTACGAAAAGCACTACCGACGGATCAAGCGTCGCCAGCGCAGTGATCGCGGGGCCGGGACAGAGGCCCCCAACTCCCCAGCCGATGCCGAATAGCGCTGCACCCGTCAGCAAGCGGCCATCTAAGTCAGCCTTGGTAGGCAAGAAGAATTTCGTCTCGAAGAGCGGCCGCTCACGACGCAAGACCAGCCAAAAAGTCGCCGTGGTGACAGCAACACCCCCGCCCATGACGAAGAGTAGACTAGGATCCCAGTCACCTGCGAGATCTAAAAAGCCGATTACCTTGCCAGGATTGACCATGCCCGAAATGATAAGCCCAAGCCCAAAGAGCAGCCCTGATAGCAGTGCAACTGTCGAATGGGCAAATGTGCTTTCATGGTTTTTATGATCCGTCGCGATACTCATATTCCTAACTCCATCAGATGGCGGGTAACATAGACCGTGATGAAACCAAATAACATGAACGTCGCAGTGGCAACGAACGAACGCTTTGAAAAGCGGGCAATCCCGCAAATACCATGGCCACTGGTGCAGCCGCTTCCAAGCCTCGTCCCAAAGCCAACCAGAAGCCCAGCAACGACGAGGAACTCGGGGCTGGCTTGAGTCTCGATCGTAATCGGCGAGCTTGAGACAAACTGATAGAGCAGCGTTGCGAGCAGGAGACCGGCAAGAAATAAAACTCGCCAGCGCTTCTCCTCGCCGCGCGAGGATATTGCTCCGCCTAAGATGCCGCTTATGCCGGCTATCCTTCCATTACCTGCCAGCATAATCACCGCAGAAAGGCCTATAAAAGAGCCGCCGATAAGCGCGCTCAAAGGAGTGAAATTTTCCATAATTTACCCTCGCCTGATCTCAATAAAAGTTAAACTAGTGTTCGGGGCCAAGATGATGAATTAAAGGTTTGCATTGTTTGGGTGATTTGCATCGTTTGGATGATTTGCAATAAGAGCTGCGTCAGCCCCCTTTTAACGAATCGAGACTATGTCTATAACGCTACAAGCCTTAAAGAAACCGCTCCTCATCGCAGCGGCAAGCGTGCTAGCTGCGTTGATTGGCGGCTGTGCCCTACTATTTGCGGCGCCCGCAATGATAATCAATCCGCTGGCGAAAAACATTGCGTTGTCGCAGGGTATAGTACTCCAAAAGCTGGTGATCGTTGCCCCCGTACGCGCAAAAAGTCATAAAGGAAGAAGAGTCTTTACTCTCTCAATCGAGACAGCCAGTGGCGCCTACGAAGGCGATTCATTCGAGCTAATAGACACTGAGATTGCTTTCGGTTTACACGACTTGTTTGCCGGACGACTTGACTCGATCGCCATAGCCGAGGCGAAGATCAGAGCACCAGCAAAGGCATCAGAGACCGAAAGCCTGCTACAACCATCTGTATCCGCGCAGCTCGCGCCGCTCTTTTTATTGCAACAGCAGTTGCTATCATTTCCGGTCAATTCACTGTCGATTAAGTCGATGCTTCTGACTCTTGGAGCCGACGACTTACTCGCCCCTCAGATAAGTGCCGAGCTCAATGTATTCAAACTGCCTGACGGGGGCATAGATATCGATTTAGCCGCCGAGATCGCTGAGAATGCACTCAACTCAGAAGCCGGCCCCCTATCGTTGACCGCGGCGCTTGCTTTACCTGAGCAAGATAAGATGACGCTTTCTGCCAAGTTCGTCCTCGATGAAGACGAGGCGATTGTTAGTGGAACGGCAGAGAAGGAGGCTTTTGCGCTTAGTATCGAAGCGGATACCGGTTTCACGTCGCTTGTTGATTTGTCCGCTTTAATTCAGCAGATCATTGGCTCTGACGCCGAACTGTCTGTCCGTGTCCCTGACGAGAAAATCACCCTAGCAATCGAGGCTGAAGGCGAGCAGCTAGCCGCAAGGATTTCTCCGTCTACGCTTGAGGTAAGGACGGCGCTTCTTAAGGATGCGGTGAGTAGAGTCACGGTGAGCAACGCTGGCGTAACGTGTACAAGACTCGAGCGCTGCGCAGGTGAACTCACCTTCTCAATGCTTGCCGAACCAAGCGGGAGCGTGTGGTTTAGCATACCTATGAGTGCGGAATCCGAGATTCTCGCTCAGGCTGATGCCAATATGGAACAAAGCCCTGGAAACCTTCTGCAACTAAAAATGCTGTCAGTTGAGCTGCCGCTGAGATTTGCCTATCAAGCGGGAGAGATCGATTTATCCTCGACCCTCTCGACCCTCTCGACCCTTTCGACCCTTCGGCTCGGGCCATGGCAGACGCGATCTTCGTCAGGAGAATTGCTGTTCGAGCTGAAAGATATTCAGGCTCACTTTGGTCGCGTCAGTTCGATTCGAGGAAAAATCGACAGTATTGAAGCAGCGTTTAATCTCGCAGGCGTCGAGCTCAATAGCCCAAAACTAAGCGTCTCAATCGATGCCGACACACTCGACGCCAATGCAATTGCCGAGCTTAGTCTCGCCGGCAAGCCTTTCGCTGGCGCTTCAATTGCGCACAGTTTCGCACGCGACACCGGCAGCCTTGATCTGCGTATTGAACCAGCTGGATTTTCTCTAACAACACCACTTTCGGCACTAGTTAATCCTCTTGAGCTGCAAACATTTGTTGGCAATGCTGACCTCGTGGCGGGAAATATTGAGATGCGTGCAGACCTTGGCTGGAGTCGCCAGCAAAGTGGGGCATGGATTCTAGGCGGCCCTCTGGTTGCAAAAATTGATGCGGTAAGTGGCTTCAAAGGTGAGACGCTTTTCGTCGGCGCAGACACCGAAATTTTTGCAGAAGTGGCCTATTCTCAAGAGCAAGACTTCACGCTTTTCACCGCACAGCCAGCGGCCTTCTCGATCACAAGCATCGACTCAGGATTCGTGTTCGACAACATTCGGTTGGATTACCGCTTCGCACTCCTTCCAGATAGCTATACTTTCACGGCCAAGGCTATTCGCGCGGATTTTCTTGGCGGCGAAATTGCGATTCCCATGTTTACGTTTGGCGATTCAACACACAACCTTTATCAAGAACAGGCAATAGATATAGTCCTCAGCGGCGTAGACCTCGGCTCAGTAGTCAGCCTTGCCAATTACCCCGAGGTTTTCGTGCAAGGGTCGGTAAGCGGCTATATACCGCTCAGCCTCACACAAGATGAAAATGGCAGCACGGTGACGGTCAGCGAGGGACTAATCTCGGCATTGAAACCTGGAGGCAGTATCCGTTACACGCCCTTAGGCGGAATCTCCAGCAGTAATCAAAGCATACAGCTCGTCAATGAAGCGCTTGCCAACTACCAGTTCACCACGCTTGATACGACCCTCGAATTAGACGACGCCGGCGAATTAAACCTTGGTGTTGTGCTGTCGGGGAGCAATCCGGAGTTGAATGCGGGTCAGGCTATTAACCTGAACGTGAACATAAATGATAACCTCCGCGCGCTGTTACAAAGCCTACAAGCAAGCCGCAAGTTGACTGAAGAATTGGAGCAAAGGCTCGCAAAGTAAGCCCTGTTCAGCGTCCGTTAATGCCACCAGACTAAGATTGACATTAGGAAAGCTCAGGACTATTTTGCGGGCGTCAGTATAGATGCCTTCCCCGAAAACCCTTCGGGGCATTACTCGACGAGACCAAGAGAATCGGACATGCTAAAACTAAGCACTGCAGCAATAATTGCCTTCGGCCTTTTTATGACGAGCTGTACGCCAACCGTACAGGTCGCTGTGCCGAACGAGCCGATCACCATAAACCTAAATGTGCGTATAGAACATGAGATCAGAGTTAAAGTTGAACAAGAACTCGATGGGATTTTCACCGCCGACAGTGGTCTCTTCTAACAAGGAGCCACAGAGTCAACAGCATCAGTCGACGATCTACACGGAAGAAAACGACATGAAAAAAACGATGAATACTTCGCCTATAAGCCTCTTTCGCAGCATTTGCCTACTCGTGCTACTAGCCTTATCACCGTTGGCGCTAGCCGATGCCCTACAAGACGCTAAGCAGTCGGGCGCAGTTGGGGAACAGCGCGACGGCTACCTTGGCGCCGTAACTAGTAGCGCAAGTGCTGAGATTCGAGCATTGGTTGCAAAAGTTAACCAAGAACGCAAAGCGCGGTACGAAGAGATTGCGAAGAAAAACAATCTCTCGTTACAGCAAGTACAGGCGCTCGCTTTTGAACAGGCAGAACAGGCAACGCTCGCGGGAAACTATGTTCAAAACGCGAGCGGTGCCTGGGTTAAGAAATAGCGTCTAGTCTACATCGCTCAGGCTCGACTGATACGTTTCGGTTAGCATTTTCACAGCGATCAACGAAAGCAGTGACGCGCCCGCAATATAAACAGACACCCAAACTATGTCGTATTCGATCCACAGAATCGTCGCGATAGTTGGGGCGAAGGCGCCACCCACGATTGCACCAATTTGATAGCCAAGTGAGGCGCCCGAATAGCGCACCTCGGTGCTAAAAAGTTCAGTGAAGAACGCAGCTTGTGGACCATACATTAAACCCAGAAAAGCGAGGCCGCCACTAATACCAAGCACTACCAGCCAGAACTCGCCTGTGTCGATGAGAGGGAACAGCGCGAAGGCCCAAACGCCGGTGAGCACTGCGCCAAGCATGAATATTCCCCGCCGACCGTGACGATCCGAATAGGACGCGGCCCAAAACTGAGTAGGCACTTGAATAGCCGAGGCGATGAGTACAGCAAATAACATCGTGTCTCGCGGGATCGCCGCACCATTGGCATCGCCTCCGTAGGCGAGAACGAAACCAATGAGAATATAAAACGCTACCTGAATAGAAAGAAATGCACCCGCTGCGAGAGCAATCCGTTTGGGGTATTTGATTAGCGCTTCGATGATTGGCGAGCGCCTAACTATTTTGACCGGCGACTGGGCATCGCGTTTTTCTTTAATCGCTTGCAATTCTTTGAACGCGGCGGTGTCTTCCATATGCAATTGCACATACATGCTAATGCCTATGAGCAAGACGCTCGAGATAAACGGCACCCGCCAGCCCCAATCCATGAAGGCCTCTTCGGATATCGACGAACTAATTAGAATGAACGCAATATTAGCTAGAATAACGCCAACGGGCGCTCCTGCCTGCGCGTAAGCACCGTAATAACCCCGTTTATCCGCAGGCGCGCTTTCGGTAACCAGAAGCATAGCGCCGCCCCACTGCCCGCCTATTGCGAGTCCCTGCGCAAAGCGCAGCAGGCATAGGATAATTGGCGCTGCGACACCGATGGTTGCATACGTCGGTAGCAATCCAATCAGAGTTGAAGAGATACCCATCATCCACAGAGCAATAACCAGCGTCTTTTTGCGCCCTACTCTGTCGCCAAAATGACCAAAGATGATGCCGCCCAATGGACGTGCGATAAAACCAAAGGCAAAGGTGCCGAACGACAGGACCAGCCCTATAGTAGGATCACTGCCCGGAAAGAAGGCGCTGGGGAAAACCAGCGCTGCAGCGGTGGCATAGAGAAAAAAGTCGTACCACTCGATGCTGGTTCCAGCGAGCGCTGTTAATGCGACTTTGCGCATACTCATCTTAAGGTGAGTTTGATCGGCCTGCGCCATCGTATCAGGGTTACTCATAGTGCAATATCCTTCGGGGTTATTATTTTATTTTTACTCAATAATGTTATGTGTCACATTATTGGAATCTGAGCATACCAGTAATTTGGCCAGTTTCACTCACTGTGGGGCTGGGGCTTTAGCGGTATACTACGGCCGCCCTCATGACTAAAGGACTAATTTCGATGGCCTACGAACTCATTCGACTTGTGCATTTCGCTGCTCTTTTCGTCGTCTCTGCAACAGTGCTTATCCACTATATCGCTTTTGCACCCGAAATCACCCGCGAAGACGCGCGCAACCTCTACAGAGTCGACATGGCTTTTTGGGCGGCAAGCGCCGTGGTCCTGATTGCAGGCTTAGTGCTGTGGTTAGGCGTTGGCAAACCTGCTAGCTTCTATAGCCCCAATTCTCTTTTTCACACCAAGCTCGGCTTATTTTTCGGTATGCTGCTTTGCTCTATACCCGCAACCAAGTTTTTCCGACTAGAAGGACGCCATGCTGTAGGCGATGACGATGCCGAAGTGAAAATAGAGACTCCGACTTTGTCACGCTCACTGGTGCGTGGGAAATTTCTCACGCTCGCCGTTATTTTTATCTGCGCGTATCTAGTCGCGCGGGGCGTAGGTCTCTAATGCATCGGTCGCGCGCTAGCATTCTGGCAACTGGCCTGATGCTCACCGCACCTTTGTTCGCTCAGACCCTTGCGCCTGAGCGTGTCCTCAACGGCGTCAATGTCCTTGCTGACTCGTGCACACAGGCGTCAGACAGCAGGCAAGCCTTAGATTCAGCCGCTCTCACTCGCGCGCTCTCCTCGCCCGAGCGAGACGTTACTGATTTTTTGCGCGACGAAACACGAAAGCCAGTTCAAACGCTCGAATTCTTGGCGCTTGAGCGGGGTATGCGCGTGCTCGATCTTTATGCCGCCGGAGGCTATTACACTGTTGTACTTTCTCAGGCGGTCGGCGAAAGCGGCTGTGTTTTTGCTCAGAACACGCAGCGTGGCCGCGCCTTTATCGAAGATAGGCAAGCGATAACGCAGGGCGAGGCGCTAGACACAAAAATTCGTACAGCAAACCTAAACAATGTCACACAACTCATCGCACCAACCACGAGTCTCGGCATTGCGCCCGAGTCGCTCGATTTTATTCTTCTCACACTGACACTTCATGATTACGCCAATCCAAATCCACAGCGCGCGCGCGAACTGCTCACGATGCTCTATTCGCTGCTAAAAGCCGGCGGAGTCCTCGGCATAAGCGATCATGTTGGCGATGAAGGAAATGACAATCATGCGCTGCACAGAATGCCCGAGCAGCAAGCCATTGCGCTCGCGCTCGAGGCAGGGTTTGAGGTAACGTCTAGCGATCTGCTGCGAGTGCATTCGGACGATCACAGTCGCAGCGTTTTCGATCCACGGCTGGCGAGGATAACCGATCGGTTTCTACTGCGATTGCTGAAGCCGGCACGCTAGAATTTTGAGGGGCAATGTCCACCTCGTGCAACGGGGTTTGTCAGCAGTTACACTTAGCCCGACAAGATATTCGACTCGACCCCAAGCGCAGCACGATCATAAGACTTGATCAGGAGACGACGATGAAAACAACGCCAAACGCTTTATTGAGCCGCATCCGATGCTCGAATACACACCTTCTTTTTAGAGTGAGCTTGGTAACGGTTGCGTGGTTGATTGGCCCGATCAGCCTCGCCCAAACTACTCGCTTCGAAGTACCGCTCACGTCCGACGGCGTACCCGACCTGCAGGGCATCTGGACGAGTAACACCATCACGCCTCTCGAACGCGACCCTCGGTTCGGCGACCAACTTGTGCTGTCTAGTTTCGAAGCGATGGCATTAGAACAGGCCGTCGCCGACTACAGCGCCAATGCCGATGCGCCCAGCGATCCCAACAGAGCTGCGCCTAACAAGGGCAAGATCGAACTCGCCGACAGCTACAACAACTTTTGGTTTGACGACGGTACCCGCGTCGCCGAATTCGATGGCGAATATCGTAGCTCTCTCATAATCGCGCCAAGCGACGGCCGCATCCCAGCGTATACCCCTGCGGCTCAGGCGCGCATTGAGAGCGAAGCTGGGATGCGAACCGAGATCGGCGCTTACGCAGGCCCCGAGGCTCGGCCTCTCGCTGAACGCTGCTTGCTGTCGTTTAGCTCGAGCGGCGGTCCGCCGATGCTACCTATCCTCTACAACAACCATTACCAGATCGTCCAGTCGCCTGGCTATGTCATGATTCTCGTTGAGATGGTGCACGACGCGCGCATCATTCGCATCGATGCTGACCCGCGTCCCGCTAATCACCGGCCTTGGCTTGGCGACTCCATCGGCCATTGGGAAGGCGAGTCGCTTGTTGTCACTACTAGCCAATTTAATCCAAGCCAGCGCTTTCGAAACTCGTCAGAGAACTTTAAAATCATCGAACGCTTTACCCGCGTGGGCGAAGACCGAATCAACTATGAATTCACAGCAAGCGATCCGGACACGTGGACGGATGACTGGTCTGCTCAGATCCCGATGAATCGTACCGCCGACAAAATGTACGAATACGCGTGTCATGAGGGAAATTACTCCCTGCCGGGCGTGCTTGCCGGCGCGCGACGCGACGAAGCAACCAACCCTCAGTAGACAGGCGTATTGCCTAGACGCATTAACCTAGAAGATTGACTATGAGCCAATACGACGACGAAAAAGCCTGCCCGAGCCACATCGATAGCCTCTATGCCGCTGACCCTATCGCAGCTGACCGGCGCCTCTGGGGACGCGAGACTAGCGCACTGAGCCGTCGCGGCTTCTTGAAGAAAAGCGGCCTGGTGGCGATGAGTGCAGCGATTGGTGCAGCGATCCCGTTCTCACGTTTTATGCCCGCGGGCCTAATCCCCGCTGCCTTCGCCGCCGAAGGGAGCAGTGCGCAAATAGAAGGTAAAGAGGGACTGATCGTGCTCAACGATCGTCCTCTCAACGCCGAAACCCCCGCGCACCTGCTTGACGACTCAATCACGCCTAGCAAATACATGTTTGTGCGCAACAATGGCGTGCCCCCTACGACCATCGATGTCGACAATTGGACGCTCGAAATCGCCGGCGAGTCTTGCGTTAACCCGCTAAGTTTTTCGATCGCCGAACTTAAGCAGCGTTTCGAGGAAGTCACTCTGCAGCTGCAGTTAGAGTGCGGCGGCAATGGCCGTAGCGAATTCGTGCCTGCCGCAAGTGGCAATCAGTGGACAACCGGCGCAATAGGTTGCCCAACATTTACCGGCGTGCGCCTGCGCGATGTGCTGAATTACTGCGGCGTTGGCGCCGATGCAGAATACGTTGGTTACTACGGCGCAGACACACACTTATCTGGCGATGCCGACCGCGACCCAATTTCCCGCGGAGTGCCTATCGCTAAGGCGCTGGAGCGCGAGTCACTTATCGCCTGGCAGATGAACGGCGAAGACTTGCCCTTGCAAAATGGCTATCCGCTGCGGCTTGTCTGTGCAGGCTGGCCGGCCTCGGTCTCCGGCAAGTGGCTTAACAAACTGGTTGTTCGCAACCAGACCCACGACGGCGAAAAAATGGCAGCGCCCTCCTATTCGGTGCCCAAACAGCCCGTCGCACCGGGCAGCCGCGTGCCTAATGAAGACATGAAAATCATCGAATCTATGCCGGTGAAATCGCTTATTACCTTCCCAAAATCGGGCGTCACACATGATTTGCGCGAACGCTTAATTGTTCGCGGCCATGCGTGGGCAGGAGACGATCAAGTCAGCGGCGTCTATCTATCGATAGATTTTGGCGCCACGTGGTTGCCGACCGGCGTAAACTCGCCTGCTAACCGCCTTGCTTGGCAAGATTTTAGTGGCTGGCTGCAATTTCCCCAGCCCGGTTATTATGAGATTTGGGCCCGCGCCATGGACACCCAAGGGCGCTCTCAGCCGCTCGTGATTCCCGGGTGGAATCCGCGCGGGTATCTAAATAACACTGCCCATCGCATCGCTGTGCAGGTGGTGTAACGAGATGACTGCTATGACTATTAAAATTGTCCTACGCTTTTTACTGACCGCCTGTGCTTTCGCCGCTAGCGTCAGCGTCGCTGCACAGACCGCCGACGCGTTTGTCCAAGGCGAAGGCAAGGAAACCGTCCAAGCGACCTGTACCCGTTGCCATAGCGCGACTCTAGTGACGCAAAATTCAGGCTCGGAAGACGTGTGGCGTATTCGAGTTCGGCTAATGCAGGCATCCCATGGCATGCCCGCGATCGATGAGGCAACCGAGTCGACAATCGTTGGCTATCTCGCTACACACTACGGGCAAAAAACGGCGGCAAGACGCGCGGCACTAAAACCCGAATTCATGCCGACGAATCCTTACGCCCAAGAGCCTGCCGCCGATTAGCCAGGCTTTGCGGCGGGATCGCAAACACTTCCTCGAAGAAGACGACAATGAACGATCAACTCTCCATGTTCGGCGAACCCGAAAACAAGCCCGCACAAAAGTTAACGAAGGCCTCGCTTTCGAAGACTATTCCGGTGTCTGCAGAGAAGCTCTACGATCGCTGGCTCATTCCCACTTTCGCAGGCAATTGGATGTTTGGTGAGCACATGGGTGACGACGGTGTCGGCGACATGAATAACGAAGTTCGTCCCGGCGGCGCTTTTAATTACACCGTTATTCGCAAGGGCTGCGAAATAGTGTGCAGCGGCGAATATGAGGTCATCGATCGGCCCAACAGGCTCTCGTTTAGCTGGCTAGAAAATGGCGAACAAACGGGACTCTCTGCAGTTGAGATTCAGCTCGAACAAGCAGAGGAGAAAACCAAACTCAGAGTGACTCTGCATGTCGATCGTGCGATCGCTGATGACCCCAGTCCGATCAAGCAGGAGTGGGAGCTTCGCTGCAAACGCCTTGCGGCACAGCTAAGTAGAGTCTAACGCTCAAACAATCCCGAAGCCTCGGCTTCGCGACGCGTTCTTTCGGCCGCGGCGGGAAGAATAAAACCCTCTTGCCTGTTTTGCTCGACCACCGCATTGACTCGTTCGACATAGGCAGCTTTGTTGGGATAAAGGGCATTCAGTGTCGCCGAATCGAATGGCTCGTGCGAACCATATAAAAAGCAGAATCGATTGTTACCGTTATTGAGTCCCGTATTTTTAGCGGTCGGAACAGCATGTTCGGCGAGGCGAATACCACCCAATACATTGCCGAATTCATCGCGAGAGAATTCTACCGAAGGGAATGCGCGCACAAGTTGGATGGGCTCGGCGATCGGCGGTGCTCTATCGTCATCGACCCACCGCACCAAGTGCTCGAACGCTGCGTTCATAACATCTCTAAACGGCACGGAAGAGTAGGCAGGTAACTCGCAGCCAGAGTCGCGCGGAGTCACATCCTCGATCGACAGCCCGTCCTGCTGATTGCGCACCTTGCCGTATTCGATCTCGAAGGGCACGTCGACATGCGAACTGCCGGCAACCTCCCACTGTCTAAAATTATTAGTGTTAGGCTGCGGTGTTGCCGCGCGGCGCAGCATGTCGGTTTCGGCCATAAGCTTGAAGATTTTTACCGGCTGGTCGTCGCGAATAATCCCGCCGCCGCCGTGGACGATGAAACCGTCGAAAACAGGGTCGAGCGTATGAATGCCATTGAGGTAAGTCGCTAGCCGGCTCGCAGATTGAGAGTGGCCGGTGGCGAGTATTTGACGTGCTTTAAGCCCCGCAAGAATATCGATTGCCCCAGCTTGCGCTTCCTGCCCTGCCCGTGTAATCGACTGGGCAACTGCCGAGAAAATATCGTAGGAGCTTGCGTCTCCCGACACCATGCCGTCGTGGGTCGCGTCTAATCCAGTATAGCGCTGGGGACTCCAGGCTGTAACATTGTCGATACCCATTTGCTGCGCGGAAACGAACACATAGGCGTAGCCATTAGCAACAAGGTGCTCACCCGACTGCCACCAGTCGATGTCTTTATCAACGCCGCCAGTCACATTCATCCATTCGACGACGACTACACCGTTAAAATCCTCTGCCTGAGGCCTGCGAACGACAAGGCGTGTTTTGTACCGATGCCCCTCGCTTTCGATAACAGCGTCTGCCATCGGATTCTGCGCATCTGCTCGGTAATTATTCGCAGTACCTTCTATGAAAAATTCTTCTTCTACATAACCGTGAGCCGCGAGTTCAATCGCCGAGGCGCTGTGAATGGCGTTACGGCTGCCACTGCCAGCCGCGTCCGCAGGGATTGGGCCGGTGATCGTTGCCGGTGGCGCTGCTTCTAGGCTGAAGCTCGCAGCGACAACTAAAACCCCTGCACCTAAAATTGCAATTGCGCGCGGGGCTAATCCTTCGGTCCGTCTCTCATCACACATGTCGATGTCCTTTTTCTAATTGAGATAATCTACTTTTCCTCTCAAACCATGAACATTGGCAGAACCCTGAAAACGAAAAAGGCCGCCCCAAGGCGACCTTTTTCATCAAGCTATTGCCAGCTCTTAACCAACTCATCGTAGTCGATTGTGACCGGTGCCGGCTTCTCGTTATCGAGTTTCGCCTTCGGCGCACCCGGCTGACTTAGCCAATAGTCTCGGCTCTGAGGCTCATTCAAAAGCGGGCCGCATTCGCCCAACACGTTCGCGCGCTGAAGGCGCTGCATCAGCCGCTCTTGGGCAACGGCGAGTGCAGTCATCGCCTCCTGCGGCGTCTTCGCGCCCGATGAGGCATCGCCGATATTCTGCCACCAAAGCTGTGCTAGACGCGGGTAGTCGGGGACATTGGTCCCTGTTGGCGTCCATTGCACGCGGGCGGGCGAGCGGTAAAACTCAACCAGACCACCGAGCTCTGCAGCGCGCTCGGTAAAGCTTTCGTGGCGAATGTCCGAGTCGCGGATAATCGTGAGGCCCACATGACTTTTCTTGAGCGACACAGTTTTCGAGGTAACGAACTGCGCGTAAAGCCAAGCTGCCTTTGCGCGATCCTCTGGAGTCGATTTCATTAGCGTCCAAGCGCCCGTGTCTTGATAGCCGAGCTTCTGCCCGTCTTCCCAGTACGCGCCGCGCGGCGAGGGTGCCATACGCCACTTTGGCGTGCCGTCGTCGTTCATTACTGGCAGCCCAGGCTTCACCATGTCGGCGGTAAAGGTTGTGTACCAAAATATCTGCTGCGCGATCGCGCCCTGTGCTGGCACAGGACCCGCCTCGCTAAACACCATCCCTGCCGCCTCGGGTGGCGCGTAGGCCTTTAGCCAATCAACGTATTTGGTCAGCGAGTAAACCGCTGCCGGGCCGTCGGTCGCGCCACCGCGTTCGACTGTCGACCCCACCGGTCTGCAGCCCTCGACTCGAATACCCCATTCGTCAACCGGAAGACCATTTGGAATACCCACATCCCCTGCCCCTGCCATCGACAGCCAGGCGTCGGTAAAACGCCAGCCTAGCGAGGGATCTTTCTTGCCGTAGTCCATGTGCCCGTACACGCGCTGACCATCGATCTCGCGCACGTCGTTGGTGAAAAACTCTGCGATATCTTCGTAGGCAGACCAATTCACCGGCACGCCCAGCTCGTAGCCGTATTTGGCTTGAAACTGGGCCTTGATAGCAGGATCGGTGAACCAGTCGTAGCGAAACCAGTACAAATTGGCAAACTGCTGATCCGGCAGCTGATAGATTTTGCCGTCGGGGCCTGTGGTGAAAGAAATGCCGATAAAGTCCTCTAGATCGAGGGTCGGCGAGGTAACAGCGCTACCTTCGTTTTGCATCCAGTCACTTAAGTTGCGTACCTGCTGATAACGGAAATGCGTGCCGATGAGATCTGAATCGTTCACATAGGCGTCGTAAATATTCTCGCCCGACTGCATCTGGGTTTGTAGCTTCTCGACCACATCACCTTCGCCGATGAGGTCGTGTGTGACTTGAATGCCTGTAATGTCGGTGAACGCTTTCGCGAGGGTCTGAGCCTCGTATTCGTGTGTGGTGATCGTCTCCGAAACCACTTTGATTTCCATGCCCACAAAAGGCCTCGCGGCATCGATAAACCACTGCATCTCGTCGAGCTGTTGAGTCTGAGTTAGCGTCGAGGGTTGAAATTCTGGCAGCCAGCGCTGAGCGTCTTCGGTATCCGCCACGAGCGCAGGCGCTAAAAATAGCGCCGCCGCGCCGGCTAAAAGCCCCTGATAAGCGCCTAAAAACCGGACGGTTCCGAAAGGCCGATACGCGCCGCGACGCTGCGGGGATTCGAGAGAGCCGGTAAGAGGCGCAGGGAAAAGAGAGAGGGGCATGAGATGTCCTTTTTTTATTAATCTTGCGAGTGACAAAAAACTACCGGCAGTTAGCATTGCCGAAATAAACCTGAACCAAAAACCAGTGAGACGAGGAGCCAATTGACTAGGAACCAAACCAATAAACTAAACGAATAAAAAAACCAGCAATGAGTAGACGAGGCAAACACCAAGGCCGACCCATAGCGAGGCTGTGGCAAAAGCAAGCCAGCCTAAGCAGATAAACGCCGAACCCAATAGCGACACAAAGAGGCGATCGCCACGCGTTGTCTCAAAGCGCAGTACGCCCGTTCTCGGCGCGCCGCCCGGCGAGATGAACTCCCAGAGAGTCATCAGCGTTAGTAGGCTCGCAATAGTGAGAAAAAACACGGCAGTTGGCAGTGTCCAAGCCATCCAAGATAAGTCCAACGGAACCTCCATACTGCTTGTATTACGCGTTTACGTGCGCCTTCTCAGGATTCTCGGCGCATTAAGGCTAAGGGTTAGTTTCTGCGCCTGAGCTTAGCAAAATTTTACTCTCTGCCCAATTGTTTATAGGATGCCGGAATGACAATCAAATCTGAAGAAAATCGGCATTTAGCTGCGGGCGTCACCGATCCCGAGCGCGCGGCAGTGACAGCGCTTGATCAGACTCCAGCCAATGGACGCCTTCCAAGCCTCCCGCAAGCCTTGATCTGTTTTACAGGTGTTATCGCAGCAATCGCGGGCGGTCTCATCGGCTTCGGTATTAGCCTACATGCGCTCATGTTTCTGTGCATTGTGTGGACCTGCCTCCATGCTGTCTCGCTAAGCTACCACTACCAAGAGTTAAGAGAGATGATGAGCGGCGCCATTTCGCGCGCGCTCCCCGCTATTTACATTTTCATTTTAATTGGCATGGTGATCGCCAGCTTTATGCAGGCGGGCACAATCGCAACGCTCATGTATTTCGGCCTCGCTTGGCTCTCGCCCTCGCTTTTTCTCGCCATCGGGATGATTCTCTGCGCCTTAATGTCCGTCGCGACGGGAACGTCATGGGGCACGGTTGGCACACTCGGCGTCGTTTTCATCGGCCTTGGCGAAGCGCTCGGCATTCCCCTGCCCATAGTCGCCGGCATGGTTGTGTGCGGCGCTACGTTCGGCGACAAGCTCTCGCCTATCTCCGACACGACCAACCTCGCTGCAATGAGCGCGGGCACCGATCTCTATCGTCACATCTACTCGATGCTTTTCACCACGGTGCCGGCGTTCTTGATCGCTCTCGTGCTGTTCTTGTTTATTGGTTTCAGCTACCAATCATCGGCGCCCGTAACGGCCGAGATCGATACGCTTCGCAAAGCACTCGCTGCGGAGTATTCCCTGCAACCGCTCATCACCTTGCTGCCCCTCATTACACTCGCCGTTTTGAGCGCGCGCCGGGTAGGCGCCGAGGTCACGATGTCGGCGAGCGTCTTACTCGCCACACTCATTGCCGTGGTGTATCAGGGCGCTGATGCAATCGCTGCGCTAAACGCGCTTTGGCAAAACACGCCTGGTACCACCGGTATCGAGAACCTCGATAGCCTGCTTGGCCGCGGCGGCATCACGAGCATGAGTTGGACGCTGTTACTTGCGCTTTTCGCACTCGCGCTCGGCGGCCTTCTTCATGGGGCAAGGTTTCTCGATGTAATACTCGCCGGCCTCCTGCTGCGGCTTAGCCATATCGGCGCTCTTATCGCCACGACCATTGCCTCTGGGTTTGTCGGCAATCTAGCGATGGGCGAGGCGTATATTTCGATTATCCTCAACTGCCAGCTGTTTAAATCGAAATATGAAAGCGTTGGGCTTGAACCAGCGATACTCTCGCGCACGGTTGAGGAAGGCTCCACGATGACCACGGGGCTTATTCCTTGGACTACGGCGGGGGCATTCTATGCGACCACACTTGGGGTGCCTGTGCTCGACTATCTGCCCTACGCCTTCTTCAATTACTTAAATGCGGTTGTGGCGATAGCGATGGCGACTTTAGGTATTGGGCTGCTGGGTTATAGAAAAGCCGCCTCAAACGCTGCACCGATTGCCTAGCAATTACTATCTACAGCCCTGCTCGATACACCTCGCGCGCCTGTTCGAACTGACCAAAAACATGCGCGCGCTCGCGCTCCGATCGCCAGCCCGGCCACGCGTCTGCGAGATTCTCTAGCTTGTCGATCCAGTCGAGTGCGTATTGCGCCGAGCCGGAATTTCCGAGAGCTGAGCCCTCAACTTCGAACCAAACAGGATTAGTAAAGGCCTGCGCGTAATCGACATCCAGCGGTGCGCGATTAGCCGGCTCGCCTTCGGTGCGAACGTGACACCAACCGCTGCGCGTCACGTCGAACTCAAACTCCACGTCGAGGGATTTGCCACTGCGGCGAATGGGGAAAGACTCGAGCTCTTCGCCGTTACACACCAGCTCGAGGCTTGCCAGCGCAGTGATCGAGCGGAGACGCGCGCTGAGCGACACACGCTTGCCACCTGGGGGAAGCGAGACAGAGTCGCCCGGCAGCGCGCCGTCGAATGTTGCCTCAAGCAGAGGCCCGGAGCTGACGAACGCTCGCCCGGCCTTCATGCCATCGAACCACGCGTCAAGATCGAGACCCATATTGCCGGTGTAGACATAGGTTCGAAAAGAGCCGAGCAGTTTGCTGCGCTGAAGCGATGAGATCGAATCTTCTCCGCCGGTCGCTGCGATGCGCAGACCGTTATTCCACACAGCATAGAGCGGGTAAAAACCTGCGGTGCTCGAGTCTGACCACTCCAACGCATCGGTCGCGCCGAGCGCGGCGTCAACGATGAATCCCTTACCACCGCCTAAGTTGCCGAGCAGTGGATCGGTCTCGCCTAAGAAGGGATGCACATAGCCGGTCACCGCACCTTGGGCTTTCGCCTTGAGCAGCATGTCGGTGTTACTCGGATACAGGCTCTCGATACCTGTGCCCTCGTACCCCGTTACAAACGGCGAAATAAGGTGTTCGCGCATGCCAAACATAAACACGTGGCCGTAGAATGGCGGTCGATATTCTTGCCCTACGATAACCAATTGATCGGGTTCGGACACCGGATGCGCACCGCCGCCCGGCACAAAATAGTGGTAGTCGAGTATGCGATTGTCTTTATTGGCGACCTGCTCTAACACGAGGTCTTGGTCTTCGGCGCGCGACATCAGCATGAGATTTTCGAGCGTATTGTGTAGATTGCCGCCATAGTTAGCGTGCACATGAGTCGATGCGCTGTACCAACCCTTCGCTGCCATATCATCTAGGCGCTCGAGCGCCACATCGAGACGTGCAACCTCCCCTTCAACCACATTAACCTTCAGCGTTTGTGGCTCGAACTCGAAGCCGCGAACAAACGAAAGGCTTGCCTCACCTACAGGCAGCGTCAGCGTGAATTCGCCCGCATTATGGAACACATTGTCACCCACGTGACCCGAGCGCGCGTAGGCATCCTGCGGCGCGTAGAATTTGCCGTCCGACGCCACGACATGAACGCGGTTAGGTATTGCATCGGCAGCGCCCGCCTCGCTCACGCGCACGCGCACCACGCCCGTTGGACGCGCGAAGCGCAGCTGAGAGATTGCGATAGGTGTGAGTTTGCCGCCATACACCTCGAGCAGCATTAACTGAGGCAGACCATCCGCGTTAGAAATAAACGCGAGCGTTTCGCCGTCGGGCGACCAGCGCGGATGAAACGCGTCGTTCTCGAAGAAAGTCAGTTTATAAGGCTCGCCGCCCACTGTAGGCTGCACATACAGATTATTGTATTGATCGGCGCTGCCCGCGGTCGATGCATACACAAACCGTTTGCCGTCGATGGAAACGTCAGGCCGCGTGCGGTAAAGCGACTGCTCGGACAGCACTGTTTGCGCCTGCGCGATGCCGTTCTCGATAGCCGGAACCCTCAGCACATTGCCAGACCCCAGCGGTATATCGCGATTGGACACGAGCAGCAACTCTTCGCCGCTTGGCAGCCACGCAGGCGCGAGGTGCATATCCCAGCGCCCGAAATACAGTCGACTACGGCCGAAGTCGTTATCGCTGCTCACCGCAATCGCATCGCCCTGCCAGTTACCGTCATTAAAGCCGCGCACGTAGAGGTTGAAATAGCCACTAGGCTGAGTCGACACATAGGCGATTTTACTGCCGTCTGGCGAGAACACCGGGTCAGTGTAGACCGCCTCATCGTCGGTAAGCTTGCGCACCTCGCCGGTGAACGTGTCCAGAACCTCGAGCTGAATACGCTCGTGTGCGTAATCTGCGGTGTAAACGAGCCAGCGTCCATCGGGCGAGAAGTCGGGTGAGGAGAGATAGGCTTCGCTGTGCATCAGCTCGGTCGCTACTCCCGTAGTAAGTTCGACCCGCCACAGGCTTCCCTGCATCGCCACTGCGACACTCTCACCGTCGGGCGACCATTCGGGCGCCCACGGCGTCGAACTCGGTGCCGGCGGAAAGTAGAAATTGTGCATGTAATTGCCGCCGCTGCGCGCATGGGGATAGGCCTGCGCAGCGAGGGAGCCTGCAAACAGCAGGGTGATTAGCAGACAGGTAAGTAAGGCTTTGCCTTGGCTTATGTTTGACGTTGCCGCTGTCCATGAGAGCGAGGGATGAGGCGAGCTGCCATTGTTCAATTTTTTATCCTCGTTTTAGAATTTACCGCGCGTGTTTATCAGCATGCTACACCAAACCAACCCGTTATGTTGTTGAACATAAAGTCAGAAGTTGCAAACATTTATCACACGCATCCCTTTGCAGTAACCTGAAATACCCCTCATAATTCGCACCGACAGTAACGATACTCCCCGCGTCGCCACGAGCGCCCTACAGAAGTAACGAGCAAGGAAAGCAAAGGTGAATTCAGCAAGCATTCGGTCAACCCCACGACTCCCATTCATTCTCGCGATCGGGCTTGCCTGCGGCGCTGCGCAGGCTCAGGAACGCGGCATAGAAGAGGTTTCGGTCGTCGGCCGCCAGGTTAATCTCATCGGCTCAGCCACCTCTGCATCCCAGGGGAAAATTTCGCAGCAAGAGCTTGATTTGCGGCCTTTGCTCCGCGTCGGCGAGGTATTAGAAACTGTGCCCGGGTTAGTCGCGACGCAGCACAGCGGCAGCGGCAAAGCGAACCATTTTTTCCTCCGTGGGTTTAATCTCGACCACGGCACTGACTTCGCCACCCATGTAGATGGCATGCCCGTGAATATGCGCAGCCATGGGCACGGACAGGGTTACACCGATCTTAACTTTCTGATTCCCGAGCTTGTCGGCAGTATCGAATTCACCAAAGGCTCGTATGACGCCGCGAGTGGCGACTTCGCTGGCGCTGGCTCAGCACACATCAATGTCGCGTCACGTCCGGTCGACACTCGTCTGTCGCTTGGCGGAGGCGACTTCGGCTTTCGCCGCGCCCTACTCACCGGCAGCGCCGACGTCGCGGGCGGCACGTTTATCTACGGGGTCGAGCAACAGGATTACGCCGGCGCATGGGACAGCATCGATGAGGATGTCGATCGCAAAAACCTATGGCTCAAGCAGAGCTGGGGCACCGCAGAGTCTGGCTTCGACATCACCTTCATGGGTTACGACAACACATGGAATTCGGCAGACCAAATCCCAGAACGCGCCGTCCGCTCCGGACTGATAAGCGACCTTGGCTCCGTAGATACGACCGTAGGCGGCGAATCTTCGCGCTACAGCCTATCGAGCAGCTGGCGCGGCAGCAATGCCCTTGGCGCAGTTCGTGCGAGCGCCTATGCGATCGACTACGACATGAATCTCTACTCCAACTTCAGCTATTTTATCGAACCCGACGGCGATCAATTTCAGCAACTCGATGACAGGAAACTATTGGGCGGTCAGGTCGAGCAGGACCTGGACTTTGACCTAGGCTCGGTGCGCTTAAGCAACACCTTTGGCGCGCAACTGCGCACCGACATTATCGACGGTGTCGGCCTGCGCAGCACGCGCGAGCGCGAGTTCTTGGGCGACATTCGCTTCGATAGTGTGGATCAATCGAGCGTCTCGACCTACTGGCAGTCAGAGGCGCAGTGGACGCAGAGCCTGCGCAGCACGACTAGCCTGCGCTACGATCGATTCGATTTCGATGTCACCTCCCTCGCCGCTGCAGACCCAACGACGCTCGCAGCTAATAGCGGCAGAAAAAACGACAGTGTGGTGACCGGTTCACTCGGCTTAATCTATACGGTCGACGACTCGCTGGAGCTGTACGCGAATATCGGGCAAGGTTTTCACAGCAACGATGCTCGCGGCGTGATTAGCCGGCTAGACCCTGTAAGCGGGGAAGCGATAGACGCAGCGGACCCACTGGTTAAAACCCTCGGATCTGAGATTGGCGCAAGACTTTTTTTAACTGAACGCCTGAACGCGTCAGTAGTTTTATGGCAGCTCGATATTGATTCGGAGCTTCTGTTCGTCGGCGATGCCGGCAACACCGAAGATACCGGCGTGGGCAGCGAACGGCATGGACTAGAACTCACAGGCTATTACCAGATTGGAAATAGCTGGTCGGTTGACCTCGAATACGCCTACGCTAATTCTCGATTCGAGACGCCTATCGACGGCTTCGATGATATTCCAGGCGCTCTCGAGCATGTGGTAAGCGGCGGCATCGGCTTTCAGCGCGGCGAAGGGTTTCACGGCTACTTACGACTGCGCCATTTTGGCGACTACAAACTCGATGGTGGCGTAGACGCCGAGGGCAGCACGCTGCTTAACGCGCGACTCGGCTATGCTTTCAACGACAGGCTTAGCATCACCATCGATGCGCTGAATATGCTCGACTCGAATGACCGCGACATTCAATATTTCTATGAGTCTCAGCTGCGCGGTGAACCGGCGCCAGTCGAAGACCGCCACTTTCATGTCTTTGAGCCCAGGGCTATTCGTGCCTATTTAGAATACACATTCTAGACACGCCCTAGTGCGAAGCCTTTAGCGATATGATGCCTTACGAAGTAGATAACTAGCGCGCCGGGGATTATAGTCAAAATCCCTGCCGCGGCGAGCACACCCCAATCGAGTCCCGATGCCGAGACTGTACGTGTCATTGCCGCAGCAATAGGTTTTGCATCGGTGACAGTGAGCGTGCGTGCAATAAGCAGCTCTACCCAGCTAAACATAAAGCAGAAGAACGCGGCTACGCCAATGCCCGAGGCAATAAGCGGCGTGAATATTTTGGTGAAAAAGCGCGGAAAAGAGTAGCCATCGATATACGCAGTCTCGTCTATTTCGCGCGGAACACCCGACATAAACCCCTCTAATATCCACACCGCCAGCGGTACGTTAAACAGGCAGTGCGCCAATGCAACGGCGATATGCGTATCGATTAGACCGAAAGCCGAATAGAGCTGAAAAAAGGGCAGGACGAATACCGCAGGCGGCGACATGCGATTAGTCAGCAGCCAAAAAAACAGATGTTTATCGCCGAGAAATTTGTAGCGCGAAAACGCATACGCGGCGGGCAACGCGACCGACAGCGCGATCACTGTATTCATTACGACGTAGATCATCGAATTGATATAACCGCTATACCACGTGGGGTCGGTAAAAATAGTCGCGTAATTGTCGAACGTGAAATCCTGCGGCCAGAGGGAGAATGTCGAGAGAATCTCCTGATTGGTCTTAAAGCTCATATTGAGCAACCAATAAATCGGTAGCATCAAAAACAGTATATAAGTACAAACAACCGCAATCTTAAACCAATTGCGCTCGCTAGCCTGCGAATTTTGCACGCCGTTGCCCGCAGTCGCTGCGTGGGTTGAAGCCGTTACTACTGCGTCAACTGCGCTCATACTAGTGCCTCCCCTGCTCTGCCGCGGCATCGTTGTCTAGGCTTGTCATCACCGTATAAAACACCCAGCTCAATAACAAAATAATCAAGAAATAGATTAGCGACATCGCCGCTGCGGGGCCCAGATCGAACTGACCTACCGCCATCTGCACAAGATCTATCGAAAGGAACGTGGTTGAGTTGCCCGGCCCGCCGCCTGTCACAACAAACGGCTCGGTGTAAATCATGAACGAGTCCATAAAACGCAGCAGCACGGCGATGAGCAGGACGCGCTTAATTTTGGGTAATTGTATAAACCGGAAAATCGCCCAACGCGACGCGCCGTCGATGCGTGCGGCCTGATAATAGACCTCGGGAATAGACACCAGACCCGAGTAGCACAGCAACACGACAAGGCTTGTCCAATGCCAGACATCCATGACGATTAGTGTGACCCAGGCGTCGAGGGTATTCTGAGTATAGTTGTAGTCGATGCCAAGACTCGCCAAGCCGTGTCCTAACAGACCGATGTCGACACGCCCGAACACCTGCCAAATAGTGCCGACAACATTCCACGGAATAAGCAGCGGTAGTGCCATAAGCACGAGACAAAACGAGACGGCAATGCCACGCCGCGGCATCGCTAACGCGATGGCTATGCCCAGCGGAATTTCGATGGCGAGAATCAGCGCCGAGAATAGTAACGTGCGCTGCAATGCGTTGTGGAAGCGCTCAGAGGCGAGGATTTCCTGAAACCACTCGGTGCCGACCCAAAAGAATTCGTTGTTACCAAAAGTATCTTGCACCGAGTAGTTAACGACTGTCATCAGCGGAATGATCGCGCTGATTGCAACGAGCAGCAACATCGGGAGCACCATAAGCCACGCTTTATTGTTTTGTACTTTCATTGGCACTCTCTCAGGGTTCTCTTAAAAGGTTCTTTCTCAAGGTTCTTACTAAAAAACTCTCTAAAAACTCTAGGGCAACAACGGCTCATTATTTACTTCGACCAGCAACGCATCTGCATAGAGCAACGTGCAAGCCGGATCAATTCGCAGCGCCGCTGCTTCGGGAATACCAGCGCCGTCTGGATGCAGCGCGCACAGTAGCTGCTCTCCCAACCGCAAACGCACTAACGAGTGCCGGCCTAAGTCTTCTACACCTACCACCTCGACATTGACGCAATGCGTGTCGTTGGCAGTGTTCGCATCTGCGGCAATCACTTGCAAAGACTCAGGCCTTATACCTATTTCGAGTGCAGCATTAGTCGAAGCTAACCCCTGCGCCTGCGCCGCCGCGAGCGTCGCCTCGTCGAGCGCTATCCTCACGCCATCGACAATCGCTGCTGTGCCATCGAATGTGCAGCTCAGCACATTCATACCTGGGGAGCCGATAAACGTACCGACGAATGTGTGCCGAGGTCTGTCGAACAATTCCTTCGGCGTGCCTACTTGCAGAATAGAGCCTGTATTCATTACCACTACTTTATCGGCGAAGGTTAAGGCTTCGGTCTGATCGTGTGTTACATAGATCATGGTGTGCCCGAAGCGTTCGTGAATTTTTTTAAGCTCGGTTCTAAGCTGCCATTTAAGGTGCGGGTCGATAACCGTCAGCGGCTCGTCGAATAAAATAGCGCGCACATCGGTGCGCACGAGCCCACGCCCTAATGAGATTTTTTGTTTGTCGTCTGCGTTTAAGCTCCTAGCACGCTCATTAGCCCGCGTATCCAGTCCAAGCATCGAGAGTGTATCGGCTACGCGCGCCTCAATCGTCGCGTTGTCGATGCCGCGATTACGCAGAGGAAACGCAAGATTCTCAGCCACGGTAAGCGTGTCGTAGACCACAGGAAACTGAAATACCTGCGCGATATTGCGACGCTCGGTACTGAGGTCTGTCACGTCTTCGCCATCGAAAAGCACGCGGCCTTCGCTAGGCCGTAAAAGCCCCGAAATAATATTAAGCAGCGTCGTTTTGCCGCAGCCCGAAGGGCCCAACAGCGCATAGGCGCCGCCGTCTTCCCACACTTGATCGAGCGGATTGAGCGCGTAAGGATTGTCTGACTCTGCGCCGGAAGCGGGGTAGCGATGGCCGAGATTTTTTAGGTGTATGCTCGCCATGTCCTTATCCGCCTCCGCTGAGCTTACGCACGCGCTTGCCTGTTAAGGTATTAAACAAAAAACAGTCCTGCGGCCTCACATAAAGGACTATCTCCGCGCCGCCGGCGAGAGCGTGTATTCCATCTAAAAGGGCAACCCATGGCTGCCCCATAAAGCTAAAATGCACAAAACTTTCGGAGCCGGTGATCTCGGTTACGTCGACAGTACCGCGTATTTCGATCAGTGAGTTACTGGCAGTAGACTCGCCTCCAGGCAATGGGCCGGAGCCTAACTGCAGGTGATGGCCACGCACGGCGAGAGTAAGATTCGACGCTGCCTCTGCAGGATTCACCGCGCTCAATAGCTCGGACGCAACGGCAGCGGGAAGTGCTTGCTCTGCACCGGCGAAGCGCAGGCCGCCGGCATCATCATGATTAAGCGCCAAACTGTTAAGCGGTGGATCGGAGAAAAGGCGCGCCGCCATGAGGGTGTCGGGATCGCGATAGAGATCGAGTGTCGGCCCAAACTGCTCTACCCTGCCCCGATTGAGACAGGCAGTCTTACCCCCTAAAACCAGTGCTTCGCTGGGTTCAGTTGTCGCATAGACTAGTACAGCACCAAGCTCGGCGAACAGAACTGGCAGTTCTGCGCGAAGCTCCTCGCGCAGTTTGTAGTCGAGATTCGCGAGAGGTTCGTCGAGCAAGACAAGCGAGGCGCGCTTAACCAGCGCACGAGCCAGTGCGACACGCTGCTGTTGGCCGCCCGACAAATTGGCCGGCTTGCGCGTTAGATACGGCTCGAGTTTGAGTAACTGCGCCGCCTGTGCGACACGCGCCTCTATCTCGCTTTTAGCCAGACCTGCCACACGCAGTGGCGACGCGATATTTTCATACACACTCAAAGAGGGGTAATTAATGAACTGCTGGTATACCATCGCAAGCTCTCGCTTCTGCACAGGCACGCCGATCACCGTCTCTCCGTCGAAGGTGAGCTCCCCCGAATCAGGTTGATCGAGACCCGCCATCACGCGCATAAGCGAGGTTTTACCCGACAGAGTGGGGCCAAGCAGTATATTGAGTTCGCCTCGCTTTAGCTCGAGGCTTATGTCTTGCAGACTGTTATGTGAGTCGACATGGCGAGTGATATTGTTAAGGCATAGCATCTTTTCTAACCCGCTCCCTGAGCCGCAGCGGCACGAGCGGTAGTGATGTAATCGGCAAGCACTGCCTTGCCTCGCTCGTCGAATAAATAGCCCAATTTGGTCCGACGCCAGAGTATATCGTCAGCGTTACGAGCCCACTCGTGGGTAATTAGATAGTCGACCTCGCGTGAGTAGAGATCTGCGCCTAGATGCATCCCTAGATCTGAAGCGGAGCTTGCATCACCGAGAAGTGTTTGGGTCTCGGTTCCGTAAGTTTGAAGCCAGCGCTTAAGCAGTGAGACTTGCAGCCAAGGTGCTTGCGCCGAAAGCAGCGCCGACAAAGTTGCTTCATCCTCAGCACTGGCCTTTGCATCGCGCCCGCTTTGCAGTTCTCCGTTTTTACCGCCAAACTGCGCAGAGTAGTTGCCGCCGGGGAGTGGGGCCTGCTTCGTCCAAGGCGCGCCCATCTTCGGAAACGTAGGCGCCAACGCCTTCATCACGTCTTCGGCAAGGGTTCTGTAGGTAGTCACTTTGCCGCCATAAATCGATAGTAAGGGCACGGCGCTTTTATGTGGCTCGAGATGATAATCCCGCGACACCTTCGTTGCGTCTTTTCCTTCTTCGTCGATCAGCGGCCGCACGCCTGAGTAGGTCGAGATTACGTCGTCTCGGCTCAGCTGCCTCTTAAAATAGCCGTTAGCAACCTCGATTAGATAAGCGATTTCGTCTTCGTCTATGTGCACAGTCTCGAGCACACCATCGAACTCCGCTTCGGTTGTACCGATAAGCGAATAGTCGTCGAGGTAAGGAATAACGAAAATTACGCGGCCGTCAGTATGTTGCAGCATAAATGCCTGATCGCCGCAGTGAAGGCGCGGGACAACAATATGGCTACCTTTAACAAGGCGCGTATCGAGCGGAGGCTTTTTGGCAAACAGCTTTTCGAGCAGGCGCGCAACCCAGGGGCCAGCGGCGTTAACGACTGCCTTGGCATGAACGACCTGTTCGATGCCACTCGACGCCTCTCTCAGGGTAACAATCCAATGCCCCTTACCTTCTTCGAGCGCAACGCATTCGGTATAGGTACGCACATCAGCGCCATGTTCAGCGGCTTGCTGCGCGTTGAGCACAACGAGTCGCGAGTCGTCGACCTGCGCGTCCCAATATTCGAATCCCTTCGTAATGCCTCCATTTAGAGGACTGTCGTTACCGAAGCGAATCGCTCGTGAGTGTTTGAAGATCGCACTTTTCGCGAGAAAATCGTAGAGGAACAGCCCTGCGCGAAGCATCCAAGCAGGACGTGAAATCGGCAGCTGTGGAATATTGAAAGCAAGCGGCCGAATGATATGCGGCGCCGCCTTGGTCAGCACATCCCGCTCTAAAAGCGCTTTGCGCACGAGGCCGAATTCGTAAAATTCGAGGTACCGTAGCCCCCCGTGAATAAGTTTAGTGCTCCATGAGGAGGTGCCCGAGGCGAGGTCGCCTTTTTCGATCAGCATCACGGAAAGCCCGCGCCCCGCTGCATCGGCAGCTACGCCGGCACCATTGATGCCACCGCCGATGACAAGGAGGTCGGTTACTACGGGGGAATCGGTCACGGGGTATGGGTCACTGTGTAATCTTTGTTTTCGGGACTAGCGGCCAGCACTAGCGGTCGGGGCTAGATGTATTTAAAGGCCGGTAAGCGAGGCTTCGAGTGTACCACGCAGACTCAGCAAGCCAATAGTTCTGGGCATGGATCTGCCAAAAAGCAGCAATAGATCACAGCACGCAAACTTGAATCCAAGTCTTTAACCTTCTCCTGCTTCGGGTAGAATCAGGGAATGAAAAAATACATTCTCGCAATAGACCAAGGCACCACCTCAAGTCGAGCACTGCTGTTCGATACGTCATTTCAAATCGTCGGCATTGGCCAACACGAGTTCGCTCAGCACTTTCCGAGTAATGGATGGGTAGAGCATGACGCAGAGGAGTTATGGGAATCTACCTTAAAGTCCTGTCACGATGCCATTGACGCCGCGGGCAAGAATCTCGGCTCGTCGATTAGCGCACAGGACATAGCGGGGATTGGCATAACTAATCAACGCGAGACTACGGTTGTGTGGGACAGGCTGACCGGAAAGCCAATCGCTAACGCTATCGTCTGGCAGGATCGACGCACCGCTGAGTATTGCGACGAGCTTCGCCGTGCGGGCCACGAACCGATGGTGCAGGAGGCGACTGGATTACTGATCGATTCGTATTTTTCGGCAAGCAAACTTCGCTGGCTACTCGACAACGTGCCCAATGCACGCACTCGTGCAGAAGCAGGTGAACTTGCTTTTGGCACCATCGATAGCTTTTTGCTTTGGCGTCTTAGCGGCGGTAAAAGTCATTGCACCGATGCCACCAACGCTTCTCGAACCCAGCTTTTCAATATTACCAGCCAAGAATGGGATGAGAGACTTCTCACTCTTTTCGATATCCCTGACTCGCTTCTCCCGCAGGTCAAAGATTGTGCCTCTGACTTCGGATCGACTGACCCCGCGCTGTTTGGCGCTGCGATTCCTATCGCAGGGATGATTGGCGACCAGCAAGCGGCGGCGTTTGGTCAATGCTGTTTCGACGCGGGCATGGCGAAAAGCACCTATGGCACCGGCTGTTTCCTATTAATGAATACGGGTGCCAACATTGTGCGCTCTGAGCACAGGCTGCTAAGCACAGTTGCGTACCGTCTTAATGGCGTTGCCACCTACGCTGTAGAAGGCAGTATTTTTATGGCCGGCGCGACTATGCAGTGGATTCGCGACGGACTTAAGCTAATAGACGATGCCGCCGCGAGCGAGGCGCTTGCGATAGAGACTGGCGATGAACTCAGTGTCTATTTGGTGCCCGCTTTTACTGGTCTTGGCGCACCCTACTGGGACGCGGAGGCTCGTGGCGCACTCTATGGGCTTACCCGCGACACCGGCATAAAAGAGGTGGTGACTGCAGGATTGCTGTCGGTGTGCTACCAAACCCGTGATCTCGTTGAAGCCATTCGCGGCGACGGTGCCACACTCGAGAATTTACGAGTCGACGGTGGGATGGCAAATAATGATTGGGTTATGCAGAAGCTCGCCGACGTTCTCGGCTGCACTGTTCAGCGACCAACACTCGTTGAAACCACCGCATTGGGTGCCGCCTATATGGCGTGCTTACAGCTGGGCCTTGTGGAATCGCTTGATGCACTTGCCGCGCGCTGGCAGCTCGACTCGTCATGGCAGCAGGTGCAGTCCGAAGACTGGCGCGTGCGTCACTACACTGGCTGGCTCGAGGCGGTAGATCGCACGAGGTCGTCGGGGTAGACTCAGCGGCCCTTTCGCTAAAGCGTGCTTCGCTTATTGCTAGCTCTCATTCTCAGCGCGGTTAACGCTCACCAGCGCATCATTACTTTAGGAATCAACGTATGCAGCTCCATCTCATCCGCCATGGCCAAACCAACTGGAACGAAGAGAAACGTATACAGGGCCAAAGCGATTCGATTCTAACCGAACTCGGCGTTAGTCAGGCGCGAGCCTTGGGCGAGCGTCTGCGTGAAATCGACTATGCTGCACATTACAGCAGCAGTAGCGTGCGTACGCGGCAAACAACCGAACACGCCTTCCCCGCTGCATCAGACGTTCGTTTCCGTGATGAGCTGCGCGAGATTTATCTCGGTCCTTGGGAAGGAAACCTTTACGCCGACATAGCTGACCGCGAGCCCGACTCTTACAAACATTTTTGGGAACAGCCGCATTTATTCGCTGTGCAAGGCGCCGAGAGTTTTCATGACTTACAGCGAAGGGCAGTCGCCGCAGTGGCTGAGATAGCCGCTGCGCACGTGGGCGAACGAGTTGCACTTGTTAGCCATGGCGCGCTCATAAAATCCTATCTTTGTTATGTCGAGGATCGACCGCTAGATCGCTTTTGGGAGCCTCCAACAATGCATAACTGCTGCCATAGCATTGTAGAGATTGCGGCCGACGGTAGCGCTAAGATAGTTCAATACGCAGACGAGCCTGTTGGCTAAACGCATCGTTTACAGGAGGCCATGTATGAGCCCAATAGCACAATCATCTCTGCCGAATAAGCTCGATATTCCGCTGCGGTTAGGCGCTCTTCTCGTTCTGTTCGCGGGAGTAAGCCTCGGACTTTTCACCCTCTCCTCTGCAGTCGGTATATGGGTGGGGGCCTGGGATTTCCGCACCGGCCTTGGTATTTTGCGCATGGCGAATACTGCAGCCCCCTATCTCTTTTGGAGCTGCCTCGCGCTTGGCATAGCCACAGCGTTGTTTGCCCTGTTGATGGCACATCAAGATAGAGGAAGACTCATCGTCTACGCAGGCATTGGTACAGCAATTGCGGCACTAGGCTACGCTGTCCCCGAGAGCTTCAGGCCTCCTGAAGGAGTGAATTACCCCATGATTCATGACATCACCACCAATACCGACTACCCCCCGCAGTTTGTCGACATTCTGCCTCTGCGTGGAACCGAATCGAATAGCGTACTCTATGGCGGCGCTGAGAATGTTACCGCCGAAGAACTGGCAGCGCTCACCAAAGAAGCCTATCCGGATCTGATTCCTCGGGTGTACGACGAGCGCCACGCCGATGTCTATCGACGCGCGCTAAACGCAGTGGAAACTTTAGGTTGGGAGATTGTCTCTGCAGACTTCGACAGCCGCCGCATCGAGGCGACAGACACCACTTTATGGTTTCGATTTAAGGATGACATCGTGATTACATTCGGCACACAGAGCAATAATGTGGTCGTGAACGCACGCTCTACCTCGCGTGTCGGGGTCGGTGATGTGGGTGCTAACGCCAATCGCTTGCGTGCTTTTTTTGCGCTGATGGACATGCCCTAGCACTCTAACCCAAGCGGCTAAACACGCTTACTACAGACAACTATCGCCTATTATGAATCAACATCCGCACAAAAATACACGCCAGTTTGGCCTCTTCGCGGTTGTCGCGCTGTCAGTGTTAACGCTTTCCCAAGCTATTGGCTATTGGGTCAATGAGACAATTCCTCTGCATAGCAGCATAGAGATAAACCCCTTTCTCTTTTTTACCCACGTGCGCAATCACGGCGGCGTGTTTGGATTGCTGCAGGGACAAGGCTGGGTTTTCGGCTTGTTCAGCGCAGTTCTTCTAGGTGGGATTGCCGCCTACCTAAGGTTTGGCGAGGCGCTCGCCCGCGCCGAATATCTCTGTTTCGGACTGATTGTTGGTGGCGGCGCGAGCAATGTGTTGGACCGACTAATTTACGGCAGCGTCATCGACTTCATCGACGTTCAGGGTATTCCCTACTGGCACTATGTGTTCAACACTGCAGACGTGATGATCCATCTGGGGATCTGGCCGATGTTGGCAATCGGCCTATGGCAAGCGCGCGGTGCTAAGCCTGAGACGCCCTGACCCAAAAAGCGGGGAGCTTTCCTGTGGTCAGCGCCACACCAAAAAGAATAAGCGCGCAGCCGCCAAGCATATAGAAAGTGATCGGCTCACCAAGAAAAACGCTCGACCAGAGTAGGCTAAATGCAGGAACGAGAAACGTCGTGTTCAACGCGCGTGCAGCGCCGATACGGGCGATGAGCTTATAGAATATTAGGTAAGCAACGCCTGTGCAGAGCGAACCGAGCGCAAAGACACTCAGCCACATCGACGTGCTAGGCGCGGCCTCTGGCCATTGCCACCATGCCAGCGGTGCCAGCGTCAACGTGGCGAAAGCAAGGCTTCCCACGGTCACTGTGAGCCCACTCACTCCCTGTAGGCGATGCTGGGCCAAATTGCTCGCCGTACCATAGAGTAGTGAGGCGCACAGGCCGGCTCCGATCGATAAAAGCGCCTGAGCACCGAACTCGATTGCCTCAGGGTCGAACACAATAAGCACAACGCCCCCAAAGCCAATCGCCATCCCAATAAGCGCGACGTGTGTAAGCCTTACTTTCCAGAAACTAAACGCAATGAGTGCAGCGAAAAAAGGAACCGTAGCATTCAATATCGACGTGATGCCCGCATTCAGTTCGAGCGAAGCGTGGGCTAAGAGGCAAAAAGGTAGGCTCATATTTGTAAGGCTCACCACATAGATTATGCGCCAGTGGGCGAGCAACTGAGAGAATAGGCCTCGGTAGAGAAACACCGGGAGTAGCAAGCAAAGTCCAAAAAAAACACGCGCAGCTATCAGCGGCACGGGGCCAAAAACAGGCGCGGTAACGCGCAGAAAGAAAAACGAGGCACCCCAAATAGCGGAGAGCGCGAGCAGGCTTATCCAGTCGCGCAATTCGAGCTTGTCATTCACAGAGTAATCCTCGCACGGCAAAGCCACTTTCGCGCACTAAGAGAAGGGTCAGGGCTAGTAAGTCTGCTTCGCGGCAAGCACGGCGGCAGCCGGGTCAACGTCAAAGCCTTGCTGGCGTAAGATGTTACCTAGCGCCGAGAGGCACAGATAAACATTCGCCTGACTACTGGCGAAACCCATGAGTCCGATACGCCAAACCTTGCCCGCAAGAGCGCCAAGTCCAGACCCGATTTCCAGGCTATAGTCGTTGAGCAACGTATTGCGTACAGCTGCGTCGTCGACAGCTTCCGGAAATCTTACGAGGTTTAATTGCGGTAGCCGATTCTCTGCATCTACCACAAAGCTTAAGCCTAGCGCTTCGATCCCCGCAACGAGAGCACGGTGGTTTCTGTCGTGCCGTTGCCATGACTGCTCTAAACCTTCCTCCTGCACGATCACCAAAGACTCGTGCAGCGCATAAAGCGAATTTACTGGGGCAGTATGATGGTAAGCGCGCTTGTTACTCCCGCCCCAATAGCCCATCACGAGATTAAGATCGAGAAACCAACTTTGCACGGGTGTCTTGCGTTCCCGAATAACCTTCGCAGCGCGCTCGGAAAACGACACGGGAGACAAACCCGGCACACACGAAAGACACTTCTGAGTCCCCGAGTAAATAGCATCTATTCCCCACTCGTCTACCTTGAGTTCGATACCCGCAAGGGAGGTCACCGCATCGACTACCGCGAGGCAATCATACTGACGTGCGAGTGCGCACAGTGCCTTCGCATCGGATCTAACGCCTGTTGATGTTTCTGCATGAACAAAAGCCAGCAGTTTCGCATCGGGATTAGCTTTTAATGCGTCTTCGACCTTATTTAGATCGACAGCACAGCCCCAGTCGTCTTGAACCATCACAGCTATCGCACCGCAGCGTTCTACGTTCTCCTTCATGCGTCCGCCAAACACGCCGTTCTGACAGACTATTGCTTTATCACCGCGCTCTAACAAATTGGCGAACGCGGTTTCCATACCCGCCGATCCGGGTGCAGAAACCGGCAAAGTAAGCTCATTTTCTGTCTGAAAAGCGTATTGCAGCAGCGCTTTAACCTCGTCCATCATTTGAATAAAAGCGGGGTCGAGATGGCCTATAGTCGGTCGAGATAGAGCCTCCAAAATGCGCGGATTGACGTCAGAGGGTCCAGGGCCCATGAGTGTTCTTACGGGAGGATGAAAAGAATTGATCATGGGAGCCTCGTGCGGATAGGACGATACGTTTAATAATCGGTGGAGCCGTTGAGCTTATAACTAATGCGCAACATGATTCAATGATTGATGAGGGGCTGATACGCCAGATACAAAAAAGCCGAGTGAAAACTCGGCTCTTTTGCTTACCACTAAACTCTACAAAAGAGCGTTTAGTCGTCTTTGCTCTCAGCCGCGTCGACGCCAGCTGGACGGCCAACTAACTCAACATAAGCCATCGGCGCTTTATCGCCAGCACGCAGACCACATTTAAGAATGCGGATGTAACCACCCGGACGCTCTTTGTAGCGTGGACCCAGCTCAGTGAACAATTTTCCCACTGTCGCTTTGTCGCGTGTGCGGTTGAAGGCTAAGCGACGGTTCGCTACGCTATCTTCCTTGGCTAGCGTGATCAAAGGCTCTGCGACCGATCGCAATTCCTTCGCTTTAATCAACGTTGTCTTAATCAGCTCGTGCTCGACGAGTGAGATTGCCATATTACGGAACATGGCTTGACGGTGCGAACTGTTGCGATTTAGCTGGCGACCGCTTTGTCTATGACGCATAACTCATTACCTTATATATACTTATTCAGACGGACTGCTTAAGCAGCGCGATCGTCGGACTTGAGGCTCGATGGAGGCCAGTTTTCTAGACGTAAACCCAATGAGAGTCCACGAGTAGCCAACACATCTTTGATTTCTGTGAGCGACTTCTTACCGAGATTAGGAGTCTTCAGCAGCTCTACTTCGGTGCGCTGAATCAGATCACCGATGTAGTAGATATCTTCGGCCTTGAGGCAATTCGCAGAGCGAACGGTCAGCTCAAGATCATCGACAGGACGAAGCAGGATAGGATCGATCTCGTCTTCGGCCTTCGTCGCTTCAGGGACGATTTCGCTATGCAGGTCGACGAACACGGCAAGCTGATGCTGCAGTATTGTAGCCGCACGACGGATCGCCTCTTCAGGATCGATTGTGCCGTTGGTCTCTAGATCTATCACGAGCTTATCTAAGTCAGTACGCTGCTCAACACGCGCAGCTTCTACTGAGTAAGACACTCGTAGTACCGGGCTGTAAGAGGCATCTAGTAGAAGCTTGCCAACCGCTCGCGTCTCATCGTCTTCGCTGCTGCGACTGTCTGCAGGCGAATAACCACGGCCCTTACGGATCGTGAGGCGCATGTTTAGCTCGCCATTTTTATTGAGGTTCGCAATCACATGGTCAGGATTGATAATCTCGACGCTGCCATCTGAAACGATGTCGCCCGCGGTAACAATACCCGTGCCCTTTTTGTTGATTGTAACAACGACTTCGTCTTTCTCGTTGAGCACTACTGCAATGCCCTTGAGGTTAAGAAGAATTTCGATAACGTCTTCGCGGACGCCCTCGATTGTGCTGTATTCGTGTACTACGCCATCGATCTCAACTTCTTCAACCGCACTACCGGGCATAGAAGAAAGCAGAATGCGGCGAAGCGCATTGCCAAGGGTATGGCCGAATCCGCGCTCTAGCGGTTCCAGGACAACCTTTGAGCGGCACTTGTCCACCTCATCGATCTGAATATGCTGTGGCGTCAAAAAATCTGAAAGAGAAATTTGCATGTCATCCACCTTCTGTGTGATTAGCTCACTACTTCGAGTAAAGCTCGACGATTAGAGACTCGTTGATCTCTGCAGAGAGGTCTTCGCGCTCTGGCTTGCGAGAGAATGTACCCTCGAGCTTTGACGTGTCGACGCTGACCCAATCGATTGCTGTGCGCTGCGCAGCGAGATCCAATGCCGACTTAATACGCAGCTGCGCTTTAGCCTTCGCACGGATTGCCACAGTGTCACCCTCGCTCACCTGATAAGAAGCGATGTTTACAACAACGCCATTAACAGTGATCGATTTGTGAGCAACCAGTTGACGCGATTCCGCACGCGTGCAGCCGAAGCCCATGCGATAAACGACGTTATCTAGTCGACACTCGAGCAATTGCAGGAGGTTTTCACCAGTTGCGCCTTTGAGACGAGCGGCTTCCTTGTAATAGCCACGGAACTGCTTCTCAAGAACGCCGTAAGTACGACGTACTTTCTGCTTCTCGCGCAGCTGAACACCGTAGTCTGACAGACGACCGCGACGCGCGCCGTGCTGACCAGGGATGGTCTCCGCTTTACACTTGCTATCTAAAGGACGAACGCCACTCTTGAGGAACAAATCTGTTCCTTCGCGACGTGAAAGCTTTAACTTCGGGCCTAAATAACGGGCCATATTCGGTCTCCTGTGCTCTTTGTTTCAGAAGAGCTTCTGATTGTGTTCGTATTACACTCGACGCTTTTTAGGCGGCCTGCATCCATTGTGTGGAATCGGAGTAACATCAGTGATGTTTCCAACCTTCAAACCACAGTTGTTTAGCGCGCGAACCGCAGACTCTCGTCCAGGGCCAGGTCCGTTGACCTTCACGTCTAGGCTCTTGAGGCCATATAACTCTATCGCAGCTTTACCAGCTCGCTCTGCAGCGACCTGAGCAGCGAAAGGCGTGCTCTTCCTCGAACCACGGAATCCAGATCCACCGGCAGTTGCCCAGCTAAGCGCATTACCTTGGCGGTCGGCGATCGTTATGATCGTGTTATTGAACGAGGCGTGAATAAATGCAATTCCGTCTACGACAGGATTACGTGCTTTTTTCTTTGTCGATTTAGCTGCTGGCTTGGCCATAATAATTCCGTCTTACTGTTTACTTACGTATTGGCTTGCGTGGGCCCTTACGGGTACGAGCATTCGTTTTTGTGCGCTGACCACGAACTGGCAGCGAACGACGGTGGCGAATACCACGGTTACAACCAAGGTCCATTAGACGCTTAATATTCATCGACACTTCACGACGAAGATCACCTTCAACCGTGAGGTTGCCAATCTCGTTACGCAGCGTGTCGAGCTCTTCAGGGCTCAGTTCGCCAGTCTTAGAGTTTGGGGCGATACCAGTTTTGTCGCAGATAGCGCTAGCAGTCGTTGGTCCAATACCATAAACATAGCGCAGCGAAATCACGATATGCTTGTTATCTGGAATGTTTACACCGGCAATACGTGCCATATTAACTCCGTTCTCTCTGTTTACTCGCTAAAGCCCGAGGGCCGTAGCTTTTGCAATTAGTGTTAGCCCTGACGCTGCTTGTGTCGCGGCTCTGAGCTACAGATGACGCGAACGGCACCATTACGCTTGATTACCTTACAGTTACGGCAGATCTTTTTTACAGACGCTCTTACTTTCATGGTTGTCTCCGTTATCCTCTCTCGCTGCGCTGAGCGCGGCGAAACAATCTTAAACTCCGCTGCGGCCGTAGTTGCCCAGTTTCGACTTTTTCATTAACGAATCGTACTGATGCGACATCAAGTGCGACTGAACTTGCGACCAGAAATCCATGGTTACAACCACGGAGATCAGAAGCGCTGTGCCACCCAAATTGAAAGGCACGTTAGCAAACATCTGCATGAAATTTGGCAATAAACACACCAGTGTGATGTAAATAGCGCCGAACATCGTAAGGCGAGTAATCACGCCGTCGATGTATTTCGCAGTCTGCTCGCCTGGGCGAATACCTGGAATAAATGCACCCGACCTCTTCAGATTCTCAGCTACGTCACGCGGGTTGAACACGAGCGCTGTGTAGAAGAAACAAAAGAAGATGATCATGGCACTAAAAATAATTATATAAAGAGGCTGACCAGGTCCTATTAAGAACGCTAATTCGGCAAGCCATTCTGACCCATCCGCCTGACCAAACCACTGCGCAATCGACGCAGGGAACAATAATATGCTACTTGCGAAGATCGCTGGAATAACGCCCGCCATATTTATTTTCAATGGCAGGTGGCTCGCCTGAGCCTGATACATTTTGCGGCCCTGCTGCCGTTTGGCGTAATTCACCGTGATTCGTCGCTGTGCGCGCTCGACATACACGATTATGGCGATCACACCGATAGCAATGAGTCCGACGACCATTAGCAAGACACCGTTTATCTGTCCCTCGTACGCCTGCTGGAGCGACGTGCCGATCGCGGCAGGGAACCCAGCTACGATGCCCGCGAATATCAACATCGAGATACCGTTACCGATACCCTTCTCAGTAATCTGTTCGCCGAGCCACATCATGAACATAGCGCCGGTTACAAGCGATACCACTGCCGTCAGCGTAAACGCGGGGCCGGGATTATACGCCATTGGTGCAAGAAGACCTACTGCCATCCCTGTACCCTGAATAGTAGCAAGAGCGAGTGCACCGTAACGCGTGTACTGCGAAATCTTGCGGCGGCCAGACTCACCTTCCTTTTTGAGTTGGTCTAGGTGCGGGCTCACTGCAGTCAATAACTGCATAATGATGCTCGCCGAAATATAAGGCATGATGCCGAGCGCAACGATACTCATGCGCTCTAACGCACCGCCACCAAACATATTAATCATGTCGGTGAACGTGCCTTCCTGCTGCGCGAAAAAAGCAGCAAGCTGCAAAGGATCTATGCCTGGCACAGGAATATGAGTCCCTATGCGGTAGACAAAAATGGCAAACAAGAGAAACAGTAGGCGTGACTTCAGCTCGCCAAGGCCCGCGCCAATGTTCTCTGGATTTATGTTCGGTTTGTTTGCCATCTAATCTTTTTAACTCTTATGAAACCCGAGGGCTTTGCTTAGCTGCTGCTTATGCGTCAGCAGCCTGTTCAGTCTTTGGCGCTTTCTTGGGAAGCTTCTTAAGCTTAGGCATGACTTCTTCGTCGATTACCTTGCCACCCGCGGCTTCTATCGCAGCGCGTGCACCCTTCGTTGCGCCGATGCCCTTGAGCGTAACCGCTTTGGTCACATCACCAGAAAGCATTACCTTCGCACGCTTGATGTTCGCCGTGATTAGGTTTGCCTTACGCAAAACCTCGAGATCAATTACGTCACCTTCGAGCTTGTTTAGCTCAGACGTACGAATCTCGGCCATACTGCGTCCAACGCGTGAGCTGAAGCCGTACTTAGGGAGACGCATCTGCAAAGGCATTTGACCGCCTTCGAAACCTGGTCGCACTGTTCCGCCGCTGCGCGACTTCTGACCCTTGTGACCAGAACCGGATGTTTTACCCGAGCCACTACCGATACCGCGGCCAACGCGCTTCGCTGCTTTGGTGCTGCCTGGCGCTGGGCTTAGTGTATTAAGATGCATGTCGAACCCCTTAAACTACGGTCAGCATATAGCTAATCTTGTTAATCATTCCGCGTACGGCAGGAGTATCCTCCACCTCAACAGACTGATGCATACGTCGCAGACCTAGACCCTGCAGGCACAACTTGTGCTTGGGAAGGGCGCCGATCGGACTGCGCACGAGTTTGACTGTGACTGTCTTCTTCGCCATTTTTCTAACCTACTAATTCTTCGACTGATTTGCCGCGCTTCGCCGCGATGTCATCCGGAGACTGCATGTCGCGCAGGCCATTGAAGGTCGCACGCACTACGTTTACCGGGTTGGTAGAGCCATAACACTTCGCCAAGACGTTTTGTACGCCGGCGAGTTCGAGGATTGAGCGCATCGCGCCACCGGCGATAACACCAGTACCCTCTGAGGCAGGCTGCATGTAAATCTTTGAGGCGCCATGACGAGCCTTAACTGCGTACTGCAGCGTGGTGCCGTCTAGGTCGACCGCGATCATATTACGACGCGCCGATTCCATCGCCTTCTGGATGGCCAAAGGTACTTCGCGTGCCTTGCCGCGACCGAAACCTACTCGACCGTTGCCGTCACCGACCGCTGTTAGAGCAGTAAAGCTGAAGATGCGTCCGCCTTTAACCACTTTTGATACGCGGTTAACTTGGATGAGCTTCTCTTGCATGCCCTCTTCGTTCTTATTGGAATCGTCTTTGTACGCCATAGTAAAAACCCTTAAAAATCTAGTCCGCCAGCACGTGCTGCGTCGGCTAATGCCTTAACGCGACCGTGATAGGCATAGCCCGAGCGATCAAACGCTACTTTTTCAACTCCAGCGGCTTTCGCACGCTCGGCGATAAGTGTGCCGATCTTGCTCGCTGCGTCGACGTTACCAGTAGCGCCGCCGCGGAGGTCTTTCTCGACTGTCGAAGCCGACGCCAGTATTTGGTCGCCGCTTGCCGAGATAACCTGAGCGTAAATATGTCGTGGCGAACGATAAACCGACAGGCGGTTTACGCGCAGCTCACTGATCTTTGCCCTTGCTCTCTTTGCTCGCCGTAGACGAGCTATTCTCTTAACGCTCATAGCTTATGACCTATTTCTTCTTGGCTTCTTTTCTGAATACGCGCTCGTCTGCGTAGCGAACACCCTTGCCCTTATAAGGCTCTGGCGGACGGAAGTCTCTGATTTCAGCAGCGACTTGACCTACGCGCTGTTTATCCGCGCCAGAAATAATAATCTCAGTCTGTGTAGGAGTCTCAGCCGTAACGCCTTCAGGAAGTGCGTAATTGATTGGATGCGAGAACCCAAGCGTCAGATTGACGTTGTTTCCCTCAGCCTTGGCACGATAACCAACACCCTGAAGCTCTAGCTTCTTCTGGAACCCTTCGCTGACGCCGACAACCATATTGGCTACCAACGAGCGGAATGTTCCCGACATCGCTTTCGCCTGCCGCGTGGCATCCTTAGCAACGACTTGCAGGACATCGCCGTCCTGCGTCACGCCAACAAGACGATGTAATTCTAGCTGCAGGTTTCCCTTGCCGCCCTTAACCGACACAGTTGAATCGGTCAATGTTGTTTCTACACCCTTCGGTAATTCGATCGGGTTCTTCGCTACTCTAGACATATTTATGCTCTGCTTAAAAAACTCAGCTCTACACGGAGCACCAATCTTTCTTAGAAGACGGTGCAGAGTACCTCGCCACCTAGGCCGGCAGCGCGCGCTTGCTTGTCTGTCATCAAGCCCTTGTTCGTAGAAATAATCGCTACGCCAAGTCCAGCTCGATTCGTAGGCAGATTCTCGCTGCCCTTATAGTTGCGTAAACCTGGACGGCTAACGCGCTTGATCTCTTCAATAACCGGCTTACCTGCGTAGTATTTCAGGTCAACAGTCAGTTGGGGCTTGCCCTCAACATCTGTCACGCCAAAACCAGCTATATAGCCTTCGTCCTGCAGCACTTGGCTGAGGGCTTGTTTCATCTTAGACGCTGGGCAGGCGACAGTTGGCAACTTAGCCATCTGTGCGTTACGTATACGAGTTAAGAAGTCTGCAATCGGATCTGACATGCTCATAATACTTCTCCCGCTTACCAGCTAGCCTTAGTTAGTCCAGGCACGTCACCACGCATCGCTGCTTCGCGAAGCTTGTTACGGCATAGACCAAATTTACGGTAGACGCCGTGAGGACGTCCGGTGATGCTACAACGGAGACGCTGACGAACTGGGCTTGAATCACGTGGAAGCTTTTGAAACTTCACCTGTGCGTCCCACTTCGCTTCGTCGCTTGCGTCGGCGTCATTCAAGATAGCCTTCAGCTCTGCGCGCTTGGCGGCGAACTTCGCAACCATCTTTGTACGCTTAGTTTCCCGCGCGATCATTGAGGTTTTAGCCATCTTAAGACTCCTTAGCTTCGGCAGTAACCATTCCACGGAATGGGAAACGCATTGCTGCCAGTAGCGCACGACCTTCGTCGTCATTTTGCGCTGTCGTTGTAATCGTAATGTCGAGACCGCGCAGAGCGTCAATCTTGTCATAGTCAATTTCTGGGAAAATGATCTGCTCAGTCACACCCATCGCGAAGTTGCCACGGCCATCGAACGCTTTCGGGCTTAGGCCACGGAAGTCACGAATACGCGGGATAGCGATGTCGACTAAGCGCTCAAGGAACTCGTACATGCGCTCACCGCGCAACGTAACCTTGAGACCAACAGGCCAGCCTTCACGGATTTTGAATCCAGCGATAGACTTGCGTGCTTTAGTGACGACGACTTTTTGACCAGAAATCTTAGTCAAGTCCTCTGCGGCACTCTCGAGTACCTTCTTATCCGTTACGGCTTCACCCAGACCCATGTTTAACACCACTTTCGTGATCTTAGGCACGCGCATTGGATTAGCGAAACCGAACTGCTCTTGAAGAGCCGGAATTGCTTGCTGCTTATATAATTCTCTGAACTGAGCCATGCTTGGCAACCTACCGATAATTAGTCTAAATCTGAACCGTTTGACTTGAATACACGCTTTTTAGCGCCGTCTTCAGCCACCTGAATAGCAACGCGGTCTGCTTTGCTAGTCTCAGGATTGAATATCGCTACGTTCGAAATATGTAGCGACGCTTCTTTTTCGATAATGCCTCCAGCCTGACCCGCATTAGGGTTAGGCTTGGTGTGGCGTTTAACCATATTGACGCCAGCGACGATAACTCGATCACTACCGACAAGACGCGAAATGCTTCCGCGCTTACCCTTGTCTTTGCCAGTGATTACAATCACTTCGTCATCACGTTTCAGTTTACGCATGTTTGCCTCTGTCTCTTCTTACCTAGCGCTTAAAGTACTTCTGGCGCTAGTGAAATAATTCGCATGAATTTTTCTGTACGCAGCTCACGAGTTACCGGGCCGAATACACGCGTACCAATCGGTGCGTTGTTTGCATTGAGTAGGATCGCCGCGTTGTCGTCGAACTTGATCAGTGAACCGTCTTGACGACGAACACCGCTCTTAGTGCGAACTACTAGCGCAGTCAAAACCTGACCCTTCTTAACTTTACCGCGTGGAATCGCTTCCTTAACGGTGACTTTAATGACGTCGCCGATGCGTGCGTAACGGCGATGAGAACCGCCCAACACCTTGATACACATAACTCGTCGAGCGCCGCTGTTATCTGCGACTTCTAAGTATGACTGCACTTGAATCATCGATTCGCTCCATCAGTTACCTGCTACAGCGGGCAACGATTCTTTACCTAAATTCTTGTTAAACCGCGGCGGGAAATCCCGACCTAAACTTGTGTTGCGCGCTCGTCTATCGAGACCAATGCCCAAGACTTAGTCTTAGAAAGAGGTCTAACTTCCTGAATAGTCACCGAATCACCAGGCATGCACTCGTTCTTCTCATCGTGTGCGTGGATCTTTGTAGATCGCTTGATAATCTTGCCGTAAACAGGGTGAGTCACCTTGCGCTCAATCAGCACAACGATAGACTTATCCATCTTGTTGCTAATGACCTTGCCCGATGTAGTGCGAGCGGATTTCTCGTTGCTTGCAGTTGACATAACTATGAACCACTCTTTTGTTTTTCAGTGATGATCGTTTTGACACGAGCGATATCACGCTTTAAGCCGCCCACTAAGTGAACTTGGCCTAATTGGCCCGTTGCATTCTGCATACGGACGTTGAACTGGTCTTTGAAGAGACCCTGCAGTTGAGCCTGCAGTTCCTCGACCGACTTTTCTCTCAATTCGCTCGCTTTCATTACATTACCGTCCGTTTAACGAATGTCGTGTCGAAAGGCAGCTTAGCAGCAGCAAGGCTAAAGGCCTCGCGCGCGAGTGCTTCGTCAACGCCTTCGATCTCAAACATAATACGACCCGGCTGAATCTGGGCAACCCAGTACTCAACGTTACCCTTACCCTTACCCTGACGAACCTCAAGAGGCTTACCAGTAATAGGCTTATCGGGAAATACACGGATCCAGATCTTGCCGCCACGCTTTACACGGCGCGTCATAGCACGACGAGCTGCTTCAATCTGGCGGGCAGTTAGTCGACCGCGCGAGATGGCTTTGAGACCAAACTCTCCGAAATCTACGTTGCTACCACGATGTGACAGACCGCGGTTGCGACCCTTCATCATCTTGCGGAATTTTGTACGCTTTGGCTGTAACACGTCGCTTTACCTCTAGTTGGACTTAGCTTGCGAAGGCACGATGGCCTCGTCTAAATCCAGTATTTCACCCTTGAAGATCCATACCTTGATACCGATGATGCCGTAAGTCGTCGCCGCTTCAGCAGTCGCGTAATCGATGTCGGCACGTAATGTGTGCAGCGGCACTCGACCTTCGCGATACCACTCAGAGCGAGCGATCTCGGCACCGCCAAGGCGGCCTCCAACTTGAATCTTGATTCCCTCAGCGCCTTGACGCATGGCGTTTTGCACTGCGCGCTTCATAGCGCGCCGGAACATAACGCGTCGCTCTAGCTGAGAGGCTACTCCGTCGGCGACGAGCTGAGCGTCGAGATCAGGCTTGCGAATTTCTTCGATATTCACCTGAACGGGGACGCCCATTTGTTGAGTGAGCGTATTACGCAGTTTCTCAACGTCTTCGCCTTTCTTGCCGATTACGATGCCAGGTCGAGCCGTATAAACGGTTACCTTGGCAGTTTGCGCAGGGCGCTCGATCTCGACTCTAGAAACAGACGCGGCGGCCAGCTTCTTCTTAACGAATTCTCGTACGCGAAGATCAACTAATAGGTTGTCTGCGTAATCCTTTCCTTCGGCATACCATGTAGAGGTATGTTTCTTGGTTATGCCAAGACGAATTCCAGTTGGATGTACTTTCTGACCCATCCGATACTCCTAGCTATCAGCGACCGTGATTGTTATATGGCAAGAGCGCTTCAAAATTCGATCAGCTCGTCCCTTGGCTCGTGGCATGATGCGTTTCATCGTCATACCTTCATCAACGCAGATCGTTGACACCTTCAGCTCATCGACGTCGGCACCTTCGTTATGCTCCGCGTTAGCGATAGCCGAATTGAGCACCTTCTTAATGAGCGCAGCACCTTTCTTAGGGCTGTAAGTCAGCAATAACAGCGCTTCTTCCACTGCTTTGCCGCGAATCTGGTCTGCAACAAGCCTGGCTTTTTGAGCCGACATGCGCGCACCTTTTAATTTAGCGATAACTTCCATTTCAGCCCCCGATTAGCGCGATTTCTTGTCAGCCACGTGACCTTTAAAGGTCCGTGTGACAGCGAATTCGCCCAATTTATGGCCAACCATGTCTTCGTTAATCGAGACAGGTACGTGTTGCCGACCATTGTGGACGGCGATTGTCAGACCGATCATATCGGGAGAAACCATCGAACGGCGCGACCAAGTCTTAATAGGACGCTTGTCGTTAGCTTCAGCTGCGATCTGCACTTTTTTCATCAAGTGTAGGTCAATGAAGGGACCTTTTTTTAGTGAACGTGGCACTGGCTATACCCCTACCTTAACGGCTTGAATTTCTGCGACGGACAATCATGCTGTCAGTGCGCTTATTAGATCGAGTCTTGTAACCCTTAGTTGGCATACCCCAAGGCGATACTGGGTGACGGCCACCAGAGGTACGTCCTTCACCACCACCATGCGGGTGATCGACTGGGTTCATCGCAACACCGCGGACGGTTGGGCGAACGCCTCTCCAGCGCTTAGCACCGGCTTTACCGAGCTGACGCAGGCTGTGCTCCGAATTTGACACCTCGCCGAGTACTGCGCGGCAATCCGACAACACTTTACGCATTTCGCCTGAGCGAAGACGAAGCGTTGCATAGGCGCCATCACGAGCAACCAACTGCAAAGAGGTCCCTGCGCTACGGGCTACTTGAGCCCCCTTGCCTGGCTTTAGCTCTACACAATGAACTGTGCTTCCGAGAGGGACGTTACGCAGCGGTAAGCAGTTTCCTACTTTGATCGATGCATCGTCACCAGAGACAACCGTATCACCAGCCTTAACCTTATTGGGGGCGATGATGTAAGTGCGAACGCCGTCTGCATAGAGAAGAAGAGCGATTAACGCAGAGCGGTTGGGATCATACTCTAAGCGCTCTACTTTCGCAGGGATTCCGTCACGGTTACGCTTGAAATCTATAATGCGATATTTTTGCTTGTGACCACCACCCGCGTGACGACGCGTGATGCGGCCTTTATTATTGCGACCACCAGTCTTTGACTTAGGCGCAGTGAGAGGAGCGTATGGCTCGCCCTTATGCAGGTCTAGGTGCACGATTTTGACGACGTGACGGCGACCTGGTGAAGTAGGTTTACACTTTACAACTGGCATGACTATTCCCTACCTCTTTAGCTGATGTCAGCAAAGTCAATTTCATGACCTGCTTCTAGGCGAACATAAGCTTTTTTCCAGTCAGAGCGACGACGAATACGACCGCCGGCTCCACGCTTAGTTTTGCCCTTAACGTTAAGGATCTGAAGATCGGTAACAGTAACCTTGAACAGCGTCTCAACAGCTTTACGAACCTCAGGCTTAGTAGCCGTGGTCGCAATACGGAACGCGTATTGGTTGTTACCTTCGCCCATCATCGTCGTCTTTTCAGAGACGTGAGGACCTAGGATAATTTGATAGAGTCGCTCTTGGTTCATGCCAGCATCTCCTCGACTTTCTTAAGCGCGGCGACTGTAATGATCACGTTGTCGAATCCGACCAGGCTTACAGGGTCAATTCCGGCTACGTCTAGAACGTCTACCTTATGAAGGTTTCTCGCGGCGAGGTAGAGATTTGGCTCCACTTGCTCAGAGATAATAAGAACGTTATCGAGCTCGAATTCTTTGAGCTTAACAACAAGGTCTTTAGTCTTATGCGAGTCGATTGCGAAGTCGCTTACCGCGAATAGACGCTCCTGACGAATAAGCTCTGAAAGTATGCAGCGCATCGCACCGCGGTACATTTTCTTGTTGAGCTTTTTGCTGTGATCCTGTGGACGCGCCGCAAAAGTGACACCACCGCTGCGCCAAATCGGGCTGCGGATAGTACCAGCTCGCGCTCGACCAGTGCCTTTTTGACGCCAAGGCTTACGACCACCGCCGCTAACTTCAGAGCGCGTCTTCTGCTGCACAGTGCCCTGGCGGGCACCTGCGAGATAAGTCACGACAGTCTGGTGTACCAGCGCTTCGTTGTATTCTTTACCGAAAGCCTCGTCAGAGAGAGAGACTTTATCCTTGCCTGCTTTCTTGCCAGGCAATGTAAGACTTAATTCCATTGCTTACCCCTTGGCCTTAGTAGCTGGTCGAACGACGACATTTGAACCAGTAGCACCCGGTAGGGCACCCTTGATGAGAAGCAGATTATTCTCGAGGTCGACGCGCACAATCTTGAGGCTTTGAGTCGTTGAACGCTCATTACCCATCTGACCAGCCATCTTTTTGCCTTTCCATACGCGACCAGGAGTTTGACACTGCCCGATCGAACCAGGTGCGCGGTGAGACAACGAGTTGCCGTGAGTCGCGTCCTGCATTTGGAAATTATGACGCTTAACGCCACCTTGGAAACCCTTACCTTTCGACGTACCGGTGACGTCTACCATCTGACCTTCGGCGAAGAGATCTACTTTGATCTCACTGCCTGTTGTCAAATCAGCGATGTCTGCGCCTTCAGCGCGGAATTCCCATAACCCAGTGCCGGCCTCGGTATTCGCCTTAGCGAAGTGTCCAGCCATGCCCTTTGTTACGCGAGATGCGCGACGCGAACCAGTAGTGACCTGAATAGCTGTGTAGCCATCGGTTTCGGGAGTTTTAATCTGAGTAACCCGGTTAGGTTGTACTTCTACAACTGTAACAGGGATAGACGTGCCTTCTTCGGTAAAGATACGAGTCATCCCGCTCTTACGACCGACTAATCCAATAGACATTTTAGTAAACCTCATCGTGCAAGGGGCTGAAACCCTCTATGGCCGCTGACGCGTTACACTATGTTCGCCACCGCAAATGGGTGGCAGGAATATCAGTGCGCCAATACTTTTCTACAAAAGGGCAAGGAGGACTGAACTCTCGGTGCCTGGTCTGTTTTGTTTCACGCTTTTGCACTAGTGCGGCAGCGCTGTCTTGCAATGCTCGGCCTGGGCCTCGCTGCTCCAGCAGGTTAGTGCTGGTAGCTTTAGTTAGTGACTGCCGGGTCTAAGCCGGTGCCTGCTATTTATCCTAAACTGATCTGAACTTCTACGCCGGCTGCTAGGTCAAGCTTCATCAGCGCGTCTACAGTCTTCTCTGTAGGCTCTACGATATCGAGCAGGCGCTTGTGCGTGCGAATCTCGTACTGGTCACGTGCGTCTTTGTTAACGTGTGGCGAAATCAGGATAGTGAAACGCTCTTTGTTCGTTGGCAGAGGGATTGGACCGCGAACTTGCGCGCCAGTGCGTCGTGCCGTATCTACGATTTCTTGGGTAGATTGATCAATCAGACGATGATCGAAAGCCTTAAGGCGGATTCTAATACGCTGATTTTGCATCTATCTACAACTCCGAAATAGTGTCTTTTGGACAAAGTGTGTCTTTCAATTCGTTTGTTTTTTAGCTCAAGTAAAAACTACTTGTTGCCGAAAAAAAGAAGCGAGATTCTATTGTTGAGGGGCGCTGCTGTCAAGCGATATCAGCGCGAAACCTGCTAATCTCTTCTTATTTACCTGCTTTTTATTCATACCGCACTTCAAATAAAAACAGGGAAACACCCAAAAATAGGTGTTTCCCCGCTTTATCAATAACTTACTCGAATATCTTTGCTACAACGCCGGCGCCTACTGTGCGACCGCCTTCACGGATCGCAAAGCGGAGACCTTCGTCCATCGCGATTGGCGCAATCAACGTGACTTCCATCTTCACGTTGTCACCAGGCATGACCATCTCAACGCCTTCAGGAAGCTCACAAGCGCCTGTCACGTCAGTGGTACGGAAATAGAACTGTGGACGATAGCCCTTAAAGAATGGCGTATGACGGCCTCCCTCGTCCTTCGACAGGATGTAAACCTCTGCCTCAAACTTGGTGTGCGGCTTGATCGCGCCTTTCTTCGAAAGAACCTGACCACGCTCAACGTCTTCACGCTTAGTACCACGCAGCAACACACCCACGTTCTCGCCTGCACGACCTTCGTCTAGCAGCTTGCGGAACATCTCAACGCCTGTACAAACAGTGGTTGTCGTGTCGCGAATACCAACGATCTCAATCTCGTCGCCAACATTCACAATGCCGCGCTCAATACGACCAGTCACAACAGTACCGCGACCAGAAATTGAGAACACGTCTTCGATTGGCATCAGGAATGCCTGATCAACGTCACGAACCGGCTCTGGGATGTACGTATCCAGAACGTCAACGAGCTTCAATACAGCAGGAACGCCGATGTCTGAGGCGTCGCCTTCGAGCGCTTTAAGCGCCGAACCAATTACGATTGGCGTGTCGTCACCCGGGAAATCGTACTGGTCGAGGAGCTCACGGATCTCCATTTCGACGAGCTCAAGCAGCTCTTCGTCGTCAACCATGTCTGCCTTGTTCATGAACACGACAATGTAAGGCACGCCAACCTGACGCGAAAGCAGGATGTGCTCACGTGTTTGTGGCATAGGGCCGTCCGCAGCTGAACAAACCAAAATGGCGCCGTCCATCTGTGCAGCACCCGTGATCATGTTCTTTACGTAGTCGGCGTGTCCAGGACAGTCGACGTGCGCGTAGTGACGGTTAGGTGAATCGTATTCAACGTGTGACGTTGAAATAGTGATACCACGTGCCTTCTCTTCAGGGGCATTGTCGATCTGCGAGAAATCGCGTGCCGAGCCGCCGTAAGTCTCTGCGCAAACCTTAGTCAGAGCAGCAGTCAATGTTGTCTTGCCGTGGTCAACGTGTCCGATCGTACCGACGTTTACGTGTACCTTACTTCTTTCGAATTTTTCCTTAGCCACAATACCACCTCATCTTGCTAAATTAATTTGTTGTTACTGGCTTACGCCTTCATGACCGCTTCAGCTACGTTACTAGGCACGATGGCGTATTTATCAAACTCCATCGTGTAAGTAGCGCGGCCTTGCGTCGCAGAGCGGAGATCGGTCGAATAACCGAACATCTCTGCCAGAGGCACTTCGGCATTGACGACTTTGCCCGAAGGACTGTCGCTCATGCCTTGCACCATGCCTCGACGGCGATTTAAGTCGCCCATTACGTCGCCCATGTAGTCTTCAGGTGTCACCACCTCGACCCGCATGATCGGCTCTAGAAGAGCAGGGTCAGCTTCGAGAGCGCCCTTCTTCAATGCCATCGAACCGGCAATCTTAAACGCCATCTCGCTTGAGTCGACATCGTGGAACGAGCCGTCAAACAACGTTACGCGCATTGCGAGTAAAGGGTACCCTGCGAGACAGCCGTTCTTCATCTGCTCCTGTACACCTTTATCCACCGCTGGGATGTATTCGCGAGGAATAACACCGCCGACGATTTCGTTCACGAATTCATATTCTGCATCCGGATCTAGCGGCTCGAGACGAAGAACCACGTGACCATACTGACCGCGACCACCCGACTGCTTAACGTGCTTACCTTGCACTTCGACAGTCTTGCGGATTGTTTCGCGGTAGGCCACCTGTGGCTTACCGATGTTCGCTTCGACGCTAAACTCACGACGCATACGGTCAACAAGCACGTCTAGGTGAAGCTCACCCATGCCCGAGATGATTGTCTGGCCAGATTCTTCATCTGTTTCAACACGGAAAGACGGATCTTCCTGAGCGAGTTTGCCTAGAGCAATACCCATCTTCTCTTGGTCCGCCTTAGACTTCGGCTCAACAGCAACCGAGATAACAGGCTCTGGGAACTCCATCTTCTCGAGCGTCACGATACGATCGAGGGCGCAAAGCGTCTCACCCGTTGTGACGTCTTTAAGACCAATAGCCGCAGCGATATCACCCGCCAGCACTTCTTTGATCTCTTCACGTGAGTTCGCGTGCATCTGAACCATACGACCAACGCGCTCTTTCTTTGTCTTGATCGGGTTGTACACCGAGTCACCTGAATTAAGCTGACCCGAGTAAACGCGGAAGAACGTGAGCGTACCAACAAACGGGTCTGTCGCGATCTTGAAGGCAAGCGCCGCAAACGGGGCTTTGTCTTCTACTTCGCAGGTAACCACAGTGCCGTCTTCGAGCGTGCCTTCGATAGCCTTCACTTCGGTAGGCGCCGGCATATAATCGACTACAGCGTCGAGTACCGCTTGTACGCCCTTGTTCTTAAACGCAGAACCGCAGAACGTTGGAACGATTTCGCTCGCCAGTGTGCGAATACGAATGCCTTGCATTATCTGCGCTTCGCTAAGCTCGCCTTCTTCAAGGTAAAGCTCCATTAACTCCTCAGTCGCCTCGGCAGCACTCTCAACGAGCCACTCGCGCCATTTGGCAGCATCCGCTTCCATGTCTGCGGGAATGTCTTCATAGGAGAACGAAGTACCCTGATCTTCTTCACTCCAGCGGATTGTCTTCATCTTTACGAGGTCGACAACGCCCTTAAACTCGTCCTCTGCGCCAATCGCTAACTGCATTGGAACAGGATTCGCACCGAGACGGTCTTTAACTTGCTCTACCACTTTAAGGAAGTCTGCGCCTGCACGGTCCATCTTATTGACGAAAATCATACGCGGGACTTCATAACGGTTAGCTTGACGCCATACCGTCTCTGTCTGTGGTTGAACGCCTGAAGAACCACAAAGCACCACAACAGCGCCGTCGAGTACGCGCAGCGAGCGCTCTACTTCGATTGTGAAGTCAACGTGTCCAGGGGTGTCGATGATATTAATACGATGCTCATCGTACTGCTTGTCCATGCCGCTCCAGAAACAAGTAGTCGCAGCAGAGGTGATCGTAATTCCGCGCTCCTGCTCTTGCTCCATCCAGTCCATCGTCGCGGCGCCATCATGCACCTCACCGATCTTATGGGAGACGCCCGTGTAAAACAGAACGCGTTCGGTAGTCGTGGTCTTGCCCGCATCAACGTGCGCGACGATGCCGATATTGCGATAACGACTCAATGGGTGTTTTCTGGCCACAGCTTATGTCCTCAGTAGGAGTATTTGTTTAGAAACGGTAATGCGAGAATGCGCGGTTGGCTTCGGCCATACGGTGCACGTCTTCACGCTTACGAACCGCGCTACCGCGGCCTTCAGATGCGTCGAAAATCTCGCCTGCAAGACGAAGGTCCATCGACTTCTCACCGCGCTTGCGCGAATGCTCAACGAGCCAGCGCATAGCGAGTGCATTGCGGCGCTCTACGCGCACTTCAACAGGCACCTGGTAAGTTGCACCACCGACGCGGCGCGACTTAACTTCAACCATTGGCGCGATCGCCTCGAGAGCCTTTTCGAAGACTTCGAGTGGGTCTGCGTTGGTTTTTGAAGCAACAACATCGAGCGCACCGTAAACGATCTTCTCGGCTACAGACTTCTTGCCGTCGACCATCACGTGGTTCATGAATTTAGCGAGGATGATGTTTCCGAACTTAGGATCTGGCAGTATTTCGCGTTTTGCGACAACTCTTCTTCTTGGCATTTTATTGACCTCAGTGTTTATTCAGGGAAATCCAGGATTAGCCGCGCGCAATGCTCGCAGGTACCTGGCCTTACTCTCTCTCGTCAGAGCTATGACGAGTCGCACATCCTTGCGCTTGTATTTGATCTACCCCGCATCGCGAGGCTGGGCTGATGTTACCGCCCTAGCTCAAAATTCTTCCTGCAACAAAGGCGCTGTCGACAAGTCGCTAGCGCCACGCTCACTTCTAGGAGAGCACCTTGCAGGTTTTGGAATACTTACTTAGGTCGCTTCGCGCCGTATTTAGAACGACCTTGACGACGATCAGCAACACCCGAAGTATCTAGGCTGCCGCGAACGGTGTGATAGCGCACACCAGGAAGGTCTTTTACACGACCACCGCGGATGAGTACCACGGAGTGCTCCTGCAGGTTATGGCCTTCACCACCGATATAAGAGGAAACTTCGTAACCGTTAACCAGACGTACACGACAAACCTTACGTAGCGCCGAGTTTGGCTTCTTAGGAGTCGTTGTGTATACGCGAGTACATACGCCGCGCTTCTGGGGTGAACCCTGAAGAGCAGGAACGTCACTCTTTGATACTTTGCTTTTGCGACCCTTACGTACTAACTGATTAATTGTTGCCATTGTCTGGTCAAACCTCTTGTACTAGCTTGCTAGAATAGCTAACTAGTTGAATATTTTTAAATAATCGTCAGATCATCACTTAGCGATCGACGAGCTCGCGTGGTTCGGGTTGCTCTCTTTTAGAGAGTTTTGCCGAGGCGCACGACAGCCAGCTTAACGACAGCCGGCTAAAAGGAGTGCGGATTCTAAAGACCGCACCCCTCTGAGTCAACCGTTACTCGCGAACGAGCCCTAAAGCTCGCTCGCAGGCAAAACGACTAGGCATCAGCGCTGGCGTTTTGCATCTCTTCTTTGAGCGCTTCACTCAGTGCCGCTTCAACGTCACTTGCGCTGACCGAATCAGACGCGGCATTGTCGGCGTAAGCCTTCTTGCGTGCAGCATGATAGGCAAGTCCAGTACCCGCAGGGATCAAGCGGCCCACGACCACGTTCTCTTTGAGACCGCGGAGGAAGTCCCGCTTTCCAGTAACAGCCGCTTCGGTTAGCACACGCGTTGTCTCTTGGAATGATGCCGCCGAGATGAACGACTCAGTCGCCAACGATGCCTTAGTAATACCGAGCAGCATGCGTTCGAATCGAGCTTCGGACTTGCCTTCTTCACGCAGATTATCGTTAACCTCGAGCACCTGGGTGAAAGTAAGCTGCTCGCCCTTGATGAGATGTGACTCTCCAGGATTCGACACTTCAACCTTACGGAGCATCTGACGCACGATAACTTCGATGTGCTTGTCGTTAATGCGTACACCCTGCAAGCGGTAGACGTCCTGAACTTCGTTAACGATATACTGAGCCAGTGCTTCTACACCCTTGAGGCGGAGAATATCGTGAGGTGCTGGTGGTCCTTCGGACACAACTTCACCTTTCTCGATGTATTCACCTTCGAACACAGTCATGGTGCGCCACTTAGGAATGAGCACTTCGTAATGATCGCTGCCATCGATTGGGTTAATGCCATCTTTCGGCGTGATCACAAGGCGACGCTTGCCCTTGGTCTCTTTGCCGTAGCTAACTGTGCCAGATATTTCAGCGAGGATCGCAGGCTCTTTTGGCTTACGTGCCTCGAATAAGTCAGCAACACGCGGCAGTCCACCCGTGATATCGCGAGTTTTCGAGCCTTCCTGCGGAATTCTCGCTACAACGTCACCGATGTTGAGCGCGGCGCTGTCTTTAAGCGACACGATAGAACCCGCTGGCAAGAAATAGTGAGCTGGGTGCGTAGTGCCAGGCAGGTAAATTTCTTTTCCCTTCTTGTCGACTACGGTAACCGCAGGTCGCAGTTCCTTCGCTGAAGAAGATCGCTCGTTAGGATCGATGATCGAAATACTGGTAAGACCAGTAATTTCGTCTGTCTGCTCGCGAACAGTGATGCCCTCTTCCATCGCGCTAAAGGCAACCATACCAGCCACTTCCGAGACGATCGGATGCGTGTGCGGGTCCCATGTGGCGACAATCTGTCCTGCTTCGACTGCAGTATTTTTACCAATAGTGATCAACGCGCCGTAGGGGAGCTTATAACGCTCGCGCTCGCGGCCCTGTGTGTCATCGACAATCAATTCACCGGATCGCGACACTACGACAAGCTCGCCTTTGATGTTTTCCACCGTCTTCATGTTGTGCAGATGCACAGTACCGGTGTTCTTTACCTGAACGCTGTCGTTGGCCGTCGCGCGTGATGCCGCTCCACCGATGTGGAATGTACGCATTGTGAGCTGCGTGCCCGGCTCGCCGATAGACTGTGCCGCGATGACTCCGATAGCTTCACCGACGTTAACCTGATGACCGCGCGCAAGGTCACGTCCGTAACAAGTTGAGCAAATACCGAAACGAGTTGCACAGGTAATTGGCGAGCGGACGTAGACCTTATCAACACCACCGGCATCGAGAATATCAACCATACGCTCGCTAATGAGCGTGCCACTCTCTGCGATAACCTCACCTGTCTCTTCGTTAATTACATCTGCAGCAAGCGTTCGACCGAGCACACGATCACCGAGTGGCGCGATGATGTCGCCGCCTTCGATGATTGGCGCCATGGTGAGACCTTCTTCGGTACCGCAGTCGACTTCTGTGACCACGAGATCCTGCGAGATATCAACCAAGCGACGTGTCAGGTAACCAGAGTTTGCTGTCTTCAATGCGGTGTCGGCTAGACCCTTACGCGCACCGTGTGTCGAGGTAAAGTACTGCGACACGCTAAGTCCTTCGCGGAAGTTCGCTGTAATCGGCGTCTCAATGATCGAGCCGTCTGGACGCGCCATGAGGCCGCGCATACCCGCGAGTTGACGAATCTGTGCGGGGGAGCCACGAGCGCCTGAGTCGGCATAAATATAAACCGAGTTAAACGACTCTTGCTGCTCCTCCTCTCCTGCCTTGTTAATGACCGACTCTGTAGAGAGACCTTCCATCATAGCCTTGGCGACGACGTCGTTTGCACGAGACCAGATGTCGATAACTTTATTGTATTTCTCGCCTTGCGTAACAAGACCTGAAGCAAATTGGTTTTCGATCTCTTCGACTTCGTTGTTTGCTTGGCCGATAATCGCCGCTTTCTCGTCTGGTATAACGAAGTCGTTAACACCGATAGACGAACCCGAGCGAGTCGAATATTTATAGCCTGTATACATAAGTTGGTCGGCGAAAATTACTGTCTCTTTCAAGCCAACGTTACGATAACACGCGTTCAAAATTCCAGAGATTTGCTTCTTTGCCATCTTCTGGTTAACCATGGAGAATGGGAGGCCCTTGGGCACGATATTAGAAAGCAGCACGCGGCCGACGGTTGTGTCGACGATCGCGGTGGTCGCAACTAACTCACCCTCTTCGTTCTTTTCATAGTCAGTGATACGCGCTTTGATCCGAGCTTGTAGGTGTGCGTTGCCTGAATCGTAAGCGCGTTGCACTTCCTTCGCATCGGCGAAAGTCATACCTTCACCTTTCGCGTTCACGAGTGAGCGAGTCATGTAGTAGAGACCCAACACAACGTCTTGCGAAGGCACAATAATTGGTTCGCCGTTCGCTGGCGCCAAGATGTTATTTGTAGACATCATTAGCGTGCGCGCTTCGAGCTGTGCCTCGAGCGTAAGCGGGACGTGAACGGCCATTTGGTCGCCATCAAAGTCGGCGTTGTAGGCTGCACAAACAAGCGGATGCAGCTGAATCGCTTTGCCTTCGATTAGCACCGGCTCAAAAGCCTGAATACCAAGACGGTGAAGCGTCGGCGCGCGGTTGAGAAGCACCGGATGCTCGCGAATCACGTCGGCGAGAATATCCCACACCTCAGCTGTTTCACGCTCAACCATTTTCTTAGCAGCTTTAATTGTTGTCGCAAGACCACGACGCTCGAGCTTGCCAAAAATAAACGGCTTAAAGAGTTCCAATGCCATTTTCTTAGGCAGTCCACACTGGTGCAAACGCAGTGTAGGGCCAACCACGATCACAGAACGGCCAGAGTAGTCTACGCGCTTACCGAGCAAGTTCTGACGGAAGCGACCCTGCTTGCCTTTAATCATGTCGGCGAGCGACTTAAGGGGACGCTTGTTCGAACCGGTAATCGCACGGCCACGACGGCCATTATCGAGAAGCGCATCGACCGCTTCTTGCAACATGCGCTTCTCATTACGCACGATAATATCAGGCGCATTAAGATCGAGCAGTCGCTTGAGTCGATTGTTACGGTTGATTACTCGACGATACAAGTCGTTGAGATCAGATGTGGCAAAACGGCCGCCATCGAGTGGCACGAGTGGGCGCAAATCTGGCGGCAGAACCGGCAGCACGTTCATCACCATCCACTCGGGCTTGTTTCCTGACTCGGCAAACGCCTCGAGGAGCTTCAATCGCTTCGAGAGTTTCTTGAGTTTGGTCTCAGAATTAGTCGCTGGAATTTCTTCGCGCAGACGCGCAACTTCAGCGTCGACTTCGAGATCCTTCATCAGCGCTTGAATAGCCTCGGCGCCCATTTTGGCGTCAAACTCATCGCTGAACTCTTCCATCGCCTCGAAATACTGCTCGTCGTTTAGTAGCTGTCCTTTCTCGAGGTTTGTCATACCAGGATCGGTCACAACAAAAGACTCGAAGTAAAGAATTCGCTCGATGTCGCGAAGCGTCATATCGAGAAGCAGGCCAATGCGCGAGGGCAATGACTTGAGGAACCAAATGTGTGCAACCGGGCTCGCCAGTTCGATATGACCCATACGGTCGCGACGAACTTTAGATAGCGCTACCTCTACGCCACATTTTTCACAGATTACGCCGCGATGCTTAAGTCGCTTGTATTTGCCACAGAGGCACTCGTAGTCTTTGGTTGGGCCGAAAATTTTGGCGCAGAACAACCCATCGCGCTCAGGCTTGAATGTCCTATAGTTTATAGTTTCAGGCTTTTTCACTTCGCCGAACGACCACGCTCTGATCATCTCCGGAGAGGCAAGACCGATGCGAATGGAGTCAAATTCATCGGATGGTGACTGAGACTTTAACAACCCTAGTAGGTCTTTCATTCTAGATCCTCCACCTGACGCGGGTAACGCGCCACGGCTTTAATATTCACTAATTCTTGCGTTTTAGCTCGCTTGGCGAACCGACGTGAATGCCAGCTTATTTGCTGACATCCAACTCCATATCGATTGCAAGAGATCGAATCTCTTTCAAGAGAACGTTAAACGACTCAGGCATACCAGGCTCCATGCGATGGTCTCCGTCGACGATGTTTTTATACATCTTCGTCCGGCCCGCGACGTCGTCCGACTTCACGGTAAGCATCTCTTGCAGAGTGTATGCAGCGCCATAAGCTTCGAGAGCCCATACTTCCATCTCTCCGAAGCGCTGGCCGCCGAACTGAGCCTTACCGCCCAGCGGTTGCTGAGTAACGAGGCTGTAGCTACCTGTCGATCGCGCGTGCATCTTGTCATCGACCAAGTGGTTAAGCTTGAGCATATACATGATGCCGACTGTGACTTTGCGATCAAACTCTTCGCCGGTGCGACCATCGCGCAGGCTTACCTGTCCGCTTTCATCGATACCTGCTAGTTCGAGCATGCCTTTGATTTCAGTCTCGGCTGCACCATCGAACACAGGTGTTGCCATAGGCACGCCTGCACGAAGATTGTGTGCGAGCTCGAGAATTTCATCATCGCTGAAGCTCTTCAGATCTTCTTGCTTGTCGCCGATTTTATTGTAAACCTCGGTCAACAGCTTACGCACGTCAGCCGCTTTCTTCTGCGAGTCGAGCATCTCACCAATTCGATTACCAAGGCCCTTAGCAGCCGCACCGAGGTGAGTCTCAAGAATCTGACCCACGTTCATACGCGACGGTACGCCGAGAGGATTGAGCACGATATCGACCGGCTCACCTTTTTCATCGTACGGCATATCTTCGACAGGCATGATCACCGAGATAACACCTTTGTTACCATGGCGTCCTGCCATTTTGTCACCCGGCTGAATGCGACGTTTGATAGCAAGATAGACCTTTACGATCTTAAGCACGCCTGGGGCGAGATCGTCGCCTTGGGTTAACTTGCCGCGCTTGTCTTCATAGCGCGCGTCTAATTCGGCGCGACGCTCTTTGAGCTGCTCTTCTGCACGCTCTAGCTGCTTATTAACTGCGTCATCAGACAGACGGAGCTTGAACCAGTCTTCGCGTGGAAGTTCGGCCAAATACCCAGCAGTGACTTTCTGACCCTTCTTAAGCTTAGGTCCGCCGGCAACGACTTTATTGAGTAATGCTTTCTCTAAGCGCTCGTAGGTCGCGCCCTGGACAATGCGGAACTCGTCTTCGATGTCTTTTCGCACTTTTTTAAGCTGCGACTCTTCGATTTCGATTGCTCGCTTGTCTTTCTCAAGGCCGTCACGCGTAAACACTTGTACATCGATTACCGTACCGGTGACACTCGTTGGAACGCGCTGCGAAGTATCTTTCACGTCTGAGGCTTTCTCGCCAAAAATCGCACGCAGGAGTTTCTCTTCGGGCGTTAGTTGAGTTTCGCCCTTAGGAGTCACCTTACCGACCAGAATGTCACCCGCGCTAACCTCAGCGCCGATGTATACGATGCCCGACTCGTCGAGTTTGCTCAACGCGCCTTCGCCGACATTCGGGATATCAGCCGTAATTTCTTCAGAACCGAGCTTCGTGTCGCGAGCGACACACGTGAGTTCTTGAATGTGAATAGTCGTGAATCGATCTTCCTTGACTACTCGTTCAGAAATCAGAATCGAATCTTCGAAGTTATAGCCATTCCACGGCATAAACGCGATACGCATGTTTTGACCAAGCGCGAGTTCACCCATGTCTATCGAAGGACCGTCGGCAAGAATATCGCCTCGTGTCACGATGTCGCCTTCTTTCACGAGAGGCTTCTGGCTGATACACGTATTCTGATTAGATCGCGTGTATTTGGTTAGGTTGTAAATATCTACACCCGCCTCACCTGCATCTGTCTCTTCGTCGTTAACGCGAACGATGATGCGCGCGCCGTCAACGCTTTCGATAACACCACCGCGGAAGGCAACCTCACATACACCCGAATCGGCGGCGACGTTACGCTCCATGCCGGTTCCTACTAAAGGCTTTTCGGTCTTTAGCGTAGGGACAGCTTGGCGTTGCATATTCGAGCCCATCAATGCGCGGTTAGCGTCATCGTGCTCGAGGAACGGGATCAACGCGGCTGCAACAGACACCATCTGCTGTGGCGCAACGTCCATGTAGTCAACTTCTTCGCGGAGCTTGAGAGTCGTCTCGCCCTTATAACGAACGGTGACTAGCGTATCGACAAATCCACCTTTCTTATCGAGTGGCGCGCTCGCTTGTGCAATAACGAAATCGCTTTCATCAATTGCTGATAGATAGTCGATCTCATCTGTAACTTTGTTCTTCACTACTTTGCGGTACGGGCTCTCGAGGAAACCGTAATGATTCGTACGCGCATAGGTTGCGAGCGAGTTGATTAGACCAATGTTTGGTCCCTCAGGCGTCTCAATTGGGCATACACGACCATAGTGAGTCGGGTGCACGTCGCGCACTTCGAATCCAGCACGCTCGCGGGTAAGACCACCCGGACCGAGGGCCGAAACGCGGCGCTTATGCGTCACCTCAGACAATGGATTGTTCTGATCCATAAACTGAGAGAGCTGGCTCGAACCAAAAAACTCTTTGATCGCTGCGGCAACTGGTTTCGCATTTATCATGTCTTGCGGCATGAGCCCTTCGGAATCAGCCATGCTTAGACGTTCTTTGACAGCTCGCTCTACGCGGACGAGGCCAACGCGGAACTGGTTTTCTGCCATCTCACCGACCGAGCGAATGCGGCGGTTGCCAAGGTGATCGATATCATCAACCGAACCAAAACCATTACGAATACCGACGAGTGTTTTCAACACTTCGACAATGTCGTCTTGGTCGAGCACGGCAGACCCTTCGGTCTCTTGGCGACCTAAGCGGCGGTTGAACTTCATGCGGCCAACAGCCGAGAGGTCATAACGCTCAGGTGAGAAGAATAAGTTTGCGAACAGATTTTCGGCCGACTCTTTAGTTGGCGGCTCGCCTGGACGCATCATGCGATAAATTTCGACCATCGCTTCGAGCTTCGATGTAGTGCCATCGATACGCAATGTGTCTGACACAAAAGGACCGCAGTCGAGGTCATTCGTGTAAATCGTTTGGAATTCAGTGACGCCCTGCTCAACAAATTCAGCAAGCATTTCGTGAGTGATCTCAGCGTTACACGCGAAGATTATCTCGCCAGTCTCCTTATTCACAACATCGGCTGCAAGCGCTTCACCCGCGAGGAAGTCTTCAGTTACGATTAGATCTTTGAGCTTTGCTGTTTCCATCTGTCGAACGTGACGACTGGTAATACGACGCCCATTCTCAACGATGACAGCGCCCTTCTTGTCGGTAATGTCAAAGTTAAGCACTTCGCCACGTAGCCGCGCAGGAATAAGCTGAAGCGAGAAGCTAGGCTCCTTGCCTTTAGTGATTTTAAACGTGTTGTTCTCGTAAAAAGCCTCGAGAATTTCCTGCGACGAATAACCAAGCGCTCGCATAAGAACAGTCGCAGGCAATTTGCGGCGACGGTCAATGCGTACGTAGACCATGTCTTTCGGATCGAATTCGAAGTCTAACCATGAACCACGGTAAGGAATCACGCGCGCAGAGTAGAGCAGCTTGCCCGAGCTGTGCGTTTTTCCGCGGTCGTGGTCAAAGAACACGCCAGGCGAACGGTGTAGCTGAGACACAACGACTCGCTCCGTACCGTTGATGACGAATGTTCCAGAGTCGGTCATCAATGGGATTTCGCCCATATAGACTTCTTGCTCTTTAATATCCTTAATGGTTTGAGTCGTTGATTCCTTATCGTAAAGGATCAACCTAACTTTCACCCGTAAGGAGACGGAATAAGTAGAACCGCGCAATTGACACTCTTTCACGTCGAATACCGGCTTACCTAGCTCGTAGCTCACGTACTCGAGTACGGCTTTGCCCGAATAGCTGACTATTGGGAAAACGGACTTAAACGCTGCATGTAGACCTTGGTCTTTGCGCGCGTCGAGAGGGCTGTCGAGTTGTGTAAACTGTCTATAGGAATCGACTTGTATAGATAAGAGGTACGGTATATCCATAGCACTCGGCAGTTTGCCAAAGTTTTTACGGATTCGTTTTTTCTCTGTATACGAATAGGCCATTGCTGTGTTCCTAGCGTTGCGTACTAGTGGGGTACTAAGGGTGTAGAAGTCTTACAACGACGAACACCGGATGCAGAAATCTGCATCCGGTGAGCATCGGTTTTCAGCTTAAGCAGATTACTTAAGCTCAACTGTGGCGCCAGCCTCTTCGAGAGCTTTCTTAGCTTCTTCAGCTTCGCCTTTAGGTGCAGCTTCCTTCAATGTTGAAGGTGCGCCATCAACAAGCTCTTTCGCTTCTTTCAGGCCAAGACCTGTAATGCCGCGAACCGCTTTAATGACGTTTACTTTCTTCTCGCCTGCGCCAGTAAGAACGATATCGAACTCAGTCTGTTCTTCAGCAGCAACAGCTTCGCCTGCAGCAGCGGCAGGAGCAGCGGCTACAGCGGCAGCTGCAGAAACGCCAAACTTCTCTTCCATTGCTTCAACCAGCTGAACAACGTCCATTACCGACATTTCGGCGATTGCTTCTAATACGTCTTCTTTAGATAGAGCCATGACTCTTATCTCCTAATAAAATAATTAATATAAATTTTGTGTCTCGCTGCCTAAGCAACGAAAAAACTAGGCTGCTTCCTGCTTCTGGTCTCGAACTGCAGCAACGCCACGCGTTACCTTCGAGGGAACCTCTTTCATGGTTCTTGCAAGCTTCGTTACAGGCGCCAACATCACGCTCATAAGGATAGACAGCGCCTGATCGTGAGTCGGCAACTTTGCCAACACGTCGATCTGACTTGCGTCTAATAACTTACCACCAACAGACAATGCTCTGATTTCGAACTTAGCATTCTCTTTCGCAAAATCCTTTAGCACACGCGCGGCGGCTCCGGGGTCGTCCTGCGAAAAAGCGAGAATGGTAGGCCCAACTAGCACTTCTTGAATACACTCGAAATCTGTCGCCTCTACTGCTTTCTTAAGCAGCGTGTTGCGAACAACACGTAGATAGACATTATTTTCTCGAGCGCTCTTACGAAGTGCAGTCATCTGACTTACAGTTACGCCGCGGTAATCCGCGAGAACTGCAGACAAAGCACTGCTAGCAGCTTGATTGACTTCTGAAACGATTTGTTTCTTGTCTTCCAATCTAATAGCCACTATCTCAACTCCATATTGTTGTGATCACCCTCAGTCTTCGACAGCTTTCTTTAGCGAGCGAGCCCTCTAAAAATAACTAGCAATTTCGTGACAAGTAATCCTTAAGCTCTTTCGAGCTTTGGACGAAAACAGTAAGTAGAGAATTATAAAACCTCAACCACTGCCTTCTTTCATTCGGTGAGTAAGATGAGAGCCGCGGTGTGCATGACACACCGAAACTCATATCGGGTTTCACCATCTGCGTAGGAAATTAAGAAGCCGATTTTGCCTACCTGGCAGAACCACACTTCACCTACGGTCTTTGACGGCCCTGCCAGAGAACTGACAAAACCCCAAAGTTTGTCGCTGACCAAGACTTGCGTCAGCGGCGCTGCGGCCAGCGCGATGCACCGGCCTGCGATTTCTTTAGATTGCGAGCGACGAGTGGTCGATCTGCAGGCCAGGGCCCATAGTCGATGACAACGTTACTTTGCGAATGTAGACACCCTTGGCAGAAGCAGGCTTAACCTTTTTCAGGTCTAGCAGCAGTGCCTCGAGGTTAGCCGTAACAGCAGCCACGTCGAAGTCTACCTTGCCAATACCACCGTGGATGATTCCATTCTTGTCTGTGCGGTAGCGAACCTGGCCACCTTTTGCGTTTTTGACCGCAGTTTCAACGTCAGGTGTTACCGTGCCAACCTTGGGGTTAGGCATCAGGCCACGTGGGCCAAGAACGGTGCCCAGCTTACCAACTACGCGCATGGCGTCTGGGGTAGCAATAACGACGTCGAAGTCTAGGTTACCCGCCTGAATGCTTTCGGCTAGGTCGTCAAAACCAACGATGTCTGCGCCAGCTGCTTTCGCCTTCTCTGCATTTTCGCCTTGAGCGAAAACGGCGACCCGCACTTCTTTACCAGTGCCTGCGGGCAGTACAGTTGAACCACGGACGGCTTGGTCCGACTTACGCGCGTCGATGCCGAGATTAACCGAGACGTCGAGCGACTCTTTGAATTTGCCTGTGGCGAATTCTGAGAGGATCGCGACCGCATCAGCCACCGAGTAGGCTTTGCCTGGCTCGATTTTGGCAGCAAGTGCCTTTTTCTTTTTGCTTAATTTAGCCATGTTACTAAACTCCCTCGACGATGAGGCCGGCGCTGCGCGCGCTGCCCGCCAATGTACGCACTGCCGCGTCCATATCAGCCGCTGTTAAGTCGGCCATCTTTTGAGTCGCCACTTCTTCGAGTTGCGCACGAGTAACAGTGCCAACTTTCTCAGTGTTTGGGCGACCGCTACCCTTAGTGATGCCGACGATTTTTCGCAGCAGCACTGAAGCAGGCGGAGTTTTCATGATGTAGGTGAAGCTGCGATCCGAGTAGACCGTGATCACTACGGGAATCGGTAAGCCAGCTTCCATGCTCTGTGTTGCAGCATTGAATGCCTTACAGAATTCCATGATGTTAACACCGTGCTGACCTAAAGCAGGTCCAACTGGTGGGCTCGGGTTAGCTTTGCCAGCCCCGACTTGTAGCTTGATATAAGCTAGTACTTTCTTAGCCATGTTGCTCTCCTTGGGTGCAGACGTTGACGCGGGCTTATAAAAACTGAAACCTTGCCAACTCCCCTGCGTACTCTAAATGACTTAGAGCTCGTCTTTATGGCCGGAGGCGCCATTTTGACGACTCCCGACCGCTTCGCTTTGGGCTTTCGCCCAAAAATTCATGCTTACTTTTAGACCTAAAGGCCTAGAGCCTAAGACTAGCTCTTTTCGACTTGACCGAACTCTAACTCGACCGGTGTAGACCTACCGAAAATCAGCACCGCTACGCGCAGTCTGTTCTTCTCGTAATTCACTTCCTCTACAGTGCCTGTAAAGTCATTGAAAGGACCGTCTGTTACTCGAACCATTTCGCCAGGCTCATAAACAGTCTTGTGCGCTGGCATGTCTTCGCTCGCTTCCATGCGCTGCAGTATTTTGTCGGCCTCTTTCGCCGTAATCGGCGCGGGCCGATCTGCTGTACCGCCAATAAATCCCATGACGCGCGGCGTGTTTTTAACCAAATGCCACGTATCGTCATTGAGCTCCATATGAACAAGCACATAGCCAGGGAAGAACTTGCGCTCGCTTTTGCGCTTTTGACCCGCGCGCATCTCAACCACTTCTTCTGTGGGGACAAGCACATCATCGAATAGATCTTCCATACCCTGTAACGCAATACGCTCTTGCAACGAGAGCATTACTTTCTTCTCATATCCGGAGAAGGCGTGAACTACATACCAACGCTTAGCCATTGTTGCCCCTATCCGATTATCGATGAGACGGCGCTGTTGAGCGCCCAATCAAGCAGCCATAAAATAATGGCGACAATGAAGATAACAACCAATACCACAATGGTGGTTTGGGTAGTCTCTTGCCGAGTTGGCCATACAACCTTACGAATCTCGGTCCTTGCCTCGAGGCAAAGCTCGAGGAACGATCGTCCTCGCACGGTTTGGATCGCAATCCAGCCGGCGATAGCGGCAGCGATGATCAATCCGACCACGCGAACCAATAAAGATTCCGTCGCGAAATAAGAATTTGCGTAGATCGCGGCGACGGTGATGGCCACAACGACGAGCCACTTAAGGCCATCTAACTTAGTGCTCGCGCCTTCAATTTTCTCTGACATAGTGCTCGCTTATTCTCTTATTTTGGTGGCCTAGACCAGCTAATCACTGAATACACCTAGACTCATCCGTCACCGGCATGGAGCCGATGCATTAATCCCGCCACTCGCTGAGCAATTACCCAACGACTATGTGGCAGGCCAGGAGGGAATCGAACCCCCAACCTGCGGTTTTGGAGACCGCTGCTCTGCCAATTGAGCTACTGGCCTAAACTCTTTTGCTCGTCTATTTGGTTCGATCTAAATTTAGATCTAATTAGAATCTAAACTCTAACACCGAGTTAATTATGTCCGAACTCTACAAAGACGACTAAGCCGAGACATCCTACCGGAGGTCTCGGCTCAGCGAAAAGCCTGTTAAAGCTTACTCGAATATCTTCGCTACAACGCCGGCGCCTACTGTGCGACCGCCTTCACGGATCGCAAAGCGGAGACCTTCGTCCATCGCGATTGGCGCAATCAACGTGACTTCCATCTTCACGTTGTCACCAGGCATGACCATCTCAACGCCTTCAGGAAGCTCACAAGCGCCTGTCACGTCAGTGGTACGGAAATAGAACTGTGGACGATAGCCCTTAAAGAATGGCGTATGACGGCCTCCCTCGTCCTTCGACAGGATGTAAACCTCTGCCTCAAACTTGGTGTGCGGCTTGATCGCGCCTTTCTTCGAAAGAACCTGACCACGCTCAACGTCTTCACGCTTAGTACCACGCAGCAACACACCCACGTTCTCGCCTGCACGACCTTCGTCTAGCAGCTTGCGGAACATCTCAACGCCTGTACAAACAGTGGTTGTCGTGTCGCGAATACCAACGATCTCAATCTCGTCGCCAACATTCACAATGCCGCGCTCAATACGACCAGTCACAACAGTACCGCGACCAGAAATTGAGAACACGTCTTCGATTGGCATCAGGAATGCCTGATCAACGTCACGAACCGGCTCTGGGATGTACGTATCCAGAACGTCAACGAGCTTCAATACAGCAGGAACGCCGATGTCTGAGGCGTCGCCTTCGAGCGCTTTAAGCGCCGAACCAATTACGATTGGCGTGTCGTCACCCGGGAAATCGTACTGGTCGAGGAGCTCACGGATCTCCATTTCGACGAGCTCAAGCAGCTCTTCGTCGTCAACCATGTCTGCCTTGTTCATGAACACGACAATGTAAGGCACGCCAACCTGACGCGAAAGCAGGATGTGCTCACGTGTTTGTGGCATAGGGCCGTCCGCAGCTGAACAAACCAAAATGGCGCCGTCCATCTGTGCAGCACCCGTGATCATGTTCTTTACGTAGTCGGCGTGTCCAGGACAGTCGACGTGCGCGTAGTGACGGTTAGGTGAATCGTATTCAACGTGTGACGTTGAAATAGTGATACCACGTGCCTTCTCTTCAGGGGCATTGTCGATCTGCGAGAAATCGCGTGCCGAGCCGCCGTAAGTCTCTGCGCAAACCTTAGTCAGAGCAGCAGTCAATGTTGTCTTGCCGTGGTCAACGTGTCCGATCGTACCGACGTTTACGTGTACCTTACTTCTTTCGAATTTTTCCTTAGCCA